>Ga0228536_1000007_pt1 | contig 666136 bp, 558 predicted proteins | sample SJ1Smetagenome_FD_168611 | JGI IMG/M metagenome (GOLD analysis project Ga0228536, IMG submission 168611) | Enriched culture of PCE-dechlorinating microbial communities from Ithaca, New York, USA - SJ1.S | ecosystem: Engineered > Modeled > Simulated communities (microbial... > Unclassified...
GTTTTAAATTTCGGAGTTGGGGCGATATGACTCGTTCTGTCGAAGACTTTGAAGGGCTTTTTCTCGTCCGGATACCGTAAACAAAGCCTTTTTTCAGTATTGTCCCCACGCGTGTGGGGGTGAACCGGAGTACTGGGACGCCTTCGATAAAGCCATCAAGATTGTCCCCACGCGTGTGGGGGTGAACCGGCACTTTTGCTGGGGACGGAGCCGCCGGCTGGATTGTCCCCACGCGTGTGGGGGTGAACCGCTGGCCACGCTCCGCCAGCAGCACCCGACATTATTGTCCCCACGCGTGTGGGGGTGAACCGTCTCATGAGGATTATTCGATCGCGGCCGGCAAATTGTCCCCACGCGTGTGGGGGTGAACCGCACGGGCTGGAACTCGTCGCGGAACAGGCGGCATTGTCCCCACGCGTGTGGGGGTGAACCGAAAGAATTCGAGTACGGGAATTTCGACCTGACATTGTCCCCACGCGTGTGGGGGTGAACCGGACGCGAGGGAGGGGCTCCATTGCTCGCTGCCATTGTCCCCACGCGTGTGGGGGTGAACCGCCGGACGTGATCTGCATCGCCGGCGACATCTAATTGTCCCCACGCGTGTGGGGGTGAACCGGAAACAGGTGTCACCGGTTGCCGCCGTCAATGATTGTCCCCACGCGTGTGGGGGTGAACCGGCGAACGTCCGCGGCGTGCTCTTGTCCGACGAGATTGTCCCCACGCGTGTGGGGGTGAACCGGCCATCTGGGCCAGGGGAAACATCACGACCAAATTGTCCCCACGCGTGTGGGGGTGAACCGAAAACCGAGACGCCGGAATTCGCCGGGGTGAAATTGTCCCCACGCGTGTGGGGGTGAACCGGCCGCCCCGAGACATGCGGAATGACCCTGTCCATTGTCCCCACGCGTGTGGGGGTGAACCGACCTATGGCGCATTGGAAAGGCCCGAGGACATATTGTCCCCACGCGTGTGGGGGTGAACCGGTGTATCGGGTGGCAAGCCACGGTGACCTGGCAATTGTCCCCACGCGTGTGGGGGTGAACCGACGCTTGCGAGCCTTCGCAAATCTACATTGGAATTGTCCCCACGCGTGTGGGGGTGAACCGCGGATCGGGGAAAACCTATTCCGCTCTGCTAAATTGTCCCCACGCGTGTGGGGGTGAACCGGTAACAGGCGTCCCCCGTAGCTAGAATCAGAGATTGTCCCCACGCGTGTGGGGGTGAACCGCCAACATGGCAGGCGTATAACATAATCATGACATTGTCCCCACGCGTGTGGGGGTGAACCGCAAAGCCCGCCCAGGTTCCCTTTGACGAACCGATTGTCCCCACGCGTGTGGGGGTGAACCGATAAATACGTGATCCGGTCGTCAACGCTGATGATTGTCCCCACGCGTGTGGGGGTGAACCGATCTCTGCGCCGCCCTCAACGTGGAACACGGCATTGTCCCCACGCGTGTGGGGGTGAACCCGCAAATGACCGCCGGCGAGATGCGCTACAGGAAATTGTCCCCACGCGTGTGGGGGTGAACCGGAGCAGGCGGAAAATTGGCGGACGCGGAAACTATTGTCCCCACGCGTGTGGGGGTGAACCGCCGCCTTGGCAGGCGTATAACATAATCATGACATTGTCCCCACGCGTGTGGGGGTGAACCGTCCGTGCTCATTGTCTTGACGTGCACGATACGATTGTCCCCACGCGTGTGGGGGTGAACCGTGGGACGAATATAATGACCCTAGCCGCGCTTTATTGCCTCCACGCGTGTTAGGTAAAACCGAAGTTTGTGTATGAAAGGAATGAGCGTATCCTATATTGGATCTTCGAATCTAATAGGGATCCGAGGGATCCAAAAGAATACGTTTATGGAGAAAACTACCTTATAATGGGATATGCTCAGGTCGACCCCGTACTCAACATTTGATAATCTCTCTGAGGAGATTTTCTGAAATGGACATCCCGCGGATCTTCAACATCACCGAAAGTGCTCATCGCATCCATGACCCGTTCACGCCCGAAAAGCTCGCCGCTCTCGGGGCGGCGCTGCGGCTGGAAAGAGGGACCCGGGTGCTCGATCTCGGCAGCGGTTCGGGGGAGATGCTGTGCACCTGGGCGCGCGATTACGGAATCATCGGCACCGGCATCGACATGAGCCGGTTATTTACCGAGCAAGCGAAGCTCCGCGCTGAAGAACTCGGGGTCGCCGATCAAGTCAAGTTCATTCACGGCGATGCCGCCGGCTACGTCTCTGACGAAAAGGCCGGCGTGGCGGCCTGCGTCGGAGCCACGTGGATCGGCGGGGGAGTCGCCGGCACCATCGAGCTTTTGGCGCGGAGCCTCCGCCCCGGGGGGATCATCCTCATCGGCGAGCCCTACTGGCGGAAGCGGCCGCCGACGGAGGATGTTGCCAAGGGGTGTCTTGCCGGTTCAATTTCCGATTTTCTCCCGCTTCCAGAACTTCTCGCGTCTTTTGGTCGGCTCGGCTACGACGTCGTGGAAATGGTTTTGGCGGACCAAGACAGCTGGGACAGGTACGAAGCGGCCAAGTGGCTCACCATGCGCCGATGGCTTGAAGCCAATCCCGGCGACGAATTGGCGAATGATGTTCGAGCGCAACTAACCTCGGAACCGGGGCGCTATGCCGCTTACACGCGTGAATACCTGGGATGGGGTGTGTTCGCGCTGATGGCGCGGTGAAGAGGGGATTACCGGGCGATTCGGCGAGCGGTCTTCCTCAACCCGCTCCCGCCCGCCCGCGCCCTTCAGGGCGCCGAGATCATATAAACGATGTACACGCCGATTGCGACCAGGAAGACCAAGCCGATCATGAAGACGATGTCGGCGGCGCGCTCCAGCTTGCGGGGACGGGGAACGTCCCGGTAGCGCAAGGCCCAGTAGGATAAAAAGAAGGACGCGAGGAACAGCACGGCGTCCAAGGCGAGCAGATCGTCGGCGATCGTGTTCTTGCGCTGGAGGCTGATGGTGATGCGGATCAGCCCGATCGCCGTGAGGCAGACGCCGATGAGCACCGCGGAGGCGGAAAGGATCCGGCCGCTGTTTTCGGGATCGAGCTCTCGCTTGGGTTTCTTCACGTCGTTTTCGGCCATGGCGTTTCCTTTCAATTCCCGCCGTACCGGAACCGGACCTCGATCTCCGGGACGTCCCGGAGAAGGCGGCGGAGGGGCTCGGCGTCGGCGTCCTTGGTGTGATAGGGATAGAGGATCTTCGGCCGCATCGCCCGGACGGCGTCGGCGATCATGTCCGGAGACATCGTGTAGGGCCGCATCATGGGGAGAAAGGCGACGTCGATGTTCTTCAGGGCTTTCATCTCCGGCGTGTTTTCGGTGTCGCCGGCGACATACACCCGAACGTCCCCGAACGTCAGGATGTAGCCGTTGCCCGTTCCCCGGGGATGGAAGGGAACTCCTTCGGACCGCATGCCGGTGATGTTGTACGCCGGGACGGCCTGGATCCCGAGGCCGCGGGACGAGGCCGCTTCGCCGTTTTTCAAGGCCCGGGCCCGGGAAAGCCTCGGCCGGCTTTCCGGGTCGCAAAAAATCTCGGTTCCGGGCTTGCTCAACAGGGCGACTGCCTTGGGATCGAGATGGTCGAAGTGGCCGTGGGTGACCAGGACGACATCGGCCTTGGGCAGGGCGGCGAAGTCGGCCTCCGTCGAGACCGGATCGGCGTAGACCAGGATATCCTTCCAGTCGAAAACCAGCGAGGCATGCCCCAGAAACGTGATCCGAAGATCCCCGCCGGACGTCGGAATCGACTCTTGTTTTTTCTCGCGGCTCATGGCGGTTCCTCCTCTTTTACCTTTATTCATAGCAAAACCCCCGGCCCGGCGCAACCGGACGGATCCGGTTGCGGGGCGGCCCGATTTGGGATATAAAAAACTGTCGAACGGGAAATGACATGCTCAAACGAAGCCTGTTTCTGAAGATCTTCGGGGGATTCGGGCTGATGATTCTCCTGATGAGCGTTCTCACGACGTTTATTTCCTTCGGAATCATCCGTTCCCATTACCACCGGCGGCTGGCGACGGAGCTGGAGCATGTCGGCCGGGCGATGACCCTGGATATCCTCCGCTTGATGGAGGGGCCGCCCGACGCCCTCGAATCGTTCCTGGTGGACGAGGGGCGCAAGATCGAATCCCGGGTGACGGTCATCGCCCCCGGCGGGGCCGTCCTGGGCGATTCGGAGAGAAATCCCGCGGAGATGGAAAGCCACCGGTACCGTCCGGAAGTGGCCGAGGCCCTCGAGGGAAAGACGAGCCGGGCGGACCGGTTCAGCTACACCGTCGAGGACCGGATGATCTACGTCGCGATCCCGTTGAAGGACGACTCGGGCGGGGTCCGGGCCGTTCTCCGGCTCAGCGTTTACGCCCGGGGAGTGGATGCGCTCCTGGCCGATCTCCGGGGCGGCATCATCCGGGCGGTCCTGATCGTGACGGCCCTGGCCCTCTTGGCCGCCCTTTTCTTCACCCTCAGCCTGACCCGGCCTCTTCAAGCCCTCGTCCGCGCCTCCGAAAAGGTCGCCGAGGGGGATTTCGGGGCGAAAGTCCGAGTCGGAGGGGGCGGCGAATTCCGGCACTTGGCCGGCGTCTTCAACGCGATGACGGACCGGCTGGAGGCCCAGTTTGAGGACCTGGAGCGCCGCAAGGAGGAGCTGGCGAACATCATCGCCTCGATCCGGGAAGGCCTGGCCGTGATCGGCCGGGACGGCCGGATTCTCTTTTCCAACGAAGCGTTCCATTCCCTCTTCCCAAAGGCGGCCGGCGGGAACCGCGGGTACCTGGAAACGGTCCGGAGCGCCGGCCTCCAAAGCCTTATCGAGGACAGCCGGAGGGAAAAGGCCGGCCGGACCGTCGACGTCAAGATCGGGGACCGGAGCTTCCTCGCGGCCGCCGGCTATCTTCCGGCCCAAGACGGGATCGTCCTTCTTCTCACCGACATGACCGAGCGGCGGCGGGTCGACGAGATGAAAAAGGATTTCATCGTTAACGCCTCCCATGAGCTGCGGACGCCGCTGGCCGCGATTTCCGGGGCGCTGGAGCTTCTTCTGGACGGGAAGGCGATCAACGATCCGGCCGCTCTGGACATCCTCTCCCGCCATGTCGTCCGGATGCGGGCGATCGTCGACGATCTCCTGAAGCTGGGGGAGCTCGAGTCGCCGGAGACCCGTCTCGACCTGAAGGCGGTGGATCCGGCCGCTTTGGCCCGGCGCGTCGTGGAATTATATGCGGACCGGGCGGCGGAGAAAGGCCTCTTTCTGAAGATCGAGGCGGCCCCGGACCTGCCGCCCGTCCGGGCCGACGAGGTTCTTCTGGAACAGCTGCTGATCAACCTGGTCGACAACGCGGTGAAATACACCGACCGCGGCGGCGTGACGATCTCCCTCTCGCCCGGCAAGGGACAGATGACTTTCCAGGTTTCGGATACCGGGCCGGGGATCGCCGCCGAGCACCTGCCCCGGATTTTCGAGCGCTTTTATCTTGTCGACCCGGCCCGCTCCCGGAAGCTCGGCGGAACGGGTCTCGGGCTGTCCATCGCCAAGCACATCGTCCTCCTTCACGGGGGGGCGATCGAGGCGCGGAGCGAGGCCGGGGCGGGAACCGCCTTCTCTGTCCGGCTTCCGCTCGCCTGAAACCGCGGCCGCGATTGGCGGGCTTTCTTTTTCCGGTTAAAATGATCAGGAACGCGAGGTGCCCATGCTTTCTTTCGCCGAACGCTTGACCTTGGACGATATCCGCCGCGGAATCCTCGGGCGCGACCTGGCTTTTCCGACGCCCTTCGGCCCGCGGCATCTGTTCTACGCCGATTACACCGCCTCGGGACGGCTGCTCGATTTCGTCGAGAAAAAGCTTCTCGAGATTTCCCGGTCCTACGCCAACACTCACACCGAGGACGATTACACGGGCAAGACGATGACCCGGCGGTTCAAGGAAGCGGAGCGCCGGATCAAGGCCTCGGTCAACGCCGGCCCCCGTGACAAGATCTTTCCGACGGGCTCGGGCTCGACCGGCGCCCTGAAGAAGCTTCAGGAGATGCTCGGCGTATACCTCCCTCCGGTCACCCGGGAGCGGATCGAGGCCTTGTGCCGGACGGCGGCCGCGAGGGGCGTCGACTTGGGGCCCGAGGTGAAAAAGATCACGCCGGTTGTCTTCATCGGCCCCTATGAGCACCACACGAACGAGCTGATGTGGCGGGAGGCCTTCGCCGAGGTCGTCGTCGTCGGCTTGGACGAAGCCGGCGGATTCGATCTCCGGGATCTCGAACGGAAGCTCGACGATCCGGCCTTCGCCGGGAGGATCCGGTTCGGCTCGTTCTCGGCCGGATCGAACATCACCGGCGTCCGGACGCCGGTCTATGACGTGGCCCGGCTCTGCCGCTGCCGCGGCGTGCCGGTCTTTTTCGATTTCGCCGCGATCGCGCCCTATGTCGAAATCGACATGAACCGGGACGAGGAATCGGCCTTCGACGCCGTTTTCTTCTCGCCCCATAAGTTTCTCGGGGGTCCGGGAAGCTGCGGCATCCTGATCATGAAGGACCGTCTCTACCGGCCGGATCTGCCGCCGACGACGGCCGGGGGAGGAACGGTCGTCTACGTCGGGCCGAAGAGCCACGACTACGCGGTTGACATCGAAACGCGGGAGACGGCGGGAACGCCGCCGATTCTCCAGACGATCAAGGCCGCCCTGGCCGTCGAGGTGAAGGAGGCGGCGGGGGCGGCCCGAATCGAGCGGATCGAGCGCGGGCATCTCGCCCGCTTCATGCGGGGACTCGGACGGATCCCCGGCATCCGGACGGTCGGCCCGGGGGGAGTGGAGAACCGGACGCCGATCGTGTCGTTCAACATCTCCCACCGGGACCGGATCCTCCATCCCAAGTTCGTGACCAAGCTCCTCAACGACCTCTTCGGCATCCAGTCGCGGGCGGGATGCAGTTGCGCCGGGCCCTATGGCCACCGGCTGCTGGGGATCGGCGACAACGACTCGATCCGCTACCGGGACGCTATCCTCTGCGGCCGCGAGGGCCTCAAGCCGGGCTGGGTCCGGATCAACCTCCATTGGGTCTTCGAGCGGGAAGACGTGGATTTCCTGCTCCAGGCGATCGATTTTACGGCCCGAAACGGCGAGCTGTTTCTCCGTCTCTACGGCTTTCGCGAGGAAACGGGGGAGTGGATCCACGTGGACGAATCGGGCCGGGCGGGCTCGCCCGGAGACTCCGCCCCGTCGGCCGGAAAAAAAATTCCGGCGGCCCGGATTCCGGCCCTTCGGGAATCGTACTTCCGGGACGCCGAAGCGGCCGCGGCCGGGCTCCGGCGCCTCGGCCCGCCGCCCTGGAAGCCCGACGGCCCGGAAGGATCCCTGCGCTGGTTCTACGAGGCCGACATCGGGTCAGATTGACCTTCCGACGGTCAATCGCCTATTGTAGAATCGTGACCAAGACGAAAACACGGCGATCTCGGATTGTTCCGGCCGGGAAATCCCGTCCGGAACGTCCGTCCGGTTCGCCGACCGACGCCGTTCTCGAAAGCATTTCCGACGGCGTGTTCACCGTGGACCGGGAGTGGCGGATCACGTCCTTCAACCGCGCGGCCGAGGAGATCACCGGCATTCCCCGGAAAGAGGCCCTTGGACGCTTCTGTTCGGACGTCTTTCGTTCCAGCATGTGCGAAGCCGATTGCGCCTTGCGGCGGACGATGAAGACGGGAAAACCGATCATCGGCCGCTCCGGCTTCATCATCAAGGCCGACGGTCGGCGCATTCCGATCAGCGTTTCCACGGCCGTCTTCCGCGACCGGACGGGACGGACGGCCGGCGGCGCGGAAACGTTCCGGGACCTGAGCGAGGTGGAAGCGTTGCGGCGCGAGCTGGACGGGAAATTCCGGATCGGCGAAATGGCCAGCCATAGCCCGCTCATGCAACGGATCTTCGACGTCCTTCCGGCCATCGCCGCCAGCCCGAGCACGGTCTTGATCCTTGGGGAGACGGGGACGGGCAAGGAGCTCGCCGCCCGGACGATTCATGAATTGAGCCCTCGCCGGAACGGCCCCTTCGTGGCCGTTAATTGCGGGGCTCTCCCCGACACCCTTCTGGAATCCGAGATTTTCGGATACAAGGCGGGGGCGTTCACCGGGGCGGTCAAGGATAAGCCCGGCCGCTTGGCCCTGGCGGAGGGCGGCACGCTTTTTCTCGACGAAATCGGGGAAGTGAGCCCGGCCTTCCAGGTTCGTCTCCTCCGGGTTCTCCAGGAAAGGACGTATGAGCCCTTGGGCGCGACGCGCCCAAAATCCGCGGATATACGGGTCTTGGCCGCGAGCAACAAGGATTTGGCCGCCCTCGTGAAGGAGGGCCGGTTCCGCGAGGATCTCTTTTATCGCGTCAACGTCGTCCGCCTGGAGCTTCCTCCCCTGCGCCAGCGCAAAGAAGACATCCCGCTGCTTGCGGCCCAATTCATCGAGAGGTTCAACCGCCTTCAAGGCAAATCCGTCAAGGGGGTGGACGGGGAGGCTCTCTCGCTTCTCATGGCCAGGGACTGGCCGGGCAATATCCGCGAGCTCGAAAACGTCATCGAACGGGCGTTCATCGTCTGCGGTGACGGCCCGATCGGCGTCGCCCACCTTCCCGAGGATCTGATTCCTGACGCCGGGAGGTCCGATGTTCGGGCCTCCCACGACGCGCTCGACGCTCAAGCGATCCGGGCGGCGATCGAAAACGCCGGCGGCAACAGGGAAGCGGCGGCCCGGGATCTCGGCATCCACAAAACCACCCTCTTCCGCCGGATCAAGCGGCTCGGGCTTTCCTTCCCCGGCCCCGACGGCCGTTCCCGCCGCCGGCCGCCGGACCGCTCTTGATTTGTCTCCCCCGGTTATAGTAATTTAAAAAACGCCATGCGGGTTTCTGCGCGGGTTCAGCGGAGTTTGCGGATCGGCGTCCTGCTGGCCTTCACGATTTTATCGCTCGGCGTCCATTTCTTTCATACGGAAAAAGGAATCTACGAACCGGCCGGCTGCCCGGCTTGTCATTTTCTCGTTTTCAGCCAGTCCGTCGGGCCGGTTCTCGTGTTTTTACTCCCGTTGCTGGTTCTTCTGGGAGCCGTCTGTCTTGAAATATCCATCCGGTTGAATCAAACCGGAATCCGTCTCTATCTTTCCCGTTCTCCGCCATCCGTCTGATCCTTCCTGCCGGCCTTTTCCCTCGATTTCCTGACATCCTCGGTTTGAACATGAGGAGGACGAATGGCGAGACTACGCGGATTATTTCCGATCATTTTGATCATCGGGCTGGGCGCGGTTTCCGGCTTCTCGGGGCCGAACGACCTTCCGGACGGATTGACTATTTCCCAATGCATCGAGATTTCCTTGTCGCAAAATCCCCTTTGGCTGTCCTCGGAGCACGACGTCCGGGCGTCCTTGGCCCGGATCGAGCGGGCCAAGGCCAGGCCCCGGCCCAATCTCGACTTCGATTCGGATCTTCAGCCGGGCTTTCTGGACTTCGGGGGCTCGGGAGAATCCTACTTGGGCGTATCCCAGATCCTGGAGTTTCCGGGCCGGCGGGGATTGCGGACGCGCATCGCCCGCTTGGAGTCGGAAGAAGCGGCGGCAGACCGGTGCGTCCTGCGCGCCGAGATCGTCTTCCAGATCAAGGAGACTTTTTTCGGCGTCCTCCTGGCGGAAGAAAAAAGGAATTACGCCGCCCGGAATCTGGCCCTGGCCCGTGATTTCCTGGAAAAAGCCAAGGTCAAGTTCGAAGCCGGGGACGCGGCCCGGGTGGAGTATGTCCGGGCCGGAGTGGAGGAATCCAAGGCCGCCACGGCCTTGGCCGTCGCCGAAAACCGGATCCTCCTGGAAAAGGCCCGCCTCAATTTCCTTCTCGGGCGCCCGAAATCCGAGCCGCTGAACCTCCGGGGAAGCCTCATCCGCGCCCGCGTTCCTTTCGACGTCGTTTCCCTCGTTGAACGAGCCCAGGCGGTCCGCCCCGAGATGGCCGTGATGAACGCCCGGCTGGCCAAAGCCGGGGCGGCGAAAAAAGAAGCCGGCCTTTCCTACCTGCCCGACTTCAGTCTCGGCTTGTCCCGGCACCGGATCGCCGGCGAGAAGACGACTTGGGTTTTCACCCTCTCCGTTCCCGTGCCGTTGTTTTTCTGGCAGCCGCTCCGGGGGGAGATCGCCGAAAGGCAGGCGGAGCTGCTGTCCCTGGAACAAAAGGCCCGGCAGATGAGGAATTCCATCAGTCTCGAGGTCGAACAGGCCGGATTCCAGGCCCGGGCGGCCGAGGGACAGATCGCCCTATTCCAAGACAAGATTTTGGTCCAGGCCCGGGAAGTGCATGATTTGTTTCTCTACAGCTTTCAAGAAGGCGAAATCACCGGGATTGAGCTCATCGAGGCGCGGCGGACGCTGATCGAGGCCCTCGAGTCCTATGCCGACGCCTTGTTCGTCTACAACACGGCCCTCGCCTCGCTCGAAAAATCGGTCGGCGCGCCCATCGAAGGAGTCGAAAATTGAATAAGAACATCCCAGCGGTCGTTTGTCTATTTCTTCTGATTCTCGGTTCGTCGGCGTGCTCTCGTCCGGCGGAGGATGCCGGGCGCGGGCGAAAGGCCCCCGGCGCGGAAATCCCCGGCCGCGGTTTCGGGCCGGGACGGGGGGCTGACGTCCGGGGCGTCCGTCACGGACTGGAACGCGGCGGCGGCGCCGCCCGGCTCCGGACGGCGGCGGAATCGATCCGCCTGACCGAAGCCGAGACCGTGGCCGTTGAAATCGAAACCGAACCGGTTTCCTTCCGGCCGATGGTGGACAAGCTGCAGGCCACGGGAAAGATCCAGGCCCATCAGTTCGGCAAGGCGATCATCAGTTACCCGTTTCCGGCCCGCATCTCTCAAATTCATGTCCGGCCGGGGGATTGGGTGAACCCGGGGCAATCCCTGGTCACTCTTCAAAGCGAGGCCGTCGGCGAGACGAAGGCCGAATATTTCAAAGCACTGGCCGATCTCGACCTGGCCGTCAACAACCTCGAACGGGAAAAGCGCCTCTTCGAGCGGGGGGCCGGGGCCGGCAAGAATCTCCAGGCCGCCGAAGCGGAATGGAAAGTGGCCGAAGCCGCCCGCAACGCGGCTGAAAAGAAGCTCCATATATTAGGCTTCACCGAGGAGCAGGTCCGGGCGGCCGGCGCGGTCCACGAAATCAATCCGCTGATCACGCTCTTCGCCCCGATCGCCGGCAACGTCGTCGACAACAACGCGGTCCTGGGCGGGATGGTCGATCAAGCAACCGAGATCTTGACGATTCTCGACCCTCGCCGGCTCTGCGTCGACGCGGATATTTACGAGCGGGACATCGCCCGGGTGCGTCTCGGCCAGAGGGTCGACGTCTCGGTTCCGGCGTATCCGGACTTGGTGTTCAAGGGGACGCTCAAATACGTGGGGGACGTCCTGAAGGAGGAAACCCGGACGGTCACGGTCCGGACCGAGGTCGAAAACGAGGGGCGGCGCCTGAAGCCCGGCATGTTCGCGACCCTCGATATCGTCCTCGAAGAAAACAGCCGGGCTTTAACCGTTCCGGTCGCGGCCGTCCTCGATGACGGCCTGGAAGAGATCGTCTTCATCCGCAAAGACGGGGAGTTTTTACGCCGGGTCGTCCGGACGCGATCCAAGGTCGACGGCTATCTCGAAGTCACGGACGGGCTGTCGGAGGGCGAGGACGTCGTGGTCAAGGGAAACTTCCAGTTGAAGTCCAAGCTCTACGACGAGATCCTCAAGGCCGCGGGGATCCATTGAGAGGAACGGCCGGTCCGTCTTCGGCCGCGGAGGATCCATCATGATCAACAAGCTCATTGAATTCGCCCTCAATCACCGTCTCTTGACGGTGTTCTTGATCGGCCTGGTCTGTCTGTGGGGGATCGTCGTTTATTTCCGGATGCCGAAAGACATCTATCCCGAGCTCAACGCCCCCCTGGTCAAGATCATCACCGAAAATCCAGGCATGGCTTCGGAAGACGTCGAACGGCTGATCACCTTTCCCCTGGAAAGCCTTCTTTCGGGCGCGCCCGGCGTCACCCGGGTCCGCTCGGAGTCGACGACGGGGGATTCCGTCGTCACCGTCGAATTCGAGTGGGGGGAGGACATCTACAAGGCCCGTCAGATCGTGGACAGCAAGCTCGAGCTGATCACCGGCCGTCTTCCCCAGGGAACGAGGACGCCCACGCTCGGCCCCGTCTCGTCCCGCATGGGCGAGGTTTTCGAGTTCGCGGTCATCGGCGAGCCTGGAACGGACCCGATGGAGCTCCGCTCGACGGCCGACTGGACGATCCGCTATCAGCTCCAAGGCGTTCCCGGCGTCGCCTTCGTCATCAATCTCGGCGGCTTCGTCAAGCAGTTCCAGGTCTTTTTGAAGCCGGACATGCTGAAGAACTATGGAATCACCGTGGCCGACGTCAAGGCGGCCATCGAGAGCAGCAACCGGAATTTCAGCGGCGGATCCATCGTCAAGGGATCCCAGGAGATCCTGGTCAAGGGGCTGGGACAAATCGAGACGCTGGAGCACATCCGAAACACGGTTCTCAGCTCGGTCCGCAACGTGCCCGTCTTCGTCAAGGACGTCGCCGACGTCCGGATCGGCGGCAAGTTCCGCCGGGAGGCGGCCGGCCACGACGGCGAGGAAGCCGTCTACGTCACCGTCGAGAAGCAATACGGCGGCGACACGTTGACGGCCATCGCCAACATCAAGGGCGCCCTGGGCAGGATCAGCCGGGATCTGCCGAAATATATCGGGATCAAGCCGTTCTACGACCAGTCCGTTCTCATTCTCAAGTCCATCCAGCACGTCGAGATCACGATTCTCGAAGGCGTTCTCCTCATCATCCTGGTCATGATCTTCTTCATGTGGAACCTGCGGAGCGCCCTCTTGGCGTCCCTGACCATTCCCTTTTCGATCCTCATCGCCCTGGTGATCATGGATCTGTTCGGGATCAAGCTGACGGTCATGTCGATCGGCGGCCTGGCCATCGGAATCGGAAAAATGGCCAACGGCTCGATCATCATGATCGAGAATATCTTCCGGCTCTTGAAGGAACGGGCCGGACAGGCGCCGCTCCGGGATATCGTCGCCGAGGCGGCGAAGGACGTCGGCAAATACCTGTTTTCGGCCAGCCTCGTCATCATCCTCGTTTTTCTCCCCCTGCTGACCTTGCAGGGGCTGGAAGGGGCGATGTTCCGGCCGACGGCTTTCGCCGTGGCCGCGGCCCTGTTCGCGGCCATGTTGCTGAACATCACCCTCCAGCCGGTCTTGGCCGTGGTCTTCCTGTCCCGGGGGAAAATCAAGGACGCCAAGGACCCGGTGACGGATTTCCTGGCGGCCAAGTACAAGCTCGTCATGGAAAAAGCCTTGTCCAAGCGGACGATCGTCCTCGTCCTCTTCTTCGTCCTCATCGCCGGGGCGGCCGTCGGGTTTCTCTTCCTCGGCAAGGAGTTCGTCCCTCCGCTGGACGAGGGCGCGATCATGGCCTCGACGGTCATGCTGCCCGAAACGTCGCTGGAGGAATCGGTGAAGATGGGCCGAAGGATCGAGCGGATCTTCCTGTCGTTTCCGGAGGTGGTTTCGGTTTCGAGGACGACGGGAACGGCCGAGGCTTCCGAGCATCTCCATCCGGTCAATCACAGCCATTACAACATCGAGCTCGTGCCGCGGGAAAAGCGCAAGCGCGGATTCGACGAGCTGGCCGCGGCCATGCGGGACGAGCTGGAAAAGCTCCCCGGCGTCGCCTTCATCTTCGAGCAGCCGATCGCCAATAAGCTGGCCGAGATGATGACCGGAACCGAGGGACAGTTGGCGATCAAGCTGTTCGGCCCCGACCTGGCCGTCCTGAACGCCAAGATCGAGGAAATCCGGAACGTCTTGGCCGACGTCCCGGGCGCCGCCGACCTTCAAGTCGAGCAAACGACCGGCGTTCCCCAGCTCGTCATCCGCCTCGACCGGGAGAAACTGGCCCGTTTCGGCATCCCGGTGGCCGACGTCGCCGGTCTCATCGAAACCGCCCTCAACGGCATCGAGGTCACCGACGTGTACGAGGCGGACCGGGTGACTCCGGTTCTCATCCGCCTTTCGGAGGAGTTCCGGAAAGACGAGGACGCCGTCCGCAACTTGCTCATCGATGCGCCGGGAGGCTTTCGGATCCCGCTGTCGGAGCTGGCCGAGCTCCGGAGGGATGAAGGGCCGCAGACCATCTTCCGGGAAAACCTCATGCGGCGGAAAATCATCATGGGCAACGTCGAGGGCCGGGACATCGGGGGGTTCGTCAAGGAAGCCCGGGATAAAATCGAGGACGGCGTCGACCTGCCGCCCGGGTATTACGTCACGTTCGGCGGGCAATTCGAAAGCCAGCAGCGGGCCCTCCGCCACCTGGCCTTCCTCATGATGCTGGTCATCCTGATCATTTTCGTGATCCTGTTTTCCTCGTTCAGCTCGCTGCGGCAGGCGCTCCTGGTCATCATGAACGTGCCCTCGGCCCTGATCGGCGGCATCGCCGGGCTTCTCATCGCCGGCCAAACGCTCAATGTCTCCTCGACAATCGGGCTGATCGCCCTGTTCGGCATCTGCGCCCAAAACGACATCATCCTCGTGGCCAAAATCAACGACCTGCGGCGGAAGGGACGGGCGCTGAGGGAAGCGGTCGTCGAGGGCGCCTTGATGAAGTTCCGGCCGATCTTCATGACGGATATGGTCATGATCGTCGCCCTACTGCCGATGGCCCTCGTGAACGCGACGGGATCGGAGCTCCACCGGCCGCTGGCCGTCGTTTACATCGGCGGCTTTTTCTGCGCCATTTTCCTCCGGCTCATCATGGTCCCGGTGTTATATGAAACGCTGGAGAGGATAGGCGGCAAGAAAAAACGGGAAAAAGAAGGGATGGAGAGTAGCGAATAAGCAACGATAGACGATAGGTACAGGAGCGCAAGGGATACTATAAAAAGCGGGGCGGGATGGCCTGTGACCCTGTAATGATCATATAAAGAATAAGATACGCTGACAAGTCCTCACCGGGCGGGATTGGCACGAAATTCGCTCTATTCTTTTCCCTTGAAACGCGAGAGACGAATGAAAATGATCGCGGCCTTCACCGCCTGGAACGACCGGCTCGCCCCGGTCTTCGATGTCACGGAAAACGTTCTTATTCTCGAAATCGAGAATGGACGGATCGTCCGGGAGACGCGCCGCGCCTTGGCGGGAGAACAACCCGAGGAAAAAATCCGGGCGTTGATCCAAACGGGGGCCGAAATCCTGGTTTGCGGGGCGATATCGAGGTATATGCACGACCGTCTCGCCGCGGCCGGAATCCGGGTCGTGCCGTTCATCGCCGGAAAGCTGACCGAGATCATCCCGGCCTGGATTCGAGGAGATTTCGATCGAACGCTTTTCGCCATGCCGGGTTGTCGTGGCGGAAAGGGGAGACAATGCCGGAACGGATATTTCCCGGAGGGGGGCGCCGCGGACAGAGGACGGGGACAGGGGAGGCGGGGAACGGCGGACCCGGGCAGAAGCCGGTCCGGCGGAGGGATGGGCAGCGGCGGCGGCGCGTGCGTTTGCCCGCAGTGCGGGTTGACGGAGCCCCATGAATACGGCGTCAGGTGTATCGAACGGACCTGCCCCAAGTGCGGGGCCGTCATGGCCAGGCAATGAATGATTTCGAAATTCAAATTATGACAAGGAGGATAAAAAAATGCCAAAAGGAGACAGAACGGGGCCCTTCGGAACGGGGCCGATGACCGGCCGGGCGGCCGGGTTTTGCTCCGGGGCCGGAGTGCCCGGCTTCATGAATCCCTCCTTCGGCGGGGGAAGGGGGTTGGGTTTCGGACGAGGCCGCGGTTTTTGGAGCCGGGGCTTCGGCGGGGGCGGGTTCGGCCGGCGGAACAGATATTTCGCCGCGGGTCTTCCGGCCTGGGGCCGGCCCGGCTCCTATGCCTCCCCCTTCGTGAGACGCGATCCGGAATGGGAGAAGCAGACGCTCAGGGAGCAGGCGGAAGCCGCCCGGGCGGAGATTCAGGAGATCGAAAAAAGGCTCAGCGAGCTGGAGGCGGAGGACGAGGGAGGGACTCGGAAATCTTGAGATCCGGCCGCGGTCCCGCCCGTCCCGGACAACCGAATACCGTGTTTCATGAAAGGATGTGTTCCATGACCAAAGGCGTGTTCACGCTTCAAGTAACACCGTTTACGAAAGACCTCAAACTGGATGAACCGGGGCTGAGGATACTGATCCACCGCCAGATCGAGAGCGGTGTTCACGGGATCGCCCCCCTCGGCGTCACCGGGGAAAATCCCGCCTTGACCGAGGCCGAGGTCGACCGCGTGGTCGAGATCGCGGTCGATGAAGCCGGGGGCAAGGCCAAAGTCGCGCCCGACACCTGCAGCAACAACCTGGAGCAAACCATCGACCGGGCTCGAAGATATGCCAAGATCGGCGCCGATTATGTCGTTGTTTTCGCCCCGTTTCTCGTCCTTCCGACCCAGGCCGGGCTGATTGATTTCTATCTTCGGACGGCCGACGCCGTCCCGGTCCCGATCATCATCCACAACGCCCCGGCCCGGGTCGGCGTCAATCTCGAACACAAGGGATATCAGAGGCTGATGGAGCACGGCAATATCGCCGGTACTAAAGACGGCAAGAAGGAGCTGGACCACTTGGCCAAGCTCCTCCACATGGCCCGGGAAAAGGAATTCGAGGTTTTCACGGGCAAGGATACGACGGCTTACCCGATGATGGCCTTCGGCGGAAGCGGAATGTTTTCCGTCGCGGCCAACGTCGTCCCCGGGGTGATGCGCGGGATCGCCGATCTTTGCCTGGCCGGGAAGCTGGAAGAAGCCCGGGCGATCCATTATGCTTATTACGACCTCTTCGCCGCCCTGCGCCTTGAAACCAACCCGATGGCGGCCAAGGCGGCGTTATCCCTGATGGGACTTCCCGGGGGGCCGCTCCGTCCGCCGCTCACCGGTCTCAATGATCCCAACCGAGAAACCGTCAGGTCCCTGCTTGCGGAGAAAGGGATGATTTGATCGTGAAAATCGCTTTGACCACCTCGGGAAAAAGCCTCGACGCGCTCGTGGACAGCCGGTTCGGCCGCGCGCCGGGATTTCTCATCTATGACTTGGAGACGAAAACGTTTTCGGTCATCGACAACGAACAAAACCAGAATGCTTCGCAAGGAGCGGGGATCCAGGCGGCCGAAACCATCGTCCGGTCCGGGGTCCGGGCCCTGGTGACCGGGCATTGCGGTCCCAAGGCGTTTCGGGTTCTTTCCGCGGCCGGCATCGCGGTCTACACGGCGGATGGGCTGACCGTGGCCGAAACGCTGTCGCGATATGTAGACGGAACGCTCGCCGAGGCATCGGCGGCCGACGTCGACGGGCACTGGTGAAGGGCAAGGATGAAAAACCGGAACAACGTCAATGTTTTCATCGACGTGCTTCTTTTCCTCGTCCTGGCGGCCGTCGCCGGAATCGGCTGGTTGCTGAAGTTCAAACTACTTCCGGGACGGGAGCGCATCTTGAAATTCGGAGAAAACCGGGAGCTCCTCTTCCTGGGATGGGACCGGCATCAATGGGGGACCGTCCACTTGGCCGCCGCCCTGGCGATGTTGGTTCTTCTCGTTCTCCACATCGTCTTTCACTGGAAGGCGATTCGATGCCTGCTCCGCAACGCCGTTCCCTCGTCTCCCCTGCGCTGGACGTTGACGGGGATCGCCGTCGGCCTGGCCGCTGTTTTTTTCCTGGGGGCTTTCGTCATTGAGCCGACGAAAGGGGAACTGGACATCGGCTTTCACCGGAACATCGGGCCGAATGCCGGCCGACCGGATTACGATCGGACGCTCGCCGCGGAACCGCCGTCGCCTGCGGCAAAAGGGAACATCGAGGCCGCGTCCGGGGAAGAGCTCGGCGAAAAACCCGCGGAAGAGCCTCTGCCGGCGGCCGCCGACGAAAAAGATCATCGCCCCGGCTCGGGGAATGCCTCGTTGAACGGGCGGATGACGCTGGATGAAGCCGCGGCGGCCTGCGGGATTTCTCTTCAGGAAGCCCGGCGCCGGCTCGGTTTGCCCGAAGATTATCCCGGATCGGAAACCCTGGGCCGGCTGCGGCGGGCCTGGGGAACGACGATGATCCGGATCCGAGAGCTTTTGGAGAATCCGTCCTGAAGGAAAGCGGCGTTCCGAATGAAAACGAGCCGGTCAGGGGCAAAACGATCGCCGTCATCGGCTCACGATTTGATCGGATTCCCTCGATCCGCCGGGAAGGGCGGGAGCAAGCGAACGGTCGAACAACCGCCCGTCGGCGGGATTGAAGGACGCCCGGAGAGTTGAAACGTTGATCCGGAATAAGACAAGGAAAGGCGGCGCAGCACATGAGCGAGACGCGAAAAGAAACAAGGCCGGGAGGCGGGATGAAGACGTCTTTGGACTGCCTTCCGTGTTTTGTCCGCCAGACCCTGGACGCCGCCCGCATGGTTTCGACGGATCCGGCGTTTCATGAGAGCTTTCTGCGCGAGATCCTGGCCCGGATCACCGAGATGTCCCTGGATACGGCGCCGGCGGTCTTCGGCCGGGAGCTTCACCGGCGGATCCGCGGGCTCTCCGGCCGCGGGGATCCGTACCGGGAAGCGAAAGAGCGGCAGAACCTTTTCGCCCTGGCCTTGATGCCGGGATTGCGGGAGCAAATATCGGCCGCGCCGGACCCGCTGATCCTGGCGGCGAGATTGGCCGCCGCGGGAAATGTCATCGATCTCGGCGCTCCCGGCGCGATCTCGGAAACCAGCGTCAGGGAATCGATCGCCCAGGCTATGACCCGGCCGTTGGTCGGAGAGGAAAACGGATTCCGGGAGGAGATCCTCTCCGCCGAGAACATTCTCTATCTGGCCGACAACGCCGGAGAAATCGTCATGGATCGCCTGTTTATTGAACGGCTGGGACCCTCGCGCGTGACGGTCGCGGTCAGGGGCGGGCCGATCCTCAACGACGCCACCCGGGCCGACGCCCGGGCGGCCGGGCTTGCTGAAATCGTCGAGATCATCGACAACGGCTCGGATGCGCCGGGGACGCTGCTGGAGGAGTGTTCCCCGGAATTCCTGAGGCGGTTCGAGGCGGCGGACCTCGTTTTGGCCAAAGGCCAGGGGAATTTCGAGACGCTCGCCGGGCATCCCAAAAACATTTTTTTCCTTTTCAAGGTCAAATGTCCGGTCATCGCGGCCGAGGCGGGCGCGTCGGTCGGGGCGCATGTCCTAATCCGGTCCGCCGGGGCGCAAGGGAGGCTCGCATGACGGCGGATTCCCCTCGTCAAAGCGATATCTCGTTTCGCCTGAGGGCTTTGGAATACGGATTCCGGGATCGTCTTCATTCTCCCGAGAAGATCCTTCGAAGGGCGGGAGTGGGGCCGGGGATTATTCCGTCTCGCCGGCCGCGCGCCGCGGATGCTTCAAGACGAATGCTTGGACGTCTCCGGGAAGCCGCATGATCCTGGCGATTGCGTCCGGCAAGGGCGGCACGGGGAAAACGACCGTGGCCGTCAACTTGGCCCGCGTGCTCCGCTCCAGGGCTTGGCTTTTGGATTGCGACGTGGAGGAGCCGAATGCCGGGCTGTTTTTGAAAACGAGGCGGAGGACCGAGGAGATCGTTTCTCTTCCCGTCCCCGAGGTGGATGAAGCCCGATGCGACGGCTGCGGCGAATGCGGGAAATTCTGCGCTTATCACGCTATCGTCTCCTTCGGGACGATCCCCCTCGTCTTTCCCTCCATGTGCCATGGCTGCGGCGGATGCGTCCGGGTTTGTCCGAGGAAGGCGATCCGCGAAACCTCCCGCCGCCTCGGGGTGGTTGTTTCGTCGAAATCCCGGGGGATCACGCTGATCGAGGGCCGGCTGGACGTCGGGGAATCCCTTTCGCCCCCTTTGATCCGGGCGGTCAAGGCCGGCCTTCCGGCCGGGCGGCCGGCGATCCTGGACGCCCCTCCGGGGACATCATGCCCCGTCGTCGCCGCCGTCCGGGGCGCGGATCACGTTCTGCTCGTGACGGAACCGACTCCCTTCGGGCTGCACGATCTCCGGCTGGCCGTCGACCTTGTCCGGGAGCTCGGCCTTCCTTACAGCGTCGTCGTCAACCGGATCGGGACCGGAGACAACCGGGTCCAGGAATATTGCGCGGGAAAGAAGATTCCCGTCGTTCTGGAAATCCCGGACGACCGGAGGATCGCTGAGGCTTATTCCCGCGGCCGGCTGATCGTTGAAACGCTGCCGGAATACCGGGCGCTGTTCGAGCGGCTGGCCGAGAAGCTATTTTCCGCGGACGGGGAAAGATGCGGATTGGAGCCATGAACCATGTTGACCTATGAGTCCTCGAGCGAACGGAGATCTGCCCGCTTTCCACCCTCAAGGATCATTATGAAATCATTCGAGGCTCGGACAAGCGCGGACGAGCCGAGGAAGGCGTGACCGGCATGGAAGAACTCGTCGTCATCAGCGGCAAGGGCGGGACCGGCAAAACCAGCCTCACGGCCTCGTTCGCGGTTCTGGCCGGCCGTCCGGTGATCGCGGACTGCGACGTCGACGCGGCCGACTTGCACCTGGTGCTCTTGCCCCGCGTCCGGGAACGGCACGAGTTCCGAAGCGGGCGGGAGGCGGTCATCCGGCCGGAGGCGTGCACCGGCTGCGGATTGTGTTCGACCCTTTGCCGGTTCGGCGCCGTTTTATCCGTGTCTTCCGAGCCGGATGTTTCCCCGGGGGCCGCGGATTGCCGCGACTGCGGCTATTGCGTCCGTTCTTGTCCGGTCCGGACGAACGCCGTGATCCGGGAAATGCGGAATGCGTCGGGCGGGGAAGTTCCTTCCCTCTATGCCATCGATCCCGTCGCCTGCGAGGGATGCGGCGTGTGCGTCCGTTTTTGCCCCGAACAAGCCGTTGATTTTTCCGAGACGGTCGGCGGGGAGTGGATGATTTCGGAAACGCGGTGCGGGCCCCTCGTTCACGCCCGGCTGGCCCCGGCCGCCGAAAACTCGGGCAAGCTCGTCTCGACCGTCCGGCGCGAGGCGCGCCGCCTGGCCGGGGAGCAAGGACGCGGCTTGATTCTCGTGGACGGCCCTCCCGGAATCGGCTGCCCCGTCATCGCTTCGGTGACGGGCGCCTCGCGGATTTTGATCGTCACCGAGCCGACCGTTTCGGGAGAGCATGACCTGGAGCGGGTTCTTTCCCTGGCCGGTCATTTCGGCATCCCGGCCTCCGTTTGTATCAACAAATGGGATCTCAATCCGGAAACGTCCGACCGGATCGAAGCGGCGGCGCGGCGGAAAGGAGCCCGGCTCGCCGGGCGGATCCGTTACGATCCGGCTTTCACCCGGGCTCAAGTGCGGGAAAAGGCGGTCGTGGAAATCGATGCTCCCGGCGCCGGGGACATCAGGAACGTTTGGGATCGGTTGGAATTGATGAAGCCGGGCGACAAACATGGATGAATCGAAATCCGAAGTCGTTTCTTCGATCGCCCTGGATCATGCCATGCATCCGCGGCGCCTCGGCCGGGCGAAGGACGCGGACGGCCGGGCGCGGATCACCGGCCCGCGCGGCGAAATCACCCCGATTCTCCGCGGCGGCGCGGGCAAACGAATCGCCGAAGACATGGGTGTCCCGTTCTGCGGTTCCATCCCGATCGACCCGAAAATCGCCGAAGCCGGCGATGAGGGAAGCGTTTACGTCCGGCATTTCGCCGGATCGCCGGCGGCCGGGATCATGCGGGAGATCGTTCGGACGATTATTGACCGGCGGGGGAGGCGGCCGGAAGCCGGAGAACCGGCCGCATCAAATGGAAGGAAAATCTGAATCCACAAAATGACAATAATAAAGGAGTCCCTCTGATGAAAATCGCGATTCCCATGGCGAACGGGCGGTTGTCCGCTCATTTCGGACACTGCGAAAAATTCGCCCTCGTCGAAGTCGATCCGAAGGAGAAAAAAATCGTCGGCCGGACGGACATCGACGCCCCTCCGCACGAGCCGGGGCTTTTGCCGGGCTGGCTGGCCGAACAAGGGGCGGAGGTGATCATCGCCGGAGGCATGGGGGGGAGGGCCATGTCCCTTTTCGCCGAGCGGGGGATTAAAGTGATCGTCGGCGCGCCCGTGGAGACGCCGGAGCGTCTTGCCGGCGATTTTCTCGCCGGAACGCTGAGCCCGGGCGATAATCTCTGTGATCATTGAGAGCCCTAAGGATCAGCCTCCCGGCCGAGGGGAGACCGCGGCGATCGGAGGCTTTCACTTGCTTCGGGCGGACCGGGAGCGCTTGATTTCGACGGCGGCCGCGCTCCGGGAGATCAATCCCGGTCTCGTGGTCCCCTGCCACTGCACGGGAGAAAAGGCGATCGAGTTTCTTCGGACCGAGTTGCCGGGGCGCGTCGAGGCCGGGAGGGCGGGCATGGCGCTCCGATTCTGAAAAAATAAATCCGTTTTTCTCCGAAAAGATGATAATATACGTTTCCGATCAGTTTTATTTGAGGAGGATATCGGATGTCGACCCTGGAGATCGATGGAAAAGCCGTTGTTCTGAACGAGGAAGGATTCCTGGAGAACCCCGAAGAGTGGGACAAACGCGTGGCCCTCGCCCTGGCTAAACGGGAGGAAGGCCTTGACGAATTGGGACCGGAGCATTGGGCGGTCATCGAATATATCCGCGGATACTACGTGGAAAAACAGCTCGCCCCGATGGTCCGGAAGATCTGCCAGACGACGGGCCTCACCCTCAAGCATATTTACGAGCTGTTTCCCTCGGGACCGGCCAAGGGGGCCTGCAAGCTGGCCGGCCTGCCCAAGCCCGACGGCTGCGTCTGAGCCGCGACTCTTTTTCGCCGCCGCCGCGATGCCGCCGGCTTAGGAAATCACAAGACCGTTGTTCTACGGTCCCGGGCCGCCTCGGCGACGGCCGGCCCGGACGAGCCGCGTCCCTCCGGGCCCGTTTCCCGCCTTAATCCTTGGCCGGCGCGGCCGGCGGCCGGAAGGCCGCGGCCAGAAAGATCGCCGCGCCCAGGGCGATCAGGCAAGGCAGCAGGAACATCGACTTGTAGTCGGTGACCCCCGCCGTGGTGAAGACCGACTGCAGCAGCCAAGGCCCCAGGGAGTTGGCCGCCAGAACGCCCAGGCCGAGGATCATCACGTTGAACAACCCCTGGGCGCTGGAGCGGACGTCCTTGGGAAAATACGTGTCCACGAAGATATAGACGGTGGCGAAGAAGAAAGCGTAGCAGATGCCGTGCAGGATCTGGACGGTTATGATCATCCAAGGTTGGGAGGGGAAGAAGGCATAGACCGCGAACCGGGCGGCATGGCCCAGGATGCCGACGAGCATCGTGATCCGCCATCCCAGCTTCTTCAACACCACGCCCAGGATGAGCATGGTCAGGAGTTCCGAGACCTGGCCCAGGCTCATCACCGGCATGATCCAGTTGCCGGCGATGCCCACGCCGCCCGCCGCCGGGGCCGCGCCGAGAAAGGTTCCGGTCCAGTTGAAATAAAGGTTGTGGACGAAGGCGTCGATGAAGGCGATGAGCCAGAGAATCAGGACGAAGGGCCGCCCGAGCAGCTTGAAGGCTTCCAGCCAGGCGAAGCGTTCCGTCCCGTTCGCGGCGCCCGCGGCCTTCTTCTTCGGCGGCGTGTGGGGCAGGAGCAGGCTGAAGGCGGCCAGGGCCAGGGAGGCGACGGCGGCCACGATGAAGGTCCAGCGGGTGGCCTGTTTCAGCGCCTGGCCGGTGAGCCCCGAGCCCAGGACCGTGCCGATCCAGGCGACCATGCCCTTGGGCGCGGCGGCCTTGACCCGGGCCCAATCGACCAGGATGAAGGTGAACGGCCAGGCGGCTAAAATCCAGCCCAAGGTGCCGCCCATGCGGATGAGGCCGAACTCCTTCTGGGGATCCTTCATGTTGGCGAAGGCGATCGAGTTGGCGATCGAGTTGGTCGGGACATAGAACAGGCAATGGATCCACATCAGGATCAGGAACGGCCAGAAGGCGCGGGTGAAACCCAGGCCGAGCATGGCCACGCCGCCGATGAGATGGCTGAAGCCGAGGAACTTCTCGGCCGCGAAATGGCGGTCGGCGAACTGGTTGCTGAAGAACATGCCGATGATGGCGGCGATGGGGAAGGCGTTCAGGATCCAGGCCTGCTCGACGGGCGTGAACCCGAGGCTGGGCAGGTAGCTGTAGATCAGAGGCAGCCAGGCGCCCCAGATGAAGAACTCCAGGACCATCATGAAGAACAGCTTGTTGCGCGGGCTCTTGGTCACGGCGGTCATGCGGGATCCTCCTTGCGTCTCACGGTTCCCGGGGGCCGCCCCGGTCGCCGCCTCCAAACATTGGATGGAGTATAAAAGAGAGCCCCGGGGGCGTCAAGGACGAGCGGGCGGGGCGGCCCGCGGCTCTTGCGGCGATATCGGCAAAGAGGTTTATCTTGTCGACGGCCGGATAAGTGACCGTGAACTCGTTTCCCGTCGTCTCGGCTTTGATCATCCCGTAGGCGGCCAGAATCTGGACGCGCGGCTCGATCGGAACGGACAGCGCCGCTTCGAAATTCACCGCCTTGCGGACAGGCTTGAACCCGAGCCCCCTGGCGGTCGATCTCGAATCGGCTTCCGCGATCCGGATGGAATCGCGGAGAAACGAATTGAGATCGGCGGGGGAGATGAAGCCCGGTCCGACGGAAATCCGGATCTGCCAGGCCCCGCCCCCAAAGCCGGGAAGCGCAAACCCGATGAGGACAAGCGACACGGGGAGGATCGGGCGGGGGGTCTCATTATCCATGAAAGCATCCCAACGCGTGTTGCGGCCGGTCTGCTTCGCTTGCCTCCGTAATGCGCCTGAGCGCGTCATGCCTTCGGAAAAATAATTCGGTTGGAAGTCGCCGGCCGATCGCGGATTGGAGGAAGAGCCGCACAAGGGGGGCGCGCGCCGGCCGTCCAGCTCAGGCCCGAAGGAGGCGTCCGGGCCTCAGCGTTTTTTCGCCGCCGCGGCGATGTCGGCGACGGCTGCGATCGCGGCCTCGATGTGGGGTTCGGTGTTGAACGGCCCGATCCCGAACCGCACCGCGCCGTGGATCTTGTCCGTCCCGAGGCGCTCGTGAACGAGCGGGGCGCAATGAAGCCCGGTCCGGCAGGCGATGTTATGATCGACGTCGAGCATCGTTCCGACGTCGGCCGCGTCCATTCCCTCGATGTTGAAAGCCAGGACGCTGATGTGATCGCGGAGGTCGTCCAGACAGTAGAGCTTGACCCGGGGGATATTCCGGAGGCCGGCGGCAAGCTTTTCGGCCAAGGCCATTTCCTGGTGATGAAGAGCCTCGACGCCCCGGGCCTCGACCCATTTCACCCCGGCGTGAAGACCGGCGATCCCGGGCAGGTTGGGCGTTCCGTACTCGAGCCGGTAGGGATATTCCTCGAGGTGGAGCTTCTGGGCGGACCGGACGCCCGTTCCGCCGGCCCGGGTCTGCTTGATCTCCACGCCTTCCCGGACGTAAAGCCCCCCGATCCCCATGGGGCCGAGAAGCGATTTGTGGCCGGTGAAGCAAACGACGTCGATGAAGTCGGCTTCCAGGTCGATCGGGATCTTGCCCGCCGACTGGGAAGCGTCGATGACGAAGAAAATGCCGCGGGCCCGACATCGGCGCCCGATCTCGCGGATCGGCTGAATCGTGCCGATGACATTGGAGGCGTGGTTGACGGCGACGACCCGGGTGTTCGGCTTGAACCGTTTCTCGATCTCGTCCGGATCGACGAAGCCGCGGTCGTCGAAGGGAACGATGTCGAGTTCGACCTTGCGGTCCCGAGCCAGGTGGTAAAGGGGCCGGAGCACGGAGTTGTGCTCGACCATCGTCGTCACGGCGTGGTCGCCCTCGCCGAGAAGACCCCAGAGGGCCAGGTTCAAAGCGTCGGTGGAATTGTAGCCGAAGCACAGCCGGTTCGGGTCGGTCCCATGAAAAAACCGGGTCATCTGTTTGCGCGTGTTATCGACGACTTCGCCGGCCTCGAGGCAGAGATCGTAGCCGGAGCGTCCGGGATTGACCCCCGCTTTACGGTAAAGCTTGTCCATGAACATGTAGACTTCATCGGGTTTGGGATAGGATGTCGCTCCGTTGTCGAGAAATATGAATTCGGACATTTCGTTTCTCCTTAAGTGAATATCATTTTTAGAAAGAGTAATCCTATGAAAAGAGTGCGAAAAAAGCAACCCGATGTATTCTCCCGGAAAAATAATGGGAATGATGGTATAATCGCCTTCCCGCCGCCGGGCGTATCACGGGCGCTTTCTTTCGTCCGCGGCCGACGGCGGAAATCAGCGAGGGAGAAAGACGCGTGAGTCCTTTGTTACAGTTTGTCGAGGACAGGCTTCAAATCGCCGCCCTCCTGTTCATGGCTTCCGTTTATGTCATCCGGGTGCTTTGGCTTTTCCATTTCCGGGCCGTCCGCGAGCGGGCGGCCGCGGAAGGACGAGCCTCGGCCGGAGCCGGGTATTCCCTGAGCAATATCGCCCGGCCTTGGGCGATGGAATCCACCCGGACCCGGCCGCTGTTTTATCTTCAATTTGTCGTCTTTCACTTGGGCGTCACCGCGGCCATCGCCGCGACGTTCATCATTCCGTACGCGCCGCAGTGGCTTGCGCCGCGGGGCCGGGTGATCGCTTTTCAAGCCTTGATGGCCGCGGCCTTTGTCGTCGCCGTTTTCCGGCTCGTCCGGCGCTTGCGCCGACCGGTCCTGCGGCTGGTGAGCACGCCCGATGATTACGCCGCGATCACCTTGATGATGGCTTATTTCATCCTGGGGATCCTGGCCGTACCCAACCGCCCGGACCGGGGGGAGGGGCCGATGATCGCCTTTTTCATCCTGACGGCCTTTTTCCTGGTGGTCGTCCCCTTTTCCAAGATCAGCCATTACCTTTATTATCCCTTCACCCGGATCATTCTCGGCCGGACGCTCGGCCGGCGCGGCGTCCTGCCCGTCCGGCGCCCGCGGTCTCGGCAAACGGCGGAGGAAAGAGGGGAGGAGGTGGGCGCATGAAAACCGTAAAAGCGGCCAAATCCCTTTCCGTCGAGAACCTCCCCCTGGACGTGGCTACCCAGGACAAGGCCCGGGCGGACGCCTTGCCCTCGATTCAAAAAGACATGCTGAGGACATATGATCCGGCGGCCGACAACGTCCGCCGTTTTCTCGATCTCCTCGCCGAACGGATCACCCGTCCGGTGGCCGCCTCCCTGGCCGCCTGCGTCCATTGCGGCCTGTGCGTGGAGTCCTGCCATTACGCCCTGACTCATCCGGACGATCCGACGATGACCCCGGTCTACAAGGCGGATCAAATCCGGAAAATCTTCAAGCGGCGGATCGATTGGACCGGCCGGATCTTCCCCTGGTGGGTCAAGGCCGGAACGCCGCGCGGCGACGAGGACCTGAACCGGCTGAAGAATATCGTCTTCGGCACCTGCAGCGCCTGCCGGCGATGCACCCTGAACTGCCCGATGGGGGTCGACACGGCCATCCTGATCCGCTTCACCCGCGGGCTCCTGACCGAGCTCGGCATCGTTCCGGAGGGCGTCTTCAACGTCAGCCGGGACGAGTGGGAGACGGGAAACCAGATGGCCGTCACGCCCCTGGACTTCCTGGAAACCCTCCAGTGGATGCGGGATGACCTGCGGGCGGACCCGAAGCTTGCCGGGCTGGACATCCCGGTCGACCTTCCCGGCTGCGACTTCATGTACACGATCAATCCCCGGGAGATCAAGTTCGATCCGCGGTCGATCGCCCAGGCGGCCAAGATCTTTCACCTGGCCGGAGAGAAGTGGACCTTGCCGAGCGCCGGCTGGGATCAGACGAATTTCGGCCTTTTTTCCGGCGACGACAGGCTGGGCGGGGCCCTCGCCCGCAATCTCTACGAGGCCGCGATCCGGCTTCGGGCCGGGCGCATCGTCATCTCGGAATGCGGGCACGGCTACCGGTCGACCCGTTGGGAGGGATACAATTGGGCGCAATATGATCAGGACCTCCCGTCCGAGTCCGTCGTCCGGACGCTGCAGCGCTACCTCCGGGAGAAGCGGATCCGGGTGGACAAGACGAAAAACGACCTGCCGGTGACGTTCCATGATTCCTGCAACGTCGCCCGGTCGGGCGGCATGACCGAGGAGCCGCGGGACGTGCTCCGGCGGGTGTGCGCCGATTTCCGCGAAATGACGCCCAACCGGACGGAGAATTACTGCTGCACCGGCGGGGGAGGGCTGCTTTCGATGGCCGAGTACCGTCCTCTCCGGATGGAGGCGGCCGCGATAAAGGCCCGCCAGCTCGAGGCGACGGGGGCCAAGCTGGTCTGCACGATCTGCCACAATTGCGTGGACGGCTTGAACGATGTGATCAAGCATTATAAGCTGGACATGCGGGTCGTCCAGGTCCTCGAACTCGTCGAAAACGCCCTCGTTTATTAAAAGGAGGAGTTCCGTGACAAAAATCGGGATCATCATTTGCGGCCGCTATAAAACGTGCGGCGGAGGAAAATGCCTCCGGGCCCTTCGGGAAAGAGTCGGCGCGTTCGCCCGCTATCCGAAAAACGAGGCCGTGGAAATCGTCGGCTACAGCTATTGCGGCGACTGCCCCGGGGGAAACGTGGAGTACGTCCCGGAGGAAATGAAGAAAAACGGAGCGGAGGTCATCCACCTGGCCACCGGGCTCGTCGTCGGATATCCTCCCTGCCCGAACATCCGGAGGTTCAAGGAGCTGATCGAGACGAAATTCGAGATTCCGGTCGTCATCGGGACGCATCCGATCCCCTTGAAGTATGCCCAGGCTCATGAAAAGCTTTCTTTCTGGAAAAGCGCGGGGATGGAAGCGTTGGCCGGCGGGCTGATGAGGGAGGACAAGAAGATCCAGGAAGCCTACAACTGAGCGGGGGCGGTTTGCGATATTATCTCGGCCTCGGCGGCAACACCGGCGACCGGTTCGCGAACCTCGAGGCCGCCGTCCGCGGCCTCCGCGAGGAAGGCGTCCGGATCATCGGCCGTTCCTCCATTTACCGGACCGAGCCGGTCGGCCTGCGGAACCAGCCGTGGTTTTTAAACCAGGCGCTGAAGGTCGAAACGCGGCTTTCTCCGGAGCAGCTGTTGAAGACGGCGAAAGCCGTCGAGGCCGGAATGGGCCGGAAACCGGGCCGGAGGAACGGCCCCCGGCCGATCGACATCGACCTTCTCCTGGCCGGAAAGCGAAACGTCCGGACCGCCGGCTTGCAGATCCCGCATCCGCGCCTGGCCGAACGCCGGTTCGTCCTCGTTCCCCTGGCTGAGATCGCCCCCCGCGCCGTCCATCCCGTTTTGAGAAAAACCATCCGGTCGATTCTCCGCGATTGCCCGGACGCCTCGGCTGTCCGGCGCTTGCGGAGGGATTGAACGCCCTTTCCCCCGGCGCTCCCGTCGATTTGCAAATGACGGGACGAATATTCATAATGATAGATCATGAAAAGAATGATCGTTCTCATCGTGACGTTCATATTCATCGCGCCCGTCTTCGGGGCGGACGTGGTCGCCGTCCACGGCACGGTCGCGAGCACCGGAGGAAAGCCGGTGTCCGGAGCGGTCGTCTTGCAGCGGGAAAGCGGCCTGAAAACCACGACGGGCGAAGACGGCTCGTTCTCCCTGGAGCTGGAAAGATCCGGTCGGACCGTCCTGGAAGTCATCCATCCCGATTATTCCGACGGACTGTTCCTCCTTCCGGCGAAATCGCTCGATCGGCCGGTCCGGCTGACTCTCGCCCCCCTGATTCAGCAGAACGAGGAGGTCGTCGTCACAGCCCTGCGCTATCCCGAGCCGACGGCCCGCATCCCGGCCGCGGCCACGGTGCTGTCGTCCGTCTCCCTGGGGGACGCCCCGGCGGCCAACTTGACCGGCGCCCTGGAGCGGGCGATCGGCGTCGCCCCCCTCGGCACCGGCGGGTTTTCGATGGTTCCCACGATCCGGGGCATGGCCCGCAACCGCATCCTCATCCTGATCGACAACGCCCGGATCGCCTCCGACCGGCGGACGGGGCCGAGCGCCTCGTTCGTCAGCGTCGAGGATATCGACCGGGTCGAAGTCCTGCGCAGCCCCTCGTCCATCTTCTACGGATCGGACGCGATCGGCGGCGTCATCCATATCTTCACCAAGTCGGGCCGGGAGGAAGGAATCCACGGAACGGTCCACGCCGGCTATGGCACGAACGGGGCCCACGCCGAGTACGGGCTCGCCCTGAGCGGGAAAAGCGGTCCTTTTTCCTTCTACCTTTCCGGCCAGAACAACAAGGCCGGGACGTATGACTCGCCGGACGGCGAGGTCGGCCAGTCGCAGTACGGCCAAACCGGATTTTTCGGCCGGGCGGCGTACGAGACCGAGGCCCGCCGGGTCGACCTGAGCTTCCTCCTGGGACGCGGGACGGACATCGGCAAGCCGGCGAAAAACACGCCCACCAAGCCGACGTGGTATCCCCGGGAAAACCAGAACCTCGCCCAACTGCACTGGATCGAGAAAAACGTCGGCGGCGGCGAGCTGAGCGTCATGGCTTACGCCAACCCCAATTTCCTGGAAACGCGGACCGACACGATCACCGGAGCCGGCGGGCCGGGCGCTTATATTTCCAAGAAAGCCTACGCCAAGACGGAGAGCACCGAATACGGCGCCCAGCTGTCATTCACCAAACCGCTGGGCGGAGATTTCCGCCTGACCGGCGGAGCCGATTTCTTCGGCCGGACGAACGCCGGGGCGATCAACAACGAGACCTCTTATGACGCGTCGGGGAACGTCAAAAAAATCCTGGAGGAGACGCCGTATGCCGGCGGCCGCCGGCGCGACCTCGGATTCTATCTTTCGGCCGATTATGCCGGGATCCGGAACGTCGACTTGATCGCCGGGCTCCGCTTCGACACGGTGAGGCAGAGCGCCCGGCCCGGCGGAAAACCGGACGAGCTCGCCTCGAACCTGAATGCGGCCACCGGCTTTTTCGGAGCCTCCATGCGGCTGACGGACCGGTGGACGATCTTCGCCAACGTGTCCCGGGCCTACCGCACGCCCGGCCTCGGCGAGCTGTTTTATTCGGGAATCACCGGCCGCGGCGTCATCATCGCCAAGCCGGACCTCCTGCCGGAAACGAGCCTCAACGGGGACGTCGGCGTCCGGTATGTCGGCAAGAGGTTTTTTGTCGGGCTGTACGGCTTTCTCTACGGGATCGACGACCTGATCGACCGCCTGCTCGTCGCCCCCGGCGTCTATTCCTATCTCAACGTGGAAGACGCCCGGATCTCCGGGTTCGAGCTCGAGGCCGAATGGTGTCCGGCCGCCGGCTGGAGGATCTTCGGCCAATGTGCCGCCCTGGACGGCCGGAGCCGGGCGACGGGGGATCCGGTCAACGACATCCCGCCGTTCCGCGTTCAAGTGGGAAGCCGATTCCTGTGGCGGGGCTTGTCGCTCGAGGTTTCGGGCTCATACCAAGCGCCGAAGGATCGTCCAGGGGGAGCTGAAATCGCCATCCCGGCCTATCACTACATTCAAGCCCGCCTCGGCTATGATTTCCGTTCGGTCGGAATTTTCGCCGTCGTGAAAAACGCCCTCAACACCGCCTACTTCGGCCGGCCGGATCCCGACGGCGTCTACGAGCCGGGCCGGAACATCCTTTTCGGAGCCCGCTACAGCTTCTGAGCGGGGGATCGACGGGAAAGACAAGGCCGAAACCCGTTTCATTGAGGCGGGATGAGGATTCCCTTACGGTTTTTTCACGGAGAAAGAGGCCTGATCCTGTTTCCCGGCCGCGGCGGCGGGACGCGGAGCGCGCCCGGGTCAAAAAGCGTCCCGGATATGGCGGACGATCGGTCGACCATCCTCCTGGAATTCCACCGCCAGAACATCGAAGCGGCAGGGAAGGCCGGCCGTTTCCGGGTGTTCGTAGAGATAGCTCCGGGCGATTTTCCGGATTTGGCGGCGCTTGGCCGGGGTCACGGCTTCCTCGGGATAGCCGAGCCGGGGATCAGTCCGGGTCTTGACTTCAACGAAAACGAGAGCCGGACCGTCACGGGCGATGATGTCGATTTCCCCCCGGCCGTAGCGATATCCACGCTCGACGATCCGAAAGCGCCCGCCGGCGAGATAGAGGACGGCCGCCTCCTCGCCGCGGCGGCCTAGCTCGATTCTTTCCTTGGAGCGATTTTCCAGCGGATTCCGTCCTTCGTGTCTTCCAGAACGATCCCGGCCTCGAGAAGCTCGCGGCGGAGGCGGTCGGCCTCGGCCCAATTCTTGGCCTTGCGGGCCAGCTCGCGGGCTTCGATTTTCTCCCGGACGGCCGCGGATATCTCCTCTTCCCGCCGTTCGGGGAAAACGGCCAGCACGTCGTCCACTTGAGAGACGAAGGAACGGAGCGCCCGGGCCTCATCCGCCCCGATTTTTTCTTCCCGGATCAGGGAATTGGCCTTGCGGATCAGGTCGTAGAGGGCCGTGAGGGCGGACGAGACATTGAGGTCGTCTCCCAATCCGTCGCGGAATTCAGCGTCCGCCTCGGCGATCAGGGGACCGGCCAGGCCCGAGCCGGCGTCCGGGAAGGCGCGATGCTCGAGCTCGTAGACGAAATCGGTGATCCGCTTCAGGGCCGCGGCCGCTTGGTCCAGCGCCTCGAAGGTGAAATTCAGGACTTTCCGGTAATGGGTGGAGATGAGGAACATCCGGAGGACGGAGGGATCCACCCGCCGGGTTTCGACGAGGTCATCGAGAGAGTAAACGTTGCCCTTGGACTTGGACATCTTCTCCCCGTCGACGATGAGGTGGTGGCAGTGGAGCCAGTACCGGACGAACGGCTTTTCGAAATAGGCCTCGGATTGGGCGATTTCATTCTCGTGATGGGGGAAGATATTGTCCACGCCGCCGCAATGGATGTCGAAGGTCGGCCCGAGAAAGGCCGCGCTCATGGCCGAGCATTCGATGTGCCAGCCCGGCCGGCCCGGCCCGATCTCCGTCTCCCAGAAGGGCTCGCCCTCCTTGGGGGCTTTCCACAAGGCGAAATCGCGGGCGCTTTCCTTTTCGTACTCGTCCGTTTCCAGCCGGGCGCCGATCCGGGACGTCGTCCGGAGGGCCTCGACGTCGATCCCCGAGAGCCGCCCGTAAGAGGGGAACTTGGAGATGTCGAAATAGATCGATCCCTCCTTCCGGTAAGCGACGCCCTTGTCGAGCAGGCCCTTGATGATCCGGACCATGTCGGGAATGTGCTCCGTCGCCCGGGGATAATGATCGGCCGGGTGGATCCGGAGCGTCTTAAGGCCGGCGAAAAACGACTCGATGAAGGGGGCGGTGTACTCCCGGAGGGAAAGACCGGCCGTTCGGGCATCCCGGATCGTCTTGTCGTCCACGTCGGTCAAGTTCATGACCTGGATGGTTTTGTACCCGGAAAAACGGAGAAACCGGAGGAGCAGATCCTCAAAGACATACGCCCGGAAATTCCCGATGTGGGGAACGTTGTAGACGGTCGGTCCGCAGGTGTAGACGCGGACTTCGCCCGGAACGAGCGGCAGGAATTCCTCCTCCCGGCCGCTGAGGGTGTTGTGAAAACGAATCATAGGCCCCTCATTATACCGGCTCCCTCGTCGAAAAAGAAGAATCGGATTTGACCGCGTCGTGAAATTATGCCATAATGTATCTTAACTCATACCAAATCAATCATTTAAGGGTGTATAATGAAAAACGTCATCGCTCTCCGCCGAGAGGACAGAAACCCGTTCGAGAAACGAGTCGCCCTCATCCCCAGCCATGTCCGCGAACTTGTCAAAGATCACGGCGTGAAGTTCCTCGTCCAGCCCGCTCCGATCCGGGTGTTCGTGGACGACGATTTCAAGCGCGAGGGGGCCAAGGTGGAGGAGGATCTCTCTTCCGCCGCGGTCATTCTCGGCATCAAGGAAATGCCCGACTCGATTTTCGAGAAGGACAAGGTCTACGTCTTCTTCTCCCATACAATCAAGGGGCAAAAGGCCAACATGCCGATGCTCCGGCGCATGATCGAGAGGAAAAGCACGCTGATCGATTATGAAAAGATCGTCGACGAGAAGGGCCGGCGGCTGGTCTTTTTCGGCCGCCAGGCCGGCACCGCCGGCATGATCGAATCCTTTTGGGCCCTGGCCCGCCGGCTCGACGCCGAAGGCCTGCCCCATCCCTTCGGCCCGATCCGGCGCATGATCGATTACGCGAGCCTGGTCGAGGCGAAGGAAACGATCAACGAGATCGGGGAGGGGATTCGAAAGGACGGCCTCCCGGCCCATCTCGTTCCGTTCATCTGCGGCTTCACGGGCTACGGCCACGTCTCCCAAGGCGCCCAAGAAGTCTTCGACATCCTGCCGGAAGTGGAAATCCCGGCCGAAGAGTTCGATGCTTTCCTCGCCGCCGGAAATTTCTCGGCCCACCGCCTCTACAAGATCGTCTTCCGGGAGGAGCATCTCGTCCGTCCCCGGGATCCCGGCCGGCCGTTCGATCTCCAAGATTATTACGACCGCCCGGAGGGATATGTCCCGGTCCTGGAATCCTTCCTGCCCCATTTACAGCTTCTCGTCAACGGCATCTATTGGGCCCCCAAGTACCCGCATTTCGTCTCCAAGAAATTCATTCGCGAGCTGTATGCCGCCCCCGGCCGGCCGAAGCTGCGGGTCATCGCCGACATCTCCTGCGATATCGAGGGCGGAATCGAGTGCACGGTCAAGGACACCGATCCCCACAATCCCGTGTACGTCTATGACCCGGTCAAGGACGCGGCCGTCGACGGCGTCGAGGGCCGGGGACCGGTCATCATGTCGGTCTACAATCTTCCGGCCGAGATTCCCTTGGAATCGTCGGTTTTCTTCAGCCAAACCCTCAAGCCGTTCATTCCGGCGATCGCCCGGGCGGATTTCCGGGGAACGTTCGAGGCTTGCGAGCTTCCCGATCCGATCAAGAAAGCGGTCATCCTGTTCCGCGGGGAATTCACCCCGGCTTATCAATACATGAAGGAGTTCGTGTGAGGGAATCATCCTCACGGAAAGAGAGAAACCGATGAAACACTTGCTCGTCATCGGGGCCGGCTTCGTCGCCGGCCCGCTGGTCCGCACGTTCCTGGAAAAACCGGATGTCCGGGTTACGGTGGCTGACATCGAGCCGGAAAAAGCCCGGGCCCTGACCGGAACGCACGAGCGCGGCCGGGCCGTCGTCCTCGACCTGAACGACGAAGCCGCCTTGAGGAATGAAATCAAGGGGGCCGATCTCGTCGTCAGCCTTGTGCCCTACGTCTTTCACCCGGTCGTCGCCCGGCTCTGCCTGGCTGAAAAAAAGAATTTGGTCACCACCTCTTATGTCAGCGAGGCCATGCGGTCTCTGGACGCGGACGCCCGCCGGGCGGGGATCATTTTTCTCAATGAAGTCGGCCTCGATCCGGGAATCGACCACATGGAAGCCATGAAGGGCATCGACGGCATCCGGAGCCGGGGCGGGCGCGTTCTGGGCTTCCGGTCTTATTGCGGGGGCCTGCCGGCTCCCGAGGCCGACACGAATCCCTTCGGCTACAAGTTTTCCTGGAGTCCGAGGGGCGTTCTTTTGGCCGGAAAAAACGAGGCCCGCTATCTCAAGGACGGCCGGGAGGTCGTCATTCCCGCGGCCGATCTTTTCTTGAACGCCGAAACGATCGAAATCCCCGGCTTGCCCGCGTTTGAGGGATATCCCAACCGGAATTCCCTTTCGTACTTGGAGACCTACGGCATCCCGGAGGCCCGGGATATATTCCGGGGGACGCTCCGGTGGCCGGGATGGTGCGAGACGCTGAAGAAGATAGGCGACTGGGGCCTTCTGGACGCCAAGGTATCGGATTGGACCGGCCTGACCCGGCGGCCGTTCCTGGCTCGGACAGCCGGCCTGCCGGACGGCGCCGGCCTGCGCCGGGAGCTGGCCGCCCGCTGGAAAATCGATCCGGAGGCGAAGCTCCTGGACCGGTTGGCCTGGCTGGGACTGTTCGAGGACGGTCCGCTTCCCGGAAAATCCGGATCGCCCCTGGATCTTCTGGAAAAGCTGATGCTGGCCAAGATGCTCTATGCCCCGGGCGAACGGGACATGGTCGTGCTCCAGCACGAATTTCGAGCCGCCTTCCCGGATGGAACGGCCGAGCGGACCGTTTCGACGCTCATCGATTACGGGATCCCCGGAGGAGACACCTCCATGTCCCGGACGGTCGGCCTGCCGGCGGCGGCCGCGGCCGATCTCGTCCTGAAGGGCCGTCTGAACCGAACCGGCGTGCTGACTCCGGTGACGCCCGACGTCTACGGCCCCATTTTGGCCGAGCTGAAGTCCCGCGGCCTCGTTTTCCGCGAGGAAACGATCAGCGAATGAATTCAGAATAGGGGAGGGCGCCATGAAACGCGCGGCCGCGGTCGCCGGTTCGTTTTACCCGGCAAGCGCCTCGGAGCTGCGGAGAATGCTCGGGTCGCTCGTCGATCCAGCCAGGAAAAAAGTAAAGGCCGCGGCCGTCGTCTGTCCCCACGCCGGGTACGTGTATTCCGGCGCCGTCGCCGGAGCCGTCTATTCCTCCGTCGAGATGCCCGGAACGTTCGTTATCCTGGCTCCGGCCCACCGGCCGCAGAGGCCGGCCTTCGCAATCATGAGCGAAGGCTCTTGGGAAACCCCGCTGGGATCCGTCCCGGTGGATGAAGAGCTGGCGGCCGCGATCCGGGCGAAGTGCCCGGCAGTCGTCGACGATCCGGCCGCCCATGCCGCCGAGCATTCGCTGGAAGTGCAGATCCCGTTCCTCCAGTATCTGCGGAAATCGCCGGCGATCGTCCCCCTCAACGTCTCCGCCCGGGCGGATTTCCCCCGGCTGCGGGAGGCCGGAGAAGCGATCGCCGCCGCCGTTCGCGAAAGCGGGAAGGACGTCCTCCTGGTGGCCAGCACGGATATGAGCCATTACATCAGCGCCGACCGGGCGAAGCTGTTGGACGGTTTGGCCATCGACCGGATTCTCGCCCTCGACGCGCGGGGTCTCGTTGAAACGGTGTTCGACAACGACATCAGCATGTGCGGCGTCCTGCCCACGGCCGCGGTCGTCGTCGCGGCCGCCGCCCTCGGGGCGACCCGGGCCGAGCTGGTGGCCTACGCGAACTCGGGGGAGGTCACGGGCGACGACCGGGAGGTCGTGGCTTACGCCGGACTGAGGATTTATTAAGAGTCGAGGCGCCTGGGCCCCGGAGCGGCGGGCGCGTTTGTCCAGGAGGGCCGCCGCTGATTCGTTGACAGGCTCGCCGTCCTCTTATAAAATTTTCAAGGACGAAGATGAAAAATCAGGAGTTACGGGAGAAAGACCGGCTGGTCCTGGCCGCGGCCGTCGAGCTGTACCTGAAAACCGGCCTGCCCGTCTCGTCCGGCGCCATTCACCAAAAGAAAGTCCTGACGGATTCCCCGGCGACCATCCGCAATATCCTCGTCCGCCTGGGGGAGAGGGGCTACCTTTCGCAGCCCCACGCCTCGTCCGGGCGGATTCCGACCGACCGCGGGCTCCGCTTCTACGTCAACAGCCTGCTGGCGGGCGTCCCCCTGACCTTCGACCGGATCAACCTGTTCGCCGAAGACCTTTCCCTCGGCGGGAGCGATCTCCCCGGCCTTCTCCACCAGGCCTCCCGGGTGTTGGCCGATCAATCCGACAGCCTGGGATTCGTCATCCAACCCCGGATCTCGCGCATCCACTTCCGCCATATCCGCTTCATCCAGATCGCCGCGGGCAAGGTGATGATCATCCTGATGACGCCCTTTCAGCTGGTCTTGACCGAAATCGTTCCGACCGATACGACTTTCGACCAGGTGGAGCTCGACCGGGCCTCCCAGTATATCAACGCCTCGTTCAGCGGCCGGACGCTGTCGCAAGTGCGGGATTGCGTCCTTGAGGAGCTGGGCAAATCGACGTCCAAGTTCGAGCGGGCCTTGTCCCGCCTGACGAGCCTCCTGAAAGCCTCGATCCAGCAGGATGACATGGAGGATCCGATCATCGTCCAGGGAGCGTCCCGGCTCATCGGCAAATTCGAGAAAGCCGATCTCCCGCGGTTGAAAATGCTGTTTCAAAATATCGAGGAGAAGGCCTCCCTGGCCAAGCTCCTTTCGGAATTCATCGCCCTGGACCGGGTCAAGGTCCTGATCGGATCGGAATCCAACATGCCCGAGATCTCCGACTGCGCCCTGGTCCTCTCCCATTACGGGGACCGGACCCAAGTTTTGGGATCCCTCGGCATCATCGGCCCCAAGCGGATCCCCTATGATAAAATCATCCCCCTGGTCGATAACGTCGCGCAAAAAATCAGCCGGACCATATCCGGGGCGAGCTCCTAGGAAAAATGCCTATGATTAACGAAGATCGAAAAATCCAAGACGAAAAGGACGTCCTTTCCGCTCCCTCGGCGGAAGCGGCCGCGCCCGAGGGCGCGATCCCCGCTCCTCCCGTCGAGCCCGACTCGGCGGGCCGGAAAAAGACGTCCGAGCACCGGAACCACAAGAACAACAAGGATCATCAAAAAATCAAGTCTTTGAAAGCGGAAATCGAAGCCCTGAAGAAGGACCTCGAACAACGGACCCGGGAGGCGGCCGCGGCCCGCGAGGAGGTCGAAACGGCCCGGAAGGAATCCTTGGAATGGAAGGACCGGACTCTGCGGGCCATGGCCGACACGGATAACTTCCGCAAGCGGCTCGAGCGGGAAAAGGACGAATTCTTCCTCTTCTCCCTTTCCGATATTTTAAAGGAGTTTCTCCAAGTCATCGACAATCTCGAGAGGGCCCTGGACGCCCGGGACGCTTCCGACGGCCTCCGAGAAGGCGTCGAGCTGATCTGCCGGCAAATGCTCGACCTGGTCGGCAAGCGCGGCGTGACCCTCATCGAGCGCCCCGACGGCCGGTTCGATCCGAATGTCCACCAAGCCCTCCTGACCGAGGAGGCCGAGGGGATCGAGGAGCCGATGATCGGGGAGGAGCTCCAGAAGGGATACATGCTGAATGACCGGCTCTTGCGCCCCGCCCTGGTTAAAGTTTTGATGCCTAAGAAAAACTGACATGAGCCGTGTCATCGGAATCGACTTAGGAACGACGTTTTCCTGCGTGGCTCACCTGTCGCCCGAAGGTCCCAAGGTCATCCCCAACCTGGAGGGCATGGCGACCACGCCTTCAATGGTCTGTTTCACGTCCGCCGGCGAGATCCTTGTCGGGAACCTGGCCGCCCGCCAGGCCCTGGCCAATCCCGAAAAGACGATCTTCGCCATCAAGCGGCTCATCGGGAACAAATACAGTTCCCCGGCCGTCCAGGAGGCGCGGCCGCGGCTGACGTACGGCTTGAGCGAGGCTCCCAACGGCGACGTCTTGATCCGGGCGGGCGACCGAACGATCACCCCCCAAGAAGCGTCGAGTCACATCCTGGTCTATCTGAAGCGCTGCGCCGAGTCATTTTTCGGCGAGCCCGTCACGGAATGCGTCATCACGGTCCCGGCCCATTTCGACGACCATCAACGTCAAGCGACGAAGGATGCCGCCCGCATCGCCGGTCTGGACGTCCTCCGGGTGATCAACGAGCCGACCGCGGCCAGCCTGGCGTACGGGCTCAACCGGAATCCCGACGGCGTGGTCGCCGTCTACGATTTCGGCGGAGGGACGTTCGATATCACCCTCCTCGAGATCAGCGGGGGCGTTTTCCATGTCTTGGCGACCGCCGGGGACAACTTCCTCGGCGGCGATGATTTCGATCAGAGGATCATCGATCGCCTCCGGGCCGATTTTCTAAGCAAGCACGGGATCGACCTCGGATCTAATCCCTACAATCTCCAACGCCTGAAGGAAGCGGCCGAGCGGGCCAAGCGGGACCTGTCCTTCACCGCGATCACGGAAGTCAACCTGCCGTTCATCGCCGCCGACGCATCGGGCTCCAAGCATCTCCAAACCGCGATCACCCGGGCGAACCTGGAGGAATGGACCCGGGACCTGGTGGAGCGGACCCTGCCGCTGATGGACAAGGCGCTCCACGAAAGCGGTTTGACGGCGAACAAGGTCGCCGAGATCCTCCTGGTCGGGGGGCAGAGCCGGATGCCCCTGGTCCGGAAAAAAGTCGGCGAGTTCTTCGGCAAGGATCCGAACACCCAGATCAACCCCGACGAAAGCGTGGCTCTCGGCGCGGCCATTCAGTCCGGCGTTCTCGAGGGCAACGGGGCGAAGGACATCGTCCTCCTCCTCGATGTGACGTCCTTGTCGCTGGGGATCGAGACGGAGAACGGGGAATTCGAGAAGATCATCGATAAAAACACGACCATTCCCTGCCGGAAAACGAAATCCTTCACCACGGTCGACGACAACCAGCGGCGGGTTCGGATCCACGTGCTCCAAGGGGAGGGAAGCCGGGCCTTGGAAAACACGTCCCTGGCGATGTTCGACCTTGTCGGGATCATGGATGCGGCGGCCGGGGTTCCCCGCATCGACGTGACGTTCGAGATCGACGCCGACGGCATGGTCAGGGTCTCGGCCCGGGACGTCCTTTCCGGCCGGGAGCAAAAAGTTTCCGTCCACCCCTCTTCGGGTCTGAGCCCGCAGCAAGTCGAAAACATTATCGAGCGGGAAAAGAAAAAGGCGCACTGAGACGAACGTCCATGGCAAACGAAGACTATTACGAGGTCCTCGGCGTTTCCCGGACGGCCAGCTCCGAGGAAATCAAGAAATGCTACCGTCAGCTGGCGATGAAATATCACCCGGACCGCAATCCCGGCGACAAGGACTGCGAGGAGCGGTTCAAGAAGGCGGCTGAAGCGTACAGCGTTCTGGGCGATCCTCAAAAACGGGAGACGTACGACCGCTTCGGTCCGGACGGCCTGCGCGGCCCGGCCTTCGAGGGATTCTCGGGTTCGATCTTCGAGGAATTCGAGGACATCCTGGGAAATTTCTTCGGGTTCAACTTCGGCTTCGGCGGAACGGCGAGGCGGCCCCGGGCCGCCCGCGGCCGGGACCTGGGTCTCGGGGTCGAAATCACCCTCGAGGAGGCGGCCGCCGGCGTCGATAAGGACATCACGATCCAGCGGGCCGAGCTGTGCCCCTCCTGCGGCGGGTCGAAAGCCCGGGCGGGGACGCGCCCCGCCGTTTGTCCGGCTTGCGGCGGCCGAGGCCAAGTCCGCCGCAGCCAGGGATTTTTCAGCATCGCCAGCCCCTGCGGCAGATGCCGCGGGACGGGCGAAGTGATCACCGATCCCTGTCCGGATTGCCGCGGCGGCGGCCGTAAAACGCAGAAACGGACCTTGAAAATCCGAATTCCCGCGGGGGTGGCCGACGGCATCCGCCTTCGGATGACCGGCGAAGGGGAAGCGGGGGACCCGGGGGCGGGCCGGGGGGATCTATACGTGGATATCCGGATCAAGCCTCATGATATTTTCGAGCGGGAGGAGAACAATCTGATCTGCGGGCTTTCGCTGTCGTTCAGCCAGGCCGCGCTGGGCGTCACGGCGGAAATCCCCTCTCTTTCGGGCAAGACGGAAAAGCTCAAAATCCCGGCTGGAACCCAGTCGGGCGAGATTTTCCGCATAAAAGGATGCGGCTTGAAGGATCTTTCGCGCCACCGGACGGGCGACCTGTTCGTCAAGGTGGACGTTCAAACGCCGGCCGAGCTGTCGCGGGAGGAAAAAGAGCTTCTCCGCCGGCTGGCCGAATCGCGGCGGGAAAATCTGGATCGATTGGAGGCCGGCGCCGTCCGCCGGGCTTCCCCGGGATCCCGGTAGGGCATCCTTGACTTCCGAATATTTTTTTCTCCCCCGAGCCGATGTCGAGGGGTCTTCGGCCGTTCTGCGGGGGGCGGAATACCACCATCTCGCACGGGTGCTTCGGATCCGTCCCGGCGGCCGCGTCTGGCTTTTCGACGAGGACGGCCGCCGGTATCGAGCCGAAGCGGCCGCCGTCCGGGAGAAGGAGGAGGAAATCGACCTTTCGATTCTGGAGGTCCTTCCTCCCCGCGGCGTCCGGACGAGGATCATTCTCGCGCCCGCCCTTCTCAAGACCGGGGCGATGGATGAAGTCATTTTGAAAGCGTGCGAGCTGGGCGCGTCCCGGATATCGCCCGTCGAAAGCGAGCGGTCGGTCGCCCGGTCCGGGGACCATTCCCGGCGGAAGGTGGAACGCTGGACGCGACTCGCCCGGGCCGCCGCCAAGCAGTCGCGGGCCGCCCGGGTTCCGCTCATCGATGCCCCGGCCTCCTTGGCCGATTTCCTGGCCTCCGGCCGGGACGGGCGGCGAATTTTCCTGTGCGAGCACGGCGGGATGAGTCTCAAGTCGCTGTGGGGCGGGGAAGAGGCGCCGCCGGCGGAGGCGACGGTTCTTGTCGGGCCTGAAGGGGGATGGAGCGCCCGCGAGGAAGAGGCCATCCGGGCGGCGGAATTCGAAGCGGTGAGCCTGGGAGAGACGATTCTCCGGGCGGAGACGGCCGCCTTGGCGGCCCTGGCGGTTTTGGCCCACGAATGGAACTGGTGAAGGATGTTTCTCCAGGGACAGAAAATCGGCAAATATGAAATCATCCGCTCGCTGGGCAGCGGGGGATTCGGTTCGGTTTACCTGGCCAAGGACATCTGGCTCGACATCAAGGTCGCGATCAAGGTTCCCCATAAGCAATCCATCGAGCTTTATAAGCTCCTGAAGGAGCCGCGTCTCCAGGCCGTCCTGGATCATCCGAATATCGTCCGGCTGCTGGCGGCTGAAAAGATCGACAAGATATTCTTTTTCGTGATGGAATACGTCCGCGGGCGGACCCTGGAAAAGATTCTCCAGAAAGAAAAAGTCCTGGAGACCGCGGCGGCCATCGACATGATGAAACAACTGGCCGCCGGCGTCGACCATGCCCATAAAAACAAGATCATCCACCGGGACCTCCGGCCCTCCAACATCATCGTCTCCGAGGAAGGCCAGGTGAAAATCACGGATTTCGGAACCTCGGCCTGGCTCCAGGACGTCCCCTATGCGACGACCCGGATCGGATCGCCGCCGTACATGGCCCCCGAGCAGTTCATGGGCAAGGCCACGTACGCCTCGGATATCTATTCCCTCGGCTGCATTCTGTACGAGATGATGATCGGGCGGCCGCCCATCCTGGACCCCGACCCGTTTAAGATCCTGGAGCGCGCCCAGGAAGGCCGGATCACGCCGCCCCGCTTGAAAAACACCCGGGTTCCCCGGGAAATCGACGCGCTCATCATGCGCTGCCTGGCCAACCGGATCGAGGACCGTTTCCAGCGTCCCTTCGAAATCATCCGGGCTTTGAACGAGATCAAGGGGGAGAAGCCGGCCAAGAACGAAATCGACGACATCCTCGGGCGGATCCGGGCCCGGGAACCGGCGACGACGACAACTTGCTGGAACTGCCGGAGGCACCTTCCCGGCCGGGCTAAAACGTGCCCCTACTGCGGCGAAGCATGCTGAAAAAGGAGAAAGCGGCCGTCGGCCTCGGCGTCGATTGACCCGATTCCCCAATCCCGGTAAGATAATCGGGAATCAGCCCGGGTGGAACCCAGGGAGGAGCCGTGCATATCGATGATTTGCTGAAAATCGCCATTGAAATGGAAGCCTCGGACCTTCATCTGAAGGCGGGCACCCATCCGCAGGTCCGCGTCGCCGGCCAGTTGGTCGTCCTGGAGAAAATCCCGCGCCTGTCCATCGACGACACGGAAAACCTGGCCGCTGAAATGATGGGCGAGTCCCAGCGGGACCGCCTGAAGGAGGAATTGGACATTGACCTGGCCTACAGCCTCCCCGGCTTCGGCCGATTCCGGGGGTCCATCTATTACCAGAGATCCTCGGTCGCCATCGCCCTGCGGATCATCCATTTCGAGATCAAGACCCTGAAGGAGCTTCTCCTTCCGGAGATCTTGGAAAAAATCGCAAACTACACCCGGGGGCTGGTCCTGGTGACCGGGACCACGGGAAGCGGCAAGACGACGACCCTGGCTTCGATGATCGATCACATCAACGGCCTCCGGCGCGAAAACATCATCACGATCGAGGACCCGATCGAATACCTTCATCGGGACCGGAAAAGCTCCATCAGCCAGCGGGAAGTCGGTTGGGACGTCAAATCCTTCGCCCGCGGCCTCCGGGCGGCCCTCCGCGAGGATCCGGACATCATTCTGGTCGGCGAGATGCGGGACCAGGAGACGATCGAAACAGCCTTGACCGCGGCCGAGACGGGCCATCTCGTCCTCAGCACCCTCCATACCCTCGACGCCCCCGAGACGGTCAACCGCATCGTCGGCGTTTTCCCGCCCCACCAGCAGCGGCAGATCCGGAACCAGCTGGCCGCGATTCTCCGGGCGGTCATCTCCCAGAGATTGATCCCCCGCAAGGACGGCCAGGGGCGGGTTCCGGCCGTGGAAGTCATGATCAACACGCCGTACGTCGCCGATTGCATCTCCGACCGGGACAAGACGAACTTGATCCGCGATGCGATCGCCGCCGGCATTTCCCAGTACGGGACGCAGACCTTCGACCAGAGCGTCTACAGCTTGTATGAAAAAGAGCTGATTTCCTACGAGCAGGGGCTCCGCTATTCGACCAGCCCGGACAACTTCAAGCTCCGGGTCAAGGGCATCACGACCAGCGCCGAGCTGGCGCTCGAGGACATGGAACGCGATCTCAACGCCGCGGCCAAACGGGAGAACCATTCGGAATGAACGCCCAGGACATCCGGGAAACGTTCCTCGATTATTTCTCCCGGCGCGGACACAAAGTCGTCGCGAGCTCCTCGCTTCTGCCCAAGGACGACCCGACGCTCCTGTTCGCCAACGCCGGGATGAATCAGTTCAAGAACGTCTTCCTCGGATTGGAGAGAAGAAGCTATGTCCGGGCCGCCTCGATCCAGAAATGCATGCGGGTCAGCGGCAAGCACAACGACCTGGACCAGGTCGGCCGGACGGCTAAGCATCACACGTTTTTCGAGATGCTCGGCAACTTTTCCTTCGGGGATTATTTCAAGAAGGAGGCCGTGGCCTTCGCTTGGGAGCTGATCACCGAAGTATATCACATCGACAAGGACCGGCTTTACGCCACCGTCTACGAGGATGATGAAGAGGCCGAACGGATCTGGCGGGAGGAGATCGGGCTCCCCGCCGATCGCGTCTTCCGTTTCGGGACGACGGATAACTTCTGGGAGATGGGAGACACGGGGCCGTGCGGCCCTTGTTCCGAATTGCACTATGATTTCGCCCCGCTTCTCGAACCGGGCGCGCCGCGCGACTTGATCGAGAGCGGAAGCGACCGGTTCGTCGAATTGTGGAACCTTGTGTTCATGCAGTTCGAGCAGGACGGGAAGGGGGGGCGGCGGCCCCTGCCCCGGCCCTCCATCGACACCGGCATGGGATTAGAGAGGCTCACGGCCGTCCTTCAGGGAAAAACGTCGAACTGGGACACGGATCTGTTCATGCCCCTGATCGAGGACGTCAGCCGCAAGACGGGCCGGGAATATCCGTCCGGAGACGAATCCGATGTTTCCATCCGGATCATCGCCGATCACGCCCGGTCGATCGCCTTCCTCATCGGCGACGGGATCATGCCGGCCAACGACGGCCGGGGATATGTCCTGCGCCGACTCATACGCCGGGCCTTCCGGCAGGGGCAGAAGCTCGGCTTCGAAGAGCCGTTCGTCCACGCCCTTTTGGGCGTCGTGGCCGGCATCATGAGGGACGCGTATCCGGAATTGACATCGTCGCTGCCCCTGATCTCCCGGATCTGCCGGGCCGAGGAGGAGCGGTTCAGCCGAACGCTCTCGTCCGGCTTCCGGTATTTCCAGGAATTCGCCCGGGAGACCCGAAAAGCAGGATCGCGCGTTCTCGCCGGCGAGGCCGCCTTCAAGCTGTATGACACATTCGGTTTTCCCTTGGACTTGACGCGCGAGCTGGCCCAGGAGGAGGGGATCACGGTCGACGAGGCCGTTTTCCAGAACGAGCTGGAGCGGCAGAAGACGCGGGCCCGCCGGACCTGGAAAGGGGACGCCCGGATGAAAGAGAAGAAAGCCTACGCGGGGATTTCCCCATCCTCGGTCAAATATGTCGGAGCCGACAAGGGCGAGGTCGCGGAAAGCCGGGTCCTCGCTCTCTTCAAGGAGGGGAAGCGGGTGAACGCGATCAAGGAAGGAGAAACGGGCGAAGCCGTTCTTTCCCTGACGCCTTTTTACGCCGAGGCCGGCGGCCAAGTCGGTGACGCCGGGCTGATCAAGGGAAGCCATGCTTCAGCCCTCGTCGAAACCGCCTATTATCCCGTGCCCGATCTCCGGAGCCACAAGATCAGGATGCTTTCGGGATCCCTGGCCGAGGGGGACATGGTCGCGGCGGCCGTCGACGAGGCCCGGCGCGCGGCGACCCGGGCCAATCATACGGCCACCCATCTTCTTCACGCCGCCCTTCGGAGCATTCTCGGGGAGCATGTGAAACAAGCGGGCTCGCTGGTCGGACCGGACCGGCTGCGCTTCGACTTCACTCATTTCCAAGCCTTGGCCGAAGAGGAAATCACCGGCGTCGAAACGATCGTCAACGAGAAAATCAGGGAGAATCTCCCGGTCGGCATCGACGAGATGTCTCTGGAGGAGGGCCTCCGCTCCGGGGCCATGGCCATCTTTGAGGAGAAATACGGAGAGCGCGTGCGCCTCGTCTCGGTCGGGGAATACAGCCGGGAGCTCTGCGGCGGAGTCCATGCCGGGACGACGGGCGAAATCGGCGTGTTTAAAATCGTCGGCGAATCGAGCGTGGCCGCCGGGATGCGCCGGATCGAGGCCCTCACCGGCGAGGAAGCGATCGAATATATCCAGGAAAATGATCGCTTGATCCATGCGGCGGCCGCGGTCCTGAGCGTTTCCCGGAAGGATCTCCTGGCCCAGATCGCCAAGCTCCAGGAGCATCTGAAGGAGAAGGAGCACGAGATCCGGACGCTGCGCCGGTCGAAGGTCCGGGAAACAGGCGGAGCGGACGAGACTCCCATGCGGGAGGTGAAGGGCGTCTCCGTGCTCGTCCGGCGCCGGGACGGCCTGGGGCCGGCTGAAGCCCGGGCGGAGATGGATGATATCAAGAACCGGTTGAAATCGGGCGTAGGCCTTTTGGGAACGGTCCACGAGGGCAAGGCGCTCCTTATCGCCGGGGTCACCAAGGATTTGACCGCAAGGATTCAGGCGGGGGCCCTGATCAAGCGGCTGGCTCCCTTGATCGGCGGGGGAGGAGGCGGGCGGCCCGATTTCGCCCAAGCCGGCGGGGCCGGCGTCGATTCCCTGGACAAGGCTCTTTCCGAGGGTTTCCGGGTCATCGAGGAGACCCTCTGAAGGGGGACGAACCCCCACCCGAATTCACCCCTAAGGGTGATTGACCCCTTCCGGGACGGTTTTACAATAACAACAGCAATGTCTAAAGCTGTGGTTCGAATAGCGGCCGGATGGGCCGTCGCGGGCTTCCTCCTCCTCCTTCTGCCTGCGCCGGGCCATTCGGCCGGCTTCCGCTCGCGGATGAAGGAAAAATACGATCCTTACATCCAGACCATCGCGGCCGAGCACGGGGTGGACGCCGATTTCGTTCACGCCGTGATCACGGCGGAATCGGCCTACAATCGCTATGCCATATCGAGAGCCGGGGCCCAGGGGCTGATGCAATTAATGCCGTCCACGGCCTCGGCCTACGGCGTGAAAGACGTTTTCGACCCCGAGGATAACATCCGGGGCGGAGTCAAGTTCTTGAAGATGCTGTTGAGGCTTTATAACGGAAATCTCAAGAAAACCCTGGCGGCGTACAACGCCGGCCAGGAAGCCGTCAAGAAATATGGCGGAATCCCCCCCTACGCCGAAACGCGGACATACATCAGCCGGGTCATGGCCTCCTACCAGGCCCCGGCGGCTCCGGGACGAACCAGGATTTACGAGTTCCGAGACGCCAGCGGCCGAATCATTCTAACCAACGATCCTAAGCTGGCCGCCCAATACAGCACGGCCGGTGTTTCATAAAGAAGAAAGGCCCCCGCTCCGGGGGACAGAAATCCGCGGCCGATTTCAGAGATAGCCTTTAACGAGCAATCCGCGGGGAATGAGCTCGAAAACCGCGGGTAGGGTGCCCAGTTGCTCGCCGTCCATTTCCAAGAGGATCGGCTCCTCGTCCTCCTCCGGAACGGCCTCCACTTGCCGGCCTCGGATCAGATCCACCTTGCGATAGGTGAGGTGGGAACCGTTGATCAATCGCCACCCCTGCCGGCAGAACTCGACCAGTTTCATTCCCTTGACCATGACCGCGTCGAACAAGCCGTCGTCCAGGCTGGCTTGAGGCGCGATTTTCATGCCTTTGCCGAAGACGCGGCCGTTGGCGATCGCCCCGATCATGTATTCGTCCCGGGGAAGATCGCAATCGTCGATCCGGACGCGGATTTTCTTGCTCCGGTAGCGAAGGACGGTCGAGATCAGGCATTTGACATAAGATGACGCGCGGCGTTCGAGGCGGCGCCGGTTCACTTCCCGGATGACTTCACCGCCGAGGCCGAAATCGGCGACGTTGAGGAAGTAGCGCGAGGCCTCCTGTCCCTCGGTCGATTGATAGGACACTTTGCCGATGTCGATGGGGATCGATCCGGCGTCCTGAAGGACGGTCATGGCCCCCTTGAGGTGGACGGGGATGTTGAGGCTGCGGGTCAGGTCGCAGCCGGAGCCCGAGGGCACGATGCCCAGGGCGGCGTCCGCGTTGATCGGTTTTTCGCCGTCGTAGAAGCCGTTGGCGATTTCGTTCAGGGTGCCGTCTCCGCCGACGCCGATGATCAGCTCGGTTCCGTCGCGGAGGGAGGAGCGGGCGATGTCGATGGCCTGAAAGGGGCGCTCGGTGAACTCGATTTTGTATTCTTGAATGAAATGGCGGAGTCCTTCGCGGATCTGGCTCCAGCGTTTCCGCGTTTCCCCTTTAGCCGAGGCCGGGTTGACGATGACTTGGGTTTTGAGGCGTTTTCTCATCGGCTTAGATCGACGGACCCGCCGTCGGAGGGGCGGGCGGAGACGGGACGAAGGACGAGGGGGGGGTCTTTTTCCCGAACAGGGCGACCCCGAGGATTCCGCCGAGCGTTCCCAGAACGGCGAAGACCGCCGCCGAGACGATCAGCCCCAGGAAAAAGCCGGCGATTTGGAAGGACCCCGCGCTCTGTTGTTTGAACAAATCTTCCCACCCTTGAGGCATCTCGTCGACGTAGGTGGAAAGGCGGGTGAAGACGTTCCGGAAAAAAGCGGAATTGACCGCGGCCAGGGGGATATTGATCAGGGAATGGGCGGCTGCGGCGAATAGCCCGGTGAAGGCGCCAACCAAGGCTCCGTCGCCTGAAGTCAGGGAGACGGGGGAATCCTTGGACCAGAGGGCGGCGGCCAGCATCGCGCCGCCGATGATCCAAAGGCAGCACAGGCAGTTAAGCAGGGGAACGGCGGAGAGAACTCCGGCGGCCGTTCCGCCGATCAGGGCTGGAACGAAAAGAGGCGGTCGCTCTTGGTTCATCGAAGTCTCCTAGCCGTTTTAAGCATCTCATTCTAAGATTTTCCGCGCAATTTATCAACTTGACGGGAAAATGCGCGTTTCTTCGGGCTCGGGCGGGAGTCCTCTCGGTCGGGAGAGGGGGGTTGGTTGACGTTCCCCGATCTTCCGGATATGATTCTTGGGCTTTTACCGGTCAGGAGAGAAAAATGGAACGGACATTGGCGATCATCAAGCCCGACAGCATCAAGAAAAACATCATCGGAAAAATCATCGACCGCATCGAGGCGGAAGGTTTCCGCATCGTCGAGATGCGGCTGGTTCATTTGAAGGCCGAAGAGGCGATGAATTTTTATGCGGTCCACCGGGAAAAGCCGTTTTATGCGGACTTGGTCGCCTTCATGAGCTCAGGAGACTCCGTCGTGCTTCTCTTGGAGCGGGAAAACGCGATCGCCCGCTGGCGCGAGGTCATGGGCGCGACGGACCCGGCCAAGGCGGCGCCGGGAACGCTGCGGAGATTGTACGGATTCTCGATCGAACGGAACGCCGTGCACGGCTCCGACGCCCGCGACACGGCGGCCGTGGAAATCGGATTCTTTTTCAAATCATAACCCGGGAATCGCCCGGCCCTTGTTTCTTCCCTAGCACCGGCCGCGGCCGGAGCGCGCTGTTTATGTAAAAAAATGCCCTCATGGCTTGACTTTTTATCATTGATTGAATAGGCTTGTCGGCGAAATCGCGGCAGGGAAAGTCATAAGGGGAAGAGGAACTGATACAAAAATCCGCTCAAGACGTCTTTCTTATTGACGAAATGATCTTCAGAAAGGGGAATTTTCGTGTTTTTGAAAGGCTTTTTGAAAAAAGCGGCCGCTTTATTGTGCCTCGGCTCGTTCATCCTGGTGATTCCAGGCTGGTGCGGCTTGGAGAGGTACGTTCCGTCCGGGCGGGCCGGCGGCGGATTCGGTTGGGAATGGTCCTTCTGGCTCGCTGTCCAGGCGATTTCCCCCGAATGGGCTTGCCGGCTTCTGGGGGAGAGGGGATTTTCCCCTGACGGAGATGCCTTGTTTCCGGCGATTCATCTTTCTTCAGGGGATCTTGATCTTACGAAGCCGAGTATTGAGGATTGATCTTATTATCACGTAATCAATAAAAAATGAATATTAATCATTAAGTGAACGATGAATCGAGGAACTCATGCAAATGATTACGATGGATTCGAAGAAATTCACTGAATCTTTCTGACGTTTCGTCATGAACAGATTTAAATCAAAATGGCTTTTCCCTTTTATTTTAAAAAAAAGGCTTCTTCCCAAGAAGCTGGCATCGAGAAGTGTTTTATCCATATGAATGATTATTCGTTCAGGCCGTCATATCCATCATGATTTTACCGACGAAACGAAAGAGATTCCCGTGAAATCATTCTTTTCGAAGGTGGCAGCGTTTTATTTATTCATAGTGATTGGATTGGCTCTTAATCCTTTGCGGTGTCAAGGAAAACCATGGTCGACGAGGCATCAAATTATTAGGGAATTATGTCAAAAGGGAGAATACCGGGAAGCGAGGAGAGAATTAGAAAGGATGAGGAGAACGATCGAGGCATGGCCCCATCAGGATAGGGCGCAATATTATGACCTGGCGGGAACCGTTCACTGGATTCTTGCTGATTATGAAAAAGCAAAAACAATATATCAACAAATGAAATTGTCGGCGGAGATCAGCGGACAGGAGGACATAGCGTTCGCAGGGAAAACGATCGTCGATATGATCGAATTATTTTTTAAAGGAAGGGAACAAAGAACTCAAGGTCAGCGCGACGGTTCAATTGATACCTTTAATAAAGTGATTGATATTTCAAAAAAAATGAATCGGCCTGAATTCGAAATGAGATGCGTCCGCCAAATCAGCGCTTGTCATTTTGAGTTGAATCGCTTTCGAGAATTCTACGAATGCAATCAGCAAGCATTAAAAATCGCCCGAGCGTTGCATTCGCGAGACGACGAGGGGATGTGTTTGAATAATATCGGCGTATATTTTTTCAAGACGAATCAATATTCGAAAGCCATTAACGCTTACGATGCATCTTTAAACATTGCGCGAAAGTTGGAAAATCCTCAATTTGAAAGCGAATGTTTAACGAATATCGGGATGATCCATAAGGAAATGGGCGAGTATGAAGAAGCCCTTCGGTTATTATATCTAGCTTTGTCCATCGATAAGAAAAACAAAAACCAGGAATATATCGCAATCGATCTCAACAATATTGGAACGATTTACCGAAAAAAATGGATGGAGTCTTATTCAGATGAAGATTTGGCAGCTGCTTTTCGGGCGATCAATGAATGTTATCGCCTTCCCGTGCTCGATAAAAGAGACTATATAAAAATGAGAATGGCCAACAATCTCGGCGTGATTTCCGTGGATCTACGGAATTATGAATCGGCTTTGAATTATTTCCAACAAGGCAAGCGTCTTGCTGATAAAAACAAGGATCGGGAAGCCGCAAGTAACATTCATATTGGGCATGGCGTCGCCTTGAAACATATGGGCCGGGAGGAGGAAGCTTTAAGCTTCTTCCGGGACGCGATCTCCCTGGCCGAAGAAATCAAGGCCGGCCGCATCCTGTGGGATGCCCACTTGGAAACGGCCGACATCTTAAAGAAAAAAGGCTTCTTTTTGGAGGCTCTCGGCCATTACCAGGACGCGATCGACGTCATCGAGCGGAGCCGTTCGACCATCGACGATGAGGACCTCAAAACCAGTTATTTGCGGGCGAACCGAAGATTGGACGTTTATCATGGAGCCATCGACCTTCTCTCCTTGATGCATGAGGCAAACCCGGACGCCCGTCATCTCGAGGCGGTCTTTCAATATATGGAACGATCCAAGGCGAGAGGTTTTTTGGACAGCTTGGAGGTCGGCCGCGTTTCGGCCGCCCGACCCGGGGATCCCGGGATCGAAACCCGGACCGCCGAGATCCGCGCCCGGCTTTCCGGCTTAACCCGAAAGCGGTATTATGAACCTGCGTCCGCCGGGCAAAAAGCCGCCCTCGATCTTGAACTGCGGTCCGTCGAGGACGAATATCAACGTCTCCTCCGCGAGGTCCGGTCCCGCGATCCCCTCTATACGAGCCTTCGCTTTCCGGAGATTCTGACGCTGAGGAGCGCGCAAAAAAGAATCCTGGACCGCGGGACGGTCGTCTTGATGTATGCCGTCGGAAAGGAGTTCGCGTACGGCTTGGCCCTCCGGGAGGAGGGGGCGACCCTTTTCCGTCTTCCCCCGGTTGCCGCGCTCCGGGATCTTGTTTCCCGTCACTTGAAATCTCTCACGGACCGGGAACATCCCGATCCCGAGGCCGGCCGGGAGCTTTTCAAAGCCGTTCTTGCCCCGGGCCTAGACCGGCCGTTCAAGCGGACGGTGATCGTTCCCGACGATTTTCTTCATTACTTGCCCTTTGAGACGCTTTGTCCCGAAGGCGCTGCATCCGCCGCCGGAATCGCGGGCGACGTGTTTTATGCGCCGTCGGTTTCTTCGCTGGCCGAGATCCGGAAAAGGGCCGAGCGACGACCGCGGGCGAAGACGGAATGGCTGGGGATCGCCGCCTCGGGCGGAAACGTTCCGGATATTCCGCCGCTGATTTTCGCCGAAAAAGAAGTGGAGGATGTCGCTCGTTTCTATCCATCCGGGAAACGCCTCGTCTTGAAGGGGGATGAAGCCAAGGAAAAGACGCTGAAAGCCCTCCGGCTTGGAGATTACCGGGTCATCCATTTCGCGGCCCACGCCTTGATCGACGAGCAAAAGCCGGTCCGTTCGGCGGTCGTCCTTTCCTCGGATCCGGATTCCTCCGAGGACGGACTCCTCCAGGCGCGGGAGATCTTCGATCTCCGCTTGAACGCCGACCTGGTCGTCCTTTCGGCTTGCCGCAGCGCGGCCGGCCGGCTGGTCCGGGGCGAGGGCCTTGTGGGATTAAGCCGGTCGTTTCTGTTCGCCGGCGCGTCGGCCGTGCTGGTGAGCTTGTGGCCCGTCGATGATGAGGCGACCGGACACTTGATGAGCCGGTTTCATTTTCATCTGCGGCGCGGCCGGACGGCCGCCGCCGCCCTTCGCTTAGCGAAGGCGGACATGGCTTCGTCCTCAGGGTTTTCGCATCCCTATTATTGGAGCGGGTTCGTCGTCTCGGGATCCGCCGGCCGACGTCTTTACGGAAACCGGAGAGAGCGGCTCGCCGCGGCCGGAGCCCTGGCCGTGCTGGCGGCCGCCGCCGGGGTTATTCTCACGGGGCGGAATCGCCGGCGCGGACGACCGACCCGGCCGGTCGACCGGAAAAAGAACGCCGGCGTCCGCATCGTATCGGAGGGAAAATCGGCCGCCCGGGAAGCCTCTTCCAAAACCGACGGCCTTTGGAGGGGAGGGGGGCGAAAGGCGTCGCCGTGAGCTGGGATTCGGACAAAGAGCGGGAATTGGAGAGAATATTCACCTTGTTTTCCGGGTTCATGCGGGCCCGCGCCTACAAGCACCAAGTCGGTCGGCTCGGCGTGGACGTGGAGGACATCATCCAGGAAACCCGGATCAAGATTTGGAAGCTCCTGTCTAATGAGACGAAAATCAATCATTACGCGTCTTATATAAAGAAGATCGTGGATACGTCGGTCATCGATTATTTCCGGAAATTCAAGCGGGAGGAAGGGATCTATTTTTATGAAAAAAATCGGAGAATCGGAGAGAATGTCTCGACATTCGAAGCGGATCACCTATACGGGGGAATGGACCTCAAGGACATCGTCGGCAAGGCCGTCGACGGCTTGATCCCGAGTCGGCGCTTGGTCGTCCGGCTCTATCTCCTGAACATGACGGTCGAGGAAATCGCTCTTCATTTCCAATGGACCGTTTCCAAAACGAAGAATTTGCTTTACCGCGGCCTGAAGGATCTGAGGCGAATCTTAAAGGAAAAAAGCATCGACTATGAACATCTCTGACGACCGCTTGAAAAGGGCTTACCGGAGCTATGTGGACGGGCTTTGCCGCGGGACGAGAAAAGACTGCCCTCCGCCGGCCGATTTGGCCGGTTTTTTTTCGGCCGGCCTCCCCCGCCTGTTCAAAGCGGGGATCCTGGATCATGTCGCCGGGTGCGGATCCTGCGCCCGGGAGTTCGAAATATTCCTGGCCATGGATCGTTCCGCCCGGGAATTCGCGGAAAAATCGGCGATTCTCCTCCAGGCGGAAAAAAAGGATCGAAAGCCGCGGTCGAGCCGGGGATTCATCGTTCTGGGCCGATGGCTGTTCGCCGGAGTGGGCTTCGCCGCCGCTTTAGGCCTTTTTCTCTTTTTAGCACGGAAACCGGGCGACGGGCCGGCGGCCGCCGCGGAGGTTTTCCGGTCAGGCCGAGCGTCGGGTCTCTCCTTGAATTATCCCCGGGGGACGGTCGAGGGGCAATCCGCCCTTGTCTTCAACTGGCGACCCGTGGAGAGAAGCGCGGGGGAAACCTACATCGTCAGTCTTTTCGACGACTCCCTCAAGAGGATCTGGATCAGTCCGGTGATTACGGAAACGAACCTTGTCCTCCCCGAAGAAATCGGGCGCTCCCTGGAATCCCGCCGCCGTTACTACTGGATGGTCAAGCGGAGCTCGCTGTCGCCGGCGTCTGAATCGGATCTCGTGCCGTTCACGCTTGTCCGGCGGCGCCTGGATTTTTAACGGAGATCCGCCGGGCCGACAGGTCCGTCAGCCCGGTGATGAAATAAAAGGGGAGTATCGACCCCCAAATCACCCCCGTGAACAGGCGGGGGAGATGGGGCGTCGACCAGAGCCCCAGAACGTTGGCGGCGAAATCGGCCGCGATCGGCAGGGACGCGAAAATAAAAGACCGGAGGCGGGGAAGCTGGACGGAGCAAAAGCTTCTCCGGAAGGGATAGAGAATCAAGCCGAGCCCGAATCCCAGGTAGATGCCGAGGCAGCGGGCGCAGACGGCCAAGGGGGCTCCCCAAAGGAAGATCGTTCGACCGGGATCCTGATGACAGACGGGGGCGAAACAGGCGTAGAGGAAACGGGCGCCGCGCCACCCGAGGCTTTGGAAGAACGGGGCGGCGAAGAGGGCGGCCAGCCAAGCGGCCGTCCCGGCGGAGGTCAGGACATAGATCCGAAGACCCCGCCGGCGGAGGATCAGATTTTCCTCGTCCATCGCAGGGAAACCATCGCCACGACGATGACCAGAAAGTTCAGTGTCAGGACGGAGGCCGACATGAACACGGCATAGGCTTTCCGGCCGAGAAGATCGAAGAGCGACAGGCCGATGACCGTGAAATTCAGAATCAGAAAGAGGCGGCCGATTTTTGGAAACCGGTGAAGATGCCGGAAGACGATCGCCACGGCCAGGATGGACGATAAGAAGGTGTAATCCCAGCCGAGAGGGGAGATCAAGGGAACGAGGAGAAGCAGCAGAGCCCCCTCGGGAACCACCGACCCTGTCTTTTCGCGGCGGCGGCGGATGAAGAAAAAAACGAGGAGGACCAAGGCCAGAAGGAAGAAGACGAATCCCATTTGGGCGAGGCCCGGATCGCCGGTCCATTTGGTCAACCCGGCCAGGAGCGAAACGTTGTCCTGGGTATCGAGCAAGGTCGATGTCGAGCGCATCAGGGTCGTGATCCATTCCACGTGGACGGCCAGGTTGCCGGGAAAACCATAATAAACGGCCGGAGCGATCAGGGACAGACCCAGAAAAAGAAGGGCCGGCCAGAGAATGTTCCAACGGCGCTTCAGAAGAAAGTACGGCAGGAAAATCAGGGAATACGGCTTCATGGCCGTGGCCAAGCCCCAAAGCAGCCCTGAGGCGGCCGCCCGGCCGACGGCGGGCTTGTTCGTCTCGTCTTTATAAAGGTTGAAAATCACGAGCAGCATCAAGACGGTGATGATGGCGTTGATCTGGCCGAGCTGAATCTCCCGGAGAATGAATTTCGCCAGAACGAGACCGGCCAGAAGGGCCGAGACTCGAGGTCCCAAGCCGCCTTCGACCGCGGCGTCGTTCCCTCGGATCAAGCGGATCGTCAGGAGGATCATCCCGGCCGTCGAAGTCAGCACCAGGGCGTACCAGATCGCCCGGGCCGCCGCCGGAGGCAGGAGGGACAAGGGAGCGTAGATCATGGCGCAGAACGGGGCGTACTTGAACTGATAGTGCTCGTCGGAGGCGCGGTAGAGCGTCTCGCCGTGAACGAGCCGGTCGCCGGCGGCGTAATTCACGTTGAAATCCACCATGTCGCCGTTGATCTTGAAAATGAAAAGAGCGGCCGAGGTCAACGCGGCGGCGATGAGGACGGCGGCGGTTCGGCGGGGATTCGCCATGGGTTCTTGAATTCTCCGTTCCTCAGGCTACCCGACGCGTCGTTTTCTGTCAACGGCGTTGAATCCGGGATCGTTCACGAACGCGCCTTTTGCCCGGGCCTCGGACGATCATTTCCCGGGACGCGATGATGGGGACCGCCTTGGTTTTTCGGCTCATATTCCGCCGGGCGGGCCGCCCCGATCCGCGCCGTGAGCCTGGATCTCGCCCGGAGCGGGCTTCGGCCGTTTCGCGGGGCGAAGCCTCCAGCATATTTGACAGAAGCGGAGGGTCGTGTCAAAATATCTCCTACATTTTTCAATCATTCTCGTCCAAACATAAACAGGAGGCGAAATGAAAGCCAAAAAACTCTCCATTTTCGCGTTGAGCCTCGCCCTTCTTCTTCCGGCGGCTTCGCTCTTCGCCCAGAGCGAGCTGGCGGCGAAGCTCCTCGTTCAAAGCGGAAACGGCGTCCTGATGCTCACCGTTTTCGATAAAGACAAGAAGGAAATCGGACGCGGCGCGGCCGTCGTCCTCTCCGAAACCACCGCGGTCACGACGTATCATCTCGTCGATAAAGCGGCCGACGTCAAGGCCATGAACGCCAAGAAGAAAAAAGTGAACGTGAAGGGGCTCTTGGCCGTGGACAAAGTCCTCGACCTGGCCCTTCTTCAGATCGACGGCAAGATCGACGTCCTGCCGACCGGCGGCGCCCTGGTTCCAGACATGACCGTCGTCGCCGTCGGCTCGGATAAGCTCGGGGACATGGCCGGTTCGGAGGGAAAAATCCGCAAGCTGTTTGACCTCGCCCCCGACGTCGCGATCGCCGATTCCACCCTCGCCCTGAAGGATGAGTTCGACGGTGGGGCGGTCCTGGACGAGGCGGGGATTATCGTCGGCCTCCAGAACGTTTCCGATCTGCGTCTCCGCTACATCGTCCCGGTCGCGGCCCTCAAGGCCCTGCGGCCCGGAACCCTCATTCCCTTCAAGAACCGGACGCCGGAGGATTTCCGGGAGTCGGTCGAGGGCGCCTGGCTGGCCGGCCGGGTGTACATGTGGCTGGACGTCGGTCGCTCGGCCGTTCAAAACCTCGAAAAGGTGACCAAAGCCCAGCCGAACAATGTCGAGGCGTGGAAATTGCTGGCCGGGGTTTATGAAAGCCAGAGGGATTACCAAAAAGCGGCCGGCGCGTTTGAGCAGCTCACGAAGATCGATCCCCGGAACGCGGAAGCCTTCGCCGGCCTGGGCCGCATTCAGTCCCGGATGCGGAAAAGCTACGAGGACACGTCGAACCTGGGCAAGGCCGTGGAGAACTTGGAAGCGGCCCTCCGCCTCGATCCGTCGATGACGTCGGTTTACGAGGACCTCGGCAACTGCTATGAGGGTCTTCGGGAATGGGCCAAGGCGGGCGACGCCTATGACAAATTCCTGGCGACGAAACCAGAAAATCCTCTCCAAGCCTACAAGATGCTCGGCAACGTCCGCCGCGAGGCGGGCCAATTCGAAGAGGCCGCGGCGGCCTATGCCGAGGTCGTCAAGCTGATCCCCCTCGACGTCTACCAGTACTATCAACTGGCCCAAATGCTGGAAAAAGCCAAGAAATATGAAGATGCTGAAACGGCCTACATCAAGACCGGCGAAATCAGCAATGAACCGGGGAAGTACTTCCCCAATATTCTAGCCATGTATGACGGAGCCGGAATGACCGATAAAGCGATCGCCGCCGGGCAGAGAATGGTCGAAATAGCGCCCGACAACGAGCAGTCTCACTACAACCTGGGCCTGCAGTACCAGAAGATCGGGAAAAACGCCGAGGCGATCGCCGCCTTTCAGAAGGCGGTCGAGATCAAGCCGACGTTCGAATACGGCTGGTTCCAGATCGGCTCCTGTTATTACGCCATGAAAAATTACTCCAAGGCGATCACGGCCTTCCAGAAAAATGCCGAACTGGTCCCCGACCAGATCTACGGCTGGATGTATCTCGGCATGAGCCAGATGCAGATCAAGCAGTTCGGGGCGGCCCTGGAGTCGATGAAAAAAGCGGTCGACCTCAAGCCCGATAATACGGACGCCCTTTTCAATCTCGGCGTCATTTATCTCAACCTGAGGGACCGGACGAGCGCCTTGGAAATCGTCAAGAAGCTCCAGGCGCTCGACCAAGCCAAAGCGGCCAAGCTGAAATCTTATATCAAGTAAGCGGACCAGCCGGCCCGGATTGAATTGACAAAGGGGAGACGGTGTGGTATTTTTAAAACTCTCCTTCCGTTTCCCCCGAGTCAACCCCCGGCGGAATTTTTAGGGAAACATGCTTGCCGGGCGAAATCACATATGGGCAGGTGGCGGAACGGCAGACGCGCTAGGCTTAGGACCTAGTTCCTGAGAGGGAGTGCGGGTTCGAGTCCCGCTCTGCCCACGGATCAACGCGCCGGTTTCCGCCGGCGATAAAGGAAGCATCCATGGCCGACCCCCAAGACGATTTAAAATGCACCATTGAGACGCTCGGCCCCGTCAGCCGGGAGCTGGACGTCGAAGTCTCCGCGGCTGAAGCGGCCCGCGTCCACGAGGAAATGGCGGCTTCGTTCGCCTCCCGGGCGAAACTCCCCGGCTTCCGGCCGGGCAAGGCTCCCTTGGACGTCGTTCTTCAAAAATTCGGCCCGGACATCGAGCACGAAGTGATTGATCAACTGATTCCCGAGTCGCTTCACCGGGTTCTGGAAAAGAACGCGATCCGGGCCGTGGGCATTCCCTCCGTCCGGGACGTATCCTACCGGGCGGGCGAGCCGATCCGGTACACGGCGGTCGTCGAAACCTGGCCCGAGTTCGACCTTCCTCCTTATAAGAAGCTGAAGCTGAAGAAACGGGACGAAAGCGTTTCGGACGAGGATGTCGCCAAGACGATCGAGGATCTGCGCCTCAAACACGCCGAGCACCTCCCGGTCGAAAACCGGGGGATCCAAGCCGGCGATTTCGTCATCCTCCAGATCCAAGGCCGGGACCTCAAAACCAAGAGGCTGATGCCCGTGGAAAAAATCTCGGTTGTCGCCGGTCACGAGGGCAACGATCCGGCTGTCGAGGCCCATCTCTCCGGTCTCCGGACAGGGGAGGAGACCGTCTTCGAACACGCGTACCCGGCCGATGATCCCCGCAAGAAGCTGGCCGGCAAGACGATCGCCTTCACGATGAAAATCCTTTCGGTCCGGGAAACCGTCACGCCCGCGGTCGACGACGAGCTGGCCAAGCGGATGGGGGAGGAATCGCTCGACGTTCTCCGGAAGAAAGTCCGGACGGAGCTGGAGGCCTTGAAACGGCGGGACGCCCGGCGGCAATCCTCCGAGGAGGCGATCCAGGCGGTCATCGACCAAGCCTCCATCCCTCTTCCCGAAAGCGCCGTCGAGGAGGAGACGGCGGTCGTTCTCAAGAACCTCGCGGCCCAGCTTCCCCGCCGCGGTCTCAGCCGCGAAGCCGTGGAATCGATTCGGGCTGAAGCCCGGCGGCAGGCCGAGCAGAATCTCAAGGAGCATCTCGTCATCCGCAAGATCGCCCAGGCCGAGGGGTTCCAGGTGACGGAGGAGGACGTCGATGCGGAAATCAAGGCCATCGCCGAGGCCAACAACCTTCCCCTGGCGAGGATGATGGACACCTTCCGGGAGGAAGACCGTCGGGAGGGATTGAAGGGGACGCTGCTTTCCCGGCGGACCGTTGACTTTTTAATCTCCCAGTCTATAATGGAATAAACCATCGCTTTTTCCGCCATGACGCTCATCCCCTTTGTCGTTGAACAGGACGGCCGTTCGGAGAGGGCCTACGACATCTATTCGCGCCTTCTCAAGGATGGGATTATCTTTCTCGGAAGCGAAATCACGGACGACACGGCCAACCAAGTCATCGCCCAGCTTCTCTTCCTCGAGGCGGAAAACCCCCAGCGGGAGATCTCGCTGTATATCAATTCGCCCGGAGGCAGCATCACCGCCGGCTTGGCGATCTACGACACGATGCAATTCGTCGGCAATGATGTGTCGACGATCTGCGTCGGCCAGGCGGCCTCGATGGCTGCCGTCCTCCTGGCGGCCGGAACGCCGGGAAAGCGGTTCGCCTTGCCGAACGCCCGGATCCTCCTGCATCAGCCTTTCGGAGGGACCCAGGGGCAAGCCTCCGATATCGCCATCCAAGCCAAGGAAATCCTCCGGATGAGGGAAACGCTCTATCAGATCCTGGTGAAGCATACGCGCCAGTCGAAATCGAAGATTCAGTCCGACATCGAACGGGACTTCATCATGACGGCGCCCCAGGCCAAGGAATACGGCCTCCTCGACGGGATTTATGTCTCGCGGGGAGCCGCCAAGAAATGATCCGGCGGACCGGCCTTGAGAGCCGGTCTGGAATCCGAGCCGGATAACGAGAGACGATCATGGACGAATCCACGCGGGACCGGACCAACGCGCCCGGGCAATGCAACTTCTGCCACCGAACGCCGGCCGAGGTCCGTAAGCTCATCGCCGGCCCGGGAGGAGTGTTCATCTGCGATCTTTGCGTGGAAGCGGCCCATTCCCTTGTCAAAAGCGCGTCGGCCGCGGACGTCCCGGACAAGGACGACCTCCCCGAATCCTTGCCGACGCCCGCGGAAATCAAAGCCGGCTTGGATGAATACATCATCGGCCAGGAGCTGGCCAAGAAAAAAATCGCCGTGGCCGTGTACAACCATTACAAAAGGATCCGGAGTCCGCGGGGCGCCTCGGACGTCGAGATCGCCAAAAGCAACATTCTGCTCATCGGACCCACGGGAACCGGCAAGACCCTGATGGCCGAAACCCTGGCCCGGATCATATCCGTTCCCTTCGCCATCGCCGACGCGACGACCTTGACCGAGGCCGGGTATGTCGGCGAGGATGTGGAAAACATCGTTCTCAAGCTCCTCCAGGCCGCCGGGGGCAACATCGCCCGGGCTCAGAAGGGCATGATCTACATCGACGAGATCGACAAGATCAGCCGCAAGAGCGAAAGCCCGTCCATCACCCGGGACGTTTCGGGGGAGGGCGTTCAGCAAGCCCTCCTTAAGATTCTCGAGGGGACGAAAGCCAGCATCCCTCCCCAGGGCGGCCGCAAGCATCCCCACCAGGAATTCATCCCCGTCGATACGACCGACATCCTTTTCATCTGCGGCGGGGCGTTTGTCGGGCTCGAAAAGATCATCGCCCAGCGGTTGGGCCGGACGATCGTCGGCTTCGGCGGCGAAGCCCGCTCCCGGCGGGTCGAGGACGCGGCCTTGCTGGAGGATTTGATCCCCCAGGATCTCATCAAGTATGGGCTGATTCCCGAGCTCGTCGGCCGCATTCCGGTCGTTTCGGCGTTTTCCGAGCTGGATTTGGAAGAGCTGGCGGCCATCCTGACCCGCCCGAAAAACGCCTTGATCAAGCAATACCAGAAGCTGTTCGAAATGGAGGGCGTCGACCTGGAGTTCACCGACGAGGCCCTCGCCGCGATCGCCCATAAATCGGTGGCCCGCAAGCTCGGAGCCCGCGGCCTCCGGTCGATCATCGAGGACTTGATGCTCGACCTGATGTTCGACCTGCCGACATCTAAAAAGAGCCGCCGCATCAAAATCACGAAGAGGATGGTCGAGGAAAACGAGTTGGCCTTCGACCGGCCGCGGAAACCATCCCCTGGAGCATAGTCATGGATCCCGTCAACGACGCCTTGGAAGTTTTGAAAACCGTTCCGCTGATCCCGCTTCGGGACTTGGTCGTTTTCCCCTCGACTCTCGTCCCGTTCATCATCGGCCGCCCATCGTCCATCCAAGCCCTGGAAAAGGCCGACGAATCTGAAAAAACCGTCTTTCTGGCCGCCCAGATGGATCCCTCTCTCGATAACCCTGAGCCCAAGGATATCCACTCGTTCGGAATCACCGCCCGCGTCATCCGGACGGTGCCCATGGACGACAAGAACGTCAAGGTCATCGTCGAGGGGCGGCGCCGGGCCCGGATTCTTGAATATGTCTCCTCCTATCCTTTCTACCAGGTCCTGGTCAAGGAAACGCCGCCTTCGGAGGAGACCGCGGCCTCGCTGGCCGACGTCCTCAAGCGCGTTCTGCTTATGTTCGAGGAGTATCTTAAGCTCAACCAGAACGCGAATTTTCAAACCATCATCCCGGCTCTCCGGGATCATTCCCCCGAGCGGATCGCCGACATCATCTCCTCCCACTTGTTCATTCCCCTGGAGGAAAAACAGAGTCTTCTGGAGACGATCAAGGCCGGAGAAAGACTTTCTCACCTGGAGTTCCTTCTGGAGCACGAAATCAAGCGGATCCAGGCCGGCCTCCGGCGGAAATCCGGCAAGTCCGGGGAATCCGGCCGGCGGGCGGAGGGGACGACGACGGTTTTCCCGGCCGGCGGGAAGAAAGACGACCAGGCCAATGAGATGGACGAGTTGAAGAAAAAGGTCCTGGCCGCCCAGATGCCTCCCGACGCCTTGGAAAAAGCCCGCAAAGAGATCGAGCGTCTCGAGGCGATGCCGCCGATGTCGGCCGAGGCCACGGTTTGCCGCAATTACCTCGACTGGCTTATCGCCTTGCCCTGGGTTAAGCGGTCCAGGGAAAAGCGTAATATCAAGGAAGCCGAGCGCATCCTCGATGAAGACCACTATGGGCTGGAAAAGGTCAAGGAGCGCGTCCTGGAATACCTGTCGGTCCGCCAGCTCGTCAAAACGCCGCGGGGAGTCATCCTCGGCTTGATCGGCCCTCCCGGCGTGGGGAAGAGCTCCCTGGCCAAGTCGATCGCCCGGGCGACCGGCCGGAAATTCGTCCGGCTTTCGCTGGGGGGCGTCCGCGACGAAGCCGAGATCCGGGGCCATCGCCGGACGTACATCGGGGCTTATCCCGGCCGGATCATCCAGATGTTGAAACGGGCCGGGACGAAGAACCCGGTCTTTCTCCTGGACGAAGTCGACAAGATGAGCATGGACTTCCGGGGCGATCCGGCCTCGGCCTTGATGGAAGTCCTCGATCCCGAGCAGAACAACGCCTTTCTCGATCATTACATCGACACGGATTTCGACCTTTCCCAGGTCATGTTCATCGTCACGGCCAATATGCTCGAGCCCATCCCGCGGCCCCTCATCGACCGGATGGAGATCATCCGGATCGCGGGATACACGGAGCCGGAAAAGCTCCAGATCGCCCGCCGGTTCCTCTGGCCCAAGCAGCTGACGGCCCACGGACTGACCGAAAAGAATTTGACGATTTCAGACGCCGGCCTGGCTAAGCTGATCAATGAGTACACCCGCGAGGCGGGGGTGCGTAACCTCGAGCGGGAGCTGACCTCGATCTGCCGCAAAGCCGTCAAGAGGGTCGTTCTCCACGGGGCTTCCCACCGGGAACGGGTCTCGGCCAAGAACCTTGAATCATACCTCGGCGTTCCCAAGTTCCGGCGGAAAGCCCTGGACCGGGAGGACGAAACCGGGGTGTCGATCGGAATGGCCTGGACGGAGTTCGGCGGCGAGCTTCTGACGTTCGAGGCCACCAAGGTCCACGGCAAAGGCAACTTCGTCCTGACCGGTCAGTTGGGCGAGGTCATGCAGGAGTCGGCCCGGACCGCCTTCAGCTACGTCCGGGCGAAGATCTTCGAGCTGAACATCGCCAAGGACGTGACCAAGGATTTCGACATCCACATCCACGTCCCGGAGGGGGCGACGCCGAAGGAAGGCCCCTCGGCCGGGATCACCATCGCCGTGGCCATCCTGTCCCTGATGACGGAGATCCCGGTCTGCAAGAAAATCGCCCTGAGCGGCGAGATCACGCTTCGAGGCCGGGTGCTTCCCGTCGGCGGGATCAAGGAGAAGCTCCTGGCCGCCCACCGCGAAGGCATCCGGGAAGCGATCCTGCCGCGGGACAACAAGGCCGACCTCAAGGACCTGCCCAAGAACGTCGCCCAGGATATGACAATCCATCTTGTCGAAACGATGGATGAGGTGTTGAAAATCGTCTTGACCCGGGAAATGCCCTCGGTCCAGACGCCGCCCGAAGGGGCTTCGGATTCCTCGACTCCCGCCGGAGAAGGGGAAGCCGTCCGGATGCATTAAGAATTCAATCGCGAGGTGCAGAGATGTCGACAAGAGAACCGAGAAACAACCGGGAACGAGAGCCCCGGGAGCAGCGTGAACCGCGGGAAACGAGAGAGCCGCGCGAGTACCCGGCGGACCGGGAAACCCGCGAATGGGGCCTCATCGAGCTCGAGGAACAGGAGACGAAAGTCATTTTGAAAATCGCGGCCGAGGCGGGCTTGCCGGCCGAGGAAATCGAGCACGAAAAAGACAGCCGCCACGACCTGATCTTCAAGATTCTCGAAGCCCAGGCCAAAAAGCAGGGCCTGCTCTTTTCCGAGGGCGTCCTGGAGACGCTCGAGGACGGGTTCGGGTTCCTTCGGGCGCCTGAATTCAGCTACCTGCCGAGCCAGGATGACATCTACGTCTCGCCTTCGCAGATTCGGAAATTCCAGCTCCGCACCGGAGACACGATCTCCGGTGTCGTCCGGCCGCCCAAGAACGGAGAGAAGTACTTCGCCTTGATCAAGGTCGAAGCCGTGAACTTCATGCACCCCGATGTCATCATCGAGCAGCGCCGCAACGTCCATTTTGAACAGCTGACGCCGCTCTATCCCTTCGAGATGATCAAGCTGCAGGACGGCAATCCCAAGAACCTGAACGCCCGGATCATGGAAATGATGACCCCGATCGGCAAGGGGCAGCGCGGGCTGATCGTCTCGCCTCCCCGGGCCGGAAAAACGACTCTTCTCAAGACGATCGCCAAGTCGATCGAGAAAAACCACCCCGAGATCTACCTCATCGTTCTGCTCGTCGCCGAACGCCCCGAGGAAGTCACGGACTTCCAGCGGAGCGTGGCCGGCGAGGTGGTGGCCTCGACATTCGACGAGCCGCCGGCCCGCAACGCCCAGGTGGCCAACATCGTCCTGGAGAAGGCCAAGCGCCTGGTCGAGATCAAGCGGGACGTCGTTATCCTTCTCGATTCGGTCACCCGGCTGGCCCGGGCTCACAACGCGATCATTCCACCCTCGGGCAAGGTCCTGTCGGGCGGCATCGACGCCAATGCCCTGAACAAACCCAAGAAATTTTTCGGCTCGGCCCGGAAGGTCGAGGAGGGGGGAAGCCTGACGATCATCGCCACCGCCCTGATCGACACCGGAAGCCGGATGGACGAAGTCATTTTCGAGGAGTTCAAGGGCACCGGCAACATGGAAATCAACCTCGATCGGCGCCTGGTCGACAAGCGGACGTTCCCGGCCATCGACATGAATCGCTCGGCCACCCGCAAGGAAGAGTTGCTCATCGAAGAGAGCGAGCTCAACCGCATCTGGATTCTCCGCAAGGTCTTGAGCCAGCTGTCCGAGGTCGAGGCGATGGAGCTTTTGATCGACAAGCTTGGGAAGACCAAGACCAACGCGGACTTCCTCAACCAGATGAGCAAAGGGCTCTAAGCCCGGCCGGCGCGGGGCGGGGGAGAGGGCGATTCCGCTGGGCGGCCGGACACGGCGCCGGCTTCAAGAATTGACTCTCCCGCCTGAGGCTCTCCGGGCTTATTTCCCCGTGAGCCTCAATCGAAAACCCGCTCTTGCTTTGTCGTCGCCGACCACCCGGGCCTTGTCGAGCGTCGCCAGCATGTCCCTCGCGAACGCTCGCCCTTGACGGTGATCGGCTCGAGATCGTCGATCAAGGCTCCGGGTCGGCTGGCTCAATGATGAGCGGGGCGCGGACGAACGAAGAGGGATAGCGCTTGCCGGGATCCTCGGCGAAGAAATACAGCGTGTAGGTCCCCGCCGGCAACCCGCCTGTCTCGAGATCGACCAGGTAAGAGACCGCGTCGATCTGCCGATAAGCGGAGGCCGACAAGGGAAGCCATGTCCTCCCGCCGGAGGCCAGGTCTACCGCCTGCGCCCGGAAGACGATGTCCCCGCCTTCGTATTGATGGAAGGAACAGGGGAGGAGAACCGAAAGGATTTTCGTGCCTTGGGGAATTTCGCCGGTCAACGGGGCGAAGCGGGCGGAGTCGAATCCATGGAAATCGGGAAGGGCGCCGAAAACCGGCCTCGGCTTTTCCAGCGGGGCGAGCAAGAGCGGAGGAAAGAGCTTGAATCCCGGTTCGCCGCGCCGGGGAATGTCCACCGCGGACGTCGCGACCGCGCCGTCTCCTGTTTCAATGTTTCGGACGACGATCCGGCATTCGAACCGGCCGGCCGGAACGCCGGAAAAAGAACCGCAAAAAACGGCTTCGTCGGATGTCTTGGCCGCGTCCAGTTCCAGGCGGTTCAGCCCGGCCAGGTTCTTCTCTTGGTCGAACAGAAGCAGAAAAGCCTCGAGGCGATTCAGGCCGGAGGCCCGGCGCAGCCTGAGAATGGGAAGGGCGGCCGCAAGGGCCAAGTCGTTTTCCCCCCCGGGGCTCGGCTGGGCGGCGGCCGACATGGAGAACCGAAGGGGATCCGAAAAGAGGGGTTTTTCGCTCAGGGCCAGGTCGACGAGGTGGAGATGCTTTTCCAAGGCACTGAGCTTGGCGAACGGCTTGCGGTTGTAATACCCTTTTTGGGAATGGACTTCGCAGCCGCGTCGCTTGACCTTGACTTCGATTTTTTCAAATTTGCCGTCCCATTTCTCCGGAACGATGAATCCGAGAACGTAAAACGTTCCCGTCAGATCCTGGATTTCCCGTGAGATTTTTTGAACGTCGTTCATCCCGCCGAAGTATTTGCCTCCGGAAAGACGGGCCATTTCGATCAGGGCGCTGTCCCCGACCATGTTCCGCTCGACGAGATTCAGGGCCGTGCCGGAGGAGGACTGGGAGGACGGACGGGCCGACCGGGACAATTCCTCGAAATCCATGTCCCGGACGCGGGAAGCCAATCCTTCCACGTTCACGGCGATCACCGGGCTGTTGGACGAGGCGAGCTCCCGGATCATGGATTCATAGCGCAAGCGAAGGTTCAAACCGTCCGAGGCGTTGAGATTCATCCGGTTGGCTTCGGGCGCGATCTGGTCGGCGCGTTGATACATCAGGAAGTCCGGGGGGCCTTTTGAGAACAGGACGACATGCTTGATGCCGGGCATGTAGCGGAGGCCGGCCGCGAAATCCTTCAGGGATGAGGAAAACTTCAGGATTTCCATTTGGTATTGGGCTTGGGCGGCCCGCTTGAATTCCTGGCGGGCGGCCGCGGCAAGGGCGGCCGACGCGCCCCGGTCCAGCTTCGCCGTTTTCTCTGCGGTCAGTTCGTCCCAGAACGTTCCGGCCCTGCCGAGGCCGACGCCGGTCCCCAGATCGCGGACGATCTCGCGGATTTTTCCGCGATCCGAGGTCAAGTATTCGTGGAGGGTCAGGCCTTTCTCCACGGAATAGGAAAGGATTCCAATCTCGTCGGCCGGCAGGGCATGGGTGTCGAGAAAATCGAGGGCGGTCTTCTTGGACATGGCGATGCCGCCGACGTCGTTGAAGGCGAAATCGAAAAGGAAGAAAAATTTCCGGGACATTATCAGGGATTCGATCTCAACGGCTTCCGTTTCTCCGGCCTCCTCGGCGGGAAGAACATGCCGCTCGAAGGCGACGATCCGTTGCGGCCGGCCGTTCGAGATCACTTCGAATTCCGGGGAATCGAGATCCCGGACGGGCCGGCCGTTTTTATCCGAGACGTAAACCTGGATAAGCTTCATGGTAACGGCGACGTCATGCTTCAGCGGGGGCTGTTCGACTTGGGCCGCCCCCACGGCGACGAGCCGGAAAAAGCCGATCAAGAAAGCAAGATGAAAAGAGAATAGAGTTTTCGGATTCACGGCGCGCACACCTCCGCTTTTTTCCCCCGACAACTCTCGCGATCAGCGTAACATAAAACTGAAATGAAATATACTTGACGCGGATCAGGCAATCCCATAGGATGAAAAGCCCATGAACATCATCCTGAAAACAGCCCTCGGCTTAATGACGACGCTCTTCGGTTTTATTTATTTTCGAGACGCGATCAAAAAGCGGGCTCTCTTTTCCCGCAAGCCGTGGGCCGGGTTTTTCGGGACGGGGCTTATCACGAACTTTTTCGACACTCTCGGCATCGGAAGCTTCGCCCAGCAGACGGCGATCTTTAAGTTTTTCCGCCTCGTCGACGACCGGATCATTCCCGGGACGATGAACGTCGGCAATACGATACCGACGGTCCTCCAGGCGTTCATTTTTATGACGGTCGTGAAAGTCGACGCGGTGACCCTGGTGGCGATGTCTATGGCCGCCCCGGCCGGATCCGTGATCGGCGCCGGCATCGTGGCCAAGATGGAGCGCGGCAAGATCCAGCTCGGCATGGGCATCGGCCTTCTGGTCATCGCCTTGATTATATTAGCGGGCCAGTTGAACGTGATGCCGGTCGGGGGAGAGGCCTTCGGCTTGACGGGCTGGAAGTTGAGCCTGGCGGTCGCTTTAAGTTTTGTTTTCGGGGCCCTCCAAACGATCGGCATCGGATTCTATGCTCCGTGCATGGCCATCGTTTACGCCCTGGGCATGCATCCCTTGACCGCGTTTCCGATCATGATGACGGCCACGGCCATGCTCATGGCTGCCGGCAGCGCCCGTTTCGTCACGGCTGATGCCTATGACCGTAAAGCCGCGGTCGGCGTCACGGCTGGCGGCGTTATCGGCGTGTTTATCGCCGCTTATGTCGTCAAGTCGCTGCCCTTGACCGTTCTCAAATGGGTCGTCTGTGCCGTCGTTCTTTACACGGCCGCTTGGATGTTTCTCAGCGCTTTCAAGTCGTGGAAAGAACCGTCGGTCGTGCCGATTTCGGATTCTTCCAAATATTAAAGCGCGGCTTTGGCTCGCGACGAAATTAATTCATTCGGCCGAATGTGATATATCGTTATTTTATCAATTAATTATTCCTGGTGTTTAAGGAGAAAAGCGCCGAAACGCTCGATTTGATTCACCCGAAAAAAAATTCGCGGCCGTGGTTTTTTGAAAAGAACTTATGCCGGCTGTTATCGTCTAGCTTTCAAACATTTCTTCAACGTCGCCGTTGGAAGTTGATTGAAAAAGGGCCGAAGACTCATCCAAAAAGACGGATTCTTTCGATCGACGCCGATGATTCGACAAAGGGACTGAATCATGAAAACGGGGCAATTATTGAATAACCGGAAAAGGGGAAAATATCCACAGGTGCCCAATTTACGGGCATCAAGGATATTCACAGCCTTATAAAATCTTTAAGTGAATGATAATAAACAAGATAAGAGTACGCCTGGTATTGGGTCGCATAACATATATTATGTAAACTAGTATCCGGGGAAGCGGTCGCACATGTTGGGCCGTCCTTTATGCTCCCCAATATTTATATATTCAGCTGCTTCTATTACTTTTTAGAGAGCACAATTTCAGTCGCCGGTTTGCTCATTCACTCGATTTTATGGATTCAAAGAAATATATCCACGGCCGCTTGGATGTCTATAAACATTTTAAAGTCTCGAGGAGCCGGCTGATGATGGTCTTCGGATATAAAAAATAAAACTCTGGGACGACGATAAATAGGATTATTTCGGGGACTTCAGCTTTTCAAGGAGATCTTCCAGGACCTTGATGATTTCCTGGCGATTCACGGATTCCTTTTTGAATTCGATTCTCACGCTGAAAGAACGATCTTCCTTAGGACGATAATTGAAAATATAGTGTTTAGGCCGTTTGGTCTTGGATTCTTTTTCCCGGAAAAGTTTCGTCAGGTCGCGCGTATCCTCGCGTTTCAAGCCATGTTCCCTGATGTTGTCGACCAAGGCTTTCATCTCGGCCTCGGATTTTTGCTTCGAAATTTCTATCAAGAGGCTCCGGTTCTTGTCGATTCCACTTTCGCGGCAAAGGACGCGGAGCGGGGCTGGGATGCGACTGACATTGATGATTTCGGTGATGGTCGAGCGGGCTTTTCCAATTTTTTCCGAGATATCCGCATGGCTGTAATTGTAGATTTCAATGAGGGTTTTAAGGCCGTCGGCTTCCTCGAAAACATCGAGATCTTTCCTTTGAAGGTTTTCGATCAATGAGATTTCCATCGCCTCGTTGTCGGTGACATCCATGATAATCGCGGGAATTTCAAACAAATCGATGTTTTTCGAAGCGACGAAACGGCGCTCGCCGGCGATGATTTCGTAGCGATCTCCCCTCGGGCGGACAAGAATCGGCTCAAGAACCCCCTTGTTTTTTATGGAATCCATCAGCTCCTGGATGTTCCCAAGCTCGCACCGGGCTTGGCGCGGATTCGGGTCGATTTTTTCAATCTTGAGAAGCCGGACCAAGGGAATGGTTTTCTGATTTGAAATAAATTCCACAAAGTGGGGGTCATGGCGCATCGTGATAGTTTCCGGGAGACCGGATCTTTTAGTTTTTTGCACGTTCTAATATCTCCTCCGCGACATTGCGATACTGGTTCGCCCCTATGGATGAAGCGGCGAACGTGAAGATAGATTCCTTATAAGCCGGGCTTTCCTCGAGCTTGACGCTTTTTGATATCGTCGTCTTGAACACCTTGTCGCCGAAGACATGGACGATCCGATCGACGACGTCCTTGGCGATGTTCGTCCGGTGGTCGTGGAGCGTGATTAAAACTCCAAGGATTTGCAGGTTTGGATTGGCGACTTTTTTGACCTTTTCAATTGTCTCCAAAAGATCATCCGTCCCCTCAAGGCAGAGAAAAGAAGATTGGATGGGAATGAGAAGATGAGTCGCCGCTACGAGGGAATTCAAAGTGATCAAACCGAGAGTCGGAGGCGTATCGATTAAAATAAAATCATATTTCCCCTTCACCTGGGCGAGAACTTCTTTTAGACGAAAATGAGCATCGATTTGTCCTAAGAGCGAAGGCTCGAGCTTAGCCATCGATATCCTCGAAATTGCGACATCCAAGCCAGGGACGGATGACCTTACAATAACGCTGGCGAGGGGAACGGACGAATTCATCAAGGCATCATAGAGCGAGTGCTCAAATCGTTCGGACTCGACGACGATGGATTTCGTGCTGTGGCCTTGAGAATCCGTGTCGACGAGAAGAACCCTTTTGCCTTTAAAAGCCAAAGCCGCGGATACATTAACCGCGGTCGTAGTTTTTCCAACGCCGCCTTTTTGATTAGTTACCGCTATGATCAAAACGATATCCTCGCGTTTAATTTATACTATCATAAACAAAATCGGAAATATTTCAATAAAAAGATTCTCTTATATGTCGGCCGGCCGACATTTTATGTAATCGATTCATAAAAAAGGAAATAAAAGGATTTTTAAAATCGCGAAGATCAATATGAGCTAATAAAAGTGCTTCTCCCCTATTCGCTTGAAATGAAAAATAAATATAAAAAAACGAGGATCTGGAAAATCAAAGTTCGCGAAGTTGGACGAATTCATTGTACGCGGAATTATATCGATAAAAATATATTGAAAAATAAAATCTTAGAAACCAGCTAGGCGATTTTAAGAAAGACATTTTCGAAAAAAGACGGACTGGGGTTTATAGAAACATCATGCAAAAATCTAGGCGCATAGATGCGTTAAAATTATTTTTTATAAACATATAATATCGAGCAAAAGAAAAATAGCCTAATCTCCGGCTCGAAAAAGATCGAGAAACAATAAGCCGCTTTTTTGAGAAGCCGAGCCTTTGTCTAAGTCATGAAAGGGAAAAACAATGAATTTTAAAAATAAAAAAAGATTCAACATTATTTGAAAACGAGATTTGTATACCGCTTCGAACATACGAGGGAAAGAGAAAGTGGAATTGAAGAAAAAGAAAATCATAATTAAAAAAAGACGATTGAAAAACACATTCAGCTGGAATATGATGCTCCCAAAATGATGAAATGGAAAAAAGCCTTGTAATTATATTATAATCAATAACTTATGATAATTATTAAAAAAAATGAATCCATGGGGCTTTTTGAAGCCTCTTCCCTAGTCGTCGGTTCCGTGATCGGATCCGGAATCTTCATGACTTCGGGCTTAATCGCCGAATTCCTCCCGTATTCGATGCCGATGCTGGCGGCCTGGCTCGCGGCGGGAATCGTCACCATGATCGGCGCCTTGTGCTACGGAGAACTCGGTTCGATGTTTCCCAGGGCCGGAGGACCGTACGTATACTTGAAGGAAGCCTATGGGGCGGCTCCCGCGTTCCTCTACGGCTGGACATTTTTCTTTCTCATCGGCGGGGCGGGCGTCGCGGCCATCGCAACCGGATTCGCTGAATATTTCGGAGCGGTTTTCCCTGTCTTTGAGAGCGGGCGTTTGATGATGAGCGGAAGGCTCTTTTCCCTCGACATCCAAATCACCGCGGGCCGGCTGATCTCCATCGCGGCCGTGATCGGACTCACCTTATTCAACGGAAGCGGATTGAGAAAAAGCGCCCGGGGCCAATCGATCTTGACGATCATCCGGGTCGTCCTTCTCCTCGGCTTTGTCGCGATCGGCGCCTGGTACGGTATCAAAACGCGGGCGGTCAACCTGAAACCGTTGTTCCCGCCCGCCGGCGCGTGGCCGGGCTGGTCGGCGTTCGGAGCCGCGCTCATCACGGCCCTTTGGTCGTTTGACGGATGGTACGCGGCCAGCTGCGCGGCCGAGGAAATCCGCGATCCCCGGCGAAACGTCCCCCGGTCTCTTCTTTTGGGCACGGCCTCGGTCCTCATTCTTTATTTGGCTGTGAATATCGTTTATAGTATGGCTCTTCCCATGGAACGCATGCGCGGAGTCGTTCGGGTCGGCCAAGAGGCCGTGGCGGCTATGTTCGCCTCGGCCCCCCAAGGAACCGCCGCCCCGGCCTTCGCCGGCGTCGTCGCCCTGACGATCTTCGGATGCTTGTCGGCCAACATTTTCTTCTGCGCCCGCGTTCCTTATGCCATGGCCCGGGACGGACTTTTCTTCCGCCGGCTGGGAATCCTTCATCCCGTCAAGCGCGTCCCCGACAAGGCTCTCTGGGCCGAAGCCGCGGTCGCCGTGATCCTGATCCTGACAGGGACGTTTCAAAAGCTGATCGACTATGTCCTGTTCGGACTCGTTCTCTTTTTCTCGGCGACCGGGGCGGCGGTCATCGTATTGCGCCGGAGGGCCCCCGCGGTCGAGCGGCCGTATCGCCTGCGGCCTTATCCCCTGCTCCCGCTCGCGTTCGCCGCGGTCAACGGAGCGATTCTCGTCGCCCTGGCCGTCGAGCATCCCGGGCAGGCGGCCGTGGCCGCGGGCCTGATCGGAACGGGAATCCCGGCCTATTTTCTCTGGAAGGGACGGCGGCGCCGCCCTCAATCCGGGACCGGCGGTCCGAGGGCGGGAGAGGCTTGAGATGCGGCTGATCGTCTCGCTTTTTCCCTCGGGCCGCCGCTTGCCCGCCGATATCGGCGAGCTTCTCAGCGACGTCCTTGTCCGCGATGGCGTCCCTCTCAACCTCTATTGCGGGCGCCGTGGAGTCTGCGGCAAATGCTTTGTCGAGATCCTCTCCGGCGAAGTCCCCCCCGGCGATGAAAGCGAACGGGACCTGGCCCGGGAGAAAAACCTCGGCTTGGGACGCCACCGCTTGGCCTGCCGGCTGCGCGTCCAGGGAGACCTGGTCGTCCGCGTTCCGGAACAGGCCTTGATCCCCAGGGCCCGGATTCTGACGCGGGGCCGGGGCAGGGAAATTCCGCTCGATCCGATGGTCCGAAAAGTCGCCGTCCGGTCCGTCCGGCCGGATCTTCAATCGCCGCGTGCCCTTCTTGACGGACTGAAGGCCGGGCTCGGCCTTTCCGCTCTTCGCGTTGTCCCCGAAGCCTTGTTTGAAGCGGCCGGCGTTCTTTCCGAGGCTCTGGAGTCCGATTCCCCGGTGACCGCCGTTCTGGGCGCCGGCGATGAGCTCCGGGGCGTTGAGCGGGGAAATACGTCATCGCGCCTTTTCGGGTTGGCCGTCGACTTGGGAACGACGACCGTGGCCGCCGATCTCGTCGATCTCGGGACGGGGACGGTCATCAAGACGGCCGGAGGATTGAACGGTCAATCCGTCTTCGGAGCCGACGTCGTCAGCCGGATCACCGCGGCGTTCAAGGACATGTCCCGGGCCGCGGCCCTGCGGGCCGCCGTCCTGGCCTCGATAAACGGCTTGATACTGGAGCTGAGCCGGGAATCAGGCGTGGATCCCGGCGAGATTTATGAAACGGTCGTGGCCGGCAACACGGCCATGAGCCATTTGTTTCTCGGTCTTCCAGTCGACGGCCTGGCCGTGGCCCCGTTCGCCGGAGTCTTCACGGCGGCCCCTCCCCTGCCGGCCGACCGAACCGGCTTGAAAATCAATCCCCTCGGCCGGGTTTACCTCTCGCCCAACTTGCAGAGCTTCGTCGGCGGGGATGTCGCCGCCGGCCTCGTGGCGACCGACCTGGCCGCCCGGCCGGGAAACGTTCTTTTCGTCGACTTGGGGACCAACGGCGAACTGGTCCTCAAGACGGACCGGACGATGATGTCGACGTCGACGGCGGCCGGCCCCGCTTTCGAGGCAGCTTCCATCTCGTGCGGGCTTCCGGCCGAGGACGGAGCCGTCGAGCGGGCCGTCCTGCGGGACGACGGGACGATCGTCCTCGAGACGATCGGCGGCGGTCCGGCCCGGGGTGTCTGCGGCACCGGGCTGGTCGACTTGATCGCCGCCTTCCTCCGGCGCGGCGACCTAGCCCCCGACGGACGGATTCTCCGGCTGGAGAAACGCCTGGCGGCGGCGCCTGACCTGTTCTTGACGGCTTCGGACATCCGGGAATTCCAACTCGCCGCGGCCGCGGTCAAAACCGGGATCCGAATGCTCTTGGAAGCCGCCGCCTTGAACATCGAGGACCTGAACGAGATTCTCGTGGCCGGGGCCTTCGGGGCCCGTCTTGATGTGGAAAACGCCGCGGCCGTCGGGCTTCTGCCCCGCCTGCCCGGCGACCGGGTGAAATTCGTCGGAAATACGTCCCTGGAAGGAGCCCGGGCCCTGCTGCTTTCGAGCCGGGAGCGCCTCCGGGCTGAAAGCCTTCCCCGCGTCATCCGGCATCTGCCGCTGGCTCAAAACGAGGCGTTTCAAAATATCTTCATCAAGGAGCTTCCGTTCAAGCCCTGGCCTCCGGACGAGGCTCCCCAGGCGCCGCGGAAGGAGGACTCATGACCAAAGACATTTTTTCCGTGATGGCCATGTCCGTCGTCGACGGCTTGCCGGAGACGGCCGGGGAGCTGGCCCGTTCCGCCCTCGCCGGCGGGACGCCGGCCCTCGAAGCCGTCGAAAAAGGCTTTCTCCCCGGCATCCGCAAAGTCGGGGAGCTCTGGGAGTCGGGGGAATATTTCCTGCCTGAGCTGATCGCCTCGGCCGAGGCGATGAAGGCGGCCATGAGCGTTCTCCGGCCCGCCCTGGAGAAGGGCGGCGGAACGGCGCGAAGCGCCGGGAAAATCGTGATCGGAACCGTCGAGGGGGATATCCACGACATCGGGAAAAACCTGGTCGCGGCCATGCTTTCGGCCCACGGCTTCGAAGTCGTCGACCTGGGGGCCGACGTGAAGCTCGTCTCCTTTATCGAAACGGCCGAAGCCGAGAAGGCCGACATCATCTGCCTCTCCGCCCTTCTGACGACGACGATGATCGGCCAGCGCCGCCTGATCGATCTCCTCGTGGAGCATGGCCTGCGGCACAGGTTCCAGGTCATGATCGGCGGAGCCCCGACGACACGCGCCTGGGCCGAAGAAATCGGGGCCGACGGATACGCCGAGAACGCCAACGCGGCTGTCCGGGAAGCCCTCGAGCTGAGGCAAAAGGCGGCCCCATGATTCCCGCCCTGCGCCCCAAGCTGGAGCTCCTCTCCCCGGCCTTGATGGACCGGATCCTGGACGAAGCGTTCCTGATTCTCGGACGCGACGGCGTTTTCTTCGAGAACGCCGAGGCCCGGGCCTTGTTCCGGGAAGCCGGCCAGCGCGTCGACGAGACGGCCCAGCGCGTCCGGCTTTCGCGCGACCTGGTCGAACGCTCCTTGGAGACGACTCCCCCGTCCCTCACCCTGTACGACCGGTCCGGGGAAAAATCTTTCCATGTCGGCGGCGATGAAGTCCATTTTGACCCCGGCTCCTCGGGCACCCGGATCCTCGACCATGATACGCTACGGGAGCGGCGGCCAAATACGGCCGACTTGGCCGGAATCGCCCGCCTGACCGAGGTCCTGGACCACCTGCATTTTCAAAGCACGTCGCTCGTTCCGGCCGACGTCCCCGGCGGGATCGCCGACGATTACCGGCTGTATCTCTCCCTTTTATTCGGAACGAAGCCCGTCGTGACGGGGACGTTCCGGACGGCCGGCTTCCGGCCGATGCACGAAATGCTTTGCGCCGTCCGCGGCGGAGCGGAGGCCCTCAAGGCCAAGCCCCTGGCGATTTTCGACGCCTGCCCCTCCCCTCCCCTGCGCTGGAGCCTCCTGACGTCCCAGAGCCTGATCGACTGCGCCCGGGCCGGCATCCCCTCCGAACTCATCTCCATGGGGATGACGGGGGCGACTTCGCCGGCGACCATCGCCGGCACGCTCGTTCAGCATGTCGTAGAAAACCTGGCCGGCCTGACCCTCGCCCAGCTGGCCTACCCCGGCGCCCCGGTCATTTTCGGCGGATCTCCGTCGAGCTTCGACATGCGCCAGGGGACAACCCCGATGGGGGCGATGGAAACCATGATGATCGACTGCGCCTACGCCCAGTTGGGAAAGCGTATGAAGCTTCCGACCCACGCCTACATGGCCCTCAGCGACGCGAAAACAAACGATGCCCAGGCCGGCTACGAGACGGGAATCGGAGCCGTTCTGGCCGCCCTCGCCGGCATCAACGTCGTCTCCGGCCCCGGGATGCTCGACTATGAAAGCACCATCAGCCTGGAGAAGCTGGTCATCGACGACGAGATCTGCGCCTTGGCTTATCGCCTGATCGACGGCGTCGTCCTCCGCGAGGAGGTCCTGGCCGCCCATCTTTTCGAGGGCTTCGGCCCGCAGACGAATTTCTTGACGATGCCCCACACCCGGAAATGGTACCGGAAGGAGCATCTCGTTCCGATCGTCGCCGACCGGGAGCTCTACGACGCCTGGGAAGCGCGGGGCGCCTTCTCGATCGCCGACCGGGCCGCCGGCCGGGTCGCCGATCTTCTCGAGAAGAATCCGCCGCGGCTCCCCGAATCCGGCCTCGCGTCCGAGCTCCGCCGGATCATGGAGGCCGACGCCCGGGCGAACGGCGTTACCGCGCTTCCGCGCCTGCCGGACTGAGGCCCGTCCCGGCCGGATCCGGCCTTACTTGATTTCCGCCGGCACCCGGAGGGAAACGGCCAAGCCGGCCTTTTTCAAGCTCTCGTTCAAGGGCGGCACATCCGTCCGGAGAAGGGCGTTCAGCCGGTCGACCTGGTCTCCGGTGACTTTTTCGAGCTCGGCGATCTGCCTAAGCTCGACGGCCGTCGGCGGCTCGGCCGAATTGGCTAGATTGATGCTGAACGCGGTCAGCTTTTGGAACGGCGTCCCCCCCCGGAGCATCTGTTCCCGGGAACCCAAGCCGATGAAATCCTTCGGAAGAACCTCCTCGGCCAAAGCGTCGACCCGGGCCTTGAGTCCCGCCAGCACGGGGGAAAGGCCGGCGGCTATTTCGCCCGCTTTGCCCACGGCCTCTTGGATTTTCGGAATCTGGTCACGGAGACTCCGCAGGGCGGTGACGGCCTGGGCCAGCCGGGCCAGCTGGGTGGACGAACGGCTGATCCCCTCGATTTGGGCCGCGAAGACATCCGCGGGAACGTCGAGGCGCGGATCGGCCAAAACAGCCGTCTTCGATTCCGTGACCCGGCCGTCGACGTTCAGCGAGAGCGTGTATTCCCCGGGCGGAACCGACGGCATGCCGTACATCGCGGCGGCCGCCGGGATCCGCTTGACGCCGTCTCTTTCCGGGACGAAATTCAGATTCCACGTGTCCCTCTGGTATCCGGCAAGAGTGGAAAATTTGATTTCGGCCAGCGTTTTGCCCGCGGCGTCGATGATTTTCATCAGCGGCCGCTCCTTGGGGGCGGTTTTGGCATAGAATGTCAGGATCAAGCCGGCGGGGGGATTCTTGGCCGCAAACGGGGGCCGGGAATATCCCTCCCGGACGGACGAGAAGAAATACCGGGTGGCCGGCCGGACGGAGAAAAGATGCCCGGCGCTTTCCAGGACCTCGGGAGTCGACTCCTGGAGAAAGGCGATGTCGTCCATGATCCAGACGCCCCGGCCGTGGGTTCCGATGATCAGGTCGTTGTCCCTCGGGTGGACGGCGATATCGTGGACGGCCACGGTCGGGAGATTGCTCTTCAAGGAAAACCAGGACGCCCCTCCGTCCAGGGAGCCGAACACGCCGAACTCCGTGCCGGCATACAGCAGCCGGGGATTGCGGGGATCCTCGCGGACAACGTGAACCCAGCCGAAGGATGGAAGATTCGCCTTGAGCGATTTCCATGTTCGGCCGAAATCCTTCGTCTGATAAAGATAAACCCCCCAGTCGCCGGTCCGGTGCCCGTCAAAAGCCGCGTAAGCCGTCCCGGCTTCGAAATGGGAAGCTTCCACCCGGGAACACCAGGTGTTCGGCGGAAGGGCCGGGATCGCCTTGACCGTGTTGACCCAAGTTTTGCCGCCATCCCGCGTGACTTGGACGTTGCCGTCGTCCGTCCCGGCCCAGATGACGCCGGCTTGAACGGGCGATTCGGCGATCGAGGTGATCGTGCAGTGGCTTTCCGCCCCGGAATTGTCCGGGGTGATGGGTCCGCCGGATTCCCTGAGCTTGGCCGGGTCGTTGGTCGTCAGGTCCGGGCTGAGAACCTCCCAGGTCCGTCCCTGGTCGGGCGACCGGAGAAGAAATTGGGCCCCGCAGTACACGACATGGGAATCATGGGGCGACAGGTGGATCGGCGAATTCCAGTTGTACCGGTACGCCGGCTGGTCGAGAGGGGCCTCCGGCCGGATGCCGTTGGGCCGGTTGATCCTTCGGTCGAACCGGGTGATCCCGTTGACCTGGGAGTTGGAATAGATGAGGTTCGGGTCGTTCGGGTCGGGCCGGGCGAAGAAGCCGTCGCCCCCGGCGAGGATGAACCAATCCTCGTTCCGGACGCCCCCGGCGTCCAGCGAGGCGCTGGGGCCGCCCCAGGTGTTGTTGTCCTGCAGGCCGCAGTAGACATAGTATGGCTTCTGAAAATCGTATCCGACTTGGTAGACCTCGGCCGCGTCGATGCTTTGAACGGGATCCCACGATTTGCCGCCGTCCCAGGAGATGTCGATCCCCCCGTCGTTGCCCTCAATCAGGTGAAGAGGGTTGGCCGGGTCGATCCAGAGGGAATGGTGGTCGGAGTGCGTCCCCCCCCCGATTCCCTGGAAGTGCCGGCCGCGGTCGCGGGAAACGCTCAGGCCGGTGGCCAGGACGTAAAGCTTTTCATCATTGGTCGGATCGACCCGGATCTGGCTGTAATAGAACGGCCGGTTGGCGACCCAGTTGGCGACGTCGGTCGGGCATGTCCGAATCCAGGTTTCGCCCGTATCGTCCGAGCGGAAGATGCCTCCGTCCTTGGCTTCGACGACGGCGTAAACGACGCCGGGCTTGGACCGCGAGGTATCGAGACCGATCCGGCCGAGGACGCCCTCGGGCAGGCCTTTGGTCATTTTCGTCCATGTCTCCCCGCCGTCGGTCGAGCGATAAAGGCCGCTGCCCTTTCCCCCGCTCGTGTAGATCCAGGGAAGGCGCCGGTGCTCGTAGGCCGCGGCATAGAGGATTTGGCTGTCGGACCAATCGGCGGCCAGGTCGGCGATGCCGGTGTTTTCGTCGATATAAAGGATTTTCTTCCACGTCTTGCCGCCGTCGATCGTCTTGAAGACGCCGCGTTCGGGATTGGCGTTCCAGAGGGATCCCATGGCCGCGACGGTGACGATGTTGGGATCGCCGCGGTTGATGAGAATGCGGCTGATGTGCCGGGTCTCGCGGAGGCCTTGGTTTGTCCAGGTTTTGCCGCCGTCGATCGACTTGTAAACGCCGTCGCCGAGCGTGACCGAATTCCGGCAGGTCGCCTCGCCCGTCCCGGCCCAGATGATGTCGGGATTCGCCTGGGAGACGGCGAGGTCGCCGACCGAAACGGTCGCCTCCTTGTGGAACACGGGCGCCCAGGACGTTCCGGCGTTTTCGGATTTCCAAACGCCGCTCGGGCCGACGGCCGCGTAGATGATCCACGGCTTGGCCTCGACCGCTTCAATATCCGTCGTCCGTCCGCCGGGCAGGGCCGGTCCGACCGATCTCCAGGCGAATGGCCGGAGAAGTTCCTCCATCGGGGCGGCGGTTTGGGCCGCGGCCGTGGAAACGGCCAGGACGCAAAGAACGCCGGCCAGCCATGACGACCGCAGGGCGCGGAATCTCATCATAATCATGGGATCCTCCTTCGAGTAACTCTTTCCTCGTTTTTTTCGTATAGATCATTATAAAATACGCGAAATGTTCTTGCGAGTTTAATCCTGCCGTCCCCGGCGGCGACAGGTTAAGGAGAAAACGAATGAACCGGAAACCCCTCAGCGGCTTCCTCGGCCTCCTGGTTTTCGCGGCCGCGGCCTTCGGGCAGGCGCCGGCCGGAAACCTAGGCAGCCCGTTCCGCAAGCCGGCGGAAGCCGTTTCCGCCCTGAAGGATCTCGCGGCCGGGTTCCCCGCTGTGGCCGCCCTGGAAATCATCGGGAAAAGCGCCGGCGGCCGGGAGATCCCGGTCCTGCGGCTCGCCGGCGGCAATCCGGCGGTCAAGACCGCGCCCGGTCTCCGCCCGGCCGTGTTGATCACGGCCGGACTGGACGGCGGCCATGTCGCCGGGACCGAGGCGGCCCTCCGCCTGGCCGGAAAACTGGTCGATGGATACGTGAAGAAAGACGGGAAGATCACTGCTCTTCTCGACGCCCGGACAGTCTATGTCGCCCCCTTGCTCAATCCGGACGGAGCGGAGGCGTACTTCGGGGCGGTCCGCTCGGGCCGCTTCGTCAATGCCCGTCCGGTCGACGAAGATGCCGACGGAGCCGTCGACGAGGACGGCTTCGAGGACCTGGACAAGAACGGGGCGATCACCCAGATGCGGATGAAGGATCCGGAAGGCGTTTTTATCCCGGATCCCAAGGAGCCCCGGCTCCTCCGGCCGGCGGATCCCGCCAAGGGCGAAAAAGGCATCTACAAGGTCTTTCCCGAGGGGATCGACAACGACAGCGACGGCGAGTACAACGAGGATCCGCCCGGCGGGGTCCAGCTGAACCGGAACTATCCGCACGATTTCGAATATTTTGTCAAAACAGCCGGCCTGTACCCGGCCTCCGAGCCGGAAACGGCCGCTCTTCTTCAGTTCATGACCGATCATCCCCAGATCGGCCTGGTCCTGGCCTTTGGTTTGGAGAACACGATTCTCAACCAAAAGCAGACCGGCCAAGCCAAGGCCGGCTCCGACAAGGTCAAGCCGATCCGGCCGATCGCCGAGCTCATCGGGCTTGATCCCGAGAAGGAATACACACTGAAGGAAATCGCCGAGGCGGCCACGGCGTCCGGGATCGGGGGCGGGATGACGATCACCGAGGAGATGGTCGCCGGCTTCCTCGGGGTCGGCCCGGCCATGGAGATCGACAAGGCCGACCTGCCTTTCCTCGAGGCCGTTCAGAAGGACTATAAAGAGGTCCTCAAGGCGGCCGGGAAGGAAGGCCTGGAGAAGCATGCCCGCGGCGCGGGCAAGGGCTCGTTCGGCGGCTACGTTTATTTCCAGTACGGCGTGCCGTTTTTCTCGACCGACCTGTGGCAGGTTCCCGAACCGAAAAAAGAGGAGCCGGCGGACAAGCTCACGGCCGAGAAGCTGAAGGCGATGACCGCCGCGCAGTTCCTGGCCCTGGGCGAGGAAAAAATCGCGGTCTTCCTGAAGGATTCCGGCGCCCCTCCCCAATTCAACAGCCGGGCCGTGATGGAAATGGTCGAGTCCGGCAAACTCACCACCATTCGGATGGCCGAGATGATGGCCCAGATGCCTCCCCGGCCCGGGGCCGGGTCCGAAGAACATCCCGACGCCTACAAACTCCAATGGGCCGATGCGGTTTGGGGAGGCCGCGGCTTCACGAATTGGACGCCGTTCAAGCATCCCCAGCTCGGGGACGTCGAAATCGGCGGATTCTGCCCTCACTTCGGACTCAATCCGCCGGCCGATGAGGCGGACGCGGCGATCGGCGTCCATGTGGATTTTTACTTGAAAATAATGGACAACCTCCCGGTCCTGGAAATCTCCGGGATCAAAGCCGAGCCGCTCGGCGGCGGCGTATACGGATTGACGGCCTACGTCTCCAACACCGGCCGCTGGCCGACGTCGACCGCCCAGGGGCGGCGGGCCAGGACGGCCTGGCCCATCCGGATCACCCTCGTCCTGGACAAGTCCCAAACGCTGTTTTCGGGCCGGCCGGCGGAGGAGATTCCGTTCCTCGACGGCGGCGAGACGAAAAAAGTGGAATGGACGATCCGGGCGAAACCGGGATCCCGGGTCGCGGTCAAGGCTTGGTCCCCCCGGCTGGGCGCGGTCGAAAAAACCGCGGTTGTGAGCTGAGGAGGCGGACATGCGCAAATTCACGCGAATCGCTCTCATGGCGGCGGTCGTTTTATCGGCCGGCTTCGCAGGATCGGGCGGCGTTCCGGACTCGGCCGGAGCGGAGGTCGTCCTGAGCTTCGATCACTGGTACGACAACGCGGCCATCGGCCGGGCCCTGCGCGACCTGCAGGCGGCCTACCCCGGGCTGATCACGGTCCAATCGATCGGGAAATCCGTCTTAGGCCGGGACATCTGGGCGGCCGTCCTCAACAATCCCAAAACCGGCCCGGCCGAGCGCAAGCCCGGCTACTACATCGACGGCAACATCCACGGCAACGAGATCCAGGGCGGCGAAGTCGCCCTGTACACGGTCTATTATCTCTTGAAAAACCATGGCCGGACGGAATTCGCCACGGACGTCCTTGACCGAGTCGCCTTCTACGTGGTTCCCTCGATGAATCCCGACAGCCGGGACTTCTACATTCATGAGGCATCCGATCCCAACTCTCCGCGGACGGGCTGGATCCCCCGCGATGACGATCGGGACGGCGTCGCCGACGAGGACGGTCCCGAGGATCTAAACGGCGACGGATCCATCACGACGATGCGGAAGCGCGATCCCAACGGCCGGCTGAGAGCGCATCCCGACGATCCCCGCCTCATGATTCCGGTCAAACCCGGACAGAAGGGCGAGTGGACGCTGCTCGGCGAGGAAGGGATCGACAACGACGGCGACGGGCTGATCAACGAGGACGGGCCGGGCGGCTATGACATGAACCGCAACTTCGGCTACAACTGGCAGCCCGAGTATGTCCAGGGCGGGGCGGGCCCCTATCCGTTCTCCTGGCCCGAAACCCGGGCCGTCCGCGACTTCATCCTGGCCCATCCGAACATCATGGGAGCGCAGAGCTTTCACAACAACGGCGGGATGATCCTGCGCGGACCAGGAGCCGGGAATCTCGGCGATTACAACCCGGCCGATGTCCGGGTCTACGATGAAATCGGCCGGCGCGGCGAAAAAATCCTTCCCGGCTATAAATACATCATCATCGCTAAGGACCTCTACACCGTCTACGGCGGGACCGTGGATTTTCTCTACGCAAGCCTGGGGGCGTTCACTTTCTCCAACGAGCTGGACCTCGATCTCGTCGAGGAGATCAGGCTCCAAAAACCCGAGAACGCGGATGAAGAGGAGCGGAGCCGGTCCTTTTTCCGGGGACTGTCCAAGGAGGACATGATCCTTCACGACCAAGTGTTCATGGGCGAGCATTACGCGCCCTGGAAGCCGTACGTCCATCCGGTTTACGGCGAGATTGAGATCGGCGGCGTCAAGAAATTCGGGGAGCGGGTCCCTCCCCTCTTCAAGTTGGCCGAAACCTGCCACCGGAACGCGGCTTTTGTGCTGTATCACGCCTCCGAAATGCCGGCCGTGGCCTTCGAGGATCTCTCCGTCAAGACGCTTGACGGAGGCTTGTTCCAGGTCGATTTCGCCGTGACCGACGCCAAGGCGACGCCGACGATGTCGGCCCAGGCGGCGAGCCGGAAGCTTCACCGGCCCGACCGAATCCGGATCGGCGGCCCGACGGCGGAGCTTGTGGCCGTCGGCGAAATGCGGGACCGTTTCCTGAACGAGACCCGGGCGATCAAGCCGGCCGGCCAAGCGTTCGACGTATCGGGGGGAATCCCCGGCCGCGGCCGGCGGGAATTCCGGATTCTGGTCAAGGGATCGGGGCCGCTGACCCTGAGCTACGATTCGCTGAAGGGCGGATCCGCGGAAACGACGGTCGAGCTGAAATAAGCGGCCGGCGGCGGTCTGCCGTTTAAAAGAGCTTCAGGGAGAGCATGAACTCGTTCCGGGCGGGACGGCCTTTTTCGTAAGACCGGGCGCAGCCGAGCGACAGGGTCGTGTTGAAGGTCGAAAACAGAACGACCCGGAAATCGAGCTGGGCGCCCCAGCCGGCCACTTCCCGCCCGGCCGACGGGATGTCGATATCCGTCGCGATTCCGGCGGCGAAGAGGGCGAGCCTGGCCCACGTGCAGTAGAGGCTCGGCCATCCCAAGCGGCGGAAGCGGATCGGCGGCGAAAGCCATTCGACGACGCCCTTGGCGTAACTCCGGCCGCCGATGGAGTTGATCCCGACGCCCGGAAAGCCGGCCTGCTCCCGGTACCTGTTTTCCTCCTGGGCGTCGATCCAGTTGTTCCCGAATCCGCCGAAGAAGAATTTGACGAAATCGTTCGTCCGGTCGCCGAACGACCGGCCGGCCGATGTCCGGAGCCAGAGCGAGGAGTGGTTGAGGGGCAGGGCGATCCCGTAATCAAACCGTCCGTAAACCCGGGGATAGATCCGGCCGTTGACGTCGTTGGCCTGAACGAAGAAATGAGCCAGCGGCCCTTTCTCGTCCTCGACGGCTCCGATCGACCGGCGGAGATCGGCATACTTGATCCCGGCCCGGGCGGTCAGCAGCTTGTCGTATGTCGCATCGATGTTCTGATAGTCGGGCATCCTGTCCAGCCCGGCGTACGCCGCCGCCTGGGCCTCGATCCGGAGGCTTCGGGGAGGATCGTAGATCATCTCCCGCGAATACCGGGCGGCCAGGGAATATCCTTTGCGGCCGGCCATGGTCGGACCGAAAAGGTCGTAAAAACTGGCGTTGTTATAGGTCGCGGCGAAAGTCCAGTTCCAGAAATGATAAGCCAAGCCGAGATGGGGGCGCTCCCGGGCCGGGAGCGAGGGATCGAGGGAATAGGACGCGGTGAGATCGAATCCGTTGAATCGGAGCGGATTGCGCCATTCCACCCGCAGGCCGGGAGCCAGCGAGCCCTTGTACCCCTCGAGGATGGGAGAGATCGAATTCAAGCGGATGTCCTTGAAGGAATTGTAGACGCCCGTTTCCACGGTCAGGTTTTCGAGGCGGATGTCGGCCGGAGAACCGATCGTCCAATTCTTGACCGCGGGATGCCGGTCGACGACTTCCTGGCCGAGGAACCGGATGGCGTTTACGTCCTCGACGGGACGGCCGGGGATCCATCCGGGGACAAAGCCGTCCTTGGCATACTTGAAGACCAGGAGCGGTCCGTCCTCGGCGGCCGGAACCGGCTTGAAAAAGCCGGTTTCGCAGTTGCTGAGCGCGTCCAGGGTTTTCCGCTCGAGATCATAACGGAAGATGTTCGAAACTCCGGTGTAATAGGAAGAGCCGTAGAGAAACCGCCCGTCGGGCGAAAAGCGAAAAGACGCCGGGGCGTCCTTGCCGAAGTCGAAGAGCGTCTCCGGTTCCCATCGGCCTTGGAGGACATCGGCGGTCCGGACGCGGACCAAGCGCTGATCCCCGGACACGTCGGCCGAGGCCGCGGTCAAGAAGAGGCCGTCGGGCGAAAGGTCGAGATCGTAAACATCCGCGAAGTAGTCGAAGCCGTAAAGGGCCGTCCAGTCGGCGTACGGCGGATCGACCTTGATGAGGGAGGAAAGGCCGAGATTGTGGCGGATCGCCCAGAGGCTTTGGTCGGCCGGATTGAAGATGAGATCCCCGGCCCGCAGGTCCTTGATCAGGAGCTTCGTCCGCCCGGTCGCCAGGTCCAGGACCCGCAGGTCGCGGAATGAATTGTTGTCCGAGGTGAAAAAGAGGCGTCCCCCCTCCCGGTCGAAAGCCAGGGAACATACGGAGTGCAGCTTCCCGCCCTTGATTTCGGCCAAACGTTCGATAGCCCCGGTTTTGACGTCGACGGCCGCCAGGTGGGGAATCTGGCCGGGATAATTGAGCCCGAGGTAAACCTTTCCCCTTCCGGGATCGTGGAAGGCCCGGGACACCGATCCCAGCCGCTCCGTTGTCAGGGGCTTGAAGGTCGTCACCGGATTCCCGCGGATCCGGGCCAGGTTATCCTCCTGCCAGGTTTTTTCAGCCGCGATCCAGGCCGACCATTCCCGGGTGAGGGGCAGACCGAACGTCCGCTTGAACTCGGCCGCGAAATATCCCTTGCTTCCTTGTTCAGCCGACGTCCAGGCGACGACTTTCTCCGGGCCGTATTTCGCCCCCAAGTGGGAGAAAAACCGGGTGCCGTACATGTAGGACAGAGCCCCGATCTGAAAGTCCACGGCCGTTCCCTCGGATTCCAGCCCAAGGGCGTCGTAGAGAAGGCCGTCCTCAAGGACTTCCGTCCGGAACATCATCTCGTCGTAGGCCCCGAGACTCCGCCCCAAGCCCCCGTCCGTCCAGGTCTCCATGAAGACGGCGATCCCCTCCAGGTACCACCGCGGGGCATACGCCCGGGGGCTCGTTAAGTAGGTGTAGAACATGGACAGGGGGTTTTCCTTGTCGGGCATGACCTTGCCCCGGAACAGCTTGCGGAAGAATGAAGCGGCCCCGACGGGTTTGTCCATGGTGATGACGTGGACCATCTCGTGATGCATGACCAGCGAGATGCGCTCGTAGGCATTGAGGATGTCGTAGACATGGTCGAAAGGCGAAAGCTCGAAAAAAACCAGGTTGCGGGGCACGGCCGTTGCTCCGCCGTTGCCCCAGTCGCCGAAATCCCTGAGAAACACGGCCGTTTCCTGGGTCGGCCGGTAGTCGAAGAACTTCTTGTAGAAGTCCATCGTCCGGAGGTAGGACCGGGCGAGGTGTTCAATGATGTATTCGTGGGCCTGGGCATAATAGACGAGGTCGAAATCCCGGATTTTATAGCGGAAGAGCGTCTGCCCGGAAAGAAGCGGGGCGGCGAACGCCGCCAGGACGAAAAGACAAGCGGTCACGCCCGGCCGTCGGCGCGTCGTCATCATCCTCTCCTCCCCGCCGGCCGAACGGACGTCCCGGCGTCCGGAAAATCGTCCTCGCGGCGGGCTGTTTATTCTCAGTTGATCGTGTTCTGGAAAAGAGCCCCGCTCATGGAGTCATTCAGCATCTCGGTGAGAGGCGGATTGTTGAGGACGGCCTGAATCGTCCCGCTGAACAGCAGCCCGGCGAACGCCGGATCCCGCATCAGCGAGCAGAAAGGCGCGTTCTTGAGCAGCAACATCGTTTTTGGATTCTGGAGCACGCCGACGAATTGATCGAAACGCGCTGCGCCTTGATCGGCCAGAATCCGGCTTGCGTGTTCCGCCAGGGCGAAGAAGCCGGGGTGGGCGAGGACGATCGCCGTCCGGGCCGGGTCGGCAACGATAATCCGGGCCAGGCGATCATCGGCAAGCAGCGAGGCTCCTCTTCCGCCTCCGTTCTGAACCATCGATTTCACCTGGGAAACCGCGCTGGAATCCGCTAGAAAGAAGAAGCCGGCCGGGGAACCGAGGGCGGCGGGCAGGGAGACGCCGGCCAGCAGGAGGCGGTACCGGGCGTCGTTATGAAGAGCGGCGAAGGCCGGATTGGCCAGCAACGACGGCGGCGGGACGGAATCCGAACCGGCTTGGACCGACCAGAAGCCGATGAGATCGGCCAGAGATTTGATGTCGGACAGGAGCGTCCGGAAATTCGGATCGGCCAGCAAGAGAAGGAAGCTCCTGTCCGCCAGAAGGGTTTGGAATCCGGCGCTCTTGAAAAGCTCCTTCTGCCGGGGATCGCTATAGACAAGGACGAGTCCGGAGGGGAAGCTTTGAATCAGATCGCGCAGCCCCCGGATTTCGGCCATCACGATCTTGAGGGCGTTGTTTTCCACGATCCGGACGAAGGCCGCGTTGCGGGATAGGGCAAGGAAAAAGGTTTTTTGGGCCAAGGCGTACACCTCGGGACAGTCCGGACAGACGAGTTCGATCATCCGCCGGGTGATCGGCCCTTCGAAAGCTTCCGCTCCTTCGAACCGGAGATCCGCCGCCGCCAAAGCCTTCACCACTTCGGGGAACTCGGGACGGGCATAAACGCGTGGAAAATCCTCGTTTCCGAGAAGCTCGCGGAAGTTCGCGTCGCCGGCGGTCAGGAGAACGTCCGCCCGGTCGGCGTCGCTCAAGGAATCGAGCGCCTTTAAAAATCCGGAGAATCCCGGCCCGTTGATCAGGGCCGAGAACGCCCGCCCGCCGTCGGAATAAACGCCGGCCGCGTTCAAATTCCGGACAAGGCGGGCAAAATCCGCCGATTCGACGAGGGAGAGGAACGTCTTGTCTTTATGCAAGGCGGCGACGTCGAGATCATTAAAAAACTCCAGGAAGGCCGAGTCCCGGGCGAGATCGGCCGGAACCGGACTCGGGCCGGATTCGTCGAGACGGCCTCCGGCCAGGGCTTCCCGGAACGCTCCCCAGGCGCCGGCCATCTCGATCCGCCGGATCACCGGAGCATATTTCGGCTCGTTCAAGACATATCGGGCGAAGCTTCCGTTGCCGGCCAGGGCTTTCATCTCCGGGCGCTGAAGGAGTCCGGCGAGGGTTTTGTCCCCCATCATCGCGTAGAACGCCGCGCTTTCAAACATCCCGGCGGCGGCCGCCGATTCGATGATCCGGGGAAGATCGGGATTCTTGAGAAGGCCGATGAAATCCGCGTTCTTGACCAGCGATTCGAACCCGGACTCCGCTTCTTCCTCCCCGTCGTTGGAAACCGCGTTCAGGTCCGCGGCCGCCTGGAAGAGGCCGGTGAACCGCGGATCACCCAAAAGACGGGAAGCCCCCGCCTGATCCTCCTTCATCATGGCGGCGAAGCGTGGATCGCCGAGCAGGCGCTGGAATTCGACGTTCTTGATCAGGTTCTGAAAAGCGGGATCCTGGAGCAATTTCGTGACGTCCGCTTTGGTCAGGACGACATCCTTGGCCGTCATTCCGCCGGGGCGGTAGCGATCGGCCCGGGAGATTGTCCCGATCATTTGGTCTCCATCGGTGTTTTTTGTCAACCAGCCGGGATGAAAAAAGAAAAGAACGGCTAAAACGGCGGCCGCGGCCGAGGCGGCGATCAACAATCCTCTCTGCTTTTTCGTCATCCGATCCCCTCCCTGATGTTGAGATTCCGGAAAGCGGTCTTGTCCCCGGACGCGGCAGACCCCGCCCCGCGAGGCTCGCGGGCCCCTCGTCGACGTGAACGCTCCGCTCCCTGATTTTCGAAGACACCCGGAATATACGTCTTTCTCGAAGGACGTGTCAATTAAGAAAACCGGCGATCCCGGCTTGCTCCGGCCGGGCGGGTGGCATAGAATGAAAAAAATGCCGCTCATGGCCTCGTCCGCCCCGATGCTTATCCTGAAAACCGGCCTCGGCCTTCTCCCCGTTCTGATTTTTCTTTTGATCCTGGTTTTCTTGGACAGCTACAAGCTGGTCCGGCCGAGGGCGCTGCTGGCCGCCTTGGCCGGCGGAGCGGCCGCGGCCGTCCTGGGATATGCCTCGAACGGCGCCTTGCTCCCGGTATTCCGGAACGATTTCACCTTCTACTCGAGAATCGTTTCCCCTCTTCTCGAGGAAAGCCTCAAGGCGGCCGTCCTCTTTTTTTTCTTTTTCCGTTCCCGGAAAATCGGCTTTCTGGTCGACGCCGCCATCCTGGGATTTTCCGTGGGCGCCGGCTTTTCCCTCGTGGAAAACACCGTTTATTTAAATGCCCTTCCCGGACCGGACATCGCGGTCTGGGCGGTCCGGGGGATCGGGACGGCGATGATGCACGGAGGAACGACTCTCCTCTTCGCCGTCGTCACGAAGGCTTTGGGTGAGCGGCCCGGGCGGCCGCGGATCGTCGAAGCGCTTCCCGGTCTAGGCCTGGCCGTTCTCCTTCATTCCGCCTTCAACCGGTTTCTCCTCCCGCCCTTGGCCGCGGCCGCCGTCCTGATCACGGCCTTGCCGCTTCTTTCCGTTTTCGTTTTCGTCGCCGGTGAACGTCGGACGCGAAAATGGCTGGAGGCGGGCTTCGATTCCGATGTCGAGCTTCTCGGCCTCATCGGCGAGGGCCGCTTCTCGTCGTCCCGGATCGGGACCTATCTTCTTTCGCTCAAGGAACGGTTTCCCGGCGAGATCGTGGCCGACATGTTCTGCTTGATCCGGATCCGGGTGGAGCTGGCCATCGCGGCCAAGGGTCTTCTCCTGATGACGGAGGCGGGTCTTCCCGGCCGGCCGGATCCCGGGATCAAGGATAAGCTCCGGGAGATGGCTTTCCTGGAGAAAAGCATCGGCCCGACCGGCCGCCGGACGATCGCCCCCCTTCTTCACGGCGGCCGGGGGGACCGCTGGCAGCGCCGGCTTTTGGGCGGGAGCTGAATCCCGGATCAGTCGAGATCGAATTCCTCGCCGTAGCGGGGAACAACCGCCCGCCAGCCCTCGGATCGAAGCTCCGCGGCGAAGGCTAGGGACACGTTCTCGTCGCCGTGGGCGATGAACAGCTTCCGTGGCCGGACATCGAAGGCGTTCAGCCAGCGCCGTAGCTCGCGCTTGCCGGCGTGGGCGGAAAAGCCCGTGATCCGGACGATGCGCGCCCGGACGGGGAGCATCGCCCCGAAGAGCCGGATTTCCTTGGCTCCGTCGAGGATAATCCGGCCCAGCGTTCCCTGGGCCTGGTAACCGACGAACAAGACGGTCGTTTCCGGCCGGCCGATGTTGTATTTCAAATGATGCTTGATCCGGCCTCCTGTGGCCATCCCCGATCCGGCCAGAATGACGGCCGGCCCCTCCATGTCGTTGACGGCCTTGGAGTCGGCCATGGTCGGGGTCAGCCGGAGCCCGGGGAACTGGAACAGCGAGCGGCCGGACCGGACGATCGCCTTGGCTTCCTCGTCCAGATAAGACGGGTACCGTTCGAAGACCTTCGTGATCTCGACGGCCATCGGGCTGTCCATGATGACCGGAAGAGGCGGGATGCGCTTGGCCCGCAGGAGCTTGCCGAGGTAATAAAGGACCTCCTGGGCCCGCTCCATGGCGAAGACGGGCATCAGGACTTTCCCCCCGATGCCGGCCGTCTCGTTGATAATCCGGGCCAGAAGCGATTCAATCGGCTCGGGATCCTCATGATCCCGGTCTCCATACGTCGACTCCATGACGACGTAATCTGCCCGGGAGAAGACCGAGGGATCCTGGACGAGCGGACTGTCCCACCGGCCGATGTCTCCGGAAAAGACGATCCGCCGGACGGCTGCGCCCTCGCCCGACTCCACCTGGAGCATCGAGGAGCCGAGGATGTGGCCGGCGTCGTGGAATACGACCGACGTCCGCCGGCCCAAGACGATCCGTTTTTCATAAGCCACGGGCTCGAAAGCCAGGATCGCGTGCTCCGCGTCGCCTATCGTATAGAGGGGGATTTCCGGATGCGGGCCCTTGCGGCCTTCCTTGGCGTGGCGTTTTTTCTTGAAGGCCGCGTCCTCCTCTTGGATGTGGGCCGAATCGAGGAGGATGATCCGGGCCAATTCGGCCGTGGGAGGGGTGGCCAGGATGCGGCCCTTGAAGCCGTCGGCGGAAAGACGCGGAATATAGCCGCAATGATCCAGATGGGCGTGGGTCAGGAGGATGGACTCGATGTCCTCCGGGGGGACGGGAAACGGCTGCCAGTTGCGGCTGAGATAAGGCCGCTCCTGGTAGAGGCCGCAATCGACGAGAACGCGGCTGTCCGGCGTCTCCAGGTAGAATTTCGAGCCCGTGACCTGCCGGATCCCTCCCAGAAACCGGATCTTCATCGCGGTCATGCGCCGTTTCTCAGAGCGGGCAGGCGGGCGGCCGGTGCTCCAGGATGTCCTCCCAGTTTTTCAACCGGGGGAGGTACATAAAAAGGAGAAACAAGGAAACGAACAGGAGGATGTAGAAGTCCCGGTTGTAGCCCGCGATCAGGAAGAGGATCAAGCCCAAAAGAGCCGGGATCTCGGCCAGGCAGAGGGTGAGGACGGTCAGGTCGAACAAGCGGGACAAGGCCGCGGGCCGGTCGTCGATCGCTCCGATCACCCTCAGGCGCCGGCCGTGAAGAAAGCGGAGAAGAAGGATCAGGGCCACGGCCGCGGCGAAAAACGCGTACCGCAGGATGATCCGGTTCTCGGAGGTTAAGGAAGACGACAGAAAGCCGAAGAACGGCCGTTTTTTCGCCCGGATGATTTCCCCGACGATCAGAAAAACGGCCAAGCCTCCGATCTGGGCGAGGCCGAGCAAGGATGCGCCGCGGAACGCGCGGCGGAGTCGTTCAAGAAAAGCGGGATCGCCCGCCGGAACGGATGAAGTCATGGCCGTCCTTTCCTTCCGGGGAAGACGGAAGAAAGGCTCGTTCCCGCCGGAAGACCGCATTGTAGCACACTTCGGGGACGGCCCGGGCGGTTTTCTCAGCCGGCGTGGAGAAGCCAGCCCTTGAGATAATCGCCTTCCGGATGAAAAACGTTCACCGGATGATCGCCCGCCGGCCGGTGGCGGCCGATGATTTGAACGCGGCGTCCGGCCTCCCCCGCGGCCTGGAAGATCACCTGGCGGAAGAGCTTTTCGTCGACGAAATAGGAGCAGGAGAACGTCAGGATGAGGGCGCCCTCCGGGCATTTTTGGAAAACGATCCGGTGGATGTCCTTATATCCGCGGCAAGCGGCGACGACTTCGCTTTTGCGCTTGGCGAAGGCCGGCGGATCGAGAATGATCAGGTCGAAATCCAGGGGAAGACGGCGCAGCGTCTCGAAGGCATCGCCGAGCAAATACGTGTTTTCCCGGCCGGAGAAGCCGTTCAAGCCGACGTTTGCCCGGGCCAGTTCCAAGGCCGGGGCGGAGACATCGAGGCTCGTGATGGAAGCCGCCCCGCCGGCCCAGGCGGCGATGGTGAATCCCCCGGTGTAGCAAAAGGCGTTTAAAACCCGGCGGCCGGCCGCCAAGTCCCGGACAAGCTTCCGGTTCTCCCGCTGATCCAAGTAAAAGCCGGTTTTCTGCGAGGCGGCCAGGTCGACGCGGAACCGGAGTCCGTTTTCCCGGATCTCGACCGCCTCGACGGGACGTCCGCGAAGGAGCCCCTCGAACGGGGCCATGCCCTCCTCCCGCCGGGACGGAAGATTCGATTTCTCGAGAATCGTTTCCGGAGAGAGCGTCCTTTCCAGGACGTCGAGAATCGCCGGCTTGAGGCGCTCAATGCCCAGGGTCGAGATCTGGAGGACGAGGACGCCTCCGTAGCGGTCGACGATCAAGCCGGGCAGGCCGTCCCCCTCGCCGTTGACCACCCGGAACGCGTCGGTCGAGCCGCCGAGGAGGCGTTCGCGCAAGGCGGCCGCTCGGCGGACGGCGTTCTCCACGGCTTCGCCCGGAGGAGTCTCGTCGAAAGCGATCATCCGTCCGGTGATCGAGGACCGGCGGTTGAAATATCCCCGGCCGAGGAACCCGCCGTTCGCGTCGCGGACGTCTAAAATCTCTCCGTCCTCGAAATCGGGAAAGCGGCGGACCGCTCCGGAAAAGATCCAATGGTGGCGGTTGCGGACGGCCTTGTCCTTGCCCGGCTTGAGAAGGACGGCTTTTCCGCCGGGATCGTCCGGACGCGGAAGATCGGTCATGGACGTTTCCGGCCGCGGAGGAGTTCGACGAACGGCCGGTCGGCGGGAGCGAAAGGAAATCCCGCGAGCTCTTCGGGAACCACCCACCGGACGTCGTCGTGATCGCGGAGGACGCAACCGCCCGGCCGCCGGAGACGGGCCCGGAAGCCCTCCAGGACGAGCCCGCCGGAGGGCCCTCCGCCGGAGACAACGCCGAGGCGTTCCCCGACCTCGATGTCCAGGTCCAGCTCCTCCTTGATCTCCCGCCGGAGGGCCTCCTCCGCCGATTCCCCGGGCTCGATTTTCCCTCCGGGGAACTCCCACAATCCCCCGTTCGGCCCCCCTTTCCGACGCCGGCAGATGAGGATGCGCCCGCCGTTTTCAATCACCGCCGCGGTCACCTCGATCATGGCTCGAACATCGTAGCGATTCCGGCCGGGTTTGGCAAGACGACCCCGGCTGGGGTATCATGCCTCCGCCGTGAAGATTGTTTTCGCTTCGTCGGAAGCGGCTCCTTATGCCAAAACGGGGGGCTTGGCGGACGTGGCCTCCGCCCTTCCCCGAGCCCTGGCCGAGGCGGGCCACGAGGTTTTCCTTTTTCTTCCCTTTTACCGGACGGTCAAGGAACGTTTTCCGGAGCTTCCCCTCCGCCACGCCGGGCGGACCGGTCCGTTTTCCATCCGGGAAGCCCGGCGGCACGGCGTCCGTGTTTTTTTCATCGAGAACGATTATTACTTTAACCGGGGGCATCTCTACGGCACGGTCGAGGGAGACGATCCCGAAAACGGAGAGCGCTTCGGCTTTTTTTCCCGGTCGATCCTCGACGCTCTCCGGGTCCTGGATTTTTCCCCGGACGTCATCCACGCCCACGACTGGCAGACGGCCTTGATTTTCGCTTACCGGAAATTCACCAACGGCGGCGATCCGCTGTTCCGTTCGGCCGGCGGCGTTTTCACGATTCACAACCTGGCTTACCAAGGCGTGTTCGAACCGGACATCCTCGGCCGCGTCGGTCTTCCCCAACGGCTGTTCCGGATGGACGATCTCGAATTCCACGGAAAGGTCAGCTTTCTGAAGGCCGGCCTTCTCTATGCCGACGCGGTCACGACCGTCAGCCCGCGGTACGCCCGGGAAATCCAGACGCCGGAATTCGGCTGCGGCCTGGACGGGCTTCTTCGTTCGCGGAGCGGCGCCGTCCGGGGGATCATCAACGGCATCGACGACGCCGCCTGGAATCCCGGCGCCGACCCGGCGATCGCCGCCCCCTTCTCCACCGGCGATCTCACGGGGAAAAAAGCCTGCAAGGAGGATCTGCTCCGGGCGTTCGGCTTCGCCCCCGCTGATTCCGGTCCGCCCGTGTTCGGGATCGTTTCCCGGCTGGCCGGGCAGAAAGGGCTTGATCTTTTCGCCGACGCCTTGGACCTTTTGGCTCCCTTGGAGTTCCGGGCGGTCATCGTCGGCCACGGCGAGCCCTGGATCGAGCGCCGCCTGGCCGAGGCGGCCCGGCGTTTTCCCTGGAATGTCGGTCTCCGGATCGCCTATGACGAGCGCTTGGCCCGGAAAGTCTTCGCCGGCAGCGATTTTTTTCTCGTCCCGTCCCGCTATGAGCCGTGCGGACTGACCCAGATGTACGCCCAACGATACGGGGCGGTCCCGGTCGTCCGGTCTGTCGGCGGGCTCGACGACACCGTCGATGAATATCAGCCCGCGTCGCGGAAGGGAACGGGGTTCAAGTTCGAGGCGGCCGGCCCCGGCGCCTTGGTTGAGGCCGTCCGCCGCGCCTTGGAGGCCTGGAAAAATCCGGAGGACATGGCCGCCTTGCGGCGCAACGGCATGAGCCGGGACTTTTCCTGGGCCCGCTCGGCCGAGGAGTATCTCCGCCTCTACCGGGAACTGGCGGGCTGAGACGGTCCGGAACAATCCGGCCTTCAAGCTCGAAGCGGCCGGCCATCCCGTCGACCGGGGCCGGATCCCCGGGATCTCGCCGCCGCCGTCTCCAGCGGGCGCTCGTTCCTTGAAGGCGGCGGAACCGCCGCGTGATGAAATCCAAGAGCCGTTGACCGGCCGTGAGGCTGGTCCGGTCTATTCAGGCCGCGTTCATCCGCGGAGAGCCGCGGCCGCGGATTCGGGAAGAACGGGATTGATGAAGCAGCCCGTCCCCCATTCGAAGCCGGCGACGGCCGCCAGGATCGGGAGGATTTCGAGGCGCCAGTGAATGAACCCGCGGCGGCCGGCCCGGCTTTCCGCCCCCGATCCGGCCGAAGGCCCTTGGCGCAGGAGGAGATGGTAATCCGGATCGCCGGCCGCGGCCCGGAGACGGCCGAGAAGGTCCTTCAGCATTCGGGCCAGGATTAAAAGCTCGGCCTCGCCCGTCTCCCGGAAGGAGGCCGCGTGGCGACGCGGCCAGACGTGGATTTCATAGGGAAAGCGGGAGGCATAGGGCGCCAGGGCGGCGAAATCCGGATTGAGTTGGATAAGCCGCGGGCCGGCCGCCTCCCTCTCGATGAGCCGGCAGACCGGGCATCCCTCCCCTTCCGCGGCCGCCGTCCGCTCGAGGTTTTCCATTTCATCCCGGATCTGCCGGGGGACCTCGGGAACGGCCAGGATCTGGGTATGGGGATGCCGGAGGGACGCGCCGGCCGAAGCGCCCTTGTTCTTGAAGATCTGAACGTACCGGACGGCGGGATCATTCTCCAAGACCCGGAGCCGCCGGCGGAACGTCTCCAAAAGGTCTCGAAGATGGTCATCGGGCAGGTCGGCCCATTCCCGTTCGTGGTCCGGCGAATCGATGACGACCTCGTGGCGGCCGGGGGACGGGCCGGGTCCCGGGACAAGGGCCGGATACTTGTTGGGGACGACCCGGATCCGCCAGCCGGGCGAATCGGGAACGGATGTTTGCCCGCGGAGGGCGTCCACTTCGGCGGGCGTCTCCGCTTCGCGGCCGGGGCAGAAGGGGCAGGAGGCGCGCGGGCCGGCGGCCCAGGCCGGACGGCCGTTTCGATAATCGTTCGGCCGCCGGGCCCGATCGGGGGCGATCAGCACCCACCTCCCGCTGAGCGGGTCATGGCGGAGCTCGGGCGGATGCGTCTTCCGGCTGCCTCCTCCTCCGGCGGTCATTCGGATTCTTCCAGCTCGACCGTGAATTCGTCCGTCCCGCCGGGTTCGAGCTCGATCCGGCGGATCCAGATCAAGCCGTACCCTTGGTGAATCGTGTCGTAGCCTTTTTCCGACTGGGACAGCGTCCGAAGGGGACGGAAGTGAAGCTCCGCCCCGGCCGCGGGGCGCAGGATCAGGCGTCCCCGACAAAGGCGGACGGCGTCGCCGTCCGTTTCGATCTCTTCGGGAATCTGGTAAAGGTTCCATTCGGCGGCGTGGGCGAACCGCAGAATCCGAACGCCCGGATTCCGGAGGATCGTCCGGACGAGGACCTTGGGGCCGAAAACGGCGATTTCCTTCCGGACGGCGATCGGAGAGGCGGCCGTCCGGACCATGATCCGTCCGGACTGCCCGCAGACGAGCCGGTCCTCCGCGAGAACGACGGGGCTTTCTTCTCCGTCGAATCCGCCCCGCTCCGGCTCCTCTCCCGAGACGATCCGGGCCGCGTCCGCCTCGAAATCGAAAAACCGGTCCACGGCCGAGCGGAGGGGCCCCCGGCCGGGCCTGATCAGGTCGGCCGCTCCGGCCGGAAGGGGCTTGGCGATTTCGTGGATGCTCTTTTCCCCTTTCCGCTCGGGTCCGCGGTCTTCGCCGGCCTCTCCATGATACGTCTCGGCCCGGCGGGAAAGAACATCGCTCAAATTCCGGAAGAGAGGATAATAATCGATTTCCTCCAAGCCGCCGTCAGGTCCGGGCTTGAATTGAAGCCGGAACCGGCCGTTGCGGCGGACGTATTCCGGCCGGCCGTCAAGATCGTCATCGACTTTCGTCCAACCCGGCTCGGCCGGACACCGGGCCTCGGCCTTCAACAAGTGGCCGTAGGCCGCTTCCCGGAGATGAGGCAGGTAGAGGCCGCCGAACACGCCGTGCCAGTAGGGGTCGTTGCTCTGTCCTCGGTAGAGGTCGCGGACGGCTTCAGCGTCTCCGTCCGCCCGGACGGCCCGGGAGACGCCGTTCATCCGGTCGCGCAGCCGGCGGCTTTCGGGGTATTTCCGAAAAAAATCACGGAAAAACCCGGCCCGGAGAAAACGGCGGCCGTCGGGCTCGGACAGGGTCTCCTTCAAGCGGCGATACCGCCGGGCGTCATCCGGTTCCAGCACCCATTCCATCATTTCGATGTAGGAGGCGGGGGGCGGATAAATCCGGGCGGCCGGGGGACGCGCGTCGACCGCCTCGGCGAACGTCATCGTCGGGATGTCATTTTCCTCGAGGAAAAGAAAAAACCGTTCCAACCATCCCTTCTCATAGACCCACGATTTCGTCCCCGGCCAAAGGCCGAATTTCTCGCCGTCGTCGCCCAGGACAGCCAAGCCTCCGGCGGCCCGGATGCCCTCCAAGTAGCGCCCGAGCTCGGGCAGGCCGCGGAACGGAATGAGGTAGCGCAATCTCTGGTCGATCGGAAACAGCCGGAGCGGATATCCCTCGTCCTCGGTCACGTAAAGGTCGTGGAGGCCGGTGATCCCGGCGGCTTGGAAATGATTTTCATCCAGGAGCGTATACTCGATGCCGGCTCGGGCCAGGGTGGAGGGCAAGTGGGGCTCCCAGACGCGCTCGGTCAGCCAGATCCCCCGGGGCCGCCGGCCGAAATGCTTCTCCAGGTAGTCGCTCATCATCTCGATCTGACCTCTCCTGTCGGCCTCGGGGATGATCGGAAGAATCGGCTCGTAAAATCCGCCGCCGAGAAGCTCCATCTGTCCCCGGGCGGTCAGCTCGGCCAGGAGGTCCCAGGCTTCGCCGCGCCGGGCGGCGAAGTCCTCCAGCAGCGGGCCGGAATAATGGGCCGAGATTTTCACCCGCGGGTGGCCTTTCAGGGCTCGCAGGAACGGCAGGTAGCAATCGGCCGCGGCCTGGTCGAAGACCCAGCCGAAATTGCCGACGGGCTGGTGATTGTGGACGCCGAATAAAAAAGCGAATCCGCGGCTCATGGAAGTCCTTCCGCGGGCCGGCATTCCCTGGGGACCGGAAGGCCCCGGCCGGCGTAGGCGGAGGCGAGATGCCCGCGAAAGAGGGCCTCGAATTCAGGATGGTCCTCTCCCCGCCACCAGAACCAGTCCGATCCCTCGGCGATCAGGATTTCCTCCACCGGGCCGCAATCCCGCCGGGCTCGGCTGAGCATGTTCCATCCCTCGTTTTTAGCTTCGTCGCCGATCCACTTGGCGAAGCTTCCGAGCCAGGTTCCCGGGACGAGATCGATTTCCTTAAGATCGTTCCCGCGGTCGTGGAGAATATCTCCGAGAAAAGACGGCTGGAGGCCCTCGGCCCGGAGCATCCGGACGAAAAACTCCCGGAGAAAGGGAACGCCGTTGTCGGCGTAGGTTTCCCAAGGATTCTCTCCGTCCAAGGCCAGAACCAGGGAGTCGTCCGGGCGGGATGTGCCTCGCTCCTTGATTCTTCGAACCAGGTCGGCCGCCGCCTCGACAGGGTCCCATCGGCCGTACTCGAAGCCGATCAAGTCGGACAGCAGCCGGTCCCGAAAAAAAACGGGCAAGCCCTCGCTCCGGTACGGCGTCCGGAGATGGTCCAAGTTCGGAGAGACGCCGAGGCTTTTCCAAAGGACGTTTTCGTCCGTCACGGCGAAGCGAAAACCCGTCCCGGCCGCGGCCCGCGTCACGTCGGGGCTGACCGCGCCCTCGGACGGCCAGAGGCCGGCCGGCCGGAAGCCGAAAATCCCCTCGAAAAAGGAAACGGCCTTTTCCAGATGAAGGAGAGCGTCGCCGGGATAATGGAACGATTCCCGCGGCAGGATATGGCCGAAAGCCGTCCTCAGGTCGAAGATCAACGGCGTCAAGGGATGGTAGTACGGGGAAGCCGTCAGCTCGATCCGCCGCGCCCGTCCGAGCCGGGCCAGTTCCGGGACAAGCCCGCCGAGGACGTCTTTTTGCTTCTCCAAGCATGCGTCCCTCGTTTTGGGTACATCATCGACCGGCGAAAGAAAGGCCTTCAGGGCTCCTGCCTGGACTTCGGCCGGGCCGCATTCGCCCGGGGCGAACGGGCGGAGAAGAGCGGTCTCGCTTTCGGTCAAGCCCGCCGGGTCCTTTTCCAGGGCGGCCTGGACGGGATCGACGGCCCGGCCTTCGGCGTAATCGAGGATTTGTTCAATCAGGCAGGGAACCACGTTGAAGGTGCAGGGATATCCCGTCTCCTCCGCCAGGGAAAGCATCTGGTGGTAATTTTTCACGTGGTAGTTGACCCAGGGAAGGATGTAGGAGAACGACCCGGCCCGGCGGTAGACCGGCTGATGGAAATGCCAGAGGATGGCGACCCGCATCCTCAGAATCCTTCTTCCGAGACGATATAGGCTCCAAGGGCGAGAACGATCGCCCCAAGCTCAAGCTCGCGGGGATGGACCTTGTCCAGGGTGTCGAGGCCGGAATGATGCAGCTCAAAATAGGTCTGGGCGTTGGGAATGAAGCCCATGGGCACGGCGCCTTGTTGGACGATCGGTCCGATGTCCGATCCTCCCCCGCCGGCCCGGATGCCGGACAAGCCGAGACTCCGGAACGCCCGGTCGTGGGCGATGTATTTACGCCGGATCGAGGGCGGGCCGCCGATCGTGAAATAAAGGGGAAGAAATCCGCCCCGGTCCGATTCCATGGCCGCGACATGACGCTCGGTTTTCCGCCGGAGATCGGCCGCGTAATCCCGGCCGCCCGAGGCGCCGAATTCCTCGTTCATGAACATCACCGCCCGGATCGTCCGCCGCGGTTTCAGGCCGCAGGCTTGGATCAGGCGCAGAGCCTCGACGGCTTGGACGCATCCCGCGCCGTCGTCGTGCGCTCCGACGGCCAAATCCCAGGAATCCAGATGGCCGCCGATCAGGACGATCTCGTCCGGCTTATCGGATCCGCGGATCTGACCGATCACGTTGGCCGAGACGACGGGTTCCAGGTCGGCGCACGTCATTTTCAGACGGACCCGCAAGCCGGGATTCTCCTTGAGCCGGGCGGAAAGCCGTTCGGCGTCCGCGGTCGAGACGGCGGCCGCCGGAATCCTCGTCTCGGCCGGATCGTACTCAACCAGGCCGGTATGGGGAAAATCATCGATCCGGGGATTCACCGAGCGGATCAAGGCCGCGACCGCCCCGCAACGGGCGGCCCGGGACGGTCCGCCGGAACGGAAAACGGCTGATTCTCCGTAAGCCCGGAACGTATCGATGAGTGCCGGGTTCATCGGCCGGTTGAAAAAAACGACCGCTCCCCGCGCCGATGAATCCAAGGCGTCGAGCCGGTCGAACGAGTCGACCTCGATCAAAGGAGCCAGGACGCCGGATTCGGGCGTCGGAACGCTTCCTCCCAGGGAAGAGACGGTCAGCGAACCAACGACGCGCCCGGCGGCGTCGACCATCTCGGCCGTCTCCTCCCCCCGGACCCAGTGCTGGACCGTCGTCGGTTCGAGCCACGTTTCAAAGCCGAGGCCGTCCATGACCCGGCGCATGTGCTCGACCGCGGCGGCCGCGGCCGGCGAGCCCGGGAGGCGCGGCCCGACGGTCTGGACAAGATCGGCGAGCATTGTGAACGCGCGTTCGCTTCGAAGCCCCTCGGTCCGGAGAGCGACGGCCGTGGCGATAAAGGGGGACGTCTCCGTTCCCGCGCCGGTATTGCCATCGGATTTTTTATCGCATCCGCCGGCGGCGAGGGCCGCGGCCAGGATCGCGGCCCCGAAGGCCGCCCGTTGACAAGAATTCATTTTTTCGTCCTCAACCTTGCGTTTCGAACGGTTTTGTCTTGAAGAAGAGCCAGTTGCGGTCATCCTTTTCCCCGGGCTTGAGCTTCAGCAGCACATACGCCCCCCGGAGGCGCGTTCCGGAGATCTCGATCCAGCGCTTCGCCGGGGTCGTTTCGATGACCCGGTAAGTCCCGCGGTCCCAGATTTCGACCTCCCCCGCGCCGTATTCTCCGGCCGGGATGGTTCCCTCGAACAAGGCGTAGTCCAAGGGATGATCCTCGACTTCAACGGCCAGGCGCCTCACGCCGGCGTCCGCCGGAGGCTCCTTGGGGACGGCCCAGCTTTTCAAAATGTTTCCTTCCTGAAGGCGGAGATCCCAGTGGAGGCGCTTGGCCCGGTGTTTTTGAATGACATAGACGAGTCCGCCGTTGGAGACGGAGGCTTCCGCCCCGCCGCCTCCCGACGGCTCGGGCGTCCGCTCGAACCGTCTCTTGGCTTGGTATCGCGTCAATCCCATGGCTTGTTTCCCGGGACGGCGCCCTCCTCGCCGCCGGCGGCGGTCAGCGATGGAGGAAGCAACGCTCGCAATCGACTTCTCCGGGGCGCCGGGTGACGATCATCGCCAGGCCCAGGGCGTCGGCCCGGTCGATCACTTCTTGATCCCGGATCGAGCCCAGCGGATAGATGATCGCGGTCAATCCCGCCTTGGCCGCGGCCTCGACGACGTCGGGAAAGGGCATGAAAGCGTCCGAGGCCAGGACGCATCCCGCGGGACCGTAGCCGCGACGGGAGATGCGGATGGCGTCCTCGGTCGAGTCGATGCGGCTGCGCTGGCCGGAGCCGATGCCGTGGATGCGGTCTTTCGTCCCGATGACAACGGCATTGGAGCGGGTGAAAGCCGCGACGTTCCAGGCCAGGAGGGCGGCCTGGATTTCCTCGGCGGACGGTTTCCGGCGGGAAACGACGTCGACATCCGCCGGCGAGACGATCCGGGAATCGAAGCGCTTTTGGACGAGAAGGCCGCCGGCGACGCGCTTCAGCTCAAGTCCGTTGTCCCCGGCCGGTCCGTCGATCGGTCCGCCCATCCGGACGACCCGGAGCGGCTTGCGGGAGGCCAGGATTTCCAAGGAATTTTCGACGTAACCGGGGGCATAGACGACCTCGATGTTCCGCGGGCTTTCGACCAGGAGTCGGGCGACGGCCGGAGTGACGGGGACGTTGAAGACATCGACCGAGCCGAAGTTGGACAGCGGGTCCGCGTTCCAGGCTTTTTCGAATGTCTCGAGGGCGTCGACGCCGAGGGCGACGCCGCTCGGGATCTCGTGCTTGATCAGGACGACGGCCGCCTGGCCGGGGAACACGGCCGTCAGCTTGCGGGCCAGCCGCTGGCCGAGATCCATGTCGCCGACGTTGATGTACCCCAGGCCCTTGCTGCCTTCCTGGAGGACTTCGAGCGTGGCCATGTTGGCCCCGAAGGCGTTTTCCTCGGCGTAGAACGCCGCCGGGTAACCGGGGTTTTCCCCGTAGCGCATGGACATCCGCTTGTGAAATTTCTGTTCGCCGAAGGCAAGAACGTCCGGGAAATCCTCCTTGACCTTGGTGAAGTACTGTTTCCGGGCGGCTTTGTCGGCCGATTCTTTTTCAGGGTTCATGCGCCTGTCCTTTCATGACGGTTGATGAGGGCGATCTCCGGCTTCCCCGGCTCGTTCCGGGAGAGGAAGAGGCAGGCCGCGGCGACCCGGAAATCATCGGACCGGCCCTCGGGCCGAAGGGCTTCGTAGAAGACCCCGGCGGTCGCCTTGGCCGTGGTTTCGACGAGAGTCAGGGACAGCGGCTCCCCCTCGAACACGGGAAGAGGGTTCCGGTTCGGGCCGGCGTAGGTGGCGATCATCTCGGCCCGTCCGGGGTGGAGGGAAAATTCGAAAAACAGCCGCCGGGCCGACCCGTCGAACCCCCGCTTGATGAGGCTGAGGGCCGCTCGTCCGTCGGGCCAGAGAAGACCGCTGATGCGCGGCGTGTAAATCGGGGGGTCCGGCTCATAAGACCAATTCCGCAGGGCCGCGGCCAGGGCGGCCACCGGGTGATCCGCCTCGGTTCGGGCCACGTCGTCGGTCTGCCGGCCGTTGCTGACCGCCGGCCGTCCGCCGAATAGAACGGCCGGATAGACCAGCAAGTCCGGCTGTCCCGTCTTCAGGATCTCGGGATCCGTCGGCTTCGTCACAACCGCGTTTCCCTCCCGTTCCAGGCGCCGGGCCTGGCTTGAGGGGGAGCGTCCGGTGACCGCATAGACGATGACGTCATGAAGGCCGGCGGGATCGCGGCCGAGGACGACGACGCGTCCCGGGTATTCCATGCGGCGGAGGGCTTCGAGAGGATGGGTTGTCATATTCGCTCTTTCTGTCGAGGAGTCGGCCTGTCCGGACAAGGAAAATATCATACCGGCCCGGGCGAAGTCAAAAGCCGTCCGGCTATACAAAAAAAGGGCATTGGGCTAAAATTCGGCCTGGAGAAATGTTCATGACAAAAAACTGCGTAATCCCTACGATCGCCTTTAAAAACGACGTTTTCCTTCACTCCCCCGAAGCCCGGTCCCTCCGGATTCTGAGCGAGTACCTGGAGCCGGACATGCGGTTCGACCGGAACAAGATCAACAGCACGGTCCTATTCCTCGGTTCGGCCCGGGTTCACGCCGACGACGCCTCGGCTCCTCTTCATCCTTATTACCGCGACGCCGAGGAGCTGGCCTTCCGGCTCGCCCGCTGGGCGATCCCCCTGCGGCCGACGGGGAAAAATTTCGTCGTCTGCACGGGAGGCGGCCCGGGAATCATGGAGGCGGCCAACCGCGGAGCGGCCCGGGCGGGGGGAAAGTCGATTGGCATGAACATCTCTCTTCCCCACGAACAGTCGCCCAATCCCTACATTCCGGAGGATCTCTGCTTCCTTTTCCATTATTTTTTCATGAGAAAATTCTGGCTCGTCAGCCGGGCCCGGGCGGTTGTCGCCTTTCCCGGCGGGTACGGGACGCTGGACGAGCTGTTCGAGACGCTGACCTTGATCCAAACGGAAAAAATCGCCCGCGAGGAAGTCGTGGTGCTGCTTTACGGGGAAGAGTTCTGGAAGGAAGTCGTCCATTTCGATGCCCTTGTGAAATACAAGGCGATCGCCCCGTCCGACATGAAAATCTTCCATGTCGCCTCGACTCCGGAAAAAGCCTTCGCCTTTCTCAAGAAGAAGCTTCTCCGGTTCTGCAGCGTCTACGGCCCGCCCCGTTTCCAGGGATAAGACGGCCGGAAACGGAGATACAGCCGAACGCCCCCCCAAGCCGCCAGGACGCCCAGGATGTCGGCGGCCGCGTCCGCCCAATCCGCCGTTCGACCGGGCACAAAGGATTGATGGAATTCATCCAGCCCGGCGGCCGCGATTCCCAGGGCGATAAGAGCGGCGAACCGAACCGCTTTTTCGACTCGGACGCGGTTGAGTCCCTGGATCAGAAGAAGCCCGAAAACGGCGTACAGGATGAAATGAAAGATCTTGTCCTGCAAGGGGAAAAGCCGGGGAATTCCGCGGATCGGCCGGTCCGAAAGAACATAGATCAAGCCGTAATAGAGGGCGGCCGGGAGGAAGGCGGGGATTTTCCGCATGCCCGGCTACGATAGTCTTCCCTCCGCGGTCTTGTCAAGAAAAGAGCCTCCCGGGGAAATTCTTCCGCCGCGCCTCCGTCGTCCGCTCCCCCAAGAGGGAGAGCTCCCTTGGAGGAAACCGGATCACCGCCGGGGGTGAGGTCCCGACCGGGAAAATCAACCCCCCGTTCACCCGCGGAGACGATTCCCCCCGCCTTGAGCCTTGGATATGATCAGGGCATGAAACGCGCCGTTTCCGACCGCCGGCCGGGCCCGGGAGTTCCGCGGAGCGCGGCCGTTCTCTTGCTCTCCCTCCTCCTGTCCGCCCCGGCCTGCGCCGGCGGGAGGATGATCGCCGGCGCCCCGGGACAAACGGGCATAGCCTCCTGGTACGGGCCCGATTTTCACGGCCGGCTGACCTCCAACCGGGAGGTCTACGATATGTACGACATGACCGCGGCCCACCCCACCCTTCCCTTCGGAACACGGGTGATGGTCACCAACCTGGACAACGGCCGGGCGGCCGAAGTCCGGATCAACGACCGCGGACCGTTCGTCAAGGAGCGGATCATCGACCTGTCTTACGCCGCCGCCCGGATGCTCGGCATGATCGGCCCCGGCACCGCACCGGTCCGCCTGGACATTCTCAACCGGAAGGACTGGCCGCCGACCGTCGGAATGGTCATCCAGGTCGGCTCCTTCACGAACGAGCAAAACGCCCGGCGGCTGCAGGCCGAGCTGGGCCGCCGGTTCGGCGAGACGTTCATTTCGACGGTCGTCTGCTCGGGCCGCGTGTTCTACCGGGTCCGGATCAAAGTCGACGATCGGTCTGGCGCGGATCTTTTAGCCGGCCGGCTTTCGGCTTCCGGCTATCCCGTTCTTATCTGCGAAGCGGATTGATCCGCTTTTTCGTCTCCTGCTCCGGAAAATCCCCGCCGGGTTTATCGCCCGGCCGCCCGTTTTTTCCGCCGGCGATTTGAGATTCCGGATGAAAACGGCTATCCTGCCGGAAACGCCATGACCGACATCCGCGGAATTTTCGCTGAAGTCGCCCCGACCTATGAACGGGCCAACCGCGTCCTGACCTTGGGGCTGGACCGGCGCTGGCGCCGGGCCGCCGCCCGGACCGCCGCCGCGCGGGGCGGCCGGCTCTGGCTTGACGTCTGCTCGGGAACCGGCGACATGGCCGAGGAGCTTGCCGGGAGGATCCCGGCCGGCGGCCGGGTCATCGCCCTCGATTTCAGCGGGCCGATGATGGCCGGCCTGAAATCCAAGCCGCGGTTCGCCCGGCGCGGGGCGGCCGTCCGGGCCGAGGCGTCCTTTCTCCCCTTCCCCGCCGGGACGTTCGACCTGGTCACCGTGTCGTTCGCCGTCCGCAATCTCAACCGCGGCCGGGAGTCCCTGCGGCGGACGTTCGCCGAGCTCCGCCGGGTCTTAAAACCGTCGGGCCGCCTCGTCCTGGTGGAGACGAGCCGGCCGCCCGTTCTTCCCGTCCGGTGGCTATACTTTTTCCTGGCGCGCGCCCTGATCCCGAGGATCGGGGAAAAAATCTCCGGATCGAAGGCCGGGTACGCTTACTTGGGAGCGACGATTCCGCGCTTTTACGGAGCCCCGGAGCTGGCCGTGATCCTCGACCAAGCGGGCTTCGCCCGCGTTCGTTTCCGGCGGCTGTGCCTCGGCGCGGCCGCCGTGCACGTCGCCTCCGGCTAGAAGGAAATCGAGATGGACGTTCCGCCGCTGTCGCCGAAGCGGGGATTCACCAAGTTGCTGTTGACCGAGCCGAAGGTGAAGCTCAGCCCGGCCGAAAGGTAGTAATCGTATCCCGTCGCCAGCTGCCGCCGGCGGAGGAGGATTTCCTCCAGCGAAGCCCCTCCCTTGGGCAAGGCCAGGAGATCGCGGATGCGGGCTCCGCCGAAATCGAACGTCAGGCTGAGTCCCGAAACGATCCGCCAGGAAACATCGGCATCGAACCGCAGGCGGTTCTTCCCAAGGTCGTGAAAGTAATGCGAGCCGGTGAGGACGGCGCTCATCGAGCCCCAGGGGCGCTTGAGTCCCAAGGCGATCGACAGGGTTTGCTTCCAGAGCGTTTCCTTCCGCTTGTCGAAGATCGTCTCCTCCCGGTAGCGGACGAATTCCGGGCCGGCGTAATAAAGGAGGCAGAGCTGTTTTTTGGTCGCCTCGCTGTACGGGAACAGGTCGAATTCAACGGCCGGCCGGACGGCCAGGCGGAAATCGTAATTATTGAAGGTCGACGATCCGGCCGTCACGGACAATCCCAAGGACCAGTGGTCGTTCAGGCTCCGGACGACCAGCCCGGAGGCGTTCTTGGAGGTGGAAACGTTCTCGTAGAGGTATCCCTCGTAATCGTAGCTGTTTTTATCGCGGCTGAAATCGATCGAGGCCCGGATCTTCCACTCGGGCGTAACCCGGTTGGCGGCCAGGGCGCCGAACCAGGATTGAAAGCGGGAGGACTTTTGGCCGTTGAGAAACCCATTGGCGCTCAAGCTGAAGACCCAAAAGTTCCAGGGATCGTCCACCGCCGTCGGCTTGACCGCGTCCTCGAAGAGAACGTCGAGACGGCCGGCGGCCGGCGTATGGGAAGCAAAGCGAAGTAATCCCAGCTGTAAAAGCCGGGCGGTTTCCTTCCGGGTCGTTTCAGCCGTTTCGCCGGGCCGGGGGCGGTAGACGAGCTTGTCCGTCCGCCCGGCGAAATCCTCCCGGCCGGAAAATTCCAAAACGATGATTTCTCCTTGGGCGTCGCCGGATCGGACGATGTCCACCACGACCCGGGCGGATCCGGGGCCGGCCGCGACCGCGGCGAAAGGGATTTCCGAGGCATACGCGGCGGCCTCCGGGCCGGATAGAAAGACGGTCAGCTTCTCCGGACGTCCCGCGTCCGGCTTCACCGGGATTTCCTGCGAAAAAACAGTCCCCGGGAAAACGTGCGGAAAAAGCACGGCGGCCGCGGCCGCGAGGAAAAACGTTTTATGAATCAGGCGCATGGTCCGGTTCCTCAATTAACGCGGATCGTTACTCCGCCGCTGTCCCCGCCGCCGAGCTGGCCGAAGCGGGGATTGACGACGTTGGTATAAGCCGAGCCGAAGGTGAAGCTGAGGCCGAAGATCGCGAAATAGCTGTAGGAGGTGGCCAGCTCGCGCCGCTCAAGAAGGATTTCCTCGAGGGTGGCCGTTCCCCGGGCCAGAGCCAGCTGGTCGTGGACGCGGGATCCGCTGGCGAAAAGATAGGCGCTCAAGCCTTTGACCAAGTTGAGCTGGAGAAAAGCGTTCAAGGTCAGATTGTTCTTCTTGAAATCGTGAAAATAATGGGCCCCGCTGAGGGAGCTGGAAATGAAGCCCCACTTTTCCTTGAGGTCGAGGGTGACGGATAACGATTCTCCCCAAAGGCGGTCCCGGGTCTTGTCGTAGATCGTCGGTTCCCGGTAGCGGACATTCTCGAACCGGAGGCGGTAAAGAAAACGAAGCTGGCGGCGCGAGGATTCGGCATAGGAAAACAGGTTGTATTCGATCGCCGGGGCCGGAACGAGGCGGAAGGCGATGTTTCCATAGCTGGAGGAATCGGCGTCCAGGGCGAGCCCGGCCGACCAGTGCGGGCCCAGGCTTTTCACCAGCAGCCCGCTGGCGCCGTAGGACTCCTGGGAGCTCTCGATTTTCGTTCCTTGGTAAACGAAAGAGTCGCGGCGGAAGCTGGAGGAAAAGCCGAGACGCAGCTTCCACTCCTCGGTCACGCGGCTGGCGGTGGCATTGAGGCCGATGGAGCCTTTGGACGCGGATTCCTCCCCCTCGAGGTATCCGTCGACGGAAATGTTGAAAAGCCAGTGGTTCCAGCGGTCCGGCCCGGCGGCCGGGCCGTTCTCCGGCGAATAACGGACCTGGAGACGCGAGGCGATGGGCGTCCGGACGACATAAGCGGCCAGGCCTTGCTTAAGCGTCCGGACCAGCCCCTTCCGGACGTCGTCCTCGGTATCGTCTTTTTTGGAGTAATAGCGGATCGAATCGTCGATCCCGGAAAAACCGTCCCGGCCCATGAACGTCAAGGTATATTCCTTGCCTTCGGAAGCCGTTGTTTGGGTTGTGATCAAGACATGGACGTCGGCTTCCTTCCGGTCCCGGACATAATTGACGAAAGGGATTTCGTCCTTGATGTACTCGAGGTCGCAGCTTCCGCAATCGATGAAGATCCGGGGGGCGGTTTTTTTCAACGCTTCCAAGTCATCCGGAGGCGCCTGGGCGGCCCCTGGAAGTGCGGCGAACAGGCATCCCATCAAGGCGAAAACGGCCGGCTTCGGGATTTTTTTCATGCGTCAATCCCTTTCCTTTTCCATGTCGCTTTTCCAGATGCGAGATTTATGCCGGAATCCTTATCCAAGCTTTTTCAACGGGATCAATTCTTTTTACGTGAGAATCCCTTGAAAAGTTACAAAAAAGTGTAAAATAGTTTATCTTCGCCGCGGGGGCGTCCGTTTCCGCGCCTCAATCCAAGGCCTCTAAAAGCTGGAGGAGAACCGCGTGGGAGCCGTCGGGCACATCGAATTTGACCCGGCGGCCGGTAAAAACGCGCTTGGGAATGTTGTCGATGAGCAGCTGGTACTTGCCCTTGCGAAGGAATTCGATCCGGAGGCGGCGGCCGGCCATCGATTGGATTTCGAATGAGACTTCGTTCTCCGCGTAGAGGAAATGGCGGACCACCGCTCCCCCGTCGATCGTAATGATCGGACGGCCTTCTTCCTGGAGGATGATTTCTTTTCGGGAAACGCTCACGTCGTAATGGCGGCCTTGGATCGCGACCCGGGAGATCAAGCCTTCCTCCTCGGGGCTGATCAGGCCGAAGCGGAATCCCTCCCATGGAGTGAAGTCCAGGTATTCCTCGACGGCCAGGAGAGCCAGGAGAGGGCCGAAGCCGTGATGGCGCCGCCCGGCGGCTTCCCCGCTCAACGGATGGAAGTTTTCCGGGGATAATTGATAATTCTTCCAGGCGTTGAAAAACATGACGAAGCCTTTGCGGGCGAATTCCGAGGCTTCGGCGTCGAAGCCATAAGCCTTGAGGCCTTGATAGATCAGATAATTGATCGCCGGCCCGATCGTCCCCCGCCAATGCTGCCGGGAAGGGTTATCCGGATCGTTGAAGGCCGGGTCATCGCGGGAGATCGTCGGGGCGACGAAATCGCCCCAGAATTCCTTTGGATTGAGAAGGTGCTTGCGGATGATTTGGGCCCGCGACTCGTCCGGGATCCGGGCCAGCAAGGGAAAGAAATTCGAGGCGGCCTTGCGCCGCGAAAACCGTCCGTCCCAGTGCCGGTCGAAATAAAATCCTTCGCGGCTGTTCCATAAATGGTCGTTGATCAGCTTTCGGACGGATTCGTACTCCTTGAGATAGGCCTCGTGCCCGGCCCGGTCGTCCAGGATGTCGGCGATTTGGGACAGACACCAGGCGTCCAAGGCGTACAAACTGTTGAGGTCGACGGCATTGAGCATGAACGTTCCCGAAGCGGGACTCACCGGCACATCATCCCAGTTCGGGAGGTCGTCCTGGCCGGATTCCCGCTTAGCCCGGATTTCGGCCGGAGCGGCCTCCGCGGAAACGAGCTTCCGGTCCGATCCCCATTCCAGCAATCCGTCCCCGTTGCCGTCGCGGCGCGGCTTCCCCCCCGGTCCCGGCTCGAGCCAAAAGGCGTGCCATTTTTTGAGGTGCGGATAGGCGAATTCCAGGAGCTCCCGGTCACCCGTTTTGCCGAACAGCTTGAGAAGGCAAAAGGATCCGACGGGCGGCTGGGACCGGTCGGGGGTTCCGCCGAATCGGCTCCGCCACTGGGGCATGTTTCCGTCGGGGTATTGGGTCTCGAGGGCCGCCCGGACGGCGTCGGCGGCGTAACGGCTGCTTTCGAGCGAGAGTTCCAGGGCGTTGAACAGGGAATCCCCGGCGGAAATCCTCCAGGGATCTGAATCCTCCGGGGACCGGCCGGAGGCGTCTTGCCGGCCGGCCGAGGCGTAAAGGCGGTGGCCGCCGGCTTGGTAAAGCATCATCCAGTGGAGGTTGTTCGTGACGGCCTCGGCCGCTCCGCCGTACAAGCCCTCCACGGCCACCCGCTTCTTCTCATAGCGGCCCCGCTCCTCCTCGATTAAAACGTCGATGGTTTTGGCGTTCTTATACCGATACAGGCGCCGCCGGACGTTTTCCACTCCGTCCCCGACGCCGGCGGCGAAATAAACGGCCCGTTTCCCGCCGGCGGGAAAACTCAGAACCTCTCCCCTCCCTTCCGCCTCGCCGGCCGGAGCCCCGGGCGGATCGGTCCAAACGACCCACGTCGAGGGCTTCCCCTCGTGAGACTCGGCCACGAGCTCCGCGTCCGTTGAGATCCGGCATCGCCCCTGGAAATGCCAGGGAAAATACGGGACGAGGCGGACCGGGACGTTTTTCGGGAACATCAGACGCCCGACGACCGCGCCCTCGTCTTGCCGGGACCATTCCAGGACAAGAAGATCGGCCCGCCGGGAAGGCTTGATCAAAATCGGAGTGTCTTCCTTCCGGTCCGGCAGGAACGGAAGTGCGAGATCGAAGCCGATCCGGGCATAGAGCCCGTCGGGGGATTGAGCCCCGATTTCCGAGGCCAGCCAGAAAAAATCATCTCCGTCGATCCACCGGCCGTCCTTCTCGACTTGGAAGCGGAAAGCGAACGCGGCGTCCTTGTGGGGAGCCAGGACAAGACCGCACCATCCGGCCGCGTCGAGGGAGCCGATGTAAGCGACTTTCCAAGGATGGGCGATTTCAGGCGCGGCCGGCGTTCGAAAAGCCAGAACGGCCGCCCCGATTCCGGCCAGAAGAACCGCGGCGCGAATCAACGCGCGCGCCGGCGGATCGTTTTTCATCGATTCAAATGTAGGGCAAAGCCGGCGAAAAATCAACGGCCGGGGCCGTTTCCGGCGAGCGGCGGCGGGCGCTTTTTCTTCATCGACGGGAAGACCGCTCCGAATCCCGGATCAACGACGGTTTTCGAGGGGGCGCGCCCCCGGCTCCCGCGGCCGTGAAAGGATTCGGCGCGACAGCCGGGCCGCGGCGGTTTGGCGTGCCGAAAAGGCCGACGGAAAGCGATCCCGGCGGCCGAGGGATAACGCCGGATCCGTGATCTTCACCCGCCGGCCCGAACGCATCGGCCGACGGTCCCTCTCCACACGGGTTTCGACGAACCGCAGGAACCGGAGCTTCCGATTAAAACAGGAAGCGGAGGCCGAATTTCCAGTAGACGACGTGGAGATTAACCCAGAGATCGGCTTGGGACAGGGCTCCGCCCGGATGACGGGTGATGGTCCGGCCGGGGGCCGTCCGGATCAGATAGTCGATCTCGCTGAAAAATTCCCAAAGAGGCGATAAGCGCCAGGAGGCCCCAAGCCCCAGGAAGCCCGCGCCCCCGCTGCGGACGTTCTGCCGAACCGTGGTATCCGGAGGAGACAGGACGCGCGATCCGATCCGGAAACGGGTTCCGACGTATCCGGCCCCGGCGACGACGTAGGGAACAAAATAGCCGTTTCCGCGGAATTCATACCGGAGACCGACCAGCACGGGGGTGACCGCAAGGCGGCCCTGGCGCAGCTTGCCGAATGAATTCCGGGATTCCGTCGACCAGTGGTCGACCTCCACGGTCGCGGCGAGGCGCGGAGTCAGGGGGAAGGCGAATCCGAATCCGGAGGCCAGGCCGACGTGAAGGTTGTTCTCCTCGTGCCCGGCTCCCCCGGCCTGCAGGGCGAAAGTCGGCCGCCGGGATTGGGCCTCCGCCGGGATTCCACCCAGAATCCAGGCGAGTCCGAAAGCCGCCGGGAGAATCCATCGCTGTTTCATGAGACGGCATTGTCGTTCATGTCGCCGGCCCTGTCAATGCGCCGGCCGGCCGGATGAATCCGGCCGCTTCTTATGATAAAGTACGGAGGGTTTCGGAGGCGTCATGAATCTTCCGATTTATTTTCGTTCGCGGCAGGGCGAGATGGCCGCCTTTCTCAAGGAGCTTGTCCTGGCCGAATCCCCCACCGGAGACAAGAAGGCGGTGGACGCCTGCAGCTCCCTTGTCCTCTCCCGGTGCGCCCGGATCGGCGTCAAGCACACCCGCTATCCGCTGCGCGACCGGGGAGATTTCCACCTGCTCGAATACCCGTCAAAAGCCGACGATCGCCTGGAAGGACGCCTTCTCCTTTTAACCCATATCGATACGGTTTGGCCGGTCGGCCGCCTGGCCCGGATGCCTTTTTATCTCCAAGGCGGAAAAGTCTTCGGACCGGGCGTCCTCGACATGAAAGCCGGGCTCGTCATGTCTTATTTCGCCCTTCGGGCGCTTCATGAGCTCAACCTGAAGCCTCGCCGCCGGATCGCCCTCTTCATCAATTCGTCCGAGGAAGCCCGGTGTCCCGAGGCCGACGAGGTGATCCGAACCCAGGCGAAAGCGTCCGACCGAGTTCTCTGCCTGGAACCGGCCCTGCCGGGAGGAGCGCTGAAAATGCAGCGGAAGGGACGGTGCGTCGTCCGGCTGGACGTCAGCGGCGTGGCCGCCCACGGCGGAAATCCGGCCAAGGGCGTATCGGCGATCGATGAGCTGATGACCGCCCTCCGGAAAATCCAGATGCTCCGTTCGGCCGATATCTCGGTCAACGTCGGCCTGATCGGCGGAGGGGAAAAGGCCAATGTCGTCGCCGAGGCGGCCTTCGCCGTTTGCGATATCCGCTTCTGGACGAACGACCAGAAAGCCCGGATCCTCCGGTTCGTCAAAGCCCTCGGATCAGGCTCCCGCCGGGCGAAAATCCGGGTGACCGTCGAGGGGACGACGCCGCCGATGGAAAAAACGAGGATCTCGGAAACCCTGTTCCGGGAAGCCCAGGCGGTCGCCTCCGAAATGGGCGTCCGCCTGTCCGCGGGGAAATCGAGCGGTGGTTCGGACGGATCGATCGCCGCTGGAGCCGGCCGGGCCGTTCTTGACGGCCTCGGCCCGGACGGGGACGGCATCCACGCGGCCCACGAGCATCTCCTTCTTCCTTCCTTAATCGAGCGGACCGCTCTGCTGACCGCTTTTCTGCAGAAATTGTGACCGACCGGACAGTCCCCCGGGCGAGTCCCGGCGGCGGCCGATTGACAGGCGTGAAATCTTTGTGTTAGCGTACCTTCTAAGATTATGGAAAGAGCCGTTTTTCACGGATAATCACCATTATTTCTCAAGGAGGAGCCAATGATCAAAAAGTACTATCTTCTCTCGCCGGGCCCGACTCCCGTTCCATCGAGCGTGCTTTCGGCCGCCGCCGAGCCGATCATCCATCACCGAACGGCGGAATTTTCCAAGATTTTCATGGAGGTGACCGAAGGCTTGAAATACGTCTTCGGAACCAAGGAAGACGTTTACGTCCTGACGTCCTCCGGGACGGGGGCGATGGAAGCGGCCGTCGCCAACCTGTGCTCGCCGGGCGACCAAGTCCTGACGATCAACGCCGGAAAATTCGGCGAGCGCTGGGGCAACATCTGCAAGGCGTACGGGGTGATCAATAAGGACATCGTTCTCAAGTGGGGCACGGTTCTGCCGAAGGAAGCCCTTGAAGCCGAGCTCAAGGCCAACCCGGCCGTCAAGGCCGTCTTCGCCACCCTGTCCGAGACGTCGGCCGGCCAGATCTTCGACATCCAGGGATTCGGGGAAGTCGTGGCCAAGACGCCGGCCGTTCTCGTCGTCGACGGCATTTCCGGCCTCGGCGCGACGCCCTGCCCGATGGACGAATGGAACGTCGACCTTCTTCTAACCGGGGCCCAGAAATCCTTCATGATTCCCCCCGGCCTGGCTTACCTCGCCTGCAGCCCGAAGGCCTGGAAGCTCGTCGAAACGGCCAAATGCCAGAAGTTTTACTTCGACCTGAAGAAAGCGCGTAAAAACCTCGAAAAGCAAACGACCCCTTGGACGCCCGGCGTCACCCTCATCATCCAGCAGAAAAAAGCCCTGGAGATCATCCGGGAGATGGGCCTCGAGAAGCTGTACGTCCATCACCGCGTCCTCGGCGACGCCACCCGGGCCGGGATCAAAGCCCTCGGCCTCGAGCTTTTGGCCGAGCGGCCGGGCAATATCCTGACCGCGGTCAAGACGCCGGCCGGGATCGACGGGGTCAAGCTCGTCAAAACCATGCAGAATAAGTATATGGCGTATATCGCCGGCGCCCAGGATCCGCACAAGGGTGAATTCTTCCGGATCGCCCACCTCGGATACATGGGCGGGTTCGACATCATCACGGCCCTGACCGCCCTCGAGATGACCCTGACCGACTTGGGCTATCCCGTCGTCGCCGGCGCGTCCATCAAGGCGGCGGAGCCGATTCTAAGGGAGAATTGGGCATGAAAAAAATCCTGATCGCCGACGCTCTCGACAAGGAATCCATGGAGCTGCTCAAGGCCGTCCCCGGTTTTGACGTCGTCGTCAAGACCGGATTGGACGAGGCCGGCCTCATCCAGACGATTCCCGGATTCAACGCCGTCGTCGTCCGCAGCGCGAGCAAGATCACCCGGCCGGTGATCGAAGCCTCCTCCGGACTGCAGATCGTCGTCCGGGCCGGCATCGGCTTGGACAACGTCGACTCGGCCGCGGCCAAGGAAAAAAACATCAAGGTCGCCAACACCCCTTCGGCCACCACCATCACCGTGGCCGAGTACGCCTTCGGCCTCATGCTGGGAGCGGTCCGCCAGGTCGGCCGGGCCAACGTGACCATGAAGCAGCACAAGTGGGAGAAAAAGACCCTTCACGGCACGGAGCTCTATGGAAAGACCCTCGGCCTGATCGGGGCCGGCCGGATCGGCCTGGCCTTGGCCGAGCGGGCCATCGCCTTCGGAATGCGGGTCCTGGCGTATGACGTCATCCCCATTCAGACGAAACTCCCCGTCGCCCAAGTCCCGCTGGACGAGCTGCTCGCCCAAGCCGATGTCTTCTCCCTCCACGTTCCCAAAACGAAGCAACCGATACTGGGCCCGGCCGAATTCGCCAAGATGAAGGACGGGGTCGTGATCGTCAACGCCGCCCGAGGCGGCGTCATCGATGAGACCGCGCTCTTGACCGCTCTGCAGAGCGGCAAGGTCCGGGCCGCGGCTCTCGACGTTTTCGCCAAGGAACCGCCGGAGGATTGGACGCTGATCGACCATCCGAACGTCACGGCCTGCCCCCACATCGGGGCCCAGGCCGAGGAAGGCCAGAAACGGGCCGGCCTCGAGGTCATCCGCCTCCTCAAGGAAACCTTGGCCTGATCCCGGCCTGAGGCTTCAGTTTTATCACGGGCGGCGTCTCTCTTTCCGGAGGGCGCCGCCCGTTTTTTTTCTCCTTCTTCAATCCGCATAATCGATAAGAATAGTATTTTTACGCCGATTCGGCTAAAATATTCCCCGACCGTCAGACAAGCGAGTGAGAAGCATGGTCTACCTGGACAACAACGCGACGACGCCCCTCGACCCGGCCGTGATCGAAAAAATGGCCTGGTTCATGGGCGGGCATTTCGGCAATCCGTCCTCCCTCTATCCCATCGGACGCGAGGTCAAGAACCTGATCAACGAGGCCCGGGCCCACGTGGCCGCGGCCGTCGGAGCCGCCAAGGCGTCCATCTATTTCACCGGCTCGGGGACCGAATCCGACAACCAGGCGATCTTGGGCGTCATCGACGCCCTGCCCGACAAGCGGGAATTCGTCACCACGACCATCGAGCATCCGGCCGTATCCCAAACCGCGGCGTACTTGGAAGGCAAGGGATACAAGGTGACCTATGTCCCGGTCGACGCGACGGGAACGATCGACCTGGACGCCCTCCGCTCGGCCGTCACTCCCCAGACCGCCCTGGTCTCGGTCATGCACGCCAACAACGAGATCGGGACGATCCAGCCGATCGAGGATGTCGTCCGGATCGCCCGCGAGCAAGGCGCCCTCGTCCACACGGATGCCGTCCAGTCCTTCGGTAAGATTCCCTTCCGGGCGGACGACCTCGGCGTCGATCTTCTGACCGTCTCGGCCCATAAGATCTACGGGCCGAAGGGAGCGGGGGCGCTCTATGTCCGAAAAGGAACGCCCCTGCGCCCGTTCATCCACGGCGGACACCAGGAGCGCGGCCTGCGGGCCGGTACGGAGAACACGATCGGGATCATCGGCTTCGGGGAGGCCGCCCGGATTCTCCCGCTTCATTTCGAAGCCGACTCGGCCCGCCTGCGCCGGCTGGCCGGCCGGCTGAAAGACGGCCTGGAAGCCGGCGTGCCGAAAATCCATTTCAACGGCCATCCGGTCAATCGGATCCCGACCACCCTGAGCTATGCTTTTCTCGGCTTGGAATCCGAGGCCATCCTTCTTTCCCTGGCGGCCCAGGGGATTTACGTCTCCACGGGCTCCGCCTGCAGCGAGGAATCCGAGGACGTTTCCCCCGTTCTCCGGGCGATCGGCCTCCGGCCCGAATTCGCCCGGTCGACCGTCCGGATGTCCCTCGGCCGGTTCAACACCGACGACGACGTCACCGAGATCCTCCGGGTTCTCCCCGAGGTCGTGGACAAGCTCCGGAAGATCTCTCCTTGGGACCCGGAGGAATTTTAAAACCGCGAGGATCTCTGATGAGCGCCTCTCCCCTTTTCAACATCACCGGCCGGCCCATTCTCCTGGACGGGGCCTTGGGAACGGAGCTGATGAAGGTTCTTCCCGCGCCCGGCCTTTGTCCCGAGCTCGCCAACCTCGAGCATCCCGAGGCCGTCCGCTCCGTTCACCGGGCGTACTTCGAAGCCGGGGCCGATGCCGTCACGTCCAACTCCCTGGGGGCCAACCCGTTGAAGCTCGCCGCCGCCGGATTATCCGGCCGGGCGCGGGAGCTGGCCGCGGCCGCTGTCCGGATCGCGGTCTCCGTCCGCCCCGCGGGGAAATTCGTGGCCGGCGACATCGGTCCGACAGGAAAATTCCTCAAGCCCCAGGGACCGGGCACCGAAATGGAATTCGAGGACGGATTCGCCGTCCAAGCGGAAGGGCTGGCCGAGGGCGGGGCGGACTTCCTTCTGATCGAGACCATGTACGACCTGCGCGAGGCCCTGTGCGCGGTCCGCGGAGCCCGGCGGGGCGCTCCCGGGCTTCCGGTCCTGGCGACGATGACCTTCAACCGGACCAAACGCGGATTTTTCACCCTGATGGGTGACGGGCTGGAGAAATGCGCCCGGGCGTTCGAGGCCGAGGATTTGCCGGCTTTCGGAGCGAACTGCACCCTGCCGAGCGGCGAAATGGCCGACCTCATGGCCGCCTGGAAACCCCTGACGGACACGCCGCTCATCGCCCAGGCCAACGCCGGCAAGCCGGAAATCGTCGACGGGCGGGTTGTCTATTCTCAAACCGAGGACGAGTATCTGGCCGAGATCCCCCGGCTCATCGAAAACGGGGCCCGGATCATCGGGGGATGCTGCGGAACGACGCCGTCCTTCATCCGCCGCATGGCCGTCCTCATCGGGGCGGTTTGAGGGTCTCCAGGTACGTTTTCCGGACATCCAAGAAAAAGGGGATGTGATCCTCGGTCCGCAGGTCGGGATATGTCCATTCGAGGCGCTTGACCCCGTTCCTGACGAATAAGAGCTCGAGGTGGGCGTAAATCCCGTTCCGGAGAGGGGGCCGATGGGAAAATTCCTTCGTCGTGGCCATGAAGAGAGCCGCCGCCGTCAGGATGCCGGGATCGAGGTTGACCGCTCTCCCCGGCGTCGCGAAGTGCTTTCTCAGATCTTCTTCCAAGGCATTGGTTTCGATTTTGATATCCGGCAGCCGTTCCGGAGCGATCAAGTCCCGGAACGAGATAAAACCCCGGCTCAGGCCCGGTCCCATCTCCTCTTGATAATACGCCGTACCGGCGAAGGGATAGCGAGGCCCGCGGGCCTCGACCGGCCCGAATCGTTCGCCCAGGCGACGTTCGGCCTCGGCCGCGCGCTCCTCCCGGCCGGTGATGATCCCGCAGACAAGCTTGACCGGGGCGAAGGGACGGATCTCAGCCATCTCCCTTACGATAGGCGAAATCGACTGGAGTTTCAAGCCGCCCTCCCCTCGCTCGGGCTTCAGTTTGCCCGCCGTTTTTAGTATCCTGTAGGCCGATTCCGCCGATCGCATTGACAGGGAAATTCAACCAAGGAGGTTTCCGTCCATTTTCGCGGGGCCGGGCCGCCGGGGTTTCGCCGGCGGGCATCGAGAAAGGCCTCATCCAGGCGATATTCGCTTCGGTCGATATCAATTCAGTCATCGGCTCCTCCTCAAGCGGGGCAAGGGAGCCGCAAAGGAAAACACGATGTCTCAGGCTTCGAAATGGAATGAAACGCTGGAAACGATCGCCGCCCGCCGGAGCATCCGGCGCTTTGACGGCCGGGAGGTCCCCCGGGAGACGCTGGAAATCATTCTCAATGCGGCTAATCGCGCTCCCTCGGCCCATAACCGCCAATCCTGGCGGTTCCTCGTCGTCCGGGGGGAGAAGAAGGAAGAGCTGGCCCGCCTGGCCGCCTCCCGGGCGGCCGGTTTTCCCCGGCCGGCATCCGTCCTGCTCCGGATGGCCGCCCGTTCGATCTCCGGCGCGCCCGTCGTCGTCGCGGTGGCCAACACGGGAGAGCTGATCGCCCACGGCTGGAGCCTTTTTCAAGGGAAAGACGAGTCGACCCGGGACTTTTTCCGGATCATGGAGATCCAGAGCTCGGCCGCGGCCGTCGAAAATCTTCTGCTGGCCGCATCCTCCCTCGGCCTGGCCGCGGTCTGGCTCGGGATCCTATACCTGATCAAGGACGACGTCCGCCGCCTTCTCGGCGAGCCGCGCGGCGAATTCGTGGCTGTGATCCCGGTGGGGCGGCCTGCGGTCGAGACGCCGAGCCCGGCCAAGCGTCCCCTGGCCGCGGTCGTCCGCTTCTTGGAGTGAGCCGCGTTTGATTTTGAGGGGTCGATCTCCTATAATGAAACGAATTTTCCAAGGAATTTTCCGCCATGAAATGGGTTTACATCGAAGACCTCGCCTCCGCCCGCGACCAGGACGTTGAAATCCGCGGCTGGGTGTACAACACCCGGTCGAGCGGCCGGATCCGGTTTCTCCTCGTCCGCGATGGAACGGGGATCGTCCAGGCCACGATCTTCAGCCGGGAGGAGAACGATCCGTTGTTTGAAAAGTTCGACGCCCTGACGCAGGAATCGTCGGTGATCGTCCGCGGGCGCGTCCGCGAGGACAAGCGGGCTCCCGGCGGCGTCGAGATCGGGGTTTCCGGAATCGAAATTATTCAAATCGCCAAGGATTATCCGATCACCCCCAAGGAGCACTCCACGCCGTTCTTGATGGAGCACCGCCATCTCTGGCTCCGCTCGCGCAAGCAGCACGCCGTGCTCCAGGTCCGAGCCGAAGTCATCCGGGCGATCCGCGGCTTCTTCGACGACCGGGGCTTCCGCCTGATGGATACGCCGATCCTGACGCCCAGCGCCTGCGAGGGGACGACGACCCTGTTCGAGACGAAATATTTCGACCAATCGGCCTACCTCAGCCAGAGCGGCCAGCTCTATAACGAAGCCACGGCCGCCGCTTTCGGCAAGGTCTACTGCTTCGGGCCGGCCTTCCGGGCGGAAAAATCCAAGACCCGCCGCCACCTGATCGAGTTCTGGATGGTCGAGCCCGAAGTGGCCTTCGCCACCCTGGAGGATACGATCGCCCTCGGCCAGGATCTGGTCCTGTTCATCCTCGAGCGGGTCCTGACGCGGCGGCGGGCCGACCTGGCCGAGTTGGAGCGGGATGCCGCCCCGCTCGAGGCGATCGCCGCCCCGTTCCCCCGCCTGACGTACGATGAGGTGTTTCCCCGTCTCCAGGAGAAGGGATCGGAAATCAAGTACGGCGACGACTTCGGCGCGCCCGAAGAGACCATCCTCTCGGATCTCTATGCCGCCCCGGTCTGCATCACTCATTTTCCTGCCCGGATCAAGGCCTTCTACATGCAACCCGATGAACAGCGTCCCGACCTGGCCTTGGGCGTGGATTTCTTCGCCCCGGAGGGATACGGCGAGATTATCGGGGGCGGCCAGCGCATCCATGACCCGGACCTTCTCGCTGAGCGCATCCGCGAGCACGGCCTGCCTCCCGAACCCTACCAGTGGTACATCGACTTGAGAAAATACGGGACGTTCCCCCATTCCGGTTTCGGCCTCGGCGTGGAGCGGGTCGTGGCCTGGCTTTGCGGGATTAAGCATATCCGCGAGACCATTCCCTTCCCCCGGCTTCTCTACAGGATCTACCCCTGAGCAAATCCCCCCGGGCGGCGATCGTCACCTTCGGCTGCGCGAAAAACCTGGTCGACAGCGAGGTCATGGCCGGGCATCTTCGAAGCGCCGGCTATGTTCTTGTTCCGGACACGGCCCGGGCCGACGTTATCATCCTAAACACCTGCGGCTTCATCCGCCCGGCCCGTGAGGAAGCCGAGAAAGGAATCCGGCGGGCTTTGAAGATTAAGGCGTCCCGGCCGGGCGTCCGTCTCGTCGTCACGGGTTGCGCCGTGGAAAACGACCGGCCGGGGCTTCTCGAGCGCCACCCCGCCGTCGATGCTTGGCTGGGCGTGCGGGATTACGACCGCATCGTCGCGGCCGCGGAAAACCGGCCGTTCCGGTCCCGCGCCCGGACGTTTCTCTATGATCACCGGTCCCCCCGCCTGCTTTCGACTCCCCCGGGATGGGCGTACCTCAAGGTTTCGGAGGGGTGTTCCCATCAGTGCGCGTTCTGCTCCATTCCCTCCATCAAGGGACCGTACCGGTCCCGGACCGTTTCCTCGATAATCGCCGAAGCCCGGTTCTTGGAAGCGCGGGGAGCGCGGGAAATCGTCCTCGTCTCCCAGGACACCACGGCTTTCGGCCGGGACCGCGGCCGCGCCGACGGATTGGCCCTCCTTCTGGCGGAGCTTCTGAAAGGAACGGCTGTCCCCTGGATCCGCTTTCTCTACGGCTATCCCGAGGAGATCACCGACGCCCTTCTCGAAGTGATGGCCGATTCCCGCATCTGTCCCTATCTGGACATTCCCTTTCAGCATGCCTCGCCCGCCGTTCTCCGCCGGATGAAGCGAGCCTCGTCCGCCGCGCGTATCCTGCGTCTCCTCGAAAAGATCAGGAAACGCCTGCCCGAAGCCGCCATTCGGACCTCGTTGATCGTCGGCTTTCCCGGAGAAGGGCCGGACGAGTTCAAGCGGCTCCAAGAGTTCGTCCGGGAGGCGCGGATCGACCATCTCGGCGTCTTCACGTACTGCCGGGAGGAAGGAACGGCCGCTTGGGCTCTCGGCGATCCCGTTCCCGAAGCCGAGAAGGAGCGGCGCCGGGGCATCCTCATGGAAGCCCAGGCCGCCTATTCAGCCGAAAATCTGAGGAAGTTCCGGGGCCGGACGCTCGATGTCTTGATCGAGGGACCGCGGCCGGGGCGCCCGGGGGGGTGGATCGGCCGGACCAAGTTCCAGGCCCCGGAAGAAGACGGAGTCGTCTTTGTCCGGGCCGAGGGCGCTCGAACATGGAAAAGCCCGCTGGGCCGTGTTAAAATCATTTCATCCGGAACATACGATCTTTTCGGAAATATCGCGTCATGAAATCAGTCGTCCGCCTGGCCTCCACGTTTTTCGGAGCGGGGTATTTTCCCGTGGCCCCGGGGACGTTCGCCAGCCTGGAAGCCGCCTTGATCTACGGATTCGCCGCCCGGCGTCTTGCTCCCCTTCCCTATCTGTTGCTGCTGGCGGCCGTTTTTCTTGTCGGGACCGCGGCCGCCGATTCGTTCGCCCGGACCTTGAACGAGAAGGATCCGCGTCCGGTGGTGATCGACGAGATCGTCGGCCAAGGCGCGGCGCTTTTCCTTTGCCCGGCCGGCTGGCCGTGGATCGCCGGGGGATTTTTTCTTTTCCGGGTGTTCGACGTTTTGAAGCCGTGGCCGATCCGCCGCCTCGAGCGCCTGCCCGGCGGCTGGGGCATCATGGCCGACGACGTCCTGGCCGGCGTCTTCACCGCCCTGGTTCTCCAAGGGATCCGGGGGATCCTGTGAAGCGTGTCGTGATCGTGGCCGTCGGGTCGGAGATGCTGACGCCGTTTTTCCAGGACACCGATTCGCTTTTCCTGACCCGTCGGCTGAATGATTTCGGGCTCGACGTCGAGGAGAAGATCATCGTCGGGGACGAAAGCGACAGCCTCAAGAAAGCGATCCGGGAAGGACGAGACCGGGCCGATCTGCTCTTCGTGACCGGCGGACTTGGGCCGACCGACGACGACCGGACCCGCGAGGCCGTGGCCGCGGTCCTGAACAAACCGCTGGATGTCAACGGCCGCGTCCTGGCGGCGATCGAGGAGCGTTTTTTCCGGCGGGGGAAGACGATGCCTCCGGCCAACCGGAAACAGGCCGAGGTCATCCGCGGGGCCGACGTCCTGGCCAATCCGGCCGGCACCGCCCCCGGCCTCTGGATCGAGGAGGAGGAAAAAATCATCGTCCTCCTTCCCGGCCCTCCGCGCGAGCTTGAATCGGTTTTTGAAGCCCATGTCGCCCCCCGGATCTCCGGCCGGAGCCGGGCCCACTTGGCCCGGAAAGTGCTTAAGGCGGCCGGTTTGACCGAATCCGAGGTCGAGACGATGATCCAGGGGCTTTATCCCCGCGATCCGGGCCGGCGCTTGACGATCCTCGCCTTTCCCGGACAGATCGAGCTGCATGTCTCCGCGTTTTCGGATGTCTCGGCCGAGGAGGCCGAGCGGACGGCCGAGTCCCTCGCCTCCGCCCTCCGGGAGCGCCTGGGCCCGGCCGTTTTTTCAGATGACGGCTCCGATCTCGAAGCCGTCGTCGGCCGTCTTCTCGCGGAACGGAAGGAAACCATCGCCGTGGCCGAATCGTGCACGGGCGGGCTTGTCTGCCGGCGGTTGACCCGGATCGCGGGCAGCTCGGCGTATTTCTTGGAAGGGTTGGTCACGTATTCCAACCAGGCCAAGATCCGCCGGCTCGGCGTCCCCGCCCGGATGATCGAAGAACACGGGGCGGTGAGCGGGGAAACCGCCCGGGCCATGGCCGAAGGCGTCCGGAGGGTTTCCGGGGCGGATTACGGCCTGGCCGTCACCGGCATCGCCGGCCCGTCCGGAGCGGCCGCGGGCAAGCCGGTCGGCCTGGTGTTCTGCGCGGCCTCCGGCCCCGGCGGAACACGCGTGGAACGATTCCTGTTCCTTGGAGACCGGAGCCATGTCCAAGCCCAGGCCGCCCAAGGGATTCTCGACATCCTCCGCCGCCGGCTCGAGGAGAAGCCCGCTCGATGAGAACGTTCATCGCCGTCGATCCTCCCGAGGAAGTCAAGGCCCGGATCCATGAATTTGTCCGGCCGTTCCGGCAATCCTTTTCCCGCGGGATCGCCTGGTCGAGCTCCCGCGATCTCCACGTCACCTTGAAATTCCTCGGGGAGATCGAGGAATCCCGGATTCCGCTAGTCAAGGAAGCCGTCCGCAGCGCCGCCGCGGCGGCCGCCGCCTTCCCCGTGGCCGTCGCCGGGACCGGCTCTTTTCCGCCTTTTTCCCGTCATCCGCGCGTCCTCTGGATCGGCCTGGAGGAAAGCCGCGCCCTGGAGGATCTCCAAGCTTGCTTGGAAAACGGCTTGAAAGCCTGCGGATTCCCCCGGGACGACCGGCCGTTCCATCCCCACCTGACCGCCGCCCGGATCAAGTCGGGCGGGATTCCGCCGCCGCTGATCGGCCGGTGGGCCGAGGCGGAGGGAAAGCCGTTCGGCCGCATGGAGGTCCGGGAGATCGTCGTTTATCGCAGCCTGCTCCATCCCGGAGGGGCTGAGCATCAACCGGTGTTTTCGGAGACGCTCCGGCCATGAAGTGGATGCTGCTTCCGTTGTCGTATCTGCTGGGAGCCTTTCCGACCGGATACTTGTTCTTCAAATGGGCATCGCGCCAGGACATCCGGAAATTCGGTAGCGGGGCGACCGGAGCGACCAACGTTCTTCGCTTGAAAGGCTGGCGGCTGGCCGTCCCCGTTGTCGTGATCGACGTGATCAAGGGCGCGCTTCCGGCCTTCGCCGCTTGGCGGATCACCCAAGATCCGGGATTCGCCGCCTGGTGCGCCTCGGCCGCCGTCGTCGGCCATTGTTTTCCCGTTTTCATCGGATTCAAGGGCGGAAAAGGCGTCGCCACGGCCGCCGGAGCGATGTTGTTTCTGGCTCCGGTCCCGGCTCTCCTCTGCGTGGGCGTGTTCGTCCTCGTCGTCGCCGCCACGAGGTTCATCTCCCTGGGCTCGATGTCGGCGGCCGCGCTCTTTCCCGTTTTTGGATGGCTTTTCCAACGGCCGGTCCCCTTGATTCTGGGCAGCCTTCCCTTCATCGCCTTGATCCTGTTCCAGCATCGCGCCAATATCGTCCGCCTGGTCAAGGGGACCGAACGGAAAATCGGAGAAAAGGCTTCTCTCACATGAACGTCGCCTGTGTCGTCGGAGGAGGCAGCTGGGGAACCGCGTTCTCTTATCATCTGGCCGAGGCCGGCTTCCGGGTCCGCTTATGGATCCGAGAGCCCGAAATCTGCGAGGATGCGGTCCGGACGAGAGAAAACCGGGTGTTTCTGCCGGGCCGCGTCTTCCCGGAAAGCGCCTCGTTTCACAACGATTTGAAAGACGCGGCCGCCGGCGCCGACACGGTTTTCATCGCCGTCCCCTCCATCCATTTTCGGAAGGTCTACACGCGGCTGGCCGAGTTCCTCCGCCCCGACGCGGGCGTGATCAGCCTGACTAAGGGAATCGAGAAGCGAAGCCTTCTCCGGATGAGCGAGATCATCGCCTCCGTCTCCCTTCCGGCCGGCCGGATCCGAATCGGCGTTTTGTCCGGCCCGAGCTTCGCTCAGGAAGCGGCCGGGGGACATCCGACGGGGCTGGTGATGGCCTCGACCGACGCCGAGCTGGCCCGCTGCATCCAAACATGCGCCTCGAACGAATACTGGAGGATCTACACGAGCCGGGATCTTGTGGGCGTGGAGATCGGCGGGGCCCTGAAAAACATCATCGCCATCGCCGCCGGGCTGTCGGACGGGATGAATTTCGGATTCAACTCCCGGGCCGCCTTGATGACCCGCGGCTTGGTCGAAATCTCGCGCCTCGGGACGAAGCTCGGAGCGAAGCCGGAAACGTTCTCGGGGCTCGCCGGCATGGGCGATCTCGTCCTGACCTGCACCGGGCCTCTCAGCCGCAACCGGCACGTCGGCTTGGAGCTCGGCCAAGGCCGCCGCCTGGCCGATATCCTGGCTGGAATGAAAGGCCTGGCTGAGGGCATCCCGACGACGGTCTCGGCCCGCCAACTGGCCCGTCGGGAAAACGTCGACCTGCCGATCACCGAGCAAGTGTACCAGGTCCTCTACCGCCGGAAGGATCCCCGGCGGGCGATGACCGACCTTATGACACGGACTCTCAAGGACGAAAACGAGAGCTCCGGATCGGAGAAGCCATGAGTCGTCCCCTGCGCCGTCACGCGATTCTTTTCCTGGCCGTCGCCTTGACCGTCCCGGCCTGCATGTCCTCGGCCAAGAGGCTGGCCTTGGAAAGGGAAAAGGACCCCCAGTATCAATTCGATAAGGCGGCTCTCTGCCTCCAGTACAACATGGTGGACGAGGCGTTCAAGTACATCGATCAATCCCTGGCCCTCAATCCCCGCTTTTTCCCCGCCTTGAACCTGCGGGGCTTGGCCCTGATGATGAAGGGAAGGATCCCGGAATCGATCCAGGCCCTCCAGGCCTGCCTCGACATCAACCCGTTGTTTTCCGAGGGATGGAACAACCTGGCGACCGCCTATGATCAAAGCGGACGAAAACGAGACGCCGTCGCGTCCTGGTCCAAGGCTTACGAGATCGATCAGAACTACAACGCGGCCTACAACCTGGCCAAGAACGATTACGAAAACGACCACTTCGACGCCGCCCTTGATTGGATCCGCAAGGCGATCGCCAAATACCCCAAGTCCGTCCTGGCTTTCAACCTCGAGGGGCTGATCTATGACGCCCGGGAGGACTATAACGACGCGATCAACAGCTTCCAGCAGGCGATCCGTCTCTCCCCCACCGAGCTGAACGTCCAGTACAACCTGGCCGTGACGTATTACAAGAAAAAGGATTACGGCAAAGCCCGCGAGCTCTTGGAAAAGATCCTGCTCCAGGCCAAGGATGATCTTCGGATCCGGGCGGAAGACCTCCTCAAGCGGCTTCCCCGCCTGTAATCCGGCGGATCACAGGCCGGCATCGCGGCGGACAGCCTCGGCCTTGTCGGTTTTCTCCCAAGTGAACTCGGGCTCCGTCCGGCCGAAATGACCGTAAACCGCGGATTTTTTGTACCGGGGCTTTTTCAGATCGAGATGGGCGATCATCCCCTTGGGGGTGAGGGGGAAATGCGCCCGGATGATCTCCCGGATGCGGTCCTCGGCAACCTTGCCCGTGCCGAACGTGTCGACCATCAGGGACACGGGTTCGGCGATGCCGATGCAGTAAGCGAGCTGCACTTCGAGCTTGTCGGCCAAACCCGCGGCCACGAGGTTCTTGGCCACGTAGCGGGCCATGTAGGACCCGGAGCGGTCGACCTTGGAGGGATCCTTTCCGGAGAAACATCCGCCGCCGTGGCTGCTGAATCCGCCATAGGTGTCGACGATGATTTTCCGTCCGGTCAAACCGGAGTCGGCGATGGGTCCGCCCTGCTCGAACCGGCCCGTCCCGTTGATGAAGAATTTCGTCTTCTGATCGATCATTTCAGCGGGGATGACCGCCTCGATGACCTGGGCCCGGATATCCTCGCGCAAGTCGGCCATCCTGACATCGCCGTCGTGCTGGGCGGCGATGACCACGGCCTCGATCCTTTTCGGAGTCCCTTTTTCATACTCGACGGTGACCTGGGTTTTGCCGTCGGGCCGGAGGTAGGGAAGAATCGCGCCTTTTCGGACGTCGGTCAGGCGGCGGGCCAGGCGATGAGCCAGCATGATCGGCAGGGGCATGAGAACGTCGGTCTCGCGGCAGGCATACCCGAACATCAAGCCCTGGTCGCCGGCGCCCTGCTCGTGACCTTCGCTCTCGTTGACGCCCATGGCGATGTCCGGGGACTGTTCGTGGATCGAGCTCAGGACGCAGCAGGTCTCGTAATCGAATCCGAAATGGGAGTGCGTGTACCCGATGTCCCGGACCGTGTCCCGGACGATCTTCTGGAAGTCGCAATAAGCACTGGTCGTGATCTCTCCGGCCAGCAAGACGAGTCCGGTCGTGGCGAGGGTTTCGCAGGCGACTCGGCTGTTCGGATCCTGGGCGAGGATGTCGTCGACGATCGCGTCGGAAACCTGATCGCAGATCTTATCCGGGTGGCCGGGCGTCACGGATTCCGAGGTGAACAGGTATCGGCTATGATCGGCCATGAAAATCCTCCTCCGGTTTCGACGCTCAAGATCGTCAAGATTAGCATACGCCGACTCCCGGTTGCAATCGCGGGTTGATTGGTTTAATTCTATAGCGTCATGAAACACCCCCCTTACGGATGCCCCGAGGAATTTCTCGTCCATTACGATTGTTTCCGAACGTCTCGCCCGCCCCGGCTTGACGGGCGGCTCGACGATCCGGTCTGGCGCCGGGCGGTCCGGTCGCCGAAGTTCGTCGATCTCATCGACGGGAGCCCGGCCCCGCTCGAAACGCGGATGGCCGCCTTGTGGGACGACGAGGCGTTCTACGTCGCTTATTGGATCGAAGAGCCGGATGTCCGGGCGACTTTGACCGAGCGGGATTCGTTTCTCTGGAAGGAAAACGACGCCGAGCTTTTCATCGCCGGGCCCGATGCGTATTACGAGTTCCAGGTCAACGCCCGCGGGACGATCTACGAGGTTTTTTACGTCTGGCAGGATGCCTACCGCCGAGCGGGATTCGACCGGCGGCCCGAGTTCGACTTGGCCTCCCGGAACGTCGACGTTCTGGGCGGTTACCAGGACGCCTCCCGCTATGGACGGCATCCGCGCGGCAAGCGGTGGGCTTTCATGGATTGGGATTTTCCCGGGCTTCGTTGGGCCGTGAACGTCGACGGAACGCTCAACGACTCGCGGGACGTCGACCGCGGCTGGACGCTTGAAGCGGCTTTTCCGTGGGAGGGCTTCGCCCTCCTGGCCGGAGGCCGGCCGCTTCCTCCTCGCGATGGAGACGTCTGGCGGATGGATTTTTCCCGCTTCGAGCCTCCCCCGGGAGGCGGATCCGCGCTGATCCCCGATCCCGGCTGGGCGCTCAACCGCCACGGCGTCTACGATTCCCACGTGCCGGAGGCTTTTTCTTGCCTCCATTTCCGCCGCCGGCTGATAGATTGAACCGGCCGATTGTGATATTTTAGGGCTCATGATATCGCGGAGCTTGGGAGGGCTGAGGATCGCCGCCGCGGCGGCGGCCCTGGCCGTCGTCCTGGCGGTTCCCTCGGCCGCTCAGACGCCTTTTTTCAGCGGCGTCACCCATTACACCCTGAAAAACGGCTTGACCGTCATTTTGCATGATCATCCCGATCTTCCCATCGTCACCGTGGCCGTCGGCTACAACGCCGGATCGATCCATGAGAAGCCCGGCAAGACCGGCGTGTCCTACCTTCTTGAAAAGCTCATGATGACGGCCGGGTCGGCCAATGTCTCGCCGCTGGAGCACATCTCCTCCATCAACCGGGTCGGCGGAACGCTCAACGCCAACGCCCTCGAGGACCAGACGCTGTACTACCAGACGATTCCCTCGAACCATCTGGCCTTGGCGCTTTGGCTCGAATCCGACCGGATGCGGACCCTCGACCTCTCCCGGGACAAGTTCGAGAAAGCCCGCTTGGACCTGCTCGAGGAGCTGCGGAACCGGAAAGCTTCCGAGCCGTATCTCAACAGCCTCCAAATGTTCGACGAGCTCCTCTTTTCCGATTTCTCCTTCGGCCATTCCCTCCTCGGCGAGGAGGCGGATGTCCGCCGTCTCACCCTGGACGACGTCCGGTCTTTTTACGACTCCCTGTACACTCCCTCGAACGCCGTCCTCTGCATCTCCGGCCAGTTCAATCCGGGCCGCGTCCGGGAGCTGGTCGCCCGGTATTTCGAATCCCTTCCGGCGGCCAAACCGCCGGCCGGAGGCTTCGAAGCCCCCTCCTATCTTAAAGCCCCATTCTCCCGGACCATCGAGGATCCCCTGGCTTCCGCCCCGGCGGTCTTCCTCGGATTCCGCCTCTCAACTCCGGGATCGTCCGACGCCCCCATCCTGACGCTCCTTGATTTTCTCCTTCTCCGCGGCCGGACCTCGCGGCTCAACCGCCGCCTCTTGAACCGGGAGGCCAAGATCGCCTTCCAGCTGACCGGCGGAATCGACCAGCGCTTCGACCGGTCCGCCTTCAAGATCTTCATCGTCGCCAGCCAGCCCCAAATCCAGGGGTGTTTCGACGCGGTCTTTTCCGAGCTGGAAAAAATCAAGCGGTCTTTCCCGAGCGAGGCCGAAATCGGCCGGGCCAAGATGCTCTATCGCCAGGATTTTCTCAACCGCACGGCGACGTCGCTGGACCGGGCGCTCTTTCTCATTCAATCGTACTGGTCCCTTCGGGCGGCCGGACGGACGATGGACGTCCTGGAATGGGAAACCGAGCGGGTCCTGCGGGTCACATCCGCGCAGATCGTGGCGATCGTGAACCGATATTTCACCCTCGACAACTGCATCATTCTCAATATCCGGATGAAATAAATGAAGAGGAAGCGAGGGATTCGGATCGTTCTTTCGCTCGCCGCCGGACTCGCTCTCTTGACCGGGCCGGCCGCCGCCCAGGAACGGTTCCGGCAGCGGCTGCCGGCGCCGGATCCCCGGCCCGAATTCCGGCTCCCCCGGCTCGAATCGAGCACCCTGTCCAACGGTCTTTCGATGACCGTGGTCTACCGCGAGAATCAGCCGATCACCAGTCTCCACATGGTCTTCTTCTGCGGAGAGAGGGCCTCCCCGGATAAAACTCCCGGTTTGGCGACCCTGGCCGCCGGTATTTTCGGTCAAGGAACACAAGTCCGGCCGGCTTCGGAAATCGAGGAACGGATCGAAAGCCTGGGCGCCTCCTTCGCCGTCGCGGCCGACCGGGACGTCATCGTCCTCGGCTTTCATTTCCCGGAGGAATTTCTCGACCAAGCCCTGGATCTCGTCGCCGAGATGATTCTCCAGCCTCGCATCGGCGACCGTGAGATCAAGATCGTCCAGTCGATGGTCAGCGCCGAGATTTCCGCCTCCGAGCGCGATCCGTCGTTCTTGGCCCATCGCTTCCTGGGCGGACTCCTGTTCCAAGGACATCCCTACGGGAAATTCGCCTTCGGGCGGGGGGATATCAAGGCTTGGACGTCCCGCGATCTCGTCGCCTTTTGGAATCGGTATATCCGTCCGAACAACGCCCAAATCATCCTGACGGGCAGCGTCAACATCAACACGGCCTCGCGCAAGATCTCCCACGCCCTCAACACGTGGGCCGCCCGGGCGGTCGAAGCCGAGCCGCTGCCGCCGCTCCGGGCCCCGCAGCGCGCCCGGATCTGCTTCCTTGATCTTCCCCAGGCCGGGCAAAGCGTGATCTGGGCCGGGACGGTCCTTCCACCGCTCGTTCCGGGGGAACGGTTCGCCCTTATGGCCATCGGCCAACTCCTCGGCGGAACCATCAATTCGCGCCTGTTCCTGAATCTGCGCGAGTCCAAGGGATACGCCTATGAGACGTCCAGCGGGCCGGAGTTTTACCGGGGCGGCGGCGCGTTTTCCGTCCGGGCGGTCGTCCGGCCCGAGGTGGTCGCCGCCTCGGTCCGGGAGATCCAAGGCGAAATCCAGCGGCTGACCCGTGAACCGGTCACCCTGGATGAGCTCGAGGAAGCCAAATTCAGCATGATGGGAGGATTCCCCCTGCGCCTCGACCGGTACGATCAATTTTCGGGCTACGTCGCGGCGATGCGGGCGGCCGGAGCCGGCGAGGAGCTTTGGAGCCGATTCATGGCCAACGCCATGGAGGTTGACGCCGAAAGGGCGCTCCAGGCAGCCCAAAAATATTTGAGTCAGCCGTTCATCGTCGTCATCGCCGGATCGCGGGCGGCCTGCCGGGAAAGCCTGGCCGACTTCGACGAAGTCGAGATCTATGACGCCCGGGGACAGTGGATAGAGACGATCCGGAAGTAAGGAGAACATGAGATGAAGCTTGTGGAATGCGTCCCGAATTTCAGCGAAGGGCGGGACAAGACGAAAATCGCGGCCATCGCCGGCGAGATCGAAACAGTCCCCGGCGTCAAACTTCTCGATGTGGATCCGGGAGAGTCGACCAACCGGACGGTCGTGACGTTCATCGGGCCGCCGGACGCGGCCGCCGAGGCCGCTTTCCGGGCGATCCGGAAAGCCGCCGAGGTCATCGACATGCGTAGGCACAAGGGCGCTCACAGCCGCCTTGGAGCGACGGACGTCTGTCCCTTCGTCCCCCTTTCCGGGGTGACGATGGAGGAATGCGTCGCCTTAGCCCGAGCCCTCGGCGTCCGCGTCGCCGCGGAGCTGGGCATTCCCGTCTACTTCTATGAGGAAGCGGCCCAATGCCACGAGCGGCGCAACCTCGCGGCCGTCCGCCAGGGCGAATATGAAGGACTGGCTGAGAAGCTGAAGGATCCGGCCTGGGCCCCCGATTGCGGCGAAGCGGTTTTTAATCCATCGGCCGGGGCGACGATCATCGGGGCCCGGGAATTCCTGATCGCCTACAATATCGATCTCAACACCCGCGACCGGAAGCTGGCCTCAGAGATCGCCTTGAATATCCGGGAAAGCGGCCGGGCCAAGCGGGACAAACACGGCGACATCGTCCGGGATGAAAGCGGAGCCGCGGTCAAGGTTCCCGGCCGGTTTTCCCACGTCAAGGCCGTGGGCTGGTACATCGAGGATTACCAGCGGGCCCAGATATCGATTAACTTCACAAATTACAAGGTCACGCCGATCCATGTCGTGTTCGACGACGTCCGGGCCCAAGCCGCGGCCATGGGGCTCCGGGTCACGGGAAGCGAGCTGGTCGGCTTGATTCCGAAGGACGCGCTTCTGCAAGCCGGCCGGTACTATCTCGAGCGCCAAGGCAAGAGCTCGGGCGTGCCGGAAAGCGAGTTGCTTCGGATCGCCGTCCTCTCCCTCGGCCTGAGCGACGTCGTCCCCTTCGACCCGGCCAAAAAAATCATCGAATGCCAGGTCGAAGAGTCGAGCGCGAGGCTGGCCGGCCTCAGCCTTCAGGCTTTCGCCGACGAGCTCTCGATGGACTCCCCCGCCCCGGGCGGAGGGAGCGTCGCCGCCTATTGCGCCGCTTTGGCGGCGGCGCTTTCGGCCATGGTCGCCAACTTGACCGTCGGCAAGAAAGGATATGAGAAATCCTGGAGCGAAATGAACCGGCTGGCGTCCGAGGCCCAGGAGCTGAAAGAAGCCTTTCTGCGATATGTCGACTTGGATACGGCCGCCTTCAACAAGGTCATGGCCGCTCACCGGATGCCCCGGGCGACCGAGGAACAGGCCCGCTTCCAGGAAGCCGCCCTCGAAGACGCCACGCGCGAGGCCACCCAAATTCCCTTCGAGGTCCTGCGGAAGTGCGATTTACTTGTGGATCTGGCTGAACGGGCGGTGAAAAAAGGCAACCGCAATTCCTTGAGCGACGCCGGCGTGGCCGCCCTGGCCGCCCGGGCCGCGGCCGAGGGCGCTTGGTACAATGTCCGCATCAATCTGCCCGGATTGAAGGACGAGGCTTTCCGGAGGTCGACGGCCGCCGAAGCCGGGGAAATCCGCCGGCGGGTCCGTCTCCGGGCCGAGGCGGTTCATAAAAGAATTGAAAAAGGGCTGGAAGAAGTGTAAAAAGAGAATCTATGAGCCCGAAAATCAAGCTTTATACTTCGGGACTTAAAAATCGGCTCTGGGCCGTCATCGTCCTGGTGGGAGCTTATCTCGTTTTTATCGCCCTGGGCGATCTCATCCCCCAATACTGGGATTGGATCGGATTCCGGGCTTTCGAGCGTTCGATCCTGACCCTGGGATTCGTTGTCATCCTGGTGATCTGCCTGAGCGGCCTGGCTCTCAGCGACAAGCTCTCGAGCTTGGCCATTCGGGACGGCCTGACCGGCTTTTACAACGCGATGTACGTGAAAGCCCGGTTGCAGGAAGAAATCGACCGGTCCATCCGCTACAAGTATCCCCTGAGCCTGTTGATGATCAACCCGGACGATTTCAAGGCCTTGAACGACGAATTCGGCCAGGGCGCGGCTGATCAGCTTCTCAAGTCGTTCTCGGCGAAGCTTGGGGAAATCATCCGGGCCTCGGACATCGTCGGGCGGATCGGCGGAGACAATTTCCTGGTGATTCTTCCCCAGACGAACATTCTGGACGCGGCCGCGGTGGCCGAGAGGATCCGCATGGAGACCGCCCTGTCGGATTTTCGGCTTGTGACCCGCCGGGAAAAGGTCTCCCATTTCACGATTTCCGTCGGCGTCTATGGAACGCCCTTGCATAAACAGACGGCGAACGAGGTGATTGGATTGGCCGACGCCGCCGTCTATCGGGCAAAAAAAGAAGGGAAAAACCGGGTTGTCATTTATATCAAGTGAAAGCGGGGCTATCGCGGAGCCCGGCGGCGCCGACCTCTATCCTATTTTTTACGGAAGACGAACGTTATCCCGAACATAAGGAAGGCGGCGATCACGATCGTCCCTGAAGCCGGCCAATCCAAGATGTAGGCGGATGCCAGCCCGAGAATGATCGACAGGCCGGCGATAAGACCGGCGCCGAGAACCGCTCCCCGGAAGCGGGAGGCGCTCCGCAGCCCGGCCGCGGCCGGAATCACCAGCAAAGCCGAGACAAGAAGGATGCCGACGATCTTCATCCCCAGGACGATCGTCAAAGCGGTCAGGATGGTGATCAGGGCGTCCAGCCGGCGGACGGGCACGCCGGCGGCTTGGGCGGCATCGCGGTCGAAAGTCATGAACATGAGTCGGCGGTAAAAAATCACCGTTACGGCCAGGACGCCCGCGGCCAGGGCGGCCGAAAAAATGACTTCGGCGGGTTCAATGGCCAGGATATCGCCGAAAAGGTAGCCGAGAAGGGAGGCGTTGAACCGGCCGGAGACGGAGGCCAGAATAACGCCGACGGCCAAGCCGAGGCTGCTGACCACGGCGATGGCCGTGTCGCCGTGGATGCCGGCCGCCTCTCGGAGCTTCATGATGCCCAGCGCGGCCCCGACCGAGACGGCGAGGGCGACGGCGATCGGCCAACGACCGACGAGGAGGCCGAAGGCGATCCCGGCGAAGGCGACATGGGAAAGCCCGTGTCCGATCATGGCGTCCTTGCGGAGAAGAAGGAAAACGCCCAGGACGGCGCAAGCCGCCGCCAGGCACAGGCCGGCCGCCAAGGCTCTCTGTAAAAACGCATAGGCGAAAAACGCGCTCATGACCGCCGCCTCACGTTCAATGCCGGTGGGAAACGAGGTGACGTCCCCCGTCCAGGAGCTCCCTCAAGGCCCCCGAGGAGCAGAAATGGTCGTGGGTTCCATGGTAGACCAGGCGCTGATTGAGACAGGCGACCTTGGTCACATGCTTGTTGATGATGCCGATATCATGGGTGACAAGGACGATCGTGATTTTTTCCTCGGCGTGAAGCGATCCCAAGAGGTCATAGAACCGATCCTGCGTTTCCGCGTCGACGCCGGCCGTCGGCTCGTCCAGGAACAGGATCCGCGGCTTTCGGACGATGGCCCGGGCGATGAACACGCGTTGCTGCTGACCGCCCGACAACCGTCCGATCCGGCGGTCCATGACGCCGGTCATGCCGACGATGTCCAAAGCCCGGCGGATCTCCGCTTCCTCGGCCTTCCGGGATTCACGGCCTCGCCCGGAGCGGAGCGTCATGGCCACGACTTCCCGGACCGAGGCCGGGAAGAGGGGATCGAAGTGGGTCGCTTTTTGGGGGACGTAGCCGATCAGCTCCCGGCCGGCGAAGGTTTCGGCCGGCTTGCCCAGGATAAAAACCCGGCCTTTCTCAGGCCGGGCCAAGCCCAGGATGACCCGAAGAAGCGTGGTCTTTCCCGACCCGTTGGGCCCGAGGATCGCTAAAAAATCACCGGCCGAAATCGTGAACGAGATGTCTTTCAGAACAGGAAGACCGCCGTAGTTGAAGGAGACATCCTCGACCCGGATCAGCTCTCCCTTGTCAGCGTCCGGAGAGGCCATGAGCCAAATTCTCCCGATTCTCTTCCATCAGCCGGAAGAAGGTCAGGCCTCGGACCGACTGGGCGGGATCGAGGTTGTGCCCGGGATAGAGAACCCGGACGTCGGCCCCGATTTCGGCGGCGATCAAGCGGGCCATCTTGTCGCCCGCGGCCCATTCGTAAAAAATCGTCTTGACTCCCGCGGACGCGGCTCGGGAGATGATCTCCGCTGTTTCCCGCGGCGTGGGAGCCGCGTCCGGGCTCGGCCCGTAGACGGCCACCTGCCGGAGCTCGTACCGCCGGGCCAGGTAGGCGAAGGCCGCGTGGCCGGCGAGAATGAATTCCCGGCCGCGGAACGGGGCGAGGGCCTCGCGGAACGACGCATCGAGCGCCCGGAGCCGCGCTTTCAAGGCCTCGGCGTTTCGGGCGAAGAATCCGGCATCGGCCGGGGCGAGGCTGGAAAACGCCCGGACCAAGCCGTCGACGATCGCCTCGTCCTGGGTAAAATCCAGCCAAACGTGAGGATCGAAGGCGCCGTGACGGTGATCGTCTTCGTGATCTTCGCCGGCGGCCGCGATCAGGTCCAAGCCGGCCGAGGCTTCAAACCGGCGGAGGCGCCCGGCCGCGGCTCCGCGGACCAGCGATTCCAGCCAGGGTTCGAGACCTAAGCCCACGGAGATTAAAAGATCGGCTTTTTCCAGGGTCCGGATGTCGCTGACCCGGGGCTGCCAGGTATGGACGTCGGTCCCGGGAGGCAGGAGCAGAACGACCTCGGCCCGGCCGCCGGCGATGTCCCGGGCGAATTCAGCCAGGGGAAGAACGGTCGCCACGGCTCTGAGGCGGCCGTCTCCGCCCTCCGAGGAATCCGCCGGGAACGTCGCCGCCATCGCGACGACGGAGAATGCGGCGAGAGCAAAAAGGCCGGCGGTTTTCATGGGCTTTCAAATTCTAGGGGCCCCCCGGGGAAATGTCAAACCGCCCGGCGGAGTTTGCCAAGAGACGAGGCTTGTGGCATGATAAGAAACCATAAAATGGAGGTTCCCCATGTCTGATGATTTATCCGGGCTCAAGCCCCAACCCCTTTGGAAGTACTTCGAGGAAATCTGCCGGATTCCCCACGGTTCCGGCCACGAAAAAGCCCTGGCGGATTTCGTCCTGGCCTGGGCCAAGTCGCGGAAGTTCGCGGCGAAAAAGGACGCGGCCGGAAACGTCTTCCTCGCCAAACCGGCGTCCCCGGGCAAGGATTCCTCGCCGGGAATCATCCTCCAAGGCCACCTCGACATGGTTTGGGAGAAGAATTCCGACGTCGCCCACGATTTCTTAAAGGATCCGATCAAGCCGGTCATCCGGGACGGCTGGGTCGGAGCGGCCGGCACGACCCTCGGGGCCGACAACGGCATCGGCGTGGCCGCGGCCATGGCGATTTTCGAGGACGACGCCCTGGCCCACGGCCCGCTCGAGGCTCTCTTCACCGTCGAGGAGGAAACCGGATTGACCGGAGCCCGGGCGATCACGTCCACGGCCCTGAAGGGCAAATACCTCCTCAACCTCGACAGCGAGGAGGAAGGCGCGTTCACGATCGGATGCGCCGGCGGCGCCGATTCGGACTTCACCCTTCCCTTGGCCCGCAAGGCGGTCAAGACCAAGACCGCCTTCCGCCTGATGATCAGCGGGTTGCGCGGCGGCCATTCGGGCATCAATATCCACGAAGGCCGGGCCAACGCCGTCAAGATGCTGGCCCGCGTCCTCGGCCAGGCCCAGGCCAAACATTCCTTCGCCCTGTACCGGATGGAAGGCGGCAACAAGCACAATGCCATCCCGCGCGAAGCGTGGGCCGATTTTTACGTCGAGCCGGCCAAAATCAAGGGCTTTTCCTCTTTCCTCCAGGCGGCCGGGGATCAAATCAAGGCCGAGTACCGTGTCGTCGAGCCGGGGATGAAATGGACGCTCGCGCCGGTCGAGCCGGGCGTCAAGGATATTCCCCTGACTCCGAAAAGCCAGAAGACGCTCCTCGATTTTCTGGTCTGCTGCCCCCACGGCGTCGTTTCGATGCACGCTGAAATCAGCGGGCTCGTCGAAACATCCACCAACCTGGCCGTTTTACGCACGGCCAAGGACAAGGCCCGCATTCTCTGCTCCAGCCGGAGCTCGGTCGGATCCGCCCTGGCCGCCCTTCGGGCCGGCTTGAAGTCCCTGGCCGATCTTTGCGGAGCCAAGGTGAGACAGCCGTCGGGATACCCCGGCTGGACCCCTAACCTTCAATCGACCCTCCTGCAAAAAATGAAAACCGTCCACAAGGCCGTGACCGGGAAGGACGCCGCCGTCCTGGCCATTCATGCCGGCCTCGAGTGCGGCTTGATCGGGGAGAAATATCCGGAGATGGACATGATTTCCCTCGGTCCGACGCTCCAGTATCCGCATTCGCCGGATGAGCGGGTCCACATCGGATCCGTCGAGAATTTCTGGAAATTGCTTCGGGCCTCGATCAAAGCGCTCGCCTGAGCGTCGAACGCCTGATCCGCCCCGTCCCCTCCCGGGGGGGGACGGGGCTTTTTTTACCGGACGTCTTCTTGAAGTTTAGAAGGCATTCCGTTAGCATGAACTCAATTCCCGTCTTGGAGGATTGTTCATGCCAAGAAAACGCGCCGCGATTCCCCTCATTCTCGCCGCACTCGTTTTCCTGATCCCCGCGGCCGGCTGCCGACGGAAAGCGCCTTCCCGGCTGGGGGAAGCGGTGAAAGGAGAGATCTTCGGAACCCTCGGCGTCGTTCATGCCGGACCGCGCGGGGCGACGGCCGGCGTCCGGGAATCGGACGAAATCGTCGTCGTTTTCGATCACCCCATGGCCCCTCTCGCCGAGCGTCCCTTCGAAGACGCGACCGCGGTTTTCAAGATCGAGCCCGGCGTCAAGGGCGCCTTCCGGTGGATGGGGACGCGGACCTTGGCCTTCGCGCCCGAATCGCGCCTTCCGTACGCGACGGAGTTTAAAATCACCATTCCGTCGGGGACCCGGTCCCTGGACGGCTTCGCCTTGGATAAGGATTATGTCTGGACCTTTGAAACCCCCCGGCCGCGGCTGGTCCGCCATCTGCCGGCCGGCGACGAGGAACAGCTCCGCTTAGAGACCGAAGCCGTCCTCGTCTTCAACCAGCCGGTCGAGGCGGCGAAGGTCCGGCCCTGGGTCATTTTCACCGGGGCCGACGCCTCGGGGCGGACGGAACAACCGGCCTTCGATTTGTTGCGGCCGGACGAAAAAGTCCTTAAGGAAGCGGAGCTTCCTTTTCCCCCCGAACGGGTCGTTCTCCTCCACCCCCGGGCGAAGCTCCAGCCGGGATTTTCCTATGCCGTGGAGATCCGGGCAGGGCTGACCGGCCGGGAAGGCCGTCTCCCCTTGGAGGAAAACGCCGTCTTCCGCTTTTCCACATTCGAGACCTTCCGTTTCGATGGATTGGAGGAGGAGGTGAACCGGGATCCCCGCCGGGCCCTTTCTTTCCGTTTTTCCAACCGGGTCCGTTACAAGGAATTCGCTGAAAAGATCCGGATCGAACCGAAGGTCGACGTCCCGGAATATTACCGGGAATGGGATCACGGCCACACGACGCTTTGGGTGTCTCTCCCCCTCCAGCCCGAAACCGCTTACACCCTGACGCTGCCGGCTGATCTGCGGGACGATTTCGGCAATCCGCTGGGCCGGGAGGAAACCTGCGAGTTTACGACAGGCCCCCTGTCTCCCTTCGTCGGCCTGGCCACGGGCTCCGGCGTGATCGAATCCTACGGCGCCCTGACGTTCCCTCTTTTCGCCGTCAACAGCCCCGAAATCCGGGTCCGGGCGGCCCGGGTTCAACCGGACCAGGCCATTCCGCTGCTCACCTCGGAGAAAGCATTTTCCGGGCGATCTTCCTTCCAGCCGCACGCCGGCTTCTATTCCTACGACCGGATTCTCCGTCCCAACCTGCCTCGCAACGAGCGGGGCTTCGTTCCCGTCGTCCTGTCCGAGATCGAGTCGGACGGCCGCGGGTTCGTATTCCTCGAGGTCGAGACAGGTTCCGAGGACGAGTGGTCGCGGTATGCCAAGACGTTTCTCCAGCTGACCGGGCTTGGCATCTCGGGGAAATTTTCGCCGGAAAACAACGTCGTCTGGGTTTCGTTCCTCAAAACCGGCCAACCGGCGCCCGGGGCGGAGATTGAAATCCGGGATGATCAAAACCGGGTTCTCTGGAAGGGAACGGCCGGCCCGGACGGGCGGGCGGAAACGCCGGGCTGGAAAACCCTCGGCCTGCGTCCGCGCGACGAATGGACCAAGCCCCGCCAGTGGGTTTACGCCCGGCTTGGAGACGACGTCGCCCTGGCGGCCTCGGATGAATCCGAAGGCGTCGAGCCGTACCGCTTCGACCTCATGTACGATTGGAACCCCGAGCCCGTCCGTTTCCAGGGAACGCTTTTCTCCGAACGCGGGATCTACCGGGCCGGCGAGACCGTCCACCTCAAGGGGATATTCCGCGAGCGCTCGAAGGGCGCCTGGGTGATTCCCGCGGTTCGGGAAGCGCAACTGGAAATTCAGGACCCTTTTTCGAAATCCGTCTCCAAGGCCAAGGTCGACCTCGACGCCTATGGATCCTTCGCCTTCGATTTCGACACCCGCGAGGATGCTCCCCTCGGAGCTTACAGCGTCACGGCCGTCATTCCTAAATCATCATCGAACGCCGTGGAAGCGCGGGCTTATGACTCCTTCCGGCTCGATGCCTTCCGTCCGGCCGAGTTCGAAGTCCACTTGAAATCGCTCCGGGACGCTTACGTCATCGGCGACGCCTACGAGGCGGAAATCCGGGCGTCCTATCTCTTCGGAGGGGTGTTGGCCGGCCAGCCCGCCTCCTGGGCTCTCCGGCTGAATCCGGCCGGGTTCACTCCGCCGGGCCGCCCCGGCTTCACTTTCGGGCGGGAGGCCGAGGAATGGAGCGAGGATATGCCTTCGGAAACGAGCCGGCTCGTCGGCTCGGGGGAAGGCTCGCTCGACAAGGACGGCCGCTTGGCCGTCAAGGTTCCCCTGGCCGCGGGAAAGGAAACCGGGACCCTCAGCGCCGACCTGGAAGTCACCGTTCAAAGTCCCAGCCGGCGGTCCATTTCCAGCCGAATCCAAGCGCTGGTTCATCCCGGTGATTTCTATCTCGGCTTGAAGCCGTCCACCTCGTTTCTGAAAAAGGGGGATCCTCTGTCCGTCCAAGTCATCGCCGCCCTCCCCGACGGGACGCTCCAAGGCGGCCGGGCGGTTAAAGTCAAGCTTCTCCGGCGCATCTGGAAATCGGCGAGGAAAGCCGGCTTGGGAGGCCGCTTGGAGTGGATTTCGGAGAAATCCGATACCGTGGTCGCGGTCCGGGACGTTAAGACCGCGGATTCCGAGCCCGCCGCCGCCGCCTTCGCGCCGGATCAATCGGGCTTTTACTTGGTCGTCGCTGAAGGGCGTGACGGCTCGGGCCGGGCGGTTTCGTCATCGACCTACCTGTATGTCACGGGCGACGACTACGTTCCCTGGGAGCGGGCCGACGACGACGTGATCGATCTCGTGGCCGACGCGTCTTCCTACAAGCCGGGAGACACGGCCCGAATCCTGGTCAAGTCCCCCTACGAGCGGGCCAAGGCCCTGGTGACCGTCGAGCGCGAATCGATCATGGCCTCCGAGATCGTGGAGATCGCCGGCTCGACCTCGGAAATCGCCGTCCCGGTCACGGCTGAGATGATTCCCAACGCCTACGTCTCCGTCCTCCTCATCCAGGGCCGGACATCCTCCGCCTCGGCCGGGGCGGTCGAGGACGCGGGCAAACCCTCTTTTAAAATCGGCTACACAGGCCTGTCCGTCGATCCGGCCGAAAAAAAGCTCGAGCTGGACATCCAGACGGACAAGGCCGTTTATAAACCAGGCGAAACCGTTACTCTTCGCCTCCAGGCTAAAAACTTCCAGGGCGCGGGAACGAACGCCGACTTGGCCGTGGCCGTCGTCGACGTCGGCGTCATCAACCTGATCGGTTACCAGACGCCCGACCCCTTCGCCGCCTTTTACGGCGAGCGCCCCTTGTCGGTGGAAACGGCCGAAACCCGGGTCCGGGTCGTCGGCCAGAGGCATTTCGGAGAAAAAGGAGAGAATCCCGGGGGCGGCGGGGCCGGATCGGGAGGCGGTCTTTCCCTCTCCGAGGTCCAGCTCCGGGGAGATTTCAAATCCACGGCGTATTGGAATCCATCGATCGCGACCGACTCCGAGGGCAAGGCCGAGGTGAAGTTCACCCTCCCCGACAACCTGACCACCTTCCGGGTGATGAGCGTCGCCCAGACCAGGGATTCGCGTTTCGGCCGGAGCTCGGCCGATTTCAAGGTGGCCAAATCCCTTCTCCTCCTTCCGGCCCTTCCCCGCTTCGCCCGGGTCGGCGATTCCTTCCAGGGGGGCGCGTTGGTCACGAACAACAGCGGGACGAAAGGAACCGTCCGGCTTTCCCTTAAGGCCGGCGGCCTGGCGGTCTCCGGCGGTCTTGAACAGGTCTTTGAGCTCGAGCCCGGCGCCTCGCGGGAAGCCCTCTTCGCCTTCAAGGCGGAGGCGGCCGGCCGGGCCGTCCTCGAATTCCGGGCGGCGATGAACGCCCATTCCGACGGGCTCGAGGCGGTCTTTCCCGTCGAACAGCCTCGTCCCCTGGTCTTCCTCGGCTTTTCCGGCCAGGCGGAAACCCGCCGGGAGGAGGTCGTCCGCATTCCGCCGGACATCCACCCCGACCTCGGGGAAATCGACCTCCGGGCTTCAGCCTCGGCCCTCAACGGCCTGAAGGCGCGCCTGGATGAGCTCGTCGATTATCCCTACCTTTGCCTCGAACAGCGCCTGTCCCGGATTCTCCCCTTCCTCATCGCTGCTCCGGTCATCCGCGATTTCAAGCTCTCCCCTCTCCCCCCGGCCGAAACGGAGAAAATGATCCGCGGAACGCTTCGTGAAGTCTACGCCTGCCAGAAGGACAACGGCGGCTTCTCCCCGTGGACGGAATCGGCTTTCGATTCGCCGTATGTCTCGGCTTATGCCGTCTTCGCCCTGCTCAAGGCGTATGAGTCCGGCGTGCCTGTCGACCGGTCCCGCCTGGACGCCGGGCTCGATTATCTCCGGAATGTCCTCGGATCGAAGCACGATCCGCGGGCTTATCCTTATAACCGGGCTTCCTGGGCGGCGGTTCAGGCTTTCGCCCTCTATGACCTGGCTCTCGCCGGGCGGCTCGAGGCGTCCTACGCCGAAAAGCTTTTCCAGGAGCGCGGCCGCCTGCCTCTCTTCGGACGGGCTCTCCTCTTGAAGGCCTTTCACCGGATCGCCCCGGGATCGGAGGGGGAAAAAACTCTGACCCGCGAATTCCTCAACCTGGCCAAGATCACGGCGGCCGAAGCCCGCTTCGAGGAGGACGATCCGTCCGGATTGTCCTGGATTTATTCCTCCAACGCCCGGACGACGGCGATCGTCCTCCAAGCCCTCCTCGAAACCGGCGGCTCCGGCCCCGTCCTTTCGGGGGCGGCCCGCTGGCTTGTCCAGAAACGAAGCGCCCCCGGGTGGCCTTCGACCCAGGAGAATTTCTTCGTCTTCTACGCCTTGAACGAGTATTACCGCCGGGTGGAAGGAGGCTCGCCGGATTTCCAGGCCCGCCTCTCCCTGGCGGCCAAAACCCTGTTGGAGGAAAGCTTCCGGCGTCCGGAGACCGACTTCCGGGCGACCGTGCCCTTGACGGCTTTCCCCCATGACCGGGATCTTCCCTTCCTGGCGGAAAAGACCGGGACGGGGCTCCTCTATTACAGTCTCCGAATGTCCTACGCTCCTCAAAAACCTCTGCCCCCGCAGGACGAAGGCTTTGCCGTTTACAAGAAAATTGAAACGCTGGACAGCCGGCCGACGGCCGACATCCGGGCCGGGACGCTGGCCGTGGTGACGCTCGAAGTCGCGGTTCCCAAGGAGAGCCTGTTCGTCGTCGTCGACGATCCGCTCCCCGCCGGATTCGAGGCCGTCAACGCTCATTTCCGAACGGAAAGCGAGGAGGGCTTCCGCAAGCTGGCCGCTCTCGAGGGGGAGGCCGGCCGGCCCTGGTGGGAAGGGTTCCAGCACGTCGAGATGCACGACAACCGGGTGCTCTTGTTCGCCGATTCCCTCCGGAACGGCATCCACCGCTACCGGTATCTCGTCCGGGCCTTGACCTTCGGCGATTTCGGCGCTCCGGGGACGCGCGTCCAGCAGATGTACGCTCCCGAGATCTTCGGCTTGAGCGCGGAGCAGGCCGTCAAAATCGTCAAGTGATCCGGCGCGGGGGGCGGATTGCGGCCTTGGCGGTCCTGGCCGCCGTTTTGTCGCTGTATGTCCCGATCCCGAAGAGCCGGTTATCCCCCCTGCCCGTCCTTTCGCTGAACGTCCTCGACAGGGCCGGCCGGCCGCTTCGGGAAATACTCTCGGACGAGGGCGGGCGCTGCCGGTGGATCGGCCTTTCGGATATTTCCCCGTGCGCCGCAGGAGCGGCCATCGCCGCCGAGGACCGCCGGTTTTTCTTTCATCGCGGCGTCGATCTCCCGGCCATCGCCCGGGCGGCTTTCCAAGCCCTCCGCCGCGGCCGGGTGGTGTCGGGCGCCTCAACCATCACCCAGCAGGTGATCCGCAACATCTACCGCTTCCGGCGGACGATCCCGGCGAAGATCGCCGAGGCCTGGCTGGCCGTCCGCCTGGAGCACACCTTGTCCAAAGGTGAAATCCTCGCCCAATATCTCAACCGCATCTCCTACGGCCGGCAGGCATACGGAATCGAGGCCGCCTCCCGGTTTTACTTCGACAAGCCGGCCTTGGACTTGAGCCCGTCTGAGGCGGCTTACCTCGCCGCCCTCCCCCGCTCGCCCGGACTGTTCGTCCCCGAGAGGGACGCGTCCCTTCTTCGAGCCCGGAGAGACGCCATCCTCCGGAAGATGGCCCGGAACGGATTTCTCCCGGCCGGCGCCCTTTCCCGGGCTCTGGCCGAGCCCCTCCGCATAACGGCCGTCTCCCGGCCGTTTCGGGCGCCTCATTTCGTGGAATACGCCGTTTCGCGCCTTTCCCCGGCCGAGCGGAGCTCGTTTTCGGAAATCCGGACGACCCTGGACCTTCCCCTCCAGATTAAAATCGAAGCTCTTCTCGCCGGCCATGTCCGGACGCTTGAAAAAAGAGGTCTGACCAACGGGGCCGTGGTCGTTCTGGAGAACGATACCCGGTCCGTTCGGGCGATGGCCGGCTCCATCGATTATTTCGACGAGCGTCGCGACGGCCAGGTCAACGGGGCGATCGCCCTTCGCCAGCCGGGATCCGCCCTCAAGCCCCTGACGTATGCCCTGGCCCTGGAAAAAGGAATGACCGCGGCGACGTTGATCGATGACGCGCCGACCGAGTTCGGCTCGCTGAACGGATCGTTCGCTCCGGAGAATTACGACGCGCGCTTCCATGGTCCGGTCCGTCTTCGCAGCGCCCTGGCCAGCTCCTACAACGTTCCGGCCGTCGCCGTCCTGAGCCTTCTCGGGCCCGACCTGCTGTTCCGGAAGCTCCAGGAAATGGGATTCCGGAGCCTGCAGAAGGATCCGTCCCACTACGGCGTCGGCTTGACCCTTGGGAACGGCGAGGTCACGCTTCTGGAACTGGCCCGGGCGTATGCCGCTCTGGCCCGCGGCGGTCTCTATGCCCCCGACCGGACGATCGAGGCGGCTGTGCGGAAAGACGGCCGATCCGGGGCGGACCAGGCGGCCCCGGTCGAAATCCGGGTCTTTTCGTCCGCCGCCTCCTTCATCGTCACCGATATTCTCTCCGACCGCGACGCCCGTGTCCCGACGTTCGGATACGGCGGCCCCTTGAGCCTTCCCTTCCCGGCCGCGGTCAAGACCGGAACATCCAAGGACTTCCGGGACAACTGGACCGTCGGATACACTCCCCGATACACGGTGGCCGTCTGGGTGGGGAATTTCGACGGATCGCCGATGCGGAACGTGTCCGGCGTCACCGGGGCCGGCCCCCTCTTCCGCGATGTCGTGCTGCTCCTTGAAGGTTCCGAACCGGATGTTCCATTCGCCGAGCCGCCGGGGCTGATCCGGGCCGACATCTGCCCGGTTTCGGGCGAACTTCCCTCGCCGGACTGCCCGGCGGCCGTCACCGAGCTGTTCATTCCCGGCACGGCGCCTCGGACGAAATGCCGGTTCGGACATCAGGAGGCGTCGGGAGGGCCGGGCGCCCTGCGGGTCGCCGGGCGTTCCTCCGAACCTCTCCAGGTTGTATTTCCCGCCGACGGGGATGTCTTCAAAATGGACGCCGTCCTGCGGCCCGAGTTCCAAGCCTTGACGCTGCGGGCCCGGGTGGAGGCCGATCCGCTTCCCGACACCGTCACCTGGATCATCGACGGCGTTCCGGAAGCCGTCGTCCGCCGTCCGTTCAGTCGGTCCTGGAAACTCAGGCCGGGATCGGTTATCATCAAGGTCCGGGCGGTTCTGAACGGCCGAACCGTCGAGAGCCGCCCGGTGAAAATCCAGGTGTTATCCTGAGGTTTCGATCGTGAAGCGACGCGAAGCGCTGGCCGTTCTCGGAACGTTTCCGCTCCTCGCCCGGTTCCCATTATCGTCCCCAAGGAGTGTCTCCATGAAGAAAGAAGTGAAAACCGCATCGGCCCCCCAGGCCATCGGACCCTATTCCCAGGGCGTCATCGCCCCGCCGTTCGTCTTTTGCTCCGGACAAATCCCTCTCGATCCGGCCACAGGCAAGATGATCGAGGGCGGGATCGAGGAACAAACCCGCCGGGCGCTGAAGAATGTCGCCGCCGTTCTCGAGGCGGCCGGCAGCTCGCTGGCCAAGACCGTCAAGACCACCGTGTTCCTCCAGGACATGAATGATTTCGCGGCCATGAACGCCGTTTACGCCGGCTTTTTCCCCGCTCCGCCCCCGGCCCGGGCGGCCGTTCAAGCGGCCCGCCTGCCGCGGGACGCCAAGGTGGAAATCGAAGCGATCGCCCTCTTGGATTGAGCCCGGCCGCTTACTCTTCTTTTTTCAAAGTTTCGAGAAAAGTCCGCAGGTCGGACGGCAGGGGCGCCTCGAATTCAAGCCAGGCCCCGGTCTCCGGATGCCGGAAGCCCAGTATCCGGGCGTGAAGAAAGAGCCGCGGGATATCCCGCCGGGATCGGCCCGTTCCGTAAACCCGGTCGCCGGCGACCGGATGGCCTCCGGCCGCCATATGGACGCGGATCTGATGCGTCCGCCCGGTATGGGGACGGACCTCGACAAGATCGAAATCCTTGTATCGGGCCAGAACGGTATAGTCCGTGATCGCGATCCGGGGCTTGCGGCTTTCGATGGAGAACTTCTGCCCATGGCGCGGATGGCGGCCGATCGGCTGGTCGAGCGTTCCTTCCCTTTGAGCGAAATGGCCCCAGAGGAGAGCCAGGTAGATTTTTTTCACTTCCCGCTTTTTGAACTGTCGCTTGAGATCGTTATACGCCTTGAGGCTCCGGGCGGCCACGATCGCCCCCGACGTGTCGCGGTCGAGGCGATGGACGATCCCCAAGCGGTCCTCGGGACCGATGCCGCGGACTTCCGGAAAATGGTACAGGAGGGCGTTGACCAGGGTTCCGAAGCGGCGGCCCGCGCCTGGATGGACGAGCAAGCCGCTGGGCTTGTTGATGACCGCCACGTCCGCGTCGGCGTAGAGAATATCCAGGGGGATGAACTGGGGTTCCATCGGCGGCGGCGGCGGAAGCTCGACGTCGGCCTCGACCACGTCCCCTTCCCGGAGGGCGTAGCTGGGCTTTTTGAACGTCCCGTTGACCCGGACCTGCTGCTTGTCGATGAACCGCTGGAATTGGGCCCGGGTAAAATCCCGGATCTGGCGGCAAAGAAAGACATCCAGCCGGACGCCTTGCCCGAAGCCCGGAGCGATGCGGAAGATCCTTTTAGCCACGCGAGGAGCGTTTGGCGAACACGCGAAGGAGGATCAGCCCGGCGGCCAGGGCGACCAGGCAGAATCCCTGGGAAACGGACAGGCTCAAATAAGCCGAGGGGCCTTCAAAGAGGTAGCCGCTGGCGGAGTGATCGCCCCGGAACATCTCGGTGAAAAACCGGATGACGGCGTAGTTGATCACGTAGAATGAAAAGACCCGGCCGTCGGTCTTGTTCCGCCGGAGCAGCAGATAGAGAACGAGGGCGTTGCCGAAATTCAGGACCGCCTCGTAGAGTTGAACGGGGTGAAGGTCCTGGTGGATCGGCACTCCGGTCAAGGAATGGGCATAGGCGTCCTGGAAATTCGCCGCCCAGGGCAGGCGGCAGGCCCGGCCGTAGCAGCAACCGGCGAGAAAACAGCCGATGCGGCCGAAACCGTGGCCCAGGGCCAGGGCGGGGGCGACGACGTCGGCGATTTTCCAGGTCGGCAGCTTGTATTTCCGGAAATACCACAGGGCGAAGAGAACGCCGAAAGCCAGTCCCCCCTGAAAGACGCCGCCCGAACGGGCGATCCAGAGAAGCTCCTTCGGATGGGAGGCATAATAAGAAAAATCACCGAGAAAGAGGATGAGCTTCGCTCCGACCAGGGAAACGATCATGATATAGAAGGCGGCGTCGATCAGCCGGTTGGCGTCGAGACCGCGGCGGCGGGCTTGCCGGTAAAGCAGTCCTAAGCCCGCGGCGACTCCCAGGGCCATGAAGAAACCGTAGGAATGAATCGTCAGCGGACCGATTTTAAACAGGATCGGATGCATGCGGCCTCCCGAAAATGACGCCGGCGATCAAGAGGACGGCCCCGATCGTAATGCAGGCGTCGGCGACGTTATAGGTCGGCCAGTGAAACCGGCCGGCGTGCATGTCGACGAAATCGATGACATATCCCCGAGCGAGCCGGTCGACGATGTTCCCCAGGGCTCCGCCGGCGATCAGGGCCAGGGCCAGGCGGACGAGCCGCTCCCTTTGGGCCGTTTTGGAAAAATAATAGATGACCAGGCCGAGGGCGGCCGCGTTGAGGACGAGGAGGATGACCGTCATCCAGGGCTGCTTCATCTGACCGAAAAGACCGAGAATGGCCCCGCTGTTGCGGATATGGGTCAGGTCGAGAAATCCGGGAATGACGGGAAGGGAGCCGTAATAAGGAACCGTCCTCACGATGACGGCCTTGGTCAACTGATCCAAAAGAATGATCGCCGCGGCCAGGACGGCGTGAAGTCCGTATCGGCGCATCACGTCCTCATGCTCCGGCCAGGACGTCCGCGCAGCGGCGGCACAAATCGGGATGATCGGCCGAGCCGCCGACGGAGATCCGGTAGTTCCAGCACCGGCTGCATTTCCGTCCGCCGGCTTTCTCGATCCGGACGCCGGTCTCCTTCCCCGTCGTCCGCTCGACGCGGACCGAAGAGACGAGGCAAAGGGCGGCCAGGAGATCGCCTTCGGCCTCGATCGGCCCGGCCTCGGTCTCCGGGACCTGGAGGACGACGCATCCCTCGAGGGCGTTGCCGATCCTCTTGGATTCCCTGGCTTTTTCCAATTCCTTGAGGACTTGATCCCTCAGAGCCAGGAGACGCGTCCAGGTCTTGCGCCGGGCGTCGGGAAGCCACGTTTCGGAAAAATCGGGGAAATACGCCAGGTGGATGGATTCCTCTTTGTCCTTGAAGCCCGGCATCGCTTCCCAGGCTTCGTCTGTGGTAAACGGCAGAAGGGGGGCCAGGAGGCGGAGGGAATCCCTCAGGATCCGGAACAAGGCCGTCTGGGCCGAACGGCGGAGACGGTCGTTTTTCCCCGAGCAGTAGAGACGGTCCTTGAGGACGTCTAAGTAGAAAGCGCTCAAGTCGACCGTGAAAAAGTCATACGCGGCGTGGAAAACCGAATGAAATTCGTATTCATCGTACGCCCGGAGGATCCGGCGGCCGACGGCTGCGTTTTGTTCGAGGGCCCAGAGGTCGAGCTCCTCCAATTCGGCGGCCGGGAGGGCGTCGCGGTCCGGGTCGAAATCCTGCAGGTTTCCGAGGAGGAACCGCCAGGTGTTCCGGACTTTCCGGTAAGCCTCGACGAGATGCTGGACGATCGCCTGGCCGAAGGGAGCGTCCTCCTTGAAGTTGAGCATGGCGATCCACAGACGGAGGATCTCCGCTCCGTTCCGGCCGATCACGTCCCGCGGCTCGATGATGTTTCCGGCCGATTTCGACATCGCCTTTCCCTCCTCGTCCAGGACGAAGCCGTGGGTGATGCAGGAACGGAAGGGCGACGCGCCGGCGGTTTCGACGCCGATCAGCAGCGAGCTGTTGAACCACCCCCGATGCTGGTCATGGCCCTCGATATAGACATCGGCCGGCCAGGGCAGGTCGGCCCGCTTCCCCAGGACGCGCTGGCTGGAGCCCGATTCGAACCAGACATCCAGGATGTCGTTTTCTTTTTCGAAGGAGCCGCCCCCGCAGGCCGGGCATTTCGTCCCGGCGGGAAGCAGGGTTTCGGCCGGCCGGGTGAACCAGGCCGCCGATCCCTCGGCCTCGAAAAGATCGGCCGCGTGCAGGGCGATCTTCTCGTCGGCGATCGTTTCGCCGCAGGCCGAGCAAACAAACGCCGGGATCGGCACTCCCCAGGACCGCTGGCGGGAAATGCACCAATCGGGCCGGTTGGCCACCATCCCGGCGATGCGCTCCTCGCCCCAAGCCGGAATCCAGCGGACCTTCTTGATCTCGTCCAGGGCCCGGCTACGCAAGCCGCCGCGGTCCAGAGAGATGAACCATTGGGCCGTGGCCCGGAAGATCACCGGATTCTTGCAGCGCCAGCAGTGCGGGTAAGAATGCGAGATCTCCCCTTCTCCGAGAAGCGACCCGCCGGCTTTCATATCGGCGTTGATGACCGCGTTGGCTTGAAAGACGTTCATCCCGGCGTAGCGGGGGACGTCCGCGGTGAACGCGCCCGTGTCGTCGACCGGCGTGTAGATCTCCAGGCCGGCGGCCAGGCCGGTCAAGTAATCCTCGTAGCCGTGGCCCGGAGCCGTGTGGACGCAGCCGGTGCCGTCGTCGAGGGTGACGTAGTCGGCCAGGACGAAGATCGATTCCCGGTCGAGGAACGGATGGCGGGCCTTGAGGCCGGCGAGTTCCCGGCCCTCGATGGTCGCCAGGATTTTAGGATCGCGGAAGCCGAGGACCTCGGCCACGACCGGAACGAGGCGCTTGGCCGTCAGAAAAGCCTTGCTCCCGGTCTCGAAAACGGCGTATTCATGCTCGGGATGAAAGGCTATGGCCAGGTTGGCCGGCAGCGTCCAGGGCGTCGTCGTCCAGATGATCACCGAAACGTCCTTCCCCTTCAGGGCCGGAGCCAGGGCCCCCAGGTCCGAAACGACCGGAAACCGGACGTAGATCGAGGGCGACGTCTTGTCCTTGTAAATGATTTCGGCTTCGGCCAGGGCCGTCCGGCAGGACGGGCACCAATGGACCGGCCGTTTCCCCTTGTACACGTCCCCGTTCTTAAAAAAGACGGCGAGACAACGGAGGATGTCCGCCTCGTAGGACGGATTCATCGTCAAGTAGGGCTCGGTCCATTCCCCGAACACCCCCAGGCGTTTGAAATCCTCCCGCTGGATGTCGATGAACTTCAGGGCATAGGCCTTGCATTCCTCCCGGAAGGCGGTCAGGGACAGGGTTTTCTTCTTTTCGCCGAGGAGGCGGTCGACGTGGATCTCGATCGGCAGGCCGTGACAATCCCACCCCGGGACGTAGGGCGCCAGGTATCCTTTCATCGTTTTCGATTTGACGATGAAATCCTTGAGGATCTTGTTCATCGCCGTTCCCAAGTGGATGTGGCCGTTGGCGTACGGCGGCCCGTCGTGAAGGACGAATGTCCGGCGGCCCCGCCGGGAGGCGATGATCTTTCCGTAGAGGCCGGCGTCTTCCCATTTGCGGAGCATCGCCGGCTCCATTTCAGTCAGCTTGGCCTTCATGGCGAAGTCCGTATGGGGGAGGTTCAGCGTTTTTTTGTAGTCTTTTTCATCGGCCATCGAATTCTCCGGTTTTTCCCTAGGCGGGAGTCCGTCCTCCCCGCCGCTTACCGCCGGCGTCTTTTCGGGACGCCCTATTTTATCCCCTGGGGGGGAAAAGTCAATTGAAAGGGGGTCTGAGCCGGCGTTCAGTCCAGGCGGTAATGAGCGCCGGAGGACACCGGGTTGGCGATTGCCGCCCGGACGATCATCAGGGCGACCTGCAAGCCGTGGCGGAGGCGGATGATGTCCGGATCGAGGATGGCTTCCCGGTAGAATTTATCGATGCGGTGTTCGAGATATTCCAGGTCGGCCTTGGCCCTCTCCAAGCGCTTGGTCGTCCGGACCAAGCCGGCGTAGTTCCACATCGTCGAACGGATCGTCAGCCAGTCCTGGTTGATCAGGGCCGGGTCGACTTCCTCCGGCTGGGGCGGGTAGTACCATCGGCGGACGTCGCTTTCTGAAAAACCGGTCGGCGGCGTGCGGTCCCCCGCTAGGAAACGGCCGGCCCGGGTGCCCCAGACCAGCCCTTCAAGAAGAGACGTGGAAGCCAGGCGGTTCGCCCCATGGAGGCCGGTGCAACTCGCCTCGCCGACGGCGTAGAGTCCGTGGAGGGAGGTTTTCCCCCACGTGTCGACGAGCACGCCGCCGCAGCAGTAATGGGCGGCTGGAACGACGGGAATCGGCTCCCGGCTGATGTCGATGCCGTAGCGCAGGCAGGTTTCGAAAATATGCGGAAACCGGATCTTCACGTCGACCTTGGCGTAGGAGGCCAGATCAAGGAGGACATGGTCGGCGTTGGTCAGGATCATTTCCTCGTAGATCGCCCGGGATACTTCGTCGCGGGGGGCCAGATCCTTCAATCCGCCGTATTTATCCATGAAGGTCCGGCCGTCCAGCGATTTCAGCCGGGCCCCTTCCCCCCGGACCGTCTCCGAGATGAGGAAACCGTCGCAGTCCCGGTGATAAAGAACCGTGGGATGGAACTGGATGTATTCCATGTGGGCGATCCGGGCGCCGGCCCGGAGGGCCATGGCATAGCCCGAGCCGACGGCCGTTTTCGGATTGGAGGTATTGAGAAAAACCGCCCCGCAGCCGCCGGTGGCCAGGACCGTCCGGCCGGCGAGGATCATTCGGACCCGGCGCGACCGGTTGTCCAGGACATACGCCCCGACGCAGGCCGGCTCCCGGTAATAGGCCTGAGGATTCTTGGCGTGGTGAGGGACGGTCAGAAGATCCACGGCCGTATGGTCGGCCAGGATGCGGACGTTCGGCCGGCGGGCCAAGGCGGCCAGGAAGGCCTCCTCGATCGTTTTGCCGGTCGTGTCCTGGACGTGAAGAATGCGGCGGCGGGAATGGCCTCCTTCCCGGGCGAAATCCAGCTCGTCCTCCCCGTTGCGGGAAAAGTCGATTCCCAGCTCTTCAATCAGGATCTCATCGACCATCGGCTTGCTGTCCGAGACCAGGACATCCACCGCCTCGGGATTGTTGATGCCGTCCCCGGACTCGAAAATATCCCGGCGGAGCAGGTCCGGATCATCGTCCGGGCCGAGGGAAACGATTCCACCCTGGGCGTACCGGGTGTTTGATTCCTGCATGTCGGACGACTTGGAGATGACGAGGACGTCCAGGCCGGCCTTGGACGCGGCCAGAGCGGCCGCCGAGCCCGAAATCCCGCATCCGATGATCAAAACGTCGGCCTTGAGCCGTTCCTCATCCCCCGCCATGTCTATCGTCTCCTTGTCGTCTTGATTTCAAGGCTGAGATCGACGGCCCGGGCCGAGTGGGTCAGCCGGCCGATGGAAATGAAATCCACGCCCGTCTCCGCGATCTGCCTGATGTTGTCCAGACAAACATTGCCCGAGGCCTCGATCTTGACCCGGCCCCGAAGGAGCCGGACCGTTTTTTTCATCTCCGGGATCGTCATGTTGTCGAGCATCACCCAATCCGCCCCGGCGGCCGCGGCTTCCATCGCCTCGGCCGCCGTGGCGGCCTCCACCTCGAGGCGGAAGCGCCGCCCCCAGGCCGCCCGAACGGCGGCCACCGCCGGGCCGACTCCGCCGGCGACGGCCAGGTGATTGTCCTTGACGAGGACCATGCTCGAAAGATCGCGGCGGTGATTGACTCCGCCGCCCCGGCGGACGGCGTATTTTTCCAGGTCGCGCAGACCGGGCGTCGTCTTCCGGGTATCGAGGACGCGGACCCCCGTTCCGGCGACGGCCCGAACGTAAGACTGCGTCGCGGTGGCGATGCCGGACAGGCGTTGGACGAAATTGAGGGCTGTCCGCTCGCCCCGGAGAAGAACGGCCGCCGGTCCCGAGATTTCACCCAGGACCTGTCCCGGGCGGAACGGAGATCCGTCCCGAAGCTTGCGCCGGACGGCGACCTTCGGATCCAGTGTCTTGAACACCCGGACGAAGACGTCGATTCCGGCCAAGACGCCGTCTTCCTTGGCCAGCAGAACGGCCGCCGCCTTCAGGTCCGGGGGGACGATCGCCGCCGTCGTCACGTCTCCGGCCGGCAGGTCCTCGGCCAAGGCCCGGTCGATCGCTTCCTGAACGTCCAATGTCTTCATTTTCCGGATTATAGGACTTCGGCCGGGGCCGGTCAAACCGATCCCCTCTCCCGCCCTGGAGGCGAAAAGAATTGACAGGCGCGGCGGCCCCATGGGAACATACCGCGTGTTCAAAAAACAGACGCCGCTGATTATCCTCTCCGTCGTTCTCTCCCTATTCTTGTTGATCGTCCTCTTCCGCCAAGTTTCCCTGTCCGAATTCACCGAAACGATGTCGGCCCTCTTTCTTCCCGCCCTCCTGGCCTATATGGCCGTCAGCTTGGCGGCGTCTTTCCTGAGAGCCTGGCGCTACCGGATCCTTCTCCAGCCGGTGGAAATCTCCTGGGGGGACATCCTGCTCGTTACCCTGGTCCGGAACGCCTTCGACGACCTCCTTCCCGCCCGCATCGGCTCCCTTTCTTATCTTTATGTCCTGAACAGCCGCCTGGAAAAACCGTTCGAGAACGCCGCCTCCTCGTTCGTCATCGCCTTCATTTATGATTTTCTGACCTTAGGCCCGTTCGTCCTCCTGGCCCTCCTGGCTGTCGGCGGCGGCCCGGCCGGCGTTTCCGCCGGAGCATTGATCGCCGCCGCCTTGATTTTTTCAGCCGTCGTCGTCCTTGTCGCCTGGAAAATCGCCTTATTCGCCCGGATCGCCCGGAATATCGCCCTCTGGCTGATGAAAAAGACGCCTTGGATCCGCAGGCCGGCCGTCGTCCGGGCGTTTGAGAACTTGGATCAAACCGTCGCCGTTCTGGGAGAAAAGCACAAGCCGGGCCGGCGGCCGGCCGTTTTCCTGCTCTCCTTTCTCATCCGGCTCGGAAAATACATCTCCTTGTTCCTCCTCCTGTTCGCGGTCTTGAGGAGCCGGGGCGTTTCCTGGGAAGGCTTGAGCTTCTGGAAGACCGTCCTGGGCTTGACCGGAGCGGAAATGACCGCCGTCCTGCCGGTCAAGGGGCTGGCCGGGTTCGGAACCTGGGAATCCGCCTGGGCCGCCGCTCTCCAATGGATGCGTTTCGACCCGCGGCTGGCGATCCTCTCCGGCCTGGGGATCCATCTCGTGACGAACCTCTTCGAGTATGCCCTCGCCCTGGGAAGCCTGGCCGTTCTCGCCGTCCGCCGCAAACGTGATAGAATGGGCCGAAAATCATGAGCATTTTCGAAGATCGCTTTCACCTTGGACCGTCCGATTTCACCGATGTTCTGGAGACCGCCCTCTCCCGGGGCGGCGATTTCGCCGAGCTTTTTTTCGAATACCGCCTCCGTCATTCCATCCTCATCGAGGAACAGATTATCAAGGAGACGGCCGAAAGCGTCGGGCTCGGGCTCGGTATCCGCGTCTGGTCCGGAGATCAGACCGGCTTCGGATACACCAACGACCTTTCCCCGGAGCGGATGAAGAAAGCCGCCCGCTCGGCCGCCGCCATCGCCGTGGCCGGCGGAACGCCCTCGCCCCCGGCCGCTTTCGTTTCCCGTTCCCCCCTGGCCGGCCTTTACCCCGTCGCCGAACCGGCCGTTTCCGCCGACCTGGGCCGAAAGATCGCCCTGGTCCGGGAAGCGTACGAGGCGGCCCTGGCGGTTTCGCCGGCGATCAAAAAAGCCAAGGCCGCCTGGGGCGACTACGTCCAGCATATTCTGATCGCCAATTCCGAGGGATTGATCGTCTCTGACGTCCGGCCGATGGTCAAATTGACCTGCACGGCGATCGCCGAAAAAGGCGCGGTCCGGGAGTATGGGTTTTCCGGCGGAGGCGGACGGACGGGACTGGAAGTCTTTGTCTCGGTCCGGACGCCGGCCGAGATCGGCCGGGAGGCGGCCGAGGAGGCCCTTCTGCTGCTGGAGGCGGCCGATGCCCCCGCCGGCGAGATGCCCGTCGTCCTGGCCGCGGGCGAGGCCGGCGTCCTGATCCATGAGGCCGTCGGCCATCTGCTCGAAGCCGATTTCAACCGCCGGAAAACGTCCGTTTTCTGGAACAAGATGGGTGCCCGGGTCGGGACGGATCTCGTCACGATCTTCGACGATCCGACGATTCCGGCCGGCCGCGGCTCCTATGCCGTGGACGACGAGGGAACGATTCCCCGCCGGACGCTCCTCATCGACAAGGGCGTCGTCTCCGGGCTCCTGACCGACCGGCTCTCGGCCAAAATCCTCGGACGCCCGCTGACCGGCCACGGACGGCGCCAGGATTATTCCGAGATCCCCATCCCCCGCATGGCCAACACGTACATCGCCGCCGGGCCCCATGATCCGGAGGAAATCCTTCGCTCCGTCGGCCGCGGCTTTTATGCCAAGCGGCTGACGGGCGGACAGGTGGAGGATTCAGGAAAGTTCACGTTTTCCGTCAGCCTGGGCTACTTCATCGAAAACGGCCGGTTGACGCGCCCGGCCAAGCAGGCGACCCTGATTGGAACCAGCCTCGGCATCCTCAACCGCCTCTGCATGGCCGGAACGGATTTGGAATTCGGCCGGCCCACCGGGACCTGCGGCAAGGAAGGCCAGCACGTCCCGATCAACGACGGTTGTCCGACGCTGAAGATCTCGTCGATGACCGTGGGAGGACGGGGATGACCCCCGGGGCTGCGGTCGACGACCTGAAATCCCTGGCCGAGAGGTTCGTCCTCTTCGGCCGAGCCTGCGGAGCCGATGAAATCGAGGTCGGCCTGGGCGACGACACCGAGTTCGAGGTCGATGTCCGCCTGGGCCGGATCGAAAACCTCGTCGAGGCCGGAACGCGTTCGATGGGGCTTCGAGTCATCAAGGACGGGAAAACCGCTTTCGCGGGCTCCTCCGATCTGACGCCGGAGACAATCGAGGGCTTGATCCGGAACGCGGTCCGGCGGGCGGAGCTCGCCAGCCCGGATCCCTGCGCCGGACTTCCGGATTCTTTTTCCCCGGCGGTCGATCCGGCCGGCCTCGATCTTTATGATCCGGCCGTCGCTGTCCTCGATCCGGCGGAGAAAATCCGCCTGGCCATGGAAACCGAGCGGATCGCTCTTTCCGACTCCCGCATCGTCAATTCCCACGGCTCCAGCTGCCACACCCACGAGGGCGTTTCCGTCCTGTCCAATTCCCGGGGATTCCTCGGCGCCTACCGGAAAACGTTCGCCGGATTGAACGTCGGTTTGCAAGCCGGCGAGACCGATGACTTGGCCGAGGATTTCTGGTTTTCCTCCGAAACCCACCTCGACGCCCTGGCCGGGCCCGAGGAGATCGCCCGGACGGCCGTCGCCCGGACGATCCGCCATCTCAAGCCGCGCAAGATCGAAACCCAAAAGGCGCCCGTGGTTTTCGAACCGCTGATGACGGGTCAAATCCTCGGGTTCCTCTTCGGATGCCTGACCGGGACGGCCGTTTATCAGAAATCGACGTTCCTCGGCGAGCGCCTGGGCGACCGGATCGGGCGGGAGGCGGTCACCGTCATCGATGACGGGCTTCTTCCCCGGGGTCTCGGCTCGAGCCCGTTTGATTCCGAGGGCGTGCCCTCGCGGCGGACCGTGGTCATCGAAAACGGCGTTCTGAAGTCGTTTCTCTGCAACACGTATGCCGCCCGAAAGATCGGCGCCTCCTCGACCGGAAACGCCGACGGATCCGGCGTCGGCCCGGGCAATTTCCATCTTCGGCCGGGCGGGGACGCGCCGGAGGAAATCATCCGGTCGACGGCCAAGGGACTCTATCTCGTCCGAACGCTGGGCCAGGGATTCAATCCGGTGACCGGCGACATCTCCCTGGGGGCGTTTGGTTTATGGATCGAGAACGGAGAATTCGCTTATCCGGTTTCCGAGATCACGATTTCCGGAAACCTGGGCGACTTCCTGATGAATATCGAGAGAATCGGCAGCGATTTGATTTTCAACGGATCGATCTGCGGACCGACGATCAAAGTGTCGGAGATGCAGATTGCCGGCCGGTCCTGATCGCACCGGCGCCGGCCGGGAAGGATAAACATGAATAAAATCGGACAACGGGCGGGCGCCCTTCTTGGGTCCTCGATTCTCGTTATTTTAGGCAGCTTGATCATGGGCCTGGGGTACGCCCTGTTCCTGATCCCCCATCATTTCGTCCCGGGCGGCGTCTCGGGGGCGGCCATCATCGTCAATTTCCTGACCCGATTTCCGGTCGGCACGTTGATCCTCATCCTCAACATCCCGATCTTCGCCCTCGGCTACAAGATCATGGGCCGGAAGTCCGCCGTCCGGAGCCTGGCCGGACTGTTCATCTCCTCGTTCTTCATCGACTTTTTCAACGTGATGATCGGCCTCCCGTCGGCTACGGAAGACGCCGTCCTGGCCGCGATCTACGGCGGAGTGATGCTCGGCATCGGCTTGGGACTCGTTTTCCGCGGCGGAGCGTCGACCGGCGGATCGGACATCATCGGCCAGATCTTCAACAAGCGTTTCGGCCTGTCGATCGGCATGTCGATCATGCTCATCGACTTTTTCATCATCTCGGGTTCCGGGTTCATCTTCGGCGGGCTGGAAGCTCCTTTGTACGGCTACATCGTCCTGTTCGTCTCCTCCAAGGTCATCGATATGGTGCTCGAGGGCTTGAGCTTCACGAAGATGGTGATCATCACCTCGACCAAGACCGCCGAGATCCAGGCTTTCATCCTCAAGACCCTCGACCGGAGCGGAACGGCCCTCCGGTCGCGGTCGCTGTACCTGAACCGGGAGGGGGAAACCATCATCACCGTGATTTCCCCCAAGCAGCTGGTCGAGCTGCGGGCGTTCATCAAGTCGCTCGATCCGGACGCGTTCGTCATCGTCAACGACACGTACGCCGTCCTGGGAAGGGGTTTCAAGGCTCCCCACGTCGGCTGAGGGAAGAGCGCCTCCCGTCTCAGTACGTGTTGAAGCGGGCGACCGCGTCCAGCGTTCTCTTCGGAACATGGAAGACGCCGTCGGCGTCCTTCCAATAGCGAGGCGAATCCCGGTACGGTTCGACGACGGACGTTTCGGCCGGATAGCCCAAGGCCAGGACGGAATCGATCCGGACGTGATCCGGGATTCCGAAGAGGGCTTGTATTTTCGGCCGGTCGATCGAGATCAGCCAGCAGCCGGCCACCCCTTCCCCGGCCGCGGCCAAGGCCATGTTCTCCACGGCCGCCCCGACGTCGTACTCGAACATCTTGTCCCGGATTTTCGTGTTGACGAGAACAATGATGTAGGCGGCCGGCTCCCGGCCGGGCTTCGGGTCGCCGTCGGGCTGGATGTAGGCCGCCCATTTCAAGCAGGGGAAAACGCCGGCCCGGGCGGCCGGATCGTCGACGACAAGAAACTCCAGCGGCTGGAGATTGGCGGCCGAGGGGGCTAGCCGCCCGGCGTCCACGAAGTCCATGAGAAGGTCCCGGGAAACGGGTTTCGGCCGGAACTGGCGGATGCTCCGGCGGGAAGCGATCAACCGGCGGATATTCATGGCGGTGTCTCCTTTTCGAGCCCGGCCGGTCCCCTCTTCCGAACTTTCCGTTCCAGCGACCGGGCCGCCGGGGTGACGGCCAGGCCGCCCCGCGACGTCACCCGGAGCTCGGATGGAAGAATCCGTCCCGAGGCCAGCGAGGCGTCAATCGTATCATCGAGGGGAACCGGGTTTTCATAGCCGCCGAGAACGAGGTCGGCGCAAAGAAACGCCGAAGCGGCGGCCGCGGCGTTCCGGGTGAAACAGGGAATTTTGCATCGTCCGGCGACCAGGTCGCAAACCGAGCCCATCGTATTCTGCAGCGAGATCGCGGCCGCGTCGCAGGCTTGCCGGGCGGTTCCGCCGGCGGCTTCGACCACGGCGGCCGCGGCCATCGCCCCGGCCGCTCCAATTTCCACCTGGCAGCCGGCGATCTCGGCGGCGAAAGTCGCCCGCCGGACGAAGACGAGGCCGATCGCTCCGGCCGCGAACAAGGACCGGAGGATGTCCGACCGGCCGGCCCGGCCATCCTCCGCGAGGGTCGCGGCCACGGCGGCCAGAACGCCGGCCGAACCTCCGGTCGGAGCGGCGCAGACGACGGCCCCGCTGTTGACCGCCTGCATCACGGCCATGGCCCGGGCCGCCGTCCGAACCGGACGTCCGCCCGACGGCAGCGCGTTCCGCTTTTCCGCTTCGAGAATCCGGGCGGCGGCCGGCCGGAGAAGCCTCAAATGAACTTGTCCCGGATCAAGGCCGGACCGGAGGGATCGCTTCATGACGGCAAAGCGCCGGAGCATTTCCGCGTCGACGTCCTCTCCGGACAAGCCCAGAACGCGGATTTCGTTCAAGCGTCCGGCCTCGCCCGCCGTAAGTCCCCGCCGCCGAGCCAGGGCGGCGAGGTCAGCCGCGCTCCGGAACAGGGGCTCGGCCGCCCGGGGGAAGAACACCGGTTCGGCCCGCAGCCGGATGAACCGTCCGTCCGGTCCGCGGAAATTCATCCGGAAAGCTTTCTTTCCGTCGATCCAAACCGGTTTTCCCTCGATCCGAACGACGGCGAACGATCCGCCGCCGGTCGAGCGGGCCAGGATCTCCAGTCTCCGGCCGGAGGCCGTCCAAAGGCGGACGCGGACGGCGTTTGGATGACCGGCGCGTCCGAGGCGTCCGGCCTCGAAGGCGATGTCGAGCCCTTCGCTCCGTGCGGTCCGGAGGACGTCGGTGAAGCGCGCGTCGGTCAGCGGCCGGCCGGCAAGACCGCAGGCGAAGGCCCGGTCGGCGTTCTGGGTTTGGTAGGTTTCAATGTAAGAACCCGATGGATCGAAAGAAACAACGGCTCGGACGGGCGGTTCCCCCAGGAGCATCCGGCAGGTCGCGGCGATGTGATAGGAGCCGGCCGTATGGGAGCTGGAGGGCCCCCGCATCACCGGCCCGATCACGTCGTTGAAGACGGACAGGAACGGCCGGCCGGATTCGGATGGCGCGTCCTTCGGCATGTCCCTTCTCCTCCCTGACGTCGGCGCTCCCTCCGGGACGCGGGAATCCCGGCCGGAGCGTAGGGCCCGGATTCCGCCGACGGTCCTCACGAGGGCGGGCCGTTTCAGCCGGACGCCCGAAGCCAAGTGTCAGCCGGGAGCGGGATCATTGGTTTATCCATGGCATTTCGGTACCCGGCCGGCGTCCCAACAGAATCGGGCTCCGGCTTCACTCCCGGGATTTCGGACCGCCTCAATGCCGGTGGATATCCTTGTGCATGATGCTCCGCATCCGGACGCGGCGCTTCTCGTTCGGCATGGCGTCGAGGCTCTTGTTCAGAAACTCGTCGTCCTCCGCCTGCAGCAGGCGGATGACGTAATCGATGACGCTCGGCGGGAACATCCCGTCCCGCTCGTAGAGTCCGCGCTCGCTCTGGAGGATCCGGCTCGATCCGACGCAGCTGGAGGGAAGGGCGGCCAGGCGGGAGAGCAGCTCCTTGTCGGCGAAGATGTCGCCCTTGACGTACAGCTTCTCAGCCAGGGCCCGGGCCGATTCGCCGCGGGTGGCCTTGTCTTTCCGGGAAAGAGCCCACTCGGCGGACATCGTCATCCCGGCCAACAAGAGGTGGATCAGGGCGCTTCCGTCGGGCGTGCGGAGCTCGACGGTCTGCCGACCCTCGCCGGCCCGGTACAGGGCGGTGTCCCGGGGATTCAAGGACCGGGCCAAGTGCCGCTTGTTCGTCCAAGCCAAGGGAACGCGGATCATGGCGCTCCGGTTGAGATCGCTCCAGCAGACGTAAGTCGGCGCTTCCTGGTGGGGAACGAGGCGGAGATAAGCCGAAGACGTCGTGTTGCCGAAGGCCGTCAGGGATTCGGCGTGACGGCAGAGGCCGCCGACCAGCAGGCGGGCGTCCTTGGAGAGGGCGCCGTCGGGCCCGGTCATGACGTTCCGTCCGCCGCGCTTCAGCTCCATGTGGAAGTGGAGGCCCGTTCCGGCCGCCCCATCCTCGAGCTTGGGAGCGAATGTCACCGAGCAGCCGTTGCGCCAGGCGATGTTTCGAATCAGCCAGCGGCCGAGGACGACGTCATCGGCCATGGATTCGATCGGCCGGGGGGCGAACTCGATTTCGAGCTGCTCGGCCAGCTTGCCCTTGAGCTCGGGAAGGTCGCTTTGGACGCCGTCGATGCAGCCGACCTCGCCGTGGGCGTACTTGACGGCGCCGTTGATCTTGGTGATCCGGCTGAGAATCTCGTTGACGATCGGCCCGGACTTGAGAAAGGGCGGGCTGTTGTGATAGCCCTTCTGGAAACCGGTCGGAAAAAGATCGGATCCCCGCTCGGAAAGCAGATAGAACTCGATCTCGCCCAGGGCGTAAAGCTCGAGGCCGGTGTTCTTGCGGAATAATTCGGCCGCCCGCTTGAGGATGCTGTCCGGGGCGAACGGGGCCAGCGTTCCGTCCTTGGTGTAATAGCGGCAGATGAAATCCAGGCTGCGGTCGTCGAACGGGTTGAGAAAGGCGGAGGAATAGAGCGGGACGACGTAGAGGTCGGAGGCGGCCGTTTCGACCATTCCCTTGAAGATGGACGAGCCGTCGAGGCGCTCCCCTTCGGCCAGGATCGCCTCGGCCTGAGCCTTGTCGGCGACGGGGAGGCGGAGCTCCTTCAACCGGCCGTCCAGGGCGGTGTAATGAAACGTGATCCGTTCCAGCCCGCGGCGGGCGATGACCCGAATGAGATCGGCCCGGGTGAAATCCTCCGGACGTTTGTCGAGCAGGACGGAGAGGGGGGAAGACAGGGCGAATGGATAGCGGGACGAGGGCATGAGCGAACTCCTTGGCTTATGGGACGCGACGGGCGTCCGAATCGAGGTCGTTTTTCCGTCCGGACCGGACGGAAAAGGCATTTTATCGGAATGGCGGGGCTTTGACAACCCGGCGGGACAGGGGGTCTCCCTCAATACAGGAGATACGGCCGGCGCACGGCCTCGAATTCCCGAAGGCCGGGTTCGAATCCGTCGGCGATCTCCCCCGCCGGCGCCCCCCCGAGAAAGGCTCGGCGTACGGAGGCCGTCCCGCAGACCTTATCGAAATAATCGTCGTGAAAGGCGAAGCGGTCCGGATACATCTCCCGGAGAACGGCGATGATATGGAGCGCCGTCCGGATGGGCCGGAAGACGCTCCGGTCGATGACGTGGAGCTGGCAGCCGCCGCACCGCTCGCCTTGGAACTTGGAAAACGTCGGAGTGAACCACTGCTCCCGGAAAACCGCGCCCGGCAGCCCGAGGGCGTTGAGCCGGTCCGTCAGGGCCGCCGCGTCGATCCACGGCGCGCCGAAGAACTCGAACGGACGGGTCGTTCCCCGCCCCTCCGAAACGTTCGTCCCTTCGAACAGGACCTGTCCGGGATAGACGACGGCCGTGTCCAGTGTCGGCATGTTGGGAGACGGCGTCACCCAAGGAAGTCCCGTTTCGTCGAACCACAGGCCCCGCGTCCAGCCCTTCACCGGGATGACCGTCAGCTTGGCCTTCTTCTCCAGGAAACGATCGTTGATCAGGAGAGCCATCTCGCCGATCGTCATCCCGTGGCGGAGGGGAATGGGATAAAGCCCGATGAAGCTGCTGAATTCCGGGGATTCGAGAACCGGCCCCTCCAGGATGGCTCCGGTCACCGGGTTCGGCCGGTCTAAGACAACGAAGTCGAGCCCGGCGGCGGCGCAGGCCTGCATGGCGTAGGCCATTGTCGCCGCGTACGTGTAAACGCGCGTCCCGATGTCTTGGATGTCGAACAGGAGGACATCGATGCCGCGGGTCATCTCCGGCCGGAGGGCTTTATCCTCGCCGGTCGTATCAAAGGTCCGCATGAACGCGTCGATATCCCCCAACATCTCCGGCTGCGGCTTTTGCGACGGACCGTAGAGACTGAAGACGGGCAGGCCGGAGGCGGCGTCGATCATAAACGGGACGTATTCCCCGGCCTGGGCTTCTCCCCGGACGCCATGCTCGGGGGCGAACAGGGCGACGAGACGGACGCCCGGAACGTTGCGGATCCGGGCGATCGCGCCGGACAGGCGTGAATCGACGCCGGAAGGATTCGTGATCAAGCCGACGTTCCTGCCCCGGATCAAATCGAGGCGCTCGGAAAGCAGCGTCTCGAGTCCCGGACGGACCTTCGAAGCAGCCGCCTCCATCGCGGAGGGATTCCCGCTCCGTTCAGGCCGGCAGGCGGAGACCGCCGCGGCCGAGACCAGACCCAGGATCAAAACGGGAACGATTTTCCATCCGGCGCGCGTCTTTCTCACGTTCGCTCCTTTCCGATCATCCGGATCGGCGGCGGTGGCTTCTCATATTCTAATGGACAACCGGTGTCTGTACAACGGCGCCGTCAAGCCGATCCACAAGAGCGCCGCGAGGACGGCATAGATGAGCCGGCCCGGAACCGGGGCGGCCAGCGGACCGAGGATCCGCTCATGAATAAAAACGACGGCGTCCAACCGGACCCCGCCGCTGGAAACGGTAATGAGACGCAGGATTTTTTCCAACAGGACCGAGCCGGCGAACACCGTGATCGAATTCGCCCCAAGAACCCGGAAGGGCCAGGACCAACGTTTCCACTGGAGCGCTTCGATGAGATAATAATAAAGGCCGAAAACGATCAAGGCCAGGCCGGCTCCGAGGAAGGCGAATGCCGGCGTCCAAAGCGGCCGGTTGATCGGCAGGACGGAATGAAGAAGCAGGCCGGCGGCGGTCAGGGGAAGACCGGCTGAAAAGACGCCGAGCGTTTTTCTGACCATCGTCCTCGGGGTCCTCAGCCAGTCCCCGAGCAGGGTTCCGATAAGCAGAACGGCGACGGCCGGAAGGGTACTGAGAAGTCCTTCCGAGTCGAACCCGGGCTTGAGAAGATGCCGGCCGAAAATCAGGTTGTCGAGGTAGCCGGGAAGATTTCCGTCCGGTTCGAGAATCCCCGCCCCGTGGCCGGGAACGGGCACAAGGAAAATCAAGGCCGCGTAAACGGCCGGAAGGACGGCCGAGAGGACAACCCGGGCGGAGGGTTTCGTCTTGAGGCCAAGGAGAGCTCCGGCTGAATAACAGAGGGCGATTCTTTGGAGAATGCCGGGGATCCGGACGGCGGAACAATCGAAGGCCGGGAAAAAATTGAGAAAAAGGCCGAGGAGAAAGAGGCCGGCCGACCGTTTCAATATTTGGCCGATCAGAGCGGACTCGGCGATCCCCGCCCTCCTCCGGCGGCCGAGGGAGAACGGAATGACGACCCCGGCGCAGACCAGGAAAAAGGGAAAGAGCAGATCAGCGGGAGTCCAGCCGTGCCAAACCGCCGGTTGCAGATTCGAATAAACCGCGTGGGCGTTTCCCGGATTGCCGGCGATCAACATCGCCGCGACCGCCGTCCCCCGAAAGGCATCGATGGAAAGTACTCGTTCCCCGTCCACGGGCCCTTTTCCTCCGGCCGCGTTTCATTCCCTGTCCAGACGGCCGCATTATAATCCATTTGGGGAAAAAGACAATGTTTTTTTTCAAACGGAGCCTGAAATTATTTCAGGCTCCGGAAGGCGGCGATCCGGCGGACGCCCTCGGCGAAGTCCTCCGGCGTCCCGGCAAACGACAACCGGAGGAATCCCTCCCCGCCCGGACCGAAAGCGATCCCGGGGATCGTCACGACTTTCGTCCGACCGGCCAGGCCGAGGGCGATATCCAGGGATCCTCCCAGGTCCGCCCGCCACGAGGAGACATCCAAAAAGATATAGAAAGCGCCTTCCGGCTCGATGAAGGGAAGGCCCAGACGGCTTCGCAGGGTCTTGACGGCCGCGTTGCGGCGGCGGCGGAGCTCGGCCAGGTTCTCTTTCCGTTCTTGATCGGCCGCCCCGTCGAAAACGAGAATCGCGGCCCTCTGCGAGGGAACCGGGGCGCACATGACGGCCATCTGGTGGATCGCCGTCACCGCCGGAGCCAGGGCCGACGGAACGACGCACCAGCCGAGGCGCCATCCGGTCATGGCGCAGCTTTTCGAAAGGCTGTCGACGACGATCGCGTCCGGCATCCAGGTCCGGATTGATTCCGGGCGGCGGTCTCCGTAATAAAGCTCGCGGTACACTTCGTCTGAAACCGGCAGGATGCCCCGTTCGGCCAAAAGTCCGGCCAAGCGTTCGATCTCGGTCCGGGGATGAACCGCTCCGGTGGGATTGGCCGGGCTGTTGAGAATGACGGCTTTGGTTTTTTCGGATAAAAGCGGCTTGATCCGGGAGGCCTTCAAAACGAATCCATCTTCCCGGGCCAACGGATAGAAGACGGGAAGGCCGCCCCAAAGCCGGACGATCCGGGCGTAAGTGGGAAATCCGGGATCGGGAACCAGGACCTCGTCGCCCGGATCGACGAGAACGGAAAGGGCGAGAAAAAGCGCTTCCTCGGAACCGGCGGTGACGCAGACGCGGCCGGGATCCACGTCCGGGCCGGCGGAAGCCGCGATCCGGGCCCGGAGCTCCGGAAGCCCGGCGTTGGCTGAATAACCGAGAGGCCAGCGGCCGATCCCGCGGGAAACGCCGTCCAAGACGGCCCGCGGCGTTGGAAAAGCAAGCTCCCCCAGACCGAGGTCGACGCACGAGGAATCGGCCAAATCCGCGATCCGCCGGAGAAGGGTTTTCTCCAGGCCCTCCGCCCGGGCGGCGAGGCGCCGGCCTCTCATCGTCCCGCCGTCTCTCCGTCCAGATCGCGGACGAGCCGCCGGTAAATCTCGGCCGCTTCGATCAAGGCCCGTTTTTCGACTTTTTCCTCCGCGGTGTGGGCGTCCTCGGGTTCGCCGGGGCCGATCATCATCCGTCCTCCGAATCCCTCGAGGTACGGCGCATCCGAGCCGAACGGAAGGATCGTCGTTTCGTAGCCGGGCCGTTGGAGAAAACGCACCGGGGAAGATTCCAGGACGACTTCGATCTCGGCCCGGCCGGCCGCCGCTTGAAGCACAAGATCCCGGACGACCGCGACCGGGACGGAGCAGCGGATCATCACCGTCGCCCAGGCTTCGGAGGCAAGGACATTTTCGGCCGTCCCTCCCCCGATTTTCCCGATATTGATCGTCGAGGCGCCCAGGACCGGGTCAACCGGCCAGGCGATCGACCGGAGATCCTGGAGCACGTCCAAAAGTCCATCGACCGCCGATTTCCCGAGATGGGGAAAGGCCGAATGAGCCGCCCGGCCGGCCGTCCGCAGGCGCAGGCTGAACACGCCCTTGTGGCCGAGGGCCAATCGATTTTGGGTCGGCTCCCCGATGACGATGAACCGGCATCCGTCGCTCAGCTTCCCCGCCGCTCGGGCCCCGTCGCTGTCGGTCTCCTCCCCGACGACGAGAAGAATCCCGAAGCGTCGGAAGCCCTCGGCAAGGAGCGCCCGCCCGGCGGTCATCATCGCCGCGATCGAGCCCTTGGCGTCGCAGGCGCCCCGGCCGCGGACATGGGTCTCATCCTCGGCGCCGGGAAGCGGAGGAGGGACGGTATCCAAGTGGGAGCAGAGAACGACGCCGGCCGGTTCCCCGGCCGAGGCGAAGAGATTCGCCCGTCCCGGAGTGACGTCTTGCCGGACGACATGGAAGCCCGCCTCTTCCAGCCAGGCGGCGGCGAAATCGACGGCCGGACCTTCCGCCCCGGTCACCGAGGGAATGTCGATCAACGTCCGGGCCAGCCGAATCACGTCCATGAAATCCATCCTTTTCGACGGCCAAGCTGTTCGGGATAAGGCCGATCAGCGCCGGCGGAGCTTCCCGACAATCGTGATCTTTTCCGGGGCGACATCGACCGCGTTCTTGATGATCCGGGCGGGCGCTCCGGCGACGACGACGCCGGCCGGGACGTCGGAGACAACGATCGCCCCGGCCCCGACGACGCTGCCGCGCCCGATGCGGACGCCCTCCAGAACGACGACGTTGGCTCCGATCAGAACGCGGTCTTCGACCACGACCGGAACCCGTCCGGGCGGCTCGAGAACGCCGGCCAGCACGGTCCCGGCCCCGATATGGCAGTTTCGGCCGACGATCGCCCGGGCTCCCAGGACGGCGTTCATATCGATCATCGTCCCCCGGCCGACTTCGGCCCCGACATTGATGACCGCGCCCATCATGATGACGCAGTCGCGGCCGATCGAGGCCCCGTCCCGGATGATCGCTCCGGGCTCGACCCGGGCCTTGACCTTGCGCAAATCCAGCATGGGAAGGGCGGAATAGCGGGCCGTGATCTCGGCGTGGACGTTCCGGATTCGTTTCCGTCTTCGGGAGAGCCAAGAGGCAATCGTCTCGTAGTCTCCGAACAGGATCCGGAAATCGCCCGTTCCGAAGGATTGAAACCCGGCGTTTTTAAAATCGTCTTCCCGGAACATCCCTTGGACATAGACCCGGGACGGCGTCGTCTTGGGGCTCGAGGCGATCCGCTCGGCCAGGGTCCGGGCGTCCCGCCCGCCGGTGTTTTTCCGGGGCTTCCCGGTCATAAAAGTCCGCGCTCCTTCAACAGGGACCGGATGTACTCGCGGTTGCCGTCACCGAGTTCGGACAGCGGGGGCCGCAGCGGTCCTCCGGGAAGTCCCAGGAGCGAAAGGGCGGCCTTGACCGCCATCGGGTTGGTTTCCAGGCGGAGGGCGGCGAAAAGATCATAGTAGGCGTAATGGAGGGACCGGGCCTCCTCGTGCCTCCCGGCCAGGCTGTGGTCGGTGAGCTCGCGCATCACTCCCGGCAGGATGTTCGCCGTGACGCTGAACATGCCGCTGCCGCCGAAGGCCATCAGCGGGTAGGCGGTCGTGTCCTTGCCGGTGAAGATCTCGAAATTCTTCCCCCGGGCGAGATGGATGAGCTTGGCCAGATGGTCGAGCTCCTTTTTCCCGTCCTTGGTGCCGGCGATGTTGCCGTGATCCATGAGCTTGGCATAGGTCTTCGGCTCGACGTTGACGCCGACCCGCTCCGGGGCGTTGTGAATGACGATCGGCACGGGGCACGCGTCGGCCACCCGGCGGTAGAAATCCAGAAGCCCGGCCTGGTTGGGTAGAACCAGGAACGGGGCGAAAACGACGACGTAGTCGGCTCCGATCTCGGCAAACCTCCGGGCCCGGGCGATCGTCTGCTCGAGGTTGTTGGTGCAGGTGTCGGGGGCGACCTTGGCTTTTCCCCCGGCTTCCTCGACTGTGATTTCGACCATCCGGTCGATTTCGTTCTCGTTCAGGGAAGGATTTTCGCCGGTCACGCCGAGCGGGGCAAGACCATGAACGCCGCCCTCGATCTGGCGTCGGACCAGGACCCTCAGACCCGCCTCATCAAGGGCGAAATCCTTGGTAAACGGCGTCATGAGCAGCGTGTAGACTCCCTTGATCATCATGTCAATCCTCCCTGTGATTCTTTTCGGATCTCCCGGCGCCCCGCCCGGGGGAACGACGGAAAACGGTTCTGCCGGAGAAAGGAATCGAACCTTCACGGGCTGTGAGGCCCACTGGATTTTGAGTCCAGCGCGTCTGCCTGTTCCGCCACTCCGGCAAGGAATTGATTCTACCGTGAGCGGACGCCGTTTTCAATCCCTCGGATCGCTCCGGCCAAAATCCCTCTTTGCGTTCCGGCATTTTTCTCCTTGAGCGAAAACGGTGTTCCGCAAAAAAGAGATTTTTCTCATCCGTCGGTCTCGCTCACGGCGTTTTCCCAAAGAGTGTGAATCGTAAAAATCGCTTATAAAACCTGAAATAATTCATTGTCATTGAAAAAGACAGGGACTATAATACGGTTTCACGGCCGCAAAGCCGCATCATATTATGCTAAAGGGAGAATTTCATGAAACACTCAAGGCGCCCGTGGGTCCGTTTGGCCGTCCTGGCGATGTTCGTTCTCGCCGCCCTGTCGACCGCCTCGGCCCAGTCCCTCCACGACAAATGGTACAAGGTTTTGGTCAAGGCGGATACATCCCGTCTGAATCCGGTCAACGGAAATTTTTCATCGTATAAATTCCAGTTTTATATCTATGTTCATCTCGAGTACATCGAGCCGGGCATATCTCCGCGCGGAGCGCACTATCGCTGTGTATTTTGGACGAAGTTCGAAAACGGAATGTGGGGCATGGCGATGGTCAATCGCGCCAGGACCCATCCTTTCAGCGAAAATTTCTTCCCCCAATGTTGGATAAGGCTTCACACGGAAAAAGGCGATGCCCTCGCGACCTATGTCTCGCTCCGGATCGTGGCCACCCCGACCACCAACTCCTTCTCCGCCGCCGGGGATATCTGGGAAGGATATGACATCAACGGAAAACTGTTATTCGGCTGGCTGACGATGACGGGACGGATAGTTCCCAGGCCCAAGTGGGCCGTGGGCTGAAAAGTTCAGTAAATTTTCGGCCGGATCCGCCTCTCTGAACCGAACGAAGTTCGGTCGAGGCGGCGGTCACTCTCTTTCATCACTACGTGCGACCAACATCCTGCGACCGCTTCTTCGGTACGTCGTTTGAGGCCGCCTCCCGGGCAGCTCTATCGAACTCCATCCTTTTCAATTCGGGCTTGAATTCGGAATCACCCGAAGACCGGTGACGGCCTGAGGCGGACCGCGGGAATGACTTTCTCATATCCGAAGGGAACGTCCCCGGCGTTTTCTCAAAGAGTGTGAATCGTGAAAATCGCTTATAAAACCTAAAATAATTCATTGCCATTGAAAAAGACGGGGACTATAATACGGTTTCACGGCCGTAAAACTATATCATATTATACTAAAGGGAGAATTTCATGAAACACTCAAGGCGCCCGTGGGTCCGCTTGGCCGTCCTGGCGATGTTCGTTCTCGCCGCCCTGTCGACCGCCTCGGCCCAGTCCCTCCACGACAAATGGTTCAAGGTCCTGGTCAAGGCGGATACCTGCCGTGTGAATCCCGTCACAGGAAAATTTTCATTGAATAAATTCCAGTTCTATGTCTATGTTCATCTCGAGTATGTCGCGCCGGACGATGCGCCGCGCGGCGCGCTCTATTCCTTCGAGGTTTGGTCGAAAACCCCGGATGGAAGGTGGGGGCGAGCGCATCTGTTCCGCGGGACTTCCTCTCTTTACAGCGAAAATTTCTTTCCCGACATGAATTTGAGGCTGGCCACGGAAAAAGGCGATACATTAAGGACCTATGTCACGCCCCGAATCGTGGCTTCTCCACTCAGCAACTCCTTCACCGCCGGCGGAGAAATCTATTTTGGGAACGACATCAACGGGCAGCATCTTTACGGCTGGTTGACGATGACGGGACAGATGGTGCCTAGGCCGAAGTGGGCCGCGGGCTGAAAAGTTCAGTAAATTTTCGGCCGGATCCGCCTTTCTGAACAGGCGGGGTCCCGATCGAGGAAGAAGACCGTCCATTTCCCGGCCGGTCTTCTTCCTCCGTTTCGTTGACCGCCGGCCGCTTCTTCGGTTTGTCTTTTACCGCCGCGCCTCCCGAGCTGCCCAAGCGGACTCCAGGCTATTCAAATCGGGCTTGAATTCCGAATCACCCGAAGGCCGGTGACGGCCTGAGGCGGACCGCGGGAATGACTTTCTCATATCCAAAGGGAACGTCCCCGGCGTTTTCCCAAAGAGTGTGAATCGCAAAAATCGCTTATAAAACCTGAAATAATTCATTGTCATTGAAAAAGGATGGGACTATAATGCGGTTTTACGGCCGCAAGGCCGCATTTTATTTTGCGAGAGGGAGAATTTCATGAAACGCTCAAGACACCCGTGGGTCCGCTTGGCCGTCCTGGCGATCTTCGTTCTTGCCGCCCTGTCGACCGCCTCGGCCCAGTCTCTGCACGCCAAATGGTTTAAGGTCCTCGTCAAGGCGGATACCTGCCGCGTGAATCCGTACACGGGATTCTTCTCATCATATAAATTCCAGTTCTATATCTATGTTTATCTCCACTACGCCGGCCCGGGCGAATCGCCGCGCGGTTCCTTGTATGACTGGGAAGTCTGGTCGAAAACCGAGGGGGGAAGGTGGGAATGCGTGATGGAGTTTAGCGAGAGTTCCAGTTCTCAGAGCGAAAATTTCTTTCCCGACATCAATATGTCGCTGCCCACGGAAAAAGGCGATAATTTTTCAACCTATGTCACGCCCCGGATCGTGGCCTCTCCGCTCAGCAATACCTTCGTCGCCGGAGGGGAAATCTATGCCGGGCGCGACATCAACGGGCGGCGTCTTTACGGCTGGTTGACGATGACGGGAAAGCTGGTTCCCATGCCGAAGTGGGTGGATTGATCAACACTCCGCGGCCGGATCGGCCGCTCTGAACCGGATAGAGCCGGATTGAGGAAGAGGGCCGTCCATTTCCCCGGGGGCGGTCTTCTTCCTCCGTTTCGTTGACCTCCGGCCCGCTTTTGAATCATAATGCACGTCGCAGGTCCACGATGAAAGAAGACGCCGCCCGGTTGATCTCCCTCGTCGATCGTTTTCCTCTGCTTCGGATCGCCGTCTGGGGGGATTTCATCCTGGACGAATATCTATACGGTTTCACCCGCCGGATTTCCCGCGAAGCCCCCGTTATGGTCATTTCCTACCGGAATCGGGAGTACGCGCTCGGCGGGGCCGGCAACGCCGCATACAATCTTGCCGCTCTCGGCGTCGAGGTCGAGGCCGTGGGCGTCGTCGGCCGGGACGAGACGGGCCGGGACGTCCGCCGCCTCCTCCGGCGGGCCGGAATCGCCGACGGATCGATCCTCGCCGAACAGGAGTTCGCCACCCCCCTCAAAACCAGGATCCTGGCCGGGGAGGAAAACACGAAAAAGCAGCAGATTCTGCGGATCGACCGGGAGGGCGAAGTTCCGGGGATCAAGCCGCTCCACAATAAAATGGGATCTCTTCTGAAAAAAGCGGCCGGTTCCTGCGACGCCCTTCTTGTCTCGGACTACCATTCCCGAACGGTCACCGAGGGCGTTTACGAAACCGCCCGGGATGCTTTCCGGGCCGCCGGCCGTCCGGTCGCCGTTGATTCCCGTTTCCGCTTGGTCCGGTTCAAGGGATGCACCATCGCCACACCCAACGAGCCCGAGGTCGAAATCCAGATGAAAACGGCCTTCGAGGGCGGGACGGCGGTCCTGATCGCGGCCGGGCGGGCGCTTCAGCGCAAGCTTCAGTCCCCCGCCCTGCTGATCACCCGCGGCTCCCAGGGTATGGCTCTTTTTGAACGCGGCAAGCCGCCCTATTTATTGCCGGTCTTCGGATCGACCGACATCGTCGACGTCACCGGCGCGGGCGACACGGTCATCGCCGTCTTTACGGCCGTTCTGGCCGCCGGAGGAACGTTCCGCGAAGCCGCCCGCCTGGCCAATTTCGCCGGCGGGCTGGTCGTGATGAAAAAGGGGACGGCCGTCGTCTCGTCTCCGGAACTCAAGCAGGCGGTCCTCGTCGGGAATTGAAAACGGCCAAGATCCTTTCCCTCTCCGCCCTGCGCCGCATCGCAAATGAAGCGCGCGCCCGCGGATTGCGTGTCGTCCTGGCCAACGGCGGCTTCGACCTGATCCACGCCGGGCATATCCGCTACCTTCGGGAAGCCCGGAGGAAAGGCGATCTGCTGGTCGTGGCCCTCAACAGCGACGCCTCCCTGGCCGGGCTAAAGGGGCCCGGCCGGCCGATTCTTCCCCAAAGGGAACGAGCCGAAATCATCGCCGCCGTCGAGGGCGTCGATTACGTCGTCATCTTCGACGATCCCGATGTCGGGCGGATTCTCCGCGCCCTCCGGCCCGACGTCCACGTCAAGGGTTCGGATTACACGAAAGAGACCGTTCCCGAACGGGAAATCGTCCGTTCCTACGGCGGAAAAGTCGCCATCGCCGGCGGCCCGAAAATCCGCTCGACGTCGGACATCATCTCCCGGATTCTCAATTTTCCGAAAGACGGCCGGAGGCCTCGTCCGTCCCGATGAACGAATACCTGATTATCCGGTTGAGCTCTCTCGGAGACATCGTCCACGCCCTCCCCGCTTTCGCCGCCCTCCGCCGCCGCGAGCCCGAAGCCCGGATTTCCTGGGTGGTTGAGCCGAAGGGACGGGAAATCCTCGATCTCGTCGAGGGGCTGGACGAGATCATCGCCGTCGGAGAGCCCGGCTGGACGGAGAAACTCCGCCGCCGGGACCGAATCGCCCTGGATTTCCAGGGCCTCCTCAAGTCAGCCTGGATCGGCTGGAGGTCGAGATCCCGTCGCCGGCTGGGATTTTCAGCCGGCAATCTTCGCGAGCCGGCCGCCCGGTGGTTTTACACGGAGACGGCCCCGCCTCTTTCGGAGGACGACCACGTCATCCTGAAAAACCTGCGGATGCTGGAGCTTCTCGGATACAAGGAAACGCTCGTCCGCTTTCCCCTGTCCGTGCCCGCGGCGCTCGTTCAGGCCGCCCATGAACGGCTTTCCGCCTTGGGATGGAATCCCGGCCTCCGCCCGGTGATTTTCAACGTCGGGGCCGCCTGGCCGACCAAGCGATGGTTCCCCGAGCGCTGGACGGAAACGCTCCGGCGGCTGGACCGGGCCGGGCTGTTCCCGGCGCTTCTCTGGGGCACGGAGGAGGAACGACGGACGGCCGAAGACGTCGGCCGGGCGTCCGGCGTCCCTGTTCTTCCCTTTTTCTCCGTCCGGGAAACGTTCGGCTTGTTGAAAATCTCGGCCTTGATCGTATCGGGAGACACGTTCGCCCTCCAAGCCGCGGCCGCGGTCGGGCTTCCGGCGGTCGCCGTTTTCGGTCCGACCAATCCCCGCCGCAACGGCCCGTTCACTCCGCGGGACCGGGTTGTCTACCATGAGCTCCCCTGCGGGCGCTGCTATCGCCGGGCGTGTCCTGATCCCAAGTGCCTGAAAGCGGTCGCCGTCGACGAGGTCCTCGAGGCGGTCCGGGAAGCCCTGGCCTCCTCCGAATGACATGACGCTCCGGGAAATCCTTTATCGATGGCGGGTCCGGGCGGCCTTGTTCGCGTTCGTCGCCGTCCTCGTCCTGGCCCGGCCGACAGCGGCCTCGATCGCCGCCGGGGCGGCGATCGGCTTGGCCGGGTTGGCCGTCCGCGGCTGGGCGGCGGGGCACATCCGGAAAGACAAGGCCCTGGCGGTCACGGGACCTTACCGGTTCACCCGAAATCCGCTTTATGTCGGAAGCTTCATTCTCGGCCTCGGCCTCGTCTGTTGTGCTTGGACCTGGTGGGGAGCGGTGATTTTCGGTCTCTATTTTCTCGTGTTCTATGTGCCGGTCATGGCCGAGGAGCGCGACCGCCTCCGGCGCCTTTTTCCCCAAGCCTACGCTGAATACGAGAAACGCGTTCCCCTCTTTTTCCCGACGCTCCGGGGCGCGGCCCCAAGCGAGCCCCGGAAATGGGAGGCCGCCCTGTTTCGCCGAAACAAGGAATTCCGGGCTTGGCTCGGGACGGCGATCGTCTGGGGACTGTTCATCCTCCGGGGATGGATTCGATGACGCGGACGCCCGGGCGCCTGGCCCGTCTTCGCACCGTCCTCGGCCGTCGCCAAACGGACCTCCGGATCGTCCTGGAGGAAATCACCAACGCCCACAACGCGGCCGCGGTCCTCCGCACCTGCGACGCGGCCGCGATCCTTCATGTCGACCTTATCCAGGCCGAGCCGGCCCCGCTGCCCTTCAACCAGGCGATCACCACCCGGGCGGACAAATGGCTCGTCCTGCATCACCATCCAAGCCCCGCGGCGTGCTACGAAACGCTCAAAGCCGCCGGCTTCCAGATCGCGGCCGCCGACCTGAGCCCGAAGGCGATCCCCCACACCGAGCTGGATTACTGCCGGCCGACGGCGATCGTTTTCGGCAGCGAGCGCGAGGGCCTCTCGCCGGCGGCCCGAGATGGGGCTGACGTCCGGATCAAGATCCCGATGTTCGGGATGGTCCAGAGCCTCAACCTCTCGGTCTCGGCCGGGATCATCCTCTATGAAGCCGTCCGCCAGCGGCTCGCCCGAGGGTTCTTCGATTCGCCCCGCCTGTCTCCCGAGGAATTCGAGAAGCTCCTCGCCGGCTGGATGGAGCTTTGAGGGGTTACTCGAGCCCCTCCCCTCCTCAAATTCGATAAGAACCGCGGAGCCGCGGCGGCCGCGTCCCTTCCTTTTCGAATTCCTCGGCCAGCCTTCTCATCTGTTCCCGGCTCAGGGTCCCGAGCGGCCGGTCTCCTAAGAGATCCCTCAAATCCCGGACCGCCCCCCGAAACACCGAGGCGGCTCCCTCCGGCCGTTTATCCTCCTCGGCGACCGGAATCTCGATCGACATGGGCTTGCGGTCACGGAGAATCTCCAGCTTGACCTTGTCCCCCGCTTTTTTATCCCGGATCAAGTCGCTCAAGCGGGCGACCGTATCCATCGTTCGGCCGTCGGCCTTGAGAATCACGTCGCCGGCCTTGAGGCCCGCTTTTTGGGCCGGGCTGTCCGGAGCGAACTCGGTCACGAGCAGCCCCCGGCCGTCCTTGACGCCGAAGAACGCGGCCAGATCACGGGTCAGCTCTTGGAGAGTGACCCCGATGTAGCGGCGGTTTTCCCAGACGAAGAACCGTTCCGGACCGCCGGGCGCGGCCGGCCGTTCGGTTCCCTTGACAAGCGGAGGGAACAGCCTCGGAAACCGGGTTTCCAGCTCGAGGCGGCCGTCCTCGGGGGTGAATTCTCCCAGCTTGACCTTCACCTCCTTGGATTCTTTGTCCCGGAGAATTTCCAGGACAACCTCGGTCCCGGGCTTCCGCTTCCGGATCTCCCGGGAAAACGCCGCCCCGGAGGGGATCTCGGCCCCGGCCGCCTTGACGATGACGTCGCCGGGTTTCAGCTTGGCCGCTTCGGCCGGGCTTTCCGGCTCGACTTCCCTGATTTCGAGACGGCCGTCCTTTTCGGCGATCATAATCCCAATCCATCCGCGGAGGACTTTGCCGTCCTTCCGGATGTCATTGGCGACCGAGCGGACGACATCCGCCGGAACGGCCAGGGCCATCCCTGAGGAAGGCCCTTCGGCCCGGCTGAAGACCGTTCCGGTGCCGACGACTTGCTGCTCCCGGAATTCGAAATAGACCGGCTGGTCCTCGAAGAAAGTTCCGCGCAGGACGCCGATCAGCCTCCCCTCGGAATTGACGACCGGGCTGCCCGACGAGCCGGGCATCACCCAGAGGTTGAGCCGGATGCGGTCCGCGGTCGCCGAGCTGACGATCCCTTGGGTCACGGCCGGCGTGTCCTCGGGAGAGAAGCCGACCGCCCCGGCCCAGACGCCCGGCCGGGCGTCGGCCGTCGTCCCGAGGGCGATGGGGGCCAGGCCCTTATTCTTGACCTCGATCACGGCCAAGCCGGTCAGGGTGTCGAATCCCTTGAAATCGGCTGGATATTGTTTTCCGTCGAATGTCCGGACGGTGATTTTTTCATCCCGCGGCGAGATCAAGGCGGTGGTGACGATCGTCCCCTCGGCGTCGATCACCACGCCGGTGGCGATCTTGCGGACGCCGTTTCGGGCCTCGACTTTCACGACCGAGGGCGCCGTCGATTTCAGGATGCTTTCGATATTCCGCTCGTCGGCGGGGACGGCGGCCGCGACGGCCGACAACGATCCGGCCGCCAGGACGAGGGCCAGGAGGGCGGCCTTGAAAAGGAAATGACGATGGGACATGGGATCCTCCTTAATAACGGATCATCGCGAACGACGAATCCGAGATTTGTTCCAGAAGATAGACGGCTTCCGCGTCCGTCGAGCCGGCCCGGATTTCCCGGCCGTAATCGATGGTTTCCATGACCGGGATCGCGGACGGCTCGGCGGCCGAGACGGCATATCCGCCGGCGGTCCGCGGCTCCTTCCCCGGAACGACGAAATTCAAGATGGTGAAAAAAGCCAGGAGAGCGGCCGCCGACCCGGAAAGCGCCCACTTGAATAAGCGCACCCGCCGTTCTTGGGGCCGCGCCCGTCGCCTCCGGTCCAGTTCCCGCAACACCCGGTCCTCGAAATCCTCCGGGGCCGCGACCCGGGCCAATCCTTTCCACGCCTTAGCATCGTCCATCGCTGATCTCCCGTTTAGCGAACGCGGTGACGCCGTCCGACGCCCCCTCCAAGCTTTTCCGGAGCATGGCCCGCCCCCGGCTGATGCGGGCCTTGACCGTTCCGACCGGGCTTTTGACGATCGCCGCGATTTCCTCCTGGCTGTAGCCCTCGACGTCCTTGAGGACGACGGGGATCCGGTACCGCGGATGAAGAGCGGCCAAGGCCGCCCGCAAGTTCCGGGTCAATCCCGTGTCCGATTCCTCGCCGGCCGGCGTGCTGATTTCGACGGTCGGGGGGAGATCCTCCAAGGAAACAGCCATCATCCGGCGGCGCCTCTTGTGATCGGTTTTCGCCAGGTTCGAGGCGATGGCATAGATCCAGGAGGAGAGCGGGGCGATCGGCCGGTAGCGGTCGGCTTTGAAATAAACCCGGATGAACGTCTCCTGGGACAGGTCGACCGCCTTTTGATAATCGCTCGTCACCTGGTACAAGTAATTCACGATCTTGTCCTTGTAGGCACGGACGATCTCGGCGAAGGCCGAGCCGTCGCCTTGCTGCACGCGGGCGATGAGCGCCTGATCATCCATGCTCATGATGATTAAACCCTCGGGGCGTTCCGGACGTTGCGTTCCTCCCTCCAACATAGACCGATCCGCCCGGCTTTTCAAGAACGCCCTCCAGGGGCCGGCGGCCCGGCCGGTTGGGCCTGAAAACCGCTTCCGGTATAATGTCCAGCATGAACGGGACAAAGGAACGATCGATTCTCTTTTCCCCCTTGAAGGTCGGAACAGCGGAGATTCCCAACCGTTTCGTCCGGTCGGCCACCCATGAGTTCCTGGCCGGAAAGGACGGCCGGATGACGGAGCGGCACCGGGATCTATACCGGGCCTTGGCCGAGGGAGGCGTCGGGCTGATCATCACCGGCCACGCCTATGTCAACCGCGCGGGCATCGCCAGCCCCGGCCAGACGGCCGCCGACGACGACCGCCTCATCGAGCTCTTCCGGCCGGTTCCCGAGGCGGTCCACGGGACGCCCTCCAAGATCTTCCTCCAGATCGCCCACGCCGGCCGCCAGACCAAGGAACGCCTGACGGGGGGCGTCCCCCTCGCCCCCTCGGCCGTTCCCGATCCCGTCTCCAAGGTCACGCCCCGGGAAATGACCGAGGGCGAAATCCACGGCCTTGTCCGGGATTTCATCCAGGCCGCCCGGCGGGCCGCGGCCGCCGGTTTCGACGGGGTCCAGATCCACGCCGCCCACGGATATCTCCTCAGCGGCTTCCTTTCGCCCCATACCAACCGCCGGACGGACGCCTGGGGCGGGTCGACCGAAAATCGTGCCCGGGTCGTCGTCGAAATCCTCGCCGGCATCCGGGCGGAGCTCGGTCGGAAATTTCCCGTGATCATGAAAATCAACGCCTCCGATTTCCTCCCCTCCGGATTGGAGCCGGAGGAAGCGATCGCCGTCGCCCGCCGGCTTGAGCCCCTCGGGCTCGACGGTGTGGAGGTCAGCGGCGGAATGGCCGAGGCGGGCCGCGGCTCGGTCTGGCCGGGGCTCAGGACCGAGGACGAGGAGGGTTATTTCGTCGGGGACGCCGCCCGGTTCAAAGCCGCCTTGAAGATTCCGGTCTTCGGCCTGGGAGGAATCCGGACCTTCCGGGTCATGGAACGCTTCGTTCAAGAAGGACGCGTGGATTTCATCTCGCTCAGCCGGCCGCTGGTTCGGGAACCGGACCTGGTCCGCCGCTTCCGGCTGGGGCAGGCCGAACGATCGGCCTGCCTCTCCTGCAACAAATGCTTCAATCCCCGCGGGCTCTCCTGCGGGGATCTCCGGAAGCGGCCGTCTCCCTGAGCGGGACTCCCGGGGATCGTCCCCCCCCGGCCGGATCGGCGGATTGACTCGGCCGCCGTTTTAGGATGAAATCGTTTTGTTTCTTTCTTCAGGGTTTCATTAAGCTATTGATATATTTATAATTCAATGACGGGAACGGCCGCCATGATCCTTTTTCCGATATCTTCCGCTCTTTCCACGGACCGGGAAAATCACGCTTCCGGTACGGAACTCCGCTCTCCTGGAATCCGTTTATAAAGGTGAAGTGAGTGGATTTGGACGCGATCATACAAGGTTGCCGGGACGGCAACGAAGGAGACTGGAAAGTGCTGGTTGATCTTTTCTCGAAAAAAGTATTCAACTTGTCTTACCAGTTTGCCGGATCATACCAGGAAGCCCAGGATCTCACCCAGGAAATCTTCGTCAAGCTGTTTCATGCCCTCCCGAAATACGAGCCCGGCCGGAATTTCTCGGCCTGGCTGACCACCCTAGCCAAAAACCACCTCATCGACGAATACCGGCGGACCCGGTGGGAAAAGAAGAACCGGGACGATTTCGAGGCCCATCTTTTCTCGGCCGCGGCCCCCGACGGCGACCCCGAGGCGGATCTTCTGCGCGGCGAACGGCGGAGAATCCTCTGGGAGGGCCTCAATCAGCTCCCTCCCGACATCCGCCTGGCCGTCCTTCTCAAGGAAATCCACGGCAAAAGCTACGGGGAAACAGCCGAAATCACCGGCGTCCCTGAAGGGACGGTCAAATCCCGGGTCAACCGGGGCCGCCTTCAACTGGCCCGGATTCTCCAAAAAACAAGGGAGAAAGCCGATGTCCTGTAACCGCATCGAAGAGCTCCTTCCCGGTTTCCTTGACGGCGATCTCGGCCCCGGGGAACGGGCCATGGTCGAGGACCATCTTCGGACTTGCCCGGCCTGCGCCTCGCTTCTAGCCCTCTTGGGCGAGACCGACGCGGCCCTGGCCTCGTTTCCCGAAGTCGAAGTCGGGGACGATCTGCGGGAACGGCTGGCGGCGATCGCCGGGCCGATACGGCGTTTCTCCCTGTTCGCCTGGCTGCGGACGCCCGCTTTCCAACCCGTCCTGGCCGCGGTCACGGCCGTCGGCCTCGCCGTTTCGCTGTATTTTTTGAATCCCGGGCGGCGGGATTTTGAAAAGAAGGTCGTCCGGACGTTTCACCGCGGCGTCGGCCAAGTCGAGCGGATCTACGCCCGAACGGGATTCTTGGCCGGCTCCATCGAATCCACGGCCGAAAATCTTTATGCCTCGCTCCGGTCGATGAAATCCCCGGACCGGGACAAGGATTGAATATTCTTCCAAGGAGGCGCATATCATGGCCGATCCCATTCCGACGGAAAAGCGTCCGTCAAAATCCCCCGCCGTGGCCGGCATTTTGTCGGTGGTCCTGCCCGGAGCCGGCGCCTTGTACAACGGCTTGTATACGAAGGGCATCCTGTACATCTTGATCTTCGCCGGGCTCATCACCATGCAGGACCGCGGCGGCCAGCCGTTTTTCGCGCTGATGCTGGCCGCCTTCTACTTCTTCCAGATCATCGACAGCGTCAACAACGCCAAGGCCGTCAACAAGACGGCGGCCGGCGGCGCGGCGGCTTCCGAGGAACCCGTTCCGGCGCCGGCGCCGCTTTCCCCCTCCCCTTCCGGCTCGATCTTCTGGGGCGTCTTGATGATAGCCCTCGGGGGGATTTTCCTCCTGGGCAACTTCGACGTGATCGATTTCGACCGGCTCTGGGATTTCTGGCCGGTCATCGTCATCGTGATCGGAGTGAAAATGATCTCCGATTACTTCTCGAGAAAGAACGCCTGAGAAAGGAGATGTTCCATGGCCAAGCGTAAAGACCCCCTTATTTGGGGACTTGTTCTCGTCGCCCTCGGTCTCGTTTTCATCCTCGAAAATTTCCATGTCGACGCCTGGGATTTCGTTTGGCGGTTCTGGCCGGTCGTCCTGATCGTCTGGGGCGCGACCAAGCTGGTCGACGGCCTCAAGAGCAAATCCCGGCGCGACGACGCCCCGCTCCCCCCGGCGCCTCCCCAGGCCTGAGATGCGCGGCCGCGAAATCGCTCTCGCCGTTCTCCTCATCGCCCTGGGCGTGCTCGTGACGTATGAAAAGTCCGGCCGCCTGGACGGATGGTTCCAGAGCCCGGACGGCCCCTGGTTCGGCCGCGACGAGTATGTCTACGAGGAGTCCCGGGACATCGACGGTCCCCCGCCGGCCGAGATCCAGGTGATCAACGCCCACGGGCGGATCGAGGTGACGGGGACGGCCGAGTCCGGCCCGGTCCGGGTCGTTTTCCGCAAGCACGTCTACGCCCGGAACAAAACGGAAGCCGACCGCGTCGCGGCCGCCCTCCGGATGAAGGCCGCGCCCTCCGGGCCCCGCTTGATCCTGGAGACCAACCGGAGCGAATTCGAGCGCAAGAGGTTTTCGACCGCGTTCCTCCTCGCCGTTCCGGCCGGGACGGCGGTGGTTCTGAAGAATTCGCACGGCCTCGTTCGAGCGGAGGCCGTCGCCTCGGCCGAGATCTCCAATCCCAACGGCGACGTCGTCGTCCGGGACTTGGCCGGCCCCCTCGTCTTGAGCTCAAGCTACGAGAGCGTCGACGTCGCCGGCGTCGGCGGCAACGCCCGGATCGACGCCCCTCACTCCCGGGTCGTCCTGAAAAAGATCAAGGGCGGGCTGATCGTGAGCCATTCCTACGATAAGATCGACCTGGAGGAAATCGACGGCCCGGTTTCCGTCGAGGGAACGCATTCCAAGGTCACGGCCCGAGGCCTGGCCTCGACGGCCGGGATCTCCACAACGTACGAAGCCGTCCGGGTCGAGGACGCCGGGGCCGTCACGATCCGGGCCCGTCACAGCGACATTTTCGCGAAAAACATCGGCGGGACGCTTGACGTGACGAACACGTACGGCCGCATCCGCTTGGAGAATATCGAGGGCGAGCTCAAAATCGACGGCCGGAACGTCGCCGTCGAGGGGCGGGGCGTCCGGTCGTCCGATGTCTTCGTCCAGACGACTTACGAAAACGTCTTCCTGGCCGGCGGCTTGGGAAAAATTTCCGTTGCCTTGACCCACGGCCGTCTCCGCCTGGAGCCCGAGGCGGCCTTGACCGGGCCGGTGGATGTCCGGGGCGATTACGCGGACGTCCGCTTGCTTTGGCCGGCCGGATTCCGGGCTCCGTTCCAAGCCCGCATCCGCGACGGCCGGATGATCTGGAATCTGCCCGATCCCCTCGATTCGGAAAAATCGAACGGCGTCACCGAAGTCCGGGCGTTCTCCGGGGCGGCCGGGAATCCGGGGGTGACGATTGAAACGGCCCACGGCGACGTCCAGGTCGACGCGGCCGGGCGGTGAGGCGCCTCAGGGTTTCGACCGCGGGCAGAGGATCCGGGCGCTCAGCGCGCCGTTGATCTTGATGTTGAACAGGTTGATCAAGTTGGTGAGATCCTTCTTGAACTTCGTCACGTAGCGGACGAACCCGATTTCCATCTTGAAGCGGAGCAGATTCTCGAATTCCCCCACTTCGTCGTTGAGCTCGATCAGGTAATGGGCGATCGCCCGGTACTGGGCGTTGATCTCGATGAGATCGATTTCACTGACCTTGGCCGCCTCCAGGTGGGGCGGCAGGGATTCGAGAATGGCCAGGCTTTCGCTGTTGATCTCCCCGACCGATTCGCGGATCTCCTGAAAAAACGACTTGTACTCGAGCGGCTTTTTCAGCTTGGCCTCGGCCCGGTCGATCAGTTTTTCGCTCTGGGTTTTAAGCGACGCGATCAGCTCTCGCACGCCGAAATATTTCCGCCGGAAATTGTAGAGATCGATGAAATCGCGGCCGATGTAGATCTTATCCTCGTAGTGGCTCAGCAGCTCGACGGGCGAATGCGTGTAATACTTGACCTCGTATCTCCGTCCGCCCGAGTCCCGCTCCCCCAGCCGGGCCAGGACAAGGAAATTGTTCTGTTCGATGAAATAGCTGTTGACCTGGACGAGGGCTGAATAGACGGCCAGGTTTTGAACGAGCAGCTCTTTGAGATAATCCAGGAGGCCTTCCTTTTTCGTCACCAGCTCGGAGACGGCCGGGCTGGGCGTGGAGCTGGGATGGGAATACGAGGGGGTCAGGAGATGGAGGACGGGACCCGATCCCAGCTCCAAGTAGAGGTTTTTCAAAACCTTCTGGTGAAGATCGTCGAGGACGAGGGAGGGGATCGGGGGAAGGTCCTTCAGGTCGATCTTGAGGAGCTCTTCAACTTCGTTCATGTCCCTTTACTTCCGTCGCGATGTTATTCGAGTTTATCACCGAGGAAGGGAAAAAGCAATGAATCCGGCCCGCGTTTCAAGGCTCCCGCCTATCGATCGTCCAGGCTTCCGTCCCGTATTTCCGGCGGCGCAGGTCCTCGATCGCGGCCCGTTCCGCGTCCTCCAAGGAACGCGCCTCGAACTCGACTCCGCCGAAGGCGGCCAGGCCCTCGATGAAACGTCCGGCCGCCTCGTCGAAACCGACCGGCCGCCCCAGGGCTTCCGACAGCGAGGTCATCTGGATCACGCCCGCCGGATCCTCCTTCCTCAGGGAGACGGCCCTGAGGAGCTCCTCATCCTTCGCCAGGGGGATGGAGCCGTGCTGGAGAAAGCGGTTCCCGATCCTCTTTTGGGCGCTGCCGATGATTTTCCGGCCGTCGATTTCGATCTCGTCGCGGGCCGGACGGGAAAAGCACGGCATCGTCCCCTTCGCATAGCCGGACGGCGTCTCGGCGGCCAGGGACGGCTTCAGACCGAGCGATTCCAAGCCCTTGACCAGGGCCTGGGAAATCCAGAGGTAGGAGCCCCCCAGCGTCGAGGTGAAGGTTCCGTCGTCGGAGGAGACGACGGCGTAAGTCACCTCCCGGTCATGAAGGACGAGCTTGCCGCCCGTCGGCCGCCGCACCACGCCAAGGCCGTTCCTCCGGCAGAACTCCAGGTCGACGACCCGGGCCGTCGTTTGGCCGGCTCCGAGGGACACCGTCGGCCTCTCCCATCGGTAGAAGCGGACGATCGTGGAGGGATCATCCGTCAGCGAGCGGAAGAGGAATTCGTCGACGGCCATGTTCCAGTCCCCGGCCGTCGGAACGCGGTCGACGATGAGACGCCACTTTTTTCCAGACATCATCCTTTCCGATAAAAAGAAAGAGAGAGAGCGGGCAATGGGACTCGAACCCACAACACCCGGCTTGGGAAGCCGGTACTCTACCATTGAGCTATGCCCGCGCTCTCTCCACCGGTCGAAGCCGGTCGGGCCACGGGAATATTTAGCCCGGATGGGGCCGGATTGTCAACCGGTTGTATAGGTCCGCCGCGCGGGGACATCATCTGACTCCGATTGTTTTCCATGTGTCTGGACCTGCCCCCCCCCGGAGGAGTCACGAATTTTATCAACGGATGAAAGGCGCCGAAAGCGATGATTCATCATTGTTTTGCGTAAATATTTATCAGGGCGGATAGAGGACGTTGATGGCTGCGGTTATTCAGCCCCAAGATGACGCTGTGGTGAACGAGACGATCGACGGCCGCGGCCGTCACCATCGGATCCTTGAAGATCCCTTCCCGCTTGGAAAACGGAAGGTCCGAGGCGATCAGAACGCCGCCGGTCATAAAATTCCTCGAAAGCGTTGACTTCTCCGAAGGTGGTTTTTATAATCGGCCGCGAATCCCTTTTCAAGGAGGCCGCTCATGTCACGGGCCGATGAATCTCGAACCGCCGCTCCCGTGATCCCGCCCGACATTCCCCGGCTGAGCCCGGGAGTCGTTTTCGAGGGCGAACTCGCCTCTTCCGAGGACATCCTCATCCAGGGAGAGTTCAAGGGAACGCTCCGACTCCTTCCCCAAGCGAGCGTTTACATCGACCGCGGCGCCCGGGTCGAGGCCTCCGTCGCCGCCGGAAACGTTTATGTCTTCGGCACGCTGATCGGGCCGGCCCGGGCCTCGGCCTGCGTGTTCCTCTCGGCCGAGGCCGAAATGAAAGGCGACATCTCGGCCGCCCGCCTCTTCGTCCAGGAGGGCGCCCGGTTCCGCGGCAGCGTCCAGACCACGGCCGACTGAGGCGTCCGTTCCAGCGGCCTCGTTCCACCCTCGCCGCCCCTGGAGTATAATAATCAGCCGTCATGGACGCCTTCGAGCTCGTCTCCGATTTCAATCCCAAGGGCGACCAGATCCGGGCGATCGAAGACCTCTCGGAAGGACTCGACCGGGGGCTTCTCCACCAGGTCCTGATGGGCGTGACGGGATCGGGAAAGACGTTCACGGTGGCCAACGTCATCGCCCGGGCCAACCGCCCGGTCCTCGTGATCTCCCACAATAAGACCCTGGCCGCCCAGCTCTTCCAGGAGTTCCGCCGCTTCTTCCCTCGCAACGCCGTCGAATACTTCGTTTCCTATTACGATTACTACCAACCCGAGGCCTACCTCCCCTCCTCCAACACGTATATCGCCAAGGAAGTCACGATCAACGACGAAATCGACCGGATGCGCCTGAACGCGACCAACCGCCTCTTCGAGCGCCGGGACGTGATCATCGTCGCCTCGGTCTCCTGCATCTATGGAATCGGCGCCCCGGAAACGTACTACGCCATGAGCTTTCCCCTGGCCGCCGGCGAGCGCGGGCCGCGGAAGCGGATCATCCAGGCCCTCGTCGACATCCAATACGAGCGCCAGGAGGATGATTTCAAACGCGGCGGGTTCCGGGTTCGGGGCGACGTCATCGACGTCTTTCCGGCCTACGCCGATTTCGCCTACCGCATCGAGCTGGACGGGGACGCCGTCGGCCGGATCACCTCGATCGACCCCCTTCTCGGCCGCCAACGGGAGGAATTTTCCAAGATCATCATCCACCCCCGGACCTTTTTCTCCACCCCCCGGGACATCCTCGAGGCCTCGGTCGACGGCATCGAAGAGGAGCTGAAACAGCGGGTGGACGATCTTCGGACCCGCGGACGGATCATCGAGGCGGAACGTCTCGAGGAACGGACCCTCTTCGACTTGGACATGCTCCGGGAATTCGGGTATTGCCCGGGGATCGAGAATTACTCCCTCTATCTCAGCCGGAGGAAGCCCGGCCAGCCGCCCTACACCCTCCTCGATTATTTCCCCCGGGATTTCCTGACGATCATCGACGAGTCGCACGTCACGATCCCCCAAATCGGGGGGATGTACCACGGCGACCGGTCCCGCAAGGAAACCCTGATCGAGCACGGCTTCCGCCTGCCCTCGGCCCTCGACAACCGGCCTCTCCAGTTCCGCGAGTACGAGGAGCGGGTCGGCCCCGTCCTTTACGTCTCGGCCACGCCGGCTCCTTACGAAATCAAGGCCTCCCGGAAACGGATCATCGAGCAGATCATCCGGCCGACCGGCCTGATCGATCCCGAGATCGAGATCCGCCCGGTGGCCGGACAAGTGGAGGATCTCCGCCGGGAAATCGAACGAAGGGCCGCCCGGAAGGAACGGGTGCTGGTCACGACCCTGACCAAGAAGATGGCCGAGGACCTGACCCGTCATTATCACGACTTGGGACTCCGGGTCCGCTTCCTCCACGCCGAGATCGAAACGCTCGAGCGCGTCGTTCTCCTCCGGGATCTCCGGAAAGGAGTCTTCGACGTTCTCATCGGCATCAACCTCCTGCGCGAAGGCCTGGACCTTCCCGAGGTCTCCCTCGTCGCCGTTCTCGACGCCGACAAGGAGGGATTCCTCCGGTCGACGACGGCCCTGATCCAGACCTTCGGCCGGGCCGCCCGCCACGTCGAGGGCCGGGCGATCCTTTACGCCGACGTCCTCACCGACTCGATCAAGGCGGCCGTAGCCGAGACGAACCGCCGCCGGGCCCTCCAGGCCGCCTACAACGCGGCCAACGGCATCACCCCGCGGTCGATCCGCAAGGAAATCGACGAAGGACTGGCCTCGGCGGCCGAGCGCGATTATTTCGATTACACCAGGATCGCCGAGGACCGGGCCGTCTTCCTCTCGCCCGAGCGGCGCAAGCGGAAAATCGAGGAGCTGGAGAAAGCCATGAAGACGGCCGCCCGGGATCTGGATTTCGAAAAAGCGGCCGGGCTGCGCGACGAGATCGCCCGGTTGAAAAAGGGCGAGCTGGCGATCTAGGGAGCGGACGATGTCGCACCCCTTGAAGGAGGCCGCCGCCGGGCTGCCGGACAAGCCCGGCGTCTACCTCTTCAAAAACGCCCGGGGCGAGCCGGTCTACATCGGCAAAGCCCGTTCCCTGGTCGACCGGGTCAAATCGTATTTCCAGCCGACCGACGACCCGAAAGTCCGGAACATCCTGGCCGAGACCGTCCGCCTTGATTTCATCCTGACGGCCTCCGAGCGGGAAGCCGCTTTTCTTGAAAACAACTTCATCCATCATCTCCAGCCGAAGTTCAACCTCCGCTTGAAGGACGACAAGAGCTTCCCCTATCTTCGCCTCATGGTTCGGGACTCCGTCCCCGGCCTTTTTTTCAGCCGGAAGGTCGACGCCTCCGACGGAGCCCGGTACTTCGGCCCGTTCAGTCCCGCCCGGGAGGCGGGAAAAACCCTCCAGCTGCTCACGAAATCCTTCCGGCTGCGGACCTGCGCCGAAGCTGTCTTCCGCACCCGCCGGCGCCCTTGCCTCGAATTCGAGATCGGGAACTGTTCGGCCCCGTGCGTCGGAAAGATCAGCCCTGAGGACTACGCCGCGTCCGTCCGGGACGCCGTCCTCTTTCTGGAGGGCCGGACGCGGGAGCTCGCCGGAATCCTGCGCGGCCGGATGGACGCCGCGGCCTCGGCGGAACGCTTCGAGGATGCCGCCCGCTGGCGGGACCTGCTCCGGACGGTTGAGCAGATCCGCTCCCGGCCGAAAGCGATTTCAGTCAAGCTGGAAAACCAGGACGTCATCGGCCTGGCCCAAGCGGGCGCCCTTCAGGCTTTTTGCGTCTTTCTCATGAGGGACGGCAAGGTCCGGGAATCCGTCTCTCTTATCCGAGAACGAGACGCCGGGCCTTCCCCGGAAAAAGCTCTTCGGGATTTCCTCGAGGATCATTATTCCGGACGTCCGCTTCCCGACCGGATCCTCGTGCCGGCCTTGCCTGAGGGCGCGGCCGCCCTACGGGCTCGGTGGAAGACGGCGGCGAAGCGCCGCGTCGGCCTCGTCGTTCCCCGGAGAGGCGACAGCCGGACGCTTCTCGATTGGGCGGTTAAAAACGCCGAAAGCCTCCTCCGGCGGGCGGACGGCGAGAGGGCCGCGGTCGAGGATCTTCAATCCGCCCTCGGCCTTCAGTCCGTCCCCGTCCGGATCGACGGCTTCGACGTCTCGCACACCCAAGGCGTGGAAACGATTGCCTCCCTGGTCACCTTCTGCGGCGGCCGTCCGGCCAAGGAGGGCTACCGGAGATACCGGATCCGGACCGCCGGCCCGGCCGACGACACGGCCGCCCTGGCCGAGGCCCTGGAAAGGCGCTACGGCCGGGTTCTTCGGGAAAAGCAGATCCTGCCCGACCTGGTCTTGATCGATGGCGGCCTGCCCCAGCTGGGGGCGGCTCGGGCCGACCTGGACCGCTTGGGCCTGAACGGCCTTCCCGCCGTCTCCCTGGCCAAACGCGAGGAAATCCTTTACACTCCCGACCGGCCCGGCGGGATCCGGCTGGCGCCCACATCGCCCGCCCTCAAGCTCGCCCAGTATATCCGGGATGAAGCCCACCGGTTCGCCCTCGCCCTCCACCGGAAGCGACGGGCGGATCGAAGCCTGAAATAAGCGAAGGATTCCGCCTCCTCCCGGCCCCGGGCCGGCGGCGGACAAGGAGACGAGCATGATCCTGGGAACCGGCGTCGATATGATCGAAGTCGCCCGCGTCCAAAAGGCGATCGAACGGAACCCGCGTTTCGTCGACAAGGTCTTTTCCCCCCTCGAGATCACCTATTGCGAAGGCAAAAAAAACCGCTTCCAACACTTGGCCGCCCGTTTCGCGGCCAAGGAGGCGTTCATCAAGGCCCTGGGCCGCGGCGTGCCCTGGACATCGGTCGAGGTCGTCAATCTGCCCTCGGGGCAGCCGACCCTGTCCGTCCGGGACGGAAAGGATTACGGATTCAGCCGGGCCCATGTTTCCCTGACCCACCTGGCGGATCATGCCATCGCGGTCGTCGTCCTGGAGCGGTAAGTGACTCCGGCTCTTGATTTCCCGCCCGCATTGCTTATCATAGGCTCAAGAGTTCTAAAGAGGAGATTTCATGAATAAAACGCGCGTTCGAAACATCTGGACCGGGCTTCTGGTTCTCGTCCTGGCCGGGCCGGTCCTGGCCGACGAAGGCCTCTGGCTGTTCAACATGCCGCCGGCCGAGATCTTGAAGGCGAAATACAATTTCGTCCCCTCGCCCGAATGGCTCGACCATCTCCGTCTGTCCTCCATCCGGTTTGGAGGAGCTTCGGGATCGTTCGTCTCGCCCGACGGCCTCGCCCTGACGAACCACCACGTCGGGCAGGGGGCCATCCAGCGTCTCAGCACTCCCGAGCGCGACCTGATGAAGACCGGCTTCTACGCCCGGACCCGGGCCGAGGAGCTCAAGGTTCCGGGATTGGAGCTTTCCGTCCTCCAAAGCATCGAGGACGTCACCGCCAGGATCAAGGGCGTCGAGCGTCCGGAGATGACCGCGGCCGAAGCGGCCGAGGCCCGCGACCGTGAAATCGCGGCGCTCGAGGAGGAAGAGAGCGAAAAAACCGGCCTTCGCTGCGCGGTCGTCAATCTCTTTTCCGGGGGGATGTACCACCTCTACCGGTACAAGATCATCACCGACGTCCGCTTGGTCTTCGCTCCGGATTACCTGATCGCCTTCTTCGGAGGCGACCAGGACAATTTCACGTATCCCCGGTATGACCTCGATATCTGCCTCTTCCGCCTTTATGAAAACGACCGGCCCTACCCCACTCCGCATTACCTGAAGTGGAACACTTCCGGGCAGAAGGAAGGCGATCTGGTCGTGGTCTCGGGCCACCCCGGTTCCACGGGCCGCCTTCTGACGGTTTCCCAGCTCGCCTTTCTCCGCGACGTCGCCTATCCTTGGACGCTGGCCAACTACGAGCGCCGCCGGGCCGGCTTGCAGTACTTCAGCAAGCGCGGCGGCGAGGCCGCCCGCAACGCCCGCGGTCCGCTGTTCGGAATCGAAAACAGCCTCAAGGCCGTGACCGGATATCAATCCGGGCTTCTCGATCCCGTTCTGATGGAGATCAAGCTCAAGGAGGAAACCGCCCTTCGGGAGGCCGTCCGCCGGGATCCCGAGATAGACAAGCTTTATGGAGCGGCCTGGGACGAGATCGCCGCGGCCCAGAAGACCTATGCCGAAATTTATAAAATGTACCGCTATTTCGAGGGCGGAGCCGGGTTCACGACCTCTTACTTCTCCACCGCCCGGACGCTCGTCCGCCTGGCCGCCGAAAAGCCCAAGCCCGACGCGGAACGGCTGCGCGAGTACCGGGACGTCTCCCTCCCCGCCATCACCCGCCGGCTGACGGCCGAAACACCCGTTTTCAACGATCTTGAAGTTTTCAACCTGACGGATTCCCTCATCCAGCTCCAGAAGGAATTCGGCTCCCTGCCCGAGGTCAAGTGGCTGTTCGCCGGCCGGCTGGCCGAGGATGTGGCCAAGGACTTGATCTCCGGAACGAAGCTCGGCGATCCCGCGGTCCGGAAAGCCTACCTCGAGGGAGGCCTCCAAGCCGTCTCCCTGTCCGTTGATCCGATGATCAAGCTGGCCTGGCTCGTCGATCCCTTGTCCCGGGGCGTCCGGAAACGTTACGAGCAGGAAGTGGAATCCGTCGAAACGCGCAACGGCGCCCTGATCGCCCAGGCCGTCTTCAAGCTGAAGGGAACGGCCGTCGCGCCCGACGCCACGGGCACGCTCCGTCTCAGCTTCGGGGCGGTCAAGGGATATGTCGAAAACGGGAAGAAAATCCCTTCGTTCACGACCTTCAAGGGAATGTACGACCTCTCGGCGAGGAACGGCAACAAGGATCCCTACGAGCTCGCCCCGGCCGTTCTTTCCCGGAAAGAAAAGGTCAAGCTCGCCACCCCGCTCAATTTCGTGGCGACGTGCGATTCGATCGGCGGCAATTCAGGCTCGCCGGTCGTCAACCGGAAAGGCGAGCTCATGGGCGTTCTCTTCGACGGCAACATCCAAAGCCTTCCGGCTCGTTTCGTCTATACCGAGACGCTCAACCGGTCGGTGATGGTCCATGCCGCCGGAATCCTCGAGGCCCTGTCGAACATCTACGACGCCAAGCCCCTGGTGGACGAGATCTTGGGGAAGAAGTAATCGGGGCATGATCGATCCGGGGGGCGCGGCGGAAGCCGTGCCCCCCCGTTTTATCCGTTTTACAGAAGCCGGCGCCGCCGCCCGGCGTACAGCATCGCAAAGAGAAGAAGAAAACAAGGCAGGATCAGGGCGTTTTCCGTGTAAAACCGGAAAGCCGTCTTTCCCAGGACTTCCCGCAGCGTTCCTCCGATGAGGGCGAAATCAGCGACGAGGACCGCCCGCTCGACCGGCCGAAAGCGCGGCAGGGCCGACGACAACAGGAAAACGGCCGGCAGCCCGTAGAGATAATTATAGTTCCAGCCGAGGGGGGAAACCATAGGAATGAGCATCATCAGGGCCGCGGCCTCGGCGAATTCCGAGCCGGGAATCGCGGCCGCCCGGCCCCGGCGGACCATCTCCAGGTACAAGAGGCCGAGAACCGCGGCGGCGAGGCCGCCGATGATCAACGGCCCGGCGGTTGAGGGGAAGCCGAAGGCCTTAAAGGCCTTAGCCGCGAAGGCCCAAAGGGAGGCATTGTCCCCCGTCAGGAGAAGCCCGGGGGTGGAGGCGAAAAGGGTGTTTTTCCACTCGGCGAGAACGGCCGCGTTGCCGGCGAATCCGTAAACGGCCGCCGGCAGGATCAGGCCGGCCGCCAGGGCCGCCGCTCCTCCGGCCAGCATCGCCCATTTCCTTTTAAGAACCAGGTCCGGCAGAAAAATCGCGGCGTAAGGCTTGAACAGCAGCGACACCCCGACGCTCAGTCCACCCCCGCCCGGCCGGCCCGCCGCGTTCTCCCGGACCATCACGACCATCAACAGAAGAAGCAAAAGGTTCACCTGCCCCAACTGGAACTCCCGTCCCAGATTTTTCGCCATGACGGCCGCGGTCCAGACCGCCGCCCATCGGACCGCTCGTTCGGAGCCGGCCGGCCAGCGGGACACGATCCTGAGAATGCCGGCCAGGCAGGCGGCCATGACGATGAACCAGACGGCCTTGGCCGCCTCGAGGGGAAGGAGGGAGAGCGGGGCGAAGAGGAAGGCCGCGGCCGGGGCGTATTTGAACTGGAGATGCCCGTCCGTTTCCCGGTAAAGGGTTTCCCCGGCCAGCAGCCGCTCGCCGGCCCGGAAGCACACTCCGAAATCGGACATGTCCGGCCGGACGCCGAACCAATAAACCGGCCCGGCGATCAGAACGAGTAAGAGGATTCCGGCCGCCCGGCGTCTTCCGGACGCCGTCTTTTTCGCCTTCGTGGGTTCGCTCATATGCCGGTTAATATATAGAAATCAGCGAGCCGAAGCAAAGCGAAAGCTCGGCGACGGCCTCCCCTCCGCGTATTTGACAGGGCCTGAATCTTCTGTTAAATATAGAAAATGGTCAAGTGGCTTTCGGAAAAACTCTTCGGAACGAAGAGCGAACGGGACCTCAAAAAGCTCACCCCCTACGTCGGCCTCATCAACGATTTCGAATCCAGGATCCGAGAGCTTTCCGATGACGCGCTGCGAGCCAAAACCGGGGAATTCCGGGAAAAGCTCGCTCAAGGCGCGGCTTTGGATGATCTTCTGCCCGAGGCCTTCGCCGTGGTCCGGGAAGCCGCCCGGCGGACGACGGGGATGCGTCCGTTCGATGTTCAGCTGATCGGCGGCGTCGTCCTTCACCAGGGAAAAATCGCCGAGATGAAGACGGGCGAGGGAAAAACCCTCGTCTCCACCCTCCCCGCGTACCTCAACGCCCTGGAAGGCCGGGGCGTCCATATCGTCACGGTCAACGACTATCTGGCCAAGCGGGACACGGAATGGATGGGCCCCATTCATCGCTTTCTCGGGCTGACAGTCGGGACGATCCAGCATGACATGCCCGACGCCGACCGCCTAGCTGCCTACCGGGCCGACATCACCTACGGCACCAACAACGAGTTCGGCTTCGACTACCTGCGCGACAATATGAAATTCCGGCTGTCGGACCTGGTCCAGCGGCCCTTCAATTACGCCGTCGTCGACGAGGTCGACTCGATCTTGATCGACGAAGCCCGGACCCCCCTCATCATCTCCGGTCCGAGCGAGGGCTCGACCGATCTCTACCAGAAGGCCGACACGGTGGTCCGCCGCTTCGCGGCCGACACGCATTTCAAGATCGACGAGAAATCGCGGGCCGTTTCGCTCCTGGAGGAGGGCGTGGCCGCGGCCGAAAAAGCCCTTCACGTCTCCAACCTGTACGACCTCTCCCAGATGGACCTGGTTCACGGCCTGAACCAAGCCTTGAAAGCCCACTTCCTCTTCAAGCGCGACGTCGATTACATGGTCAAGGACGGCCAGGTGATCATCGTCGACGAGTTCACCGGCCGTCTTATGCCCGGCCGCCGCTACAGCGACGGTCTGCACCAGGCTTTGGAGGCCAAGGAACGAGTCCGGATCGAGCAGGAAAACCAAACCCTGGCCTCGATCACCTTCCAGAATTATTTCCGGATGTATAAGAAGCTGGCCGGGATGACCGGGACCGCGGCGACCGAGGCCGAGGAATTCCGGCATATCTACGGGCTGGACGTGGTCGAAATCCCGACCAACAAGCCGCTCATCCGCATCGAGAATCCCGACGTCATCTACCGGACGGCGGAGGAAAAATGGAACGCCGTCCAGGAGGAAATCGTCGCCCTGAACGCGACCGGCCGCCCCGTCCTCGTCGGGACGACGTCGATCGAGAAATCGGAGCTCTTGAGCGGCAAGCTCCGGCGCAAGGGCATCAAGCACGTCGTCCTCAACGCCAAGTATCACGAGCAGGAGGCCGGGATCATCGCCCAGGCCGGCCGGTCGGGAGCGGTGACGATCGCGACCAACATGGCCGGCCGCGGCGTCGATATTCTCCTCGGCGGAAATCCCGAGGCCATCGCCCGGGAAACCCTTCGCCGCGCCGGCGTCGACCCGGCCAAGGCGGAGGCCGAACAGCTCGAAAACGCCCGGGCCGAGGCCCGAAAAACCATCGGCGAGGAACACGACCGCATCGTCGGTTTGGGCGGACTCCACATTCTCGGCACCGAGCGTCATGAAGCCCGCCGCATCGACAACCAGCTCCGCGGCCGGGCCGGGCGCCAGGGCGATCCCGGATCGTCCCGCTTCTACTTGAGCCTCGAGGACGACTTGATGCGGATTTTCGGAAGCGACCGCATCAAGGGACTGATGGCCCGCATCGGGATGGCCGAGGGCGTGCCCATTGAGCACTCGATGGTCTCCAAGGCCATCCAGCGGGCCCAGAAGCAGGTCGAGGGCCACAACTTCACCATCCGCAAGCACCTTCTCGAATACGACGACGTCATGAACAAGCAGCGGATGACCGTGTACGCCCAGCGGAAGGATATCCTCGAGGGCAAGGACCTCAAATCGTACATCGAGGATTTGGTCGAGCAGATCCTCGACTGGCAGCTCGACACCCACGTCTCGGAAAACAAATCGCCCGACGAGTGGGATCTGGACGGCTTCCGAAACGCCCTCGCCTCCCAGTTCGGGATCGATGCCGGCGGACTGGGCATCGATTGGAACGCCGTCTCCTTCGACCCGCTCCGGGAGAAGATTTTAGTCCATCTCCGCAAGATCTACGAGGACAAGGAACGCCTCATGGGCGCCGGCATGATGCGCCAGTTCGAGCGATTTATCCTTCTCCAGATCATCGACAACCAGTGGAAGGACCATCTCCTGGGCATGGACTACCTGAAGGAGGGAATCGGGCTTCGGGGCTACGGTCAGCGCGATCCGCTGGTCGAATACAAAAAGGAAAGCTTCGAGATGTTCCAGGATATGCTCGACCGGATCGAGGACGAGACGGTCCGCTATCTCTACCTTCTCCAGCCGGCCGTCGAGACCGAGATGACCCGGAGACCCGAAAGGGCCGCCTACCGCCAGGGTCCTCCGCCGGGCGGCGGCGGACCGAAAACCGCCGCCCGGGCGATGATCCCGAGGAAAAGAAAGCGTTGAATCGAGGAGGCCCCATGCTGGACGAAGACATCCGCGAAGGATTGACGTTCGACGACGTCCTCATTCTCCCGGCCAAGTCGGACGTGGAGCCGGCCGACGTTTCGACGATCACCCGGTTCAGCCGCCGGATTGAGCTCCGGATCCCTCTCGTCGGGGCGGCGATGGACACCGTGACCCGGTCGACGATGGCCATCGCCTTGGCCCAGCAGGGAGGCCTCGGGATCATCCACCGAAACATGCCGGCCGAGGTCCAGGCCGACGAAGTCGATAAGGTCAAGCGCTATGAGAGCGGGATGATTCACGAGCCCATCAGCATGCGGCCGACCGACACCATCGGCCAGGCCCGGGACACGATGCGCCATTTCCATATTTCAGGCCTCCCGATCACCGACGCCGCCAACAAGCTCCTGGGCATCCTGACCAACCGGGACATCCGCTTTGAAACCCGTTCGGACATCACGATCGACCGGGTCATGACCCGGTCGCTGGTGACCGTCCCCGTCGGGACGTCGCTCGCCGAAGCGGAAAAGCTGTTCCATCAGCACAAGATCGAGAAGATCCTGATCGTCGACGAGTCCTACCATCTCAGGGGGATGATCACCTACAAGGACATCCTCAAGCGGATCCAGTATCCGAACGCGGCCAAGGACGCCCTGGGCCGCCTCCGGGTCGGGGCGGCCGTCGGCGTCGGCGACGAGGCGATCGGCCGGGTTCAAGCCCTGATCGCGGCCAAGGCCGACGTTCTCGTCGTGGACACGGCCCACGGCCACAGCCGCCGGGTGCTGGACATGGTCAAGCTGATCCGCCGGGAATTCCCCGATCAGGAGCTGGTCGCCGGAAATATCGGAACGGCCGAGGCCGCCCGGGAGCTGATCGACCTCGGGGTCGACGCCGTCAAGGTCGGGGTCGGGCCGGGTTCGATCTGCACGACCCGGATGGTCAGCGGCTGCGGCATCCCCCAGATCACGGCCATCGCCGACGTCGTCCGCATCGCCCGGCCCAAGGATATCCCCGTCATCGCCGACGGCGGGGTGAAATTCTCCGGGGACATCACCAAGGCGGTCACGGCCGGAGCCAGCACGGTCATGCTGGGAAACATGCTCGCCGGAACGGACGAGGCTCCCGGAGAGGTCGTCCTCTATCAGGGGCGCTCCTACAAGATTTACCGGGGCATGGGATCGCTCGAGGTCATGCGTGAAGGCCGGAGCCGCGACCGCTATTTCCAGGACGCCGCCGTCCCCGAGGCGAAGCTCGTCCCGGAAGGCATCGAGGGCATGGTCCCCTATAAGGGCGCGGTCGCCTCGATCATCCAGATGCTCGTCGGGGGCCTCAAATCCGGGATGGGCTACGCCGGCTGCCGGACGATCCGCGAGCTCCAGGAGCGCGGCCGCTTCATCCGGATTTCATCCGCCGGCCTCAAGGAAAGCCACGTCCACGACGTCATGATCACCAAGGAAGCGCCCAACTACCGGCGCGAATAGCGGTTATCGTCAGCTTTTGACCCGGTTCTCGGAATCGACATGGACGACCTTGGGCCTCCATTCCTTGATTTCCGTCTCCTCGAACTGGGCGTAAGCCGCGATGATCAGCAGGTCGCCGGGGCGGGCCCGGTGGGCGGCGGCCCCGTAAATGGCCACGCTCCCCGATCCCCGCTCTTCCCGGATGATGTAGGTTGAAAACCGGGCGCCGTTGGAAACATTGTACACGTGCGCTTTCTCGTACGGAACGAGGCCGGCGGCCTCCATGAGGTCCTCGTCCAGCCCCAGGCTCCCTTCGTAATGAAGATCGGATACGGTGACCCGGGCCCGGTGGATTTTTGATTTGAGCATCGTGCGGCGCATGGACCTCTTTCTCCTAGGCGACGATCAGATTGTCGATCAGGCGCGTCCGGCCGATCCAAACGGCCAGGGCGATCAAGGTTCCGTTCTTGAGGACGGAGACGGGCTCGAGGTTTTCGGGACCGACCGCCTCGACGTAATCGATGCGGGCGGTCGGCTCGGCCTCGATCAGGGTTCTCATCCGGAACAGCACCCGCCCCGCGTCCCGCTCCCCCGCCTCGATGAGCGTCCGGGCCTCGGCCAGGCTCAGCGACAGGATCCGGGCGGCCCGCCGCTCCTCCGGATTCAGGTAGGTGTTGCGCGAGCTCAGGGCCAGGCCGTCGGCTTCCCGGACGATCGGCCCGACGATCATCCGGACAGGGACGTTCAGATCGGCGATCATCCGCTTAAGGATCAAGGCTTGCTGGGCGTCTTTTTGGCCGAAGACGGAGCAATCCGGCTGCACCAGGTTGAACAGCTTCAAGACGATCGTGCAGACGCCCCGGAAATGACCGGGACGGGACCGCCCGCAAAGCTTGTCCTGGAGGTCCCGAACCTCGACGAACGTCCGGTGTTCCGAGGCATACATGTCTTCAGCCGCCGGGGCGAACAGGTAATCCGCGCCCTCGGCCCGAAGCATCGCCGCGTCCCGCTCGAAATCGCGCGGGTAGGTGTTCAAATCTTCCTTGGGCCCGAATTGCGTCGGATTGACGAACAGGCTGACGACAGTGATGTCGGCCGCGGCCCGGGAGAGCCGGACCAGCGACAAATGCCCCTCATGCAGGAATCCCATCGTCGGGACAAGGCTGATCGAACGTCCCCGCCGCCGCTCTTCCCGGACCGCCCGGCCCATTTCCTCGACCGTCGCGATGATCTTCATGGCTCTTCTCCGGGGCTCAGCCGCGCGCCCGGCCGCTTTTCGGCCCGCGGGCCGTCCCGGCTTTCAGGTGATAGGAATGAGCCTCGTCCGGGAAGACACCCGACCGGACGTCGTCCCGGTAGCGGCCGACCGCTTCTGAAATCACCCCGTGGAGGTCGGCGTAGGTCTTGACGAATTTGGGCATGTAGCCATGGTGAAAGCCGACCAGGTCGTGAAAAACGATGATCTGGCCGTCACAGCCAGGCCCGGCTCCGATGCCGATCGTGGGAATGCCGACCGCGGCCGTAATCCCCGCTGCGACCTCCGCCGGGACGCACTCCACAACCATCCCGAAAGCCCCGGCTTTTTCCACGGCCCGGGCCTCGGCCACGAGCCGCCGGGCTCCGGCCGGCGTCGTCCCTTGGACCTTGAAGCCGCCGAAGCGGCCGATGGACTGGGGCGTGAGCCCGATATGGCCGAGGACGGGAATGTCGGCCTCGACCAAGGTTTCGATCAGCCGCAACCTCCGGGGCGAGGCGCCCTCGATCTTAACGGCCGCCGCCCCCCCCTCCTTGATGAACCGGCCGGCGTTGGCCACGGCCTGCTCGGTGGAGAGATGATACGAGAGGAACGGCATGTCGCCCACGACCAGGGCTCGCCGGGTGGCCCGGGCGACCGGCTTCGTGTGATTGATCATCTCGTCCATCGTCACCGGAAGCGTGTTTTCGTAGCCGAGGAGGACCATGCCGAGGGAATCTCCGACGAGAAGGAGGTCCGCGCCGGCCGCGTCCAGGATGGAAGCGACGGCGTAATCGTAGGCCGTGAGGGCCACGATCTTGCCGGCGCCCTTGCGGGCCCGGAGGAGGGGGACCGTCATTCGGGAGGGCTCTTGCTGGGGGGTCATGTTTTATCCTTTCTCCCCACCCCGTCTTAAAAACCGGGGTTGGGGTAAAGTCTCAATCGCTCATCTCTTCTTCGCCGCCGCTCCGTCGAAGCTGGACGGGACATAATAGAGGGACGTTTTCTTCATTCCGTTGATCTGCTCGATCAAATCGTCGAGGTGATCCCCGCGGGACGCGTCGAGCTCGTCGGACTTGACGACGAGAAGGGGCGTGGCCTGGTAATTGAAGAAAAAATAATCATAAGCCTCGATGAGGTCTTGAAGATACTTTTCCGAGATGTTCCGGTCGAGCGGCGATCCCTGGCGGCTGATCCGGCGCAGCAGCGTGGGCAGGCCGATTTGGAGATAGATGACGAGGTCGGGCTTGGGAATCCTTTCGGAAAACACGCCGTAGATCTTATCGTAAACGGCCAGCTCGTCGTCCGACAGCGTCTGGTAAGCGTAGATCTTGTCTTTTTCGAAGATATAGTCGCAAAGGATCCGCTCCTCGAAGAGCTCCCGCTGGACAAGGCGGGACTGCTGGTGATAGCGGTTGACCAGGAACACGAGCTGGGCCAGGAAGGCGGCCCCGTCTTTTTCGTCGTAGAAATCCTTGAGATAGGGATTGTCGGTCTTGTCCTGAACGAGCTTTCCGCCCATCCGCTCGGCCAAAAGCCCGGCCCATTGCGTCTTCCCCGAATGGAAAACGCCCTCCAGGGCGATATGCCTGAATGCGCCGGCGTCGAAGGCGGTCATGAACGCTCGTCTCCCGCTTTTTTTATAATGAAGAACAGGGGCGAAGTCAACGCGGCCTCCCTTAAATGTTAATCCGGATGGGCAGGATCACCGTCGTGATCCCCTTCCACCGGAGCTCCTGCTGGATGGCAAACGCCGTTTCGTTGTGGAGAAGGCGATGAATGACGCCCGGCTTCCGGAAAACGGACTGACCGGCGAAAACGATGGAATCGGGAAATTCCCGGCTCACCGCCTCGATCAGGGACGAAGCCGTGGCCACCACATCCGGCCCCATTTCCATCCGGGCCGCGGCCGGAAAACCGAAACGCCGGGCCAGGGAAACGTATTGATCGAGATCCCGGCGGGTGGCCTCCTCCAGCTTCCGGACCTCGTCGGTCCCCTTGAAGGCGGTCACGTCGATCTCCCCCACCGAGACGAAGATGAACTGCTTGTAGAGGCGGCGGAAGCTGCGGAGGATCGATAAAAACGTATGGACGCCGAATCCCGTGTACCCGTTGACGAGTTGAATGGCCGTCGTCGCCTTCGGCTGGACCGGGTCATGGTTGACCGGGCCGTCGATCGGCAGACTCAGGAGCTCGTCCAGCTCCCGCACGCCGCGCCGGACGTTATTGTAGTGCCGGCGGGTCAGGAAGCAAAGAAGGACGACCACCCCCGTGATCAGGAAGGTCAGCCAGCCGCCTAAGGCGAACTTCTCGATCGAGGTGATGACGAGAATCGTCAGGCAGACGACCAGGCCGACGAGATGGAGCGGCAGATGCCGCTTCCATTTCGGCTCCGTCGCCCGCTTCCGGATGAACATCCTCGACATGCCGAGCTGGCTGAGAGTGAAGGTCAGGAAGACGTTGATCGAATACATGACCACCAGGGTCGTGATATGGCCGCGCGAATAAAGCAGCAGAAGGATCGCCGATCCGCCCATCATCAGGACGCCGTTCTGGATCGTGAACCGGTTCGAGAGGGAGGCGAACCGGTGCGGGAACCAGTAGTCGGCGGCCATGTTGGCCATGACCCGCGGCCCGTCGACGAATCCCGTCTGGGCCCCGACGAGCAACAGGGCGCCCTCGGAGAAGATGGTGATGAACGCCAGGATCCCTCCGATGGACCAGCCGCTGAACACGCCGTCGGCCAGGACGGCGTTGAGCGTCCGCCCGTCCACCGGCCGCACCCCGATCAACAGGTAGCAGAGAAGGATGCCGCCGGCCGTAAAGGCCAAGGATCCGGCCATGTAGGCCATCGTCTTTTTCCCGGTATGGACGCGGGGCTCCCGAAGGATGCCCAGGCCGTTGGAGACCGCCTCGATCCCGGTGTAAGTCCCCCCGCCCATGGAAAAGGCCTTAAGGAAGAGTAAGATCATGCCGCCGGCTCCAAGCGTCGCCAGCCCCGCCTGGAAATCGCCGCCGATTTTGGCCGAAACCGGCCCGATCCGGGGAGCATGGCTCAAGATTCCGTAGCCGATCAGCAGGAGGTGGGTCAGGACGAAGATAATGAAAATCGGGGCGAGAAGCTGGATCGACTCTTTCACTCCGCGGAGGTTGAGGATCACGAGGATGACAATCAAGGCGAGGTCGAACGGAATCTTGTAGTCATGCCAGGAGACGGGCAGAAAGCTGAACAACGCCGCCCCGCAGGAGACGATCGAGACGGTGATGGTCAGGACATAGTCCACCAGCAGGGCGGCCCCGGAGAGGACCCCGGCCTTGGGACCCAGCGTTTGAGTAGCCACGACGTATCCTCCGCCGCCGGAGGGAAAATATTCGATGATGCGGGCGTACGCCTTGGAAATGATGAAGACCGTCAGGGCCGTGGCCACGGCCAGAAAAAGCGCCAGGTACGTATGCGTCCCCAGCGTCTTGAAGGCTTCCTCGGGACCATACGACGAAGAGGAGAGGCCGTCGGCCCCGAGGCCGATCCAAGCCAGGATGGGAATCAGGGCCAGCTTGTGAAAAAGGGACGGATCCTTGATGCTTTTCGGCTTGCCGATCAACGTTTCCCTGATCCGGTCTCCCAGGGGCTTTTCGTCGTTCATCTCCCTCTCCGGCCGACTTCCCCGGATCGCCTTTCAATCCCCCCGCCTCCCCCGGCCGAGGATGAATTCCTGAGTCGAGGAGGTCGTGGGGGGTGGTTTCCGCGTGATCCGGCGGCTTCGAGCCTGGATTATCCCTCCGGCGGGCGAAAATGTCAAACCGGCCGGCCCCCGGCGCCGGCCGCGCCTTGACTCTTCGGTCCCGGCATGGTATCAAGTATTTCTCCCTCATTACGCATATTTATCTCAATTCCTGGAGGCTTTCATGAAAGGATGGACCGGCAATATCTTACGAGTTGATCTCTCTTCCAAGACGTATAAAAAAGAGACGTTTTCCGAGGAATTCGCCCATAAATGGGTCGGCGGCCGCGGTTTCGCGGTTAAAACCCTGTACGACGAGCTCAAGCCCGGGATCGATCCCCTCGGACCGGACAACAAGTTCATCGTCGCCCTCGGCCCCATTTCCGGAATCCCGGCTCCCAACACCGGCAAGGCCGTCGTCGCGGCCAAATCGCCGCTGACCGGATTCTACGGAGACGGCAACCTGGGAACGCGGGCGGTCGAACAGCTCCGGAAAGCGGGCTACGACATGTTGATCGTCGAGGGCAAGGCCGACCGGCCGACGATGCTCTACATCGAAGACGACAAGGTCGAATTCCTTCCGGCCGACGAAATCTGGGGAAAAGGGACCTTCGCCTGCAACGACTGGATCTATTCGAAATACGGCAAGGGCGTCGGCGTCCTGAACATCGGCCAAGGCGGGGAGAACCTCGCCCGTTTCGCCGTCGTCCGGAGCCTGGAAGGCCGGGCCGGCGGCCGGCCGGGCATCGGGGCGGTCATGGGCTCCAAGCTCCTCAAGGCCATCGTCGTCAAAGGCACTCGTCCCATCCCCCAGGCCGATCCCGCCGGAATGAAGGCCGCCGGCTCGGCCGACCTTCGTCAGGTCGGGGTTCTCGACAAGCAGTCGGGCTGGTCGATCCAAGCCACCACCGGCGTTCTTCCCTTCTGCAACGAGGTCGCCGGCCTGCCCGTCCGCAACTTCCGGAAAACCCATCACCCCTTGGCCTGGCAGGTCGACGGAGAGCGCTGCAACAACGCCCGGGTGGCGACCTACGGCTGCCCGACCTGCACGATGCGCTGCGGCGTCACCGTCCTGGACAAGGAAGGCCACGAATCCGAGCTCGATTATGAAAACGTCGCTCTCCTGGGCCCCAACCTCGAAATTTTCGATATCCCCCAGATGGCCTCGCTCAACTATCTTTGCGACGAATTCGGCCTCGACACGATGTCGGCCGGCTGCACCCTTTCCTTCTATGCCGACGCCATCGACCAAGGGGCGGTGGACGGCGATTTCAAGTTCGGCGACGCCGAGCGGGCCAAGGAGCTCCTCCGCCTGGCCGCCCATCGGGAAGGCAAGGTCGGCCATCTCCTGGCGGACGGAACCCGGCGCATGGCCCGGGCTTTCGGCCGCGGCTCCGAGGCCTACGCCATGAACGTCAAGGGCTTGGAAGTCGCGGCTTACAACTGCAAGTTCATCCCCGGCCAGGCCTTGTCCTACGGTGTCGCGCCCATCGGAGCCCATCACCGGGAAGCCTGGATCATCACCTTCGAGATCAAGCACACGACCCGGGAATCCTACGGCCCGGAAAAGGCGGCCAAGGTCATCGAGCTCCAGCGCATCCGGGGCGGCTTGTTCGAATTCATCGTCGCCTGCCGCTTCCCCTGGATTGAAAACGGCTGGCCGCTCGATCACTATCCGAAGTACTTCAACCTGGCCACCGGCCTGAACTGGGGCTTGGATGATATGTGGCAAGTCGGCGACCGGATCTATTCGCTCATCAAGCTCCACTATCTCCGCGAATTCCCCGGCGCCAGCCGGGAGGATGATTATCCGCCGCGGGTCTGGTTCGATCCGGCCAACGCCGACACCGAGGGCCCGATCGCCGGAAAACACCTGGAGATCGACAAATACGACGGCCTGCTCCAGCACTATTACGACCAGCGCGGTTACGACCGGCGCGGCATCCCGACCATGGCGACCCTTCGTTCCCTGGGCCTGGAGGACGAGGCCGCCGACGCCCGGAAATACGCCGACCTGACGGAGTGACGCTCATGAAAGTCCGCGTCAAGGTCATCGGACCCTTGATCTACAAGACCGGTTTCAGCGAAAGGGACCTCGAGCTGGACGCGGAAACGACCGTCCGGGATCTCGTCGAACAGATCGGCATCCCCCCGGAGCGCCCCCGGATCGTGACCCGGAACGGAAAGGCCGTGCTTCCGGAGGACCGTCTCGCGGACGGCGACACGATCGCCGTTTCGCCCATCTATTCCGGCGGCTGAGGTCCGCGCCTCGGACAGACCGGTGTCTTTGCGGTTGAAACGCCTTTCGCCGGGCCGGACTCCCGGCCGAGACCGCGGAAGTATTTCCAGCGGCCTGGATTCCCGGATTCGGCATCGGCCGGCGACCCGTTTTATTTTCTTCCGCCGACGTTTTTCCGACCGAAAATTCGTCCGGCCGGACGGAGGCGGCGCCTCGGCTCTCAGCGATAGAGGCAGAGATAAGCGGCGTCGCCGGGGACCTTCAACTGGAATTTTCGGTCTTTCTCGACGGTGAACGATTCACCGGCCTTGAACGCCTTCCATTCCTCGCTTCCCGGAAGCTTGACGTTGAGGACGCCGCTGACGACCGTCATGATCTCCCGGGTGGACGTGCCGAACTCGTAGTCGCCCGGGGCCATCACCCCGATCGTGGCCGGGCCGCCTTCGGTCGTAAAACCGATCGATTTGACCTTTCCGCCGAAATATTCATTGACTTTCATCATGTTTTTCTCCTTTTTTTCATTAGACATTCGATGGCCCGGTTGGCCTGCATGGCCGCGACGATTCCGACCCGCGGGGCCATCGGCGAAACCGCCGCCGGGCTTTCCCCCGCCCCGTCGCCGATGAGCGTAAGCCGTCCGAACCGCCGCTCCCTGATCCGGTTGTTGGCCCCGTATCCGGCCAGTCCCGAGGCGGCGATGACCGGCCGTTCCGGGAAGGCCTTCATCCAGGCCTCGATCAGCATCTGCTTGCTCCCGGCCCGGTCGAACGCCTCAATCAGGACGTCGGCCTCACCGAAGAGGCGGGCGGCGTTTCGGGCCGTGACCGTCGTCCGCCGGAAAACGACGACCGTGGCCGAGGGAATCCGCCGGAGGTTGGCCGCCAGGGCCTCGACCTTGAAGCGGCCGACCTGGTCGGCGAAATACTGCTGGCGGTTGAGGTTGGACGTTTCCACCCGGTCGAAATCGGCGATGATGAGCTTCCCCACGCCGGCCCGGGCCAGGTGGAAAGCGACATTGGAGCCAAGCCCTCCGGCCCCGGCGACGCCGACGACGCTTGTCTTGAGGACGGCGGCGACCTCCGGATCATGGCGGGCATAGAACCGTTTTCGCAGCCGCTCCGACCGGTCGTCCGCGTCTTCCCGCCCCCGCGCCTCGACGAGATCGGCCAGGCGGCCGATGTCGCCGGGACGGAGCACGGTCCTCGAGGTCCGGAGCGGGACGGAAGAAACGACGATCCACCGATCGCGGTCCCGGATCGGAACACGGTCCTTGACATTCGGGCCGATCACCTCGATCGTCGGGATTTCGGGCCCGATCTTCCCTCCTTCAATGAAAACAAAATCGACCTCCTCTCCGGCCGCGGCGGCCAAGTCGCGATCTCCAGGACGGGAAGACGGCTTCCGTAAGAGGGCGGCGCCGCCCGGCCCGGACAAGGTGACCCACCGGGCTCCGGCCCGGAAAAACGCGCTCGAATCCTTGTCCGCCCCCCCGAGATCGAATCCCCCGCCGCAGTGCTTGACAACCGCCGACGTCCGGCCGCGCTTCCCCAGTTCGGCGATCAGCCGGCGAAGCAGCGTGGTCTTGCCCGCTCCCGACCGGCCCGCGACGGCGAAGACGCTCATCGGCGGTCACAACCCCAAGGCGGCGTCGATTTCCTGCATCGCCGCCAGGCAGACGCCGATGAATTCGTCGAGCTCCAGTCCAAGGTTCCGGCACGTCTCGATGTCCTCCCGCCGGGCGCCCTTGGCGAAGCTTTTCTCCTTGTAGCGGCGCTTGACGAAATCAACGTCGATGTTCTTGATTTTTTTCGTCGGGTGCATGAGGGCGGCGGCGACGATGAGACCGGTCAACGGATCGATGGCGAACATCGCCGTGTCCATGGGCGCTTGGCACGGGACCTTTCCGGCGTGAGCCCGGACGGCGTGGATGACGGCCGGATCGACGCCCCGGTTTTCTAGAATTTTCGCCGTTTCCTCCGTATGGAGCTCGGCGCTCATCCCGGTCATCTCATAATCGAGGTCGTGGATCAGCCCGGCTTCTCCCCACGACTCTGGATCGAATCCAAGGCGGGCGGCCATCGCCCGCATGCAGGCCTCCACGGCGAAGCAGTGCTTCACCAGGTTTTTGTTTTTCAAATGCTCGGTGACGAGGCCGAGCGCTTCCTCACGGTTCATGGTCGTCATCCTTTATTTGATGGATTTCTGAGGTTCGCTTTTAGCCGGAGCGGCCGGGGATTCGGCGGGCGAGGAGACAAGGGCGAGGAGGATGTCTTCTTGTTCCGTTTCCCCGTTCCGGGCCAGGAAGATCCTCGAACCCAGGATCTCCGGGGCGGCGAGGACGTCCCCCCCGGCCTCATACGCGGTCTTCGCCGTTCCGCTTTTCGCCTCGAAGGCCTGGAGGCGCGGCGACCGCGAGGCGGCGAAAACGATCGAGCCAGCCAGGAGAGGCCGATAAGCGGCCCGTCCCGCCAGCGGCTTCCAATACAGGATGTCGCCGCTGGGCAGATGAAAAGCCGCGAGGATGTGATTCGAGAGGACAAGATAGATGTTCCGGCCGTCGAAGGCGGGCGGACCGACCGGAACGCCGCCGAGGCGCTGACGCCATATCAAGCTTCCCTTCGCCGGATCGAAAAGACCGATCGTCCCGCCGGCGAAACCGAGGAGAATCTGCCCGTCGACGAGGCTGAAATCGCCCCCGGACTTCCCCCCGACTCGAAATTCCCCGGCCGGGCGGCCTTCGGACGAGAACAGGAGGAGCCGGCCGTCGCCGGTCCGCAGGACGATCCGGTCGCCGCCGGATGTCCAGCCGGCCGTATCGGGAAGCGGGATTTTCCAAGCCGTCGATCCGTCGGCCGGGTTCAAGGCGGCCAGGAATCCGTCCGGATCGCGGACGATGATTTTTTCTCCGGCGAGGCCCAGGGGATCGGCGATCGGCTTGCTGAATTTGACGCTCCAGACTTCCCGTCCGGCCGCGTCGAGCCCGGTCACCCGGCCGTTGCTCCAGGCGGCGACGATCCGGTCGCCGGAGACGACGGGCGGCAGGGCTCCCGATCCCACGGGAACGGTCCAGAGAATCACGGATTTTTCCGGGTCGACCGCCTGAAGGAATCCCGTCCGCGACTGCACGAGAAGAAGGCCGCCCGGACCGGGGATGATCGCCGGAACCAGGGGCCCTCGGCAGGTCACCCGCGAGGCCTCGACCAAGGGAAACTTCAGGACGGCCGTCTCCTCGGGATTCAGCCGCGGGGTTCCGCAGGACGCCGAAAGCAGAGCGAGAATCGCCGGGACCGCGAAAAGGCGCGTCGTTTTCATGACAAGGAATGATATTATATCATGAGCCGGGCGCCGGGCTTTACAACCGGGGCGATAAATGCTATTTATTTGATAGGAATGCCATGGTCAACTATATTTTGCTTTACAAAATCAAGAAAAAGGTCAAGGCGATGATCAAGGACAAGCTGGCTTTGGGGGAAATCGCCACGACCCCGAGCTCCTGCCTCGATTGCCTGGCCACCGACCTCAGCTGGGAGATTTATTACCTGATGAAGGAAAAATCCGAAACCTGATCAGGTCCCGGCGTTTTCTTTTTCCGAGCGGAAACGGGCCTTCACTCCGGCCCACCAATCCATCCGCTTCCGGATTTCCTTTTCATAGCCGAACGGCCCGGGATCGTAGTAGCGCCTCCCGGCCAGCCGGTCGGGCATCGTCTCCATGTCCGTCGTTCCTTCCGGCCGGTCGTGGGCGTAGGCATACCCCTTCCCGTAGCCGGCTTCTTTCATCAAGGCGGTGACGGCGTTCCGGATGACTTTCGGAACGGGCTCATGGGGCCGCTCCTCGACATCCTTGCGGACCTTCCCGAACGCCTCGTAGACGCGATTGCTCTTCGGCGCTGCGGCCAGATAGACGACCGCCTCGGCCAGGGCCAGGTCCCCTTCCGGCGATCCCAGGAACTCGTAGGCTTCCTTGGCCCGAAGCGTCACCGCCAGGGCCTGGGGATCGGCCAGGCCGACGTCCTCGGAGGCGAAACGCACCATCCGGCGGGCGATGTACAAGGGATCCTCCCCGGCATAGAGCATCCGGGCGAGCCAGTAAAGAGCCGCGTCGACGTCGCTGTTACGCAGGCTCTTGTGCAGGGCGGAGATCAGGTTGTAATGCTCCTCCCCGTCCTTGTCGTACAGCAGCATGCGCTTCTGCTGCGCTTCCCGGACGTGATCCGGGCCGATGACGCCCGAGCCGGCCAGGTCGGCGGCCAGCTCCAAGGTGTTGAGGCTCCGCCGGGCGTCTCCGTTGGATTGGTCGATGAGCATCCGGCGGGCCGCCGGATCGAGGCTCAAGCCCCGTCGGCCGATCCCCCGGTCCGGATCGGCCAGGGCGTCGTCGAGGATCCGGCTCACCGCCTCGTCGTCGAGCGGCTCCAACGTCAGCACCCGCGTCCGCGAAAGGAGCGGGGCGATGACCTCGAACGAGGGATTCTCGGTCGTTGAGCCGAAGAGGATGATGTCGCCGCGCTCGACATAGGGCAAAAAAGCCCCTTGCTGGGCCTTGTTGAAGCGATGGATTTCGTCGATGAAGATGATCGTCGGCTTCCCGTAGAGGCGCTTGTGGCTTTCGGCCTGGGCCATCACCTCCTTGACTTCCTTGATCCCGGAAAGAACGGCGCTGAAAAACGTCGAGGGGAGGTCGAAGTGCCGGGCCAGCATCATGGCCAAGGTCGTTTTTCCCGAGCCGGGAGGCCCCCAAAAGATGAGGGAGACGAGACGGCGGGATTCGATGAGCTGGGTCAGGATCTTGCCCTTGCCCAGGAGATGCTCCTGACCGTACAGCCGTTCGAACGTTTCCGGACGCATCCGCTCGGCCAGGGGCACGAGGGTCTCCGGCTTCGCCTTGGGCATGCGGGGATTATACCCCATTTCACCCGGAATGAGGGCCGGTTGGATTGACCGCGGCCCCGGCCCATGCTATCGTAACCGGGAATCAACCACGCGGGGGGAGCGCCGACCGCGGAGTGACGAAGATCCGATGAGCCCGAAGGACGAACAAAAGCTTTTCTACCGGCTCGCGGAAGTCTGCCGGCTGGCGAAAATCGATGCCGAAACGATCGCCCTCTGGGAAAAAGAGTTTCCCTTCATCGAACCGGGAGAGACGGCTTCGGGCCGGAAGATCTACCGGGCGAAGGACCTCGAGATCATCCTCCGGATCAAGGATCTTCTCGGGAAGGAACAGCTCACCTTGGCCGGCGCCCGGCGCCGTCTCGAGGCGGAAATGGATCTCCGGCCGGTTCCGGCCGTCCATCCGGACAAGATCGTCAAGCTGCTCTGGCGCGTCCGCGACGAATTGCAGGATCTCTCCCAATCCCTGGGCCGGCCGGCGAAAAAAGAACGCCGCCCGGCGGATTGACTTTCTCTGAAGACCGGTCTTCAGGAAAAATCCGCTCAAGCTTGCTGGTTTTCCGCGTTTTCGTTCCTTCAGACATCGCCCTCAAAGAGCTTTGAGACATTCTTTCCCTGATCGCCCGGCCCTCCCGTGCCTGTCTTTTGGTCCTTCTTGGGGTTTCGGCGAGATTTTTCGTTGATTCAATGCGCGGGGGTGACCCGGCCGGACGTTTTTGCTATAATGCCTCTTCCGTCGGGACGTGGCGCAGCCTGGTAGCGCACATGCTTGGGGTGCATGGGGTCGGCGGTTCGAATCCGCCCGTCCCGACCATGCTTCATTCCCCCTTCCGCCGCCCGGCCGGATGAAAGGATCGATTATGACGCGCGCGGCCGAGCCGCTCATTCTTCTTTGCAACGACGACGGAGCCCACCGGGCGGAGATCCGCGTTCTCCGCCGCCGCCTCGGCGCCCTGGGCCAAGCGGTGATCGTCGCCCCGGACCGGGAGCGAAGCGCCTTTTCCCTGGCCTTGACCCTCCGCCATCCCCTCCGTCTCCACCGCGACGGACCGGGCGTCTGGAGCGTCGACGGGACGCCGGCCGACTGCGTCTATCTCGCCGTCGACAAGGTCCTCCCCCGCCGGCCCGACCTGCTGATCTCGGGCCTGAACCCGGGTCCCAACCTCGGCCAGCTGGACGCCCATTATTCGGGGACGGTCGCGGCCGCTTTCCAGGGGACGTTTTTCGGCATTCCTTCCCTGGCCGTCTCTATGATCCCGGACGCGGCTGGCCGTTTTTACCGGGAAGACGCGGCAGACGTCGTTTTCCGCCTCGCCGAGCGGGTCCTCGCCTCGGGCCTGCCGGACGGCGTGACCTTGAATGTCAATATCCCCGCCCCGCCGCTCCGCGGCCTCCGGATCACCCGCCTCGGCCGGAAATTCTATGAACGGGACGTCCTCGAAAAGAAAGACCCGCGCGGTCAGCCCTATTTCTGGATCGGGACCGGCAAGGTCTTGTTCGACGGCTCGTCCGAAACGGACATCCGGACGATCGAGCGGGGATACGTTTCGATCACCCCGCTGCGGACCGATTTGAGCTGGATTCCGGATTCCGGCGCCTCGCCGCTGCGGAAGATCTTCCGCGGAATGGAATGGGCTTGACCCGCGGCCTCAGCCCGCGGTCCCTTCCGTTTTCTTCTTGTCCCGCCGGTGCCTGAGAAATTCCCAAAGGACCGGGACGAGCGAGATCAGGATGATGGCGATGATCACCAAGCTGAAGTGTTTCTTGACGAAGGAGAGGTTGCCGAAAAAATAACCGCCGAAGCTGAACAAGCCCACCCAGGCCACTCCCCCGACGACGTTGTAGCTGAGAAACTTGCCATAGTTCATCCGGCCGATTCCGGCCACGAACGGAGCGAACGTCCGGACGATCGGCACGAACCGGGCGAGGATGATCGTCTCGGCCCCGTATTTTTCGTAAAAGCGGTGCGTCCGGTCGAGATATTCCTTGCGGAAAATCCGCGACTTCTCCTTGGTGAAGACCTTGGGGCCGATGATCTTTCCGATCCAGTAATTGGCCGTGTCGCCCAGGACCGCGGCCGCGGCCAGGATGAGAAACAGCCAGCCGATCTTGAGGGATCCGGCCGCGGCGAACGCTCCGGCGGCGAAGATGAGGGAATCCCCCGGAAGGAAGGGGGTGACGACCAGGCCGGTTTCACAGAAAATCACCACAAAAAGGAGACCGTATGTCCAGCCGCCGAACATCTGGATCAAACCGTTCAGGTGCTTGTCCAGATGGAGGACGAAATCGACGGCCTGCGAGATCAATTCCATGAAGACTCCTTCGACGAAGAAAAAATCAGGCTTCTTCCCATTTGGGGGCCGTAACGCGGCGGGGACAGGACGGTTTCCGCTCCCTCGTCCGGATCGCGGCGGAATTTCCCGCCCGGCTTGGCCCGGCGGGGAGCCCGCGTCCCGGGAGGCTTTTCACCGGTTCCAGGCGCCGAACGCTTGAACGTTTTCGCTCCGGCCGTCGCCGCTTCCGCGATCCGCTTTCGCCAAATGGAAAAGAGCCGGAAAAAGATATATCCGAACGACCGCGGCCTGTCAAACGGAATCCAAGCGGCGGAATTCCGCCGGTTTCAAAGCTTAGCCAGAACGTGCGGAGAGCCGTCGATCATCCGAACGTCGATCTCGACGCCGTAAACGCCGCTCAGGCGCGCTCCGGTGATGACCTCCGCCGGCGTCCCGGCCGCGGCCACCCGGCCTTCGTGGAGGAGGACGATCCGGTCGGCCGTCACGGAGGCCGTGTTGGGATCATGAGTCGTCAAGACGACCGTCTTGCCCCGGTCCCGGAGAAAACGCAGGATCCGGAGAACGCGCCGGGTATTGGCCAGGTCCAGGTGAGAAGTTGGCTCGTCGAGGAGGAGAAGGCCGGGATCCTGGGCCAGGGCTCGGGCGATCGAGGCCAGTTGGCGCTCCCCCGTGCTGAGCGTCCGGACAGGCTTTCCGGCTTTGGATGCCAGGTCGACGACGGCCAGGGCGTCCTCGACGGCCCGGGCGTCCTCCTCATCAGCCCGGCCGAGCAGCCCGACGTATGGAGCCCGCCCGAGATGGACGTAATCGCGGACTTCCAGCTCGAAAATGGCCGGCTCGTCGGGAGCGACATGGCCGACCAGGCGGCTGCGTTCACGTCCGCTCAGGAGGCTGATCGGACGGCCTCCGATCCGGATCTCGCCTTCCTTGGGCGCGATCCACCCCAAGAGGAGGTTCAACAACGTCGTCTTGCCGGAGCCGTTCGGTCCGACCAAGGCAGTCACCGTTCCGGGGTGGAAAGACAGGCTCACGTCGCGCAGAACGGACTCCGTCCGCCCGTTGTAGGAAAACCAGACGCCGCGGAGCTCGATCATCCGACGCCCCGGATTTTTCTTTGGAGAAGCAGGACGAGGAAAAGCAGGGTGCCCAGGAGGGACGTCAGGATGCCCAAGGGGATTTCCCCGCTCAGGGCCACCCGGGCCACGTCGTCGCAGACGAGAACGAAAATTCCGCCCAGGAGGACGGAGGCCGGGAGGAGAACCCTCGTCTCCGAGCCGACGAGGCGCCGGCAGATGTGGGGAACGATCAGGCCGACCCAAGCGATCTGCCCGGCCTTGGCCACCCCGGCGGCGGTCACGGCCACGGCCGCGATCAGGACGAACAAGCGCTCGCGGCCGGGGGCGGCGCCTAAGGAAAAGGCCGTTTCGTCCCTCATGGCCAGGAGGTTCAGCCGCCACCGAACGGCCAGCATGTAAGCCAGGCCGGCGGCCGCGACGGGAAGCATTTGCAGGACGTCCCGCCCCGTGATCCCCCAAAGTCCGCCCAGCATCCAGTAAGTGATGTCGGGGAGCTGTTTTTGGGGATCGGCGATATATTTCAGAATTCCTGTTCCGGCGGCATAAAACGCTCCGACCACGATCCCGGCCAGGACGAGGTGGAGGATCTCATCCCCCACCCGGATCCGCGTCGCCAGGGCATAGCTTAAGGCGAGCCCGAGAAAAGCGAAAAGAGCCGCTCCGCCCTGGACCGCCCAGGCGTTCCCCGAGGCGAAGACGATCGCGGCCGACGCGCCGAACGCCGCCCCTTGGGAAACGCCTAAAAACCCGGCGTCGACCAAGGGATTGCGGAAAACGGTCTGAAAGACCGCCCCGGCCGCCGAGAGAGCGGCTCCGAGGACGAAGGCCGCGGCGACGCGGGGAATGCGGATATGGAAAACGAGATCCCGGGCGAGCGTATCGGTTCCGATCACCGAAGGCGGCGTCAAGACCGGACCGGGGTATCTCCCGAGCAGGACGGAGACCGCCAAGGCCGCCGCCGATAGGCCCGCCAATAGCCAGATCCGGCGGATCCGGACGCGGCGGTCGGCGGCGGAGTCCATCGCTCAGTAGCCGGTCCGGATCGACGGCAGGATCTTCGCCTCGACGTCGTCCGGGCTCAGGCCGTAAAGATCCCGATAAAAGGACACGATCTCGGCTTTCATGTCGAGTCCGGGAAAGCGGTCGGGATGAAACGTCCGGGCCAGCCAGGTCAAGCCGAGGATCCAGCGGGGATCGGGCGTGTCCCATCCGTAGATATCGGCGGGAAAAGCCCGCATCTTGTCGCCCTGAACGGCCCGCAGCGCCCGCCACGTCTCGTCGGTTTTCAAGGCGGCGAGCGTTTTCTGCGGGTCGAGGGTATGCCAGACGACGAGGATGATCCCGTCGGGATCCCAGCGGGCGATCTGCTCGATATTGACGACCGACCAGGCGGACGTGTCCACCATGCCCTCCGCCCAGACCGGCCTTCCGCCGGCCAGCCGGACCATGACCGTCTGGATCCACGAGGGGGCCGGCACCCGAACGGCGATCTTGCCGCCGCGGGACATGGTCATGGCTAAAAAGACGGACGGCTTCCGGGCCTCCTCCAGGCCGGCCAAGGCATGTTCAATCCGGTCGAGCCGTTCTTGGAAAAAACGGTTGATCTCGGCCGCCCGGCCGGGATTCCCCAGGATCAAGCCGGCCAGCTCGATATCTTTCCGGTATTGTTCCGGATTCTCCAGGCCGAGATAGGCCACGGGGATGCCGACCTTTTCCAGGGCGTCCCCCTTGGGATCGGTTACAAATCCCCGGATCAGGACCAGGTCGGGATGAGAGGCGGCCACTTCCTCCACGCCCGTGTTCGGATCGGTGAAATACCTCTTGTCGAAATCCGGATCGATCAAGGGGATGAATTCGCTGGCGATTCTCCCCCTCCGTTCCCAGCCGATGAACCGGCTCCGGCTTTCCGGGAACATGAACATCAAATGGGCGATGATCTGGGGCCCGTGTCCGATCGCCAGGATTCTTTCCGGGGGCTTTTCCAGCCGGATCGTCCGGCCGGCCGCGTCCTGAAACTCCAAGGGGCCGTCCGGCGCGGCGCCGAAGGCGGTCCCCGCGAAGAGGATGAGAATGACGATAAAGACGAATTTTATGCGGCCCACGGGCATCCTCCTTTCCAGGATCGGGGGGCGGGGGCGTTTCCATCCCCGCCGTTCGTCCGTCGATGACGGCGCTGCGACGGCCGGCCGTCGAGACGGGGCTCCTTAGGCCGGACCGTTCGGAGAATCGGTTAAGCCGAAATGGTATCACAGGCGGCCCGCGCCTTCAAACGCCGGGACGGCGCGTTGACTTGAGGCTTCCATCCCTTTACCATGGGTGACAGACAAGGAGATGTTCATGGCCCTGAAAGACAAAGCGCTCGACCTGAATTTGAAGCCCGACCCAGAGCTGGCCGCGGCCGTCCCCGGCCTGCGGGAATCCGACGGAACCGTTTCTTGCGCCGCGGCCATGCGCCTGGCCGAAACGAAAAACACCGATCCCGAAGCCGTCGGCCGGACGCTCGACGCGATGGCCGTGACTCTCGGGCGCTGCCAGATCGGAACCTTCGGATATCCCGGTCACGCCAAGGGATGGACGGGAGCCGGGCTCGAGGCCCGGCCGGTGCCGGACGGCTTGGAAAACGCCCTCCGGGAAGCCGGGGGGAACGATCGGAGCATAACCTGTTCGGACATCTGGGCGTTGGCCTCGAGATTCGGCCTCTCCCGGCTGCACGCCGGCTGGCTGGCCGACCGGGCCGGGCTGAAAATCCGGAAATGCCAGCTCGGAGCCTTCTGAGCCCTCCTCACGCTTGAAATGACGAAAATCGAAAGAATCGAGGCGGCCCTTTCCGCCTGGAAAGGCCGGGAAGAGGCCTGCGACCTCTGTCCCCGCCGATGCCGGACCGACCGCCGGGCCGGGCCTTCGGGCTTCTGCCGAACCGGCGTCAAGGCCGTCGTCGCCTCGTCCTTGCTTCATTTCGGAGAGGAACCCGTCCTCAGCGGGCTTTCCGACGGCTGCGTTCCGGAAACAGGCCGTCGGCGCCGGCTGGGCTCAGGGACGATCTTTTTCTGCGGCTGCAATCTCCGCTGTCTCTTTTGTCAAAACTACCAGATCAGCTGGTTGAGGAGAGGGCGCCCGGTCGAGGACGAGGAGCTCGCCGGCTTGATGCTCGACCTCGAGCGGCAGGGCGCCCTCAATATCAATCTTGTCTCCCCCACTCAGTCCCTTCTCCCCATCCTGCGGGCTCTTCGTCTCGCCTTGATCCGGGGCTTGTCTCTTCCCCTCGTCTACAACACGAACGGATATGAACGGGCGGATGTCCTGGAACGGCTGGCCGGCATCATCGACATCTACCTGCCGGACTTCAAGTATGCCCTGTCCGAACCCGCCGCCCGGCTGTCGGGGGCGGCCGACTATTTCGAATGGGCCGGCCCGGCTCTCCAGGAAATGTTCGTCCAGCAGCCCGACCTGGAGCTCGATGAGGAGGGCCGGGCCGTTCGAGGAACCATCGTCCGGCATCTCGTTCTGCCCGGGCAGGTTCCTAATTCCCTGGCCGTCCTCGACTGGCTGGCCCAAACCTTCCGCCCGACCGTCCCGTTAAGCCTGATGAGCCAGTTCCGGCCCTGCTGGCGCGTTCCCCCCGACCTCGACCGGCCGCTTCATCCCGGGGAATACGAGGCCGTTCTCGACCGCGCCCGCCGGCTGGGTTTCGATCCGTTGTTCGCCCAGCCGGAGCTTTTCGCCGACGGCCGGCACTTGAATCCCGACTTCGACCGGAAAGATCCCTTCCCCTGGAAGCGGCGGAACGCCTGATCCGGCGAAAATCACCGGTACGGCCGCGGAACGGGCAGCTGGGCTTCGGTGAACCCCAAGGCCAAGGCGATCTCCCGCAGCTTCACTTGGATGAGCTGGAGGTTTTCCGGTCCCATCCGGAGGAGATGCTTCTGGACGTCGTCCAGGGATTCGAGCTTTTCGTCCTTGAAGAGATACGTGGTGATGTCTTTTTTCACCGCGATCGGCTGTTCCAGGACCGGCGTTCTCAGGATCTCGATGATCGCCCGGTAAAGGGTCTGGTGGAAATCGCCCGCCGGGTATCCCAATTCCCGGTAAGCTTGCTGCAGGAGGTCGCGACATTGGGCGTACGCCCGGGCGCAGGCCGCGGTCCCGAGGCTGTCGAAGACGTCGGCCGCGGTGTTGTAGCGGGCATAGGAGGAGGGATCGAGATAGGTTTCGCCCCCGCGGATGTACGTCTTGAACGGTCCCCCGGGGATGAAGAAATCGAATTGAGTCCGGGGGCTTTGGCCGTTGGCCACGGCATCGACGGCCGCGGCGCACCGCCGGATCAGGTCCCGGCTCCGCAGCCACCGGGCCAGGACGGGATCGGAGGATATCTCCCCGGCCAAGGCCCGGACGGCCTCATCGCTTCCGTCCAGGGGAACGGCCAGCGGGGCGGCCGCCGCCGCGTCGATCTCCCGCGGCTTTTCCGCGTCGATTTTTTCGGCCTGGGTCGGGGTGATTCCGCCGTCGGCGTTTTTCAGCCGTCCGGAAAAAAAGTAGTAATAGGCGCAGAGGCCCAGGAGGACGACGATTAAAACGACGACCGCCGCCCGGATGATTTTCTGCTTCTCCTCCACGGCCCCTCCTTTATTTCGTTTTGCGGACGTCCACGCTCCCATGCCGGGTCGAAACGATGACCAAGGCGCCCTCGCCCGACCCGACCGTTCCGGAAACGCGGGCCGGTTCGGCCGCCGGAGTGACTTCAAAATCGCACGAGACCGTCCCCTCCGGGGCCTCGACTTCCAAGCGGCCTTCGAAACCGGGCTCCAAGAGAACGTCGATCGGGCCTTCGTCCAGGACAAGGCGTACGGCGTCCTCCGGGCGGGCGTCGAGAAGCTCGACCTCCATCGAACCCCGGCCGATCTCGGCGTCCAGGCTGCCGGAGTAGTTTTCAACGCGGAGATCGCCGTCGTCAAGGCGCAGGAAAGCCTCGCCGTAAAGGTCGGAAAGCTGGAGGCGGCCCCGGCCGGCCGTGACACTCCGGAGGAAGACCCGGTGCGGGACGCGGATCAGGAGATGGACGGTCCGGCCGCCGGCGAAATCCTCGTCGCCGGGACCGGCCGTGATCGCCGTTTCGCCGCCTTCGGAAGCGATTTCGACCCGGGGGATGGACGCCGCGGAATCGTTCCGGGTTTCCTCGGCCGTGACCTCCAGTTCCTCCCGGTCCCAGCCGCGGATGATGATGTTTCCATAGATGTTCGTGACTCGAAGAACGCCTCCGGCCGCGAACTCCGAAACCTGCTGGAAGGCTTCAGGCTCGCGGCTCCAGCGGCTCCCCTCGTCCACATAGACCGGGATGACACACGAGACGGTGGCGGCCGCCACAACCGCCGGCATCATTCCCCGGAAGATTTTCACGGACTTCCTCCTCCCCCTCACTCCCGGTACAAGCCGTCGATCAAGGCTTTATACTTCTCCTCCACCCGGGAGCGCTTGACCTTGAGCGTCGGAGTCAGCTCGTCCCGCTCGATCTCGAATTCCCTTTCGAGGAGAAGGATTTTCTTGATTTTTTCGTAGGGAGCGAGGCCCGGCGTGCAGCGTTCGATTTCCTCCCGGTAGAAATCCCGGACATCGTCGCGGCCGCACAAATCCTTTCTCGCGGCGAAGGCGATGTTCCGCTCGCGGGCCCAGGCCTCCAGTTTCTCGAAATTCGGAACGACCAGGACCGAGATGAACTTGCGGCCGGCCCCGACGACGACGGTCTGGGCGATGTAGGAGCTTTGTTTGAGCAGGTTTTCAATCGGCTGGGGGGCGACGTTTTTGCCGCCGGCCGTGACGATCAGGTCCTTCTTCCGGTCGGTGATGACCAGGAAGCCGTCGACGTCGAGATGGCCGATGTCCCCTGTGTGCAGCCAACCGCCGGCCAGGGCCTCGGCCGTTTCCGCTTCTTTCTTGAAATAGCCCTTCATGACATTCGGGCCGCGGACGAGGATCTCCCCGTCCGGAGCGATCTGGACCTCGACTTTCGGAACGACCGGGCCGACCGTTCCGAAACGGATTTTCGTGAAGGTGTTGCAGGCTACGACCGGCGAGGTTTCCGTCAGGCCGTAGCCTTCGAGAATGACCAGCCCGATGGCGTGAAAGAACTCGGCGATGTCCCGAGACAAGGGCGCTCCGCCGGAAACGAAGAACTTCACCCGGCCGCCGGTTTTCTCCAGGATTTTCGAAAAAACGAGCTTCTGGGCGAGGCGGAGGCGCAGGCTCCGGCGGGGGAAAAGGGCGGCCGTCCGCCGCTGGGCTTTCCGGCTCGCGCTCAGTCCGCCGCGCAGGGCCCAGAAAAAGATTTTCTTTTTGAGAGCCGATCCGGCCAGGATGCTGTCCATGATCCGGGCATACAGTTTTTCAAAGAGCCGCGGAACACTGACCATGATCGTCGGCCTGACTTCCAGGAGATTCTGGGCGACGGTATCGATGCTCTCGGCGAAAGCCACGGTCGAGCCCTTGTAGAGGAACGAGAACATCGTCATCCGTTCCAAGACGTGGGACAAGGGGAGGAAGGAAAGGATCGTGTCGCCGCAGTGGAAATCGGTCACGGCGTCGAGCGCCCGGGTGTTGCTGAAAAAATTGTCATGGCTCAGCATAACCCCCTTGGGGACGCCCGTCGTCCCGCTCGTGTAGATGATCGAGGCGATGTCGTCCGGCTTGACCGCGGCGGCGGCCCGCTCGAAGGCCTCCGGGTCGGCCGCCTCGGCCTGCCGGCCCTTTTCAACCACGTCCTTGAAGGGGATGAATCCCCCGGCGGGCTGATCCTCAAAAGAGAGGAAATGAGCGACGAGGGACAAGGACGGCCGGATCGCGTCCACCTTGGCCTGCAGGTCGGGCGTCGAACAGACGACGATCTTCGCCTCGCTGTCATCGACAATATAACGGATCTGCTCGGGCGTCAGGGTCGGATAGATCGGCACCGTCACCGCTCCAGCGGCCAGGACGGCGAAATCCGTCATCACCCAATCCGGACGGTTCTCCGAAAGGATGACGAGCCGGTCGCCCGCCCCCAAGCCCAGCGACCTCAACCCCAGGGAAATCTGCCGGACGCGGTCATAAAGCTCCTGGGCGGAGATCGGAACGTATTTCCCGTCCGCCTTATAAAGGAGCTGGTCTGGTTTTCCGTAGGCGCGGAGCGTGTTCAAGGGAATCTGGCCGAGCGTCTGAATCATGTGATCCCTCCTCGGCTCCTCCGTGCGGGAGCCGCAAGATGGTCCTTTTATAGCACATCCGGCCGCGACGGGAAAGGGTTTCCGGCGGTCGGGACGCCGGCTTCGTGTTTTTGCCAAACGTCCGATCGAGCCGTATGATGTCATCGGCCGGAATAAAACCCGGAATTGAGGTGTATTCAGAACGGGAGCTCATATGAGGCGCATCGATCCGACGGAAGAACGGAGGCTGGTCGGCCGGGCGAGAGAGGGTGACATGGAAGCGTACGAGAACCTGGTCAGGACTTTTGAGCGTCCCATTTACTTCCTCTGCTTGAGAATGGCCGGCGCCCCCCAGGCGGCCGACGACCTGGCCCAGGAAACGTTCATCCGAGCCTACGGCGCCCTTTCCGGGTTCAAGGAAGGCCGCGATTTCTATGCCTGGCTCCGCCGCATCGCCGTCAACGCTTCCCTGAATCATCTCCGGGCGGTCCACCGCGAAGAGCCCCTGGGCGACCGGGAACCGGCCCCAAGCCGTGATACGCCTCAGGATGAGCTCCAACGCCGCGAGGCCGAGGGGGCCTTCCAGGAAGCCCTGGGGGCTCTTCCTTTTGATCAGCGGGCCGTTTTCGTCCTCCGCGTCTTCGAGGGCCGGAGCTACCGCGACATCGCCCGCGATTTGAAAATCTCCAAAGGGACCGTCATGTCCCGGCTCAGCCGGGCCCGGGCCAAGCTCCGCTTTATGCTTGCCGACCGGGTCGAAAGGAGGCGGTCATGAAACACCGGACGCTTCAAAACCGTCTCGGCGCCTTCGCCGACGGCGAGCTCCGCGGAATCAAGCGCCGCCGCCTGGAAAAACACCTGGCCGCCTGCCCCGCCTGCCGGACCGAGTTGGAAGTCATCCGCCGCCTGGATGCCTTCGCCCGGGAATCCGCCGAGGCGCCCGTGGTCCCCGGGTATTGGGAATCGTTTCCCGGCCGGGTCGCCGAGGGTCTCCGCCGGAGGCGCCGGGAAGCCGGACGCCCGGCCCGAAACGTCCTGTTCGACGATTCCTTTCTCGTCCCGGAATCCCGCCTCCGGACGAAAGCCTGGGCCCTGCCCCTGTCGATCGTCTCTCACGCAGTTGTCGCCCTGCTTTTAATCGTCCTGCCGCTTCTCCAGGTTAAAAATCTTCCCCAAATCGAGATCACGAGCGCGTTCCTGGCGCCTCCGCCGCCGCCTCCGCCTCCCCCGCCGCCGCCGGCCAAGAAGGCCTCCACGTCGGGCGTCCGGCGGATCCGGCCGGTCCAGGCCCAGTCGACGTTCGAAGCCGGGAAGCTGGTCGCCCCCGTCGAAATCCCGACGGAAATCGCCGAAGAACAGGTCTCTGACTTCGGAATCGAGGGCGGCGTCGAAGGCGGCGTCGAGGGCGGAGTCATCGGCGGCGTGCTGGGCGGCGTCGTGGGCGGCGTGCTCGGCGGCGTCGTCGGGGAAGTCGAAGCGCCGGTGCGGGCCATCGGCGAAATCCGGCAGCCGACCCTGATCAAGCGGGTCGAGCCGGTTTATCCGGACATCGCCCGGGAAGCCCGGGTCGAAGGCGTCGTCATCATCGAGGCCCAGACGGACATCTACGGCCGGGTCCAGAGCATCAAGATTCTCCGGTCGATTCCGCTGCTGGACGCGGCGGCGGCCGACGCCGTCCGGCAGTGGGTGTACGAGCCCATGATCATCAACGGGCGCCCCCGCGGCGTCATCTTCACCGTCACCGTCCGCTTCACCCTGAGGAATTGACGGGCGGTCCGGCGGAGAGCGGCTTCCGGGCCGGGCGCTCCAAGGCTATAATGGCCCCTCGGAACAGGAGTCGCTCATGCCTCTCATCGAAATCCATATGCTCGAAGGCCGGACCGAAGCCCAAAAGAAGGCGCTTCTGGAGGCCGTAACCCGGGCCGTGCGGGAATCCATCGGCGCGCCGGTGGAAACGATCCGGGTTTGGATCCAGGAATTCAGCCGTCCGGAATACATGGCCGGCGGCGTCTGGTACGGCGATAAAAGGCCGTAAGGCCGGCCTCAGGATCCGGCGCCCTTGTCCGGGGCGTCGAGATCGTTGAGCCTCCGGTCGAACTCGGCCCGCTTGATCTCGTATTCCTCGAGCAGGGGCTCCAGGTCGGCGAAAAAACCATCCAAGTCCCGCCGCGATTGGTGGAGGGACTTGCTCAAGCCGGCGATTTTTCCGCTTTCCCGGGACTGGGAAGCCTCGACGATCTCCCGGGTCAGGCGGGCGATGTCGGCTTCCGTCTTTTCGATGTGTTTTTCCAGGACACCCATGTTCTGCTCGAGCGGCCGGAGGACTTTCGACTTTTCAGCCACGATCTCGGAGCGCAGCTTCCGGATCTCCCGCCGGCCCCGCGGCGGGGCGGCCGCCGGGCCCGGCTCGGTTTCATCCGGGCGGATCCGGGGCCGGTCTTTTTCGGTCGACCAGCCGACCTTTTCCAGGAAGCGGTCGTACGTCCCCTCGAAGACCGAAAGGCCGTCGTCCTGAAAGACGATCAGCCGCTCGGCCAGGGCATCGAGGAACAGCTCGTTGTGGGTGACCATGATCACCGCCCCCTCGAACTCATCCAGGGCCGCCAGCAGGGCGTCCGAGGAATCCATGTCGAGATGATTGGTGGGCTCGTCGAGGAGCAGGAGATTCACGGGAGCGGCGATGAGCTTGGCCAGGAGAACGCGGCTTTTTTCGCCGCCGGACAGGATGCTGATCTTTTTCAGGGCGTTGTCGTCCTCGAACATCATCATCCCGGCCAGGAAGCGGGCCTTGGCCGGCTCGATCGAGGCGTCGGCGTTCTGGATCTCCTCCAGCACGGTGTTCTGGGGACCCAGGGATTGGACGTTGGTCTGCTCAAAATAGCCGGTCGTGACGGCCATCGGGCTGACCACCGTTCCGGCTTGGGGCTCCAGGCGACCGGCCAGGAGCTTGAGAAACGTGGTCTTGCCCTTGCCGTTCGGACCGATGATGAACACCCGGTCGCGGGCTCCGATGCTCAAGCCGAAATCGCGGATCAGGGGCCGCTCCGGGTCATAACCGAACGTCAGGCCGTCGATGTTCAGGACGTACTTGCCGTGGAAAGGCTTGGCCGTGAAGGCGAAATCGAGCGACGGCAGCCGCTCCAGCTTTTCCTTTCGGCCCATCTTGGCCAGCGTTTTTTTCCGGGACTCGACCAGGCCCTGGAGGCGGGCGCTGGCCCGGAACTTGGCGATGAAATTCTCGATCTCCTTCCGCCGGCGCTCGTCGTTGATCCGCGTTTTTTCGTACGTCTCCTCCTCCAAGGCGATCTGATCGTACAGCTTGCCCGTGGTCCCCTCGATTTTTTTCACTTTCCGGCGGTGGATGGCCAAGGTGTGAGTGACGACCTTGTCCATGAAGCTGCGGTCGTGGGTGACCAGGATCAGCTCGCCCGGCCAGGCGTTCAAGAATTTCTCCAGCCAGCGGATCGAGGTGATGTCGAGGTAGTTGTTCGGCTCGTCCAGGAGAAGCATGTTGTGATCGGCCAAGAGGACTTTGGCCAGGTTCAAGCGGACCTGGAATCCACCCGAAAGCTCGGCCGGGTGCTTCGCCCGGTCGGCCTCCCCGAAGCCCAGCCCGGCCAGGATCTTCTCGACCCGCCAGAAATCGTCCCGCTGATCCCGGGGCAGGCTCAAGGCGGCTTCCTGGAAGACGGTCGGGGCGGTGAAGCCGAGATGTTGCTCGACGTAGCCGATCCGGTAGCTGCGGGGGATGGAGATCAATCCTTCATCCGGCTCTTCCTGGCCGACGATCAAGCGGAAAAGCGTCGTCTTGCCGTGGCCGTTGCGGCCGACGAGACCGACCCGCTCCCGGCGGTTGATCTTGAAAGAGATGCCCTCGAACAGCGTCTGCCCGCCGTACCGCTTGGTGAGATTTTCGACTTGGATCATCGGCCGTTCCGGTCAGGCTTCGGCCTTCTCCCGGCGGCGCCGGCTGAATCGCTTGACCAGCTCCATCATCCACAGCGGGAACGAGGAGACGGCGACGACGATCGCCAGATCGAGCGGCCCGAGGGCTTCGACCTTGAAGATTTTCTGGGTGAACGGGAGGTACAGGATCGCGATCTGGAGGGCCAGCGACACGCCGATGGCGGCGATCAGCTTCATGTTGGTGAAGAAACCGAGCGTGAACAGGGAATCGCGCTGGCTGCGGCAATTCAGGCTGTGGAAGAGCTGGCTCGAAGCCAGGGCGAACAGGGCCGCGGTCCGGGCCCGGCCGAGGCCTTCCTTCTCGACGAAGAGGACGAAGGCGAACACGCCCAGGGCGCACAGGGCGATGAACGCCCCCTGGGCGATGATCAGCCGGCCGCGGCGGCCGGTGATGATCGGCTCGTCCTTCCGGCGCGGGGGCCGGGCCATGACGTCCTTGGCCACCGGGTCCATGCCCAGGGCCAGGGCAGGCAACCCGTCGGTCACCAGGTTGACCCAGAGGATCTGGATCGGGAACAGCGGCACCGGCCAGCCGATCAGCGAGGCGACGAACATCGTCAGAATCTCGCCGGTGTTGCAGGACAGGAGATAATGGATGAATTTCTTGATGTTGTCGTAGATCCCCCGGCCTTCCTCCACGGCGGCGACGATCGAGGCGAAGTTGTCGTCGGTGACGATCATGTCCGAGACTTCCTTCGTCACGTCCGTTCCGGTGATCCCCATGGCCACGCCGATGTCGGCTTCCTTGACGGCCGGGGCGTCGTTGACCCCGTCTCCGGTCATGGCCACCACTTGGCCGCGGCGGCGCCAGGCTTGGACGACGCGGAGCTTGTGTTCGGGAGAGACGCGGGCGTAGACCGCGGTCCGTTCGACTTCCTTCTCGAATTCCGCCTCGCTCAGGCGGTCGAGTTCCGCCCCGGTCAAGGCCCGGCTGTCCTCGCCGTAGAATCCGAGCTCGCGGGCGATGGCCACGGCGGTCATCTTGTGATCGCCGGTGATCATGATCGTGGCGATCCCCGATTCCCGGCACTTGGCGATGGCTTCCTTCACTTCCTCCCGGGGAGGATCGATCATGGCCGCAAGCCCGAGAAACGTCAGATCCCGCTCGACGGTCTCGTCCGACCAGGCGTCGGGCGGCGCCTCGAACGTCCGGCGGGCCATGGCCAGCACGCGCAGGGCCTGGTTGGAGAGCTGCTCGATGATGCGGCCGATGCGGACCCGGTCTTCTTTTTGCATCAGCCGGGCTTGGCCGTTCTCCAGGAGATGGGTGCAGCGGGTGAGAAGAATATCGGCCGCGCCCTTGACGTAGGCGGTCAGGAGTCCGTCGTTTTCCGCCCGGCGGATGACCGACATCAGCTTCCGCTCGGAATCGAAGGGGATCTCCTCGACGAAAGCGCACTGCGTTTCGAGGCCGGCCCTGGTCAAGCCGGCCTTGGCCGCGGCGGTCAAAAGGGCCCCCTCGGTCGGATCTCCGAGGATGATCCAGCGGCCGTCCCTTTGGACGAGCTCGGCCCCGTTGCAATAGACGCCGGCTTCAAGGCAAGCCCGCAAATCGGGATCCCCGCCCGCCGGCGGAAGGCCCGCCTCCCGGCTGAAGCTTCCGGAGGGATCGTACCCGATGCCTCCGATTTGGGTCAGGCCGGCCGACGTCCAGACCGCCCGGACCGTCATTTCGTTCTTGGTCAGGGTTCCGGTCTTGTCCGAACAGATGACCGAGGCCGAGCCCAGCGTCTCCACGGCCGGGAGCTTGCGGATCAAGGCGTTTCGCTTGACCATGCGCTGGACGCCCAGGGCCAAGGCGATCGTGACCACGGCCGGCAGTCCCTCGGGGATGGCGGCCACGGCCAGGCTGACCGAGGTGAGGAACATGTCGAGGAGCTTGCCGCCGCGGAGAAGCTCCAGCCCGAAGACGACGGCCACGAGGATGAAGCAGGCGTAAACGATGAACTTGCCGAATTGTTCAAGCCGCTTCTGCAGGGGCGTGGTTTCCCGGGTGATCGACTGGATCATTCCGGCGATGCGGCCCAGTTCGGTGTTCATCCCGGTTTCGGCGATCAGGGCCCGGCCTTTTCCCGAAACGACGGACGTGCCCATGTAAATCATGTTGGCCCGGTCGGCCAGGGGGATATCGCGCTCTTCCAGGGGAAGCCGGGTCTTGACGACCGGCGTCGATTCCCCGGTCAGGCTGGCTTCCAAGACGGCGAAATTCGGCGTGTGCTGGACGACGCGGCCGTCGGCCGGAATGTTGTCGCCGGCTTCCAGCTCGACGAGGTCTCCGGGGACGAGTTCGGCCGACGGGATGGAGACCCGCCGGCCGTCCCGGATCACCCGGGAAAAGGGGGCGGCCAGCTTGCGGAGGGCTTGAAGAGAACGCTCCGCCCGGTGTTCCTGGACAAAGCCCATGAGGGCGTTGAGAATGACGATGGCCACGATCGCCAGGGCGTCGACCCATTCCTTGAGGAATCCCGAGACGAGGGCCGCCCCGATCAGGACCCAGATCATGAAATCGGCGAACTGCTCGATAAAAATGCGGAGGGGCGTGCGGCCCTTTTGCTCCCGAAGCTGGTTGGGTCCGTATTTTTCCCGGCGGCCGGCCACGGCCTGTTCCGCCAAGCCCGAATGAAGATCCGTTTCCAGCTGCCGGGCCGTCGTTTCCGAATTCAGGTGCCACCATTTGGTCATGTGCGTCTCTTTGTCGATGAAATATCCGCGTCTTTCGGTCGGAAGAAGGCGTATTATACAGGAGAGAAAGTGCATTTTTCCATTTTGATTCTCTTCGGCCCGGGAGGGCCGTCGCCGGAGCAGAACGTCCTCCGCCCGCGCGCCCGGATCTTTGCGGCGTTTCCCGGCCGCTCGTGACGGGGAAGCGAAAGCAGTTGATCTTTTTCGGGATCCGGCTATAATAAGCGTTCCTCGTCGGGGAGTAGCGCAGCCTGGCTAGCGCACAGCGTTCGGGACGCTGGGGTCGTGGGTTCGAATCCCACCTCCCCGATCACAGCCCTTAATCCCATCTTCAACGGATTCCGGGTCGAGGCGGAGCATTCGGAGAATGATTCGCGACATCCGGGGACAGTGGCGCGCCCGGCCCGAAGGAAGCCGGACCTTTCTCGCCCTGAAACATCGCAATTACCGGTTGTGGTTCGGAGGCCAGCTGACCTCGCTGTTCGGCAGCTGGATGCAATCCACGGCCCTGGGCTTCCTGGTCTTCGAGCTGACGAAATCGCCCGAGTTCCTGGGATATGTCGGCTTCGCCGCCGGCATTCCGACCTGGCTGTTCATGTTGTGGGCCGGCGTCGTCGCCGACCGCATCCCCCGCCGCCGGCAGATGCTTATCACCCAGACGTCGGAAATGCTCATGGCCTTCCTGGCCTCGATCCTGGTGTTCACCGGGGCGATCCGCCCCTGGCAAATCATCCTCCTGGCCTTCGGCTTCGGCACGGCCAACGCCTTCGACGCCCCGGCCCGCCACGCCCTGGTCCAGGACCTGGTCCCCTTGGAGGACATGACCAACGCCATCGCCCTGAACTCGGCCATGTTCAACACCTCGGCCGCCGTCGGCCCGGCCGTCGGAGGGCTGATCTACGCCTTGGTCGGGCCGGGGTGGTGCTTTTTCGTCAACGGCCTGTCTTTCCTGGCCATCATCGCCGCCCTGACAAGGATGAAGATCCCGGCGTCCGCCCCCCGCCCCCGAACATCCTCGATGAGCGTGGATCTTCGGGAAGGGCTCGGGTACGTTTCCCGCCAGCCCGTCATCCGGGCGATCATGGCCAACCTTCTCGTGGTCAGCATGTTCGGTTACGCTTTCACGACGCTCATCCCCGCCTGGGCGGTCAACATCCTCCACGGGAACGCGACGACGAGCGGATTCCTCATCTCCGCCCGGGCTATCGGCTCGCTCGGCGCGGCCCTGTTCATCGCCTCGCTCGGCCGATTCCATTTCCGGGGAAAGCTCCTGGCCCTCGGATCCTTCGCCTTCCCCGTTCTGATGATCGTCTTCGCCTTCCTCCGCGTTCACGGGCTCGCCTTTCTCTTCCTGTTCGGGGCGGGATTCTCCATCATTCTCGTCTTCAACCTGTCGAACTCCATTGTCCAAACCCTCGCCCCCGACCACCTTCGCGGACGGATCATGGCGATTTATTCCCTGACGTTTTTCGGCTCGATGCCCCTTGGGGCGTTGCTGATCGGGTCTCTGGCCGAGCGTCTCGGCGAGCCGCCGGCCGTCGTCATCAATTCCCTGACGGCCCTGCTCTTTTGCGGCCTGATGTTCCTGGCCGGCCCTCGTCTCCACGCGGTCGAGTGACCGGCGGGCCGAACCATTCCCTCCGCCCGGGCCCTCTATTTGATCCGGACGAGCTCGTAGCGGTTCATCCCCAGGCCGATGTTCTCGGCATGGGCCAGCTGGCGGGACCAGTCGATATCGTACCCTTTGCGGAAGACATCCGTTCCTCCGGACCGGCCCAGGATGAGATCGACCGACGCCCGATCGACGGCGACCGGGTCGGTCGAAGCGAGGAGGCCGATGTCGGGGACGATCGGGGGTTGATTGCGGGCCATGCAGTCGCAGTCTTTGGTCACCTGGATCAAGAAGTTGAGAAAGGCGGTTTTCCCCGGGAATCTTCGGGCGACGAGGAGGGCATACTCGGCGATCTTCTCCTGGATCCGGAGGGAATCGTCGTCCCAGCGGATCCGGATCGCTCCGTACCGGCAGGCGACCAGGCATTCGCCGCATCCGGTGCAGCGGGATCCGTCGATGTCCACGGCCTCCGTCCCCTGCCGGATCGCCCCGGCCGGACAATGGGCCAGGCAGAGCCCGCAGTTCCGGCAGCTCTTCTTGTTCACCCGCGGATGGACCACGGCATGCTGGTCGAGCTTCCCCGTCCGGGAGGCGCAGCCCATCCCCAGGTTCTTGAGGGCCGCGCCGAGGCCGGTCTGGACATGCCCGGTGACGTGGCTCAAGGCCAGCAAGGCGTCCGCGCCGAGGATGGCCCCGGCGATCTTCGCCGAGGAAACGCGCCCGCCCCGGCCCGCGGCTTCCCCGTAGTCGCCGCCGGCCAGGCCGTCGGCGATGACGATCGGAAGGCCGAGAATTTCGGGAGTGAATCCGTGGCTCCAGGCCAGCCGGATATGCTCCACGGAATTCGACCGGGGACCGGTGTAGAGCGTGTTGGAATCGGTCAGGAAGGCCCGGGGCGCCTGCCGGGAGATCTCCTCCGCCAGCGACCGGATCCAGGGCGGCTTGATATATCCCGTGTTCCTCTTCTCCCCGAAATGGATTTTGAGGGCGACGAAGTCCTCCGGCTCCAGCTTCTCCACGAATCCGGTCGGGGCGAGAACGTCCCGCGATTTCCGGTCGATGTCGGCGGCCGGTTCGGCGCCTCGGGCCTCGACGAAATAGACCCGGCTTTTCTTCATCCTCTCATTCCTTGAACGCCGCCGCGGCCGCGGCGACGGCTTCGGCCGGGTCGACCGGCCGGCCCATGGATTTCAGAACCTCGCCCATCGTTCCGATCGCGTCCAAGGCCTGGTCCCGCGTCAGGTTTCCCATGTGCCCCATCCGGAACACCCGGCCGGCCGTTTCGGCCAGCCCACCGGCCACGGCGTAGCCGGCGTCCAGGTACTTCGCCCGGAACGCGGCGTCATCGACGCCGTCGGGATAGCGGACGACCGACAGGGTGGGAGCCAGGAATTCCCGTTCCGTGAACACCTCGAGCCCCAGGACCGCCAAGCCCGCCCGGACGGCCCGGGCCGTCCTCTCGTGGCGGAGAAACCGCTCCGGCAGCCCCTCCTCGACGGCGATCCGGACCGCCTCGGCGAACGCCCGGATTTCGTTGACGGCGTGGGTCGAGAAATATTTCCGGGGATCCCTCATGCCGTCCCGCCAGTTCAAAAGATCGGTGTAATACGCCGGGATCGAAGGCAGGCTCCGCCGCTTGGCCGCCGCCCGGGGCGAAAAGACGTCAACGGCCAGGCCGGGCGGGGCGCCGAAACACTTTTGGGCGGCGGTGAGAATGACATCGATGCCCCAATCGTCCATCCGCTCCTCGATCCCGCCCGTCGCGCAGACGCCGTCGACGATCCAAATCGAGCCGCGGTCCTTCAGGACCTCGGCGTACTCCCGGAGCGGGGCGGCGGCCCCCGTGCCCGTGTCCACGTGAGTGACGGCCACCACCTCGTAGCGGCGCGAATCGAGGGCCGCCCGGAGCTCGCCGGGCCGGACCGCGCTCCCCCACGGGCCGGCCAGGACGTCGCAGGCAAACCCGAAGGCCTCGGCGATGCGGGCCATCCGGTCTCCGAAATACCCCTGCGACACGACAAGGACGCGGTCGTGTTTCCCGGTCACGTTCAGAAGGGCCGCTTCCATGGCCAGCGTCCCCGACCCGGCGAAAAGGACCGGCTCCCCCCCGGCCGTGAAGACCGTTTTCTTGAGATTGTCGAGGGCTGATAGCAAATCCGCGGCCAGCTCGGCGCTCGCGTGGCTGACGGTCGGACGGGCCAGGGCTCCGGTGACGCGCGGAACGACCGGGCTGGGCCCCGGGATTAAAAGAAGCGGATCCATGAACGACTCTCCTTGACCGGCGTTTCCCCGCTATTGTCATCGAAGGACGGCAAGGAATCAAGAAGCGGCTTGCTCCCGGCCGGACGGCCGCAAACCGCCGGACTGGGTCGGATCCATTCGGGACGCCTTTGGGGCAAGATTGGAGTCGCCATGTTTCCCCCATCCAATCGCTTGCGTCTCCGAATCGCGTTCTGTATAATGCGGAACGAAGAGATGATCGAATTTAGGGAGGCCGTTCATGGGTAAAATCCTCGCGGTTTTAGGCGGTTTGGTCGCGATGGCCGGAGGCGTCGTTCTCGTCGCTCTCGTCTGGTGGCCCCAATTCACCTGCCTCGTCAAGGGAGTCATCCCTCCCCTTCTGTTCTTCGGCGGGCTGATCGCCCTGATCGCCGGCGTGAGCAGCTTCAAAGACGCCGCCCGGGCCAAGAAGCTCGAATCCGAATTGAAGGAAGACGAGAAAAAAGCCTCCCCGAACGCCTGACCGGCGGTCGTCCGGTCTCAGCCCCGCGTGACGCATCTCGGGCTGGTCCTTGTCTCCTTCGTCCTGTCCCTGGTTTCCTCGGCCACGACGGAAATCGAAGGAGCATTCCGCCGGAATGATCCCGAGCGGCTGAGACCCTTATTGGAAAAAGGGTCGTTTCTTAATATCTCCTTTTCCAGCCCGGACGTTTTTTCCGACCTCCTCTCGGACGAACAGACCCTCCTTTGGTTGCGCGGATTTTTCCGGTCCTCGCGGACCTTGGGATTTTATCCGGAAGGGCCGGCCGTTCAATCGCTCGAAAACGGCTCCTTCGTTTTCAAGGCCCGGTGGGAAGTCCGGACCAGGGACGGCCGGCAGACCGCCTATGACATCCTGTTCCTGATCCGGGGCGCGTCGTTTCATCCTCCCGGAAGCCGCGCTCCGGGCCGGGGATTTTGGAAGATCCTCCAAATCCGGGCGGAGCGGCGGTGAGAAGAAAAGCGTTTCGGCCGGCCTTGGCCGCCGCGATCCTGGCCGCGGCCGGAGGTTTCCTAGCCCTGGTCCTTCCTCCCCTCGTCGTCTCGGGAAGCGCCCTGCGGAACCTGGACATCCTCAGGAAAAAGGCCCGGGTCATCCAGCGCTCTTATGCCTCGCTGGCCCGGACCCAGGAACAGACCCTGGACCGCTTGACCCGGACGTCGTTCCCCCGGGCCGCCGCGGACCAATTCGCCCTCTTCAAGTCGATCGGCCTGGATCCGGAAACCGAGGGCGTCGCCCTCTATGATTCGGAGAGACGGCTCCGGATCTGGCTCGGCCGGGCGGTGAATCTCGAACCGCTGTTTTCGGGCTCTCCCCCCTCCCTGACGCCGTCGTTCCGGCCGAAGCAAATTCTCGTCCGCGACCGGGCGTCTTCCGTGCTCACTCTGATCGTCCGGCTGGAAACGGGCGAGGTCCTGGCCGTGCACCGCCTCCTGGCCTTCATCCCCGGGTTTCCATCGCCCTACTTGGAAGAATACGGCTTCCTGCCCGTCCGCGTCCGCCGCTCCGCGGCCATCGACTACTGGGATTTCCGCGAGGATCTCTCCTCCTTCGAGCGTTTGTTCCGCGGCCATCAGGACGAATTCATCAGCACGCCCCGCTCGGACGGCGAAACGCCCTCGCTGCTGTTTCCCCTCCGGACGGCTGAGGGGCGGATCATCGCCACGGCCGGCCTTCGTTCGCCGGCCCCGGCCGCCCGGCGTCTCGCCCTGCGCGAAACGTTGTTCTTCTCAGCCTTGGCCGCCCTAGCCGCGGCCTTGCTGCTTTTTGTCGCCGCCGGCTTCCTCTCCCCGGCGTATTTCCCCAAGAGCCGCCTCCAATCAGCGGCGGTCTTCCTTCTCGCCCTTTTCGGCTTCCGGGCCGTCTTCATCCCCCTCGGCCGGCTCGGGCCGGCCGCGGCCTCTCCTCTCTTTTCCCCGGGCCAAGCCGGATTCGTCTCTTGGGGAAACCTGGCCGGATCTCCCTTCGATATCTTCCTGACGGCCCTGACGCTCTTCGGACTGGCCGCCGGCCTGACGCGCTTGCTCGGAAGGCGGACGGAACCAGGCCGGAAAGCGAGCCCGGCGACGGCCGTGGCGGGGCTTCTCAGTCTTCCCTTCCTGTTCGCCGGCGTTCTTTTGATCATCGAGCGGATCGCGATCCATTCCAACGTCCATCTCCTCCGGTTTTTTCCGAGCGGAGCGTTTCTTCTCCTCCACGCGGCGATTTTTCTCCTGGCGGCGGCGGCCGCCGTCCCGGCGGCGGCCGTCCTGAAAAGACATTTCGACCGACGGCCCGCGCCGGGCTGGACCGTCGCGGCGTACGCCCTTCTGTCCGCCTCGCTTCTTTGGATTCTCCGCCCTTCGGCTCCGGGGCGGGCCCTTCTCTTCGGGTCCGTCCTGGGCCTGGCCCCGGCCGCATTCTCTCTCGCCCGGCGGCGCTGGAAAAAAACCGCGGCGATCCTCGCTCTCCTCGCCGCCTCGGTTGGAATCTTCGGCACGATCCGCCAAGCGGCCTCGGCCAAGTCGCGCTCCCTGGCCGAGGGATTCCTCCGCCAAACAGTCGAAACCCGCGACTCCTGGGCCCGCTTCCTGCTGGATGATTCGATGCGGGCCTTGGGCCGCTCGCGCCGGGACGTTGTCCGCTTTCTCCACCGCCCCGAGGATTCCCCCGACATGGCCCGCCGTCTCTGGGGCGGCACCCTGGTCGCCCGGTTCAATTGGTATTCGGGCCTGGAAATCCATGATTCCGAGGGGACGACCCTCTCCCGGTTCGCTCTCAATGTTCCCAACATGTTCCGTCTGGCGGAGGACCTTCCCCTCCGGCCGGAGGGAAGCGTGGTCCGTCTCCCCTTGCCCTTCATGGGCAAAACGGAGGAATTCCTCATCGGCTACCGCGATTGGGTCGAAGACGGCGAACTACTCGGGCGGACGATCCTCTATGTTTCATTGAACGACGTCCTCCTGCCTTTTCTCTATTCGGCCAATCCCTATTTCGAGCTGCTCCGCTCGAACTCCCTGCCGTCGCTCGTTCAATTTGATTTCCGTTTCGCCATCTTCAGCGCCTCGGGGGACATTTTTTTCAATCCCAGCCGGCTTTCGACCGGCCTTCCCTCTTCCTTGGCCGGCGATCCCGCCCTGGACGGACCCGGGGTATGGACCGGATTCCGCGACAAGGACGAGCGCTTCGATCTCTACGCCTTCCGCCGGGCGGATCGGATTCAGGCCGTTCTGATCCCCCGTCCGACGGCCGTCGGGCTGGCCGTGGAGTATTTCAAGTACGCGGCGTTGACGGCCGCCTTTCTTTTCCTGTTTTTGCTCGGGAGCTGGCTGGCGGCCAAGCCCCGCCCCCGTCTCCGGCCCCTGTGGTCGTTCGCCGACCGAGTTTATGTCTCCTTCACCGCCGTCGCCTTGATTCCGCTTCTCCTCTTCGCCTTCCTTTCGCCTCGTTTTTTCAAGCGGGTCTTCGCCCAGCAGTTCATCCGCAAGGCCGAAATCCAAGCGACCCTGGCCCGGAACGTCATCGACGATTTCCTCTTCCTCCAGCGGGAGGAAGACCCGAAGGCCGAGACGCCGCCCGATGATTTCGTCTTGTGGATCTCCCAGACCACGGCCAACGACGTCAACCTCTACCGGGGCGGCCGCCTTGTGTCTTCCAGCCGGAAGGAGTTGTTTGAGGCGGGCCTCCTGCCGGAGCTTCTTGACGGCGAAACCCAATACCGGATCGCCTTCGAAAACCATCCTTATTACGCCGAAACCCAGAAGCTGGGAACCTTTTCCTACCAAACGCTGACCGTTCCCTACACGGCCGTGGATCCGCCGCTGCTCCTGTCGCTGCCCTTCCCCTTTGAACAGCAGGAAATCTCGGCGGCCGGGCGGGAGCTGTTCGAATTTCTCGTTTTCATCGGGATTTTCTTCGTCGGCACCGTCCTGCTGCTCGCCCGGGGGATCGGAGCGATGATCGTCACTCCCGTCCGCCGTCTGCTGGCCGGAACGCGGGAGGCGGCCTTGGGCAATCTCGAATTCGAGGTCACCTACCGGGGACGGGACGAAATGAAGACGCTGGTGGACGGATTCAACGGCATGATCCGCAGCCTGAAAAACCACCAGCGCGACATGGCCGATCTCGGCCGCAAGGCGGCTTGGGCGGAAATGGCCCGGAAAGTCGCCCACGAAGTCAAAAATCCCCTGACCCCGATTCAACTTTCGGCCGAACACCTGCTCCATGTCTGGCAGGACCGCCGGGAGGATTTCGAGCCGGCCCTGAAGGAATCGATATCGTACATCGTCGGCGAGGTCGAGAACCTCCGCCGCATCGCCCAGGAGTTCCTGGACTTGTCGAGGGCCGCGGCTTTGAACAAGGAAACGGTGGCCCTCGACGAGATTCTGGCTGAAACCGTCGATCCCTACCGAAAGCTTTTATCCGACCGCCTCGCCTTCACGGCCGCCATCGAGCCCGGCCTCCGCTTCGAGGGGGATCGGGGGAAGCTCAAGATCGCCTTCCGCAATCTCATGATCAACGCCATCGAATCCATCCGCCGGCGGGGGGACATCCGGATCGAGGCCCGGCGGACGGGCGATCGATTTGTCATCGTCATCGCCGATACCGGCGCGGGAATGGAGCCCGACGTCGCCGAAAGGATTTTCGAGCCGTATTTTTCGACCAAATCCGCCGGCACGGGCCTGGGTCTTCCCATCACCAAGAAGATCATCGAGGACCACGGGGGTTCGATCCGGATCCGGAGCGAAGCGCGGCGGGGAACCGAAGTCATCCTCGAGCTTCCGGCCGGAGCGCCCTGAACCGGCCGGAGACGCCGGGATCCCGTTTTCTCTGGATATTTCGCCCCGTCTATGAAAAAATAGGGGCCATGAACAAGACGCTGATCGCGTATTTCAGCCGGACTGGAAACACGAAGATGGTCGCCGAGGCGATCCACCGGGCCCTCGGCGGAAACCGGAAGCTGGCGGCGATCGAGGATGCCGGCCCGCTGGCCGATTATGGCTTGATTTTCGCCGGCTTTCCCGTGCAAGCCCACAGCGTTCCCTTGCCGGCGGAACGGTTCTTGAAGTCCATTCCCGCCGGGTCGAATATCGCTTTATTCAGCACCCATGGGGCCTTCCCCCATCACCGGCTGGCCCAGGAAGCCCTGGAGTACGCGGCCGTCTTGGTGAGCCAGGGCCGCCTTTTAGGGACGTTTCATTGCCGGGGAAAGCTGTCGCTTCAGGCCTTGGAGGCGCTCGCGGAATCTCCCGAGCACCAGGAATGGACGCAAATGGCCCCCTCGGCCGCCTCCCATCCCGACGCCCACGATCTGGCCGAAGCGGCCGTGTTCGCCCGGCACATGAAAGCCCGGAGCGCGGAAGCGCGGAACAAGCGTTCGGAAGCTTCCTAAGAGAAGACGGACATGCTGCGATTCATCATTTTCGTTCTGCTCCTTTATCTCATCCTCCGTCTTGTCTCGTTCTGGCGCAGGATCAGCCGGTCCTCGTCTCCGCCGTCTTCCGCCTCCCCTCCGACCTTATCGGGCCGCATGGTCAAGGACGAGGTCTGTCAAATGTATCTTCCCCGGGAAAACGCCCTGCGCGAGATCATCGACGGCGAGGAGCATTTTTTCTGCTCGGCGGAATGCCGGCGGAAGTGCCTGGAAGACCGGAAAGCTAAAAGCTGAGCCGGGCTCAAGCGGTTGGAACGATCCGAAAATCGGAGAACTCCCCCGAGGCCTCGGTCCAATCGACGTCGACGCCCTCCACCCGGGCGAAGCGGGGGCCCCTCCGAAGCCCCTCGAGAAGGACTGTCAAGGAGGGCCGCTCCCCCTCGGCCAGGACTTCCACCCGGCCGTCCCGCCGGTTTCGGACCCAGCCCCGCAGGCCGAGCCGCATCGCTTCCTTCCCCACAAACCAGCGGAAGGAAACGCCTTGAACGTCTCCGAGGATGAAGGCGTGCAGCCGTTCCGGCATGGGACGGGAGGCCCCCTTTCCCGCCGGCCTCAGACCGCCTCGATCGTCGAGGGCGGCTTGGGAGCGATGTGGTAGGTGACGCTGACGACGCCGGGGATCTCCCGGATGATGTCGCCGGAAATCGCCTCGAGCGTCTCCCAGGAAAGGCGGGTCGGCGAGGCCGTCCGGGCGTCGACGCTGTCCCAGCAGCGGACCTCGATCTGAAGGCCGAAATCGCGGCGTCCCTCCCGGATTCCCGGAACCCGGTCGGCGTGAAGAACGGCCATGTATTGAAAAGCGGGGCCGGCCTCCAAGCGGCGTTCCAGGATCGTCGTCGCCCGCCGGACGACGGCGATGCGCTCGGGCGTCGCCTCGCCGATGACCCGGGCGGCCAAGGCCGGCCCGGGAAACGGCTTCCGGTTGAAGAGGACGTCGGGGAGCCCCAGGGCCCGGCCGACGATCCGAACGCCGTCCTTGCGCAACGGCAGGAGCGGCTCCAGGATGCGGTATCCGAACGTCGCCTCCGGATCGATGCCCAGCTGGGCGAAGACGTTATGCTGGCGCTTGATCCCGGCGACCGTCTCGTCGACATCGGTCAGGATGGTTCCCTGGAGCAAAACCTTGGCTCCGCTTTCCTTGACGATCCGACCGAAAACCCGCCGGTAGAAGGTCTGGGTGATCGCCTCGCGCTTTTCCTCGGGATCGGTCAGACCCTTCAGGGCGGCGAAAAATTCCTCCCGGGCGTCGACGATCTCCACCGGGACGCCGAGGGCCCGGAATGATTCAACGACCGCCGCCCCTTCCCTCTCGCGCATCAGACCGTTTTCGATGAAGACGCTCCGGAGACGGCCGCCAAGCGCCCGGTGGCCGAGCATCGTCACCACGGAGGAGTCGACTCCCCCCGACAAGGCGTTGATCGCCCGGTCCGGGCCCACGACCGCCCGAATGCGCTCGACGTTTTCGGCGATGAAGGCTTCGGGATTCAATGCCTCGGCGGTGATTTCCTCGATCATGAAACACTCCTTGAGAAAACGACTCTCTCCCTCTCCTCTTCCCTCCGGCGTGTCCGCAATATAGCCGGGCCGGGGACGGGTGTCAAGAAGAGCGGATCCCCTCGTTCTTTTCGGATTTCAAGGGCGCGGATAAGGAATCGGGGAAAAAGGAGGAAAAACGCCTCAGGAGAAGCCGTAGTATTTTTCCAGGGCGGCGGCGATATGGCCGTCGTAGGCGATGACGAATTCGGTCCGCATCGTCGTCCCTTCGGCCACGGCCCGGCGCATCTCCTCGTTCCGGGGTTGGGCCGAGGCCACGATCAGCAGCTCCCCGAATTTTCTCTCCACGGGGACCACTTCGTATTTCTGGACGACGTCGCAAGGCAGAAGGCCGAGAACGTCCTCCGGGATCGTCAGGCTTGAAAGGTCGATCCAGGCGCAGCCCAGCTGCGAGGCCAAGGCCAGGCAGATGTCGTCCGGGGTGAGATACTTGAGCTCGACGAGAATCTGGCCGAGCCGCTTCTTCCGGTTCTCCTTCTGGATGAGAAGGGCCCGGTCAAGCTGTTCCCGGGTGATGTACTGGGCCCGGACGAGGATTTCGCCCAGCAGCACTCGGTCTTCCTTTTGGACATCAAGGGATTCGTCCAGCTGTTTCCGGCTGATCAATTCCTGCTCGACAAGGATCTGGCCGATCATTTTTTTCCGGTTTTCAGCCTGGATGTTGAGGGCGTTCTGAAGCTGGTTTCCGCTGATGAGCTTGGCGTCGAGTAGCATCCGGCCCAGAAGGCGCTTCTGGTCGACCTTGGTCACGCACCGTGAGTTGATGTAAATCCGCTCGCTGGGATCGGCCGGGTTGAGCGGCATCAGGAAGAAGCTCTTTTCTTGGGGACTGTATTTCAGGGTCGTTCCTGTCAAGACTTCGCCGTCGTTCATTTCGACGATGAGCTTGTAGGCCACCGTTCCGGCGAACTGGGTTTGGGAGATCGTTTCCTTGCGAATCGCCGATTCCTCGGCGGCGTCCTTTTTCAGGAACAGGATTTTCTTGATCTCCTCGATATGGATCGTCGTCTGGACGATGGACTTGCCGTCCTCCGAAGCCGTTTCGAAGGGAACGGTCTGTTTGGCCGGATTGAAAAAGGGAATATCCCCGCGCTTGGACGTCCCGTCAAGGAATTGAATCACGACTTTTGACATCGGAAGGTATTCATATCCTATCAGCGCGAATATTTCAAGCCCGCCGGCGGAACGCCCTTCCCGGCCGGCGCCGTTGACAAAACGCCCCTCCGGAGGTATGGAAGGAACATCATGCCCCTTGTCACAATCGCTGGATTCGATCCCTCCGGGGGCGCGGGCGTTTTAATCGACACGGCCGTCTTCCGGTCGTTCGGTTTCGAGGCCGCGGCCGTCCTCACGGCCGTGACGGCTCAAAACACCCGGAAAGTTTATCGCCTCATTCCCCTCCCGGCCGGCTTTCTCCGGGACCAGATCCGGGCTCTGGAACGGGACGAAGTCCCGGCCGGCTTGAAGGTCGGGATGGCCGGATCGGCCGAAAACCTCGAGGAGATCGGCCGGCTGCTGGCCCGGCGCCCGGACGTCCCCCGGGTCGTCGATCCTGTGTTCCGTTCGAGCTCCGGACAGCGCTTGGACGGCGCCGCCTCCGTGAAAACCGTTCTCCGCGTCCTTCGCGGAAACGCCTCGGTTCTGACTCCGAATCTCGCCGAGGCCGCCCGGCTGGCGGAGCGGCCTGTCCGGACGATCTCCGAAATGGGGCGGGCGGCGGCCGTGATTTTCGACCGGACCGGCGTCCCTTGTCTGGTCAAGGGCGGACACCTTCCGGACCATCCCGTCAACCTCCTGTTCGACGGCCGCCGGGAGCATCGATTCCCGCAAAAACGAATCGCGGACGGCCTTCACGGAACGGGGTGTCTCTTTTCCGCGGCCCTGCTTTGCTGTCTCGTCCGGACGGGAGATTTAACCGCGGCCGCGGAAGCGGCCACCGCCTGGACGCATCGGGCGATCCGGGCGGCCGCCCGGACCGGGCATTGGCCGGCGGTCCTGCCTCCTCCGCCCGCCGTCCGTCCCCGGATCTAGGCCGGTGATCTCGCGCCACCGGGCCGGATCGATGTTCCCGCCGCTCGCCGTCAGGACGACCGTCCGGTTCCGCAGCGACCGTCCAGCCTTGAGAAGAGCGGCCAAAGCCAGCGCCCCGGCCCCTTCGACGATCCGGCCGTGATGCCGGAAGCAGAGCCGCAGGGCCTCTTTCAAGAACGTTTCGCCCGTCGTCCGGATCTCGTCGATCCAGGCCCGGCAGAGAGGATACGTGATCGAGCCGGGCTCGATGCCCCCGGCGACGGCGTCGGCCGCCGTCCGGCCTTCCCGGATGGCCACCAGGCGTCCGGCCCGCAACGACGCTTTCATGAAAGCGGAGGCCGCCGGCTCGACGCCGATGACCCGGATCTCCGGCTTCGCGCTTTTCACGAAGATCCCGAGACCGGCGATCAAGCCGCCTCCACCGACGGGGACAAAGACATCATCGACCTCCGGACAGTCGGCGAGGATCTCCAAGCCGATCGTGCCCTGCCCAGCGATGACCTCGGCGTCGTTGTAAGGCGAGATATAAATCTTTCCCTCCCGGCCGGCGGCCCGCCGGGCGGCCGCTTCGGCGTTTTCGCAGCTTTCTCCGTGCCGCTCGACGACGGCTCCCGCTTCCCTCAGCCGGGCGGCTTTCAGGGGGACGGCCGTCTTCGGAAGATAAAGCACGGCGGCCGTTCCCTCCAGTCCGGCCGCCCGGGCGACGCCCAAACCGTGGTTTCCCGTCGAGGCGGCGATGACGCCGGCCTTCTTCCGGTCCGCTGGGATCGTCCGCATTTTGTTCAAGGCCCCCCGGAACTTGAACGAGCCCGTGATCTGATCGGATTCCCACTTGATGAAAACGCGGGCGCCGGTCAGCCGCGACAGGGCCGGAGAGTATTCCAGCGGGGTGTGAACGATATCGCCCCGAATGCGGCCGTAGGCCGCCTGGATGTCGCTTGCCGTGACCATGGCTTCTTTATTCCACAACTCCGGCCGCGGATCAAGGGATCCGCCGCGTCCCGCCTGTTCACGCCCGAAAAGCGGCGGCGCCTTGAGTCCGGCCCGTGATTCCGTAAAATAGAAGCCGAAACGATGCCCCAGGTCCTCGTCGGAACCGCCGGCTGGAGCTACGAAGATTGGAAGGGAGTGGTCTACCCGGAGCGCCCGGGCCGCCTTCATCCGCTTTCCTTCCTGGCCCGCTATATCGACTGCGTCGAGGTCAACAGTTCCTTTTACCGGACGCCGCCGGTCTCGATGGTCCAGGGATGGCTCAGGGCCGTCGCTTCCCGACCCGGTTTTCAATTCGCGGTCAAAGTCCATCAGGCCTTCACCCATGAGCGGAAGGATTTCTCGGCCGGGGACGTCGAAGCCTTCAAGCGGGCTGTCGAACCGCTGGCCGCGGCCGGGCGCCTGGCCGCCCTTCTTCTTCAATTCCCCTGGTCCTTCCGCAACACCGAGGCCCATCGCGATTACCTGACCGGGCTGTTCAGCCTGTTCGCCGGCCTCCCCATGGCTTTGGAGGTCCGCCATGGATCCTGGGACGACCCGGATTTCTTCGCCTTTCTCCGCGGGCGTCGCGTCGCCTTCTGCAACATCGACCAGCCGGTCATCGGCGCGTCGCTTGGGCCGACGGCCGTGGTGACCGATCCGCGGTTCGCCTACGTCCGGCTTCACGGCCGCAACGCCAAGGATTGGTTCCGGGAGGGCGCCGGCCGCGATGCCCGGTACAATTACTTATACGCCAAGAACGAGCTGGAGGAATGGATCGGCCGGATCAAGGAATTGGGCCGCTCGACGGACCGGATCTACGTCATCACGAACAACCATTACCGGGGCCAGGCCCTGGCCAACGCCCTCCAGATCAAGAACCTGACCAGCGGGAAAAAGCTCGAGGTCCCCGAAGAGCTGCTGAGACAATACCCGGTTCTGGAGGAGATCATCGAGCGTCTGCGCAAGGGACAATTCGATCTTTTCGACGACAGCCCCGGACGGACGTCCGGCGGAACGAAAGGCTGACATCCCATGTTCTGGTGGGAAAACGAGTTTCTCCAAGTGAAGGCGGGGCGCTTGTTCCCCGCCGGCCGCGACGCCGCTGCGATCGCCGGCGAGCACGGAACCCCTCTCTTCATCTACGGGTCCGAGCGGATCCGGGCGAATTTCCGCCGGTTGGCGTCCGGCGCCGGTCCGTCGCCCGGCCGGGAGATCCGCATCTGCTACGCCCTGAAAGCCAACGCCCATCCGGGAATCTTGTCCCTCCTGAAAAACGAAGGCGCCTGGATCGACGCCGTGTCGCCCGGGGAGGTCCAGGCGGCCGTCCGGGCGGGATTTCCGCCGGGGCGGATCCTCTTCACCGGGACGAGCTGCGGAACCTCGGATTTCGAGCCGCTCCTCCGCCGCCCCGGCCTGACCATCAACCTGGACGCCCTCGAGCAGTTCCCGCTCCTGAAAGCCGCCCGCGACCGGATCGCCCCCGGGCGCCGCGTCCGGATTTCCGTCCGCTGGAATCCAGGCCTCGGCCGCGGGTTCAATCCCAAGGTCATCACCGCCGGCGCCCGGTCGGCCAACGGCACGCCGGTCAAGTTCGGGATCGAACCCAAGGATGTGCCCGGCCTCTTCCGCCGGGCCCGGGCCGCCGGATTCGATCCGGTCGGAATCCATCAGCACCTGGGCTCCGGCTGGATCCGCGACGATTATCCCGCCGTCCTCGAAGCCGTCGACCGGATCGTCGGCCTGGCCCGGAGGCTGGAAGAGGCGGGCTTTCCCCTGGAATTCGTGGATTTCGGCGGCGGATTCGGGGCCCGCTACGCCCGAAGCCAAAAGCCCTTCCCCGTCGAGCGATACCTCCGAACTCTCCTCCGGCGGCTAGACGAGGCCGGAATCAAAGCCCCCGCCTTGGCCGTCGAACCCGGAAAATACCTCGTCGCCGACGCCGGGCTGGTTCTTCTCCGGGTGGAATATCTCAAGCGCTGTTTCGGCAACCTCTTTGCCTGCGTCAATGCGGGGACGTTCAACACCGTGCCCCGGCCGGCCATTTATGACACCGCCCGCCACGAGATCATCAACGCGACGCGGGTCGACGAAAAGCCGAAGCGGAAGATGACGATCGCCGGACATCTCTGCGAGACCGGCGACGTCTTCGGGATCGACGTCCGGCTCCCCGAGCCGAGGCCGGGCGATCTTCTGGCCGTCCTGAACGCCGGCGCGTACGCCCGGTCCATGGCCTCCACATTCAATCAGAGACCGATCCCCGAGGAAATCCTCGTCTGAGATTCTCTCGGCCGTCGGCCGAAATCCAAACGGGCGTTTTCCGGCCGTCCGCCGCGGCCGGGGGTCTTTGTCCGGACCGCCCCCCGATCACCAGAGAAACGGGATGAACCGCTTCGTCCTTTTCATGTAGTCGGCGTAGGCCGCCCCGAACCGGGCCGTCATCTCCCGCTCATCCAGGCGGGCCGCGGCCAGGGCGGCGGCCGTCACGACAGCCAGGACGACGGCCGGGACGGCCCGGACGTCCTTCAGGAACACCCCGGCCGCGAGGAAGATCAGGGAGGCGTACATGGGGTGGCGGATCCGCCCATAGATCCCCCGGTCGACGATCCGGGTCGTCTTCTCGAAATTTCCTTCGGCCCGTCCGTGGCGGCGCAGCGTCAGGAAGCCCGCCGAAACAGCGGCGAGGGAAGACAGCATCAGGATCCAGGATAAGATCTGCCGGGGCGAAAACGGATCGCGGAACCAGGAGCGGAGATTGAGAAGAATGAGGACGAAAACGCCTTCGAAAGCGAAGAAACGCGGGTAACCGTGGAGCCGATTCTCCCGGATCGAGGAGAACCAGGAGAACACCAGGAGGAAGACGGTTCCGGCCGCCAGGGCGATCCAAAAGCCGCTCACGGGCGCCCTTCCTCCAGAAGGCCGCGGCCGAAACGGTTGTCGAAAGCGAACTCGGCGAGCGGTTTTCGCTCCGGCCGGATCGTTTCCTGCTCGACCTGTTTGGGTGAAAGAACCGGGCTGATGTCCGCGGCCCGTTTGCCGACGATGACCAGGGTGATGACCTGATGGTCTTCCGGGATGCCGAGGATTTCCCGGGTTTTCTTCGGGCTGAAGCCGGCGATCGGATGGGCGACCAAGCCCAGCTCCGTCGCCCGGAGAATCAAAAACGCCGTCGCGAGGCCGTCGCCGAGGAGATGGTATTCCCGGTCCCGGATGACGCAGTCGTCCTCCTTCCGGCTGCAGACGGCCACGATCAAGGACGCGGCCTTGGCCCAGTCGTTTCCCGGGCTGTTGAGGGACGGATGAAATCGTTCGAGGTTTTCCCGGCCATAGACGAAAACGAACCGCCAGGGCTGGTTGTTGTTGCAGGACGGAGCCAGCCGGGCGCAGCGGGCCAGATCCGCGATCAGCTCCGGTGTGATTTCAACAGGCGCCAGCGAGCGGTACGCCCGGCGGGCCTTGATCGCTTCGAAAACGTCCATGATCGGCCTCCTCGCGGGGAAACGATCCCCCTTTCCAAACGCCCTGAAGGCACACGAAATATAAGCGGTTTTGAGCCGGTATGTCAAAATCGGGGAATTTTTCGAACATTTGCGTGTATTCGAGTTGACCCTTGTAATCGGTTCAAGGGATTTTTGGAATTCGGCAGAAAAGGAGGTCGCCCATGAAAGAGAGGAAGTATTTCTGCCTTTCCATCGTGATGCTATTTTTGGTTAAGGCCTCGGCCGTCGCTTCGGAAGACGAAAATATTCAAATCACCGCCTTATTGTTCAAGTCCGATCCGACGATTGTGACGGTCGTCAGTGGTGGTTCGGACGGAAAGGGCCACATCATCGGAACCCAGGTCGGCGGAGTTGTGACGTCGCAATTTCCCGACAGCATCGTTCTTTTTAAACTCCAAGGCGCCGATCAATTCGATAAAGACGCGATCCCGGCGCTCATCAAACGTAATTTCAAGTTTCAATGCGGAAGCGAGCTTGTTCAAGGGCTCCCGACCGTTTGGTTCGAACAAGACGCCTTCTCCGGCCGGGGCGGAACATTTTCAAAGACCGTCGGCGATCGTCTGCTTGCGGACGCGGTCGATTTTGGCCTCTATTGTCTGTCTCTCCGGGAGGACGCCTGGATTTTTAAAGCGCGATTCACAATGCGTTCATCTGCCGGCTCATATTCCCCTGATCAACAAACGGTCCTGTTGGATGAGATCATCGGACTCCGCCCGGCCGAACCGATTTTAATCGGATTTCCACACACCGATTCGAAAAAAGGAAAAACCATCTACTGGGTGGCGTTGCTGTTGGAAAAAGAATAAAACTTCCCCTGAAGGTCAAAACGACCGGAGGAACTCGCAGTTCTGGATCTTGACGCCGCCCCGGCCGTCGGCCCGGGGCTCGCCCCGCAGGCAGCAGACCGGCGGCTCGCCCGCGGCCAGGCACATCCGGTCGCCCACGCCCTCGAGAAGGCCGGTTTCGTCCTCGAAGAGATAGAAATACTTGATCCCGCCGCGGACCTTTTTCCCCCGGGCGTCCACGACCCGGACGACCAATTCGACCGTCTCCCCCGTCCGCTTCCGCAAATCGCGGATGCGGAGGCCGGGCCTCACGCCTTCGTAGAGATCCAGCGGATCGCCGCCTGGGCTGAAGCCGAGCGACTCGAGGAGGAGCTTGGCTTTTTCCCGGGGCTCGATGTCGGCCGGCGGTTCGACGCCCTCGATCCCCTGGACGTAGCGGAGGACCTGCCGCGTCCGCCGGATCTCGATCCCGTCGAAAACACCGGCCTTGACCAGGAGAAAGAGCTCCGCCTTGCCCGCCGGGACCCGGGCGACGAAATCATCGAGCGAGGCGAACGGCCCCCCGGCCGTCCGTTCCTCCACGATCTTCCCGGCCGTCCGGAGGGAGAGATTCTTGATCGAGCCGAAACCCACCCGGATCGCCCCATCCTCGGCCGAAAAGCCGCCCTCGCTCCGGTTGACGTCGGGGCCGCGGACGGCCAGTCCGAGGCGCTTGGCCTCCTCGACGTACGCGGCCGTCCGATAATAGCCGCCTCCGGCGTTGAGGACGGCGGCCAGATACGGGACCGGGTGATGAGCCTTGAGATAGACGGCCTGGTAGGCCATGAAGGCGTAGGACGCGCTGTGAGCCTTGTTGAAGGCATAGGACGAAAACTTCTCCATCATCCCCCAGAGCTTCTCCACCTCGGCCCCCGTGTAGCCGCGGGTTCGGGCTTCCCGGAAAAACTTTTCCCGGAGCGGATCGGGAGCCGCCCCGTTCCCCCGGCGCTTGAGGCTCCGCCGAAGGAGATCCCCCTCCTCCGGCGGCATCCCCGCCGTCCGCTCGGCGATCTGCATGATCTGTTCCTCGTAGAGGAGGACGCCGCCCGTTTCGGGCAGGATCCCGGCCAGGAAAGGATCGCGGTAGGTCCCCCCGCCCTCCTCCCGGACGCGGAGGACGCTCTCCTTCATCCCGCATTCCGTCGGCCCGGGCCGGATCAAAGCCAGGGCCTGGGTCAGGTCCTGGATGTCGCCGGGTTTCATCCGGCGGAGAAGATTCATCATGGCCGGGCTTTCGACCTGGAAGCAGCCGATCGTCCCGGCTTTCTTGAGGAGGCCGTAGGCCGCCGGGTCGCCGGGGGGAAGGTCGCCGAGGCCGAGGCGGGTTTTCGTCTCGGAAATGGCCGCCAGGCCGCGGACCGACAGGAGGTCGAGCTTGATGAGCTTAAGGTCCTCGACCGCGTCCCGATCGTAGTGGGACATGAGGACGCCCTTGGCCGAATGTTCCAGAGGAAGATGGCGGTCGGCCGGGGCGGGGGTGAAGATGACGCCCCCGACGTGGAGGGAGACCTCGTGGTGAACGCCGGCCAGCTCGGCGGCCGCCTTCCAGATGTCCAGGCATCCGGCCGGAGCGGTGTTTTTTTTCATGTACTCCGGCGTTTCATAATACGGCGCCCTCCGGCTCAACGCCCGGGCCTCCGTCGGCGGCAGGCCGAACGCCCGGGCGGTCTCGTAGAGGGCCGAGCGGGCGCCGTAGCTTTTCAGGGCGCAGACGAAGGCCGCCCCGGTCCGGCCCCGGCCGTAGCGCTCGAGGACATAGGCGAGGACCCGGTCGCGGCGGCGGGAGTCGAAGTCAAGATCGAAGTCGGGCGGATCGGCCCGTCCGCTGTTGAGGAAGCGCTCAAAATAGAGGTCGAAGGCCACCGGGTTGACGTGGGAGATGCCCAGCAGCCAGGCCAGGAACGACGAGGCCCCCGAGCCCTTGAGGTTGTGGAGAATGCCGTTTTTGCGGGCGAAGGAAACGATGTCGTGGACGATCAGGAAGTACGGGCCGAAACCCGAGCGCTCGACGACGGCCAGCTCCCGGAGGGCCCGCTCGCGCTCGGCCCAGATCAGATCCCCCGGCCGCCGAAGGCGGGACATGACCTCATCGCGAAGGCGGAAGGGAAACAAGTCGGCCGGGAGCGGCGGGACGACGTCCCGGAAATCGAACCGGCATTTCCCGGCGATTTCGTGCGTCCGGAGGAAGGCGGACTCTATCTCGGCCCCGAATCTCTTCCGGGCCAGGGCTTCCTGCTCCGGGCCGAAGCAGCGGACCGTCCGGCGGAGCTTCTCCCAGGCCGGGGGAAACGGGGTCTTTTTCTCGAAGGCGTGGAGGAGGACGAGCCGCTCGGGGGCCCGGACGTACTTCAGCGGACCGGCCCAGACGAGCGGAAGGCGGTGGACCTCGGCCGCGGCCCGGGCCGCGGCCGCGTTGAAGAAATCCACCCCGACATAGAGGTCGGCCGCCGCCGGGCCGGCCCGCAGCGATGAAAACAGCGCCTCGACGTCCAGCGGCTCAGGCGGCGGACCGTCGCCCCCGGGCTCGTTTTTTCTTCCGGCATCCGAGGAGACGTTCTTCCGCTCCGGCTTTCTTCCTTCCCCCGTCCCCGGGATCCAGACCGTCGCCAATCCGACGGTCCCGTCGCCTTCCCGGATCCGGCGGCGGTTGAGGATCTCCATGAGGTTTCCGTAGCCGTCCCGGTTTTGGACCAGGAAGAGGAACGTTCGGCCGCCGATTTCGATCTCACAGCCGAAGAGAGGCGAAAACCCGGCCCCCGCCGCCGCCCGCTTCCATTGGGGCCAGCCGTAGAGGTTTTCGATGTCGGTCAGGGCGCCGGCCGGCAGGCGGTCCCGGGCAAAGGCCCGGGCCAGCTCGTCGAGAGCCGCCCCTCCCCGCCCCCGGCTGAAGGCGGAGTGGACGCGAAGCGGGAGAAACATGGGCTCACCGGGTCAGGGAAGCCGTTTTAAGGACGAACCCGCGGTCCCGGTCCTCCGGGTAGACTTCGTCCAGCATCTTTTCCCGGATGGTCAGGACGGAGCCGAACCCGAATTTCTCCCGGACCCGGTCGACGGCCGCGCCCAGCCGTTCCGGCCGGTCGGAGTATGGCTCGAAGAGAGACAGCGGCCGGACCCGGGTCAAATCCGAGGCCTTGACCCCCACGAGCCGGAGAGGCAGGCGCGACCCGCCCCACAGCTCGAGGAAAAGCTCCCGGGCGATCCGGTAGACGTCCGTCATTTCCCGGCGCGGAACGACGAGCAGGCGGCGACGGACCTCGGTCCGGAAGTCGGCGTAGCGGGCCTTGACCTCGATGATGTGGGCGTAGAACCGGCCTTGGCGCAGGCCCAGGGCCAGCCGGTCGCAGAGATAAGCCAGGTGGGCCAGGAGAAGCCGGCTGTCCCAGAGATCCTGGAGAAAGGTCGTCTCCCGGGAAATGGACTTGGGGCCGGCCTCGATCGCCAGGGGCCGGTTGTCGAGGCCGCGGGATTGAAGGTAGATCTCGTCCCCGCCCAACCCGAAGAGGGAATGAAGCGTCGCCGGGGGCAGGCCCCAGAGGTCGCCGATTTTCCGGATGGCGAGCATCCGCATGACGACCTGGGTCTTGGGCCCGATGCCGGGGAGCCGGTCGATGTCGACGTCGCGGAGAAACTCCTCCTCCCGGCCGGCCTCGATCTCGAAATATCCGCCGGGCTTGGCCCGCCCCGCGGCCAGCTTGGCCAGGATCTTGTTCGGTCCGACCCCGACCGAAACCGAAAGGCCGGTCTCGCGCTCGACCTGGGCCTTGAGGGCCCGGGCGGCGTCCGGAAAGGAGGAATAGAGCCGGCGGCAGCGGGTGAAATCGAGATACGCCTCGTCGATCGACGTCGCCTCGACGTCGGGCGTGAAGCGGCCGAGGACCTCGAAAAACTTTTCCGAGAAGGACTGGTAGACCCGGGAATTGCCGCGGACGAAGACGCCCTGGGGACAAAGCTTGGCGGCGGTCCGCAGGGCCATGCCGGAGTGGACGCCGTAGCGGCGGGCTTCGTAGGAGCAGGTCGAGGCCACGCCGCGCTCGTGGGGCAGGCCGCCGACGATCAACGGCTTGCCTTTCAGGGCCGGATTCAGGAGGACCTCCACGGCGGCGAAAAAAGCGTCGATGTCGACATGGACGATGAAGCGGCGGAGGCGGGGGCGGAACACCGGCCCGCCGACGGCGGCCGGCGCCGGCGGGGAGGAAACGGGCGGGAGGACGCCGGGGCGCCGCGATCCCGCGGCCCGGGCGGCGGCGGGCGTCCCGTCGAAGTCCGCCGGCCCGAAGGCGGGGGCGACGGACCGGCGATTCGTCCGCGGCGGCGGAAACGGCGGATGATTCAACATGGTTCCTCAAAAAACGACGGGCGGGAGTGAACCCGCCTCTATTTCAAAACAACGATCCCGGTCAATACTTCCTCAAAATCCCGATCACCCGTCCCAGGACCAGGAGGTTTTCGACCTCGAAGGGCTGGTAGGCGGGGTTCTCGGGGACGAGAATGGTCCGGCCGTTTTCCCGCCGGAGCCGCTTGAGGGTGACCGTCCCGTCGTCCAGCCGGCCGACGATCATCTCCCCCGAGGCGACGGTGTTGGTCCGCTCGAGAAGAACGTGGTCGCCGTCGTCGATGAAGGCATCGATCATGCTCTTGCCCTGGACCCGGATGCAAAACACGTTCCCCCGCCGGCGGCCGATCATCCAATCGGGAACGTCCACGGCCTCCCGCGACATTTCGAACGCTTCCCGGGGGGAGCCGGCGGGAACGAGACCGGCCAGGGGGACCCGGACATGCGCCTCCAAGGCGGACGGCGACCCCGCCAGCCGCAGCTCTCCACCCTCGCGCCGCAGGTAACCCTTGCGCTCCAGGCTGGCCACGTGCTTGAAGACGGCCGAAGGGCTGGGAATCCGGAAGAAATTCCCGAGCCAGCGGATCGTCGGCCCGTAGCCGTGCTCCAAGATGAAAGACTCGATGGCCCGGAGAATGTCCCGCTGGCGCGGGGTGAGCTCCTGTCTTATTATGTTCACCATTTTGTTCACCATGGCTAAGATACCCCCCGCCGAAGCGTTTGTCAAGGGCCAAAATCATCCTTGACGGAAATTCCGCCCCCGTGATATCGTTTCCCTTCAAATTCCGGACGGATCCGATTTTTCGAGGATTCCAAATGATTCGACGACCGCGGTTTTCCTTTCTTGTCTTCGCCCTCGCCGGCCTTTTCTGCCTTCTCCTTCAGGCCTGCTCTCCCCCGGCCGGCCCCGGGCATGAGTCGACCCGGAACATCATTTTTCTCATCGGCGACGGGATGGGCAACTCGATCACCTCGGCCGCCCGGGCCAGAAAAGGCGGCCTGACCGGTCTTCTTCGAATGGACGAGATGCCCGTCATCGGCCTCGTCCGGACATCCTCGACCGCCCTTGTCACCGATTCGGCCGCGGCCGGGACGGCCCTCGCCGGCGGCGTGAAGACCAACAACAAATCCGTGGCGATGACTCCGGACGGAAAGAAGGTCCAGTCCATCTTGGAGGCCGCCCGGAACCGCGGGATGGCCACCGGAATCGTCGTCACGTCCTCTCTTGCCGACGCCACGCCCGCCTGCTTCGGAGCCCACGCCCCGGGCCGCTGGCTGAAAAGCCGGATCGCCGCGGGTCTCCTGGCGAGCGGGACCGATCTTCTCCTCGGCGGCGGTTCCGCGCATTTCCTCCCCCGCTCCCGCGAAGGAAGCTTGCGCGACGAAGAGCGCGACCTTGTCCGCGAAGCCGGGGACGCCGGCTATGCGGTCTGCCGAACCAAGGAGGAGCTGGCCGAAGCTCCCGATGGAAAAATCCTCGGCCTGTTCGCCCGGGATGATATGACCACCGAGCCGCCCGAACCCACGCTGGCCGGGATGACCGTCGAGGCCATCCGCCGCCTGGGCCGGAACCGGCGCGGCTTTTTCCTCCTGGTCGAGGGCAGCCTGATCGATTCGCGGGCCCACGATAATCTCCTGGAAGAAACCCTCGATCAAACGTTGAAATTCGACGAGGCCGTCGGTGCCGCCCTCGATTTCGCGAAAAAGGACGGCCGGACGCTCGTCGTCGTCACCGCCGACCATGACACGGGAGGATTGAGCGTCGTCGACGGGACGGTCGACGGCGCGGTCCTTAAAGTGACTTGGGGAGGGGACAATCACACCGGGGAGGCCGTTCCCCTCTTCGCCTTCGGCCCGGGCGCCGGCTTGTTCGGCGGATTCAAGGACAACACCGAGATCCCCCGGATTTTCGCCCGGCTGATCGGCGCGGCCGACTTTCCGAAGATCTCGGAATAGCTCCGGTCGAAACGCCCGGCCGGGGCGCTCACGGATGTGTCTTGATCATCGGCTCCATGACCTCGAAAACTCCGTTGATTCCCGGATGAGGCCCCTCGCGCATCGATTGCGATCGGATCGTGATTCGGACGTCTGAAAAACGCCCGTCGCTCCTTTCGACACCGCCTCCGCGCCGAGGTCAAATGCCTTTGGTCAAAAGGGCGATCGGCCCCGCCCCGAAGCCCGGTCAAGAACATTTCACGAGCTTGCCGGAGGCGGAGGCGAGCTCGTTTCCCTCGCCGTCGCGGAGGGTGGAAAGGCATTCGATCAGGCGGCCCCGGGCCGAAACGACCCGGCCCTCGAGAACGACCGGAATCCCGATTTGAACCGGCTTCTTAAACCTCACCGTCATTTCAGCCGTGACGGCGGCTTCACCCGCCCCCCGGCCTTCCGCGCCGCGGGCGTGGGCCAGGGCTTCGTCGAGCAGGGTCGAGATGATCCCCCCATGGAGGATGCCCTTCCAGCCTTGGAAGCGTTTTTCGGGCGTCCAAACGGCCCGGCACCGGCCCGGTTCGGGGTACTCGAACCGGATCCGCAACCCTTGCCGGTTCCGGCCGCCGCAGGCGAAACAAAAATGATCATCGCTCAGCTTTGATTCGTCCATCCGCCTCTCCTCCCTCCGATCCATTATCCTTTCCCGCCCGGTCGTGTCAAGGAAAGACGGAAGGAAAAGAAAGGATTTTTTGGGGTTGACAAGCCGCCTCCCCGGAACCTATCTTTCCGTTAGGGAGAGTTGTCTATGAATCTTTTCTGCGGAACCAGCCGCTATGTGCCCACCGCCGTTTCCCAGAAGCTCGTCCGCCTCATCGAGTCGAGCGCCGAGGAGATGTCCTGCTCCTATACCCGGGAAATCCGGTCGATCATCGAAGCCCCGTCCTACCGGACCTTCGACGAGCGGGAGGTCCACGACCGGGGCCACCGCGTTTTCAGCCAATTCGGCCGCTGGATTTCCAACGACATAACGGAAATGGACATGGAACGCTACTGGACGGCCTTAGGCAAGCAGCGCCGCCTCGAGGGCTTCGCCATGTCCGAGATCATGATCGCCATCTGCCTGATCCGGCGCGAGGTCTGGCTGAAAATCCGCAACGAGGGCTTGCTCGACACGGCCGAGGATCTCTACGAGGCCATGGAGCTCTACGGACGGATCGTCAATTTCTTTGAACGAGCCCATTACTACACCGTCCGGGGATACGAGGGAAAATAAAAGCCTTATCCGCCGGCGTTCTCGTCGCCGAAGCTCGTCCCGACGGCCCAGGCGGCGGTGATCAGCGGGTGATCAAGCGGAACCAGGCGCTGTCCCTTCGCCGGCTCGTCCAGGGAAACGGATGAAATCTTCCCGCCCCGGACGGCGACCATCCGGCCGAACTCCCCCCGGGCGATCAAGCGGACCGCTTCCGCTCCGAGCTGGGTCGCCAGGACCCGGTCGGAGGGAGTGGGCGAGCCGCCGCGCTGGAGGTGTCCCAGGACGACGCACCGGGCTTCCTGGCCCGTCAGCCGCTCGAGCTCGTCGCCGAGGACGAAACCCACGCCGCCCAGGCGGACCGGATCGACGCTCGTCTCGATCCGCTTGTGGATCACGGCCTCTCCACCTTTCGGCTTGGCTCCCTCGGCAATGACGACGATGCTGAATTTCTTGCCGCACGATCTCCGGAAGTGGATCTTGGCGGCGACGGCGTCCAAGGTGTACGGGATCTCCGGAATCAGGATGATGTCCCCTCCGCCGGCGACTCCGGCATAAAGGGCGATCCAGCCGGCCCGCCGGCCCATGACCTCGACGATCATGATCCGATGATGGGACTGAGCGGTCGTGTGGAGCCGGTCGACGGCCTCGGTGGCCACGCTCACGGCCGTGTCGAAGCCGAAGGTCCGGTCCGTTCCCCGCAAGTCGTTGTCGATCGTCTTCGGGACGCCGACGATCCGAAGCCCCGCCTTCGCGAGGCGGGCGGCCGTGTGCAGCGTTCCGTCCCCTCCGATGAGGACCAGGGCGTCGAGCCCCTTCTCCCGGACATGGCCGACGGCCCGGACCGACACGTCGCGGCGGACTGTTCCTTTCCCCCTCCGGAGGAGATAGGCGTACGGATCGGACGTGTTCGAGGTCCCCAGGATCGTTCCGCCCTGGGTCAGGATCCCGGAAACGTCGGCGGCCGTCAGCCTCCGAAACCGCGCTTTAATCATCCCCTCGTAGCCGTCCTCGATCCCGAACACCTCCCAGCCGTGCTCGAACAGGGCCCGCTTGGCCACCGCCCGGATGACCGCGTTCAATCCGGGGCAATCCCCTCCCCCGGTCATGATTCCGATCCGCTTGATTTCGGCCATGGGACAACCTCTATTTCGGACCGATCCGCTTGGCCCGCAGCTCGAAATCCTGCTGCCAGAGCACGAGGCCCTCGACCGGCCCCCGGTCCCGGAGGAACTGGATCCGAATGTAGGGGTCGGTGGAATAGAACAGGGTCTGGCCCTCGGCGTAAAACCGGGTCGCGGCCTGGCCGGTCGGCTGGATGACCAGATAATAATCCTCCCAGGTCACGTCCAGGAAATAGTTCGGGCCGACTTCGTACCTCCCGGTGCAGCCCCGGTAGGTTTCGGGATCGAGGCGCAGGACCGTTTTTTCCTCCGGCCGGTAATGGGGCCACTGGTAGACGGAGGAGAGAGCGGCCAGGATTTCATCGATCAAGGTGAAGCCGTTGTCGCTGTTGGTCATGATCACCGCGCCCTGTCCCCGGACGGGGTACAGAACCATCTGGCAGGCGAATCCCTCCGTCTTTCCGCTCAACTTGAATTGCACGTCGTCGCCCGCGCCCTCGACCATAAAGCCCGGGCCCCGGTTTTCCAGGAAGGGGGCGAGCATCGCCCGGGCCGAGGCGGCCGGGAGAATCCGCCCCCCCTCCCCGCCGGCCGACCGGAGAAGATCCAGGAGAAAGGCGGCGAATTCCGACGGCGTCGTCCAGAGGCCCTTGGCGGCCGCGGCCGGGTAATATTTCCAAAGCCCGGCGAGCGGCCGGCCGTCGCGCAGGTGCCCGGTGGCGGCCAGCTCCCGCGACCCGTTGGAAAGCGGGATTTCGAACGTGCTGTGTTCCATCCCGGCCGGCGTCAGGACGAGCTCGCCGGCGAGGTCGGCGAACGGCCGGCCGGTCCGGTCGGTTAAAAAAGCTTCTAAAACGACGTAACCCGACTCGGCGTAGCGCGTCCGGGACAGGCGGCTCCCGGCCGGCGTGTACCACAGCGGCGCGTTGGTCGCCGGCTTCGTTCCGGCCAGCATTTCAGCGAGCGCGGGCCGCGGCTCGTCGTGCCCGTATCCGAGAAGGACCTGGTCGGAAAGCCCGCTCCCGTGGGCTAAAAGCGAGCGGAGGTCGAGGGCGTGGCTCCGCCGGTCGAACTCGCGCGGAAACGTCCAGGATTTCAAGCCCGAGGCGGCGTCCTCGTCCAGGGAGATCGTCCCCCGCCCGGCCAGGGCCGTGACGACCGCGCCGGCGATCATCTGGCTGAACGCCCCGCCTTGGAAAAGAGTTTCCGGGGTCAGGAGCTGATGAGTCTGATTGTCCTTTTCGCCGTAGGCCTTGGCCCATTCCAGCTCGTTTTTATCGATCACGGCGATCGAAACGCCGGGGACGCGGTAAAAAGACATCCGCTCGTCCAAGGACAGCTTTTCGGCGGCCAGTCCTTTCAGATAGACCGCCCGCATCAGCCCTTTTTCGACCGACTTGATCCTCTTGGCCGTCAAGGGATTCGTCCGGCCGCAGCCGGAGGAAACCGCCAAGGCCGCGGCGAGGAAAAGAACCGCCGTTTTGTTCCGCGTCATGAATTCCCTCCCTTGAGGACGAAGGCCTCGATTTCATCGATCACGTCCTTCGCCACGACTTTGGGATGTTCGAGATATTCGCTCGGCGTCGAAATCCCCTTCCCTTCGCCGAACAAATGGTTGAGCTTCGGGAACAGCTTGAACGCCGCGTCCGAACGGCCTTCCAAGGCCTTCTTCCACCGTTCCAGGTTTTCTGGAACAACCTGGTAATCACGCCCGCCTTGGAGAAAGAGCATCGGCCGGTCCACCCGGACGACGGTCTCCAGCGGATCATACCCGCGGAGATCAAGCCAGTAGGCCGGGGCGGCGTTTAACGGCTTTTCCGTCGAGCCGCGGTCCGCCTCGGTCAAGGCCTTGATCTTCGCGACGTCCGTCTCGACTTCCTCCAGCTTCTTGCGGTCCTCTCCGGACAAGCCGCCGTCCAACGACAGGATGTAGGCCGTCTGGACGAGAATCGTATCCTCCAGCGGATAAGTCAGCCCGGCCAGGGAAATGAAACCGGCCGCCCCGAGCGGCTTGAGCGCCAGGGCGAGGCGGGGCATCAGCATTCCCCCGAGACTGTGGCCGAGGACGAAAATCCGCCGGGGGTCAAGGCCGTCCGTCTTCTGAAGAAGGCGGACCGCCTCGACGGCGTCGTCGATGACCTCCTCCCGGACCGTCAAGGACGCGTCAGCGGCCAGCTTGGTTCCGTAGACCCTCGTCCTCTTTTCGTAGCGCAGGACCGCGATCCCGCGCGAGGCCAGCCCCCAGGCCAGGTCACGGAAGGGCTTATTGGGCCCGATCGTCTCGTCGCGGTCGTTCGGGCCGGAACCGTGGACCAAGACCACGGCCGGGACCGGTCCGTTTTCCTTCGGCCGGGCCAGGGTGCCGGGAAGCGTCCAAGGCTCGGAGCCCACCGTGACCTCGGTTTCGGTGAATCGCTCCCGGTCGGCGTAAGGCGGAGGAAGGCTCTCCACCGGCGGACTTGACGGGACGAATTGGAAGCCGGCGATTTTCCCTTCCGCGTCGAAAACAATCCGGGCGTCGAGGGTCGTCTTTTCGAAGACGCAGGTCACCAGGACGATCTCGAATTGCCCGAGATTCTCCCGGCGTTCGGCCGTCCGTTCCTTAAAGGCCCCGATCCGGGTCTGAAGGATCGTCCAGAATTCCCCGGTTTTTTCCGGTCCCGACAGACCGCGCATCGTCGCGTCGAAATCCCGGGTGGCCGCCTCGTAATCTCCGCGCCGCAGGGCGTCGATCATCGCCCGGGCTTTCCCGGCAAGGTCTTCGCCGGGTGCCGCCCCCAAGAGGACGGCGGCCGCTAAAAAGCCGATTCCGAGTCGAATCGCGCGGTCTTTCATTTTCGTTCGTTCCTTTTCCCGCGCCGGCGTCGTCTCCGGCGGCCGGGATGATCGATCGGGTCTTTTTAGGATAACCGAATCCCCCGGACAAATAAATACCGGGGAACGGGAAAGGACGGCTTCCCGTCAGATTTTTCTGAACCGGAAAAACCGGATCAGCAGACCGATGGTGCCGCCGAGGGAGGCGATGATCAGGACGACGAGACCGATATCGAGGCGGTTGATCACGGCGAACAGGGCGATGAGAAACATCAGCCAGCCGCGGTTTTCCGCGGTCTCCCCCCGCCGCTCGTCCCCGGTCAGGCTTTTCACCAGGTAAAACAGGGTTGTTTGGAGAAAATAAAGCCCCAAGGCGAATAAACCAAGGATCAGGTCCGACTCCCGGCCGGAAAATCGGAACCAGCCTAAAATCGCCCCGGTGATCAGGAAGGATTCGTTGATCCGGTCGAGGATGAGGTCGAGATGAGCGCCGAATTCATTGGAAGTCCCCCGGGCTCGGGCCAGCATGCCGTCGGCGCAATCGACGATGGAGGAGAGCTGGGTCAGGAGACCGCCGGCGATAAACGAGCCGGGCGTGGCCAAGCCGAAGCACCCGGCCCCGGCCAAGCCGATGAAGAAGGAGGCGACCGTCACTTGGTTGGGAGTGATCCTCGTCTTGAAGAAAACCCGGACGATCAACGAGGCGGCCGGCCGGTTGAGAAACTTGTTGATTTGGAGAAAGCGGGGGACGAAATGGTTCTCGCTCTTGCGGACCGCTTTCTCGTAGTCGAACGCCGCCTCAGAGCCGAGGGGCGATGTCCCGTTCGGCATGACGATAATCCTCGGGCGTGTCGATTTCCACCCAGGGGCGGCCCCGGGTCAGGAAGACGCCGAATGAACGGTCCTCGCCGGCGTCTTTCCCGTTCAGGATATCAAACCCTTTTTCAAAAAAATGCTCCCTCTCGCCCTTCGCCTCGAGCCCATCATAGATCCGGATCAAGTCGGCGATCGAGTCCCGGCCGATTTTATAAAGTCCGATGGCCTCGCCGAGACTGTCCTTCGGATTCAGATCCTTGCCGATCCGGACGATTCGTCCGCCGCGGACGATGACCTTCACTTCCTCTCCATCCATGGAGATATCGGCGTCGACGGCCGCGCCGTGGGAGACGGGCAGGGCGACGAGCTCGGCCAGGATCGAGGGGTGGAAGAGAACGTCGCCGTTGACGACGACCACGTCCGAGGACACGCGCTTCAAGGCCAGGTTCAAGGAAACGGCCGTGTTGGTGCGGGCATAGGCCTCATTCACGACGAAGACGATCCCCTCGATCCCCCGGTCCCGAACAAAGCGCTCGATGAGCTCCCGGTGGTAGCCGGTGACGAGGAGGATTTCCCCGATCCCGGCCGACCGCAAGCCTTCCAGGCACCGTTCGAGGATCGTTTTCCCGCCGAAAGACAAAAGGCATTTCGGCGTTAGGTCGGTGAAGGGACTGAGGCGTCCGCCGCGTCCGGCGCAAAGGACGATTCCCCGCATGTCGCGTTTCTGCATCATCGGTCAGCCGATATTATGTCCATTTTCGGGATTTTTTCAATCGGAAAATCCGTCCGCTCACATTTTCCACGTCCCGGCGACCAGGATGTCGGTCCCGGTGACGCGCCGGGCTTCCTCGGCCGCGAGAAACCGGACGGCCGCGGCCACTTCGGCGTATGTTCCCAGCTCCCGCCGCGGGACGCGCGCCCCGGCCGGGCGGATCCCCCCCTCGAGCAGCCCCGGCGATACCATGTTGACCGTCACCCCCGTCCCCCGGCATTCGGCCGCGGCCGTCCGGGTCAAGAGGAGAAGGCCCGTCTTGGCCGCGGCGTAGGGAAGCACCGTCGGAAAAGCGGCCAGCTGTTCCACCCGCCCGAAACCCAAGTTGACGATCCGTCCGAACCGCCGGGCCCGCATCCCCGGCAGGGCCTCGCTCAGGCAAAAATACGCCCCGAGAAGGTTTTGCCGGAACATGGATTCCCAATCGGCGGCCGTAAGCTCATCCCACGGCCGGAAGAGAATCGGGCCGACGTTGTTGATCAGGATGTCCAGCCGGCCCCTTCCCTTCTCGACGGCCGCGATCAGCCCGCGGGCCTCCTTCTCCACCGTGATGTCGGCTTGAAGGACATCGCTTTCCGCTCCGGCCCGGCGGACCGCCCGGGCCGTCGCCTCGGCGCCTCTCCGGTTCCGGAAATAATGGACGAGGACCGCCCCCGCGGAAGAGGCCAGGGCGACGGCGATTTCCCGGCCGAGGCCGCGGGAAGCGCCGGTGACAAGGGCGACGCGGGAAGCGGACATGGCCCTAGTATCCTCTTTTTCCCGGTTTGATTTCAACGGACGTCTATGATATTTAATCCCCCCTTGGAATATCCGCTGAAACCCGAGGCATTTGCATGAATGAACCCTCCCGCATTATCGTCACCGGCGCGTCCGGACAGATCGGAACCGAGCTTCTCCAAGCCCTGTGCCGGAAACACGGCCCGGACAACGTCGTCGCCGCCGACATCCAGCCTCTTTCGGCCCAGGCGCCCGCCTGCCGCTTCGAATCCCTCGACGTGACGAAGGCCCGACTTCTCGAGGACATCCTCAAGAAGCACCGGGCCGGGACGGTCTACCATCTGGCCGCGATCCTCTCGGCCTCCGGAGAAAAGAATCCCCAGCTGGCCTGGGACGTCAACATGAGCGGGACGTTCAACATCCTGGAAGCCGCCCGGAAGCTCGGCTTAACCCGAATTTTCATCCCCAGCTCGATCGCTGCTTTCGGTCCCGAGACGCCCCGGGTCCTCACCCCCCAGGAAACGGTCCTTCGGCCCAAGACGATGTACGGCCTGACGAAGGTCGCCGGCGAGCTTTTAGCCGATTATTATGTCGCCCGCTTCGGAATCGATGTCCGCGGCTGCCGGTTCCCCGGGATCATCAGCCATGGAGCCCTTCCCGGCGGCGGAACGACCGATTACGCCGTGGCGATTTTTTATGAAGCGGTTAAATTCGGCCGGTATTCTTGTTTTCTCGAACCGGACACGCGGCTCCCGATGATGTACATGCCCGATTGCTTGAAATCGATTTTCGATCTGATGGCCGCCGACTTCAAGAACCTCCGCCACCACTCCGATTTCAACGTCACGGCCATGAGCTTCACTCCGGCCGAGCTGGCCGCCGAGATCCGCCGCCATCTCCCCGGTTTTGAAATCGATTATCAGCCGGACTTCCGCCAGGCCATCGCCGACTCCTGGCCCCAATCCCTGGACGACTCGGCCGCCCGGGCGGAATGGAACTGGAAGCCGGATTATGACTTGGCCGCGATGACCGCCGACATGATCGCCGTCCTGAAGAAGCGGCAGGACGAGGGCCGTCTCGCCTACTGAAAAGAGAAATCCGGGCGGGACGAAACCTCTTTCTCTCTTCCCCGCCTTTCCGGCTTACGGAAACCACGGGAAGAAGGCTGTCCCGAGAAGACACGGATCCCCATCCTCTTGTTTTTCATCACCGCTGGAAATCAAGAAGGCGACGACCCGAGATCCGTCTCGGTCTCGACGGTGAAAAACCGGTAATTCGTGTACCGGCTCTCCGTGCGCGAGCGGATGAACGGCTTTTTCCCGTTTTTGAGGTAAGCCTCTTCCGTGACGTCGCGGCTCGGGAAGCGAAGCCCGTTTTTTTCCAAGCCGTATTCCGTGACCGCCGTGAGCCGGGGCGCGGCGTCGAAAACCCGTCCCCTCTCCTCGATTTGCTCGTAGCCGCCGGCGGTCGTTCCGTCCCATTCAATCTTGAGGACGGCTCCATCGCTTTCCCGGATCCAGGCCGTTCCGTCGGAGTGGCCTTTCACCGTCCCCGGACGCATCCGCGCTTCGACGACGACCAGCCGCTCTCCGTCCGGCGATTCTTCCTCGCCCGTCATCCGGAAGCGGCGGAGGGGCTGCCACGCTTCCCCCAAAAGACCAACCGGGCCGAACAGGACGTATTCCACCTGGATCGCCCGAGGGACGCCGACGCCCCGGTCCTTTTCCAAGACCGCCCGTCCGTTCCTTCTCAGAAGCGCGCGGTTTTCCTTCTTTATGCCGTTTTTCCGGACGAACTGAATATCATAGAGATAGGAGTTATTTTCTTTCCGCTGAACCCGGAAATATTTCTCCGCCGCCCATTCCCAGGCATGATCGATTTCCTCGGCGATCTCTTCTTTGCAGATGAAATCCAAAGCCGCCTGGTCCAACCGGCGGCAGTAGCGGGCCGCCTTTTCCAGAAGCGCCGACATCCGGCGTCCGGAGACGTCCTCCCGTCCGGAATAAAGCGGCCCGATCCCCAAGGAACCCTGGGCCAGGCAGGCGGCGAGAACAAGGACGGCGGCACGACACATGGTTTCCTCTTTATTTAAACGCAGCCGCGGGCCGCGGGGATGCCGTCCGAACTCCAGCGAGAGCGGCCGGATAAACCCGGATGCCTGATCGGAAGCCGCCGCGTCCTCGCCGCTTTCGGCCCGCCCATCGGGGAAGAGAACCATGCGGAAAAATATCATAATCCGTCCCCCGCTTCATCGTCAACCGCTTGACTCCGCCCTTCGACCGGACTATATTTCGGGCGCATGAGTGACGAGCAATATCCTCTCCATCTTCGGGGTAAGCGTCTCGAGGAGCTGTTCTTTTTCAAGAAGGACGCCGCCCTGGCCGATGAAAAACGGCGACTCCAAAAAATGGTGCATGATCTCGAAACCCTCTCCCGGATCTCCGGCATCGCCGATGAGGCCATCCTCCGAAAGCTGATCATGCTCGATATCCACGTCGAGGTCCTCGCCACCCTCTCGATCATCCCGCTTGTCGAGGCGGCCTGGGCCGATGGAAAGATCGACGATCCCGAGCGGGAAGCGATCCTTAAGGCCGCCGAAGGCTTCGGCCTCGTCGAGGGGCAAGTCACCCGGGATTTGTTCGAACACGCTCTCCGGAATCCTCCGCCCAAGGGCCTGGTCGAATCCTGGATCTTCTACATGCAGGGCCTTTGCCAGCTTCTCAGCAAGGAAGAGCGCCGGGCGCTCAAGAAAGACGTTCTCCGGCGGGCCCGGACGGTCGCCGAGGCGGAAAGCGGGAAAAAGAAAGGCGCCGCCCGGATTTCGCGGCGTAAAGAAGAAGCGCTGCTCCGGCTGGAACAGGCTTTCGAACCGCTCCGCTTCAAGATTTAGGCCGCCGGCAAGCGGCCCAGTTTCTCCCGGATCTCCCGATAACGGGGCTCATTCCTGATTCCCTCCAGCTCTTCGGCGCCGTCCAAAATCTCGATGTCGTTGAATCCCCTCTCGACCGCCTCCCCGAGAAAATCGAGGGCTGCTTTCCTATCTCCGGCCCGGGTCGCGATTCTCGCCCGGCTGAAGTAAAGCGATTTCAGCCGGGACAAGCCCTCCTCGCAGGCGGCGATGGCCAGGTCAAGGAAAGCGGCCGTTCGCGAAAGCCCGGCCCGCTCGTATGTCGAGGCCGCCTTGACTTGGGCGGAGAAACTGAGAAGGAAGAGAAGGCGGGAGGCCAGGGCGCGGTTTTCGATCGTTTCGGCTCCGGCCGCTTCCTTCTTCAGGCGCCGAACCCCTAAATCCTTGAGAACGGCGGCGAGGGCGGCCGCGCCGCCCGTTTCGTCGGCCTCGATCCGGCCGAGCGCCCGGTCCACGCCCGTTCGATAAAGTTCCGTCCGTCGTTCCCTCGTTTTCTCCTCTCTCCAAAAGCGCGCCGCAGCCGGCGTTTTTCTCAAGGCCTCCGCCCGGCCGGCCGCTCCGGGAAGCTCGATCATTCCTTCCGCCAGGCCGGCGGCGGCCTCGAATCGTTCAGCCGCCCAATGAACGCGGCCGTCTTTTTCCAACGAGCGGGCTTCGTCCATCTCCCGATCGATGACCGACCGGATCATCGTCTCGTCCTTCTCGGCGCGCCCGCTCTTGACGGCCAGGACTTCCATCCAGCCGGCGGCCCGTTCGCACTGGACCGGGTCCGGCCAGTCGTGAACGCCGTCGAAAACGAGGATCCGGTGCGGAATCCCGGACGGATCGAGGGTTCGGTCGAGAGTTTTCATCTCCTCGTAATTGAAATCGCGCAGCCCCGCCAGCCCGAAATACGCCTCGGCCTTCAAGCCGTCCGGACCGAGGCCTTCGGCCAGGCCGGCTCCGCAGCCGATGACGCCGGCGATCTTCCGGCCGATGACCTGGGCGAAGATCGAAGCCACCCGGGAACCGCCCGAGAAGCCGGCCGCATAGACCCGGTTCTCATCCACGGGGAACCGCTCCTTGGCTTCCGCCCAAAGAGCCCGGCCGGCCGCGACGCTGTCTTTCAGCGGTCCGTTTTTCGAATTATTCGAGCCGATAAGGATCCAGCCGAATTTTTCGGCCGCGGACAGAAACGCCCGGACGCCTTCCGCCCCTCGAGCGGCCGGGTCGAAGAGAAAGAGGACGGGCTGGAGCTCGACCCGATCATCTCCGGATGGAAGATAGAGGGCGTAGCTCTGCCCGGCATCGGCCCGGCAGGCGATCCCGTCAAGAAGCCTGCCCTTTTCGATTTCCCGTCCCGGGGCGGACAAAGAAAAGGAGACAACGACGGTCAACGAAATGACCGGGACGAGGGACGATCGTCTCCCCATGGGCCTTTCTCCGCCTCGTTCAGGCTAACGCCTGAAGGAGAAGACGTCAAGATGGATCGCGAACGGAATGCCGGCCGGGGCGGTCAGGATCGTTTTTCGATCTCGATGCCCTGGTAATACTTTTTCAGAATGTCCTTGTACGTCGCGCCCTTCTGGGCCAGGCGGAAGGCTCCGACCTGGCAGAGGCCGACGCCATGCCCCCAGCCCTTCCCGGAAAAGAGGAAATGGGTGAGGCGGCCCTCGCCGTCGGTCTCCCGGTCGATGACGAAGAGATTATCCCGGAGATTGAGGACCTGGCGGATTTTAAGCCCCCGAACAAGCGCCCGGCCTTCCTGGCCGATCACGGCCAGCTCGACCACCCGGCGGGAGGCGCCCCTTTTCTGGGGGATCAGGTCCATCAGCTTGCCGATCGGGTAAAACTGGTTCACCCGGCGGCTCAGGTCCTCCCGGGATATCCGGATCTGCCAGCTGTGATATTGGGAAGGCTGGTCGAGGACGTTGGACAACGGAAGAGAGGCCGCCTGGATATAAACCGCTCGGCCGTCGCGCTCCAGCCATTCCACGGCGTCGCCCCCCTCCAAATCAAGCGTCGAGACGAAGGAAACCGTTCCCTCCATGCTCCTGAGGAGATACGGATCCGCCGCCACGGGGACGGACCGAATCTCGTCGTCCACGGAAACGAGCAGGAAGCCGTTTTCGATCCCTTTCAGGATTCCCCGGTGGAAGGGATCGCGGGACAATCCCAGGACCCGGGCGAGGGCCGCGGCCGCCTCCCCCCGTTCGACCGGAGATTCGGCCCGGGAGGCGGTCGGCCGAGGAAAGATTCCGGAGATTAAAAAATAGGCCATGAGCGGACGGTCTTCGGGAGCCAGGCCGGGAAGGCCGGCCGTCGCGTGCCCGGACTCGCTTTTTCCGACGAGCGTCCGGATCCGTTCCTCCCAGCCGAACGCGTCCCGGATCAGACGGGCGAAGGCCGGCGGCGTCAGGGATCCCGGGGCGGCGGTCGCGGCCGGATCTTTTTTTCCGGCGATCGCCGCGGCTTTCCGCGCCCATTCCGCCGCTTCCCCGCCGGAGACCGGAGCCCGGAGCCATTCGGGATCCCGGCCCGGCTCGAGCACGCCCAAGGCCGCGACCGCGGCGATTTTCGCCGCGGCGTTCGCCCCGTCCTCGAAGTAAGCCGGGAGGCGCCGCGCCGTGGCCAGGGAGAAGACGCGCTCCCGCTCCATAACGCATTCGACGCTCCGGAGATAGGGAACGGGGTTTCCCTCGAAGATCTCCTCGGCGTTCTCCGTCGTGCCGCCGCACGTGCTGGTGTACAGGGCGTTGATGAGGCCGCCCCGGTAGACGGCCACCTCGCCCTCGGTTTCCTCCACGGCCCGCGTGCTCCGCGGACTCTCGACGCTCATTCCCTCGTAGACCTGCGACTGGGGAGTGGCCAGGAGATCGAATCCCAGGTCGCCGTACTGGCCGAGGTTTTTCAAGGCATACGTCCGGGCGGCCACGGCTTGGGCTTTCAAGGCTTCGATCTCTCCGAACATGTAGGGCGAAAGCTCTCCGGGCACGACGCCCTTGAGGTAATCCTCCAGGTTGAGAACATTGACCAGAAGGGCGCCGCGCGCGCTTCCTCGGAGGATGAATATGCCTCGATAGTTCCGGCCGTTGTAAGTTAGATAGCTCTGGGGATTGGAGGGGATGAGATAGAGGGCCGACCCCTTGTTCAAATCAACCAGCCGGCCGCCGATCATGACCCATTGCGGCTTGGACGCGCCCCGGGGGACGTCTTGCCGGATGATCCAGGCTTCCGGATAACCGAGAGCGGCGAGATTCCTGATAAAGGAAAGGGCTTCGCCCCGGGTGAGGAAATCCCCCACCAGGACCTGGTAGACGCCCTCCAACTTCTCGGCCTTCCCCCCGGCGACGGTGACCGAACGGTCGATCCGGAGGCGAAGCTCGGAGGCGATCTTCTCCGCTTCCTCCCGGCGTCGGCTCTGGGCGGCCTGAATCAAGAATTTTTCGGTCAGCGCCTCCTTGTGGCCCTTAACCCTGGCCTCGGCGACGTCCTCGGCCAGGAGCTTGTAGGAATCCGCGGCCTGGTAGATTTTCATCCCCGAGGAAGCGTGGATCAAGGCGTCTTCCAAGTCGATGTCGAGAGCGATCCGGATCACCGGTTTTTCGATCAGGAAACCTTGAAAGAAGGCCGCCTCTTGGGCGAATTCGATCGGCCGGCCGGCCAGAAAAAAGAGGACCAGAAAGATCATGAAAAAATATTTATGGTTTCGGCGCAGGATTTGAGACATGGCGGTGGGGTTTTATGCTGGGAGGTGTTCCTCCGTTAAGTTAGCGCAAAAGGGCCGGCTTTGTCAAGCAAAAAAATCAATCCCTGCTACCCGGCCGCCCTTCCCTACTATATATAGGGGACGCGGAGGCGCCCGTACGCAACGCTATATCTTTGAGATTCTCATTATTCTCGTTTTTTCCCTCCGTCCCCGCCTATCCAGGACTCGGTCTCCGCCGGGGGCCGCAAATCCGCGCCCGTTTTGACATTTGATGTGATTTCGCTATAATTTCGACTCCGCCAATCCTCGATTAAAAGGGTGAACATGTCGAACATAGGGAATTACGAAGAGCGCTGCGAGACTTTCACATGGGAACAAGCTGAACAAGAGCTCGAGTACCGGCCCGGCGGCGTCCTTAATATCGGTTGGCATTGCACCGACCGCGTCTGCCTCCAGGGTCAGGGGGATAAAACGGCCCTCATTTGGGAGGGCATGGGCGGGAACGAGAAACGCTACACCTTCCATGACATCCGCCGGGCCTCGAACACGATCGGGGCGTTCCTCCGCGGACTCGGCCTGCAGCCGGAGGACCGGATCTGCCTGTTCATGGACAAGATCCCCGAGCTGTATCTCGGCGTCTTGGGCATCCTCAAGATCGGAGCGATCGCCCAGCCCTTGTATTCGGCCTTCGGCGACGAATCGCTGTTCGTCCGTCTCGAAAACGCCCAAACGAAAGCCGTCATCACTCAGAAAAAGCACGCCCCCAAGGTCCGAAAAATCCTCGACAAGCTTCCCCACCTTCAGCACTTGATCATCGTCGATCACGACGGCAAGCCGTTGAAGGAGCGGGAGGTCGCTTTTTCCCTGGAAAAATCCGCCCCCGTGGAAACGCTCGACATTCATCCGACGTCGGCCGAAAGCCCGTCCCTTCTCCACTACACGTCCGGGACCACCGGCCTTCCCAAGGGCGTCAAGCATGTCCATTACTCCCTCCTATCCCAGTACATGACCGCCAAGTGGGCCCTCGACATCCGCGACGACGACATCTTCTGGTGCACGGCCGATCCAGGCTGGGTCACGGGAACATCCTACGGGGTGATCGGCCCCTGGTGCCTCGGCGTCACCCAATGCGTCCTGGACTCCGGATTCTCGGCCGAAGCCTGGTACCGGTTCATCGAGAAAAATCGGATCACCAACTGGTATTCGGCCCCGACGGCCATCCGCTCGCTGATGAAAGCCGGCGAGGAGGTCGTCCGTAAATACGACCTCTCGAGCCTCCGGGCCTTGTCCAGCGTGGGCGAGCCGTTGAACTCGGAGGCGGTCCTCTGGTCGGAGCGGGTCTTCGGCAAGCCCTTCCTGGACACGTATTTCCAAACCGAAACGGGCTCCATCATGATCACCAACTTCCAGGGGATGAAAATCAAGCCGGGATCCATGGGCAAGCCGTTCCCCGGGATCACTGCCGTCATCCTGGACCAGAAAAAATTCGAGCCCTACGCGGAACCGGGAAAAATCGGCCTGATCGCCCTCAAGCCCGGCTGGCCGGCCATGATGCGGATGTACTGGAACAACGAGGAGACCTACCGGAAGAAATTCAACAACGGCTGGTACTTGACCGGCGACCGGGCCAGCATCGACAAGGAAGGCTACTTCTGGTTCGTCGGCCGCGACGACGACATCATCAATACCGGCGGCCATCTCGTCAGCCCCTTCGAGGTCGAATCGGCCCTCATCGAGCACCCGGCCGTGGCCGAATCGGCGGTCGTCAGCAAGCCGGACACGATCAACATGGAAGTCGTCAAGGCGTTCGTCACCCTGAAAGCCGGCTTCACCCCCAGCGCCGATCTCGACTTGGAAATCATGAACTTCATCCGGAAAAAGCTCTCCCCCCTGGCCATGCCCCAGGAGATCGAATTCACCGAGGCCCTGCCCAAAACCCGGAGCGGAAAGATCATGCGCCGGATCCTCAAGGCCAAGGAATGGGGCGAGGAGATCGGAGACACCTCGACGCTGGAAAACGACTGAGCATCCGGCGGCCGCGGGGCGCGCCCCGGGCCTGGACATATTCACCGAGAAGGAGCGACCACATGTCCGACGAACTCAAAGACATTGTCCTGAAGTACGTCATCGACGAATATCTCGAGGACGACTCCGAGCCGATCACGTACGACACGCCCCTGATTTCGGGGGGGATCGTCGATTCGTTTTCGATGGTTTCCCTCAAGCGCTTCCTCGAGAACAAATACAAGATTTCCATTCCGGACGACCAGGCCACGCCGGAGGCGTTCGACTCCGTCGACAAGATCGCCGTGCTCGTCAAGAAATTCACCAAGGCCTGAGCCGGCCGCCGGCGCCGCCCTCCCCTCGGATGGAAATCTCCGACCGGCCGGGCGGGCCGTCCGAATCCCGCGGAAAAGGAGAAACGTCATGTCCTATTCGGAAAAAACCCGGGCCGCTTACCAGGAGGTCCTCCAGGGCCTGAAGGACGCCGGCCTTTTCAAGCAGGAACGGTTTATCCATTCCTCCCAGGCGGCCGACATCGAGGTCGAATTCCCGGCCGGCGCCTCCGTCCGCAAAGTCATCAACATGTGCGCCAACAACTATCTCGGGCTGTCGAGCCATCCCGCAGTGGTCCAGGCCGCCCACGAGGGCATGGACGCCCGCGGCTACGGGATGTCGTCGGTCCGGTTCATCTGCGGGACGCAGGACATCCACCGGGACCTCGAGCGGAAGGTCACCGAGTTCCTCGGAACCGAAGACACGATTCTCTTCCCTTCGTGCATGGACGCCAACGCCGGCGTCTTCGAGGCCGTCCTGGCCAAGGACGACGTCATGATCTCCGACCGGCTCGTCCACGCCTCGCTGATCGACGGCATCCGCCTTTGCGGCGCCATGCAGGACACGTACAAGCACGCCGACATGGCCCATCTCGAGCAGAAGCTCGAAATGCACCAGGACCGGCGCTTCCGGATGGTCATCACCGACGGCGTTTTCAGCATGGACGGGGACACGGCCCCCCTGGACAAGATGGCCGCTCTCTGCGACAAGTACGACGCCATGATCCTGGTGGACGATTCCCACGCCACCGGCTTCATCGGCCGGACCGGCCGGGGGACCCATGAGAAATACGGCGTCGTGGGACGGATGGACATCATCACCACGACGTTCGGCAAAGCTCTCGGGGGGGCGACCGGCGGCTGCGTCTCCGGCCGCCGCGAGCTGGTCGAAATGTGCCGGCAGAAAGCCCGTCCTTATCTTTTCTCCAACTCGATCGCCCCGGTCGTCGTTCAAGGCATCCTCAAGGTCTTCGACATCCTCATGGCCTCGACGGAGCGCCGGGACAAGCTCGAAAAGAACGCCGCCTACTGGCGGAAAGGCCTCCAGGAGGCCGGATTCGTCCTCAAGGAAGGCGACACGCCGATCGTGCCGGTCATGCTGTTCAACGCCAAGCTGGCCCAGGACTTCTCCCGGGCCCTCTACGAGGAGGGCATTTACGCCGTCGGCTTCTTCTTCCCCGTCGTTCCCCAGGGCCAAGCCCGCATCCGGACCCAGATCTCGGCGGGTCATGAAATCCACCATCTCGACAAAGCCCTCGAGGCCTTCCGGAAAGTCGGAAAGACATTCGACATCCTGGGCCGGACCAAGCAGGAAATCATCGAACGTTTCGGAATGTAAAAGAGAGCGCCGCGCATGGACAACAAACTCGCCAATCCCGCCCCGCTCGGCTTGATGGGCTTCGGCCTGACCACGGTCCTGCTGAACATCCACAACGCCGGCTTCTTCCCCCTCAGCGCCATGGTCTTGGCCATGGGCATCTTTTACGGCGGCCTGGCCCAGGTCATCGCCGGCATCATGGAGTTCAAGAAGGGCAATTCCTTCGGAACGACGGCCTTCACGTCCTACGGCTTGTTCTGGCTGACCCTGGTCGCGACCTGGGTGATCCCGGGGGCCAACGCCCCCAACGGCGGAGCCACGCCGGCCCCCTACCTGGGCTGGTATCTCTTCCTTTGGGGCTTATTCACGTTCCTCATGTGGATCGGAACCTTCGGCAAGAACCGGGCCCTCCAGTTTGTTTTCCTGAGCCTCTGGATCCTTTTCCTCCTCCTGGCGGTCCGGGATTGGACGGGCTCGGAAACGATCGGGAAAATCGCCGGCTTCGAGGGAATCGTCTGCGGGCTGTCGGCCGTCTACTTGGCCATGGCCGAGATCATCAACGAAGCCCGGGGACGGACGATCCTGCCGATCGGCGCGTCCAAGGCCTGAAGCAAGAATATTTTTCAGCGCCTTTCCGGCGGCAAAAAAAAATCAAGCGGCGATTAGATTTTTCGGGCCGTCCCCCGCACTCTTTTTAGCCGCCGTAACATCCTGATAAGAAAATAATTACTTGACTTTTTCTTTTCCTCGTCTTATTTTCTAATCACGACGGACAGAGAGGGAAAAGGACACTCCTTTTTTGAGATTCGGACAAATCAACGGCGGACTTTTCTCCATTCCCTAGCGTGTGAGGAACTATGTCCGGGCGGCTCCGGCCCCCGGCTATTTATCTTTAAGGAGGAGGGAAAACCTATGAAAGGCAGGCGATTGGACAGACTCTTGACGGCCGTCGCCGCGGCGGCCGCCGCGACCGTCCTGGTGTTGGTTCTCGCGGCGGGGGGACAAACCCCGGCCGGCCCGGGATCCGATACTTCGGGCGTCGGAGCCTATATCCCCCGTCAGCTTGTCGTCTTGGCCAAGACGCCTCAAGCCGACAAAGACGTCAAAGCCCTGGCCAACGCGCTCGGCGCGGTCATCCAAGCCGAGATTCCGCAAGGCCGGCTGTTCCTTTTCGTCTTCAGCGATGATGCCACCGCCGGTAACGCCCTGCTGAAGATCAAGAAGGACAACAAAGAAAGCTTCGACGCTTGGCGGAACTGGAAATTCTCCATTCCTAAACCGGCCCGTCCGCCGAAGAAAACGCATGCCGGCGCGGCCGCGGTTGTTCCCGTCGAGCCGGAGCACATCACCAGCGACCCGGGCTATTCCGCCCAGTGGGGACTCCACCGCATCAAGGAGCCTTGGTCGGGCAACCCCCTGTCGACCGACAAGGGCATCGCCATCCTCGACACGGGGGTGGATTACAATCACTCCGATCTTTCGGGCAAGGTCGTCAAGTGCTTCGATTACATCGACTGGGACACCGATCCCATGGATCTCAACGGCCACGGGACCCACTGCGCCGGGATCGCCGCGGCCAAAGCCGCCAACGCGACCGGCATCCACGGCGTCTCGCCCAACAGCAAGATCTACGCCTACCGGGTTCTGGACGCCTCCGGCTCAGGAGGCTATTTCGGCGTCACCCAGGCGATCTATGACGCGGCCGACAATGCCAACGTCAGCATCCTGAGCATGAGCTTCGGCGGGTACCTGTACTCCGGGTCGAGCGCCTACACGAGCCTGGAAAGCGCCATCAAGTACGCCCGGAACACCAAGGGGAAGATCTGCTGCGTGGCCGCGGGCAACGAATTCAACTGGGACCTTTTCTATTACGTTTATTATGATTGGGGTTATTATCCGGTCCCGGCCTGGTACCCGGCCTCCTTCACCGTCGGAGCGTCGGAGTACAAGGATTTCCGGGCCTACTTTTCCAACTACGACGTCACATACGTCCTCAACTACGAAACGTTCACGATCAGCTTCGTCGACATCGTCGCCCCCGGCTATGACATCCTCTCCACCCTCCCCTACGAACAGTATGGCAATTACAGCGGGACGTCGATGGCCGCGCCCATGGCCGCCGGAGCCTGCGCCCGTGTTTGGGGCCTCCATCCGACCTACACGGCCACCCAGGTGCAAAACCGGCTGATCACGACGGGAAAATCCGTCGGCCCCACCAAGGGATTCCCCTCGACGGAAAAGCGGATCGACTTGATGAAGGCCCTGGGCAAAAGTCAAACCGGCTTCCAGGGGATCGTGCTCAACGCCGAGGGCGCTTATCCGCTCAACGGAGCCAAGGTCGAGGCGCTCGTCGGAACCACGGTGAAAACGTCGACGACGACCAACAAGGCCGGCTTCTTCACCCTGATCGGGCTGACCGGCGGGACCACCTACACTCTTCGTTTCAGCCGAGCGGGCTACCTCACCGAGTCGTACAGCGCCGGGGCGGCGACCGCCAACCTCATCAAAGACGCCGACGCTTCCTACAACCTCGTCCCGATCCGGACGCTGACCTCGACGGACAAGTATTACCGGATCGTCCTGTCCTGGGGCTCGGGCCAGCCCGGCTATGATTTCTACTACATGGACGGGTATACGTACTTCCCCTACCGGTGGTGGATGCCCGCCGGAATGGAAGCCAACAGCTATCTCTATACTCCCTCCGGATACACCTACGGCTGGTGGGACACCGGCTCCCTCGCCGAGTCGCCCTACGTCCAGTTCATGCACGACTCCTATTTCGACCGCTCCGCCGAATGCCACGTCATCCGGACTCCGGAAAGCGGCACCTACCAGTACGCCGTCTGCGTCGAGGACGAGGATTACGGCTGGGGGACGGTCAAGTACTCCAAGGGAGGCACCGCCTACGCGGCTTATCCCATCGTCCGGATCTACAAGGGCAACACCCTGATCAAGGTCATCAATTCCTCGGCCGCGACCCGGGTCGGAACGGGAACGCTCTACTGGAGCGTCTTCAACCTCAACGCCGCGACCGGGGCCGTCACGGTGATCAACAAGATCACGGACACGAAGCCGTTCTACTTCTGATTTGAGGCCGGCCGCGGGCCGGTCGAAATCGCGCGCGGGGCCGCCCGCCTGAGGGCGGCCCCTTTTTTATGGGGCGGGAATCTCCGCGGTCAGAAGAAATAATAGACCGCGCCGAGAAGGCGGAGATTGCCGACCCAAGCGGCCCCGTTCACCCGGCCGTCCGGGCCGGTTTTTCCATAGGCGGCGGCCGTATATTCCGCCTCGACGGCCAGCCGGACCTTGCCGGCATTGTAGACCGCCCGGGGGGAAATCCGGAAAACGGCGTCGATATCGGCCCCCCTCTCGTAGAGCGGCCCGGAGACATTTCTTCCGAAGCCGAAATTCTTTGTATAACCGGCGAACAGGCCCGCCTGGAAGGCCGCCCCGTTCGTCTGGATTTCGCCCCACAGGGCCAGATTCTCCGTCGGCGCGTAGGACGCTTCAGCCCGGACGGCGTCCGTGATTTCAGCCGCGGCGTAGCCTCCCATCATCGTCAGGTGATGAAGGTTCTGCCCGTAGACGGCCTCGGCCTTGACCGTGAAGCCCGGCTTTTTCAGCTTCCCGAACGCCATCCCGGCCCAGTCGTTCAGGCCGGCGTCCGTCCGGTATCCGAGCGTCGTGGCCAGGCGGGGGACGATCCGCTTGTAGTCGCCGCCGATCCCGAACACGCTCTCGCAGCCCGCCTCGCATGTCCGCCGGTACTGGAGCGTCAGGTTGACCTCGGGGACGGCCGCGTTTCGGGCATAGGCCGTCGACGCGCCCTCGGGTCCGGTCGAGGCGAAGTCGCGCTGGGCCAGGGCGGCGGCCGAGACGCTCCACCGTTCGCCGAGCTTCCGGGTGTACCTGATCTGGGGCGAGCGGTTGAACGGCTGAAAAGGGGCGCCGGTGTTGAAGGAAACGACGTCGGGGAAGCTGTCCGTGATGAACATCGGATGCCAGTACTGGCCGATCAGGAGCTCGGCCTTGGGCCAGGCGAGCTTGAGGAAGCCGTGGCGGAGGCGGAAGCCGTTGAGATCGCCGTCGGATGTCCCGAAAAACTCGGCCTCGATCAGTCCCGAGGTTTTCGCCCCGAAGGCGTCGGGCCCGGTGATCCGGCCGAGAAGCCGCGTCTGGACCGAGAGCATGTGGAAGCTCGAGGCCGCGTTGACGTCCCGCCCGTCCGGGCCGGGGGCCTCCCCTTTCGGATAAAGGAGATAATGCCCTTCCCGGATGGCGACGGTCTGGCGGGAATCATAAATCAAGTCGGTCTTGAGGAAGCCGGAGAAGGATATCCCGAAGGCCGGGGTTTTCGCCTCGGTCTGGGCCCACAAGCCGGCCGCCCCGGCCAAGACGGCCGCCGCCAAAAATCTTACGCCGCTGTTTCTTTTCATGGTCGTCTCCTCACTCCAGTTCCTTGGCCGCGTCGACCGTGGATCCATCCGGGTCGACCCGGATGGAAAAACCGCGCTTGCGGAAGACGGCGATCATCCGGGGGTTGTCGGTCGTGGTCACGGCCGTGATCTTCCGCACGCCCCAGTCCCGGGCGATATCCAGGCAATGATCGGTCAACACGCCGCCCAAACCCTTGTCCTGCCAGGCGTCGCCGACCAGGACGGCGTACTCGGCCGACGTTTTCATCGGGTCGGCGACCAGCCGGCCGACGCCCGTCAAGCGCCGGGCGGGGCCCTCCCCCTCCTCGGCGACGATCGCCAGCTCCCGGTCGTAATCGATGTAGCAATAGCGGGCGGCCACGTCGTGCGATTCCCAGTGGAAAAAGTAACGGAACCGGGAATAGATCGACTCCTTCGAGCATCCGGAAAGGAGGGCCAGCCACAACGGCTCGTCCTCGGGTTTGATCGGCCGAAGACGGACCGTCGAGCCATCCTCCAGGAGGACGTCTTTCTCGTAATGCTCGGGATACGGCCGCAGGGCCAGGTGGGCGAAGGGATCGGCCGAGGCGCCGCCCCCCCCGCGGTCGACGGCGATCCGGGCGTCCAGGGCGACAACCGCGTCTTTCGAGACAAGCAGGGGATTGATGTCCAGCTCCTTGATTTCGGGATGATCGGCGACCAGGTAGGACAAGCGGATCATCGTTTCGATCAGCCGGTCGACGGCCAGGGCCGGCCGCCCGCGGTATCCGCGAAGAAGCGGCCAGACCTTCAGCGATTCGAGCATCCGGCGGGCCAGCCGCTCGTTGAGCGGCGGGAAACCCAGGGCCCGGTCGCCGAACAGCTCGGCCGTCGTCCCACCCAGCCCGGCCATCATGACCGAGCCGAACGTGGAATCCTTTTTCGCCCCGAGAATCAGCTCGACGGCCTCCTTGGCCCGGATCATCGGCTGGACCGTGACCCCCTCGAGCCGGGCCGAGGGCCGGGCGGCCGCGGCCGCGGCCGTCACCCGGCCGAAGGCGGCCCGGACCAGGGCCGCGTCGCCCAAGTCCAAGACGACCCCGCCGACGTCGGTCTTGTGGGAAATGTCCGGCGACTGGATTTTCAAGACGACGGGATACCCCATCCGCTCCGCCTGCCGGACGGCCTCCTCGGCCGATGCGGCCGGCGCCGGACGGCTGGCGGGAATTCCGTAGGCCTCGAGGACCGATTTGGAGGCCTCCTCGCCCAGCATTTCCGTTCCGGATTCAAAGAAGGCTCGAACGCGTTCCCTCCGGGTCTTGCGGTCGGCGGAAAACTCGACCGGGACTTCCTTGGGCGTTTCATAAAGAATCCCGAGGTTGCGGGCGTAGGAGACGAGGGTCATGAAAGCTCGGACGGCCCGTTCCGGGGTGTCATAGGCCGGGATGCCGGCGTCCGTGAGGATCCGAAGGCCTTCGGCCACGCTCTCTCCTCCCAGCCAAGCAGCCAGGATGGGCTTGGTCGAGCCGGCGGCCAGGGCCCCGACTTCCCGGGCGATCGCCGACGGGTTGGTCATGGCCTGAGGCGTGATGATCACCAGGACGGCGTCGACGCCGGGATCGGCCAGCACCCGGGCGGTCGCCTTGGCCGCCAGCTTGGACTTGGCGTCCCCCAGGATGTCGACCGGATTGTCGTGCGATCCCGCCGGGGGCAGGGTTTCGTCGAGGCCGGCCTTGGTTTCGTCGCTGAAGACGGCCAGGCCGCCGCCGGCGGCGATCAGGGCGTCGACGGCCATGACGCCCGGCCCGCCGCCGTTGGTCACGATGCCCAGCCGGTCGCCCTTGGGGATCTGCCGCCGGCCCAAAAGCTCGGCCACGTCGAAGATCTCGCCGATGTCGAACACCCGGGCCAGGCCGGCCCGCTGAAAGGCCGCGTCGTAGACCGCATCCTCCGAGGCCAGGGCTCCGGTATGGGAAGCGGCCGCTTCGGACGATTCGGGAAAACGGCCGGCCTTGTAGACGATGATCGGCTTGGACCGGGCGAAGGCCCGGGCCGCGGTCATGAACCGCCGGGCGTTTTTGAGCGATTCGATATATAAGATGATGCTCCGGGTTTTCTCGTCCTCGCCGAAATAGTCGATCAAATCGGCGAAATCCACGTCGGCCGAGTTGCCGAGGGAGACGAACGCCGAAAATCCGATCTTTTCCCGGATGGCCCAATCGAGGACCGACGTGCCGAGCGCCCCCGACTGGGAAAGGAAGGCGATCTCCCCCGGCCGGGGCGCATCGGCCGCGAAGCTGGCGTTTAGCCTCCGGCCCGGAACGATCAGGCCGAGGCAGTTGGGCCCGAGAATCCTCAAATCCTCGAACCGGGCGGCCTCGGCCAACACCCTCTCCTCGAGAGCCCGCCCCTCCGGCCCCGTTTCCCGGAAACCCGAGGAGACGATGACGAGGGACCGGAGGCCGGCTTCGCCGCATTCCCGGACGAGGCCGGGGACCTCGGCGGCCGGACCGCAGAGAATGCCGAGGTCGGGCGTGCGGGGAAGGCTTCGGAGGCCGGGATAGCAGGGAATCCCCATAACCGCTTCCACGGCCGGATTCACGGGATAAACGACGCCCAGGAATCCGCTGCCGACGAGATTGCCCAGGATTTTTCCGCCGACGCTGTTCGGATTGACGGTGACGCCGATAAGGGCGATTCGCTGCGGGTTGAAAAATCCGTCCAGTTGATGGATGTTCATAAAGACGACTCCGGGGGGAATGAGCGTGTATTTTCTCCCAAAGCGTCCCGCGTTTCAATCCCTTGCCGGAGCGTTGCGGCCGAGCGGCCGCCGGAGAACGCGCTGAGTAAATTGAGAAAACTGGCCGGCCGGGGCGTCCGCCCCGCGGCCGTCACTCCGGGCCGTTCCGGGGGCCCGGTCCCTCCCGCTCCCCTGCGCGGCGAAGGGCGCGGAGGAGATCCTCGGCCGAATCCGTCGGGCCGGCGTCCAGCGGAACGATCGGAACGCCGGCGGCCGCGTAGTGGGCCAGGAGCGGCCTGGTCCGCTCCTCGAACAAGGCCAGCTTGGCCTCGACCTCCCCGGCCGAATCGTCCCGGCGGCCCGCCCGGTCTCCGCCGGCGTCGGTCCGGATCCTTTCCCGGAGAACGGCGGCCGGAGCGTTCAGAAAGACGATCCGCCGGACGCGGGCGATCGCCTCCAGGTCCCGGGCCTGGCCGGGGTGGCGCGGCCAGCCGTTCAGGAGGAGAAGGTCGGCTTCCCGGGCGCCGCGGCGGCGCAGGAAGTCATCGATGATTTTCCGGACGAGGGGAGCTTGGCGGTCCTCGAAAAGCTCCCCCTTCCGGAGAACGAGGCCGATGACCTCCCGTTCCCCGGACGACAAGCCCGGGGGAACATCCCGGCCGGCGTCGATCCGGCGCAGCTCCTCCCCCAGGTCGAAATGAAGACACCGGCGCCCGTTCCACCCGGCGAGCTCCAGGGCTTCCCCCAGGGGCGTCTTGCCGGATCCCGTCGGACCGATGATCAGCCAGGCCTCGAACATGCGGACGGCCGCCGACGGCCGTTCACTCCGCGTAGAATTCGATCATCCGCCGGACGGCCCGCTCGCACACCGGGCAGAGGGGCTTGGCCCCCTTGGTGAACATGAGGCAATCCACGGCCGGCCGGTAGAGCCCCTCGGCCGCGTAGCCGGCGCCTTCGAAGACGCCCGTTTTCCCGGCGAACTTGCTCGCGGCCAGGAACCGGTCCACCCACTCGGCCTGTTCTTTCGACATCCGCTCGGATTCCTCTTCCATCTTCGCGATCTCGCCGGCCGGGGCGCCGGCCCGCTTCATCCGGGCGATCTTGTCGTTGATTTCAGCGCGGATCTTCTGGTAGGCCGTGTCGCTCCGGTCGAACTCTTCTTTTTCCCAGGGCGTCGGGACGGCGATGTCCGGGGTGAGGAGATCCTTCCATTTCAGGCCGGCCGGGTCGAGCAGGGCGGTGATGTTAGGCTCGCGGGGCTCGATTCCGGCCGGGTAGAATTCATTGTACGCCACCGAGGAGGTGTAGTACTCATCGGCCAGGCCGGCGAAGGAATGGCCGAATTCATGGGGAAAGAGGTAAGCGTACCACTGGTTGTCGACGGTGAAAGTGCAGAAAGCGTTGTAGATGCCGCCTCCGCCGTAGCGTTTGTGGTTGATCATGACGGCCAGCGCGTCATAGGGGGCGTGGGCGGCGATGTCCCGGAGGGCCTTGTTGTCCTCGGTCAGGACATAACGCTCCGAGCCGAGCGAGTCGAACGTCGCGGCGACGGCCGTGGATTTGTAGACGCCGTAGCCCGGCTCGTCGCAGCCGTTGTCGTCGGACGGCTTCCAAACGCCCCGGACGTTGAACTTGCCGCGGAGGCTGCGATACGGCTCCTGGCTGAAGAGAAGCTCGACGAACCGGTCGAGATCGGCCCGAAGCTTGGCCTCCTCGGCGGCCGTGTACCCCTCGGCGATGAAGGCCAGGTCGACCTTGACGTGGGGATCGCCGCTGATGGCCAGGTCGAACACCTTGACGCCGGAAGCGAGCGGCTTCCTCAGGACCTCGATCGAGGCCGGATCGACGGCCTGTTCAAAAATCAGCCGCGGGACGTTGTTCCGGTCGCGGCTTTCCAGGACGAAGAGAAACGGCGCCTTTGGGAGTGGAATCAGGGCCGACTCATGGTACGTCCGGCGGATTCCCTTGGCGGCTTCCTCGGTCGTCCGGTATTCGCCGAAATAGCTGTCGAACCCGCGGGAAAAAATGAGCGTCCCCGAGGCTTCGTCGATGATCTTGACGGAATATCTTCCCAGGTCGAACGGATCGAGGAGGCGGGTTTTCGAGCCGGCCCAGGCGCCCTGGACGAGGGCCCGGTCAAGGGTGACGATCTCCTCTTGAAAGTCGCCGATATGATAATAATCGAGGCGCAGGGTCTGGTCGAGAAAATAACGGTCGAAGACGGGCCCGTCCGCTCCGAATCCGGCGGCGGCCGCGATCACGATCAGAACGGCTCCAAGCAGTCGTTTCATGAATTCCTCCTCTCCGGGACGCGACATTCCCCTGATCCCTCTCTTCCCGGCGGCGCGGGAGGATCGCGGAGGCCGTCATGGCTCCGCCGTCTCATCCCCCGCGCACGGAAAGAGGATTTCAATTATAGCAGAAAAGCCGGCCGTCCCCGCATGGAAAGACGGGTCCGAATCGCCTATAATGGGAATCCTCCATGTCTCGATCGAAACGGCTGCTCTTTCTCGCCCTCCTGGTTTCGCCCTTGTTCGTCTTTTTCTTTTCCTTGACGGTGGGCCCGGCGGACATCCCCCTTCCCGCCCTCGGCAAAACGCTTCTTTCGCCCGTCGTCGAAGCCTGGCGGGGATCGGTCACTCCGGCGGAAAGGGACATCCTGTTCGGCATCCGCCTTCCCCGGATTCTTCTCGGCTTGGCCGTCGGGGCGGCCCTGTCCGTCTCCGGGGCTTCGCTCCAGGCCGTCTTTAAAAATCCGCTCGTCAACGAATATATCCTCGGCCTCTCCTCGGGGGCGGCCTTCGGGGCATCCCTCTCGATCGTCGTCTTCGGGTCCTCCGTCCCTCCGCAGATCGCCGCCTTCGCCTTCGCCCTCTTGGCCGTCGGCCTGGTCCTCCTGACCGCCCGGACACCGCGCTCCTCGCCGGTCTCGATCCTCTTGACCGGGGTCATCATCTCCGCGTTTTTTTCTGCCGTCCTTTCCCTGGTCGAGTTTTTCGCCAGCCCCTATTCCCTCCAAACGCTCTTCTACTGGCTGATGGGCAATCTCGGAACCGCCGGCTGGCGCGACCTGGCCGTTCCCCTTCCCTTGATCGCGGCCGGAACGACCGTCCTGATCCTCATGTCCTGGCGCTTGAACGTCCTTTCGCTGGACGACGAGGAAGCCCGCTCGCTCGGCGTCGACGTAAAGCGCAACCGGCGCCTCGCCGTCCTCTTGGCCACCCTGGTCACGGCCGCGGCCGTTTCCGTCGCCGGCATCATCGGCTGGCTCGGCTTGATCATTCCCCACCTCGTCCGCCTCCTGGCCGGAGTGGACAACCGCCGGATTCTGCCGCTGTCGGCCGCCCTGGGGGCGAGCATTCTTGTCCTGGCCGACGACGCCGCCCGGAGCCTGGCCGCTTTCGAAGTCCCGGTCGGGATCTTCACCAGCCTGGTCGGCCTTCCTCTGTTCATCCTCCTGCTTTCGAAATCCTCCAAGATCTGGCGATGAATCTCCGCGCCCAGGATCTCCATTTCACCCGGCCCGGCTTCGAGCTCCTCGTTCCGGCCTTCTCCGCCTCAGGCGGTGAGATCACGGCGATCGTCGGCCCGAACGGAGCGGGCAAGACGACGCTCCTCAAATGCCTCAGCGGGCTGTGGCGGCCTTCCGGCGGACGGGTTCTTCTCGACGGCCGGGACGCGGCGGCCCTCGGCGATTCCGCCCGGGCCCGCCGCCTGGCCTTCGTCCCCCAAGAGCAGGCCGCGACGTTCAACTTCACCGTTCTCGAATTCGTCCTGATGGGCCGGGCGGCCGCCCTCTCGCTTTTCGCCTCGCCGTCGACGGCCGACCGGACGATCGCCGAGGAGGCCCTGGCGTACGTCGGATTCCGGCATCCGTCGAGCCGGCCCCTCTTCCGGCTCAGCAGCGGCGAGCGGCGGCTCGTCCTGATCGCCCGGGCCCTGGCTCAAAAGGCGGAAATCCTCATTTTGGACGAGCCGACCACATTTCTCGATCCGCGCCGGGAAACCGAGGTCATGAGGCTCCTCGGCCGCCTGGCTTCGAGCGAGGGAAAAACGATCGTCGTCACCCTCCACGATCTGGACGCGGCCGTCCATTACGCCGGCTGGATGGTTTTTTTAAAGGACGGGCGGGTCGTCGCCGACGGCCGGACGGAAGAGATCCTCTCGGCTGATCTCCTCGGTCGGGTTTATGACATCCCCATGGACATCATCGAGCACGCCGGCCGCCGCTTCATCGTCAAGTAAGATCGGACGTGCAGAACGGGCAGCGAACGGCCTTCTCCGGAACACTGGAAAGACAGAAGGGGCAGCTCTTGGCCGCCGGAGCGGCCGGGGCCGGCCGGCGGAGCCGGTTCATCTGCTTAACGACGAAGAACAGAGCCAGGGCGACGAGGAGGAAGTCGACCACCGTGCTGAGGAACGCCCCGTAATTCAACGTCGCCGCCCCGGCCGCCTTGGCCGCCTCGAGCGTCGCGTATCCGCCGCCCGAGAGGTCGATGAACAGACCGGAGAAATCGACTTTGCCCAGAAGCAGGCCGAGCGGCGGCATGAGGATGTCGTTGACGAGCGAGGTGACGATCTTGCCGAAGGCTCCGCCGACGATGAATCCGACGGCCAGGTCGACCAGGCTCCCCTTCAGGGCGAATTCCTTGAATTCCTTGAACATATGTTCCTCCTTTCTTCCGCGAATGCCCGGAATCATCTTAAAGAAGAGGGAGACGGAGAGTCAACTTGGAGAACCGGTCTCCTTGTACTAAAATAAGACACCTGAAAACGCGGATTCTTAGAAGGTGCCCCCATGCCGAAAAAAGCCGTCCTTATCGCAACCCTCCTCCTGGCCCTGGCCGGCTCGGCCGCGGCTGAAATCGGAAGCCTGTCCCATCTCTTTCTCCTCGGCCGCGGCCTCAAGGACACGGACGGCGACGGTTTAGCCGACCGGGTGGCCGTGACGATCATCCTCCCGGATTCGCCGACGGCCGTCGAACTCGCCCTGGCCGCCGATATCTCCGCCCGGGCCAACCTGGAAAGCCTGGCCCAGAATCCGGCCCTGGTGAAACGGGAATCCGAGATCCCGGATATCGCCGGGATCGACAGCCCGATTCTCGTCGGGCCGAACGTCAAATGGCTGAAACAGGCCGCCCGCGAAGGCGGCGTCGATCTGCCCGAGTTGGAGGCGGGACAAGGATTCGTCGGCACCTTTAAGACGAAGACGCAGAACGGGATCATCCTGACGGCCGGGTCCGAGGAAGCTCTCCTCCGGACGGGCCGGGCCTTTTTTCTCCGTTGGCCCTATTTCTGGGACGTCTGGGGCCGGGAAACGGGTCCGACCTACGAGATGCTCGAGCGCGACGTCTCCGCCTTTCTCAAGACGGAGGGCGTTTCCCTCCAAATGACGTTCATCCGCTCGGCCTTGTACGAGTTCCCCCGCTCCGGGATCCCCCGAGGGGCCCTGAAAAAGCTCGATTTCAGCGCCGGCGGGATCAAGGACCTGGGCCTTGAAATCTATTTCACCGACGACGGAGACCAGGCCCGCTCGTTGCGGGCCCTGGAATCCCTCCAATCGTCCCACCGCCGGGGGGAAAAAACCGGGATTCTCTCCTACGCCGGATGCGAGCGGCTGACGTTTGCCCTGCGGTACGGAAAATCCGTCCTGTCGGCCTCCGTTTCCCGTCTCGGGCACCCGAGACGGATGCTGACGCCGTCATTCAAGAATCCGCCGAGGACCGACGGCGCCGGGCGCGAATTCGACCTCCGCGACGTTTTCACGACCAAGGGCCTCTACGGCGACCTGGACGGCGACTCGATCCCGGACACGATCGAGGGCCGGATCGTCGCCCCCTCCTCCGAGGCCGTTCGGGGCATCGCCCCCTTGGCCTCCCGCCTCGTCCTCCAGACGGCCGGGTCGATGTTTCCGCTGGTTTACCTGGATTCCGAAATCGAATTCCGGAAAAGCGTCGTCGCCCCGATCCTGGTCGGGTCCAACGCCCTCACCAGGGAGCTGGAGCGCGTCGGCAAGTTGTCCTTCCCGGAGCTGGAAAACGCCTTCGGCATCATCCGGGCCGTGCCCCGGGCCTTCAATAAATCGTCCGCCCTGGTGGTGGCCGGGGCCGATTCCCTCGGCTTGGATCGAACGCTGGGCTACCTGAGCTCGACCTTCCCCTATTTTGACGAGCGGGGCGACGGCCGGCCCCGCCTGGACGAGGCGGCCGCCGACCTGGAACGATTTTTCAAGGGGGAAAAGGGCGCGGCCGAGGCCCGGTTCGCCCCGGCCTTGAAAAAGACCCTCGAATCCCTCAAGGACAAGGACCTGGAATCGATCAAGGCCGATCTCCTTCTGCCGATATCCAACCCGGCCTTCGAGGAAGAGCTGAAGGCGATCGCCGCGGCCGTCGCGGCCGGGCCGCCCCTGGAGGTCTCCTCGGACATCCTCCGGGGATCCAAGAGGATCTTCGAAAAAGAGCGGACGTTTTCCTGGGAAGCCGACGACGCCCTGGCCGCGGTGAAAGCGCGGCTCGAAACCCTGGCCGCGGCCGCTTCGGAAAACCAGGCGCCGGTCCCGCTCCGCATCAGTCTCGGCCTCAGCGAACCGGCCGAAGTCCGGGCCCGCTTGAAAGCCCGGATCGAGGAGACGGCCGCCGAAATCCTCAAGCCGACCGACATGAAGGTCGAGGTTTTCTCGGCTTACAAGCAAGGATTTTTTTGGCTCACCGAACACGTCTTTCCGGCCCTGCGGGGGAAGCCGGTCGCCAAGCTGACGATCCGGTTCGCGGCCGCGGCCGAGGACCGGGGAAAGCCGAAGCGTTTCTACACCGAGTCGGCCCGCTGGCTGCAGGAGCTCTACCCGGTCGACGAAATCGCCGTCCGCGATCTCGGCCTGCCCGCCGGAGCCGTTCAATTCGAAATGAAGGACCCGGGGGGGCCGGTGTACGAGGTCACGGCCCAGGACGGCCGAAACGCGGTGATTTGGAGCGGATCGTTTTCCCCGCGCGTCCGGGAAATGACGTATCTCAAGCCCCTGCCCGAATGGGGCGCGGTCCAGGTGACCACGGGCTGGATCCGTCTGGAGCGCGGGGCCGAAATCCTGCTGGACGAGGATCTCCCGACCGATCTCGAGCGCCTCTGGGCGTTTTACCAGGACGAGGGTCTCGGGCCGGTTTACGACCACGTCCAAAAAAAGACCGGCGGTTCGCCGGCGTTCTCCAAACAGCCGTTTTTCAAGCAGCTGAGAGTGGAAGTCTGGGCCAGCGAGCCCGATTTCCGTCTCGGCCTCGACGAGGAAGCCGTCAGCTCGCTCGAGGCGCTGCACGACGAGGTTTATTTCGACACGCTCGACTTCCTCCGGGGCATCACCGAGCTGGATCCCGAGGAGGCCGAGCTTCCCGAGGACACCTCCCGCTTCAGCGCCCCGGGGAATGTCTTCCCGGTCATCCATCCGTCGACGCCGGGCGAGCCGCCGCGGATCAAGATCACGTTCGAGGACTGGCCGGCGTCCGTCCCCAGCCTGGCCGTGACTTGGAAGGAGCGCGGCCGGGAAGCGCTGACGAAGAAAATCGAATTCACCGAAGTGAAGCCGTCCTCCCTTTCGCTTCCGGCCCTCGTTTACAGCGGGCTGGAGGAACGGATCGACCGCCTCGTCTTCGACCTCGCTTTCGAGAAGGAATCCGATTATCTCGGATGCCTCGATCTTCTGGCTTCGTACCGGGATCTCCACGGCCGCGGCCTTCTGGCCGATCCGCTGAGCTTCCCCCGGCTGAAGGAGATCGCCCTCTCCCTCAAGTGCCGGGAGATGGCCCGGGAGGAATCGGTCCCGATCTCCCCGCCCGCGCCGCCGGCGGCTCCCTTGTCCGTCTCCGCTTCGGCCGGCGGGCCGATCGTCGACACATTCAAGATCCTCTCGCCCGAGATGGTCGAAGACGCCGTCTCCCGGCTCGGCCGGTATCCCGTCCTCCACGCCTACATCGCCGGGCGGTCCTACGAGAACCGGCCCGTTCCGGTCATCGAGGCCTACGAACCGTCCGGGCCGAACGTCTCCATCCCCCGCCTGATCTCGATGAAGCCGACGCTCTACTTGAGCGGCCGGCAGCACGCCAACGAGGTCTCCTCGACCACCTACATCCTGAAACTGGCCGAGCTTCTGGCGACCGACCGAGCCGCCCGGGAATACGTTGGAAAGATCAACTTCGTCCTTCATCCCATGGAGAATCCCGACGGGGCCGCCCTGGCCTACGCCCTCCAGGACCTGACGCCGTTTCACAGCCTCCACGCCGGCCGCTACAGCGCCCTGGGCCTGGAAATCGGGACGATGACCGGGGCCCGCCGCCCGCTCCTTCCCGAAGCGGCCGTCAAACGGGACCTGAGCGCGAAATGGCTTCCCGACATCGCCCTCAATCTCCACGGCTATCCTTCCCATGAATGGGTCCAGCCGTTCTCGAATTATTCCCCTTACCTCTTCCGGGATTACTGGATTCCCCGCGGCTGGTTCGCCTACGTCCCCGGCCTGACGCTTCCGATCTACGACCGTTACAAGACGGCGGGCGAGGACATTCGGGCGTTCATCATCTCCGAGATGAACGCCGATCCGGCCCTCAAGGAATCGAATCGGAAATTCTACGACCGGTATGAGCGCTGGGCCTCGCGCTGGCAGCCGCACCTGAACTATCTTGAAATGGACGCCGGCCTGAATCTCTACGCCAAGCGCCGCTCGTCGACCGAGCTCCGTCTGACGCCCAAGAGCCGGATGACCTACGCCGAGGAAACCCCCGAGCTGATGGACGAGACGGCCCAGGGCGCCTGGCTCGATTTTCTTTCCACCCAGGGCCTGGCTTATGTCCGGGCCCATATGAAGTATCTGGCCCGGGCGAAATTCGACGTCGTCCGGATCGAGGAGGAAATTCAAGACCGCGTTCGGATCCAATTCCTCCGCGGCCGGCCGGGAACGATCGAAAAATAAACAGTCCGGGAGGCGGGCGGCGCGTTTGACGCCGGGAAAAACTTTATGTTAATATTTTAGACACTCTCAGAAAATGGACACCGCCATATCTTTTCTGGTCGTCGGCCGAGACGCCTCGATTTATGAGCGGCTCCGGGATTCCGGCTTGGATCCGGACATCAGCCTCTTTTTTTGCGGCCGGGACGAAAACGTCCTCGATTTCATCCAAACCCACGCCATCCGTTCCCTCCTCCTCGACGCCTCGGCCGATCCAGAGGGAACCCGGGCCCTGCTCCGGGAATTGAAAAGCTTCGATCCGCTCCTTCAAATCGTCGTGGCCGGACCGGGCGGCTCGGCCGACGAGATCCTGTCTTGGATGGAAGCCGGAGCCCTCGACTATTTCCCCCTGCCGATCAATCCGCGGATTATCTTCGGCGTCTTCCGCCGGGTCCTCGAAAAACGGGATCTTCGCCGGGAAACGAGCCTGTTGGAGCGGAAGCTCGAAAAAAAATACGTCTTCCAGGGGCTGGTCTCCAAGAATCCGGCCATGCTCGACGTCTTCGCCCTCGTCGAGCGGATCTCCCGGCATTTCTCAAGCGTCCTGCTCACCGGAGAAACCGGAACGGGCAAGGAACTGCTGGCCCGGGCCCTTTTTCAATTGAGCGGGACGAAAGCCCGCCAGCTCGTCGTCTGCGACTGCGCCTCGATTCCCGATACCCTCTTCGAGTCGGAGCTCTTCGGCCATGTCCGGGGAGCGTTCACCGGGGCCGACCGGACCAAGAAGGGCCTCTTTGAGGACGCTCACGACGGAGTGATCTTTCTCGACGAAATCGGCGAAATCCCTTTTCTCATCCAGGCCAAGCTTCTCCGCGTCCTGGAAAACCGCCAATTGCGGCCGGTCGGGGGAAACGAGGTCAAGTACGTCAACGTCCGGGTGATCGCGGCCACCAACCGGGACCTGCCGGCGATGATCCGGAAAGGCGAATTCCGGGAGGATCTCTACCACCGCCTGAACCGGATCGAGATCCGCGTCCCGCCCCTCCGCGAGCACGTCGAGGACATTCCGCTCCTGATCCGGCATTTCCTCGAGCTTCTCAATAAATCCTACGGCAAAACCGTCCATGGCGTGAGCCGGGACGTGCAGAAGCTGTTCCTGAAATACGGCTGGCCGGGAAACGTCCGGGAGCTGGAAAACGCCCTCCAAAGCGCGGTCCTGGTGACCCGCCGGGATTTCATCGACCTGGCCGACCTGCCGAAGTCCATTCGCGAGCCGGCCGCCGCCCGGCGGCGGGCCGTGTTCATCGAACGGGAGAATCTTTCCAGCCTGGAAGAGCTGGAAAAGGAATACATCTCCTACGTCCTGGCCCAAACGAAGAACAACCTGAAGCGATCGGCTGAAATCCTCGGCGTTTCCCGGACGACCCTCTACAACAAGCTGGCCAAGTACGGGCTGAGCCGAGGATGACGGCCGGCCCGTCCCTTCTCAATCGTGGGAGTGGTAATCCAGGTTTCCGAGATCGCCGAAGCGCGGATTGACGACGTTGCTGAAAATCGAGCCGAACGTGTAGCTCAGGCCGACCGTAAGCCCCAGGTTATAATCCGTGGCCAGCTCTTTCCGCCGGAGGAGGATTTCCTCCAGGCTCCGGTTTCCCTTGGCCAGAGACAGCTGGTCACGGACCCGTTCGTAATGAAGATCGACGACGAAATCCAAGCCCCTGAGGATGCGGATGGCCGCCTCGCCGTTGAACTCCAGCCGGTTTTTCTTGAAGTCGTGGAAGTAATGCGATCCCTCCAGCCCGGCTTCCAGCGTGCCCCAGGGCTCTTTGATCTCCAGGACGGCCGAGAGCGCTTGACTCGTCAGATTCTCCCTCGTCTTGTCGTAGATCGTCTCCTCCCGGTAGCGGACGAAATCGAATCCGACCTTGTACATGATCCGGAGCTGGCGCCGGGTGGACTCGGAGTACGGGAAAATGTTGTACTCGAGGACCGGGGCCGGGCTGATTTTCGTCCGGATATTGGCGTACGTGGACGAGCCGGCGGAGACGTAGACGCCGGCCGACCAATGCTCCCCGAGGCTTTTGGTGAACAAGCCGGCCAAGTCGAGCCCCCGGGAATCGCTTTCGATGAGCTCCTCGTCGAAGCGGAATTCGTCCCGGGCGAAATAGGTCGAGAGGCCCAGGCGGATTTTCATGTCCGGGGTGATTTTGTTGGCCGAGGCGTTGAGCCACATGGCTTGGGATTTCGCCTGCGATTCATGATCCAGCTCCCCGCCGACGCTCAAGCTGAAGACCCAGAATCTCCAAGGATCGACGACGTCCGTCGGCTGGATCTTTTCCCGGTACTCGATCGACAGGAGATCCCGGATCGGCGTCCGGGCGACGAACGGGACCAGCCCCATTTTCAGGACGGCGACATAGCCTTTCCGGACCTCTTCCTCGGTGTCGGTCTTTGCCGAGGCGTAGATGAGATCGCCGGAAAGCGAAGCGAAATCCCCCTGGCCGAGGAAGGCCATGGCGTATTCGATCCCGCCGCCGCCCGTAGTCTGGGTCGTGACGAGGATGTGGATGTCGGCTTCCTTGCGGTCCCGGACATAATTGACGAAGGGGATTTCCGTCCGGATGTAATCCGGATCCCCCTTTTCGAAGTCCAAATAGACGCGGGGGGCGCTTTTTTTCCACTCGGCGATTTGGGCGGCCGTCTGGGGGCCGCCGGCGTCCGAATCCTCGGCGGCCAGGAGCCCGGCCGCGAGAATCAGGACGGCGGCCGGCCATACGAGCCAGGCCGCCCGCCTTTTCAAGTTGCGGATATTCCTCATCTTCATTTTATTTCTCTCCTGGAAGAAGCGGCCGGTCCCAAGGATTCGCTTGAATCCGCGGGCGCGAAGCTTACATGATAACACGTCCGCCCCGCTCGGGACACGTTTTAGACGCCGGGAGTGCCGTTTTCTTCCCGTCCGCCGTCCTCCGCGGACGCCGGCTCACGCCCGGGAAAGGATATCGTCGAACCGCCGCTCCGCTCATCCCCGTTTCGGCCGCGAGACGATCTTCCGCCTTCTCTCCTCCCGGAAAGGCCGGGGACTTCGGTCCTGAACCTTCGGCCGAACACAACGTATGAAGAAGCGTAAACGCCCCGTTCGGCAGGCCGGCGCCCGGGCCGGAAAACGGCCCCCGGCGCATTGGTTTTTTCCGTCGTTTCCGGTAGAATAATCCGGAGCCCGGCGGGGGGCGGGAAAGGAGATCATTCATGAAAAAGCGTTTGTTGATCGGTGTATGCGCCGCCCTGGGGATTCTCTGCCTCGGCCTCCAGGCCCAGGAACTGACGGTGGCCGACATCCTTTCAAAAAGCCTCGAAGCCCAAGGCGGCCGGACCGCCCTGGCCGCGATCAAGGATACGACCACGTCCGGGACGATCGAGATCACCCAAATGGGGATGTCCGCGGCCCTGACGATTTACCAGAAAGAGCCGAACATGATGCGGATGGACATCGACGTCATGGGCATGTTGATCACCCAGGCCTTCGACGGGGAAAAGGGATGGTTCATCAATCCCCAGACCGGCGTGGCCGAGGAAATGAACGAAAAGCAGAGCCAGGCCCAGCGGCTTCAGGCCATGGGCTACGACGCGGCCTTGAATCCCGAGAAATACGGAATCACGTTCGTCCTCAAGGGCAAGGAAAAGGTCGGAGACAAGGACTATTACCTCGTCGAACAGACGTTCAAGGACGGCTTCCAAGCCACTCTTTATATCAACACGGCCACGTTCCTGACCGAGCAGATCCGGTCCAAGACGGACGCGATGGGCACGGAAATCGACGTCGAAACCCTGATGGACGACTTCAAGAACGTCGAGGGCTTGATGGTTCCCCATTCCCTGACGATTCTCCAGGGAGGCGCGGAGTTCGGCCGGGTCACGGTCGCCAAGGTGGTTTTCAACGCCGGGCTGGAGGATTCGTTCTTCAAGATGCAGTGAGAAGGCCGCCGCCGGGAGGGGACGGCCGGGACGGCTTTAGGTCGTCTCCATTTCCTTGAGGACGTCGTGGGCGAGGCGGAGGGCTTGGAGGCCCTCCTCCCCGCTGACCTTGCCGGTCCGCCCTTCGGCGATGCAGGCCAGGAAATTCAGGATTTCCTTTTTCAACGGCTCTTCCTTCTTGATCTTGAAGCTCTTGATGTCGGTCTGCCGGCCGCTGAGGGGGAAGATCTTCACTTCCTGGTCGATGTAGTCGATGGCGTAATAAGCCGTCGGTTCGAAAATCCGCAGTTTCCGCACCTTGCCCTGGTGAACCCGGCTGGCCGTCAGAGTGGCCACACAGCCGCCCTTGAATTCCAGGCGGGCGTTGGCGATATCCACCTTGTCCGAGACCACATGGATTCCGGTGCTCCGGATGACCGAGACTTCGTCCTTGATCAAGGCCATGATGATGTCCAGGTCGTGGACCATCAGGTCCAGGACGACGTCGACGTCCAGCGACCGGGCCGAGAACGAGCCCAACCGCTGAACCTCGATGAATTTCGGCTCGGAAATGATGTTTTCGACGGCTTCCACGGCCGGGTTGAACCGCTCCAGGTGTCCGACCTGGAGAATCAGGCCGTTTTTCCGGGCCAGGGCGATCAACTCCTCTCCTTGGTCGACGGTCTCGGTGATGGGCTTTTCGACAAGGACGTGCTTGCCCCGCTCGAGGAGACGTTTGGCCACGCCGTAGTGGCTCGAGGTGTTGACCGCGACGATGCCGGCGTCGATATCGTCCAGCATTTCCTCGAATTCCTGGTAATAACGAACGCCGTGGCGGTTGCCGATTTCGAAAGCTTTCTTGAACTCGATGTCGGCCACGGCCCGAAGGTCCGCCTCCTCGAGATAGGAGGCGATCCGGGCATGCTGCATGCCCAGGTACCCCACCCCGATGATTCCCAGCTTGATTTTTTCCATAATGCTTCCGATCAGCGCCGGCCGATGAGCGCCACCCCTCCGGCCGCGGCCGCGGCCCGGGCTTCCTCCCTTTGGAAAAACGGCACCCGGCCGGCCTCGACGACCAGGGCGGCGGCCCGGGCTTCGACCAGAGTCCGGACCGTTTCCAGGCCGACCATGGGCAGGTCGACGCGGGGATCCTGGCGCGTCCGGGCGGCCTTGAGGACGACGACTCCGGGACCGGCCAGGGCGGCGGCCCGCCGGACGGTTTCGTCGGTGCCTTCCATTCCCTCAACGGCGACGACGGCCCGGTCCTTGACGACCAGCGTCTGGCCGATGTCCAGGTCGGCCAGGGTTCGGACCAAGGGCCAGCCGAAGGCGGTTTCGGTCTCAACGGCCTCGGGAGCGGCGGCCGGGACGAGGACGCCCTCGGGACAGCCGTACGGCTCGAGGAACCGCGAAGGATCGCAAACCGTGATCCCGGCCGCTCCGAGGTATTCGATGAGGGCGCGGAGGAGAGTCGAGGGCGAATGATCCGGCAGGGCGGCCGCCAGGGCCCGGATCGCTCCGTTTCCGAGGGCCTCGCCGAAAATCAGGCGATGCTCGATTTTCCCGAACATCACCGCTTCCCGGATGCCGTGGCCCCGGAAAAAGGCCGCCAGCTCGTCCAGGTCGGCCGGGCCGAACCAGGCGAAGGCGTCCGCCTCCCGCTCCAGGCCGGCCGGGGCCGCGCCGCGCAGGCCCGCGACCGCGCAGAACAAGCCGCTTTTTTTCGCTTCCGCCAAGACGGCCCGGGACAATTCGCCCGCCCCGGCGATCAGGCCTAATCGCGATCCCATGCGTCCGCCGATTTTTTGACGTAACCGCGCTTGGCCGTCCGGATGAAGGCCGCGATTTCTTCCCGGTCTTCCGACGGAGGGAATGCGGCCTCGATCCGTTCCAAGGCTTGGGTCGTGTTGAGGTTTTCGAACAGGAGGATTTGAAAGATCGCCTTCAGGGCGGAGATCCGCTCCCGGCTGAATCCGTTGCGCCGCAGGCCGACGACGTTGAGGCCCAAGGCCCGGGTCGGCCTCTGGCCGGCGACCCGGCAGAACGGCAGGACGTCCTGGGTGACCATCGATCCCCCGCCCATGAAGGAAAACCGGCCGAGGCGGCAGAACTGGTGGACGCCGCTCATCGCCCCGACCAGGGCGAAATCGCCGACCTGGCAATGACCGCCGAGCGTCGCTCCGTGAAGCATGATGATCCCCCGGCCGAGGCGGCAGTCGTGGGCGACGTGGGAATAGGCCATGAGATAGTTGTCGTCGCCGATGACCGTTTCCAAATCCTGCTTGGTCGTGGCCCGGTGGATCGTCACGAATTCCCGGATCACGTTCCGGTCGCCGATTTGGATCCGGCTCGGCTCGTCCTTGTACCCGACGTCCTGGGGCTCGCCGCCGATGGCCACGAACGGGGAAACGCGGTTGTCCGCCCCGATGGTCGTCCGGCCGCCGACCGTGACGTGGGATTCGAGGACCGTCCCCGGCCCGACGACGGCTTCCGGGCCGATGAGGCAAAAAGGACCGATGACGGCGCCGGGGTCGATCCGGGCGCCGGGATGAACAACGGCCGTCGGATGGATCCGGAGGTCACTTCCGGCCATAAAACTCCTCTCGCTCCAGCATCGAGGCGACCATGTCCCCCTCGGCCGCGATCTCCCCTTCCACAAAGGCCTTGGCATGAAGCGTGTAGAAGCGGTTCCGGTTGCGGAGAACGTGGGCCTCGATCCGGATCTGATCGCCCGGGATGACCGGGCGGCGGAATTTCATGTCGTCGATCTTGCTGAACAGGACAAACTTCGTCTCCGGGTCGGGAATCGAGTGGAACAAAAGGATCCCGCCGGCCTGAGCCATCGCCTCGACGATCAGGACTCCGGGCATGATCCGGATCTCCGGAAAATGACCCTGGAAGAACTCCTCGTTGTAGGTGACGTTTTTCAGAGCGACGATGCGCTTCGATTTTTCGAGCTCGAGGACCCGGTCCACCAGCAAAAAGGGATACCGGTGGGGCAGAATATGGATGATTTTCTCGATATTCAACACTCCGCGATTCTCCGGCGGCTTATTTTTCCGAGGCCTTGGAGGCGTCGTAGCGCTTGATGATGTCTTCGGTGACATCGACGGCCGGAGCCCAGTAAACGGCCCCGCTCTTCTGGACGTCGAAAATGATGTCCAGGCCCTTTTCCTTCCCGACCGCCTGGACGATCGGCATCAGCTCGGACTGGAGCTTCATGAAAAGGCGGTTGGAGAGCTCCTGCATGCCGGCCACGGCGTCCTCGGCCACCCGTTTGCGCTCGGTGGTCTTGCGTTCCAGGTCGGCCTGGAGCTGGAGGGCGGCTTCATCCGTCATCGTCAGGCGCCCGGTGTTGAGCTTGGTCTGGATCTGGCGGATCTGATCGTCAAGGGCGGTGACGGCCGCGGTGTTCTTCTTTTCGCTTTCCTGGAGCCGGGCGATGACCTTTTTCCCCTCGGCCGACCGCTCCAAGACCTGCTGCGAGTCGAGAACTCCGATTTTTCCCTGGGCGAATGAAAGGTTGGCGGCCGCGCCGAGGCAGAGAACGGCCAGGGCGGCGGCAATCACGGACTTACGCATGACAATCCTCCTTAAATGAAAAAAACGACGGTCCATCAAAACGTGGTTCCAACCGCGAACCGAAAAGCGAACTTGGAATCCGAATCGTAGATCCGGCGGTTATTATACGAAAAAATCAGGCGAAAAGGAACGCGGAGGGCCGGGACGAAGATCCGGGCCTCGATCCCGGTGGACGTGTAGACGTCGGTCAAGCTCATTTTCTGATTACCGGCCCAGGCGTTCCCCCGGTCGTGGAAGAGAATCAGGGAGATCGGTCCGCCGAGAGCCCAGATGTATTCGAAGTTCATGACCAGCATTTTTTCGCCCCCCAGGAGCGTTCCCGACGGGGACCGGGGGCCGATCGTGTAGACCTCGTAGCCGCGGATGCTCCGCTCGCCGCCGAGGAAAAACCGCTCCCAGAACGGCGTCGTCGTGTCCCGGAGCGGCTTGATATAGGAGCCCTCGACATGGAAGCCGATCGAATGCCAGGAGGAGCCGCGGATGATCGGCTGGTAATGGGTGAATTCCAGCCGGGGCTTGTATAAGTGGACTTCTCCCCCCAGGAAGGTCCCGGCGTATTTCAGGGAGGCCGAATAGAGCGTCCCGGAGCTCGGAGTCAGCGGGCTGTCGATGGTCGAGCGGTAGATCGAGGGGTACAGCGAGCTCATGTAGTAATGGCCCATGCCGTACATCTCGAGATATTCCTTGTAGGAGCCGTAGCTCTCGGAGACGGTGATGTCGACGTACTCGAAGCCGTACGTCAGGCTGCCGCGGAGGTAGCCGAGAAGGCGGGCGTTCACCGTCAAGTCGACGCCCCGGCCCTTCCGGTTGTAGAGCTCATAATAATTCAGGTAGCGGTCGTAGATGTTGAAGCCCGCGCTGATCGGCCGGTCGAAGAGGTAAGGCTCGGTGAAGCCGAAGCTGTAGTTCTTGATCCGCTTGCCGTATTGGGCGGTCAGGTTCAGCGTCTCGCCCGCTCCGAGGAAGTTGACCGTCTCATAGCTGGCGGCGATAAACGTCCCGTCATAGCCGCTGTATCCGGCGCTGAGCTGGATGTTGTTCCGCTGCAGCTCCTTGACCGGCATGGTGACGTCGAACTGGCTCGGATCCTCGGGCGAGGGGCGGATGTCGGGATCCTTCTCCAGGTCGACCAGGCCGAGCTGCTTGACCCGCAGGACGCTGTCCTTGAACAGGTTGAACCGGAAGACGTCGCCCTCCCGGATCATGATCTCCCGCCGGATGACCTTGTCCTTGGTGAAGACATTGCCCTTGAAATCGAGGCGGTGGAGGAAGCAGATGTCCCCCTCCATGATTTGGTACGTCACGTTCACGACCTTGGCCTTGGGATCCAAGGTTTCGACGGGAACGGCTTGGGCGTAGAGATAGCCGTATTCGCGGAACAGCTCGCTCAAATCCTCCAGGCTTTTTTCCCGGATGCTCGCCTTGTAGATCTCGCCCTTCTTGAGCTTGATCCGGGAGAGAATCCCCTCCGTCCGGAAAGCCTTGTTGCCTTCCACCTTGATGTCGCCGACCATGTACCGGAATCCGGCTTCCACCGGAATGATCAGCCGGTACATCGTCCGCTTCTTGGAGAACGGCCAGAAGGTCCGCCGGCTCACTTCCTCCACCCGGGGCTCGCCGACGACGGCCTCCATGTAGCCGAATTCTTGGAGCTTTTTCTTGATCTCGGCCAGGTCCTCGGCGACCTTGCCCTGCTTGTAGGCGTCCTTGCCTCCGATCCAGGAGAAGATCGAATGGGGCTTATTTTCCTTCAGGGCCTCCCGCAGCGTGCTTTGGGGCAGCTTCGGGCTGCCGATGAATTCAACTTCGGCCACCCGAATTTTCGGTCCCTCGTCGATCTTGAAGACGACCTCGATTTCGCTGCCGCTTTTTTTCTCGGTTGCGTACTCGACCTTGGCCGCCCCCAAGCCCTTCTCCACCAGCAGGTCCTCGATCGTTTTCTTCACCCGCTGCAGCTTGGCCGGGCTGTAGGAGGAATACGGCAGCAGGACCTCGTCCTTTTCCTTGAGCTTGGCCGTGATGTCGTTTTCCTTGACCTTTCTCCCGGTTTTATAGGTGATCATCCGGATCACCGGATTTTCCTCGATGGCGATCTTGACGATTTTGCCGCGGGCGCCCTGATCCTCGTCGAACGTGATGTTGGAAAAAAAGCCGGTCGACCAGAGGACACGGAAATCCTTCCGGAGCATCGCCAAGTTGTAGACGTCCCCTTCCCGGATGGACAGGTAATACATGATCGTGTCCCGGGTGACCCGGTCGTTTCCGGAGATATCGATTCGCTCGATCATGTCCTGGGCGAATCCGGAGAGCGGCAGGAGGAGGGCGAGGACGGCGAAAACGGCTCTTTTCATGTTCATATCCTTGGACTTATACCATAAGGATCGGTTTTCTTTCAACCGAAGATTAGAACGACGGGATCAGACCGCCCGTTCCAACGCCCCCCGTTCCAGAAAGAAGATTTTTTCACAAAGAATCGAGACTTTCTCGTTATGGGTGACGAGAACGGAGGCCAAACCTCGTTTCTCGTGAAGATCCAGAAGAAGGCGGAGGATCGCCTCGCCGGTTTTCCAGTCCAGGTTGCCGGTCGGCTCGTCGGCCAGAAGGACGGCCGGGTCGTTGACCAGGGCCCGGGCGATGGCCACCCGCTGCATCTCGCCGCCGGAAAGCTGGGCCGGGCGGCACCGGGCCTTGCCCGCCAGCCCCACCTCTCCCAGCACCTCGGCCGCCCGGCGGAAGGCCTCCGCCCGGCCGCGGCCGCTCATGAGCATCGGCAGGGCGACGTTTTCCGCGGCCGTGAATTCCGGGAGGAGATGAAAGGATTGAAAAACGAACCCGATTTTCACGTTCCGGATCCGGGCCAGCGAAACCGCGTTCTTCGCCGACAGGTCTTCCCCGTCGAGGAAAACCTTCCCGGCGGTCGGCCGATCCAGGGCGCCGAGAAGATTGAGAAACGTCGTTTTCCCCGATCCCGAGGCCCCCATCACAGCCACGATTTCGCCCCGGTCCAGGGAGAAATTCAAGCCGGAAAAGACATGAAGAATCTCCCCGTCGGGAAGGAGGTAATCCTTCGCCAGGTCGACGGTCCGCAGGATCTCACTCATATTTCAAGGCCGTGACCGGATTGACCTTGGCCGCCCGGTGGGAGGGAAACAGGGTGGAGATCAGGCTGATGGACAAGGCCGTGCCGATGATGAGGAACAAGTCCAAGGGCATGATCCGGAAGGGGACGTAGGAGATCTGGTAGATGTCCACCGGCACCCGGATCAGCTCGAAGGCGTTGGCCGCCAGGCACCAGAGGAGCCCCAGGGCGGTCCCGACGGCCGTTCCCGCGATCCCGATCATCGCCCCCTGGAGGAAAAAGATCCTCCGGATCTCGGCCGGCGTCGCCCCCAAGGCCATCAGGATGCCGATGTCCCGGGTCTTCTCCATGACCATCAGGATCAAGGTGGCGATGATGTTGAGGGCGGCCACGATGACGATCAGGGTGATGGTCAGGAAAATGATGTTTTTCTCGAGCTTGAGGGCCGAAAACAGCGATTGATTGAGCTCGGTCCAAGTCGTGATGTACGTCAAGGGGGGCAGGAGGCCCTTCAGCTCGTCCTTCATCCGGTCGGCGGCGAAGATGTCGCTGATCATGACCTGAAGGTAGCTTATCCGGCCGTCGAGGCCGAAGAACTTCTGGGCCGCGGCCAGGCCGGTCAGGGCGGTCGTCGAATCGAATTCGTACAAGCCCGTCCGGAAGATGCCCGTGACCTGGAACAGCTTCGTCCTGGGAGTCAGGCCGAGGGGTCCGAGCCGGGAGGAAGTCGTCACCGCCGTGATCACGTCGCCCACGCCCGCCCCGACGGCGAAGGCCAGATCCCGGCCGAGAAGGATGCCCTCGCGCGTTCCGATCCCCTCTCCGGGCATCGTCCCGGCCTCCAGCGAGACCAGCCACGGCTGGATCTTCCGTTCCTGGACGAGATCCATGCCCTTGAGCATCGCCCCCTGGGCTTTTCCCCCCTGGAGGAGGACCATCCCGTAGGCCACCGGCGAAACGGAGGTCACGCCCTTGCGCGGGCGGATTTTCGCGGCCGCGGCCTCGTAGTCCGCCAAGCCCGCCCCCGTCACTTCCGAAACCATCAAGTGGGACGTCGCCCCCAGGATCTTGTCCTGGACATCTTTCTGAAAGCCGGTGATCAAGGCGACGGCGATGATCAGGGCGGCCACCCCGATGGCCACGCCGACGGTTGAGATGACCGTGATCACCGAGATGAAGGCCTGCTTCCGGCGGGCGGTCAGATAGCGCCGGGCGATGAAGCGCTCATATCCCATGATCCGGGCCTATTTCTCCTCGCGGGGGCGCAGAAGCGGGAACAGGATGACGTCGCGGATCGAGCGCCGATCGGCCAGCAGCATCACCAGGCGGTCGATCCCGATGCCTTCGCCGCCGGTCGGCGGCAGGCCGTATTCCAGGGCTTGGACATAGTCGAGGTCGATCGGGTGGGTTTCCTCGTCGCCCTTCATCCGCTCCTCGGCCTGCTGTTCGAACCGGGCCTTCTGCTCGGCCGGATCGGTCAACTCGGAGAAGGCGTTGGCCAGCTCCATGCCGGCGATCATCAGCTCGAAGCGGGCCGCTTCCTCGGGCGCTCCGGGGGCCGACTTGGCCAGGGGCGAGACGTCCTTGGGCGGATTGATGATAAACGTCGGCTGGACGAGGGACTCCTTCACCCGCTTGTCGAAGATGACGTCCAGGGCCCGCCCGTAAGTCAGCGGCTTCTTCTCCGGGGCCAGGCCCTCGGCGTAGGCGATGATCCGGGGCCGGTCGTCGAAGGCCTCGGCCGGCAGGCCGCTGCCCTCGGCCAGGGCCTCGCGGAACCTGAGCCGGCGGAACGGCCGCTTCAGGGAGATGACCTGATCGCCGTAGGGAAACTCGTCCTTGCCCAGGAGGTCGGCGCAGAGGCCGCAGAGAATCTCCTCGGTCAGGTCCATCATGTCGTGATAGTCCCGGTAAGCTTCGTAGAACTCGAGCATCGTGAACTCGGGATTGTGCTCGGAGTCGATCCCCTCGTTGCGGAAATTGCGGTTGATCTCGTAAACTTTTTCCATCCCGCCGACGACCAGGCGCTTGAGATAGAGCTCCGGGGCGATCCGAAGGTACAGGTCGAGGTCGAGGGCGTTATGGTGGGTGACGAACGGCCGGGCCAGGGCCCCGCCGGCCAGCGGCTGCATCATCGGCGTCTCGACCTCGATGTAGCCGCGGCCGTCGAAAAACTTCCGGAGCCAGGAGATGATCGCGCTCCGGAGGCGGAAAACCTCTCCCACCTCGGGATTCATGATCAGGTCGAGATAGCGCCGCCGCTGGCGGATCTCGGCGTCCTGGAGGCCGTGCCATTTCTCCGGCAGCGGATGAAAACACTTGGCCAGAAAAACGTACGATGAGCAGAGGACGGTCAATTCCCCGGTCCGGGTTTTGAACAGCGTCCCGGACACGGTAAGAATGTCGCCGATGTCGATCAGCTTAAAGAGCTCGTAGGCCTCGGAGCCGACCTTGTCGGTCCGGAGGTAAACCTGGATTTTGGACCGGCCGTCCGAAATGTGGAAAAACAGCGCCTTCCCCATCAGGCGAACGGTCATCATCCGCCCGGGGACGACGACCGAGACGGCGGCCGCCTCGACCTCCTCGGCGGAGCGGGCGGCATAGGCTTCGACAAGCTCGGTGACGGAATGCGTCCGCCCGGCCTTGGCCGGAAACGGATCCACGCCGGCCGCGATCAGGCGGCGGTATTTATCCGCCCGGACGAGCTCCTGCTCGCTTCGCCGGAGCTCATTGGCCGGACGGGGTCCGCCGTCCGCCTCCGCGGGGGGTTCCGGCGGGCCGGGGAGGGGTTTGGGGTTTTGGGGATCGGTCATGTTCATTCTTCTCGGATGTGTGATTTGCTCCGGCTTCGCCGGAAAGCGCCCGCCGGACGGCGTCGAGAACGCCGTTGACGAAAACCGCCGATTCCCCGCCGCTGAAGCGGCGGGCGATCTCGACGGCCTCGTTGATGATGATGGCCGGAACGAGCGTTTTTTCCTCGAGCATTTCATAGACGGCCAGGCGGAGGATGTTCCGGTCGACCAGCCCCATCCGGGCCACCCGCCAATTGCGGGCCGCGCCCTGGATGCGGTCGTCGAGCTCCGATCGCCGGCCGAAAACTCCCCGGACGAGCCAGGCGGCGTACTCCCCCGCCCCGGCGCCGGCCGGTTTCTCCGCTTTCCTGCGCCGCAGGACCTCCTCCGGACCCGACTCGTTGAATTCGAGCTCGTAAAGGATCTGGAGGGCCGTTTCCCGGGCGCTGCGCCGTCTGCCCATGCCTTACAGCTTGGCGGCCTTGATGAGGGTGAGCAGCTCGACGAGCGAGCCGACGGCGTCCCAGCCCTTGTTGCCGGCCTTCGTTCCGGAGCGTTCGATGCCTTGCTCGATCGAATCGACGGTCAGGACGCCCATGGTCACCGGAACGCCCGTTTCCAGGGAGATCTGGGACAAGCTCTTGGTCACCTCGGCCGCCAGGAAATCGAAGTGCGGCGTTTCGCCGCGGATCAGCGCGCCCAGGCAGACAAGGCCGTCGACCCGGCCCGAGGCGGCGAGCTTCTTGACGACGAGGGGGGCTTCGAAAGACCCCGGGACCTTGCAGACCGTGATGTCGGCCTCCTCGGCCCCGAGCTTCCGGAGGGCGTCCAAGGCGCCGTCCAGGAGCTTGTCGGTCAGGAAGGAATTGAAGCGGCTGACGACGATTCCGATCTTCAGCCCCTTGGCCTGCAGCTTTCCTTCATGTATTTTCATCGTTTCTCCCTTTCGCCTCCGGCGCCGCCTCGTCGCCGAATCCGGGTCGACGGGCGGTCAGCAAGGGGGCTTGTCAGGTGCGGTTTATTTTAACAGAAGCAGGTTCGTTTTGCACTTCCCCCGGCCGGGCGGGATCATCTCCGGCTCAAGGGCGCTTCCCCTCCCCGGCTTTCGGGACGGCTTCGGCCGTTCCCGGAACGTTATTTCAAGGGGAACGAGGCGTTTTCGAGGAAAACCGGCCGTGGCGCAGACCTCGTCTAAAATCCTCTTTTTTGAAGTTCTTAAGGCTTGACGATATCGTTTTGACCTGGATTCCATGAGCTCCCTCCGGCTCATTCTCCGCCCTCCTCAGATAAAGAGGAGAGCGTAAAAAACGTCCTTTTCCTTGTCCAGTCCCGGTAAGATTTTTAAATGGCAAGATATATCACCCTTCGGTAAGATTTCAGATGGCGCGATTCGTTTCCTTGTGTTTCGCCGCGCGGGCGTGTACATTAAAGCCGATCGTTTAACCCGGGAGGAATCATGGCCGAAGCGAAAACGCCCGTCACCGTCCCCGTCGAAGAGCTCCGTCCCTCCTTCGATCCCGCCGCCCTTCCCTTCGATTCCTCGGCCGACTGCCCCGCCTGCGACGGCATCATCGGCCAGGACCGGGCCTTGCGGGCCCTGCAGACCGGCCTCGACATCAAGAACCTCGGCTATAACATTTTCATCACCGGGATGGTCGGCACCGGCCGGACGACCTCGATCAAGCAGCTTCTCGAGCGCCTGAAGAAGGGCGATCCGCCGCCGGACGACCTCCTCTACGTCAACAATTTCCGCAATGCCGACGAACCTTGGCTGATCCAGCTCCCGGCCGGCCAGGGCCGGTCGTTCGTCGAGGCGATGAACGATCTCATCTCCCGCCTCCAGCATAGCATCCCGGACTGGCTGAAAAGCCCTTATTACACCGAGCACCGGGACGCCATCATCGAAAGCCAGCAAGCCCGGCAGAAAGAGATCCTGAAAGCCTTCGAGGAAGAAACGGCCAAGGAGGGCTTCAGCGTCATCCAGGTTCAAATGGGCCTGTTCGTGAAGCCCGACCTGATCCCGGTCATCGACGACCAGCCCGTCCCCTTTCCCAAGCTCGAGCAGGCCGCCCGGGAGAAGAAGTTCGACGAAAAAACGCTCTCCACCCTCAAGACGAAATACGCCGACCTTTCGAAAAAACTCGAGGCGATCTTCGAGGAGCTTCGGGAAATCGACGACAAGACGCGGCTCGACCTGAAATCCTTCGACAAGGAATCGATCACCCCGGTCATCGCCGCCGCCGTGGACGAGATCCGGACCCGGTTCCCCCAGCCCAAGGTCGCCGAATACCTGGACGAAGTCGAGGCCGGGCTCATCGGCAACATCGATCTCTTTAAAAGCGATCCGAAGAAAGAGGAGGACAAGCGGGGCGAGCTTCCCGTCGACCCGTTCCTCGAGTACCGGGTCAATCTCCTGATCGACAACACCGGGCTCGAACATGCCCCGGTGGTGATCGAAACCAATCCGAGCTACGTCAACCTGTTCGGCTCGATCGACTCGTCGATCTCCCGCTTCGGGTCTTGGCTGACCGATTTCACCAAGATCAAGGCCGGCTCGTTTCTCAAGGCCAACGGCGGATTTCTCGTCCTCAACGCCCTGGACGCCCTGATCGAATCGGGCGTCTGGCCGACCCTCAAACGGACCCTCCGCAACCAGACCCTGGAAATCCAGAATTTCGCCTCCCTCTTCCTCCTCTCGATGAAGACCCTCAAGCCCGAGCCGATCAAGGTCAACGTCAAGGTCGTGATGATCGGAGACGAGGAAATCTACAACATCCTCTTTTTCCAGGACGAGGAGTTCAAGCGGATCTTCAAGATCAAGTCCGAGTTCGACACCGAGATGCCCCGCTCGGACGACGCCGTCCAGGACTACGTCCGCTTCATCCGGAAAATCTCCGACGAGGGCGGGCTCCTCCCCTTCGACCGGACCGGCATGGCCGCGGTCATCGAGCATGGGATCCGGTTGTCCGGCCGCCGGGAGAAGCTGTCCACGCTGTTCCATCGCCTGGCCGACGTGATCCGGGAGGCCGATTACTGGGCCCGGAAGGACGGGCAGGAGACGGTCCAGGGCGTCCACGTCGAACAGGCCGTCCGCGAGCGCTTCGAGCGGATCAACCTCGTCGAAAGGAAGATCCAGGAAATGATCGCCGAAGGCACGATCCTGATCGAGACCTCCGGCGGCGTCGTCGGCCAAGTCAACGGGCTGGCCGTCTACAGCATGGGCCAGGCCGCCTTCGGCAAGCCGAGCCGGATCACGGCCCGGACGTCGGTGGGGCGGGCCGGGGTGATCAACATCGAGCGCGAGGCCGACCTCAGCGGCCAGACCCACAACAAGGGCGTTTTGATCTTGGGCGGCTACCTGCGCGGCAAGTACGCCGTCGACCGGCCGTTCGCCTTGTCGGCCTCGATCGCCTTCGAGCAAAGCTACGGGGGGATCGACGGCGACAGCGCCTCGTCGACCGAGGTCTACGCGATTCTCTCGGCCCTGTCCGGACTCCCCCTCCGCCAGGATATCGCCGTCACCGGATCGCTCAACCAAAAAGGCGAGATCCAGCCGATCGGCGGAGTCAACGAGAAAATCGAGGGCTTCTTCGACGTCTGCCGGGCCCAGGGCTTAACCGGAACGCAGGGCGTCATGATCCCCGTCCAGAACGTTCGGAACTTGATGCTCCGCCGGGACGTGGTCGCGGCCGCGGCCGAGGGGCGTTTCCACATCTACCCGGTCCGGACGATCGACGAGGGAATCGAGATTCTGACCGGCGTGCCGGCCGGCCGGAAGAACGAGACCGGAACCTGGGAGGAGCGAACGGTCAACTTCCTCGTCGACCGCGAGCTCGAGCGCCTGGCCCGCGCCTCCAAGGGCTTTTTCGAGGAAAGAAATAAAGAAAAGCCCTAATTTTCGGGAGACACAATACTAATTCACCTCATGTCTCCGTGTTTTCCGGTCGACGGCGACGCAAAAAATCGTGTCTCGTGTGTTTGCCCCGGGGCGTGATTCGAGGAATCTCCGCGTTTTCTCAGGCATACGCCCTAAGAACGGAGAACGAAGACAGCCGTCGGGGAAATAGGATCAAGCGGTATTGTGTCTTCCGATTTTCCCGATTTTCGCGGCTTTTTTCAGCCGGAGGATTTCCGCCCCGGTCAAGGACCGGTGATCGCCCGCCGGAAGATGCGACAGGGACAGGCCGGCGAACATCACTCGCTTCAAGGAAACGACGGGATGGCCGACCGCCTCGCACATGTTCCGGACCTCGTGCTTGCGGCCCTCGTGGATCTCGATCTGGAGGACGGATCCCCGGGCGGACCGTTCGAACACCTCGACCTTGGCCGGAGCCGTTTTCCGGCCTTCGACGAAAACCCCCGCCCGCAGGCGCCCGGCCGCGGTTTCGTCCATCTCCCCCCGGACATGGACGACATACCGCTTGGCGACTTCGTACCGGGGATGGGTCAGCCGGTAGGCCAGTTCCCCGTCGCTCGTCAGTATCAACAATCCCTCGCTGTCCCGGTCCAGCCGGCCGACGGGAAAGACGCCGCCCGGCAGATCGGGGATCAGGTCGCGGATGGTCCGCCGCTCGAAGGGATCGTCCAGGGTGACGAGATAGCCGGCCGGCTTGTGGAGCATCCAGTAGACGGCCCGTCCGCGGACCCGGACCGGGCGGCCGTCGACGGTCACCCGATCGGAGTTCTCGTCGATTTTCGTTCCCAGGTCCTCGACGACGTCCCCGTTGACGGCGACCCGGCCGTCGGCGATCAGCCCGTCGGCCTTCCGCCGCGAGGCGACGCCGGCTTGGGCCAGGAAACGGTTGAGACGGATCACGGCCGGGACGAAGGGGGATTAAAAGAAATAAAAATGGAGCCCGACGGTGAAGGTGAAGTGGCGGAGCCCGAAATCCATCTCGTCGAGATTCACGTTGACAAGGTTGTACTTGCCTTCTCCGATGAGGCCCAGCTTGCCGAGCTTGATTTCGAGCCCCGCTCCGAAATTGAAGCCGGCCTCCGTGTCCTTGTCGATGTTCCTCACGTCCGCCGTGTAATACCCGTAGCCAAGGGCGAGAAACGGACGGAAAACAGCCACCGGAAACATGATCCGGAGGTTCCCCCCGATGAAGCTCGTGTCGTTCTCCAGGCCGTCCCAATTGAAGAGAAAGAAATCCTGCATGGCCACGTTGTGGCCGGCCCGGTAGTAGTTGAACTCCAGGGCGAAGACCGCCGCTTGGAGGCCGGCCCGAACGCCGTAGAGAAACGTCGTGTCGGCGTCGAAGTTCACGTCGTCGAAGCTGAGCTTCTGGCTGGAAACGCCCCCGAATCCCCCGGCGTAGACGCCCACGAGGGCGCGGGCCGGGAGGGCGAAAACCAGGACCGAAGCGACGACCGGGATGATCAAGCGGCGCTTCATGGGAACCTCCTTTTCCGATCCTGATCCCGGCGGGCGGCGCCCTCCGGTCCGTCTTTTATTCTTGCGGACTCCCGCCGCCGTGTCAAGAACATGTCTCCGGGTTTTCCGGCCGGCCGCGCAAATAATCCGTATCGCGCGCGGAATCCGAGGAATGAAACCGACGTTTTCTCGACATGAGGACAAGCCGCGTGAATGAGACCGCGATCGGGGAAACAGGGGGAATCGGCCTTGTGTCCCCCCTTTGCCGAACCGGCCCGCGGAGGCGGCCGTCAAGCCTTTGACAAACCTTTGCCCCGGCGATCCGTATGAACGAGCGTGCCCTTGTGGAGACAAACGGTCGAACATGGCTAAAATCAACTTCGGCGAATCCCTTTCCCTGGCCTTTTCCTCCCTCTGGGAGAGCAAGCTCCGGACGTTCCTGACCCTCCTGGGCATCATCATCGGCGTCCTGACGATCATCACCGTGGTCTCCGTCATCCAGGGATTGAACAATTATGTCTACACGAAGATGGCCTTTTTCGGGGCGAACGATTTCTCCGTCTCGAAATTTTCCAGCTTCGCCTCGACCGTCAAGGAATACCGGGAACAGATGAAGCGCCGGGACCTTACCCTGGAGGACGTCCGCCTTCTCCGGGAAAAAGCCTCGGCCTGCGAGCTGATCGGCGCCTCGGACCAAGTCCGCCGGACGGTGAAATTCGGAAGCGCCGAGATCCAAAACGCCGGGATCATCGGCGTCACGGCCGTCGATCACCTGATCGGCTCGGTCATCGAGCTGGAGAGCGGCCGCCACCTCCTCCAGGAGGAGGAGGACCGGTCCCGGTTCTCGGCCGTGATCGGGTCCGACGTGGCCGAAAAGCTTTTCCCCCGCCTCGATCCCGTCGGGCGGACGATCAAGGTCGGGGCCGATCGTTTCCGGATTGTCGGCGTGGGGAAAAGGCTCGGGAAGATCCTGGGCATGAGCCGGGACAACTATGTCCGCGTTCCGATCACCACCTTCCTCAAGACATTCGGCTCGCGCCGCTCGCTCTCCATCAACATCCACACGTCCTCGCCCGAGGCCATGGCCCGGGCCCAGGACGAAGTCCGGACGATCCTCCGGAGCAAGCGGAAGCTGTCCTATGACAAGCCCGATGATTTTTCCTTCCAAACGTCCGAAACGTTCATCCAGTTCTACAAGACGGCCACCAACGGGATTTACTTCGCCATGATCGGCATCGCCTCGATCGCCCTGCTCGTCGGGGGGATCGTGGTCATGAACATCATGCTGGTGGCCGTGACCGAACGGACCAAGGAGATCGGGATCCGGATGGCCATCGGAGCCCGCCGCAAGGACATCCTCGTCCAGTTCCTGATCGAGTCGTCGGCCATCGCCGGGGTCGGCGGATTGATCGGAATCGTCCTGGGCGTCGCCGCGGCGAAAATCATCTCGGCGGCCACGTCCCTTCCCTCGGCGGTCGATCCCGGGTCCGTCATCGCCGGGATCGTCATGTCAGCGACCCTGGGCCTGTTTTTCGGCATCTACCCGGCCAACAAGGCGGCCAAGCTCGACCCGGTCGTGGCCTTGCGGAGCGAAACATGAGGCTGGGCATCTTCCGGGAAATCGTCGCGATGGCCTTCGATTCCATTCGGACCCACAAGCTCCGCTCCTTCCTGACCCTCCTGGGGATCATGATCGGGGTGATGACCGTCATCGGGATGGTCTCCATCATCCAGGGACTCAACGCCTCCTTCCTCCAGGAACTGCAATCGGCCGGATCCGACCTGATCATCGTCCACAAGTACGACCCGGTCGCCATGCGCGAACGGACGGCCGAGGAGCGCGCCCGCCCTGACCTGACCTACGACGACGCCCGGGCGATCGAGGAGGAATGCGATCTGGTCAAGGCCGTCTCCGTCGCCCTCGCCCCGTCGTTTCTCGACCCGATCGAGATCAAGTACCAAAACCAGAAAAGCGAGGGGTCGGTCGTTCTCGGGATCAACGACCGCTTCCCGGCCGTTTACAACATCTACGCCCCCAAGGAGGGCCGGTTCCTGACGGCGTCCGAAATCGCCCGCAGCGCCCGGACCTGCGTCCTGGGATCCGAGCTGGCCGACATCCTCTTCCCCCATCAAAGCCCCCTGGGGAAGACGATCCGGATCGGTCCGGGGAATTTCACCGTGGCCGGCGTCCTCGCCAAGCGCGGTCAGATGTTCGGCCAGAGCCGGGACAACATCGTCGCCATCCCGATCACGACTCTGATGAAGCATTTTCCCTACGATCCCGAGTCGATCGAGATCGGGATCGTTCCCCGCAAGCCGGGAACGATTCAAGAGACGATCGAACAGATCCGGGCCACCCTCCGCCTCCGGCGGAAAGTGCCCTTCGGCCGGCCCGATAATTTCTCCCTCTTCACCCAAGACACGATGCTCGACTTGTATAATCAAATCACCGGGGCGGCCTACCTGGTGATGATCATCATCTCCTCGATCGGCCTGCTCGTCGGCGGCATCGGGGTCATGAACATCATGCTGGTCGCGGCCAAGGAGCGGACCCGGGAAATCGGCATCCGGAAAGCCCTCGGGGCCCAGTCCTCCGACATCCTCCGCCAGTTCCTGGTCGAATCGATGTTCCTGACCGGAACGGGCGGGATCCTGGGCATGCTCGTGGGATTCGCCGTGGCCCTGATCGTCCGGGCGGCGACACCGCTGCCGGCCGCCGTGACCGGCTGGTCGATTTTTCTGGGCTTGTTCGTCTCGATTTCCGTCGGGCTCTTCTTCGGGATCTTCCCGGCCCAGAAAGCCGCCCGCGTCGATCCCATCGTCTCCCTCCGCTACGAATAAATTAAGACGACACCTTGCCAATTCACCTTATTTCTCCGTTTTTTCCGGCCGGCCGCGCAAAATATCCGTATCGCGCCCGGCATCCGAGGAATGAAACCGGCGTTATCTCGACATGAGGAAGAGCCGCGTGAATGAGACAGCGATCGGGGAAATAAGGTGAATGGGTATTATGTCTCCTATTTTTTGGCTGATCGGGAGAAAGGGAAAATTGCGTTAATTGGGATTGTGTCTCCCGATTTCTTCGGCGACGGCGGAGGAGGCCCGGGCGACCAAGGCGTCCAGGTCGGCCTCCTGATCGCCGGCGATCTCGATCAGCGACGGCCCTCCCCCTCCCTTGCCGTTGAACAGGGGCGCCAGGACGCCGGCCAGCGGCCGAAGGTCGGCCGCGACGCCGTCGGCCCGGGCCAGGACCAGGCGGGCTTTCCCGCCGCTCCGGGTCGCGAAAACGGCGGCCGCCGGCCCGATCTTGACCAAGCTCAAGGCCAGGGCCCGGGCCCCCTCGGGGCTTTTTTCGGCCAAGACGCGGGCGACGATCCGGCCCGACGCTCCTTCCGCCAGCTCCCGGGCTTCGTACCCGGCCGCGGCCTGCTCGACCGTCTTGAGCCGCTTCTTCACGTCCTTGAGCTCGGCCCCCTGCTTCTCGACGGCCGCCGGGATCTCCCGATCGGGGACGTTGAATTTCCCGGCAAGCCCCCGGCAGACGCGCGTTTTGACCTGGTAATCAGCCAGGGCCCGGCCGCCGCAGACAAAAGTGAAGCGGAGGTTTCCCCGGATCCGCTCGGCGGCGATGATCTTGATGAGGCCGATCTCGCCCGTCCTCCGGACATGCGTCCCGCCGCAGGCGGAATAATCAAAGCCCTCGATCTCGACCACCCGGACGAGGCCCGAAACCTTGGGCGGCCGGCGCAAGGGAACCTCGGCGATCCGCCCGGCCGGGACGAAATACGTCTTGACCGCCCGGTCTTCGAAAACGACCGCATTGGCCCGCCGCTCGACCCGGTCGAGCGTCTCGTCGGTGATATTCTCGATCCCGATTTCGAGCGTGGACGCGTCCGCCCCCAGGTGAAAGGAGCGGGTTTCGCCGTTCAGGATCTCGATGAAGGCCTGGCTGAGGACGTGCTGTCCGGAATGCTGCCGCATGTGGTCGAACCGCCGCCTCCCGTCGACCAGGCCCTTGACCTTCTCCGCCCCCTCCCCCGCTTCCTGGCCCGGCTCCCGCTCCAAAACGTGGACGATCGTCCCCTCCTCGTCGAGGACCTTCACGACGGGAATCCCGTCGATCGTCCCCAGGTCCCAGGGCTGGCCGCCGGACTCGGGGTAAAAAGCCGTTTCGTCTAGAATCACGGCCGGCCGGCCGTCCACCGTCCGCCGCCCCGTGATCCGGGCCTCGAATTCCAGCCGGCCGGCGTCCTCGAAATACAATCGTTTCGTTTCACTCATGATCGACTCCGTCTCCCTTTTCCGCGGAAGCCTTCCCGTCTCCCCTCACAACAACCTAAAAACGACCAAGGCCAACAGGGCCGCCCCGAAAACCACGGCGACCGGGGGGATCAAAATCTTATAAACATCCTTCAGGTCCGCCTTGAAATAATCCGCGGTGAGGGCCAGGCAGAGATGGGCCGGCGAAAGAAGAACCCCGGCGAACCCGCTGACATAAGCGAACAGGAAAAGAACCATGTCCGGGCTCTCCCGGCCGATCACCGGCACGAGCAGCGGAAAGGCGATCCCGGCGAAAGCCTGGTTGACGCCGGTCAGGAGGCCGATCGTGAACGGAGCGGCGAACAGGAGAAAGATCCCCGAGGGGCCGGTCGGCGAGACGATCGTCATGACCGCGTCCAAGGCCCCCGACGTCTCCAGGATCCGCTTGAAGACCATGACCGCGGCCGTCAAAAGAATCATCCGGAGCGACAAACTCTCCTTGACCACGGCCCAGCGCTCCCGCCCCGGCAGCTTCACGAAAAAGGCGCTCAGGACGCAGGCCGAGGCCAGGGCCCAGAGCATCGGGATCCGAAAAATGAAAATCAGAAGGATCGTCAGGAAGATCGGCCAGATGCTGACGAATGTCCGGACGATGTCCTTCACCCGCGGCCGGGAGGCCTGCTCGTTCCGCTCGTACCGCACGTGGCGGAAGAGGATCGCGAGGCCGGCCGCGACGGCGATGACCGTGAACGGAAACTGGTTCAAGCAGACCTTCACGATCGGGATCCCGGCGATCGTCGCGGCCAGGATCAGGTTGGGATACATCGGCCAGCTGTATTCCCAGATGTGGCGGAACCAATAATTCAGGAAGGTTTTCCAGGCCGGGGAAAGCGTCCATCGCCGGGCCGCCTCCTCGACGATCGGGGCGCCCATCATCGCCCCGGCCGTCATCGGCAGAAGGCCGATGAAGGCCGAGGGGATGGCCAGGATGAGGCGGGCGTCGCGGACGTAATTCTTCAGGGCGGCGACCATCTCCTTGAAATGGCCGCCGGCCTGGAGAAAACGGCCGAGGTAGAGAACCAGGATGAGAATGCCGATCAAGTTCAGGGTTTCCGGATCGATCAGGGCGGCTCCCGCCTGTTTGACGAACGCGGCCGCCGGCATGGCGAAAAGAACGCCCGTCAGGATCGCGTCCAGGACAAGGACGATCCCCAAGTCGACCTTGAGCTTGACGAGAAACAACAGGGCGAAAATGACGGCGAGGATCTTGAGAAGGACGATCATGAGCCGAGGGCCTTGCCCGTCGTCCGGAAGTGAACCTTGGCGACCTTGGCCAGGCTTTCCCGGCCGTGGCGGCGGACGAACTCGGCCGCGGCCGCTTCAACCGCCGACGAGGCGCCCTTGGGGAATTCCATGCCCCAATCCCGGCCGAGAAAATACAGCTTTTTGAGGAACTCGGCCCGGGCCAGGATCGAGGCCGCGGCCACCGCCGGGTCGGATTCCCCCCGGACCATCTGGGTGAGGGTCACGGTCTTGCCCCGGGCCAGGAGGGCGTTGCGGACATACCGCTCGTCGCCGAACTTGTCGGTCACGGCCCGCCGGCAGTCCATCTTTTCCATGATGTTTTCGATGGCCCGGGCGTGCCCCCAGGCCAGCAGCCGGTTCAAGTTGCGAAGCTTCTCGTAGAGCTCGTTGTACCGCTCCGGGCCGATCGCCACGACGGCGTGGGGATAACCCCGCTGGAGCGTCTCGGCGATCTCCCGGCACCGGTTGTCGCTGATCGCCTTGCTGTCGCGGACGCCCAGCTCCCGGAGGACGCCTTCCTGGTCCGGCGGCAGGTAGAATCCGGCCACGACGAGGGGGCCGAAGTAATCCCCCTTGCCCGACTCATCGGTGCCGATGCGGCCGGGCTCGGCCGGTATCAAATCTTGTTGTTTCATGCGGCGTCCGAAACCGGAAGAACCGGCGGACGATTTTACCCCGCTCCCGTCAGGATTTCAAATAGGCGTCGATCGAGGCGGCCGCCGTCCGGGCGTCGCCCATGGCCAGGATGACCGTCGCTCCGCCGCGGATGATGTCCCCGCCGGCGTACACGCCCGGCAGGCTGGAGGCCATCGTCGCCGGATCGACCTCGATCGTCCCCCACTTGCCGACCTTGAGGCCGGGCATCGTCTCCAGAAGCAGCGGGTTGGGGCTCTGGCCGATGGCCACGACGACCAGGTCGACCGGGGCCGTGAATTCCGAGCCCGGGACGGGAACGGGCCGCCGCCGTCCCGAGGCGTCGGGCTCGCCCAACTCCATCCGGAGGCAAGTCATGGACGCGAGCCGCCCATAGGCGTCCCCCTCGTAGCGGATCGGGACGGTCAGGAAATGGAACTCGATGCCCTCCTCCTCGGCATGGGCGACCTCTTCCTCCCGGGCGGGCATCTCCCGGCGGGAGCGGCGGTAGATGATCATCGCCCGCTCCGCCCCCAGCCGTTTCGCCGTCCGGACGCTGTCCATGGCCACGTTCCCGCCGCCGATCACGGCCGCGTTCTTCGCCCGGAAGACGGGCGTATCGTAGGCCGGAAAATCGTAGGCCCGCATCAGGTTGACCCGGGTCAGGTATTCGTTGGCCGAATACACGCCGACCAGGTTCTCGCCGGGGATCTTCATGAAATTGGGAAGGCCGGCCCCCGTCCCGATGAAAAAGGCCTCGTATCCGCGGGCCTTGAGGTCATCGATCGCGGCCGTCTTGCCGGCGACGAAGTTGTACCTGATCTCCACGCCGAGCCGCCGGAGGTATTCCACCTCGGCCTTGAGAATGGCCTTGGGCAATCGGAACTCGGGGATGCCGTAGATCAAAACGCCGCCGGGCTCGTGGAGGGCCTCGAAAATCGTCACCGCGTGGCCCTTCTTAGCCAGCTCGCCGGCGGCCGTGAGGCCCGCCGGCCCGGCCCCGATGACCGCGACCTTCCGGCCGGTCGGAGGCGGAAGCTCCGGGAGGGCGACCTCGCCGGCCGCCCGCTCGTAATCGGCGACGAACCGCTCGAGGTTGCCGATGGCCACCGGGACGCCGGCCGCTTTTTTCAGGTTGCAGACGGCCTCGCACTGGCTTTCCTGCGGACAAACCCGGCCGCAGATGGCCGGAAGAGCGTTGGTTTCCTTGATCTTGAATGCGGCGGCGATGAATTCGCCCTTCTCCACCAGTTTGATGAACGAGGGGATGTCGATCGAAACCGGGCAGCCCGAGACGCATCCCGGCTTGGCGCAGTCGAGGCAGCGCCGGGCCTCGGCCGCGGCCGCCTCGGGCGAAAGGCCGCGGTTGACCTCGAGAAAATCGCGACCGCGCTCGCCCGCCCCGCGCTGGGGCATGGGCTGCCGGGGGAGTTTCATCCGCTCCTTGACCGGCGGGTTCCGGCGGAGCTCGGCTCTCCAATCCTTGACATATTCCGCCTTCAGGCGCGCGGCCAGCTCGGGCGGAAGCTCGATCGGTTTCTCGGCCATGATGAACGCCCGCCCTAGGGCAGGTTCTCCTTTTCCCAGCGGCAGAGCGCCTGGATTTCCTCGTCGAAATACGATTTCCGCCGGAGGAAGAGCTCGTCCCAGTCCACCTCGTGGCCGTCGAAGTCGGGTCCGTCGACGCAGGCGAACTTCGTCTTCCCGGCGGCCGTGCAGCGGCAGGCGCCGCACATCCCCGTGCCGTCGACCATGATCGGGTTGAGGCTGACGATCGTCTTGATGCCGGCCGGCCGGGTCGCCTCGGAGACCGAGCGCATGAAGGCCGTGCAGCCGACGGCCATCACCCGGTCGATTTTTTCAGCCGCGGCTAGGGCCTTGATTTTCTCGGCGACGTATTCCCCGCCCCCGATCCCCGGATCGCGGGAGGAAACGATGAGGCGCTCGCTCACCCTCCGGTAGCGGTCGTCCCAATACACGAGATAGGAAGCCTTGGCGTCGAGCACGGTGATGACCCGGTTGCCCGCCCGGCGGAGGGCCCGGGCCGTCGGCCAGAGGGCCCCGATTCCGTAGCATCCGGCCGCCAGCACCACCGTTCCGAAATTCGCGATCTCGGTCGGGCGGCCGAGCGGACCGACGAAGACCGGGATCTCGTCGTTGGACTTGAGCAGGGCGAGCTTGCGGGTCGCCGTCCCAAGCACCAGGAAGACCGAGGTCACGGTCCCCCGGGCGGCGTTCCAATCGGCGATCGAGAGCGGAATCCGCTCTCCCCGGGCGTCGGGCATGAGGATGACGAACTGGCCCGGCTTGGCCGCCCGGGCGGTATCGGGCGCCTCGACCTCGATCAAATGCAGGTTGGGCACGAGCCGGCGCTGGGCGATGATCCGGGGCATTTATCGTCTCCGGGCCGTCCGCAGGGACTTGATTTCCAAAGCCAGGGGGAATCCCAGGCAGTCGTCGGGATCGCCGCGTTCGCCGGCGGCCAGCGGATCAAACTCCGTCAAGCGGTCGGGAATCGCCCGGAATCCCATCTCGGCGAACGAAGCTCCGCCGATGAAAAGCGGCCGGGCCTCTCCTCCGCTCCGGCGGGACTTGGCGAAGAAGGCCGTCGCGGCCGGGGCGGCGATCTCGGCCCCCAGCCGCCGGGCCAGCTCTCCGGCGATCCCGCGGGCCGGCCGGGCTTCGCCGGCCGGGGCCAGGACCGCCTCCGAAAATTGGATCCGGCCCTCGCCGTTGACGTATGTCCCGGCCTGTTCGGGAAACAGGGTTCGAGGAAGAACCACATCGGCTTGGGCGGCCGCCTTGCCTTGGAAAGCGCCCAGGACGACGACGAATTCCTCCCCGTCGCGGACGAACGCCCGAGCCGGCCCGGCCGAAAGGAGGCCTCGCGGCCTCGGGGACGCGGAGCCGGCGGACGCGCCGAAAGCGGCCATGATCTCGACCGCCCCGCGGGCGTTGGCTTCCCAGCCCGCGGGAACATATAAACCTCCGGTCATACCGGCCAGGTTCCACACGGCGGCCGCGTTCCGCGGGCCCCACGGCCCCGCGACGAACGCGGGACCGAAGACAAAGGCGGCCGGGTGCCGCCGTTCGAGAAGAGCGATCAGCTTTTCGGTCTTGGCCGAGACCGTCTCCGCCCGGGACCAGACCGGGAGCTCCCGGAGCGATCGGCGGAGCTCCTCGAGTCCCGGAGCCCCGGCCGGGACGCGTCCCGAACGGTTTTCGCTCACGGACCGGAGGACCTCGAGAAGGAACCGGCCGGCGTCGGCCGGACCCAGCTTGATTTTCAGGGACGCGCACCGGTCGAGGCAGGAGTCGCCGTCCCCCCCGACGAGAACGAGCTTCGCCCCGCCCAGGACGGCCCGGTTGACGGCCGTTCCCAAAATCGGGGCGGTCAGGGGGAGGGCTTCCTCGAAAATCACGATGAGACGGGCCTTGGCCAGGTCGTCGAAGGAGAAGGACGGCGCCAGGATGTCCCCTCCCGGCCGGCCGGCCGGAAAGCCGGACCGGTAAACCGAAATATCCTCGGCCAGATGGAGGGACCGGGCGCCGAGAACGTCCAGGGAAAGCCGCCCCAGCGACCAAAGGTCCTCGCAGGAATCCTGGGCCGAAAGGACGGCGGCGATGTCTCCCTTAAGGCCGCCCAGGCCGGCGGCCGCCGAAGCCAGGGCGTCCTCCCAGCTCGTTTCGACGAGAACGCCGCCGCGGCGGACCATCGGCCGGAGGAGGCGTTTGGGATGGCCGAGCAGGTCGCCGATGATGAACCGGCCCTTGACGCAAGCCTGTCCGTCGGAGGGCGGGCCGTCCTGCGGCCGGACGTCGACCGGCCGGCCGTCGCGGAGACGGAGGCCGAGGCGGCAGCCCTGGCCGCAGAGCCCGCAGACGAACGTCCGGGTCTCGTTGAATTTCGCCCCGTAGCGGACGGCCCTTTCGGCCAGAGCCCCCGTCGGGCAGACGTCGACGCAGGCCCCGCAGAACCGGCAGCCGACGTCGAGCAGGCGCTTGCCCATCGAGGTCCCGACCGAGACCGGGGCGCCCCGGCCGACGAAGGCGATCGCCTCGGCCCCCCGGATCTCCCGGCAGACCCGGACGCACCGGCCGCAGAGGATGCAGAGCCCGTCGTCCCGGTCGATGAACGGGTCGTCCCGCAGGACGCCGGTGCCGCGATAGGCCATCGGGTGGGAGAGGCGCTTCAAGCCGACCTCGGCCACGACCTTCTGGAGCTCGCAGCGCTCGTCGGCCGGGCAAAGGATGCAGCCGGTCGGCTCGTCCGTTTTCCGGCTCGTCGCCTTGCTCTCCTCGCAGTCGTTCTTTTCCAAGCAGACGAGGCAGGCCGAGGGATGCTCGGACAAGAGAAGGTCGAGGACGTCGCGGCGGAGATCCAAAATCCGGGGCGAATTCGTGACGACCGTCATCCCCTCCTCGACCATCGTGGCGCAGGCCGGGGCGGGCAGCCGGCGGCCGGCGACTTCGACCAGGCAGATCCGGCAGGCGGCATAGGGAACGAGGCGCCGGTGATCGCAGAGCGTCGGGATCGAAATCCCCATCGCCCGGGCGGCGTCGAGGACCGTCGCGCCCGCGGCGACGTCGGCCGTCCGGCCGTCGATCGTGATCTTCACGGCCGCTCCTTCTTCCCGGCCGGCCGGGCGGACGGCGGGGAAACGAGGTCGCGGCAGACGCCGGCCGGACATCTTTTTTCCCGGATATGGATTTCGTATTCCTCGCGGAAATGGGCCACGGTGGAAAGGACGGGATTGGCCGCCGTCTGTCCCAGGCCGCAGAGGGAGGCCGTCTTGACCGTCAAGGCCAAGGACTCCAGCCGGGCCAAGTCGCCCTCTTCCGCTAGGCCCGAGGTCATCCGCTTGAGAAGCTCGGACATCCGGCGCGTTCCGGCGCGGCAGGGCACGCACTTCCCGCAGGATTCCTCCTCCAGGAAATGGAGATAATAGCGGGCCAGGTCGACGATGCATGTCCGGTCGTCCAGGACGATCATTCCGCCCGAGCCCATGATCGAGCCGGCCTTGGCCAGCGATTCGAAATCGATGCGCAGGTCGAGGGCGGAGGCGGGGATGCATCCGCCCGACGGCCCTCCGGTCTGGACGGCTTTCAAAGTCCGGCCCTCGGGGACGCCGCCCCCGATGTCCTCGATGATCTCCCGCAGGCTGATGCCCATCGGGACCTCGACCAGCCCGGTGTTGCGGATCTGCCCGACCAGGGAGAAGATCTTCGTCCCCTTGCTTTTTTCCGTCCCGACGGAGGCGAACCGGGCGCTTCCCCGGTCGAGAACGATCGGGACGTTGGCCCACGTCTCGACGTTGTTGATGTTCGTCGGCTTTCCCCAGAGGCCCGATTCGGAGGGGAACGGCGGGCGCTGGCGGGGAAAGGCTTTCCGGCCCTCGATCGAGGCCATCATCGCCGTCTCCTCGCCGGAAACGAACGCCCCCGCCCCCTGGACGACCTGCAGGTCGAAATGGAATTCCGAGCCGAGGATGTTTTGACCGAGAAGTCCGCAAACCCGGGCCTGGCTGATCGCCCGCTCGACGTTCTTCACAGCCAGCGGGTATTCGCCCCGGACGTAGATGAAGCCCTCGGCCGCCCCCATGGCGTACGCCCCGAGGATCAAGCCCTCGATGACGGCGTGGGGATTGCCCTCGAGCAGGCTCCGGTCCATGTAGGCCCCGGGATCCCCCTCGTCGGCGTTGCAGACGACATACTTGGGATGGCCGGAGGCCCGCCGGCAGAGCTCCCACTTGACGGCCGTGGGGAACCCGGCCCCGCCCCGGCCCCGCAACCCGGCCGCCTTCACCTCCTCGATCACGCCCTCGGAGGTCATATCGAAAAGGCCCTTGGCCAGGCCGCGGTATCCGCCGATCCGGATGTAATCCTCGATCCGCTCCGGGTCGACCTTGAGATTGGCTTCCGAGACGAGCCGGAGCTGCTTCTTATAAAAAGGAATCTGGTCCATCCGGGCGACCCGGCGCCCGGTGGACGGGATTTCGAACGTCAGCCGTTCGACGACCTTGCCGGCCAAGCCCGTCTGCTTGACGATCGCCGCGGCGTCGGCCGGCTTGAGCCGGCCGTAGAAAATCCCCTCGGGCTGGACGACCACGCTCGGCTCCATCTCGCAGAAGCCGTGGCAGCCGGTGACGAGAAGGCCGACCTTGTCGCCGGCCCCGAGGCGGTCGATCTCGGCCTGGAGGGCGTCGCGGATTTCGAGGGCCCCGCCCGCCCGGCCGCAGGTCCCGGCGGTCACGACGATCGTCCGACGGAGGGACGTCGTCTCCTCGACGAGGCGCTTCCGCCAATCCTCGAGATGGCCGGGATGCTGGAGGCGGGTCATGCCGGCTTCTCCCCCGTCCGGATCCGGCCGACGATGTCCCGGGCGGCGGCCGGCGTGATCCGGGCATGGGTGACGCCGTCGAGCACCAAGACCGGCCCGATCGCGCAGCAGCCGAGGCAGTTGACCGTTTCCAGGGTGAACATCCCGTCGGGGGTCGACTTGCCGGCCGAGACGCCGAGGACCTTCTCCAGCTCCTCGACGATGCGGTCGCCGCCCCGAACATGGCAGGCCGTCCCCATGCAGACGCTGATCGTGTGGGCGTCCTTGGGCCGCAGGCTGAAGGCTTTATAAAACGAGAGCACGCCGTACAGCTCGCTTTCGGAGACGCGGAGGCGCCGGGCGATAACTGGAAGGGCGGCCGGCGGGATGTGGTCGAAATGACGCTGGACTTCGTGAAGGACGGGGATCGTGTCGCGCTGACGGGTTCCGAAGTCCTTCAGCAGCTCGTCAAGTTCGCTTTTCCAATCTCGATCCATGAGGTCCGTCCTGAAATTTAGCCGCTATCTTACCAAATATCCGAAAGGGAGACAACGCGGCTTCGGCCGGCCTCACGCCTCGAAGACCGTCCGTCCGCCGAGGATCGTCCGAAGGACGCGCGCCTCCCGGACGCGCTCCGGGGGAACCCGGAAAAGATCCATGTCCAGGACGGTCAAATCGGCCCAGGCGCCGGGGACCAGCCGCCCCTTGTCCCTCTCGGCGAACTCGGCGTAGGCGCCGCCGGCCGTGAACGCCCGGACCGCGTCCTCCACGGAGATTTTTTGCTCCGGGATCCAGCCCTCCGGCCGCCGGCCGTCGATCGTCGCCCGGGTCGCGGCCGCCCAAACTCCCAGAATCGGATCGAGCGGGGCGACCGGCCAATCGGAGCCGAAGGCCAAAACGGCGCCGGCCTCGAGAAACGAGCGGAAGGCGAACGAGGTCCGGGCTCTTTCCGGGCCGATCTTCGCCTCGGCCCAGCGGCCGTCGTCGACCAGGTGGTACGGCTGTACGGAGGCGATGACGCCCAGCCGGGCGAACCGGGGGAAATCGGCCGGCCGGACGTGTTGGGCGTGTTCCATCCGGAACCGCCGGTCGCGGGGCCGGCCGTCCGCCGCCGTTCGCTCGTACAGGTCGAGGAGAGCCGCGACGGCCCGGTCGCCGATGGCGTGGACCGCGGTCTGGAGGCCGGCCGCGTCGGCCGCCCGGATCCGCCGCTCCATGAGGCCCTCGGGAAACATGCCGGCCGCCGGAAACCCGGACGAGGATGGATCGTCGGCGTAAGGCGCCTCAAACCAAGCCGTCTGCGAGCCGAGCGAGCCGTCGACGAATCCCTTCAGGCCGCCGAAGCGGAGGAAGCCGGACCCGCCTTCCGCCCGGACGTCGACGTCGGCAAGCCGGTCGATCATCGCGATCGGAAGATAGAAGCGCACCCGGACCGTCAACCGTCCCTCCCGGAGAAGATCCCGGCATGCGCCGAGGCTCTCCTCGCCGGCGACGTCGTGGACCGAGGTGAGGCCCCGGGCGGCCGCGGCTCGGAGGGCCGCTTCCACCGCCCGCTTCTTTTGGGCGGACGACGGCTCGGGGATCACCGCCCGGATCAAGTCACAGGCCGCGTCCTTGAGAATGCCGGTGGGCTCGCCGGTCGCCGGATCCCTGGCGATCTCCCCGCCGGGCGGATCGGTAGTCGTCCGGTCGATGCCGGCCCGCCGGAGGGCGGCCGTGTTGACCAAAACGGTGTGCAGGTCCATCCGGTCGAGGCAGACGGGATGGTCCGGGGTGACGGCGTCGATCCATTCCCGGCGGGGCATTTCGACGGGCTGGAATTTTTGGTTGTCCCACGTCCCGGCCGAAATCCACTCCCCCGGCGGGACGTCCCGGACCCGGGCCGCGACGCGGGCGACGAATTCCTCCTTGGAGGCGGCCTCGCGCAGATCCGGTCCGAGAAGGCCGAATCCCCCCGCGGCCAAGTGAACATGGCTGTCGATGAAGCCGGGCAGGACCAGGGCGCCTTCGGCATCGATGATTTCGGCGCCGCGGGAAGCGGCGCGTTTCACCTCGGCGTTCGAACCGACAAGCAGGATCCGGTCCCCGCGCAGGGCCACCGCTTCGGCCTCCGGCTTGGCCGGATCACCGGTCCGGACGTTCGCATTGATGATGATCGAATCGGCCATGGCGCCTCCTGACCGGCAATTCGCGCCGAACGCCGCAATACTCGCGACGAGCAGCCCGAAGAGAAGCCGGCGTCCGTTCATGCGTTCTCCCGCCTTCCATTGTATACCCTGGTGTCCGTCGGCCCGGCCCGCTCCCCGCGCCCGCGGGCCTCTTTTCCGGCGTTTTCCGGCTGTTGACAAGCCGACGGGAAGTGGTTAAAGATGATAAATGGAAAAGGGCCAAGCCATGAAATCCGTTTTCAAGAGCGATCCGGACAAGAAAAGGATCGCCGCGCTTTTCGACGGGGTTTTCGCCGTGGCCATGACGATCCTGGTTTTGGAGCTGAAGCTGCCGCGGCTTCAAGACGGGGATTCGATCGGCGAGCTCTGGGCGGCCCTGCGGAATCACGGCTCGACCTTTTTCAGCTATCTGTTGAGCTTTTTCATCCTAGGCAGCCTGTGGATCGTCCACAGCCGGATTTTCGGGAAGCTTCTGCGGATCTCCGGGGCCGCCCTGGCCGTCCATATGGCGCTGTTGATCACCGCGGCGTTTTTTCCCTTCAGCGTTCATTTGTACGGAAGCTACACCGGGAACACGCTGGGGGGATTGATCTATTTCGGAACAATCATTCTCCTCTACGCGGAAATGCTGGCCCTGGTTGTCGTCGCCGACCGCGGGCGTCTCTTTGAGCCCGACGTGCCCCGGAACGATGTCAAAAAACTCCGCCGCGGATTCCTCTGGACGATTCTGCTGCTCGCCGCGGCGTACATCCTTATCTATCTTTTCCCCTTCTGATCTCTTTTTTAAATCCGATTGACAGGCCGGCCCCGATGGGCTAAAAGAACGGCATGGTGAATCCGACTCTGCGCGTATCCTCGCCCGGACGCATCTGCCTTTTGGGCGAACACCAGGATTATTTCGGGCTGGCGATCATCGCCGCGGCTATCAACCTCCGAATCTCGTTCTCCGGACGCCCCCGGAGCGACCGGCGGATCGTCCTCGACCTGCCGGACATGGGCGAACGGGAGGAATTCGTTCTCGACGGCGGCCAAATCCCCTACGTGAAGAAGCGGGATTACCTGAAAAGCGCGGTCAACATCCACCTCCGGGCCGGCCTGCCGATGTCCGGCTGGGACGTCGAGGTCCGGGGCGACATCCCCATCAACGCCGGGACGTCGAGCTCCTCGGCCATGGTCGTCGCCTGGAACAAGTTTCTGCTCGAGGCCGCCGGAGATCCCCGGGCCTCCGATCCCCGGGAGCTGGCCGAGCTCGGATACGAGACCGAGGTGGCCGAATTCAAGGAACCCGGCGGCCGGATGGATCACTATGCCTCGGCCCACGGCGGCGTCGTCTGGATTCGTTTCGAGGAGCCGATGAAATTCAACCGGCTCCGCAATCCCCTCGGGGCCTTCGTCCTGGCCGATTCCCGGCAGAAAAAAGACACGACCGGCATGCTCGGCTTCATCAAGAGCCATGTCCTGGAGGGAGCCGACCGGGTCCGGAAGGCGATTCCGTCCTTCACCCTCCACTCCCCCCGGACGCCCGAGGTCCTGGCCGAGATCGAAAAGCTGCCGGAGGATCACCGCCGCCTGCTTCTCGGCACGCTCACGACCCGCGACGTGACGGCCCGGGGAGCGGCCCTTTTCCAGGCCCCCGCGTTTGACGAAACCGCCTTCGGCCGGCTGTTGAACGAACAGCACGCCGTTCTCCGGGACCTCCTCCAAACGTCCACTCCTAAAATCGAGGAAATGATCGCGGCCGCTCTTGACGCCGGGGCGCTCGGTGCTAAAATAAACGGTTCCGGCGGCGGGGGCTGCATGTTCGCCTACGCCCCCTCCAATCCCGAAAAGGTCGCCGCGGCCGTCGCCGCCGCCGGCGGACGGCCGTTCGTCGTCCGGGTGGACGAGGGCGTCCGGCGGGACGACAGGAAAGGGACAAAGGAATGATCGACGCGACTCAAATCCGCAAAAACATGATTCTCCGGATGGACGACGGACAGCTCTGGCGCTGCGTCGAAATGCAGCTCATCACCCCGGGCCGGTGGAAAGCGATGGTTCAGACGAAGCTCCGGAGCCTCCGCGACAATTCGGTCAAGGACCACCGCTTCCGGTCGATCGACCGGGTCGAGCAGGTCCATCTCGATGAAGTCCAGATGGAGTATCTCTACGCCTCGGGCGACGATTACGTCTTCATGAATCACGAGACGTTCGATCAGATCCACCTCTCGGCCGAAGCCATGGGCGATGCCATGAAGTATCTGATTCCCAACGCCGTCTTCACGATCGAGATGTTCGAGGGCAAGGCCATCAACGTCGTCCCCCCCATCACCATGGTCTTGACGGTGGCCGAGACCGAGCCGAACATCAAGGGCGCGACCGCCTCGGCATCCTTCAAGCCGGCGCTCATGGAGAACGGCCTGACGATCATGGTCCCGCCGTTCGTCCTGGCCGGGGAAAAGATCAAAGTCGACACGCGCGAGGACAAGTACCTCGAGCGCGTGAAGTAAGGAATCCCCTCAAAACGCCCGCTGGACGGCGGCCGCGTTGCCGGCCGCGTCGCGGACGAGGATCGTCACCAGCCCGTCGGCCCCGTTCGGGATCGCGAGGCGGAGCTTGTAGGACTCGGATTTCGAGTCGGCGATCCCGTCCTCGGGAAAAACCACCCGCCAATCGCCCGGCCGGAGAAGAACCCGGGCGTCCGTGACCGGCGAGAACGCGTCCACGGCCGTGAAGCTCACGGTCAAGCGGCCCTCGGCCCGGACGATCTCGAGGCCGCGGATCTCCGGGGCGGCGTTGTCGATCAGCAGGGGCCCGGCCGTCCGCTCCCCCGTTTTCTCCATCCCCTCGGGATTGGAAAGGGCGTCCGAGGCGGTCACTTTCACCTGGTAGATTCCATCGGGATAGTGAACCGTGTTGAAGGCGAAGATCTCCTCGGCCCAGCGGTCCTCGATCGTCCGCCAGTTCGTGTCGCCGTCTTTCCTCAGGGCCACGGCGTATTCCAAGACGTCCCCGTTTTCGTCCTGTCCGTCCCAGACGATGGTCCGAAAGCCCCGCCGCTCCGTTTTTTTGGCGGCGATCATCCGGATCTCGTCCGGCTTCGTTCCGGCGTCGGGCAGGCGGCTCTCCAAGCCCCAAATCGCCTCGTTCATGTCCGGCGGCTTGAGATAGACCTCGTGAGGACCGAGGATCTCAAGCCGGGTGACCTCCGGGGCCGCGTTGGCCTGGAGAAAATTCACGTTGAGCTTGGACAGGACCGGCCCGCTTTCGGCCGAGGTCGATTTGAAGAGAGCCCGGACCTGGAGATAACGGCCTTTCGGGCTGAGAATCGGCTCGCCGTCCGCATTCCGGCAGGGCGGCGACCAGTCGCTCCAGGTCGGTCCCGGCTCGGCCGTGTTGCCGCTCCGCGATTGGAGCTGGAGCGCGCCGCCCTCCGGCACGACGGCCTCCCATTCGATCCGGCCCCACTGGGACGTCAGATTCGCGTCCCAGACAGGCCCCTGGTATTCCCCGCTCAACCGCCGGCCGGGGGAAATCCGGGACAGGCCGGCCGGATTGTTGGACAAGAGATAAAAGCGCGGACCGTCGGGAACGCAGGCGTAGGCCTGCTCGGCCTCGCTTTGCAGAAGCAGGGCCGCCTTCTCCCGGCGGTCGAGCGTGTAGAGGCGCCCTTTCGGACCGGTGCCGAAATAAAGCTTCCCCTCGGCCTCGTTCCAAAACAGGGTGTAGACCTGCTCCTCGGGCGAAAACCAGATCCGCCGGGCCAGGCCGTCCCGCCCGATCCGGTAGACGGCCCCGGGCTCCTTGAGGCTGGCGACGACGGCCGGCCGGGCGGCGGCCGGACCGGCCGGGACGGCCGCCTGGGCCGCGGCCGAGACGGCGATCGAGACGTCGACGCCGCCGGGAACGGCGGCCGGAGCGGAAACGGCCTCTCCGCGCGGCGCCTTGATCGTGCCGCCGGCCGAGACATACAGGTTGCCTTCCGGATCGAAGGCCGCCGCCCGGACTTCCTCAAACGGCGTCTCGAAGACGACGACGGTCTTTCCGCCGTTTTTCTCCAGCCGGTAGACAAGGCCCGCGCCGCCGCTTCCGGCCGTGAGGGCGCCGTCGGAGCCGAGCTTTAAACAAAGGATGTGGTTCTGATCGGATTTGAAAACCGGCCGGCCCGAGCCCTCGGGGCTGATCTCGTAGATTCCGCCGCTTTCGCCGACGGCCGCCAAGAGGCTCCCCGCCGGAGACAGGACCAGATCCCAGATGTACCGCTCCTCGGGATTGAAGAGCTCCTGCCCCTTGCCGGGCGCGGTGATTTTGTAGATCCGGCCGTTCGGCGACGTCCCGGCGTAAAGGACGCCCTTCGGTCCGGTTAAAAGACAGGTGACGTCCATCTCGGACGTCTGGAAATAAAGCTCGGCCTTGCCGTCCTTCCCGAGACGGTAGATCTTGCCGCCGTGGCCGGTGCCGAGATAGCCGGTCCCGTCGGAATCCAGGGCCCACGACAAGTAGAAATCCTCCGACGGGCCGTCGATTTTGTCCTCGGGGGGAGCCAGGGCCAGGCCGCCGTCGGCCTCGATGGCGATCCCCTCGCTTTTTCCGCGGAGAAAGTCGTCGAACGTCCGGAGCGTCCATTGCCGGGGGGCGACGGCCGCGGCCGCCGCGGCCAGGAGGAGGACCGCCCCAAGAAGGAGTCGGGCACGCTTCATGATCATTCTCCTAATTGCGGATCTTGAGGGGAATCACGGCCAGCCCCTCGAAGACGAAGGGAACGGGCATCTGGTATTCCCGCAGCGTCGAAACGCTGATTTCAACAGGCGCCGTGGCCGCCGCCCGGGGCGAGGCGAACAGCGATTTCATCGCCGGCGTCAGGTTGGGCATTTCCTCCCCGCGGAGGAACAATCCCGGCCGGGCGGCGACGATCTTGAAATAAACCCGATTGTTCTTGCGGAGGTTGTTGAGAAGGCGGACCAATTGCTCGAGGCTCCGGGGGACGATCCCGCTCGTCCGGTACTGTCCGAGCTCGACCTGCCGCAGGGACCGGGTGTCGGCCACGATCAGGTTGAACTCGGATCCGGGCGGAAGGTTCGGGGCCAGGAAAGGAATCTCCTCCACCCGGCTCTCGCCCCGGTAGGACTTGATGAACAGCTTGAGCCGGAGGGTTTCGCCGGGCGCGGCCTCGTACCGGTCGAGCCAAACCCGCTCCAGGACAGCCGATTTCGGCCGCTCCGAGGTCCGGATGTTCAAGTCGATCCGGTGGATGCCGACGTCCTTGAACTCGTTGTTGGTCAGAAAGTAAACCACGGCCGTGACCAGGCCCGAAAGATCCGTCGTCGCCCGGCCGAGGTTTCCGGTGAAAAGATCCTCGATGTGGACGGCCTGGCCCGGCGACGTGTCGAGATAGACGTCGCCGCTGAGCTCGAGGGACAGGTCCCCGACGGCCCGGTCCTCCGCCCCGATCAGGCTGGCGACGGCCATGTTCGCCAGAAGCGGAGTGAGGAGCTTGTCGGACGCCAGTCGGAGGCGGTACTCGCGGGCCGGCCCCGATTCCCGGGTCAAGGTGATATTAAGCGGGACGGTTTTCGGAACGCGGCCGATTTCGCCGTAGGCCCCGGACGTCCGGTCCTGGACGACGGCGCCGATCAGGCTGCCAACCGAACCCAGCTTGAACGAGGAGTTGTACGCGGGGACGACCGTGATGATGTCCGCTTTGGCCATGCCGTATTCGACCGGGCCGAGGTTGTACAGGGGATGGCCGAAGGCGTACACCCGGGCCCCGTCGATGTAGGTCGCCGTTCCGATAGCCGAGACGTCGAGATCGCCGGAGATGAGCTGGACGGCCAGCGGATCTCCTTCCTTGACGTTGAGGTCGGTGTTCAAGGCGATGCCGGTCCGCTGGCCGGCCCCGGGGGCCGAGGCCGCCCGGACGGAGAATCCCAGGCCGGCGAAATACGGCCGGATCTCGTCGAGAAGGCGGGGCGAAAAGCCCGAAAACAACAGGGGAACGGGCAAGGCCGCGCTCGTCCGGCCGTCCGCCTCAAACGGCGCCGGCGAAGAGAAATAATCCCGGTGCGCCTCGAACAGGTCCCGCAGGCTCACCCGCTCGGAAAAAGGAAGACGGGCCGTTCCCGGCCCGGGTTTCCCGGAGGAATCTCCGGCGATGGCCAGCATCTCGCCGATGGGCGTGATGCCGGCGATCGGCTCCTTGGCGAAGGAAAAGCTGAAGGCCACGGCCCCGATGATCTTGCCGTCGATGTACACGGGGCTGCCGCTCATCCCCTGGAGAACGCCCGTCTGCTCGAGGTTCCGGCCGGAGAGCCGGGCGATGATGGCGTTTCGCTTGGGGCCGGTGTTGGCCAGGACGCCGAGGATCTCGACGTCGAATTCCTCGACCTTGTTCCCGGCGAAGACGGTCCGGCCCTTGCCCTTCATCCCCGTCTTGACGTCCTCGAGGGGAAGGATCTCGGTCGCCGAACGGGCCAAGCCCGCGCCCAGGATGACGGCCAGGGCCGTCGCCGCCAAAACCGCGGTTTTTCTCATGTTTTAAGCACCTTCAACGGCCGGAAATCCGTTTTTTGTTCCATCCCGTTTGACCGCCGCCGCCGGCCGCGCTAAAATCACCATTTCATGCGCAGCATCTTGATCACCGGGGCGACGGGCTTCATCGGGGGCCATCTCGCCGAGCGCCTGCGCTCCCGGGGGGAAGCCGTGACCGCCCTCGTCCGCGATTCCGCCCGCGGCCGCTTTCTCGAGAGCCTCGGCGTCCGTCTTCTTCAGGGGGAATTGAACGCCGGGCCGCCCCTGCCGGAAAATCTCGACGTCGTCTTTCATCTCGCCGGGCTGACCCGGGCGAGGCGAAAGGAAGAGTATTATATCGTAAACGAAAAAGGCACGGCAAGCCTGCTGGACGGCCTCCCCCGGGGGGAACGCCGGCCGCGATTCGTCTATCTCTCGACGACGGCGGCCGGAGGGCCTTCGCTCCCGGACCGGCCCCGCCGCGAGGACGATCCGGCCCGGCCCGTTTCCGAATACGGCCGGTCCAAGCTTCTGGCCGAAGAAGAAGTCCTCGCCCGGAGGGACCGCCTGCCCGTCTCCGTCGTCCGCGTCGGCCCGGTCTACGGGCCGCGGGATCCGGGCTTTCTCGATTACTTCAAATACGTCCGGCGCGGCTTTCTTCTTTCCTTCGGCCGGGAACCGCGGCCGATGTCCGTCTGCTACATCGACGACCTCGTCGACGGTCTGCTGGCCGCGGCCGAACCGGCCGCCGGCACCGGCGAGGTGTTCAACATCGGCGATCCTACGCCCCGCACGTTCGAGGATCTCGGCCTGGCCGCCGCCGGCTTGCTGGGCGTCCGCGCCCGCCGGATCATCCTTCCCTTCCCGGTCATCCGGACGGCCGTGTTTTTCGCCGAGGCCGTCCGCCCCTTCACCCGGACGGTGGGCATCGCCAACCGGGACAAGTACAAGGAATACCGGGAGAAGGCCTGGGTGGCGGATATGACCAAGGCGAAAGCCCGCCTCGGTTTCGAGGCGTCCTGGAGCTTGGAGAAGGGTCTGGAAAAGACGATCGCCTGGTACCGGGATACCGGCCGTCTCTGAGAAAGCCGAAGCCCCGTCAGTCGCCCGAGGCGGCGGCCTTGGCCGGGATCGCCCAAGTCGAATAGGCCGTCGAAAACTTCGCCGAGGATTTCAAACACCAGCCCCCGACCCGGTCGAAGGCGAAATACTTGACCCGGCCGCGCAGGACATAGACCCCCCGCCGGGCTTTCTGGCCGACGGTGAACGGAATTTCGATCGGCCCTTGGAGATCAAGGCAGTCGCGGCCGTCGATCTCGACGTGGGCCAGGTCGAGATCCGACCCGGTGAAAAAATTCTTGGGAAAGACGAGATCCGGTCCTTCCTCGACCTCGATCTTGAACTCCGGGAGAGCCGAGACGGCGATCCCTTTCCTCAAGCTGATCCTGAGGACGACCTTCCCTTCCCGGCCCCGGGCCAGCCGCCGGGGGGCGATGCCGGCTTCTATTTTAATAAGGTCCTCGGCGGCCGCCCCTGGAATTCCCCCCGCCAGGGCCAGGGCGGCGGCGATCGCGAGAAATCGTAGTTTTCTCATAAGGGAAGCACCCGCCGGACAGTTTAAAAGCCCCATGCGTCCGTGTCAATCCCGTCTTTGCAAAACCGGAGCCGCTTCAATATAATGACGTCACTTGCTAGGTGAGGTTCAAGACATGAGCATTCGAACGGTCATCACCGGAACCGGCCGCTACCTCCCGCCCAAGGTCGTCTCCAACTTCGACCTGGAAAAAATCATGAACACGACGGACGATTGGATCGTCCAGCGCTCCGGCATCCGGACCCGCCGCTACGCCGAGGACGGCGTCGGAAGCATGACCCTGGGCCTGGAGGCGGCCAAGGCGGCCCTCGAGGACGCCCGGTGCGCGCCGGCCGACATCGATTTCATCATCGCCGCCACCCTCTCCCCCGATCATTACTTCCCGGGCATCGGGGTCGAAATCCAGGCCGCCCTGGGCTGCGGCCCTATCGGGGCCCTCGACGTCCGGGCCCAGTGCAGCGGCTTCATCTACGCCCTCTCGGTCGCCGACCAGTTCATCCGGGCCGGGACGTATAAGAAAATCCTCGTCGTCGCCTCCGAGGTTCAGTCCCACAACCTGGACTATTCCGACGCCGGCCGGGACATGGCCGTCCTCTTCGGCGACGGGGCCGGGGCGGTCGTCTGCGAGCCGTCGACGGACGGCTCGGGCCACGCCCTTCTCTCCACTCATCTCTTCGGCGACGGACGGTTCTCCAAGATCCTTTCCCTGGACGTGCCGAGCTCCAAGAAGAATCCGACTTACACGCCCGAGATCTTCGATCAAAAGCTCTACTACCCGCGGATGGACGGCAAGCGGGTCTTCATCAACGCCGTCGAGCGGATGCCGGAGGCGGTCCGGACGGCCCTGACCGCCAACGGCCTGGCGATCGACGACGTCCGCTGGCTCATCCCCCACCAGGCCAACGACCGCATTTCCCTCATGGTCGCCCAGAATCTCAAGATTCCCGTCGAAAAGGTCGTCCGCAACATCGAGAAGTACGGGAACACGACGGCCGCTTCGATTCCCATCGCCCTGGACGAGACGGTCAAAGCCGGGCTCCTGAAGGCGGACGACATCGTGATTCTCACCGCCTTCGGCTCGGGATTCACCTGGGCCTCGGCCGCCCTCCGGTGGTGATGGCACGATCCTTGCTTGTTTTAAAACAGAGAAGATGAAACGGCGCGCCCCGAAAATTAAAAAATGTAAAAAGCTCTTTATAATTGCAATCCGGGGGCAAGTCTGCTAGGATTTGCCTTTAAAAAATCTTTACGAAGAAGGAGGAGGAAGATGAAAAAGGCGCTGATCGCTTCCCTCATCATGGGAATCTTCATCCTTGGCGGAACCGGCTTTCTCTCCGCCCAGCAAACGGCGGAGGACGCCAAGTTCACCAAGCTCGTGAATTCCTACCTCGATGAATATTGGAAGTTTTACCCGACGGCGGCCACCCTGGCCGGGTTCGGCAAATACGACAATAAGATCGAGGATTTTTCCGAGTCCGCCATCGACAAGCGGACCACGGCCGTCGACGCGGTCAACAAGGAAATGATCACGAAGATCGCCGTCGACAAGCTTAGCCCGGAGATGCAGCTCGACCACCGTCTGATGCTCGACATGCTCGATTACGAGCTGTTCCGGCTGGAATACCTGGATCCCCAGGAATACAATCCCCTGTTTTACAACGAGATCTTCCTTCACGGCATTCGGGGGCTCCTGGTGAAGAATTTCTCCGAGGCGAAGCTGGCGGCCGCGACCGAGCGGGCCAAGGCCCTGCCCGGCTTCATCAAGTTCGCCAAGGAAAACCTCAAAACGCCGCCGGCGGAGTACACCCAAGCGGCCATCGATCAGATGCCGGCGATCCTCGCCTTCTTCAAGAACGACGTCCCCGGCCTCATCGAGAAGTCCGGCGCCGACGCCCGGAACAAATTCAACGCCGAGTTGACCAAGCTCACGGCCGCCCTGGAGGATTGGGACCGATTCCTGCAGAACGAGCTCATGGCGAAATCCACCGGGAATTTCCGGCTCGGCCCCGAGGCTCACGCCCGGCTGCTCCGCCTGACCGGCCAGACCTCCCTCATGACCGAGGAGCTCGTCAACCGCTCCAAGGCCGACTACAACAACATCCGACGGGAAATGGCCCTGGTCTGCATCCCGCTGTACCAGATCATGTATCCCAACGTCGACCTCAACAAAATCAACGCCGGCAGCGAGGACGCCAACCGGAACCTGGTCATCAAGGGCGTTCTGGACAAGATCCAGGGCGACCACATCGCCAAGGACGCCTGGATCGGGAAGATCAAGAACGCCGCCGGGGAAATCAAATCCTTCATCGAAAAGACGAATATCCTGGATATCCCCTCGGCGAACGTCTCCATCGATCCCATGGAGCCCATCTACCAGGGCCTGACCTGGCTGAAGTTCATCCCCCCGACCGCGTATGAAAACGGCGGCGACTACAAAATCCAGATCCAGCCCGTCCCGGCCTCCTGGCCGGAGGACAAGGTTCAATCCTTCCTCGAGGAATTCAACAACTTCTACTTGTACTTCTGGACGGTCGAGCGCGTCTATCCCGGGATGTTCTTCCCGGCCGCGGCGGCCGCCGCCGTCCCCTCCTCCATCGTCCGGAAGCTCGCCCCCTTCGCCCAGCCCCTCCTGACCGGCTGGCCGCTCTATACCGAGGAGATGTTCATCTACGCCGGGTTCGGCGAGTACGATCTCCGGCTGCGCTTGAACCAGCTCAAGCTGAAGCTCAAAGCGGTCATCGACTTCCAGATGGAGCTCAACGTCCACCAGGGCAATTTCACCAAGGAACAGGTCATCGCCTACATGACCAAGGGCGGCTTCATGACCGAGGCCGAGGCCGAGCGGAAATGGCAGATGCTCGTCCTCAACCCGGGCTACAGCTTCTATCCCTACGCCGGCTACCAGGAAATCCTGGACATGGAGAAAGATTACAAAGCGGCCAAGGGCGAAGCCTTCAACCAGAAAGAATTCCTGAACAAGCTGACCGGCTTCGGCCCCCTGCCGATCCGGCAGATCAAGGCGAAGATGGCCCAGTAATCCCGCCTCGCCATCCCCCGGTTCCGTCCGCGGAGCCGGGGGATTTTTTTTCACCCTCATGGACCCGATCTCCCTTCCCGACAGCCACTGCCACCTCGACCTCGACGAATTCGCGGCCGACCGCGAGGCCGTCCTCAAGCGGGCCCGGGAGGCCGGCGTCTCGGCTTTCCTCTGCCCGGCCGACGTCTCCCTTCCGGCCGGGCTCCAAACGGTCCTCGAGCTGGCCGCCCGCCATCCGGACATCACGGCCGCGGCCGGGCTCCATCCCCACCAAGCCAAGCACCGCCGGCCGGACCAAGTCGAGACGCTCCGGGCCCTGGCCGCGGACGGAAAAATCGCGGCCGTGGGCGAAATCGGCCTCGACTACCACTACGATTTCTCGACGCCGGCCGAGCAGCGGGCCGCCTTCCGGGAACAACTCGCCCTGGCCGGCGAGCTCGGCCTTCCGGCCGTCATCCACAGCCGCCTGGCCGGGGCGGATATCCGCGGGGCCGTCGACGCCGAGGGCTTCGGCCGCGGCGGCATTCTCCACTGCTTCACCGAGGAGCGGGAGATCGCCGAGGCGATGATCGACCGCGGCTTCCTCATCTCCTTTTCCGGGATCCTGACGTTTCCCAACGCCGCGGCCCTCCGGGACGTCGCCCGGGCCCTGCCCCTCGACCGGATCCTCGTCGAGACCGACGCCCCCTACCTGGCGCCCGTCCCCCACCGGGGAAAGCGCAACGAGCCCGCCTTCGTCCTCGAGACCGCCCGGCGGCTGGCCGCCCTCCGCGGCCTCCCCCTGGAGGACCTGGCCGCCGCCGTGACGGCGAATTACCGGTCCCTGTTTCCCGCCCGTTGATGGGCGGCCCCCCCCATGCTAAGATAAGCCGCGATTCCGATGACCGAAACGAACGATTCCGCCCGCCTGCTCACCGAGCTGTACGCCGAGATCCGGCCGGATCTCGACCGCGTCGAAGGCCGGCTGTCCGAGATGATCCGCTCCGACAATCCCCTCGTCGACGAGATCAACGCCTACCTCTTCGCCGCCGGGGGGAAGAGGCTCCGCCCCGCCCTCCTCACCCTCTGCGCCCGGATGACCGGCAACGGGGCCGGCCCGGACGCCGCCTTCTGGTCGGCCGTGATCGAGATCATCCACGCGGCCAGCCTCGTCCACGACGACATCGTCGACCGGACGGACACGCGCCGCGGACGGGAGACGGTCCATTCCCGGTGGGGGGCCAACATCACCGTTCTCCTGGGGGATCATCTCTTCATCCGGGCCATCCACGAAGCCCTGCGGACCCGCCGCTATGAGATCATCGACGTGCTCTCGGAGGCGACGGAGCGGATGATCGAGGGCGAGCTCCTGGAATGCGCCGTCAGCGGCGATCCCCTTCTAACCGAGGACCGTTACTTGGAGATCCTCGCTAAAAAAACGGCCGCCCTGTTCGGCGCCGCCTGCCGGATCGGAGGGATCCTGGGACAGGCCGATCCGGACTTGACCCGGCGCCTGGAAGAATTCGGCCGGAACCTCGGCCTGGCCTTCCAGATCACCGACGACCTCCTGGATTTCACCGGCCGGCCGGACACGCTGGGCAAGCCCGTCCTGACCGACCTGCGCGAGGGCCGGATCACCCTTCCGGTCATCTACGCCCTCCGGAAAATCGACGGCCCGGCCCGGACGGATTTCATCGCCCGGATCGCGGCCCGGGAGGACGACCCGTCCGCGGTTGAGGCGATCCGGGACGCCGTCCTCGCCGCCGGGGCGATCGCCGAGGCGGCCGCCGCGGCCGCGGCCTTCACGGCCAAGGCCAAGTCCTTTCTCCCCGACGAAACCCCAACAGCCCGGACGCTGGCCGCCCTGGCCGATTTTGTCTGCGGCCGGAATGTATAAAAGATGACCGAAATCGAAGTCAAAGTCCGGGTCGACGACCTGGCCGCGGTCAAGGAGAAGCTCCTGGCCATGGGGGCCGTGGTGTTCAAGGAACGGCACTTCGAGGAAAACACGCTCTATGATTTCCGCGACCGGCGGCTGGCCGGGCGCCGGGAAGCGCTCCGGATCCGCCGGGTCGGCCGCAAGGCCTTCCTGACCTTCAAAGGAACCCCCCAAAAGTCGCGCAAGTTCAAGATCCGGACGGAATACGAAACCGAGGTCCGCGACGGCCGGTCGCTCGTCCGGATCCTCCAATCCCTGGGAATGATCGAGGTCTTCCGCTACGAAAAGCACCGGACGGTGCTGCGCAAGGGGACGCTTCTTGTCTGCCTGGACGAGACCCGCTTGGGAGGATTCGTGGAATTTGAGGGCGAACGGGAGAAGATCGCCCGGACGGCCCGAGCCTTGGGGATGTCCAAGAAAGATTGGATTACGAAGAGCTACCCGGCGCTTTACAGGGAAGCGGAGCCGGGAGCCTAAGGCCCGGCCTCACTCGTCGTCTTTTTCCTCGACCAGCTCGACTTCGGCCAGATCCTCGTCGAGCTCCGCCCCTTCCTCGTCGGCCTCGACAAGGGCGTCGTCTCCGGCGAGATCTCCTTCATCGGCCAGAACGGAGCCGGCGTCATCGGCCTCGTCGACGTCGCCCGCGTGGATCAGGGAGGAGTCGTCGACGACGTCCTCGGCGGTATTCTGAAGGATGTGATAATCGACCAGGCCCGCCCGGACCTCGGCTTGGGCCAGACGGATGGGATTCCGCGATTTGAGCGTCACCTTCGGCTTGGAGCCCTTGATCAGCTGCTTCGCCCGCTTGGCGGCGACGATCACGTAACGAAACTTGCTATCGACGTTGCCGTATAGTTCCAAAGACGTCTCACTCCTCGGAAGCGTTTCTAGTTTGAGGCGTGTAATTTTAGCAAAATCCTAGGGATAAATCAAACGCCCGCCCGGCGGCCGTACCGGCCGTTGTTTTTTTCGCCGTCCTCCGCTAAGATGAGACGGCGGAATTCATCCCATGTTTTCCTCCGACGACGACGATCCCGGCAACCCGCTTTCCGTCCGGCGGACGCTCATTCCCCTGAACATCGAGGACGCCGAGTCGCCCCCTTCCGCCGGCCGGCGCCTGTGGCGGATTTTCCGCCGGAAAAAGCGGAGAGCCGCGACGGAAAACGAGGATTTCCCCCGCCCGCCGAGGCCGGAGCCGCGGCCGGACGCCCGGCCCGAAAACGCCGGGACGCCGGACAACGACTTTCCGGAGAGCTTGGACGGGGAAAACGGGAAGGCGGATCAGGAATGATGGAACGACGGCGTCCGGCGCCGAAGGAGCCACCTGAAGCCGAAGAGGACGAGGGCGGCGGCCGCGAGTCCGATCCATCCGAGCAACGTCTGCTTTCTCATCGCAAAAACCTCTAAACCCCCCGGGGGCGGGAATCGAAAGATCATTATGCGGAAATCTTTCCGCCTGTCAAGCGGCGGTCCCGGGTCACGACATCTTGGACGCCTCCCGCGGCTAGGGGGATTGAATTTTCCGGCCGCGACAATGTCTCTTTTTGACTGATTTTCATAAATAAAAGAAAGAATGGCGGCGGAGCTCGCCGCCGATTTGTTCTGGAGCGGCGGCCGCGCTTTCCGGTATAATGGAGAGGCGATGCTTGGGAGCTTGAAGGGAAGGGCGTTGGGATTTGCCCCGATCGTCCCGGGCCTGGCCGCTTTCGCCTCGGCCGCCTTGATCGCCGGCCTCGGTCTTTCCATCCAGTCCATCCGACCGTCCTCTCCGTCCGGCGACGATCTTATCCTCGACGGCGGCTTTGAGGGCGATCCGCGCTCTTTCCCGTTCCTCCCCCGGCCGGGCGACCCGGGCGGGCTTTTCCTTCAGGATGAATTCTCCCGCGGGCCGGGAGAATATTCCCTGTGACTAAAATCAAGGCTTCATGCGCTTTTTTTAATTGAAAAGAGGCTTGACCTCCTCCAAGGCCGATGCTATCGTATGGCGCTTCCCGGCCCATGCAATTCCTCAAGATCCGGCACGCCGCCGAGCATAACCTCAAGGACGTCGACGTCGACATCCCCCACGGCCGGATGACCGTCGTCACCGGGGTGTCCGGCTCGGGCAAATCCTCGCTCGTCTTCGACGTCGTCTATCACGAGGCCCGCCGCCGCTACTTGGAAACGTTCTCGGCCCACGCCCGCCAATTCCTGGGCAAGCTCCAGCGGCCCGACGCGGCAATGATCAGCGGCCTCGCCCCGGCCGTGGCCCTCCGCCAGCGGACGTCGGCGGCCGGGCCGCGCTCCACCGTCGGGACGATGACCGAGATCCACGACGACCTCCGCCTTCTTTTCGCCCGTTGCGGCGCCGCGCCCGGCGGCGGACGTCTTTCCCGCCGGATGTTTTCCTTCAATACGGCCGAGGGCGCCTGCCCGTCCTGTCGCGGGCTGGGCGTGGAGGACCGGATCGACCCGGATCTCTTGATTTCCGACCCCGGCCGCAGCCTCCGCCAAGGCGCCCTCGCCTTGACGACCCCCAACGGCTACATCATCTACTCCCAAGTGACAATGGACGTCCTGGACCGCGTCTGCCGGGCCCATGGTTTTTCCGTGGATGTTCCCTGGCGCGACCTGACCGGGGCCCAGAGGGACATCGTCCTCAACGGAAGCGACAAGATCCGCATCCCCTACGGGAAACACCCGCTGGAATCCCGCCTGCGCTGGAAGGGCATCGTCGCCAAGCCCCGGGAAGAGGGCGTCTACAAGGGCATCCTGCCGGTGATGGACGCCATCCTGAAGGCCAAGCGGAATAAGAACATTCTCCGTTTCGCCCGCACCCTCCCCTGCCGGGCTTGCGGAGGCCGTCGACTTCGGCCCGAGCCGCTGCGGGTGATCGTCGGGGGCTGGACGATCGCCGATCTCAGCGAATTGAGCCTGCGGGCGTTCGACGCGGCCGTCCGGGAGATGAGCTTCGCTCCCCCGGACCGGGCGGCCGGCGAAGCCATCCGCGCCTCGCTCCAAAAAAAAACAGAATTTCTCAAACGGCTGGGCCTCGGCTATCTCCGCCTTGACCGGCCGGCGGACTCCCTTTCGGGCGGCGAAATCCAGCGCCTCCGATTGGCCGGGATGGCCGGAAGCGGGCTTCGGGGCGTCCTCCTCGTCCTCGACGAGCCGACCGCCGGCTTGCATCCGGCCGATACGGCCCGGCTGCTGGATCTTTTAATGGAGCTCCGGAACAACGGCAACACCATCCTCGTCGTCGAGCACGACGAGGACGTGATGCGGGCGGCCGATCACCTGATCGATCTCGGCCCGGGGCCGGGAGAGGCCGGCGGCCGAGTTCTTTTCAGCGGACCGCCCTCGGAAATCGTCCGGCTTCCGCCGGGCTCGAGCCCGACCCGCGACTTCCTGGCCGGCGGCCGGGGCCCCGCTCCGTCTCCGGCTGCGGCCCCCGTTCCGCCTCTTGCTCCATCCCGCAAGCCCTCCCCGGCAACCGGCCTCCTCCGCGTCCGCGGAGCGAAGATGCACAACCTCCGCTCGGTGGACGTCGAGTTCCGCCTGGGCGCCCTCAACGTCGTGACCGGCGTCTCCGGAGCCGGGAAATCCACTCTCGTCCGCCACATCCTGGCCGCCCGGCTCCGAAGCGGGCGGCTGGGCCCCGGCCCGGACGCCGAGGGCATCGAAATCGAAGGGCGGGCCGGCCGCCTGGTCGAAATCGACGCCTCCCTCATCGGCCGGACGCCCCGCTCCAACCCCGCGACCTATACGAACATCTCCGACCGGATCCGCGATCTGTTCGCCGCCCTGCCCGAGGCCCAAGCCCGCGGGTTCGGGAAAAGCCGCTTCTCTTTCAACGTCCCGGGCGGCCGGTGCGAAACGTGCAGCGGCGCCGGACTCCTCCACATCGGCATGCACTTCCTGGGGGACGTGGATGTCGTCTGCCCCGAATGCGAGGGCCGCCGGTTCAATCCTGAAACGCTGGAGATCCTCGACCGGGGAAAAAACATCCACGACGTCCTGGAGATGAGCGTGGCCGAGGCGGCCGCCTTCTACGCCGGAACACCCAAGCTCTCCTCCATCCTGGAGATTCTCAAGCGCCTCGGCCTGGGCTATCTCAAGCTTGGCCAAAGCTCGACGACGCTTTCCGGGGGCGAAGCCCAGCGGGTCAAGCTGGCCTCCGAGCTGGGCAAGACGATCTCGGGGCCGGCCGTCTACATTTTGGACGAGCCGACGACCGGGCTTCACCGGGCCGACATCGAAAATCTTCTGGCCGCCCTCCGGGACCTGGTCGCCCTAGGCCGGACGATCATCGCCATCGAGCACCACCCGGACGTCATCCGGGCGGCCGGCCTGGTCGTCGACCTCGGGCCGGGAAGCGGCGAGGACGGCGGGCGGGTCGTGGCCCGAGGAACGCCGGCGGAGATCGCGGCCCGCGCGGACTCGGCGACCGGCCGGGCCCTTCGGGGCGAATACGAAATCCAAGCCGCCCGCCGGGCGGAAGCTCCGCCCAAGCCGGAGGCCGAGGGGCCGCTCGTCCTCGAGGGCGTGACGACCCACAACCTCCGCGGGATCGACGCCCGCTTCCCCTTCCGCAAGCTGACGGTCGTCAGCGGCCCGTCCGGAGGCGGAAAATCCTCGCTGGTCTTCGACACGCTTTTCGCCGCCGCCCGTCAGAAATTCATCGAGAATTTTTCGGCCTACGTCCGGACCCTGATCGACAAGGGCGTCCGGCCCGATTTCGCCGCGGCCCGGGGATTGACGCCGCCGGTCGCCATCGGCCGGTCGGCCGCCGTCCCCCATCCCCGCTCGACGGTGGGGACGATGACCGAAATCCACGATTACTACCGGCTGCTGTTCTCCCGGGCCGGGGTTCAGCCTCCGGGATCGAACGGCCGAACGCTTTCAGCCTCGATGTTCTCCTTCAACCACGAACAGGGCGCCTGCCCCGCCTGCAAGGGCCTGGGAACGATGACCGTCGTCGATCCGGAACGGTTGATCACCGATCCCCAAAAACCGCTTCCCGGCGGAGCCATGGACGGGACGAAAACCGGCCGCTTCTACGGCGATCCTCACGGCCAGCACATGGCCGCGCTCCTGGCCGCGGGAGCCGCGGCCGGAATCGATTTCCTGAAGCCGTACGAGGATCTCTCGGTCGAGGCGAAAGAGATCGCCCTTCGGGGAACGGGCGACCGTCCCTACGACATCATTTGGTCGTACCGGCGCGGCGCGAGGGCCGGGGATTTCAAGTTCCGGGGGCCGTGGAAGGGGCTGGCCGCCCTCGTCGGCGAGGAATACGAGCGGAAGCACGCCGACCGCCGGGGCGAGGCGATGAGGATCCTGATGAAGGACGATCCCTGCCCGGCCTGCGGCGGCCGCCGCCTCAAGCCCGCCTCGCTGGCCGTGACTTACCGCGGGCTGAGCATCGCGGATCTTTCGGCCCTCAGCGTGGGCCGGAGCATCGAATTTTTTGAAAATTCGGGCGGAGCGCGCCCCGGGGCCGGCGTCTTGGACGCGAAATCGGCCGCCGTGACCGCGGCCGTCCGAGGGGAGATCCTCCGCCGTCTCCGCCTCCTCAAAGACGTCGGCCTGGATTATCTCCAGGTCGACCGCCCTTCCTCCACGCTCTCGGGCGGCGAGGCCCAGCGGATCCGGCTGGCCGGCCTGCTCGGCGTCAAGCTCACCGGGGTCACCTTCGTCCTCGACGAGCCGACGCTGGGCCTTCATCCGCGGGACACGGCCGATCTCCTCGGATTGATCCGGGAGCTCACGGCCGAGGGCAACACCGTCGTGGCCGTGGAGCACGACCGCGATGTCATCCGGGCGGCCGATTTCGTGATCGACCTGGGACCCGGGGCGGGCCGCGAGGGCGGCCTCATCGTCGCCGAGGGGACGCCGGCCGATATCGAAGCCAATCCCTCCTCGGTGACCGGGCCGTATCTCCGCTCCTTGGGGACGGTTCCCGAGCCGTTGACGGGAACCGCCGGCCCTCCCCTGGAAATCTCCGGGGCCCGGGCTCACAACCTCCGGAACATCGACGTCTCGATTCCGTCGGGCGTCCTGACGGCCGTGACCGGCGTCTCCGGAAGCGGGAAAACGAGCCTCGTCTTCGACGTCCTCCTGGCTTCGCGGCGGGCGGGCCGGGCCGTTTCATGCGACCGGATCGGCGGTCTCGAACGGTTCGCCCGGGTCGTCCCCGTCGGTCCGGAAGGGACGGCCGAAAGCGCGGCCGGCATCCCCCTGACCGTCCTCGGCGTCTTCGACGCCGTCCGGGGACTGTTCGCCGCGACCGCGGAGGCCGAAGCCAGGGGATTCGGCCGGCCGCATTTTTCGTATCTCACGCCCCAGGGCCGGTGTCCCGAATGCGGCGGCACGGGCCGGAAGACGGTGAGCCTGGATTTTTTAGCCGACGTCTCGGAGCCTTGCCCGGAATGCGGCGGGAGGCGGTATCAACCCGCGATTCTGGAGGTCCGCTGGTCGGGCCGGACGATCGCCGATATTCTCGAGCTGACCGCGGCCGAGGGCGCGGCGGTTTTTTCCGGACAACCGAAAATCGCCGCCGCCTTAACCCTGCTCGCCGATATCGGGCTCGGCTACCTCCGCCTCGGCCAGGGCCTCGACACGCTTTCGTCGGGCGAGCGCCAGCGCCTCAATCTGGCCGCGGAATTGTCGGGCCGGACGGAGGGCCGGATCCTTTATCTATTCGACGAACCGACGACCGGGCTTCATCCCTCCGACGTCGAGCGGCTGCTGCGGCTCTTCGGGAAGCTTCTTTCCGCCGGACATACGATCATCGCCGTCGAGCACGACCTCGATTTGATCTCCCGGGCCGGCCATATCATCGACCTGGGGCCGGAAGGCGGCGACCGTGGCGGATCGCTCGTCGTCCAGGGGCCGCCGGCCGCGGTCGCGGCCTGTCCGTCGTCCCACACGGGAGCGGCCCTCCGGGCTTTCCTGTCCTCCCTCTGCTACTCACCGAACGATCTCGGAAGAAGTTGAGGAGTCAGGATTTGTTTTTTAATAACGTTATAAGCCCTTCTCTGCCAAGACCTGTTTGTTTTGGGCCAAGAATGGCCCTAAATCTACCTTCAACGAGTTTTGATAACGACAGGCCATGCGTGCTGTGTCGTTTTTCGATCCAATTGTCCCTTTTTAATAAAGAGATTAAGGCGAGTATCCAATAAGAAACTCCCGAAAGCCGGACGGAAACTCGCCGCCGCGGGCGACGCCGTCCGCGTCCCCGCCCCTCCGCTTGCTCGGGTTTCAGGCCTTGACCGGGGCGGCGGGCGCCGCCTGGCGGGTCGAATACGACAGGGCGACCAGGACGACGCCGATGACGGCGACGACGATGGCCGTGTTGAAGACCGGCGTGAAGAGGGCGCTCATGATCCGCTCGGGAATCCAACCGAGCTTGTCCAAGAGAATCGAGTCCCAATCGCTCCGCCAACCCCATGACCAATGCATCCACCGGCCGCCGGCCGCCCAGCCGACGACCCGCTTGAGCAGGAGGGCCATCAGCACCACGGGAAGGCTTCCGGCCAGGATCGAGATCCCGCCCCAGCGCATCCGTCCGGCCGAGGTCCGGTTGGCCAGGAGAACGCCGCAGAGGATGACCAGGGCCGGAATCAGGAAGAGCAAGTAGGACATCGTCGACACGGCCCGGGAGATGCCGACGCGCCCGAAGGGATAGCTATCGACATCGTCGAAAACCCGGACCGAATCGTCCATTTTTTCGACTTCGCGCGTCCGTTCCGCGCGGAGGACCGCTTGGGCGGAGGCCGCGTCGACCGGCCGGCAGGCCGGGAGATCCTCGACCCGGACGAAGCCGGCGGACAGGCGGTCATCCCAGACTTTCAGGCCCTGGTCGTCGCAAGGCGGCAGGTGCTGGACCAGGCTCTCGAAGAACCGGTCCATCTCGGGGTGCAAGAGAGCCGCTTTCAGAGGCCGCATGTCGATCAGGATGGGCTCGACCGGCGCCTCGCCGCGCATGATCCCGCCGACCCGGCTGAGCGAGGTCGAAAGCTCGCCTTGCAGCCAGCCGAGCATCCCGGTTTTTTCCATCAGCTCGCCCGGCCTAATGCCGGTTTCGCGCGCGGCCCGCATCCAGGCCCGGGCCGACTCGTCTATCCACCGGCTTTCGGACTCAGTCGCGGCGAACACGTCGTCGATCGAAGCCGGGATGTCGGCGATGATCTTCCGGGGCAGGTCGGAGAGGAATTCCGAGGAGACGGTCGCCCGGACCAGGCCGACCGCCCAGATCATTCCGAACAAAACGGGGAGCCCGATCAAAACGATAAGAAGAGAACCGAGAATTTTACGTCCGGCCATTTGCCTGCCTCCAGCCGAGAAATAAGACCCTTTCCGCCCTATTATACGGAAAAATCGGCCGCGGAGTTCCAGCCCCCTCTAAGCGGCCCGCGCGATCCGCTTGCCTCCGTCGGGTTTCGCGCCGGCTTAAGAGAATCCTCTCCTTCATCTCGGCCTCCCCTCCTCGGAAAGGGATATGATCGCCGGGCCGCATCCCCCGGGGCGGCCGGCGCTTTACGCCCGCCCGCCGATCTGGTAAATAACGGCCATGGACAAAAAGCACGCCGAAGGATGCATCCGGATCGCGGCCGCGTTGTTTTTCGCCGCGGTTTTCGCCTTGGCCGGCCCGGAGTCCGCCTGGAAAGACCAGGTTTCCTTTCCGCGGACGTCCGCCGGGCTCAGCGTCGAAGCCTATTTCGAGGCGTTCAACGCCGGAGTCCCGGCCATGAGGGAGTTCTTTTCCACCCATACGGCGAAATCCGCCCTGCCGAGAGCGTCCGTCGAGATCCGGGTGGAGCGCTACCGGCAGATGAAGGAGCGCCTCGGGGTGCTTCGTCCCCAAAAGATCGTCGCTTCGCGGGAAGACTTCATCAGTGTCGTCGCCGCCGCGGAAAAAGGGCAGGTCGTCCGGCTGGAATTCCAATTCGAGCCCTCCGCCCCCTACGGGCTCCTCGGCGTGCGCCTCGAGAGACAAGAGCCGGAGGCGGAAGGCGCGCCGCCGGCCGAGCCGAAAAAGGACGAGGCCGGGCTCCTGGCCGCCGTCTCGGCCCTGGTTGACGAGGCCGTCCAAAAGGAAGAATTCTCGGGAGTGGTCCTCGTCGCCAAGGACGGAACTCCCGTCTTCGAGCGGGCTTACGGCCTGGCCGACCGGGAAGCCGGAATCCCCAACCGCGTCGACACGCGATTCAACATCGGCTCGATCAATAAGTCGTTCACCGGCCTGGCGGTCCTCCGGTTGGCGGCCGAAAACAAGCTCTCCCTCAACGACCCCGTCTCGCTCTACCTGGCCGATTATCCGAATCCGGACGTCGCGGCCAAGGTTCGGGTCCGCCATCTCCTCCACATGACCTCGGGCTTGGGGGACTTTTTCGGAGAGCGCTACGAAGCGACGCCGAAGGAAAAGATCCGGCGGCTGGAGGATTACCTCCCCCTGTTCGCCGACAAGCCGCTGGAATTCGAGCCCGGCACGCGGGAGAAATATTCAAACGCCGGCTACATCGTCCTGGGCTTGATCATCCAGAAAGCCTCCGGGATGGATTACGCCGCCTTCATGGAAGAGCGGATCTTCAAGCCCGCCGGGATGGCCGATACGGGCTGGATCGACAAGGATGCCCCTCTTCCCGAGCGGGCCGTCGGCTATGTCCGCGAGGGCGCCGTCCTGAAGCCCAACACCGACACCCTTCCCGGGCGGGGTAGCTCCGCCGGAGGCGGATATTCCACGGCCCGCGACCTGCTGAACTACACGACCGCCATCGCTACGGGCATCCTGCCCGGCGATGTCGAGAAGATGGGCCAAGGCCTGGCCCTCGCCGGCGGTGCGCCCGGCCTCAACGCCGCCCTGGAATGGGATACGCGGAGCGGCTACGTGATCATCGTCCTATCGAACTTCGGCCCCCCAAGCGCCGAGAAAATCGCCCGTCAGATCCGCGCCTGGCTGCCGCGCTGATCCCCTTCCCCGGCGTAATGGGCGGCCAGGACGCCGTGCCAATCCTCCGCCGTCTTGACGGCCACGAAGGCCATCCGGACGCGCTTGGGATGGGGATGGACGCGGGCGTAGCCGATCCCCAGGTGGCGCATCGTCATCACGCCCTTGCGCTCGCCGTACGCTTGGAGGCAGAGGCCGTAGTGGCGGAGAAGGACTTCGCGCTGCTCGGCGACCGTCGGCGGCGGGGCCGGCCGGCCGGCGGCCAACTGGCGGGCCTGGCGGAAAATCCAGGGATTGCCGATGGCCCCGCGGGCCGCGGCGGCTCCGTCCACCCCCGTCTCGGAGATCATCCGGAGCGCCTCGGCCGCCGAGGAGACGTCGCCCGAACCGATGATCGTCCGGTCGGGGAACGCTTTCTTCACGGATTCGAGAAATCCCCATTCGGCCTTTCCCGCGTACTGCTGGGCGACGGCCCGGGCATGAACGCAGAGGGCGTCCGCGCCGGCTTCGAAAGCTCCCCCCGCGATTTCCCAAAAGGCCCCGGCCTCGGCGTCCTCGAGGGCGAAGGACCGGCGGAGCTTGATCATCAGGGGCCGGTCGGGGACGGCGTCGCGGACCCGGCGGACGATCTCCAGGACCTCCGCCGGCCGGGTCATCAAGTATCCGCCGCGCTTCCGGCTGACGACCTTGCGGACGGGACATGCGAAATTGAGGTCGACGACGTCGAAGCCCAGGTCGCGGACGACCCGGGCGGCTTGGGCCATCAGCTCCGGGTCGCTGCCCATGAACTGCCCGCCGACCGGATGATCGCCGGCGTCGGTCCTCAGGATGAAGCGGCGGAGCTTGCTTTCGTGGAGGAGGAAGCGGTCGATCATCACCTCGGTCGTGGCGAACGTCGCCCCGAGCGAGCGGCAGATCGTCCGGAACGGCAGGTCGCTGTAGCCGGCCAGCGGGGCCAGGACGACCGGAAAATCGAGCCTCAAGGCGCCGATTTTCAGGGGCTTCAGGGAGATCTTTCCGGCCGGGGACATTGACGACGACGACATGGCTGCTGCGGCCGCGGCCCGGGCGGGATTCTTTTCCGCTCCTCAGCCGAACCGGTAGTGCTTGCGGACGGGCTTCCGGACCTCCCAGACGCAAGACATCCCTTCGGGGAAGATCGCCAGGTCGCCCCGGCCGACTTGGACCGGCTCCCCTCCGTCGGGCGTCACAACGACCTCGCCCTCGAGAAAATAACAGGTCTCCCGCTCCTCGTAATGCCAGGGAAACCGGGAAACGTCTTTTGTCCAGATGTCCCAGGCAAAGACGCCGAGTTCGTTCAGCCGCTTTTCGTCCGGGTTCTTTTCGACCGAGATTTTCGTCATGCCGTCGCTCCTCCTCCCCCCGGCGGGCATAGGTTACCATAAATCGCGCCGATTTTGACCGGACCTCGGGTTCTGATAAAATATCCGGCTTGACTCCCATGAAAACCATCATCACGGCCGAGAATCTGACCAAGCGGTTCGGCGATCTGACCGCCGTCAACGGGATTTCCTTCGAGATCCGGGAGGGGGAATGCTTCGGCTTTCTCGGGCCGAACGGGGCCGGGAAGACCACCACCGTCCGGATGATCCACTGCGTCTCCCCCATCACCTCGGGCTCCATCCTGGTCAACGGCCTGAAGGCCGACGTCGACAACCGCAAGATCAAAGCCATGACCGGGGTCATCCCCCAGGAAATCACCCTGGACAACGACCTGACCGTGTTCGAAAACATGATGGTTTTCACCAAGTTTTTCGACATTCCCCGCCGGGAGGCCCGCCGGCGGACCGACGAGCTGATCGCCTTCGTCGAGCTCGAGGCCAAGCGGAACAACAAGATCTCGGAGCTGTCGACGGGGATGAAGCGGCGGCTCCTGGTCGCCCGGGCCCTCCTTAACAAGCCGGCCCTGATCATCGCCGACGAGCCGACCACCGGCCTCGATCCTCAAGCCCGTCACCTGATTTGGCAGCGCCTCCGGCTCCTGAAAAACCAGGGCTCCACCCTGATCCTCACGACCCAGTACATGGAGGAAGCCCAGCAGCTCTGCGACCGCTTGGTCGTCATGTACGAGGGCCGGATCCTCAAAGAGGGCTCTCCCCGCCGACTGATCGATGACGAGATCGGCCGGGAAGTGGTCGAGATCCGGATCGACGCGGCCGAAGACGACCGCCTGATCGCGGCCCTCGGCCCCCATTCCTGCGGCCACGAGCGGGCCGGGGACACGCTCTTCTTCTATTGCCGCGACGGCCGCGATATCCAGAAGAAGCTGGTCGAGCTCGACCTGCCCAACACCGTCCACCGGCCGGCCACCCTGGAGGACGTCTTTCTGAAGCTCACGGGAAGGAGCCTCATCGAATGAACCTTTCCCGCCGGGCCTTTCTCGTCTTCTACCGCAACCTGGTTTCCTACAAGCGGTTCGTCGTCCCGACGCTCGTCGGCAGCCTGGTCCAGCCGGTGTTCTACCTGGTGACCTTCGGCATCGGCATGGGCGCCTACATGGGCGCCTTCGGCGGGAAATCCTATCTCTTCTTCCTCGTCCCCGGCGTCCTGATCTCCTCGGTGATGATGTCCTCGACATTCGAGTGCCTCTACGGCGCCTTCGTCAAGATGATCCACGAGAAGCTCTACGATTCGCTGATCGCCACCCCCGTCTCGGCCGAGGACGCCGTCGCCGGGGACATCCTCTGGGGCGCCTTCCGCGGCCTGATCAGCGGCGGCCTGATGATGAGCGTGGCCTTTTTCATGGGGGTGTTTCCGGTCTCGGTTCCGGCCGGGCTTCTCCTCTGCGTCCTGATGGTCCTGATCGGCGTCATGTTCGGCTCGCTGGCCATGATCGTCACGTCGTACGCGCCCAACTTCGACTTCTTCAATTATTACACCGAGCTGGTCATGACCCCCATGCTCTTCTTTTCGGGCGTGTTTTTCCCCCTGGACCGGTTCCCCGCCTGGATGAAGACGCTGGCTCAGTTTCTCCCCCTGACCCATGCCGTGGAAATCTCGCGGGCGGTTTACTCGGGCGTCTATCCGAAAAGCCTCGTCCTGAATCTCGCCTTCGTCCTGGTCCTGACTTTCGCCGCCGTCCGGGTCGGCGTCGGGCGGATGAAGAAGCGGCTGATCAAGTAATCCGCGCGTTCGTCAGGCGGTGGGCTCTTCCCCCTCGGCTTTCACCGGTTCCGGCTCCTCGTCCCCCTCGCCGTTGGGCAGGGCCAGGATCGCCCCCGCCTCGGCGGCCGGAAGCGCCTCCACTCGCCGGAGCTTTCGTTCGATGGCCCGGCTCCGGGTCTTGGCCGACTCGATGACATCGCCGGCGTCCATGATCTTCTTGTGAACCTTCTCAATCACGTCGCCGAATTTCCCGAACTCCGTCTTGACCGCCCCCAGCAGCGTCTGGATCTCGGCCGACCGCTTCTCGATGGCCAGCGTCTGGAAGCCCATCTGAAAGGTGTTGAGGAGGGCGACCAGGGTCGTCGGCCCGGCCACGATGACCCGGAATTCGCGCTGGAGGACGTCGGTCAAGCCGGGGCGCCGGAGCACCTCGGCGTAGAGGCCCTCCGTCGGCAGGAACATCACCCCGAAATCGGTCGTGCGGGGCGGGTCGAGGTACTTGTCCCGGATTTTTTTCGCCTCGGCCTTGATCTGGGCCTCGAGCTTGCGGCTGGAATCCTCGACGGCTTCCACGTCCGCCCGCTCGGAGGCGTCGACCAGGCGCTCGTATTCCTCCTTGGGGAACTTGGCGTCGATCGGAAGCAGGAGGGGATTGTCGGGATCGTCGCTCCGGCCGGGGAACTTGATGACGAACTCGACGGCCTCGTCGCTTCCGGCTTTGGGTTTGACGTTCCGCTCGTACTGGTCGGCCGTCAGGAACTGCTCGAGAAGGTTGCCGAGCTGGATTTCCCCCCACACGCCGCGGGTCTTGACGTTGGTCAGGACTTTCTTCAAATCGCCGACGCCGCTGGCCAGGGTCTGCATCTCCCCCAGGCCCTTGTTGACCTGGTCCAGGCGGTCGCTGACGAACTTGAAGGATTCGCCCAGGCGCTTCTCCAGCGTCGTCTGGAGCTTCTCGTCCACCGTTTTGCGCATTTCCTCCAGGCGGGCGTCGTTGTTGGCTTGGATCCGGTCGAGCTTCTTTTCGACGGAGTCCCGGAGGGCGTCGGCTTTTTTCTCGCTCGCCTCGGTCAGCTTGCCCAGGCGGTCGCCGAAGGCCTCCATCTGGGCTTGCTGGAACTTGGTCAAGCCGGAGACCTGGCCGAAGACGGAATCGGAGACGTTCTTGAGCGACGTCCCGATCTCCTGGCGGAGAGTGGAGAGATGCCGGCTCGATTCCTCCCGATTGCGGACGAACTCGTCGCGCAGCTCCCGCTCGCCCCGCTCCTGCCCCCTCTCGAGCGCGTCAAGCCTCGCCTGGAGGAGCGAAAGATCGGCGCCCGCCCGGGGACGTTTAAAGAAAACGAGGAGAAGAACGACGGCGATGAACGCCAGGACGGCCGTGACGAGGCCGATGATCTGGAACAAGGACATGGCTCAACCTCCGCTGACATTCAGATAACAGAACGACCGGGTGAAGTCAAACCGGCGGATCCTTGTGTCAAGGCAAGGTGAACATGCCCGGTTTAGCCTAAGGGTCCGATCCTTTTGAGATCGGTTTTGTCGTGAAGAGAGGGCTCATGGCGGCGCCGGGGGGGGTCGGGCGGAGGGATGGACACCGGCTTTGACGTTTGAAAACAGCCGGAGCGGCTTTGGGGGAGGTTTTTCGGCCGGCTCTTGAGTGATGTCCCGGACAACGGACCGCCGGACCCGCCTTTGAGGAAAGCGGCCGGCCGCCGCTTCGTGTTTTTTCGGCCCGTCCTATTCGCCGATGTGAATCTGGTGCTTCACCTTGTCGAAGACATCCAGCACCCGGTCGAGCTGGGCGTCGGTGTGGGTGGCCATGTAACTGGTCCGGAGACAGGAAAACTCCGGCGTGACCGCCGGCGGCAGGGCGACATTGGCGTAGATGCCCTCGTCGAAGAAGACCTTCCAAGCCTTGAGGGCCTTGAACTGGTCGCCGATGACGATGGGGATGATGGGCGTTTCGCTCGGGCCGATGTTGTAGCCCATTGCCCGCAGCTCGGTCCGCATCCGCTTCCCGTTGGCTTCCAGGCGGGCGACCCGGTCGGGCTCCTCCCGGAGGACGTCGAGGCAGGCCAGGACGGCGGCCACGTTGGCCGGCGGCAGGCTGGCGCTGAAAATGAACGGCCGGGAGAACATCTGGATCCAGGCCACGGCTTCCTTCGGGCCGGCGATGAATCCGCCGACGGAAGCGAAGGACTTGCTGAACGTTCCCATGACCAGGTCGACGTCCTTTTCCATCCCGAAATGGGCTCCCGTCCCCCGTCCGTTGCCGAGGACGCCCAGGGCGTGGGCGTCGTCGCAGAAGAGGCGGGCGCCGTGGGCCTTGCAGACGCGGACGATCTCGGGCAGGGGGGCGATGTCGCCGCCCATGCTGTACACGCCGTCGATGATGACGAGCTTGCCCGGCTCGGGCGGAAGGGTTTTCAAGATCTTGTCGAGGTCGGCGGCGTCGTTATGCTTGAAATAGCGGATGTGGACGCCTTTCTGGACCTTGGCCATCCGGACTCCGTCGACGATGCTGGCATGGACGTCCTTGTCGGTGATGATGATATCGTCGTGGTCCATGATCGCCGGGATGGACCCCAGGTTGACCTGGAAGCCCGTGCTGTAGACCAGGGCGGCCTCCTGACCGACGTAATCGGCCAGCTTTTCCTCGAGCTCGATGTGCATGTGGAGCGTGCCGTTGAGAAACCGGGACCCGGTGCAGCTCGTGCCGTACTTGCGGACGGCCTCGGCCGCGGCTTCCTTGACCTTCGGATGAACCGTCAGGCCGAGGTAGTTGTTGGAGCCGATCATGATGTAGTGCTTGCCGTCGATGATCGCTTCCGGCCCCTCGGCCTGGTCGATCGGAATGAAAAAGGGAAAGAGCCCGGCGGCCATGGCCGCCCGCGGCGTCATCGGATACCCGTATTTGGGGGCGCTTTCCGGGTTGGAGTAGAAGTCCCGGCATTTTTCGAAAAGATCCATGTCGTCCTCTCTCTTTCTCTATTTCCTATCGAGCCAAGAACAAGATGTGATGGAGCTTCTGCTTAAAACGAGTAGGATTTATAAACTATATGGCCGGACTTGTCAATTTTCGCCGCTTTTCCGGAGGATTTTTCAGGCTTCCCAGGGCAGCCCCGGCTTCCCGAAATGACCGTAGTTGGTGGTCCGGCCGTAAATCGGACGCAGAAGGTCGAGCCGCTCGATGATGGCCGCCGGGCGGAAGTCGAAATTTTTCCTCACGAATGCGGCGGCCGCGGCGTTGTCTCCCGTGCCGAACGTCTCGACGAACACCGAAAGCGGCTTGGCCTCGCCGATGGCATAGGAAACCTGGATTTCCGCCTTCCGGGCCAGCCCCTGCTTGACGACCTGGCGGGCGATGAACCGGCAGAAATAAGCCGCCGAGCGGTCCACCTTGCTGGGATCCTTGCCGCTGAAGGCCCCTCCGCCGTGGCGGGCGGCGCCGCCGTACGTGTCGCAGATGATCTTGCGCCCCGTGACGCCGCAATCGGCCGAGGGGCCGCCTAGGACGAAGCTGCCCGTCGGATTGACGAAGAGGCTGATTTTCTCGTTCCACCAGGAATTCAGAACCCGGGGGCCGAGCCGTTCGGCGACATAAGCCCGAATCCCGTCCCGGCTCATTTCGGCCCGGTGTTGGGCCGAGACCAGGACGGTCGTGACGGCCGCCGGCCGGCCGTCTTCGTAGCGGACCGTGACCTGGGTTTTCCCGTCGGGACGCAGCCACGGCTCGCGGCCGCTTTTACGGTCCTCGGCCATCCCCTCGGCCAGGCGATGGGCCAGGAGGATGGGAAGCGGCATCATCTCCGGGGTTTCGTCGGTCGCGTACCCGAACATGATGCCCTGATCGCCGGCGCCCTGCTCGGCGGCATTGACGCCTTGGGCGATTTCCCCGGACTGGCGGCTCAACAAGGAGCGGACGGCGACGGACTCGGCGGAAAAGGGCTCGGACGCGTCCGTGTAGCCGATCCGGGTGATCGTCTCCCGGGTGATTTTCTCGTAATCCGGATCGGCCGCCGTGGTGATTTCCCCGGCCAGGACGACTTGGCCGTCCTTGCACAGGACCTCGCAGGCCACGCGGCTGCGCTTGTCCCCCGCCAGGCAGGCGTCCAGGATGCCGTCGGCGATGGCATCGCAGACCTTGTCCGGATGTCCCTCGCAGATGGATTCCGAAGTGAACTCGTACATCGACATGATGCGTCTCCTTTCGCGCTTACGAGCGCAAACGTCATACGCATCAGGAGGGGTGAATTCGCCCGCGGCGGAAAACCGCGGTGAGAGACTTTGATTTTGGAAGCCGCCTTCCACACATCCTCGCCGCCGCGGGGCGGCGAGTAAGCACCTTGGTGTCTCTCCAAACCAGGTTGCCGCACCCGGCGGACAAGCCGGGTGGCTCCTGATGCATCCCGCATTAAAGCAAAAGCCGGCTCCTCTGTCAACCGTTGTAGGCTCCATGACTTAGAGTGTGTGGAATAAGGGGCAAGTGCGGCTGAGGTCCCCGGAAGCCCGAGCCCGGAGAGGCGGGCCGGATTAAATCAAAGGAAGGCCCCCGCCCCGGCCGTCCCGGCGAAGATCGGCTCATAGAAGAGCCGTCGGGCTTCCGGGTAATTATCGAAGCTCATTCCGATTTTCTTGTTCAAGGCCAGGCCGAGATTCCGGTAGACGAGCCAGGGAGGGAGGCCGTCCCTCAAGGCCACGGCCTTGATCAAAAGCTGGCTGAGGGTCAGGGCGACGTCGCCGCCGATCATCCGCTTGAAGCCCGCTTCCATCTCGTAAGCCTCCCACTCCGCGTCCGCAAACGGCCGGAGAATCCCTTTGGCCCGCGCCCGCTCGACGTCCATGGTCATGATCAGGCGCTCGATCTCGAAGACGTCGCCGATCGAGCCGAGCGGCCGGCCGGCCAGGCCCAGTCTTTCGGCCGCCTCCCGGACGAGCGGCGCGCCCTCCTCCGGCCCCTTGAGGATGGTCTCGTTCTCGCCGCGGGACAGGCCGCCCGGAATGGGCGATATGATTTCCAGCCCGTTGGAGAGGCGCATCGCGGCCATCAGCCCGTATTTCCCCGCCCCCAGGGTGGAGGGATAAGCGGCGATCGACACGATCTTCACGTCCGGGCCGACGCCGGGCGTGATCGCGGCCCCCGTCCGCCATTCCTCGGCCGATTTCTGCATCTGGTAATAGAGGCCCGCCCGGTTGGCCAGGAAGATCCCGCCCAGCTTGGCCAGGACCACCCGGCCTTGCGGCCGGAAAGAACCGGCCAGGGTGGCCGTGACCTCCAGCGGATCGGGGATCGTGTCCGGCTGGGTGGACCGGTGGGAAATGACGGTGTTGCGCCCGGCGCTGTGGAAGACCTCCATGTACATCCAAGCCTGGGAGAAGGAGCCGACCTGGTTGAGCTTGATCAGGCCGGCGTTGCAGACGTTCTCCTTCAAGGCCTCGTAGGCGACGGACGGATTGGTCACGACGTTGTCGTCGCCGATGATCAGCAGCCGGTCGCCGAGCTTTTCGGTCAGCTTCCGCCAGAACTTCCACTCGCTCACCGGGGCGGCGAAGGGATCCTCGAAGGCCAGTTGGTGGGTCCACTTGTAGAACAGCTCGACGTAGCGGTCGCAAAGCTCGTCGCCGCTCATCTTTCGGCCCTGCCAAGCGTAGAGGCGCGTTTCGGGGTCGAACATGTTGTCGGCGTCAGCCGCGTTGTCGAGGCCCAGGAACATGTTTTCGCCGTAGCGGTATTCGTGCTTGATCCCGGCCTTGGCCGCGGCGGCCATCAGCAGGTCGATGGCCGCCTCGTCGCCGCCGCCGTAGCCGTTGAACGAGCATCCGCCCTCGTTTTCCCGGCCGCCGCCGGAGACGCCCTCCCGGGCGAGGATCTCGGCCACGATCTGGCTCTGGAGCGACGGCAGAACCCGGAGCGTGCCGAAGAATCCCCGGCGGGCGGGCTCCTCCGTTTCCCGGGGGAAAAGGATGATCCACTTTTCCTGGCCGACCAGGTCGGGCGAGGTGTTGCCCTTGTTGCCCTCGGCATCGACGTATTCGGTGTGCTTGCCCGCCTGGATCGCGTTGTGGGCCCCCTCGGGCAGATAAACGGCGATCCCTTTGAACCGGGGATCGCTCCCGCCGTAAACGGCGGAGTTGCGCACTTCTCCGACGAGCCGCTCGTAATTCGATTTCGCCCGGGCGTCGACCGCCTCGCGGCCGGCGTCGGCTTTCAGGGTGCCGGCCGCGGCCCGGGCGGCCAGGTCAGCTTCGATTTTTTTCTTCTCCCGGTACCGGTACAGGGCGTTGTTGTCCTGATGGCGGCCCAGGAAAGCGATGATCCCCAGGGCGAGGATTCGCGGAGTGATGAAGGCCAGGGCGCCGCCGGTTTCCCGGCCGTCGATCCGGGCGGCGACCGCCAAACCGAAGAGGGCGAGGCCCGACAGGCCGGCCACATAAGCCATGGCCAGGTCGAACCGGGAGCCCGCGGCGGCGACGTTGAGAGCCGGCGTGCCGTTGAGCCGGTAATTCAATCCGTCCTTGATGACAGCCGGGTGGCGGCCCGACGGCCCGAGAAGAAACATGCGAGCCAGTTCCTTATAATAGGCGGCCGTATCGGTCCGGAACCGGACCGTGCCGTCGGCTTTCTTCTCGACCAGCCGGGCGCCGATCGTCGCTTGGAGGGTCCGCTCCAGGTTGTACGTCCGGGCCGCCTCCAGGACATGAAGGGCATGGTGGCCGCCCAGCATGAAATAGGCGAAGGCGACGCCGAGGAGGACCGATCCGCCGAATTCGACAACGAACCCGGGAATCGAGGCGGACATTCTCTCGGAGATTTCGGGATAGAACAGGCTGGTGAGAACCTGGACGTGGAGGGCGACGGCGAAGTATCCCCATTTCACGAATTCCGAGGTGGACCAGGCGGCCGGAAACGGCCCCTCGCGCCAGCTTCGGGGCATCAGGACGGCTATGAACCGTTCCGAAAAACGGGGCCGCCCGCCGGCGCGGCTCCTCGGTTCCAAGCGGATGAATGGCGAATGCGAGTGCTTCATTTTACGTCCATCCTCCCCCCGGATCATGCGGCCGGGAGGGCAAGAGACGATCGCCGCGGCCGCGGAAATCCATGAATGATCCCTTTTCCGGAATCTTTAAAAAAACTAATTATGGGCCAAAGATACTCCTGGGATCCGGAAAATGTCAACGCCGGAAGACGGGATCAAAAAGCGGAAAAAACGGCCCGGGATTGAAATTATGGAAGGGGAGGGCAGGACAAGACGGAGACGCTCTCCCTTGTCCCCGGGGCGGCGGACAGGGCCGGCCCGCGGGATCATGGGGCAAGGGGCGGATTGAAGAGAGGGAGCGGCTTTAGTCGTACGCGAATTCGTATGTCGACTTGGAAAAGTCCATCTTGTCCCGCAGCTTGCCGTCCTCGTCCCAGAAGAGGACCTCGAAGCCGGCCGTCTCGCCCGCTTCCAGCGTGGTGTCGTCGCAGTAGTTCCAATTGTACGCCAGAATGTTGCCGGCCGCGTCCCGGATATAAATCTTCACCCGGGTGTACATGGCCTTTCCGCCGCCCTGGTTCTGAATGCGCCCCGTGACACGGAACATCGAGACACTGACGTCGAGGTTCAAGCCCTCGATCAAAACGATCTTGGGAACCGGATCCGGCTTGCAGCCGACGGAGGCTAATCCCAGAATCGTAACAAAAACCGCCGCGGCGGCGATGAAAACCGGTCTTTTCATGTCTCCTCCCGGGACATTTAAGAGGTATATCATCAGCCAGGAGCGTTTTGAAGTCAAGGCGCGGGTCGTGATGCCGATATTCTTCACGTCTCATTATCTCAAACACGATAAAGCAACGGATTATTGCGAAAATTGTTATTTTCCTTGACTTCGTGTCTCGCCTCCCTTAGGATTTTGCTAGGCTTTACAGGGGGCCGCAATAATATTTCTATTGACTTTTATTGGGGGGAAAGAATGAAAAAAGCCGCTATTATTGTTATTTGCATAGTCGTCACATCATGTGCGTTCACCGATATCACGTCAATTACAAATCCAGATCATGAAAGAAAAGCATATGGCAGGATATTAATCATCTCGCCGTTTCAAGAATTGCGTTATAGAAAGATGTTTGAATATAAGCTGTCAAATACTTTTTACGATGCCCACGTCGATTCCTTTGCAGGCATTGATTTGATCTCTCCGATCAAATCCTATTCCGACTACGAATTACGCCAAGTATTGGATCGCTACCAAATAGACGGGATACTCGTCGCCTCCTTGACTGATTATTATGAATCGCAAACATATGTCCCTCCGACTCAAATAACGAGCGGATCAGTATGGGTTGTCAGTAACTATGTCCGTTACAGCCAAACCACTAATGCGATCGGAGGAGGAATCATAAGCCGTCCTAGGATGAAATTTGAAATAAGATTATATGATCGATCAAGCGGAGAAGTCGCGTGGCTTTCCCAGACATTTTCAAAAGGAAATGCCTTTGCGGATTTTGTAACATTGGCTGATTCGCTTTCTCGCGTTACGATAAGAACACTTATAAAAGAACGTCGACTGTTGAGTTCAATGACTCGAAAATAATCATATCCGAATAGCCCGCATCAAAGGGAATGAAAAACCGACTCGGGGAATTGCGGAATAAAACGGAAGATGACCCGTATAGGACTTGAACCTATAACCCGCGGATTAAGAGTCCGCTGCTCTACCAATTGAGCTAACGGGCCATCGAGGGAAAGTAGTGTAGCCGAGAGGGCTTTCGTTGTCAAACGGCCTGAATTGGTCAGAATGATCGGCGATCCGCGGCGATCTTGCCGGAAATGTCTCGGCTTCCGGGGACCGGGATTCTCGAGCGGAACAATGCGTCAGGTCCCGGCGGAATTTCACGCCGCGACGGGCTTTTCCGGCCCTCCGGCGATCTTCTCCAATCCGGCGATCATTTCGGGCGCGGCGATGAAAACCAACACGTCGCCGGCTTCGATCCGGGCGTTTTTTCCGGGATTGAAGTCGAAATCCTTCCCCCCTCCCCTTCTTCGGGCGACAAACAGGGCCCCGGTCCGGGATTCGAAATCCGCCTCGCCCACCGTCTTGCCGGCCAGCGGCGATCCGGGCGGCACGGTCACTTCGTCGAACCGCAAAACCCGGCCCCTCTCCCGGAGCATCAGGTCGAGGAACGTGGTCGTCGCCGGGCGGACCATCTCCGAAACCATCCGCATCCCGCCGATGAACGCCGGGGAGATGACGCTGTCGGCCCCGGCCTTCTTCATCTTGTCGTGCGACCGGACATCGATCCCCTTGGCCACGACCCGGATCGCGGGATTCAAGCTCTTGGCCGTCACGACGACGAAGAGGTTGGCCTCGTCGCTGGGCAATAAGCAGAGAATCCCCCGGGCCCGGCCGATGCCGGCCTTCCGCAGGACGTCGTCCTCGGACGGATCGCCCAGGATCCACGCGATTTCCCCCAGGGTCTTCATCTTCTCCATCCGCTCGGCCGACGGATCGACGACGAGGAAGGGCTTTTTCGTCTGGAGGAGCTCCTGGACGACGGTTTGGGCCGTCTCGTCGTTGCCGCAAACGATGTAATGGTTTCCGAGATGGGCGATGGCTTTTTCCATCTTATGTCTCCCCAGAAGGTTCCGGAGCTCGCCCTCCACGACGAACGCGGTCATGGAGGAAACGGCGAAGGCGATCGTCCCCAGGCAGAGGATGACGTAGACGACGCCGAACGCCCGGGCGGCCGGATGGGCGCTCAGGTCATGGACCTCGCCGTAACCGACCGTGGCCACGGTGATGACGGTCATGTACATGGCGTCGAGGATCGTCCATTCGGGCCCGCCGAGGATTTTGAAGCCGGCGACCCCGATGACGAAGACGAGAAGGAAGACCGTCAGAGCGGCGACGAGGCGCTTTCTGCTGGCCATGGGCGATGATGGCGTGCCTGACAGGATTCGAACCTGTGACCTACGGCTCCGGAGGCCGTCGCTCTATCCAACTGAGCTACAGGCACGCGGGAACGGTCCGTATTGTAACCGAGGCCGCCCCCGGAGGCAAGGGCCGCCCCGCGCCGGCTGAAATCCCGCCCGGGAGCGAGGGACAAAGCCATGCCCGCCCGCGGACAAGGCTTTAAACGGCCGGAGAGAATATCGGCGGGAAACCGGACGTTTTTTTCAAACAGGGGAAGGAAATGGACGGCCGGATCGTCTATAATGACGAGTCCGCATCTTTCCGAAGGAGTCCGCGCCATGAAGAGACATCTCGTCGGGGCGGTCGCCGTGATCGCCGCTTTTCTCACCCTCCAGGCCCAAATGCCGCCCCAGCCTCCGTTGAAGCTCGAGGACGTCCAGAAAGCCCTTTGCCTCGTGGACCGGCCCGCTCCGGTCCCCGAGAAATACCGGGCCGGCTTCGAGTCCATCACTCCCCGGGAGACGACGGCCATGCTCGCCTATCTCTCCTCCGATTGGATGGAAGGCCGCGAGACCGGCACCTCCGGCTACGCCCAGGCGGCCGATTACGCCGCCTCGCTTTTTAAAATGTGGGGCCTCAAGCCGGCCGGCGATTTCCCGCCCGCGTCCCGCGGCCCGCGGCGCTTCGGATCGACCCCGCCGCCCCCGGCCGCCGAGAGGAGCTATTTCCAGAACATCGCCTTCAAGGAGATCTCCGACGTCCGGAGCACTCTCACCGTCGAAGTCGCCAAGGGCCCCGGCGTTAAAACGCGCGCCTATGCGGGCGGCGTCGATTTCGCGATCGTTCCGGGACCGGCCGTGACGATTTCCGCCCCGGTCGTGTTCGCCGGCTACGGCATCAGCGAGCCGACGGTTGGGTTCGACGAGCTCAAGGGCCTCGATCTTAAGGGAAAGATCGTCCTGATCCTGACGGAGGCCCCGGGCAAGGACAATCCCCAGTCCCTCTTCCAAGCCGACAAGGCGCTTAAGGAAAAATACTTCCCGACATTCGCCGGCTTCGAAATGATGATGCGCCGCGGCGGTCCTCCCCGCTTCTCCAAGGTCGAGGCGATCCTCGCCCGGGGCGCGGCGGCCGTCGTCCAGGTCGACAACACCTCCCGGGATCGGGAGATCTTCCGCGACCTGGCCACGCCGGAGAAGCCGTCCGACGACCGTCCGATCATCCGCAAGCCCCGGCTTCGCCTCCAGGTCGCCGGAGACGCCTCCGCGCCCATGGGCGGGAGGGCGGCGCTGACCGTCACCCGGGAGATCGCCGACGCGATTCTCGAGGGGACGGGCCAAACGGTCGACGAATTCAAGAAGAAGATCGAAACGGCCTTCAAGCCGGCCTCCTGCCTCGTGCCGGGAACGAAGCTGACCATCGCGACCACGGCCCGGACATCGCTCGTCCAGAGCCCCAATGTTCTCGCCGTGATCGAAGGGTCCGATCCCGAGCTCAAGAAGGAATGCTTCGTCATCGGGGCCCATTTCGACCACCTCGGGGCCTGGGAAGACTACGTGTTCAACGGAGCCGACGACAACGGCTCGGGCTCGGCCGGCGTCCTGGCCATCGCCCGGGCGATGGCCGTCAATCCGGTCAAGCCGAAACGGTCGGTCGTTTTCGCCCTCTGGACCGGCGAGGAAAAGGGCCTGTACGGTTCCCGCTATTACGTCGCCCATCCCTTCTTTCCCCTCGAGAAAACCGTCGGCTACCTGAATTACGACATGATCAGCCGCTCTTACGAGGCGGCCGCCCTGGCCCTGGCCGTCCGGCGCTACAGCGTCCCGGGGGCCGAGGAGATGGTCAAGAAGATCCGGCCTGACCGATTCGCCAGCGTGTTCGTGACGGAAGGGACGGATCTCGTTCGCTTGGCCAAGGAAATGAACGCGTTCGTCGGCCTGGATTTGGCCTTCCGGGAAAGCCCCCTCGGCTCGGCGGGCGGCGGGTCCGATCACGCCCCGTTCTCCCAAGCCAAGATCCCCTACGTCTATTTCATGGGAGCCATGACGGAGGATTATCACCAGACGAGCGACAGTATCGAGAAGATCAATCCCGAGCTGTTCACGAAAATCTGCCGGATCGGCTACCTGACCGCGTTCGCCCGGGCTGATCAATAATCCGGTCCGGCGGCCGCGCTGTTTTTCGATCCGTCTCCCGCGCCCCGCTCCCCTTCCAAAGGGGGCGGGGCGTTTTTTTCCGTCTTCGGCCGGGGCGCATCGACTCACATAACGTCTGACCGAACGCCGGGCTGTTGAATCCTAGAAAAACGCCGCCGAAGAAGGATCGGGATTTCGGTTACATATTAGTTGATTCAATGTGCAGGGTTGCGGACGGGCCCGGCTTCGCATATCATCCGTTTTTGAACGCCATGCCCGAACACCCGACGGCCCCGAAGCGTCCCCGCATCTGGGAGATCGATTTCCTCCGCGGCCTGTCCATCCTCCTGATGGTCGGCTATCATCTCCTTTACGACCTGGGAGCCTTCGTCGGCCTGAAGAGGTTCCTCGGCTTTTCGACCGACCTCTTTTCCCCGGCCTGGATGATCGCCCAGTATTTCTTCGCCGGGCTTTTCGTCGTTCTCTCGGGGATCAGCTCCACCCTGACCCGGAGCAACATCCGCCGGGGGCTGCGTCTCCTGGTCGTCTCCTTGGCCGTCACGGCCGCGACTTATGTCTTCGATCCGCCCTCGACGATCTGGTTCGGAATCCTCCAGTGCCTGGCCGTCTCGATGCTCCTCTACGGGGCGGCCTTCGAGAAAGCCCGTCCGGCGGTCTCGGCCGCGGCCGGGGCGGCCGTCTTCGGGCTCGGCTTCGCCCTTCCGGCCGTCCGGCGGGCCCTCGTCCTTCGCTCGGATTGGCTGCTTCCCCTCGGGCTCCACAGCCCCTTGTTCATGTCGTACGATTATTTCCCGCTGATTCCGTGGTTCGGCGTCTTCCTGATCGGAGCGGCCTTGGGAAAGACCGTGTACAAATCCCGCCGGAGCCTGCTGCCCCGGCCTCCGCGGCCGATCTTCATCAACGCCGCCGGCCGTTATTCCCTCTGGATCTACCTCGTCCATCAGCCCGTTATCATGGGCGTTCTTTATCTTCTCGGGCTGGTTCGATAGGGACGGTCCTCCAAAAGCCGACTAGCGCGGACGACGGCCGTCCCGGCCGCCGGATCGATGATGATGAATCCGCGCCGCCCGGGGAAAAAAGCTTTCCTTCGTTTGGGCGGAATCCGCTCAGCCGTCGGCCCGCCCGGTTTTCTGGAGCTTGGTCCAGACGTCGCGCAGGGTGACCGTCCGGTTGAAGACGGGAGCGCCGGGCCGCGAATGCTTCGTGTCGGCGACGAAATAACCCATCCGCTCGAACTGCCAGCGCGAGCCCGGGGCGGCCTCGGCCAGCATCGGCTCGAGCCGGGCCTCGGAGATCGCCTCGAGCGACTTGGGGTTGAGGTTCGCCAGCCAGTCCTCCCCTTCCTCCAGCTCGTTCGGATCGCGCTTGGTGAAGAGGGTGTCGTAGAGCCGGACTTCGGCCGGGACGGCGTGGGCGGCCGAGACCCAGTGGAGGGTGGCCTTGGGACTCCGGCCGTCGGGGGAATCGCCGCCGCGGGTGGCCGGATCGTATGTGCAGCGGACCTCGACGACGCCGCCCGTGGCCGGGTCCTTGACGACCTCCCGGCAGGTGATGAAGTAGGCGTAGCGAAGGCGGACTTCGCGGCCGGGCGACAGGCGGAAGAATTTTTTCGGCGGGTCTTCGAGGAAATCCTCGCGCTCGATGTAAAGCGTCCGGGAAAACGGGACGGCCCGCGACCCGGCCGAGGGATCCTCGGGATTGTTGACGCACTCGAGCATCTCGACCTTGTCCTCGGGATAGTTGGTCAGGACGATTTTCAGGGGCCGGAGGACGGCCATCGCCCGGGGCGACGTTTTGTTCAGGTCCTCGCGGACACAGCTCTCGAGGAGGGGCATATCGACGATGCTCGGCACCTTGGCCACCCCGATCAGGTCGGCGAACCGCCGGATGGCGGCCGGCGTGTAGCCGCGGCGCCGCAGGCCCGAGATCGTCGGCATGCGGGGATCGTCCCAGCCGTCGACCCGGTTCTCCTTGACGAGCAGGAGGAGCTTCCGCTTGCTGAGGACGGTGTGGCTGAGGTTGAGCCGGGCGAATTCGATTTGGCGGGGCTTGAAGACACCGAGCTCCTTCAGAAACCAGTCGTACAGCGGGCGGTGGACCTCGAATTCGAGCGTGCAGATCGAATGGGTGATCCCCTCGATCGAATCGGACTGGCCGTGGGCCCAGTCGTAAGTGGGATAGAGGCACCAGGCGTCGCCCCGGCGGTAGTGATGGGCCCGCCGGATGCGGTACATGACCGGGTCGCGGAGAAGCAGGTTGGGATGGGCCATGTCGATCTTGGCCCGGAGGCTCTTGGCTCCGTCGGGGAATTCGCCGGCCCGCATCCGCCGGAAGAGATCGAGGTTTTCCTCGACCGTCCGGTTCCGGAAGGGGCTGTCCGTCCCCGGCCGGGTCAGGGTGCCGCGGGTCGCGGTGACGTCCTCGGCGCCCAGGTCGCAGACGTAGGCCTTGCCCTTCCGGATGAGGATCTCGGCGAATTCGTAGAGCTTCTCATAATAATCGGACGCGTAGTACTCGCGGTCGTCCCAGTCGAACCCCAGCCAGCGGACGTCCTCCTTGATCGAGGCGACGTACTCGAAGCTTTCGGTCTCGGGATTGGTGTCGTCGAACCGGAGGTTGCAGAGGCCGTCGAAATCGGCGGCCAAGCCGAAATTCAGGCAGATCGACTTGGCGTGGCCGATGTGGAGATAGCCGTTCGGCTCGGGCGGAAACCGGGTGTGGACGCGGCCCTCGATCCGGCCGGCGGCCCGGTCTTCCCGGACGATGTCCCGGATGAAATTTTCCCGCGGTTTCTTGTCGTCCGTTTCGGTCATAGGGAATTCCTTCGCAGGCGGTCGACGACCGTCCCCCGCCCGAGAACGGCCATGATCTCGAACAGGCCGGCCCCCTTGGTCAGGCCCGAGACGGCCATGCGGGACGGATGGATGAGCTCGGCCACCTTGATGTTCCGCTCGGCGGCCAGGCCCCGGTAGAGCTCCTCCAGGCCGGCCGCGCTGAATTCGGGCAGAGCTTCGAGCCGGGACGCCAGATCGGCCAGCAGGGCTTTCTTTTCAGGGGCGCCGAGGTGTTTTTTCCGGCCTTCCTCGTCGACCGGAAAGTCCTCCCGGAAAAAGAATTCGATCATCGGCCCCAGCTCGTGCAGCGTCTTGATCCGGATCTTGTACAGGTCGACGACGGCCGCCCAGCGGGCGCCGTCGGAAACGTCGAAATCATATCCGTCGCGGCGGAGCTGGTCCTGGATCAGGGGGACGAGAGCCGCCGTCTCCTTGGCCATGATGTATTCGCCGTTCATCCATTTCAGCTTCACAAGGTCGAACTTGGCCTGGACGTCGTTCATCCGGTCGATGGAGAACAGACGGGCGGCTTCGGCCAGGCCGAGGATCTCGCGGCCGTCGGAGGGCGTCCAGCCGAGGAAGATCAGGTAATTGGCCAGGGCTTCGGGCAGGAAGCCCTCGGCCTTGTATTCGGCCACCGAGACGCCGCCGTGCCGCTTGCTGAGCTTGGAGCCGTCGGGCCCGAGGATGAGGGGCATGTGTCCGAACCGCGGCGGGACGAGGCCGAACGCCTCGTAGAAGAGGATCTGCTTGGGCGTGTTGGAGATGTGGTCGTCGCCCCGGAGGATGTGGGTGATCCCCAGCTCGGAGTCGTCGACGACGCAGCAGAAGTTGTAGGCCGGCGAGCCGTCGGACTTGATCAGGACTTGGTCCTTGATGTTTTCCGTCTCGACCTCGATCCGGCCGTGGATCAGGTCGTCGTAAGCGACTTTCCGGCCGGGGTCGACCCGGTAGAGGATCGCCTCCCCTTCCCGGTAGGCCCGGCCGGAGGCCACCAGGGATTCGGCTTTCTCCCGATAGAGATCGAACCGGCGGCTTTGGTACATCGGCTCGCCGTCCCAGTCCAGGCCGAGCCAGGCCAGGTCCTCCAGGATCTCGTCCAGGAACCGCTGTTCGGAGCGGACCTTGTCGGTGTCTTCGACGCGGAGAAGAAAGCGGCCTCCGGAGCTGCGGGCCGCCAGCCAGTTGAACAGGGCGGTCCGGGCGCTTCCGAGATGCAGAAAGCCGGTGGGGCTCGGGGCGAAACGAACGGTTAAGGGCGTCTTCACGGAGAAAAAACCTCTGCGGGATTGTATAGCACCTCCCTCCATCGGTCAAACTTCGGCAAGGTTTTTAAGATGATTTCCCCGAAGCCCGGGCCGAGACATCCGCGGCCGGAAAGCTTTTTTGCTATAATATCGGGCTATGTTGATACGAAAAGCCCGCCCGGAGGACTTCCCGGCGATCAGGAAGCTGGCCGAGGCGCTCGGCCTCGATTACCCCGGCATGGAAAAAGCCCTGTTCTGGCTGGCCGAGAAAGACGGGCGCGTCCTCGGGATCGTCTCCCTTCTCGTTCACGCCGACAGCCGGGAGCTCGTCTCCCTCGGCGTCGATCCCGCGGCCCGGGAAAAGGGCTTGGGAGGCCGGCTGATCGAGACGGCGGTGGCAGCCGCCGGGGCGGACGTTTACCTGGCCACCGTCATTCCCGGCTATTTCGAGCGGCACGGATTCGCCCGGACGCTCCGCGTCCCGCGGGGGATGGCCAAGGATCCGGCCTGGTGCGCGGGCTGCGACAAGAGCCGCTGCGCCGTCATGGTCCGGGAGAAATCATGAGCCTTCCGGCCTTTCCCGAATTCAAGCCCCTGGCGCTCGAGGACCGTTCCGTCGTCCAGGGATTTTTCGACCGGGCGGCCGTGGAAGCCTGCGAGTATTCGTTCGGGAACAATTTCATCTGGCGGCATTTCGAAAAGACCCGCTGGACGATCCTCGACGGGAATCTCTGCCTCGTGTTCGACTGTCCCGGGCGGCCGCCCTACGCCCTCGCCCCCGTCGGCGGGACGGCTGCGGCCGGCGCCGTCCGGGCCCTTCTCGATGTCGTGCCCCGGCTGGCCCGGGTTCCGGCCGCGTTCGTCCAAGAGCATGGGGCGGACTTCCTTTGCGAGCCCGAGCGCGACGAGTTCGATTACGTCTACGCGGCCGCGGATCTGGCGGACCTGGCGGGCAAGAAATACGACGGCAAGAGGAACCGGATCCGGAAATTCGAGCGCGAGCACCAATGGCGTTACGTCCCCCTGGACAACGGTCACCTGGACGCCGCCCGGCGGCTGTTCGAGGAGTGGTTCGCCGAGCGGGACGATCACTCGGACATGGCCCAGGGGCAGAAGACGGCCATCTCGGAGGCCTTGGCCCATTTCCGCGAGCTCGGCCTCCTGGGAGGGGCGATCGAGGTCGACGGGAGGTTCGCCACCCTTTCAATCGGCGAGCCCCTCACCCGGGACACGGCCGTCATCCACATCGAGATCGTCAGCCCCTGCTGCGAGGGCCTGGCCCAGATCATGAACCGGGAATTCGTCCGCCACGCCTTGAAGGATTTCGCCTTCATCAACCGCGAACAAGACCTCGGCCTGCCCGGCCTGCGCCGGGCCAAGCTCTCCTACCACCCCCATCATCTCGTCGAGAAATTCCGCCTCGAGCGCCGGCCCTGAGAGGCTCAATCCTTCCGGGCGGCGAGCTCGGCAACGTTGCGGATGTACCGGTCGGCGTCGAATTTCCTCCGCAGGCCCGCCTCGTTCATGTAGCGGACCAGGCCGAAGATCGGACGCTCGCCCCAAGGACGGTCGTGCTTGCCGAAGCACCAGGCCACCCCGGCGAAGCCGCTGGGATCCCGGCCGTCGATCTCGTACTTGTTGTTGAGATAGAGGGCGGTCGCGTAGGCTTCTTCCGGCGAGGCGCTCCACTCCAGGATTTTCTTCCCCCAATACATCCGCATGTAGCCGTGCATCTTGCCGGTCACGGCCATTTCCCGCTGGGCCGCGTTCCAGCAAGGATCATGCGTTTTCCCGGCCTCCAGCTCGGCCCGCGTGTAGAGGACGGGCCGGGGATCGGCCGCGTGCCTGGCCAGGGTCGCCCGGGCCCAGGCCGGCAGCGATTCAAACGTGTCGTAGCGGTCGTTGTAATGAACGAAATTCATGGCCAGCTCCCGCCGGACGACCAGCTCCTCGAGGAAGGCCTCCCGGCCGCGGCTGTTCGACGCGGCCGCCTTCGCCGCCGCCCAGACCGGCGAGATCTGGCCGAAATGGAGATAAGGGCTGATGTGGGAGAGGAAATCGACGGTCGGATTGTTGCGGAGATCGGCGAAATGATCGAGCCGGTCCCGGAGGAAAAGGCGGAAGCGCCTCTTGGCCTCCTCCGTCCCGCCCCGGTAGAAGGGCGACGGGCCGACGCTCCGGTCGATCTTCAAGCCGGCCAGGACGTCCTCGATGTTCTCGAGGTCGATCGAGTCCCCCTTCCATCCCAGGGAATCCCGAAGCGGCTTCCGGTCGGGGGAAACGGCAAGAGAGGAATCCAGGATCTTCCGGATCTTCGGACGGAACGTGGCCGCCGAGTATTCTTCCTTGGGCGAAGCCTTCTCCACGGGAACCACGGTCTCGGTTTCCACTTGGATCAAGGGACAAGCCAAGGCGGCGGCCGCCCGCTCCCGCCAGGATTTCTGAATCCGGAGGTATCCGCGGTCGGTCACGACGAGCGAAGCCGCCCGCCCCAGCTCGACGGCGCCCCGGTCCGGTTGAATCCGCCGGACGACGAGACGGACGCCGCGGTCGGCCAGGGCCAGCTGCGTTTCCCGAAGGCCCTCGAGCATGAAGGCCAGGTGGCGGGCGTTGGCTTCGGGAAAGCGCTCGGTCAAGCCGAAAAAGGCCAGGCAGGGGCGGCGCTGCTCGTTGGCCAGCCGGACGGCGTGCTGCAGGGCCGGGTTGGCCTCGGCCCGCTGGGCCGCCTGCATCCAGTAGAGCACGTAATCGCCGCTCTTCGTTTCCCGGGAATTGAGGACGCGCAGACGTTCCGTTTTGATCATGGGCGGGTCTATTATAGCTGTTTTTTGACGGAGAGAGAGCGGATGATGTCCTCCAGGACGCCGGGTCCGAACGGCGCGGTCCATCGCTTCAGGATCCCCGCCCCGGCGTCGAAAAGCAGGATCGTCATTCCCCGCTCGCTCAAGGGGTCGAGGGCGTGGGTCTCGTCGACCGCGGCCCGAAAGCGGATGCCGTTGGCCCGGCAATACCCGGTCCACCGCGTCCGGGCGAGACGGGCCTTCCGCGGATCGGGGACGGCCGCGTCCTCTCGAAAGGAAAGAACGCCGACGACGCGCTCTTCCAGGATGTCCGGAGGAACCGTCCGATTGAACTCCAAGAGAGAGGCTCCGCAGGGGGAACAGGCCAGCAGGTCGGCGTCGAGGCAGACAACCGCGAAGCGGGCGCCGGCGGATTCCGCTTCCCCGCTCCGGGCGGCCGGCCCGCCGGCCGTCCGCAAGGGAACGGGCGCGGCGGTCAATGACGCGGCCAAAAAGATCGCCGGTAAAAGGGTCATGATCCGGATCTCCCCGGCCTTCACTTGAAGGTCACCCGGTATTTCTTCATCGTCACGCCGCCGTCGGCCGAGACGTAGAGGAAATCCCGGTGGTCGAAATAAACGCTATGGCTCGGCTCGGGCAGCACGAAGGAACCCAAGACGGCTCCCTCCGGGCCGAGGACGAAAACGTCCCGGCCCGGACGGCCGGCCGCCGAACCGCCGAGAACAAAGAGGCGGCCCCGCCCGTCCCGGGCCAAGCTCAAAATGCATGTTTCCGCGGGAAGGGGAATTCCCTGGACGTTGCCTGAGACGCCCGGGCCCGCTCCCAGGATCTCCCGGCTCCAGATCCGCTCTCCATCGAGGCTCCGCTTTTCCACGAGGTTTCGGAAGAGGTATCCATAATAGGCCGCGCCCGAGGGATCGACGGCCAGGCTGATCGAGCCGGGGGCCATCTCGTCCTTCGGATCCGTGAGATCGAACTCCCGGACGGGCGTCCCGTCGGGACGGAAAACGACGACTTTCGTCAAAACGAGGGATGCGCGGACGCAGGCGGCGATCTCTCCTCCGGGAAGGACGGCCAAGGCGTCGACCGATCCGGGCATCGGGAGCGTCAGGCGGTAGTCCAAATCGCGGTCGAAGACTTGAACGGACCGGTCGTACAAATCCCAAGCGTACACCCGCTCGCCGACGACGGCGAGGCCGACGGGCTTATCGAATTCCCCGGGTCCCCGGCCCTTGCGCCCTGCCCGTTTCAAGAGGGCGCCGTCAGGGCCGAACTTCTTGAGGGAACAATCCAGGGCGTCGGAGAAATAGACATTCCCGTCCCGGTCGACGGAAATCCCGGTCCAGAGAAACAAGGCGTCGCTCTCCGGGCCGCCGATCGCGGCCAGCTCCTCGAGCCCGACCCGGACGGCCGGAAGATCCTTCCCGGTGGCGAAAACCGCCGCGGCCGAAAGAACGAACAACGCGAAAACAAGCCGGTGTTTCATGATCGCCTCCTGCTGGGAAGGACGCTCGGCCGCCGCGTTATTTTCATTTCCCCAAAAAAAAGCCGGGGGAGGATGCCTGGGATCCTCCCCCGGCCGGCCGACTACTTTTTATCGACGTACCTGACGCAAAAAACGAAGCCGTTCGCGCAGTACAGGCTTCCGACCAGGGTCGCGCTGTTGCGGGGATCGAGCATGCAGAGGGTGTAGGCGTCCAGGCATACGCCCGCTTCCAGGACGGCCGCTCCCGCGGCGAAAACCAGCAGGAGGAGGACGGCCGCGCTTCGGAACATGAGGCGCCGGAGGTTTTTCATGGGATCACTTCGAGGAAATGATGTACTTCCGGCAGAAGTCGTACCCGCCCAGGCACGAGGACAAGGAGCCGATGATTCCGACGAGGCCGCCGAACATTCCGGCCAGGGCGTCGGCCAGGCATCTTTCCAAGGCCGCCTGGCAGACGTTCTTCGTCTCGGCCAGGCCGGGCCCGGCCGCTGCTCCGCCAAGGAGCACCGCGGCCAGAAGGACCGCGGCGATCCTCGTCCCAACCGTCTTTTTCTTTTTGATCATGGGTGATCTCCTTTCGGCCGGATCCAATGCCGGATTCATGCCAAAAGAAAGCCGGGGAAGCACGGCGGATTCGCGGGGAAAACGAAAAAGAAAGGAGACGGAAAGCGGGACGGCCGTCGCCGAACGTTGACAAGCGCCGGCGAAGGGAAATCCGCCGGCCGCCTCAGCGCCGGGCCATCGGGATTTTCACGCCGGCCTTACGGGCGAAGGCGACCGCCTCGGGATAGCCGGCGTCGGCATGACGGACGACGCCCATGCCGGGGTCGCCGGTCAGGACGCGCTCGAGGCGGCGGCCCATCGCGGCCGAGCCGTCGGCCACGATCACCATCCCGGCGTGGATCGAAAAGCCGATGCCCACTCCGCCGCCGTGGTGGACGGAAACCCAGCTGGCCCCGTTGACGGCGTTGAGGAGAGCGTTGAGGATCGGCCAGTCGGCGACGGCGTCCGAGCCGTCCCGCATGGCCTCGGTCTCCCGGTTGGGCGAAGCGACCGACCCGGTGTCGAGGTGGTCGCGGCCGATGACGATCGGGGCGCTGATCTTGCCCTTGCGGACCAGCCGGTTGATGACCTCGCCGAAACGGGCCCGCTCGCCGTAGCCGAGCCAGCAGATCCGGGCCGGCAGGCCTTGGAACTTGACTTGGGCGCGGGCCTTGCGGATCCAGCGGGCCAGGGCCTCGTCCTCGGGAAACGTCTCCAGGACGGCCTGGTCGGTGGCATAAATGTCGGCCGGCTTGCCGGATAGCGCGGCCCAGCGGAAGGGGCCCTTGCCCAGGCAAAACAGCGGCCGGATATATTCGGGAACAAATCCCGGAATATCGAACGCGTCGGCCACGCCCGCCTGCCGGGCCTGGCCGCGGATGTTGTTGCCGTAATCGAAGGTCCGGGCGCCGCGCTTCTGGAGCTCGAGCATCGCCCTCACATGGGCGGCCATGGCCGCCATGCTCCGCCGGATATAATCGGCCGGGTCCTTCGTCCGCAGGATTAGGGCGTCCTCATAGGCCAGGCCGTTGGGGACATAGCCGTTGAGCTCGTCATGGGCCGACGTTTGATCGGTGAGGATGTCGGGGGTGAAGCCGCGGCGGACAAGCTCCGGCAGGACGTCGGCCGCGTTGCCGAGCAGGGCGATCGAGAGCGGAACGCCCTTCTTGGCCGCGTCTTCGGCCAGCCGGAGGGCCTCATCCAAGCGGTCGGTCATCGTATCCACGTAGCGGGTATCGAGACGCCGCTGGATCCGGTGCCGGTCGACTTCAACGACGATGGCCACGCCGTCGTTCATGGTGACCGCCAGGGGCTGGGCGCCGCCCATTCCCCCAAGGCCGGCCGTGACGGTGATCGTCCCCTTCAGGGACTCGCCGAAGTGTTTTTTCGCGGCGGCGGCCAGGGTTTCATATGTCCCTTGGAGGATGCCCTGGGAGCCGATATAAATCCAGCTTCCAGCCGTCATCTGCCCGTACATGGTCAGGCCGAGCCCTTCCAAGCGGCGGAACTCGTCCCAAGTCGCCCACTTGGGGACCAGCATCGCGTTGGAAATCAGGACGCGCGGCGCCTCGGGGTGAGTTTTGAAGACTCCGACCGGCTTGCCCGACTGGACGATCAGGGTTTCGTCGTTTTCCAAGGATTTCAGGTTCTTGATGATCGCATGGTAGCAATCCCAGTTCCGGGCCGCTTTTCCCGTGCCTCCGTAGACGATCAGGTCCTGGGGCTGTTCGGCCACCTGGGGATCGAGGTTGTTCATGATCATCCGGAGAGCGCCTTCCTGGCTCCAGCCGCGCGTGTGCAGGCGGGAGCCGCGGGGAGCCCGGACCGGACGGTATTTCGTGTTTTTAGGGGTCATCTCATCCTCCTGGACTGGAAAGAAATAATATAACACACCGCCCAAAAAATATCTTGACAGGGCCCAACAATGGGATTATAAACGAATTGGAAGCTCTGGCCGAGGTTTGAAGCGAAGGATAGGCGAGCGTGGGCAAAATTTTCGTGTACAGTTCTAACCCGGCGGAGCGGGAATTTCTATTCAATCTCGCTCACGAACGGGGAATCGCCTATACCTCCCCCACCATTGAAAAAGCCTCTTCCCTTCTGGCCGCCTCGTCCTTTGACCTGGCCATCGTCGAGCTCGAGTCCGCCGGCCGCTCCCCCCTGGCCGAAAGCCTGTCCTCGGTCACTTGTCTTTTTCTAGCCGGAGACCGGGAAGATCTGCTCCGGGACGCCGTCCGGAAATACCCCGTCGGCCGGTTCGTCGATTATCTCCTGTTGACCGGATCTCCTTCCGAGAGGCTCCGGGCCGAGCATGTTCTGAACACCGCCCAGGAATACGCCCGCCTGAAAAAAGACGTGGAGTCCCTGGCCAAATCCAAGGCATCCACCGAGGAGGCGCTCCGCAACGTCTACGCCGAGATCAAGAGCATCAGCAGCGCCCTGTCCCAGGGACTCGTCAAGGAGCTCGAGAAGCGGGTCGCCCTCGAGGCCCGTTACATCCGCGTCCAGCGGCTCAACCGCCAGTTCGAGGACATCCTCCGCAAGCTGTACGCGGCCACGGACGTAAACAACCTCCTCGACACGATTCCCGACATCAAGGAGATCGTCCGGGCCGGAAGCATCTCCCTCTACCTTCTCGAGGACAGCGACACGCTCGGGACCTATCTCAAGCCGCTGGTTTGGGATCAGTCCTTCCTCACCCATCCCGATTTCACCCGGCACATCGCCCTTCTTCCCTCCGTCGATTTCGCCTCGAGCACGGCCCGGACCGGGAAGGAGATCGCCCTGGCCGAGGCGGGCGCCGATCCGCGGCATTCCCCCCGCTACCGGAACTTGAGCGCCCCCCTCCACAGCCTGATCTGCGTCCCCCTGAAAAGCGGCTCCGAGATCGTCGGCGTTCTCGAAGTCTACAACAAGGAGGCCGAGCCGTCGGTCTTCTCGGCCGAGGACATCCAGATCCTCCGCGGCCTGTCCGAGCATTTCGCCCTGGCCGTGACGAAGCTGAACCTCATCCAGTACGACGCCCTCACCGGTCTGCTCCGGCCCGATCCCTTCTTCGAAAAGGTCATTCAACAGGTCGAGCAGACAACCAAACGGCGGAGGGAGGCGGGGACCTTCGCCATCGTCATGGGCGACGTCGACTGGTTCAAGCACTACAATGACCGCAACGGGCAGGAAGCCGGCAACCGGCTGCTGCGCGAGCTGGCGTCGACGATGAAATCCGCCATCCGCGAGGAAGACCTCCTCTGCCGCTACGGAGGCGAGGAGTTCCTCTTTTTTCTCGGCGGCGTCAATTCCATCCAGGAAGCGACCCTGTTGACCGAGCGGATCCGGAAAGCGGTCGAGGACCGGTTTTTCGAGCACCAGGAGTTCCAACCCCGCCGCAACTTGACGATGAGCTTCGGAGTGACCCTGTTCCCGCCGGAGCAGATCGGCCGGGCCGTGTCCAAGGCGGACCTCAAGAAGATCACCGGCGAGGCCGAGCTGGCCTTGGCCGAGGCCAAGGGAAAACGGGAGGCCGCTCTGGGAATGGTCGACGAAAAGCGGGTTTTCAAAAACCGCGTCTGCGCTTATGTCCGCGACAAATCGGCGGTCATCAGCAAAACCTCGCTCTTGAAAAGCCCGGCCGGGACTCAAGCCGTCGAGAAACGCCGCGATCCGCGCTTTTTCACCTCGACGCTCTGCCTCTGCCGGGAAAACGGCGGCCACCGCGTCTTCGGCACCGTGGACCTGAGCGAAGGAGGGGCGAGGATCGCCTCGGAAATGCGGATGGCCAAGGACATCGTCCTCGACATGATGATCATCCTCGGCCAAAAAGCCAATCGCTTCAAGGCCCAGGTCGTGCACTCGGAACGGGCCTCGTCCCAATCGGCCTTTTATCACACCGGCTTGAGATTTCACGACCTCACCGAGGCCGATCGGAAAGTCCTGCGGGATTATTTCACCGCCCTCGAAAAGAAGGGCACTCCCCTGGCCTGAACTCCGTTAGAGGCCGAGCTCCTTGACGATGGATTTCAAGTAAGGCGCCGGCGGGGTGATCCGCTTGTAGAAAGCGTCCTTCATCTTCAGGGTCAGGCTTTCGAACGCGCTGAATTCCTCTTCGTTGCTCCAGTTGTCGAGGTTGAGCTTGTCCAGGACTTCCTTCAGGACGCGGACGCTTACCACTTCGTCCGTGTAGCGCGGCAGCCGGCTGTCTTCCTTCTCGCACAGCTTGACGCCGCGGAGAATGATCTTCCGCAGGATTTCCTGGTGATTGATCAGGTCCTGCTTCAGGAAAAACTGGTCTTTCGGCGATTCCATGCCGGCGAGCTTCTGATAGATCCTCCGGCCGTCGTCGACGAGGTGGCTCATCGCCCGGATGACCGATTCGCCGTCAAGAATCGTCGTCCCGGCGTTTCGGAAAAAGCTGATCTCGCCGTTGTAATCCGTCGGCTCGGACAAGCGGGTTTTTTCCAACATCTCGTAAACGGCCTCGAAGTTGACTTCCTCCGCGGATTGGACCGGCGCCGGCGGCTCCCCCGCCGCCAATTTCGGAAGGGGCAGTTCGGAGAGAGGCTCATCGGCCGCGGGCTCGCTTTCCTTGCGGACGAATTCCTCGATGAACTGGCTGATGGCCGGCATCCGGAATTGGTCCGTGGCGGGCTCCGGGGAAATGGATTCGGGCACGGACATTTCCGGCGGAATGAACGACGTCTCCAAACGGGAGAACGATTCGGCCTCGGGCTGGGTTTCGGGAACCGTGTTCCCTGAAACGGCCGGCGGGATCGTTTCGACGGGCGGCGTATCCGTCTCGAGAAGCTCTTGGATCTTCTTGAGCTTGGACAGCTCCTGCTGGAGATTCACGACGACGTCGCCGGCTTCCCCCGCCTTGAGGGGTTCGATAACGAGGCCGTATTTGTCCTTCAGACGAACCCGGATTTCAGAGACTTTCATCTCCGCCTGCTCCCGGAGCTCGGCCAAGCGGGCGGTCATCTTGGAAAGGAGGCGAAGCTCGTTCTGGGACAGGGTCGTCAGCTGCTCGATGTCCTTCTGCTCTCCGAGGCTTCTTTTCAGAAGACTTTTGATTTCGGACTTGAGGTTGGCGCTCTCCACTTCAAAGGCGCTGATCGCCCCTCGGTATTCCTGGAGCGTTTCCTTCTCGCGGGCGATTTCGCTCTCGACGGCGCTCAACCTCCGCTCCGATTCCTCCTTCTCCTGCCGGATGCGGGCCTGGAGCTCGCGCTCGATCTCCTCCCGGCGCTTGACCAGGTTCTTTTCAAGGCTGGATTCGATTTCCGTAATCAGCGAGTCCGATTCGTCTAATACATTTGTTTTCTTGCTCATGGCCGATCTCCAGAGGCCGGGGAGAGGATCTTCCCTGAAGCTTTCTTCAAGGAACGCTCCTCGCGTCCTTTTCGCCCTGAGTGTACCCGAAGCGACCCGCAAGCCGCAATCCCCCTCCTCGGCGATCACCCGGGGGATATTCTTCTCCCGCCGCCTCACCCCTAGGGGTGAGGCCGGGCCGGGGCGGCTTTTTTCTTGATGGCGCCCCGGGAATATTGTATAAAGAGCGGCGGCTATCCATGACCACGCGCAAAATCATCCTTTTTGAAAGCCGTGCCGCCCGGGCCCGAAGCCTGGAGCGCGTCCTGGAATCCCTCGCCGACGTCGTCGCCGTTCCGTCCCTGTCCGGAGCGGCCCGGCAAGCCCTGGACGACCCCGAGGCCGCCATCCTGGTCGCCGTCGTCGGCCCGTTGGACGAACCGGCCGCCCGGCTCCTGTCCGGTTTGAAAAAAGCCCGGCCGGATCTCTCGATCATCGCCGGAACGCGGCCGTCCGATTTTCTGACCGCGGTCGAGATGATCTCCGCCGGCGGCCTGGACGGAGCGTTCTCGCCCGACGATGTCCCCGGCGCCTTCACCGCCGTCCGGAGCGAGATTCAGAAAAAAGACCTCGAGGAGCGCCGTCTTTCGGCTTCGCGGACTTTGCGTCGTCTGAAGGTCGAGCGGGCCCGGAGCGATGAGCAGCGCCGCGAACTGGAGGAGATTTACGAAACGACCCTCGAAAACCTGATGACGGCCATGGACATCCGGGACATCGAGACGTTCGGCCATTCCCAGACCGTGGCCAAGTACGCCGAGGCGCTGGCCCGCCGGCTCGGCGACCGGGACGACGGAAAGCTTGAAAATCTCCGGAAAGGCGCCCTTCTGCACGACATCGGAAAAATCGCCATCCCCGACGCGATTCTCAACAAGCCCGGCCCCTTGTCGCCGGAGGAATGGGATAAAGTCCGCCTCCACCCCACTCTGGGCTACGGCCTGATTCGGGAAATCAAGCTCGTTCCCGAAATCGGGAACATCATTCTCTACCACCACGAGCGGTACGACGGGACAGGCTACCCGCACGGCCTGGCCGGCGGGGAGATCCCCCGGGAAGCCCGGATCTTCGCCGTGGCCGACGCCCTGGACGCGATCACCGCCCACCGCCCTTACCGCAAACCCCGTGACATGGCCGCCGCCCGGAAGGAAATCCTCCGAAACTCCGGGACTCATTTCGACCCGCGGGCGGTGGACGCGTTCTGTTCCATCGATCTCGGCGAATGGGAGAAAATCCGCTTCGAGACGACGAAGCAGATTCCTTTCACCGAGGATTTTTTCCGGCTCTTCCGGAAAGTCAAGAAATAAGCGCCGTCTTTAGAGAACGGCGGCCGCGACGCGCGGACATCCGGACAAGTCCCGGGCTGTTTCGCTCCGCGTCCACGGAGGGCCGAACAAATCCCGGACAGCCCCGGCCTGCCCCGCCCCGAACTCCACGAGAAGGACGCCTCCCCTCTTGAGAAAGCGCGGACCTCCCCGGGCCAGGCGGCGGATCGTTTCCAGCCCGGTCGGCCCCGGGACGAGGGCCCGGCGCGGCTCATGGGCCCGGACTTCGGGGGCGAGCCTCTTCCATTCCTCCTCCGTCACATACGGGGGATTACTGACGATGAGATCAGCCCGGCCTTCGAGCCCCAGGCCGCGGAGGGCGCCGAAGAGATCTCCGGCGGCGAACCGGATGTTGCCGGCCCCGTGGCGGGCGGCGTTAGCCTCGGCCACGCGGAGAGCTCTCCGGCTGATGTCGGTCGCGACGACGCGGGCTCCGGGGATTTCCTTGGCCAAGGCCACGGCGAGGCACCCGCTTCCCGTCCCGATATCGATGATCAGCGGATCGGGCGCCTGGACGAGCTCCAGGGCCCGCTCGACGATCAGCTCGGACTCCGGGCGGGGGATCAACACGGCCGGGGAGACGGTGAAGGGAATGGACCAGAATTCCTTTTCCCCCAGGATGTAGGCCAGGGGGACGCGGCCGCGGCGGTCCTCGACCGCCCGCAAAAAACACCGGGCGGCCGCGGCCGCCACCGGCCGGCCGGGAAAAGCGAAGATCTCGAAGTCCGTGAACCCGGCCGCCCGCCGCAGGAGCACCCGGGCTTCCAGATAGGGATCGATTCCCGGGAGGGCGCGCAGGCGGGCGACCGCCCGGCCGATCAGCTCGGCGGCGGTCATCGGTCCGGCCCGCCGGCCGCCCGGGCCTCCTCGAGCCGGCGGTCCTGATCCTGCCGGAACAGCTTTTCGAGAATGGCCTCGAGCTCCCCGTCCAGGACGGCCGCCGGATTATGGAAATTCTCGTCTAAGCGGTGGTCGGTGATCCGGGATTGGGGAAAATTGTACGTCCGGATCTTTTCGCTCCGCTCGCCCGTGCCCACTTGGCTGCGGCGGTCGCTGGCGATTTTCCTCTGCTGCTCCGTCCGGGCGATCTCCAGGAGCCGCGACCGGAGAACCCGGAGGGCTTTCTCCTTGTTCCGGTGCTGGGATTTCTCGTCCTGGCAGGAGACGACCATCCCCGAGGGCTTGTGGGTGACCCGGATGGCCGTGTAATTGCGGTTGACGTTCTGGCCGCCGGGTCCGGAGGAGCCGAACGCCTCGATCTTAAGATCCTTCGGATCGATCTTGATGTCGACCTCGTCGGCTTCGGGAAGCACGGCGACCGTCACGGTGGACGTATGGATCCGCCCGCCGGCCTCAGTCTTGGGAACGCGCTGAACCCGGTGCACGCCGCTTTCGAACTTGAGGCGCGAATAGGCTCCCGTCCCGCGGATGCCGGCGATCGCCTCCTTGAATCCGCCGACGGGCGAAAAGCTCGTCTCCAAGACCTCGAAAAGCCAGCCTTTTTTCTCGGCGTACCGGGCATACATCCGGCACAAGTCTTGGGCGAACAAGGAGGATTCGTCACCCCCCGCCCCGGCCCGGATTTCGAGCACCACGCCGCGTTCGTCCAGGGGATCCTTGGGGACGAGCAGGATCCGGATGTCATGGGCCAGGACCGCGTCCGCTTCTTCCAGGCGCCGCAGCTCGGCCTCGGCCAGGGTTTTCAGGTCCGGATCGGTGCGGGGATCGGAGAGGATCTCGCGCGATCCGGCGATATCCGCCCGGACGCGCTTGAGCTCCTCGATTTTCTTGACGAGCGGCTCGATGTCCGCCCGTTCCTTGGAGAGGTCGCGGAATTTCTTAGGGTCGGAGAGGACGGACGGATCGGCCAGGGCTTGAACCAGCCGGCGGTATTTGTCCTCGACGGACTCCAGTTCGGGAATCATCTTCCCGGAGCGGCAAGCTTATTTCTTTTTCTTGGCCGCAAGGCCCGGACCGAATTTCTTGCGGAACTTCTCGACCCGGCCGGCGCTGTCGATGAATTTCTGTTTTCCGGTGAAAAAGGGATGACATTGAGAGCAGATTTCGACCCGGATTTCTTTTTTCGTCGACCGCGTTTGGAAGGTGTTGCCGCAGGCGCAAATCACCAGGCAATCGTCGTAATTCGGATGAATATTCTGTTTCATCGAATGATACTCCTTGGAAGGCCGTTTATTATACCAGACCCCCCGAATAATTCAATTCCCGTCCTCTCTCAGTCCTCCTGGGATTTTCTCTCGAATTCCTCCCAGTCGACGACGAACCGCGTCCGGTTCATGTTTTCCCGAACCCGGTCGCGGTAGGCCCGGGATTCGAAATGCTCGCGGACGTCCTTGACCAGAGGGAAGATCTGTTCCTCGGCCTTCCATTCGTAGGGCGAGCCGTCCAAGCGCTTCAGGCAGTTGCGATGGACGATCCAGGCCATCTGCCGGATGGGAACGTGGCTGAACGTCCGCCGGATCGTCTGGACCTCGGCTTCCTTGGCCGGGTCGGCGAACTTGAAATAACGGGAGAACAGGACGGCGTTGTGATAATAGGCCGGGAACGCCTGCAGGCCTTCCTTGCCGGCCGTCCGGCCGAGGTAGATGAAGATGTCCATGATCCGCTTGCTCATCCCCAGCCCCGGATAGAGCTGGCCGGGAAGCGATCCATGGCGTTCGGAAAACCGGGCTTCCGGATTCTGGAGCGTCAGCCATTCGAAGACGAGCGTCGAAAACGGCCGGAGCGGGGCCGGGGCGAGGGTCTTGCCTTTCGGATCGAAGACTCCTTCCCGGATTTTCAAGTCCACGATCAGGCGGTCCGGGCGGTTCTCGCGGTGAAAGATCTGAAACCGCTGGAGCGGCGGATAGGCGGAGGAGTCGAGCTCGAGGACGATCGGCCACAAGCCGCGCTTCCGGGCTTCCTTGTAAAAGCCCATCTTGGCCAGCGCCGCCGAGACTTCATTGGCCGTGTAACGCCCGAGAAACAGCACCGTCCCCCGGCGGTCTCCGAGCGAACCGAAGATTTCGCTCTCATCGACCAAGGGGCTGTTCCAATCCGTCGGAGCGGGTTGATGATTCTTCATCGTCCTTCCTGTTTCGGCTGTTAAAAAATCCCTTTTCGATTTTAAATGATTCAATCCCCGGAGGCAAGAATGGAGAAGACCGCGGGAAACGCCGCCGGCGTCAGGCGGGCCCGCGGTAGAAACAGAGCGTATCGTCGCCCAGCCGAACCTGCCGTTCCAAGTCGAAGTCCCCGGCCTCAAACCGGGTCTTGAAATGGCGGCGGAGGACGATCCGGCCGCCCGGGGTCAGAAGTCCGCGCTTGCGGATGACCTTGAGGGGGTTGCGTTCTTCCAAAAGCCGGTAAGGCGGATCAAGAAAAATGAGGTCGAACCGGGCGCCCTCGCGGGCCAATTGGATGACCGCCCGGTTGAATTCCATGGCCATGATCCGGGAGCGGTCTCCGGCCTCGAGCTTCTCCAGATTGTGGCGAAGCGTCCCGACGGCCGCCGGCAGGATCTCGACAAAGACGGCGAACGCCGCCCCGTTGCTCAGGGCCTCGATGCCGATCGATCCCGTCCCGGCGAATCCGTCGAGGACTTTCAGACCGGGCAAATCGTCGCGGAGGATGTTGAACAGCGCCGTTTTCAGCTTGTCGGGATAAGGCCGGACCAGGGGGCTGGGGACCTTGCGCAGGCGCTTTCCCTTGTAGAGGCCGCTGATAACCCTGATCATTCCCCCCTCCCGTTTCAGTAATAAAGAAGGAGAACGCCCTCGCGGCTCCGCAGATTTCGGAGGCCCGGCGGAAGGGCGACCCAATCGTTGATCGAAGAGGCTCCGGATTTGTTCATGGCGGCCGCCGCGGCGATGACCGCGTCCAGCAGGACGACGGACACCGGCTGTCCCTCGAAGAAGAGCTTGTCGAGGGCGATCTTGGCGGCCCCGTCCAAAACGGTCACCCGCCCGGAAAAAAAGATGTTCAAGCGCGGCTTGAGGCCGAAAGGAAGCGAGACTCCGCCCGCGTCGACGAACGCCTTGCCCTCGACCCGGTTTTCCTCGAACAGCTTGAGAGCCAGCTCGCGGAGGACGCCGTCGCGGTCGGATTCGATCAGGACGGCCACCCAGGCGTTCAGCTCCTTCTCGGAAAAGGCCAGGCTTCGCATCGGGAGGGCGGCCCGGGCCGCCCGGTTCCGCTCGATCAGATCGAGGGCGGACTGAAGGCGGGCCGCGTCTTTTCTCATCTCGGCCGTGATCTCGATTCCGGCCCGGGCCGCGGCCGCGGCCAGGAGAATCAAGCCCGCCGCCGGCAGGATGATCCGCGGCCGGCGACGACGTTTTCCGTTCATGGGGCTATTCTATCAAATCGGCGGCTTCCAGGGGAAAACTCCAGGCAAAAAAAATCCCGCCGTCCCGCCGGTCGATCGAACGGCGGGGCGGCGGGACGACGTCCGTCCGCCTGGTTACTTCCGGAAGGGAGAGACGTCTTTTTTTTCCGGAACCTCGACGACGCCGGACAGGATCAAACCGGTTCCGGCGATGACGCTGGCGATGCCGCAAGGGGTTAAAAAGAACGGCGGGACGCCCTTTTTGCAGACGACATAAACGCCGTCGCCCGGTTCGGTCGAGCGTTCCGTCGGCATCAAGCCGTTCTGGCCGGCGAATAGGCGCTTGACGGATTCCCCCGCCAGCCCGAGCTTATCCACGTTTTGAAAGAAATTCGTCTGCAGGCCCTTGACCCGGACCCGGTCGTCGAGCTGGAGGATGCCCTTCTCGATGAAGACCTCGGCTTCCCTGGTCGCCGGATTGTACCGGACGACCCGTCCTATGCGGCTCTCCCCCTCCTCGACGGCTTGTTCCCTCAGGACTTCTTGGACCGCGGTCTGAACGGCGGAGTCGTAGACGTCGAGCGCCAGAGAGATCCTCGTCGTCTCGTTGGCCAGGATGCCGATCAGCTCGCTCGAGTTGAAATCGCCCTCGGGAGTCGTGACGCCGAACTGGTAGATTCCCTTGCTCAGGTTTTCCAAGCGGAAATAGCCCTGGGCGTCGGTCGGATCGGCGGCCGAGACGGCCCCGCTGGTGATGTTCTTCAAGCGGACGACCGCGCCGGCGACGGGCGTTTTGCCGTCCCGGGCGAAGATGTTCCCGACAAGATGACCCCGCTCGACCGTCTGAGCGGCGGCCGCGCCGACGGTCCAGGCGACGATAAAAAAAAGAAAAACGCACTTTTTAAGGGACTTTCCTGCTTTCATTGCTTCCTCCCAAACCTTAGCATTTAAATTATATGTACGAAATTTTTCAATTGTCAAGCGCGGTCAGAATTATTCAGCCGGGATCAGGATCATCTTGATCGGCCGGCAGAAGCGGTTGAGGGGCGTGATATTCAAAGTATTTCGACCTAAAGCCGCCGGAAACTCGAGGTCGATGACGCTTGAGGAAATGAAGTCCTCAAAAAGAATTTTTCCGTTGATCACGATCGAAAGAAGGATCGACGGACCGGCGGCCGCGTCGGAAAATTCCAGCTCAAGGCGATATATCTTTTCGTCAAGAACAAGGTCCTTTGAAAAAGCCTCCCCCGCCATCCATATCGAATCTCCCAGCCAGGTTTCTCGGGGGGTCAAACCGGCCTCGATCTGTTTTTGAAGGTCGATGATGTCCCGGGCCATGTTCAGGCGTTCATAATTGCGGCGTAACTTGATCCGCACGACCGCCGCCTCGGCTCCCCATTCGAGAGCCTTCTCATAATAGGCGTTTGATTCATACAGGTCGTCGAGCCTTTGACAGGCGTCGCCGGCCAGCTCGTACATCCGGCCGATCCAAGGGCGCCGCTCGTCGGGAACGACCAAAAGGTTTTGCCGGAGGGTCTGCCCGGTCTGGACGACCTCCCGGAAGCGGTTCTGCTTAAAGGCCAACTCCATCGAAACGCCCAGTCGCTCGATATCGAGCAGCCCCGACCGGGACCGGTCCTCGACCATCTCCCGGGATTTGAACAGGGATTCCAGCTCGGCGGCCGCGCCGACGCCGTCCTCGGCATCCAGGGCCTTCCGAAAATCATCGTGAACCGCCCGCAGATCCGCCCCGGCCGCCAGCCGGCTCTTCAGGATTCCGAGATGGACCGCCTTCGCCAGCTTGCCGTATTCCTCGGCCGGAACGGGCTCCGTTTTCGGCGAGAGCCGCTGGTAGAACCGGATGCCTTCGAGAAGCGTCCGGGCGGCCCGGTAGTGCTGGATCGATTCGTCCGGCCTCGGCGCATGGGAGGCGATGAGGCCGGCCTGGGCTTCCCGGACGGCCCTCCGGAAGTCGAGGTGCTCGGCCTCGGCCAGGAAGCCGAGGCGCGCCGCCGGGAAGATCCCCTTTCCCCCCAGGAATCCGGCCGCCCGGCGCAAAACGTCCGATTCCGGGGGAAGGATCTCTTCCAGGACCGCCGTGTCCCGGACGTTGATTTCCCAAAGGCTGAGAATAAGATCGAGCCGCTCCTCCCGCCCCGGCCCCCCGGCGGAAAGAAGCGACCGGGTGATGTCCTCGACGAACCGGCGTTCCCCGGGGGAAAGGGAGGGCCACCGAGCCAAGAGGATTTTTCCCACTTCGAAATTGATCAACGTGTCCACGCCCGAAAGGGCGGCCGCCTTGCGGTATTCGTCGAAGTAGCGCTCGGCCGCCGGGAAATCGAGGGCGTTGAGATACTGGAGCAGCTGACCGAAATCGAAATGGGCCGTCGGGGAAAAGGGATGGAGGTCGAGCGAACGAACATAATTTCGGTAGGCGAGACGGAAGTCGGCATCCCGCTCTTCGACCTCGCCCAGGCGGCCGACGCCGCTTTTAAAAAGGGCGTTGGCCCGGGCGTGATACAACCCGTCGTTCAGCCAGGGGAAGCGGCCTCCGGTTTCCCCGGCGGCCGTTCCCTCCCCCAAGGCCGCGTTCCTCGCCCGGCCGGCCGCTCTCTCGCCGAGGTAAACGTACAGGCAGAGCGCGGCCGCCAGCAGGAGGCCGAATCCCCGTCCAAAGCGCTTGATCATGTCAGGTTTTCCGGTGATAGGCCGTCTTCATCGTCAGGGCGAGGATGACGGAAAAGGTCAGGGCGTTGGCCGGGATCTGGAGGTTGAAATCCGTCATGCTGTGCGTCAGAATGGCCGCCGCGGAGGCCAGGCCGCCGAGAGCCAGCCCCTTGAGCTCGGGATGACGCCGGGTCATCCACATCCGGAAGGTCTTGAACAGGAGCAAGCCCGCGACGAAGGCCAGAAGGCCGAAGCCGAGGACGCCCAGCTCGCTGAGGAATTCCAGGTAATCATTGTGGGCGTGGACGAGCGCATACTCCATGCCCGTCGTGTCGTAGGCTTGGTAGACGCCGCCGAACGCGCCGAAGCCGACACCGAAGAAGGGGAACTGACCGATCATCGTCATGACCCCCCCCCAGTAGCGGGGCCGGCCGTCCTGTAAAAGCTTGTCCAGGGCGAATCGCCCGATCATGGTTTCCAGGCCGACATACAGGCCGAAGCCGAGGACCGCCGCGGCCGCGACCCCGATGACGCGGCGGACCCAGGCTTGGTGGACCAAGACATGACCGAAATATTGGGCCGTCAAGACCAGCATCAGGCCGAAGGAGAACAGCAGGATGACGAATCCCGAGCGGGAATTGGAGAGGAAGAGGGCGGCGGCCATGACCACGAGGCCGATCCCGAGAAAAAGATTCAAGCCCAGCCCCCGGTTGAGGAACCGGGCGAACCGCGTCCGGAACGGCGTTCCGGGCTCGCCGAAGAGATCGAGACGCGAGACGATCAGCCCCAAGGCCAGGGGGATCATCATTTCGAGATACCCGGCGTAATGGTTTCGGTTGACGAACGTCCCGGTGGCCGAATCCAGGTTGTGCTCCTTCGCGTAGAACAGGAGCCGGGGATGGCTCCGGTAAAGCTCGAACAGCCCGTACAACGCCTCGAACACGCCGACCCCGACCAGCGTCACCATGATCCGGCGGATCTGTTTCCGGTGGGTCACGGTTCGAACGACCAGGACGCCGATCAGGATGTACGCCAGCAATTCCAGGGACGCGGCCAGGGTGTAACCCGGCAGGAGCGAAAGCGTCCCCATCCCCGTCCGGGCCGAGACCGGGACGTATTCGGCCCGCAGGGCGGCCGTTCGGGGCGAGAGGATCCGGACGACCGCGTCCGGCAGGGGGAGCATTTGAAAGGCCAGGAAAATCCCCAAGCCCAGAAACGCCGGCCGCAGGGGACGCATGTCCGAAATCAGCTTGGGGCTCGCGCGGGGCTTGCGCTCGAGGCTCAGGTAGACGGCGAACAGGGCGAAGGCGGCGATTTCAATGACCAGGACCGACCACGGCGCGACCGAGGCGATCGGCAGCGGCGCCCAGGCCAGAAGAGCCAGGAGCCCGACCTCGAGGATCCTGCGTCCGCGGCGGTCCCGGAGACTGAGGCCGTTTTGGTCGTACTCGTCGGGCCCGGCTTCCCGAGGCTCTCCCCGGAAGCCGAATCTCCGGATTCTTACGATCCACATCGGGCGCGTCAGTCCTTTTTCTCCGTCTTTTTCTGACGGACGACCTCATCCACGCCCGCGTCCTGGTAGTACTCGTACTGGAAATACGGGGTCATGAAATCGCCCTTCTTCATCTCGGCGTCGTTGAAAATCACGCCGGCGATCCGGGCCTTGGCCTTGGCCAGCTGGTCGATCGCCCGCAGAAGCGGCTTCCGGGTCGTCTTCCCGGTTTTCAGGACCAGAATCGTCATGTCGGCCATGGCCGCGACGATGACCGGATCGACGACGGCCAGGACCGGGGGAAGGTCGACCAGGATGATCTCGTAGCTTTCGCGGACGATGGACAGAAGCTCTTTCATTTTTTTGGAATTCAGAAGCTCGGCCGGATTCGGCGGATGAGGACCGCTCGGGAGGAGGGAGAAATGGGCGATCGGCGTTTTCTGGACGGTTTCGGCCAGATCGACCCGGCCGGTCAAAACGTCGCTCAGGCCGACGGCGTTCCGGACCTGGAAGATCTTGTGGAGGCGGGGCTTGCGCAGGTCGGCGTCGACGGCCAGGACGCGTTCGCCCATCTGGGCGAACGAGATCGCGATGTTGGCGATGGTCGCCGACTTGCCCTCCTGCGGCTGGGTGCTGGTGAAAGCGATCACCCGCTGGTCGCTGTCGATCCTCGAGAAAAGAATCGACGTCCGGACGTTCCGATAATCCTCGGCGATCGAGATTTTCGGGAAGAGATGGTTGATGAGCTCGATCTCCGAAATCCGGGCCGCCTCGAGGCTTTGGGATCCGGCGTCTCCGTAGGCTGCGGCATAAACCCCCTTGCCGCCGGTGTCCCGGGGCGAAAAATGGGGGATCAAGCCCAGCGAGGGAAGCCCGGTCAGCTTGTCCAGATCCTCCGGATTCTTGATCGTGTTGTCGAGGAAATGGGCGGCGAAGGCCAAGCCGACGCCCAGCAGGAGTCCCAGGAGAAAGGCGACGATGAGGTTGCGCTTGACGTTCGGCGACGACGGCTCGTCGGGGACGAGGGCCCGGTCGACGATCTTGATGTTGCTCGTCTTGAGGCCGCTCAGCATGGTCGAGACTTGGGTCGTCTTCTGCTGGGCGGTGAGGGTCGAGATCAGGGTTCGGAGGCTCTCGACCTCGGTGTTCAAGCCGGCATAGAAAAGGGAGTCGTTGTTCTGCCGGGTCACTTCGGACCGCTTGGATTCCAGCATGTCCCGCAGCCGGTTCTCGTTGCCGAGGGCCTGGGAATACTCGGAGTAGGCCAAGTCGACGGCTTTTTTGATTTCCGTCTTCAACTGGCTTTCGAGCGTGTCGACCTTGACCTTGAGCTGGATCATCTCCGGATGGCTGGGCGTGTACGTGGTCGCGATCTTTTCCTCGTACTCCGACTTCGCCTGGTAATAATTCGTCCGGAGGGCTTGGATCGTCGGATCGCTGACGTTCTGGGGAAGGGAATCCACCCGGAGCTTTTGGAGCTCCTGGTACTTGGCCTGGGCGGCGATCCGGGCGACCTGGGCGCTGGAATAGGCGCCGGCCGCCGAGGCGTATTGGGAGGCCGTGTTGGAATCCTTGTCCGACAGCGGCAGGATTTTCTTCTCCTCGGAATACCGCTGCAGCTGGCGTTCCTTGGCGTCCAGGTCCTGCCGGAGCTGGGCGATGGTCTCGGTGAGGAAATCCGACGTCTGCTGGGTCGCCTCGGAGCGCGACTCGATCGAATAATCGATGTACTCCTGGACCAGGGTGTTGACGACGTCGGCCGAAAGCCGTGCCTGGGTGGAGACATAGCTCACGTCGACCAGCCGGGTTTCGGGGACGGGGTAGACCGACAAGCGCTCGAGCAGGCGCCCGGCGTACAAGGCGTCCGCCTCGGCGCCGGCCGTTTTCCCGGCCCCCGGTTCCGCCGGCCGGCCCTTCGGCCGGAGCCAGCGGAACGTCAGGATATACTTGGCCATGTCGGCCATCGTCCGGTTCTTTTCCACTTCGGCCAGGAATTCCGGCCGGGCCCCGAGATTCATCTTCCGGACGACCCGCTCGGCCAAGCTGCGGCTCTGGATGATCCGCAGCTGGGTGTTGAAATACGTGCCCAGGAAATCGTCGGTCGTGTTCGTCGGGGCGTTGAGATATTCCTGGAGATTGAACCGGCCGGAGCCCTGGTCCTCGATCAGGATCTGGGCGGTCGCCGTGTACCGGCGCGTCTGGGTGAACGACAGGACCGCGGCCAGGACCAGGCAGGCGCCGAGCGTCGAAAAGACGATCGTCCGCCGCTTCCAGACGATGGCCCAGTATTCGCCGAGGTTGATGTCCTGCCGATTCACATTTCGAGCGCCGGTCATCTGATCATTCCTTTTCGCTTCCGTCCGGAGGATCGTCCGCCCCGGACCAGCCTCACCTTAACTCCGGGGCGGGCCGCCGACAATCGTCCGGGGGGATGAACCCCCCGGTGATATTTCACCTCTCCCCTCTCCCCTTCGGGGGTGAGAAAGGCAAGGGGCGGCGCCCCCGGACGTCTTTTAAAAAATCGTGTCCGGAACGTAAACCGTGTCGCCTTCCTCGAGAGGGAAATCCTCGAGCCGGTTGTTTTGGATCCGGACGACGTTGATCTCGAAGGTTTTTTCCCGGCCGTTTTCATCCTTCCGGGTGACGGTCACCCGCCGCTTGGCCGCCCGCTCGGTGAATCCCCCGGCCTGGGCGATGGCCTGGGTGAGAGTGGGAATCCGCGATTGAAGAACCGACAGCGCGCCCGGGATTTTCACCTGCCCGTAGATGTAGACGTGGACGGTCCGGTCGATCTGGACGATGACGCTGTCGCCGGCCTCCAGGGGGACGTTGTACTTCGGGTCGCCCCGCAGCATCAGGTCGTCGACGGGGATCTTGAGATTGCCCGTCGTCCCGTCGGGAAACGTCCGGAGGATGATGATTTCCCGGGCGGCTTCCCGGGTCAGCCCCCCGGCCGCGGTGATGGCCTCCAGAAGCGTCGTCCGGCCGAAAAGCTGGACAAACCCGGGATTGGTCACCGCCCCGAGGATGGACACTTGCTTGCTCTGACGCTCCTTGATGGTGACGGCGACGTGGGGATCCCGGAGAAAAGGCCGGTAGAGCTCGGCCAGCTTGTCCCCCAGCTCGGCGGCCGTGAGGCCCTCGACATAGACCTCGTTGATATAGGCCAAGTTGACTTTCCCCTGCTCGGAGACGCGGACCTCGGTGTTCAGCTTCTCGTCCTCGCGGACCTTGATCTCCAGGAGATCCTTGGGGCCGATCCGGTAGGCGGTCACGAATCTCTCCGCCTGCCCGGCCGGATCCTGGGCGGCGGCCACGCCGATGACGATAAGAAAAAGAACGATCCAGGCCGCGGCCGCCGTCGGGAGTCTCATGCGCGTCTCCTCATTAAAAATACCGGGTGTACGTCAAGCCGACGAAATTCCGGGCCCGGTCGAAAGACCCGAGCGTCGACGTCCAGCGCTCGGAGTTCCAGGCGATCCCGATTCCCGCCGTCCGCAGCACGCGGACGGTCAAGCCCAGCGAATGATTCCGGCGGCGGTCCACCCGGTTTCCGGAATCCTCGCCCGCCGCCCGCTCGGAGTAATCCGCCGTTCCGCCGGAATAATCATAGTCGATTTTTAAAAACGAGGTCAAATAGAGGGAGCCGCCCGCCCCCCAGGAATTCTCGACGAAGTAGAAAACATCGGCGTAGGTTGAAAAAACAAGGTCCCGGGCGAAATCCAGGCGGAAGGCCAGCCGGCCGGTCCGCAGGTCGAGGCCGGTGTTGCCGACCAAGCCGCGGAAGGGCGGCTCCCCGACCCGGTTCGGATTGAAATTCTTGTATCCGAGGTTCAGGATCCCCCGGATCCGCCCCAGGAGCGGGAACCGGAGGCCGGCCCAAAACGAGACCGCTTCGGCGTCGCGCCAGGCGGCCGTCTCGTCCCGGAAACGGTATTCCCGCAAGTCCCCGCGGAGGAAAAGAAACCCGTCGGGAAACAGCTGGTAATAGGCTTCCGCTCCGATCTCGCGCTCCTCGCGGTCAAGGAGACGGGAAACCGGCGCGTCCGCCGGATCGATACGGATCTCCTCGTAGGATATCCGGCGAAAGGCTCCCGTGATTCCGATCGAGGTTTTCCTGGCGGTTTCATAGGACAAGCCGGCCTCGAGGCTCCGGACCCGGTCGTTGGCCGGAATCTGGAATTCGGACGACAAGCGGCGCCGGTGGACGTCGTTTCCGAAGGCTCCCGAGAGGACGAAGCGCCGGAGCAGCAGGGACCGGAATCCGGCTCCATAGCTGTTGGTGAAACCCCGCTGGCGCGTTTCCCGTTGGAAATAGGCATACTCGGGATTTTCCCGGAACGTGAGGATCAGGACGTCCCGCAGCGGCCAGTAAACGCGGATCTCCGGCGACAGCGTGGCCGTGAAATCCTTTTTCGGGGCGCCGTCGTCGCTGCCGAAATAGAGGTTGTCATCGAATCCCGCGTCGCGGACGCCGAGGGAGGGAAAAAGCCGCAGCGGCCCCAGGCGCAAAAAGGCCTGCTCCGTCAGGCGCCGGTATTCATCGGCAAAAACCTGGTAGGACTGGGCGGACAGGGCTCCGGCCAGGCCGAGACAGAAGAAAATCAAAACGGGCAAGCGGCGCATGATGATCCGGTTCAAACCCGTCAATTCAGCAGACGGTCCAGGAAAACGTTGTTCCGGGAAAGGCCCTTGAAGATCCCGGCGACGGCCGTTTTCCGGAAGAGCGACAGGATGAGGCCGCTCTGCCAGTCGAATTGGCCTTCGTTCTGAATCACGGGGATGAGGCCGTCGGACTGGGCCAGGGTGAACAGGGCTTCGAATTGCCCCGCGCTCATCATCGAATAAAACTTTCGGGCGTAATATCCGATCGAGATTTCCCGCCGGAGGCCGGCTTTCCACCGGCGGTCGTAGGCGGCGAGATCGGCCGGTCCGAAGGCGTTCTTTTTCAGCGCTTCGAGGATGGTTTCCGAAGCCAGCCGGGCCCCCCACAATCCGTAATAAATTCCGCCGCCGGTCGTGGTCTTGACCTGGCCGGCGGCCTCGCCCACGGCCAGGGCCCGGTCAGCGACCGATCTTTTCGCCATGCCCTGGCAAATCGGCTTGAACTCAAGCCGCCGGACGGCTCCCGCCGGATCGAGCCGCGGGTAATAGCGGGCGGCGAAATCGTCGAAGACCTTGCGCGGATTCCCGTCGGTGATCAGGCCGACCCGGAACCGGTCCCCGCCCGAGGGGACGGACCAGGCGAATCCCCCGGGCGCGGTGGGCGGCCCGACGAAAATCGTCGGGGCGACGCTTCCCTCCCCCCGGATCTCGACTTGGGCGCCGTAAATCCGGCGGGCCGGCGGCGTCAAGCCCAGCTTCGCGTGGAGCCGGCCCTCGACTCCCGTCGCCAGGACGGTCAGCCGGGCCCTCCGCCGGACGGGCCGGCCGTCCCGCTCGGCCTCGATCGTCACCCCGTCGCGGGAGACCGAGACGTCGCGGACCATCGTCCCCGTCTCGATTTCCGCCCCGGCTTCCCGGGCCAGGCCGCCCAGGTTTCCGTCGAAACGCTCCCGGTCGACGATGGAAGCGAACGGCGAGGGATGGCGGTAGCGGATCGAGCGGCCGGAAAAGGAAACGATCTCGGCTTCCTGGAAATCGGGTCCGATGGTTTCCGCGGGCAGGCGGAACTCGGAAAAGACGTCCCGGCCGATCAAGCCCGTGCAGACGACGTTCGCCCCGACGGCCGGCTTCGCCTCGAGGACGGTGACATCCGCCCCGCCCTCGGCCAGGAAGCGGGCGGTCTGCAGGCCCGCCGGCCCGCCGCCGATCACCGCCACATCCGCGTTATCCATTGTTCCGCCGCCTGTTTCGGCCGGATCCTGATCACCCGGCCTTTTTAACTTGGAAAATCATTATCGGGATTTTCCCCTGTGAAATCAATCGGAATCCTAGATTTTCGACTGCCGGGACTCCCATTTCCCCCGGAATGTGATCCAGAAGGAAAGAAAAATCAGGCGCAGGTCGAACCCGAAGCTCCGCTTGCGGAGATAAAGCAAGTCGTACCGGAACTTGGCCCGCCGGGGCGTGTCGCCGGGAAGAAAGACCTGGGTCAGGCCGGTCAGCCCCGGGCGGACGACGTGGCGCTCCCGGTAGCCCGGGATGTCCTGGATGTCCCTCTGGTCGGGATCGCCGCGGACCTCCTTCTCGTTCGGCCGGAGGGCCCGCGGACCGACGAAGCTCATGTCGCCCTTGAAAATGTTGAAAAGCTGGGGCAGCTCGTCCATGGCCGTGGCCCGCAGGATCCGCCCCACCCGGGTCACCCGCGGATCGTCCTCAAACGCCTGCTGGGGCCCGTCCTTTTCCGCGTCCGTCCGCATCGACCGGAACTTCAGGGCTTGGAAAATCCGGCCATCCTTGCCGACCCGGTCCTGTTTGTAAAAGACAGGCCCGCCGTCCTCGATCTTGATGAGAGCCGCGATGACGGCCCAAAGCGGCGACGAGACGAACAGGCCGAAGAACGACAAGGCGGCGTCGAACGGCCGCTTAAGGAACAGAGCCTTGCGCCAAGCCGCGCTCACGGCCGTCTCCCCCGCGGCCCGCGGGCGGCCTCCTCCATCAGGGCTTCGAACGCCTCGACCACGCTCCGGCGCGAGTACACGTCCTCGGCCAGGCGGCGCCCGCGGGCGGCCATCGCCTCCCGGCCTCCCGGATCATCCCTCAAGGCCCGGACGGCGGCCGCGATCCGTTGGGGATCATCGGGCGGGGCGCAGAGGCCGCATTCCGCCTCGCGGATGATTTGATAGACCTCCGAGGATTCGACGGCCAAGCCCAGGATCGGCCGGCCCGCGGCCAGGTAGTTGTAAAGCTTCGAGGGAACGGAGAGGAACGACTTCTCCTTGTCCAAGGGAACCAGGAGAACGTCGGCCGAGGCCAGCAAGCCGGGGAGGTCGGCGTAGGGCTGGAACGGCAGGAAGACGACGTTGTCCAGCCGCAGCTCCTCGGCCCGGGCTTGAAGATCGGCCCGCTTAAGGCCGTCGCCGACGATGACGAGGCGCGTCTCCCGGTCGGGCGCCAGGAGGCGGGCCGCCTCGAGGATCCGGGCCAGCGTTTCGAAGCTGGAAAGGCTGATGATCCCGGAATACATGACGGTGAAGACGCCGTCCAGGCCGAGGCGGCGGGCCACGGGATTATCCTTGGGCAGGGGGCGGAGGAAGTCCGTGTCGACCCAGTTGGGGATGATCGAGATCCGCTCGTCCGGCACGCCCTTGGCCCGCAGGTTTTTCCGGAACCCGTCGCTGATGACGACGATCCGCCGGTGGCCGTCATAAATCCATTTTTCGAATTTCAAGGCGGCCCGGATCGCCAGGGGATGGCGGAGGATGCCGGCTTCAATCGACAGGTCCGGATGGATGTCCTGGACGTTGAGGATGACCGCGGCCCCGCAAAGGAGCCGGGCCAGGATTCCCGTCAGCCCGAGCTGCAGCGGCGGGAGCCGGAGGAAAACGACGTCGCCGCGCCGGACGGTCCGGAGGTTCCAGATCGCGGCCAGGGTGTAGATCGTCCAGGCGATCAGCCGTCCGGCCGGATGGGACGTGACATTGGTCGGGTAGCGTTTGACGAGAACGCCGTTCCGCGTCTCCCGGACGAACAACCGCCCCTCGTAGCCGCGGTTGTGAGGCGGCCGCGGGAGCGTCGTGACGATCTCGACGCGGTGGCCGCGGGCGGCCAGGGAGGAAGCCAGCTCGTTCATCAGGATGGGGGCGCTCCCCATCTCCGGAAGGAAGTACATCGTGTGGATCAGGATGCGCATGCCGGGGCGGCCTCCTCGCGGGGGGATTCGTCGCCGGGAGCGGTCCAAGCGGCCAGGGCGACGCAGGCGATCGCCGGGATGAACAGGAGAAGATCGACGCCGTAGAAGGCGGCCGTCGATTCGAAGAAGCTGCGGGCGGTCAGGAAGCCGGCGATCATCGTGGATTCGAAGAGCAGCGTCCGGCGCTCCCCGGTGAACCGTTTCGCCCGGAAAAGGATTCCCGACCGGGCGACCATTCCCCAAAACGAGACCAGGGCGGCGACGAACAGAAGCATGCCGATCACGCCCGTGTGGATGGCGGCGTGAAGATAGGAATTGTGCATGTGCTCGGAATTCATCATGATCCGGTCGGCCTGGAAGCCCCAGCCTAAAAAGGGCGATTTCTTGATAAGCTCCAAGCCGGCCCGCCAGGTGTATTCCCGGCCGGTCAGGCTCATCAGCCGGTCCATGCTTCCATGGGACCGCCACTGGAATCCGCTGATGTACACGACGGCCACGGCCACCGGGCCGACGAACAGGAACCGCCAGTCGCTTCCCCGCATGATGACAAAGAGGACGGAGGCCACGGCCAGGCCGAGGAGGGCCGTCCGCGACTGGGTCTGGGTCAGGAGGAAGAGGAACGGCAGGGCCGCCGGGATCAGAAGATAGCGCAGGCGGGACCGGCCGAGGAGGAACCGGACCGCGAGGACGATGATGATGGTCAGGGCGTAGCGCCCGGCCCCGTTGACGTTGATCTGGCCGAGGCCGAACATCAGGGTGTACTGCCTGAACCTCGGCAGATTGCCCCACCCCACCCGGAAAGCCTCGGGAAGGATGCTGACGGCGACCAGGGCGAACATCGCGTAATTGGAGTAGATCAGGGCCCGGACGGCGTCCCAGGGATCGGGACGCTCGAGGGCGAACCAGGCGGCCATCAGCGGGGCCAGGTAATTGCCGGCCCAATAAATCGCCGTCAACGGCTCCTGCGACAGGAACAGCGACGACAGGACGCCGACGGCCGCGTAGGCGTACCAGAACAGGAGCGGATTCCGGCGGAACGGAAAGGCCGGCCGCTCCTTCAGGATCCAGAGGAGGCAGAAGAACAGGGCGGCCAGCGGAAACAGCGACCGGATCCCCTGGAGGAAACCCATCCCCGACCGGAGGAACGATTCGCTTCCGACGGCGTCGATGCTGGTGAACATCCCGCCCCAAACCAGAAGCCAGAGAAAGACGCTGGACATCATGTCCGTTCCGGTCCCAGGGGGCCCGCGACGGCTTCGGCCTGAATGTCCCGAAGCCGCTCTCCCAGGCGGTCCCACAGATAAAAATCCTCCGCCCGCCGACGGGCCGCCCGGCCCAGCCGGAGACGGAGGCCGGGGTCCTTCCAGAGACGTTCCAAGGCCGCGGCCAAATCCTCGACGACCTGTTCCGGATTCCGCGGTTCCACCTTGAGGCCCCATTCCGGCTGGATGTGGAATCCGGGGCCGGCCGAATCGAGGGCCACGACGGGCTTGCCGCAGGCCATCGCCTCGATGACGACGATGCCGCCTCCTTCCCTCAAGCTGGGAAACAGAAAGACATCGCACGCCGTCATCCGGGTGATCAGTTCCCGCCGCGGCATCCAGGGGACGAACCGGATGTGTTCCTCCATTTTCATCTCCCGGACCAACGCTTGGAGGGCCGGTCCTTCCGGCCCCTCGCCGACGATTTCCAGGAGAACGTCCGTCCCGGGATTGTTCCGGAGAAAGGCCGCCGTCGACCGGATGCAGAAATCGAACCGCTTGTAGCGGACCAAGCGCCCGGTCGTCAAGAGCCGGAAAGAGCGATCCCCCTCCGGCCGGGCGACGGGGTCATGGAGATCCGCCCGGTTGATGCCGGTGACCGGGAAGAAACGAACCTTGGCCCGGTCGGCCGGCGGAATTTTCCGCCGCGTTTCCTCGTTGCAAACCAGGATCGCCCGGGCCCGGGAGGCGCAACGCCGCCGGCCCCGGATCAGGCGCCGGCCGAGCTCCTGGGAGAGGATCCGGTAGCGCTCCCCCGCCCGGGCTTTCCAGCCGTATTCCGACTCGAAGCCCTTGGGGTTGCGCTGCCCTCCGCCGATCGGACCCCAGACGAAGGGAATGTCGAGGCGGGCTCCGATGTAATCCGGCATCCAATCATTGGCGAACGTCGCGTGCTGGGCCAGGTCGAAAGCGACCGTCCGCCGGAGCTTCCGGGCTTCGGCCCAGGCCAGCCACTGCCAGAAATAATAATAAAAATGCAGGGTGAAGGATTTATGCCAGAGCGGCTTCCACCAGAGCTTGTAATCGAGATAGCGGAAGCGGACCCCGGCCGCCTCGCCGCGCATTTGGGCCCGCTCGATCCCCGGCCGGTTCCGGGCTTGCGTCAGGACCCAGGCGTCGTGGAACCGGGCGACCTGGTTGACGATGTTCCAGCCGAGGATGGATTCACCGGAGGCGAGGAGCTTCTCCTCCTCGGGCGCGCCCGCTTCCAAGGGCGGGTGGCAGGCGAAGGCGGAGATCAGAACATTCAAGCGTTTCATGGGCATCCTTATTTCATCCGCGAGAACAGGCGGGACGCGCGCCCGGCCTTGAAGCGGGAGACGAACGAGGCCGCCCGGGGCGCCTTGAGGACCGTCCAAAGCTTCAGCGTCCGCCCCAACGGCAGCCGGAGGCCGAGGATGTCCCCGGTCGAGGCCCCCGGCCGGGCCGACACCCGGTAGTATTTCCGCATCTCGGCCAGGCGCTCTCCGAACGCCGGCACGTCCGCCCTGAAAAAAGCGGAATTCTTCTCCACCGCCTCCAAGACGAGAAGCATCGCCTCGGCCCGGCGGCGGACGATGTCCGGGGAAAAATTGAAAAGGCCGCCGAAGATCTGGCCGGCCCGCTGGCGGTAGAGATAGAGCGGCTCGTCGAAATGAACGATCCGGGCGGCCGCTTTCTTGATGACGAGGGCCACCCAGAAATCCTCGTGAATGGAGGGAAGATCCGGCATGGGAAATAGGACGTCCGCGATCCGGCGGGAAAACGTCCAGGCCCAGCGCGGCGGGCTGACGATCCCGCCGCGGAAAACCTCGGCGTAGGGCTGGACGGCGAAGCGGTCCGTCAAACGGAGCAGGCTGAGGGGGGCGAGCTTCTCGTCGACGATCCGGGCATCGTGGGTCGAGGCGTCCTCGGCCAGGATCTCGGGCAGACGGGCCGAAAATCCCGGATCGAGGGCGTCGTCGCCGTCGAGAAACTTCACGTGGCCGCCGGAGGACGCGGCGTAGGCCGCGTTCAGGCCGGCGACCGTCCCCCGGCCCGGATTATCGATGACGATGATCCGGGAATCCCCGCCGGCCAGCCGCGAGGCCAGGTCCTTCGTCCCGTCGCCGGAATGGTCGTCGGCGACGACGATCTCCCAGTCGGCCGAGGAAAGGGACCGGACGCCGTCCACCGCATCGGCCAGCCAGGGCGCGACGTTTTTCACCGGAATGAGGAAGGACAGGCGGGGTTTCACCGGCCGCTCTCCTTTTTCGAGGCGACGAGGGCGGCGCAGGCAGCCGCGACCGGGGCGACCAGGCCGGGCCAGTCGAAGAGGCGGCGGACTTCGGCCGCGCCGCGGGCGGCCATGGCCTCGGCTTCGCCGCGATCCGCGTAAACGCCGTTGATCGCCGCGGCGAAGGCGTCCCCGCCGTCGGCTAAACGGAGATGGACGCGGTCCTTGAGAGGAAGCCCCTCGGCGCCTTTGGCCGTCGCGACGACGGGGATTCCGGCGGCCGCGTATTCCAAGATCTTGATCCGCGTTCCCGAGCCCGAGAAGACGGGGGCCAGGCCCACGGCGGAGCTTCGGATGACGGCCGGGACATCGGCGTGGGGAATCATCCCGGGGTTGACCATCCAGGGGGGGGCGGATCCGCGGACCGTTCCGCCGAGGACGGCCAGCCGGACGCCCGGGTTGGCCCGGACGACGTTTTCAAAAATGCCGAAAAGGAACCGCAGCGCCTCGTCGTTGGGGGGATAGCCCAGAAGACCCATGAAAAGGGCTTCCCGTCCGTTCAAGCCGTAGCGGGCCCGGACGGCCTCGATCTCGGCCGGGGAAATCCGCTCGAACGCGGCCGCGTCGACGCCGTTGGGAAGAAGACGGGGCTGAACGCCGTAGAGGCGGGCCATGGCGCCGGCGTCGATTTCGGAAACGGCCGTGGCGATGTCGACGGACCGGACGAGACGCCGCTCCCCCCATTTCGTCAAGCCCGAGACGACGGCCCGATCCTTGCGCTCGCGGCGGAGAATCCATTCCACGTTGTGGGCGTGGTAAACGAAGACAGCCCGCGGACAACGGCGGCGGATCAAGCGATGAAGAACGGCATAATACGGCGCCCAGGACGAGCCTTCCATCACCACGGCGTCGGGCCGTTCCGAGGCGACCCGGCGGGCGATCCGGGAAAACCGTGCCAGCAGGCCGAGAAGCTTGCGCAGCCGCCGGGTCGATGAAAGCCGGAAGCCGACGAGCCGAAGGCCGTCCGGCGTCGTCTCCGGCGTCCGGCCGTCGTCGAGCTGAAACAAGACCCGCTCTCCGGGCCAGGCCCGGGCCGTTCGGTAAGAGACCGCGGCCGCGCCCGAAAAGGGAGGATACGCCTGGTAAAGCGAAAGGAAAACGGTTTTCATGAGCCGGCGGCCTCCCCGGCCGCCTTGCCCCGGAAAAAGCGGCGTGCCAGGCCGGTCCATCCGTCCCGTTCCTCGGGAGTGAGGGCGCGCCGCCAAGCCCAAAGAACGTACAAAGCGGACGCCAGGACGATCCAAAGAGGCGCGGCCGGAAGCCGCTTCGCTCCGAAAAGCGCGGCCGTAAAGACCGCCAAGATCAGCCCGATTCGAAAGATCCCCGTCTCGGCCAAGGCGCGGAGGGGGATTTTCCCGACCCGGAGCGAAGCCTCGATAAGCAGGCCGAGGTCGAGCAGCACCCGGATCGTGCAGGCGGCCGCCGCCCCGTTGATCCCGAACCGGAGAACGCCGAACCACAACAGCGGGATGAAGACGGCCGTTTCGATCAACTGAAACTTGGTCGGGAGGTCGGCCCGGCCCAAGCCCTGCAGATAGCTGTACGGGACATACGCCAGGGCGGAAATCAGGAAGCCCAGGGACAGGATCTGCAGGACGAGCCGGCTTTGGAGGGCGAATTCAGGCCCAAGCCAGATCCTCAGGATGAATCCGGCGAGGGCGATCAAGCCGGCGGCCGGCGGCCCCAGGAGAATCAAGGTGAACTTCAGGGACCGGGTGAAAAGCCGCTTCGAGCGCTCGGCGTCGCCGCCACCCTCGAGAGCGCTGAACGCCGGGAACAGCGTCAGGGCCAAGCTTCCGGGCAGCATGTTCATCCGTCCGGTCGCCTCGGCCGGGGCGGCGTAGTATCCGACGGCGGTCATGCCGCGCAGCGTCCCGAGGACGAACCGGTCGGCCGAGACGAGGAAGAACCAGACGAAGCTCGACAGCGCGTTCCAGCCGCCGAAGCTGAACAGCTTCCGGAGGCGGTGTCTCGGAAGAAAGCCCTCCTTCCGGGCCAGGACCGGGTAAACGCGGAAAGCGAGGCCGATCCAGATAAACAGCGTCACGACGCGCGACGCCGTCAGGAGAAGGACGATGCCCCGGAGCCCCATGCCCAGCGGCGCCCCGATCAGCGGGAGAACATAGATCAGGGCGTTGGTCGGAATCTTAACCGCGTTGACAAGCTCGAAGCGCTGGCCGGCCTCGAGCACGCCCCGGATGGACGGGGTGACGATCGCGAAGGGAAGCGAGAGGGCCATGATCATGAGCGCGCCCTTGGCCTCGGCCAGGTTCGCCGCCGGAATCTTGAGGATCCGCTCGGCCAGGAGCGGAGTCAGGACGATCATCAGGACCATGCCGGCCAGGCCGAAGACGGTCTGCAGGCCGACCGTGGTCCGGATAATCCGGGGCAAATCCTCCATCGCCCCCCGGCCCATCGCCTCGGCCGAGAACTTGATGGACGCCCGGCCCAAGCCCAGGTCGAACAAGGCGAAATAGCCGAAGACGGTCAGGATGATCGAGAAAATCCCGAACCGGTCCGTCCCCAGCCAGCGGATCACGACGGGAACGGTCACCAGGCCGATCATCGCCGGGACGACGATTCCCAGGAGATTGAGGCCGGTGTTTTTCACCAGCCGCCGGGATCCGAGATCCGGCTTGGCGTCCCGGGCCGGTTCGTTGTGAAGGCTCATGTCGAGGCTTTGAACAGGCTGCCGCCGATGGGGGAATTTCCGCTTTCCCCTCCGTCCGAAATCATCGTTTTCGGATACACTGCGAGGCCATTCCGCTCAACGTTTTTCAGAGTGGACCGGAAGGGCTGTTTTGACAATCGTCCGGCCGGATGAATTCCGGGGTGACATTTCCCCCTCCCCTCTCCCCTCGAGAGGTGAGAGGCGCTCCGAAAACCGCCCGCCCGCGTCCTCCTTTTCTTTGACAATCCTCCGCTCCGGCGGTATAAAATATGCTGTTCTTTCATGTTCATTTTAAAGGACGGACAGGGAAACGCCGGTCCCCGGCCGGGGAATCGGAGCCTCCTGCTTTTCGGTCTCGGATTTCTCTTCCTCCTGGCCGCCGTCCCCGGCTTCCCTCTCTCGCAAGAGACGGATCCATTCTACCTCAAATGGCTCGAATCGGGAGAGGCGGCTTATCTTGCCCGCGATTACCGACAGGCCGTCTCGTATCTCGAAATCGCCGTCTTCGGCCTGGCCCGGGACAAGGATCTCCAGGCCAGGGGATATGTCTTCCTGGCTCTCTCGCGGACGGCTCTCGGATTCAAGGACCGGGCGGCCGCCGATCTTTCGGCCGCCGACGGTCTCGTCGGCCGGGACGGCCTCCGGTCGATGAATCTTCCGGAGGCGGCCCGGATGCGGCTCGACGCCTTCCTCGCCTCCGCCCCGGCCTCGAAGGCTCCGCCGGAAACGCCGACGGCCGCCGTGACGGCGGAAACCGGCACCGTTCCCCCGCCGCCGCCTTCTGAAATCCTTCCGTCCGGCGACCGGACGGAAGCGACGCCGCTTCCCCCCGCCGAGACGCCTTCGACTGAAGATCTCCGCCGGGCGATGGAGGCGAATCCCCGGGAGCCGCGTTCCTATTACGAGCTTTCCCGGCTGAACCGGCGGGCCGGAAAAACCGAGGAGGCCCGGGAAATCCTCGAAACGCTTCTCGCCCGCAATCCGGCCGAAATCCGGGCGTATCTCGAAATCGGCCGCCTCGATTACGAGAAAGACGATTTCAAAGCGGCGATGAAAGCCTTGGAAAAATTCATCTCCTTGTCCGCCGGCGTTTTCGTCGAGGAACGATTCCGGGACGAGGGCCGGGCTCTTCTCCTCTTGAGCGCCTCGCGCCGGGGCGAGGCGAGGAAAACCGCCCGCCTGCTCGAGGAATCGGAGGAATTATTCCGCCCGGAACGATTCGCCAAACTGACTCTGGACCCGGCCGATTTGGAGAGGCTGCGCCGCCTCCAGCGGACGTCCGCCGGCTGAGGGGGCGCGGCGGCCGGTTGAATTCGTCCCTCCGACCGGGTAGACTAAGCCTCCGGGAAACATCATGACACAAATCGAATCCGCGAAAAAAGGCCGGGTCACGGCGGAGGCGCGGGCCGTCGCCCGGCTCGAAGGCGTTCCGGTCGAATCGCTTATGGAATCCCTCGCCGCCGGGACCGTCGTCATCCCCCACAATCGCCTCCACCGGCCGTTCCGGCCGGCCGGCATCGGCCACGGCCTCCGGACCAAGGTCAACGTGAACCTCGGCACGTCCCGGGACTTTCCCCATTTGCCGGCCGAGCTTCAAAAAACCCGGATCAGCTTAAAGTACGGAACGGATGCCTTGATGGACCTCAGCACCGGAGGCGACATACGGAAAATCCGCCGGGCGATTCTCAAGGCCGCCCCGATCCCCCTGGGCACGGTCCCGATCTACCAGGCCGCGATCGAGGCCATCGCCCGCCGCGGCACGATCGTCGACATGACCGTCGACGACCTTTTCGCGGCCATCGAGGCCCAAGCCCGAGAGGGCGTGGACTTCATGACCGTCCATTGCGGCCTGACGCTCCGGGCGATCGACCGCCTCCGGGGACAGGGACGGATCGCCGACATCGTCTCCCGCGGCGGCGCGTTCCACGTCGCCTGGTGTCTCCATCACGGCAAGGAAAATCCGCTCTTCGAGCATTTCGACCGTCTCCTCGAAATCGCCCGGCGCCACGACATCACCCTCAGCCTCGGCGACGGCCTCCGTCCCGGATCGATCGCCGACGCCACGGACCGGGCCCAGATCGAGGAGCTTTTGACGCTGGGCGGGCTCGTCCGGCGGGCCCGCCGGGCCGGCGTTCAAGTCATGGTCGAGGGCCCCGGACATGTCCCTCTCGACCAGGTCGAAATGAACGTCAAGCTGGAAAAGCGCCTGTGCGAGGGCGCCCCGTTCTACGTTCTCGGTCCGCTGGTGACCGACATCGCCGCCGGCTACGACCATATCGCCGGGGCCATCGGCGGGGCGATCGCGGCCGCCGCCGGGGCGGATTTCCTCTGCTATGTCACGCCGGCCGAGCACCTGGGCCTCCCCTCGCCCGAGGACGTGCGGGACGGCTTGATCGCCTCCAAGATCGCGGCCCATGCCGCCGACCTGGTCAAGGGCGTTCCCGGCGCCCGGGAGCGGGATGAGCGGATGTCCCGGGCCCGGAAAAAGCTGGACTGGAAGACGCAGGGAAGATGGGCCGTCGATCCGGAAAAGTTCCGGAGCGTCCGGGCGGCCCGGAGGACGCATTCCCCCGCCTGCTCGATGTGCGGGGAATTCTGCGCGATGCGGATCGTTTCGGAATATTTGGGAGGGCGGAGAGCGGCCGATGACTCCCGCTGTTAGGGGGCTTCATTTCGGAACCGCCGGCGTCCCTGATTCGACTCCCCAGGCCTCGACCCTGGCCGCGCTCCCCCACTTGAAATCCATCGGGCTGGACGCCCTGGAGATCGAATTCGTCCGGGGAGTGAAAATCGGATCGGACACGGCGGCCAAGGTCCGCCGACGGGCCGAGGAGCTCGGCATCCTCCTCAGCGCCCACGCGCCGTATTACGTCAATCTCAATTCCCGGGAGATGGGGACCCGGCTTCAAAGCCGCGAGCATCTGCTCCGCTCGGCCCGGATGGGCGCCCTCTGCGGCTGCCGGAGCGTCGTTTTCCACGCCGGCTATTACGGGAGCGCGACGCCCGAGCAGACGTTCGACGTTTTGCGGGAGGCCCTGCGGGAAATCCTCTCCGTCCTGAAATCCGAGCGCAACCCCGTCACCCTCCGGATCGAAACCATGGGCCGGCGGTCCCAGTTCGGCTCGCTCGACGAGGTGGTCTCCCTCTGCCGCGACGTCGAGGGGCTGGCCCCGTGTTTGGATTTTTCGCATCTTCACGCCCGGGAGGGCAAGGCCAACAGCTACATCGAGTTTCACCGGATCCTGAGAAAGGTCGAACGGCGCCTCGGCCGCCAGGCCCTCCGCGACCTTCACGTGCATCTCTCCGGGATCGCTTACAACGACAAGGGCGAGATCAAGCATCTCAACCTGGCCGACGCGGATTTCCGGTACGAGGAATGGATCGCCGTGGTCAACGACATGAACGCCGAGGGCCTGGTCATCTGCGAAAGCCCGGCCCGCGAACACGACGCCGCCGTCCTCAAGCGGCTTTACGAAACCAAGCGCCTGAAATCCTAAGCCGCGGCCGGAACGAGGGGATCATCAGCGGGCGGCGTCCGGATGCCGCTCGAGCCAGGCGGAAAACGATCCGGAGAATTCCGGGGCGGCGGCCGCGGCCGCCGCGTCCAGGAGGCGGAAAAGACCGGCCAGCCCCTCCACCGGCTTCCGCTCCCCGCTCAACAGCAGGTACTCCGGCAGACCGGCGAGAGGCGACGGCGTCCGGGCGGCCGTCACCCGGCCGTCGCGGATTTCACAGCCGCAGATCCATTCGATGAAGGCCCGCCATTCCAGCGGCTGGACGTCGCCGCCGAAGAGCCCCTCGGGCCGGGTCCCGGGACTGAGCAGCTCGACCGAGGCGACGACGGGGCGGTCCGGGTCCGGGATCATGTCCGGTGAAAGATCCTTGAACCGGTAAAAGGAAAAGAGAACGGGCCCCTCCTCGATCACCGCGGTCCGGTTGAAATAATAGCGGAGGTTCTCCTCCAGCCAAAAGTCGGCGAAAACCGTCGCCTCGGCCGGGACGTTTTTTTCAATGAGGCCGGCCCGGGAATAATCGACGCCGCGCGAGGCGTGGGCCGGCAAAACGGCCGCGGTCAGGTTGAAAAGAAAAACGAAAAGGACGACGGCCGCCGCCCCGGACAAAATCAGGCGCCGGGCCTTCCCGCCGCCGGCGGCCTCCCAGCCGTCGGCCGAAATCAAGGCCAAAATCAAGAAGGCCGGCAAAAGAAGGGGAATGGAGAGCTCATATCCGGCCGGGCTGAACCACCACATGAACAGGGCCGTGCCCAAGATCCAGAGAACCAGGGCGATCCGCGCGTTCGCCGCCGGCTTGCGCCGGGCGATCGACCGGAGCACCGGCACGGCCAGTCCGGCGCAGAGCACGCCCGAGACAATCGAGGCCGGGACCAGCAAGAAGCGGGGGATGAAGAGAACGTCCCGGGCGAAGCTGAGAAAGAGCTTGCACAGGCCGAGGAGGGACACGTTGGAGAAGGAGCCCCAGGTGGGATCGGGGTTGAAGGCATAGGACAGGCACCAGCGGACGAATCCCTCCGAAGCCGCCGGACGGGCCGCCGATAAAAACACGGCCGCGTAAGCGCCCAGGACGATCGCCCCGGCGGCCGTGATCAGGCGGCCGGTCCGCCGCGCCTCCCGGGCGCTGAACCGCGGCGTCAGGAGAACCGCCAAGGCCAAAACGAAAAAGACCGCCATCTGGTTGTAAAGGACGGCCAGGACGAAAAAGCCGGTTGCCGCCGTCCGCGCGCCCGGGCCCGGCGGGCCGGGGCGCGGCGAAAGGAGAAAAACGAGGCTGACGGCCAGGCAGCCCAGGGACGGGATGTAAATCTCGACGAAGGTCGCGTACTGCCAGAAACCGAGGGCCGAGAAAAGGGCCAGGGAAAAAACGGCGGCCGCGCCGGTCGAGCCGGTCAGCCGGCGGACAATCGTGAAAAAAGCGGCCAGGGCGGCCAGGGCCCAGAGAATGTTGTGGACCTGGCCGGCGGCGATCGGATCAATCGAGGGAAAGACGGATCGAAGGCCCAGCCAGAATCCGCGGACGACGGCGTTGAACAAAAGATGATGCGGATGAAAGAGGTTCGTCCCCGAACGGACCGCCCGGGCGTATTCGAGGCTGTCTCCGGTCTGGGTCGCGGCCGGGAAAACGATCAGGACGGCCGCGGCGAAGACGATGACCGCGGCCGCGGCGGACAAGGCCCCGGCCGGCGAATCGGATGAACGGCGCAATCCCGCTTTTCCTCCTTGTCGCTTTTCCCCGCGATACCCTCCCGAAAAAACTATCACAACCTCGAGGCGGAATCAATCGGCCGCCGGGATCTGTCGCGTCTCAAGGCGAGGGATGGACCGGCCCGTTCAGAGGGGAAACCCCGCTTGCCGCCGGGATCGTCTTGCCCTATATTGAAAAAGGAAGGGAGAGAAACATGAAGCGCAAGCTCGCCGCCGCCGCTCTCGTCCTGCTGGTCGTCCTCCTTCTCCCCGCCCAGCAGAAGCGCATCTACATCGCCAACGACGACCACACCGATTACCTCTGGGCGGCCGACGCGAATACGTATCGCGACGCCTTCCTGGCCATGCTCGACTATTACCTGGACCAGGCCGAGGCGACCGCCGCCGATCCGGAGCCCTACCGGAACCGGTTCAACGTCGACGGGACGTTTTGGATCCGGACTTATGAAAACAACCGTTCGCCGGCCGAATTCGACCGTTTGGTCCTGCGGATCAAGGACGGCTCGATCGGCGTTCCCATAACCCTCCTCAACCTCTGCTACGGGGCCATGCCGGCCGAAGCGGTCCTGCGGAGCATGTATTACGCCGGGCGGCTTGAGCGGAGATACGGGCTCCGCTTGAAGCTCGCCCTCTCCCAGGAAAACCAAACCCTTCCCCTCGGCCTGGGAACGCTTTTCTCGGGAGCCGGGGCGTCCTTTTTCTGGAAAGGCATCTGCGGCTGCGCCTCGCGCGTCCCCGACGCCTGGGACCGGCCGCTCGACATGTATTGGTGGACCGGGCTGGATGGGAGCCGGATCCTGACGAAATGGAACTCCATGATCCGGGGAAATTATTACGACCTCGGCGGCTACGCCGAAGCCCGGAACCTGCCCGAAGCCGTTTCCTTCGTCACCTCCGACGCCCGTTTCAAAGCCCGCCACCCCTACGACGTCATCGGCATTTTCGGCTACGGCGGGGACGACCTTAAATCCTTCACCGATCAGTTCCCGGCCGCGGCCGAGACCTTGACCACGGCCGACCGCCGGATCATCGTGTCCAACATCAACGATTTTTTCGAGGATTTCGCCGCCGCCCACGGCTCCGGCCTCCCGGCCCAAACCGCCGGCTTCGGGAACGAATGGGACATCCTGAGCGCCTCCCTGGCCGAGGTTTCCGGGCGGGTCAAGCGGGCGACGGAAAAACTCCGGACGGCCGAGGCGATGGCCGCCATGGTCAGCCTCCAGGATTCCTCGTTCATGCGCGGCCGGGAGGGCGCGGGGGAATCGGCTTGGTTCGACCTGGGCTTGTATTACGACCATGACTGGACGGCCGACGGGCCGATCACCCGCGACCAGCGGGCCGCCTGGCAAAGAGAGCGGGCGGCCGGAATCGAATCCTACGTCGACACGCTGGACAAAGACGCCCGGTCCGCCTTGGGCGGAATGATCGAAAAAAGCGGGTCCAACCCTCGGTACTTCGTCTTCAATCCCCTCGGCTGGACCCGGACGGGGGAAGCGGACCTGCCGGCCGGCGCCGCGGAACAATCGGTCCGGGTGATCGATACGTCCACCGGGCTGGAAGCGCCGTCCCAGCGCGTCGTCCTCGACGGCCGGGCTTATCTCCGCGTCTGGACGGAAAACGTCCCCCCCGTCGGATACAAAACGTATGAAATCGCGCCCGGGACGGCCGCGGTTTTCGACGGCCGTCCGACGGCTGGAGGAAACGTCCTGGAAAACGATCGTTACCGGCTGGTTCTGGGGACCAACGGCGCGATTCTCAGCTTGATCGACAAGCGGCGCGGCGGAAGAGAAATGGTTCGGCCGGCCGACGGACGGATGATCAACGACCCCGGCCCCGGCTCCGGGACGATCGAGGCCGAAAACACCGGCAACGTCTCCGCCAGCCTGCGGATCAAATCCTCAAGCCCCCTGGTCCACGAAACCGTCGTCACCCTCTACCGCGACTCCTCCCGGATCGACATCCGGAACGAAATCCGCCAGAACTTCAGCGGTCTCCAGACATGGGATTTCAACGTCAATCTCGACGATCCCCTGCTCCGGCACGAGGAGATCGGGGCGGTTCTCCTGGCCCGCCGGACGGTCGACGGCGGGCATTACTCGCCCAAGGCCGCCCGGACCGATTGGCTCACCCTCAATCATTTCGCCGACCTGTCCGCCGGAGAGACCGGCTTGACCGTGTCGAGCCCCGACCTTTCGTTCGTCCGCCGCGGGACCAGCACGCCGACGTTTCTCGACACGCGGACGCCGCGGATCTCCATCCTGGCCGGAGGCCAAGTGGACGGGCCCGGCCTCGGCATCCCCAGCCAGGGCGGCGACTCCTTTTTCCTCCAGCGCTTCGCCCTGGAGACCCACGGCGCGTTCGACGCGGTCGAGGCGATGCGCTTCGCCCTCGAGCACCAAAATCCCCTGACGGCCGGCGAAGTGACCGGGGGAACGAAATACCCGGCGGCCGCCTTCTCCTTGTTGACCCCGACGGCGCCCGGGGTTTTTATTTGGGCGGTCAAGCCGGCGGAAAACACGGCCCGGGGGGGCATCGTCGTCCGGTTGTGGAACCAGACGGCCGCGGAGACCTCTTTCAGCCTCGGTTTCAACGGCTTCGAGATTCTCAACGCCTCCCGGACGTCCCTGATCGAAACGCCCCTGGAAACGGCCTCGTTTCTGGGCAGCCTTCTTTCCGGGACGGTGCCCGGCTTCGGTTGGAGGGCGTATCACCTCGAGCTGAGCGGGGACGAGGTGATCGGCAAGGGGATCGGGCGGAAAATCATCCGCTGAGATCAAAAAACGAGGAAAAACCCGGCCGAGCCGGAGAGGCCGGAAATCGTCCTCGATCCATCGAAGATCCAGGCGTACCGGGAGTCGAGACGAAAGCCCCATGTCCTCCCCTTCCCCGGCAGGAGGAGGAGGCCCCCTCCCGCGTGAGCCTCGGGATCGAACCGGTCCTTGAAGGCGGGGGCCGGCACCTCGATGACGAAACCATAGCGGGTGATCGAAGAGGCGGCTCCGGCCAGGGAAGCGTCCAGGCCGCCCCCGGCCGAGAGATACGGCCGGACGGCCCCGGAAAACGGCGCCAGGAAAACGCCCAGCGTGACCGAAACATGGGGACCGGCCGTGAGTTCGACAATGTCGCCGTCGGAGGGATCGGTCAGGACGACGGGCGACGTCCCGACGAAGCGGGCGTCGAATTCCGCGCCGAGGGTCCGGCCGAACATCCGGATCAAGGAAAAGCCGGCGAGAATCCCGTTGTGGGCCGGAACGACCGGGAAGTCGTTTTCGCCCAAGACATACTCCTCCGCCTTTCCCGAAGGAAAATGGTGATGGACGCCCCCGTAAACCGTCAGGGAATTCATCCGGTCCCGCGCTTCGGCCGTTCCCCCGGCCGCCAGGAGGGCGGCGGCGAATCCCCAGGCGACGGCCCGGCTTTTCATGGCCGGGATTATATCCCATCCCGCCTCACCTTGAAAGGTGAGGCCGGGCCTCCTATAATCACCCTGGAATTCACCGGCCCGGGGTATTTCGAGCCGCGGGCTTTCCCGATATGCTTTTTCCCGGCCGGTCGGCCCGGCAGTCTATTCAGCCGACACGGGGAGAAATTTCAGCCATGTGCGGATTGGTCGCATTTTTCAATAAGGACAAGCAAGCCGCCGATCCCTCGATTCTCCGCCGGATGGCCGAACGGATCGCCTACCGCGGACCGGACGAGGAGGGCGAGCTCGTCGAAGGCCCCCTCGGGCTCGCCCACAAGCGGCTGGCCGTCATCGATCTCCAGACCGGCCGCCAGCCCATGACCGTTGAGGACGTCACGGTTGTCTTCAACGGGATCATCTACAATTACCTGGAACTCCGCGAAGAGCTCGGCCGCCTCGGCCGGACGTTCACGACCGCCTCGGATACCGAGGTTCTCCTTCACGCCTACCTCGAATTCGGGGCCGATTGCGTCAAGCATTTCAACGGCATGTTCGCCTTCGTCCTTTACGACCGCCGCCTCCGCCGGCTGATGGCCGCCCGGGATCATTTCGGACTCAAACCCCTCTATGTCCACGAGGCCGGCGGCGCCTGGCTTTTCGCCTCGGAAATCAAGGCCCTCCTGGCCCATCCCGGCGTCGCCGCGGCCGTCAACGAGGAAGCGATCCGGGATTACACCGTCTTTCAATACGTTCTCGGCGGAGACACGTTCTTCAAGGACATCCGGAAAATCCCTCCCGGCCGCTATCTGCTGATCGACACGGAATCCGGGGACGTCCGGGAGGAATCCTTTTGGGATCTCGATTTCACCGTCGACACCTACCATACCAAGGAATATTTCCTCGACCGGCTGCGCGGGCTTCTCGAGGACTCCGTCCGCCTTCAGCTTCGGAGCGACGTGCCGGTCGGGACGACCCTCAGCGGAGGCCTCGACTCCAGCCTCGTGACCCTGCTGGCCGCCCGGCAGTCCCCCCAACCCCTCGTCTGCTTCACCGGGGCGTTCCGGGAAAGCTCCGCCTTCGACGAAACGCCCTACGCCCGGGAAGTCGTCCGCCTGGCCGGAGCGGAATCCCGGGAAATCTACCCCAAGATGGAGGATTTCATCGACACCCTCGCCGAGCTCGTCTACCACATGGACGAGCCGGCCGGCGGACCGGGCCTCTTCCCGCAATACATCGTCGCCCGGGAGGCCGCCGGGCGGGTCAAGGTCGTGCTGAACGGACAAGGGGGCGATGAGATTTTCGGAGGCTACACGCGCTATGTCGTCGCCTACCTCGAACAGGCGCTCAAAGGCGCCATCACCGAGACCAACGACGAGGGCGAACACATCGTCACCCTGAAGTCCATCCTGCCGAACCTTCCGGCCCTCCGCAGGTACACGCCCATGCTCCGCCGCTTCTGGCGGGACGGGTTGTTCGACCCGATGGCCGCCCGGTATTTCCGCCTGATCGACCGGAACGCCGGCGACCGGAGCATGTACACGGCCGAGTTCCGGGCCGGTTTCGATGACGACCGGATGTTCGAACGGTTTTGCTCCGTTTTCGATCATCCCCGGACGCTTTCCTATTACAACAAGATGGTCCACTACGACCTCAAGGCCGGCCTGCCGGCCATCCTCCAGGTGGAAGACCGGATGACCATGGCCTGCGGGCTCGAATCCCGCTCGCCCCTTCTCGACCGCCGGCTGGCCGAGCTCGTCGCTTCGATCCCGCCGCGCCTGAAGTTCGAGGGGGGCGATCTCAAGCACATCCTCAAGCTCGCCGCCGGAGACGTTCTCCCGTCGCGCATCCTGGAGCGGAAGGACAAGATGGGATTTCCCGTTCCCCTCCACCTCTGGATTCAAAACGGCCTCCGGGCCTATATCCGCGACATCCTCCTGTCCAAGGCCTGCCGGGAGAGGGGGATTTTCGATCCGGCCGCCGTCGAGCGGCTCATCGAGAATGAGGACGCTTACGGCCGCAAGCTCTGGGGGCTTCTGAACATCGAGCTCTGGCATCTCCGCTTCATCGACCGGCGGGGCGGGACGCCGTGATGAACACCGAAAAGATCGCCGTCGTCGGAGCCGGCGTCGTCGGCATTCCGATGGCCGCCGCCCTGGCCTCCGCGCCTCCCCCGGACGCTTCGGCGAAACCGGCCCGAGTCATCCTGATCCAGCGGAACTCGTCGACGTCGGGATGGAAGGTGGGCGCCATCAACGCCGGCCGGTCCCCGCTGGGCGGCATCGAGCCCGGCCTCGAACCTCTCATCCGCCGGGCGGCGGCCGCCGGAACGCTCCAAGCCACGTCCGATTTCAGCGCCCTCCGGGACGCCGGCGCGATCCTCTTTTGCGTCCAGACGGACAAGCGCGGCCTCGCTCCCGATTACGGCCCGTTGATGGAGGCCGTGTCGGCCACGATCCGCGTCCTCCGGGAAACTCCGGCCGGCCGGCGGACGCTCGTCGTCTTCGAGTCGACCCTGGCCCCGACCACGATGCAGACGGTCATGCGGAAGACGTTCACCGACCACGGACTGGCCGACGGCCGCGACGTCCTTTTAGCCAACAGCCCCAACCGGGTCATGCCGGGTTTTCTCCTGGAGCGGATCCGGACGTCGGACAAGCTCATCGGCGGGCTGCGTTCGGAAACCGCCCCGGCCGTCGCCCGCCTGTACTCCCCCCTCGTCTCCGGCGGCCGCCTTCATCTGACGAATTGCCTGACCGCGGAAACGGTCAAGACGTTCGAGAACGCTTACCGCGACGTCCGGATCGCCTGCGCGGCTGAACTGGTCCGCCTGTGCGACAAGATGGACGTCGATTTTCACGCCCTCCGAGGGGAAGTCAACCGCCGGCTCGCCTGGGAAGACGGCGCTTCGGCCGACGCGGCCTTGGTTCCCGTCGGCGGGCTTCTCGTCCCGACCATCGGCGTGGGCGGCCATTGCCTTCCGAAAGACGGCGTCCTTCTGCTCTGGCGGATGATCGAGGCGGGACAAGACATGTCGGCCAGCCTCTTTCTTCAATCGCGGCGCATCAACGACGCCTCGCCCGCTTGGGCGGCCGATCGTCTCGAGGGTCTCTGGGGCCCGCCGGCCGGGAAAAAAATCGCCCTCCTCGGGACGGCGTACCGCCCGAATTCCGAGGACACCCGCAATTCGCCGGCCCTGGCCTTGGCGGCGGAGCTCGCCGGCCGCGGCGCGGCCGTCGTCCTGCACGACCCCTATGTCCGACCCGTCGACCAGAATCTTGAACGGACCGGGCTGGACGGATCCTTCACCCGCGACCTCGATCACGCCCTGTTCGGCGCGGACGGGGCCGTGATTTGCGCGGCCCACGATTTTTACCGCGAGGAATGGCCGCGGATCCTGCGATCGTTTCCGGGGAAGCCGGCCGTCTTCGACGGCTGTCACCTTCATTCCCGGGCCGAGTCCCCGGATGTCCCGGGACTAGGCAAGGGGCGGGCCGCCCCTCCGCCCGACTTGACCGGCTTCGCCTTGTCCTCTTTCCGGGCGGTCGAAAGAGGCGTCGCCCTGGAAATGGAGGCGTTCGCCGAATTCATCAACGCCGACGCCCCCGACGCCGGGAGCCGTCTCGACCTGAATGAGGCGGGCCGCCTGGCCGCCACGTGCGTCACGGGCTGCCGGCTCGCCGCTCCCGCCCCCGTCGACGCCCTTCCCGTTTTCCAGGGGTCATTCCTCTCGCTGGCCGAAAAAAGCCTGGAGCTCTCCCGGCGCAGGGAAAAGAATAATCCGTGAGCGAGCGGAAGGCGGCCGGGATTTCCTTCGACCTGGATAACCTCTGGTCTTATCTGAAAACCCACGGCGATCCGGGATGGGATACATATCCCTCCTACCTGGACCGCCTCCTGCCCGACGTCCTGGATCTTTTCGGCCGGCGCGGCCTGCGGGTTTCGTTCTTCATCGTCGGCCGCGACGCCGCCCTCGAAAAGAACCGGGCGGTCCTGAAGCTGATCGCCGAGGCCGGCCACGAGGCCGGAAACCATTCGTTCGATCACGAGCCCTGGCTCCATCGCAAAACGAAGCCGGAGATCGAGGCGGAAATCGGCCGGGCTGAAACAGCGATCACCGAGGCGACCGGACTCCGGCCCCGCGGTTTCCGGGGGCCGGGATTCAGCTGGAGCCCGGACTTGATCGAGGTCCTGGCCGCCCGGGGCTATCTCTATGACGCCTCCACGTTTCCGACGTTCATCGGCCCGCTCGGCCGTCTTTATTATTTCGCCCGGTCGAGCCTGTCTGAACGCCAGCGGGAGGAGCGCCGGAAGCTCTTCGGCGGCGCGGCCGAGGGGCTCCGGCCCGTCCGCCCTTATTTCTGGCGCCTGCGGGGCGGGACAACGCTTTTAGAGATCCCCGTCACGACCCTGCCGCTCCTGAAAACGCCGTTCCACTTGAGCTATCTTCTCTACCTCGGGGCGATTTCGCCGGCCGCGATGCGGACGTACCTGCGGACGGCCCTGGCCGCATGCCGGACCTCCCGGACCGGGGTGAGCTTTCTTCTCCATCCCCTCGATTTTCTCGCGGCCGCCGACGCCCCGGGACTCGGCTTTTTCCCGGCCATGAAGCTGGACCGGAGGAAGAAGCGGGCCCTGGTTCTTGACGCCCTCGATATTTTTTCCGAATATTTTGATATTCTACCGCTGGGCGCGTACGCCGAACGGTGCTTCGACGCCCCGGCGGCGCTCCCGAGGAAGGCCCTCCGATGAACGAGACCGACCCGCGTCCGCTGGTTTCCGTGATCTGCCCGGCTTTCAACGAGGCGGCCGTCCTGGAGCGGAACCTGGACCGGCTCGACCGCTATCTCCAAACGCTGACCGATTACCGTTTCGAAATCCTGATCGTCGACGACGGCAGCCGCGACGCCACCGGCGATATCGCCGAGGCTTTCGCCGCCGGGCGCGGCGACGTCCGCGTCTTTCATCATCAATTCAATTTCCGTCTCGGCCAGGTCCTCCGGACCGCCTTCCACGGAAGCCAGGGGGCGATCGTCGTGGTCATCGACGCCGACCTGAGCTACGCCCCGGAGCACATCGGCCGCCTGATCGAAAAGATGAGGACGAGCCGGGCGAAAATCGTCATCGCTTCGCCCTACGCCGAGGGCGGACGGACCGTGGGCATTCCATTTTTGCGCCGGATCCTGAGCCGGACGGCCAACTGGTTCCTCTGCCGGATGGCCACCCGCGACTTCTTTTCCGACAAGCTGACCAACATCACCGGGATGGTCCGGGCCTACGACGGCCCCTTCATCCGGTCGCTGAGCTTGTGGGCCATGGACGTGGACATCAATCCGGAGATCATCAACAAGGCCAAGATTCTCCGGGCCCGGATCGTGGAAATACCGGCCGTGCTCGACTGGACGGAACAGAACGCCCGGGCCGGAGGCCGCCGACGGAGGGTCTCCAATGTCCGGCTGATGCGGAGCGTCATCCAGAGCCTGGTTTCCGGGTTTCTTTTCCGCCCCTTTCTGTTCTACATCGTCCCCGGCTTTCTCCTCTTGATCCTTTCCCTCTATCCGCTGTTCTGGACGCTCCGGCACACGATCCACTTTTACCGGGCCCTGTCCCCCAATGATCTGTCGTTCGCCTTCCGGCTGTCTGAAGCGATCGGCCGGGCTTTCCAAATGGCCCCTCACTCTTTCATCGTCGGCGGCATCGCCCTGCTGGTCGCCATCCAGTTGATCAGTCTCGGCCTCCTCGCCCTTCAAAAAAAGCGCTATTTCGCCGAGCTTTTCTACCTGGCCAGCATCACCTACCGCGATTGCTCCAAGGGGGAAGGCGATCGCATCCACCTCCCCAGCCCCCTGAGGAAGAAATTTTAGGACGAAGCCATGCCGCCCGAGCCGGCCTCCCAGCGCCTGAAAACGATCGCCGTCGTGGGCGGAGGCCTCTCCGGAATCGCCGCCGCCCTGGCTTTGGCGCGCTCGGGCCGTTTCCGGGTGACGTTGTTCGAAAAAGCCGCCGGCTTGGGCGGCCTCTGCGCCCCGGTCTCCATAGCCGGAATCGTCGCCGACCGCTTCTACCACGTGATTTTAGCATCCGACCGGGCCACGATCGCGTTTCTCGCCCATCTTGGCTTGGCCGGAGAGATCGATTGGCGGACGTCCCGGGCCGGCTTTTACGGCCGGGGACGCCTTGTCCCTTTCGCCTCGACCGCTGATTTTCTCCGTTTTCCCTTCCTCTCCCCCGGAGCCAAGCTCCGCTTAGGCTGGGGAATCCTGCGGATCGCCCTGTCCCCGCCGCCCGGCGGAGCGAACGAGCCGGTCGCCCGGGAATGGCTTGACCGCCGCTTCGGCCGGACGGTGACGGAAAATTTTTGGGATCCTCTCCTTCGGAGCAAGCTCGGCGACGCCCGGGAAAAGACGCCCGCCTCTTTCATGGACGCGACCATCAAGCGTCTCTTCGGGGCCCGCCGGGGGGCCGGCGGCCGGGAGCGGATGGGCGCCGTCCGCGGCGGTTACGCGCCGGTTCTCCGGGCCGCCGAAAAAGCCCTTCGGGATTCGGGGGCCCGCCTCCGGCTCGGCGTTCCGGTCCGCTCGGTCGCTCCGGCGGGCGGCGCCCTCGAAATCCAAACCGGGGAGGGGGCCGAAGCCTTTGACCGGGTGCTGCTGGCGGTTCCCCTGCCCGAAGCCCTGCGCCTGGCCGGAGCGCCGGCCGAAGATCCGGCCTGGGCCCGGTTCCGCCGCCTGGAGCATATGGGCCTTGTCTGCCTCCTCCTCGCCCTCCGCAAATCGCTCTCCCCTTATTACCTCGTCAACCTCCTCGACCCCGATCCGCCGTTCACCGGCGTCATCGAAAGCACGAACGTTCTCGGCCCCGAACGCTTCGGCGGACGTCATCTCGTCTACCTGCCCAAGTATGTCGCGTCCGGCGATCCCGCGGCCGGCCTGACGGACGACGGCGTACGGGATCTTTTTCTTCCGTCCCTGCGGCGCATGTTTCCGGACCTGGCCGAAGAAGACATCCTCGAAGCGCAGGTTCATCGCGAACCCCTCTCCCTGCCCCTCCCGGCCTTCGGCCCGCCGCTCCGGACCGGCGGTTTTCATAGTCCCGTTCCAGGCTTGTATATCGGCGGAACAGCCTTCATCAAAGGGGCGACGGTCAACAACGACGCGGCGCTTAAGACCGCGTCCGAAGCCGTCGAAACCATTTTAGGGGAATAAATCATGGGGTTAGAAAGCGTCTTCAGCCTCAAAAAGCGAGGAACGAACGTCCGCACCGAAATCGCCGCCGGGATCACGACCTTCCTGACGATGTGCTACATCGTCTTCGTCAATCCCGCCATTCTAGCCGCGGCCGGCGTCCCGTTCACGGCCGCGACCACGGCCACGGCGATCGGGGCGGCCGTCGTCAGCATCCTGATGGGGCTGGTCACCAACCGCCCCCTGGCCCTGGCCTCGGGGATGGGCTTCAACGCCATGCTGGCCTTTTCCGTCATCGGCTTCCAGCAGGCCCGTGTTCCCTGGCAGGTGGGGATGGCCGTGGTCTTGGCCGAGGGGATCATCATCCTGATCCTCGTTCTTTCGGGGCTCCGCGAAGCCGTGATGAACGCCATTCCCTTAAACCTAAAGCGGGGAATCGGGGCAGGCATCGGGCTCTTCATCGCCGTCCTCGGACTGAACCAGGGCGGCCTCATCCGACCCGCCCCGCTGACCCTGGTCGAAATCGGCGATTTCAGCCAGAAGCACGTCTGGGTGACCCTGGCCGGACTCCTGGCCATCATCTTTTTCTCGGCCATGGGCCGAAAAAGCGCCATCCTGATCGGGCTGGGGGCGGCCGCCATGGCGGCTTTGCTCTTCGGCCTGGTCGAGTGGCCGTCGTCGGTCATCGCTCCTCTCGATTTCTCGACCTTTTTCGCTCCCTTCCATGTCGTCGGCGGAAAAACGGCGCTTGTTCAGATCCTGACCCCGACCTTGCTGGCGGCCGTCTTCTCGCTGATGCTGACCGACTTCTTCGACACCATGGGCTCGGTCGTCGCCATCGCCGACCAGGCCGGCTTCCTGGAAAAGGATGGACGGGTCCCGGGAATCAAGGGAATCCTGGCCGTCGATTCCTTGGGCGCCGCCTTTGGCGGTCTCTTCGGTTCAAGTTCCATTACGACGTATATCGAGTCGGCGGCCGGGGTGGCCCAAGGCGGCCGGAGCGGGCTGATGCCCATCGTCGCCGGCCTTTGTTTCGTCGCCGCGGCGTTCTTTTCCCCCGTCATCGGGATGGTCGGCGGCGGAATCGCCATTCCGGCCGGGGATCACTACGCCCAATTCGCCAAGGCCGGCTTCACTCTCCCCGGCGCCGATTTCCTCGTCTATCCCATTACCGCGGGCGCCTTGATTTTCGTCGGGTTCTTGATGATGCGGATGGTCCGGGAGATCGAGTGGGACCGGTTCGACGAGGCCGTTCCGGCGTTCCTGATCCTGATCGGCATCCCCCTGACCGCGAGCATCAGTCACGGCATCGGCTTCGGGTTCATCGTCTTTACCCTGATCAAGTTCGTTCGGGGCAAGATCCGGGACGTCCATCCGTTGATGATCGTCGTGGCCCTGGCGTTCGCGGCGTTTTACATCTTGGAATCTATTTAGAAATCCGGTCGGGAGCGGGGCCGGAGTCCTCGATCCTGAAGAGAATCGCCGCCGGGCATTCCGCGGCCGCCGGGAAAGCGGCCCTGAGCCGGGCTTCCAATCCCGGCGCCGCATCCAAGACGTCTTTTTCACAGACGAAAAAACGGGCTCCCTTTCGGGCGTAGGCGCGGACCTCATCCGGCGAAATCGCCTCCCGGGGAATGTTCCAGCCCTTGCGGTCCAGCCAGTAGAAAAAATAGGACGCGTTGTAGGCGACCGGCCGGCCCGTCTCGTCCCGGGCCGGTCCGCCGGTCGCCAGGATCAAGTCTCCCTCCGGAATGACGGCGGCAAACGGCGCGGAGCACGAGTAAAGGGAAACGTAGTCCCGGGGATGGAATTCGTGGACGACCAGGACGGCCTCGGCGCCGAAGACAGCCAGCAGGCCGGCGGCCGGAACGATCCCCCGGAACCGGTCCCGGCGGGACGAGAGACGATGTCTGGCCGACCGGGCCGTCACGGCCCCGACGGTCAGGGCCGCCGGGGGGACGGCGATGACGTGATAGTAAGCGGCCCAGGCGTCGCCGACCGTCCGGAGAGCGGCCAGGTAAAAGAGGCCGACCGCTCCCAGCCACCAGAGAATGATCCCCCGCGCTTCCTCCCGCTTTGGGGACAAAAGAAGAGCCCCGAGAAAGAGCACCCCGGCCGGCGTCCAGACGAAAAGGCCTTCCGTCCGGGCGGCGCCGAGGAGAAGCGAAAACAGGGTTCGCGGCGCCCGCAAAAGATCGAGCCCGATCCAATGCGTCTCGTCGCTGAGTCCGAGGGAATTTCCGAAGGACAGGTAGAGCCCGTGGGCATGGGCGTACCAGGCCGCGGCCGGGGCCAGGGCCAGGACGCCAAAGAGCCAGGTCTCCGCCCGGAGGAAGGCCCTCGGCCCTTTCTTCCAGAGAAGCAAGCCGGCGAACAGGATCCCGATATGGACGGCCGGGGCTTTGACCAGGATCGCGGCCGCCGTCGCGGCGATCGAGATCCAATAAGACGGCCGGGCGCCTCCGTCGAGCCAGCGGAGAAAATGAAGAAGCCCGACGAGGAGGAAAAGAAGCATCAATCCTTCGGGTTGGAGGGCGTTGGAGACGCGGACGGCCAAGGGGCTCAAAACGAAAAAGAGAGAGGCCGCCGCGTCCCCGGGAGGCCGGAGAAGGCGCCGGGCCAGGGCGAAAAAGACCAAAAGCATGAGAAGCGAGACGAGCCACGCCAAGCCGCGGCCGATCTCCTCGTGGAGGCCGAAAACCTTGTAAAGCGCGGCCATGGCCCAGGGAAGGACCGGGAGCTCCATCTCGGCGAAGCCCGGACCGTCCCCCCGCCAGTCGATCCGGGGACGGAGGATGTTCATTCCCTCCCGGTGGAAATTCCGGGCGACGGCCGCGTAATCGCATTCCCGCCACGATTCCCGGACGCGGCCGTCGGCCGGCCGAAAGACATCGACGGCCCGGACGGCCGCTCCAAGAAGAAACAGGGCCAGGAAAAGACGGGCGGATGATTTCGGGCCGGGCGGGTTCCGCGGAAACGGACCGGTGGAATTCACGGGGCCATTATACCGAAAAAGGGGAACGGCCGCTTCGGCTGTTTTAAAGCCTCTCCCCCGTCCAACCAATTCATTCTCTTGACAGATTCGGCCGCTCCGGCCTAAACTAATCCACTCTTGATTAATCCTGCCCATCGGAACCTCGTTCAAAGGAGTTGAAAGATGGTCGAAATCCGTTTTCACGGCCGGGGCGGCCAAGGCACGGTCGTCGCCTCGAAAATCCTGGCCGACGCCCTCGCCAAGGAGGGCAACTACGTCCAAGCCTACCCCGAGTTCGGCGTCGAGCGCCGCGGCTCGCCGGTCGTCGCCTTCATCCGCATCGACGGCAAGCCCATCTACGACAAAAGTCGAATCTACGCGCCGGACCATGTCATCGTCGTCGATCCCACGCTGGTCGAGGCCATCGACGTCACCGACGGCCTCAAGGCCGGCGGCCGGATCCTGATCAACAGCGACAAGCCGGCCGAGCATTTCAAATTCCCGGACAAGTTCAAGGTCACCACGATCGACGCGACCAAAATCGCCGTCGCCAACAAGCTCGGCTCCCTGGCCGCGCCGATCGTCAACACGGCGATCGTCGGGGCGGTCATCCGGGTGTTCGGCTTCGCGAAGCTCGAGTCCCTGCTCGGGGCGATCGCCGAGGCGATCGCGATCAAGCCCGAGGCCAACCAGAAAGCCGCCGCCGAGGCGTACGAAGCGGCCGGGGCGATTGTCTGAGGAAAACGGACATGTCTAAAAAAAGAGACGCCAAAAAGATCGTGTACGAATCCGCCCGGGACTTCCCCCAAATGCCCATGTCCCAAGGCTCGATGCTCTGGAACAAGACGGGCTCCTGGCGGAACATCCGGCCGGAGATCCATCTTGAAAAGTGCACCCAGTGCGGGATCTGCTGGAAATTCTGTCCCGACATGTCGATCGTGATCGAGAACGAGTTTCCGGCCGTCGACTACGATTATTGCAAGGGATGCGGGATCTGCGCCGCGGAATGCCCGATGAAATGCATCGTGATGGTGGAGGAACGGAAATGAGAAAAGTCATCATGGGCAATCACGCCCTGTCCTACGGGGCGATGCTCTCCAGAACCCAGGTCATCTCCGCTTACCCGATCACCCCGCAGACCCAGGTCGTCGAGCTGCTTTCGGAGATGTGCGCCGACGGAACGCTCCAAGCGAAGTTCATCAAGGTCGAATCCGAGCATTCGGCCATGGCCGCCTGCATCGGCGCGTCCATCGCCGGGGCCCGGACGTTCACCGCGACATCGGCCCAGGGCCTGGCCCTGATGCATGAATTGCTCCATTGGGCCTCGGGCGGACGGCTGCCGATCGTCATGGGCGACATCAACCGGGCCATGGCCCCCGGCTGGTCGATCTGGACGGATCAGAACGACAGCCTCAGCCAGCGGGACACCGGCTGGATGCAGTTCTACGTCTCGAGCAACCAGGAAGTCGTCGACACCACCATCCAAGCCTTCAAGATCGCCGAAGCGATCGGCATCCCGGCCATGGTCGTCCTCGACGCCTTCGCCCTCTCGCATACCTACGAAGTCGTCGACATTCCCGAGCAGGACAAGGTCGACGCCTACCTCCCCCCCTATAAACCGTACGCCCGGCTGACGCCGGACGCGCCCTGCGCCTTCGACGGCCTGACCGGGCCGGAACATTACTTCGAGCTCCGCTACAAGCTTCAAAAGGACATGGAAAAGGTCCCGGCCCTGTTCGACGAGACGGGCCGGGAGTTTGAGAAGATCTTCGGCCGCCGGCTGGAGGCCGTCGAGCCGTACCTGTGCGACGACGCCGAGATCATTCTCGTCACCTCCGGCACGGCCGGTTTCACCGCCCGGGTCGCGGTCGATGAAATGCGCAAGGAAGGGATCAAGATCGGCAACCTCAGGATCCGGATGTTCCGGCCGTTCCCCTTCGACGCCGTCCGGCGGATCCTGGCCAAGGCGTCTAAGATCGCGGTTCTGGACCGGAACATCTCTTACGGCTATCACGGCATCTTCTGCCAGGAAGTCAAATCGGCCCTGAACGGATCCGGCTCCTCCGCCCCGGTCTTCGGCTTCATCGCCGGGCTGGGCGGCCGCGACATCATGGCCGCCTCCTTCCGCGAGATCGTGGACATCGTCCGCCGTCAGGACAAGCCCGCCGAGGAGATCAACTGGATCGGAGTCAAAAAATGAGCAAACAAAAAAAGATGACGCTGACTCTCCCGACGGAGGAGCTCGTCGGTTCGGGCAATCTCGCCTGCCAGGGGTGCGGGGCCAACCTCGCCCTCCGATACGTCCTCAAGGCCTTCGGCAAGAGGACGGCCATCTGCATTCCGGCCTGCTGCTGGGCCGTCATCGACGGGCCGTTCCCCTATTCCTGTCTGGGCATCCCCGTTTATCACTGCGCGTTCGAGACCGCCGCCTCGACGGCCACCGGCGTCAAGGCCGGCCTGGAAATGATCGGCGACACCGAGACCCAGGTCATCGCCTGGGCCGGCGACGGCGGAACGTTCGACATCGGGATCCAGTCGCTCAGCGCCGCGGCCGAGCGCAATGACGACATCCTCTACGTCTGCTACGACAACGAGGCCTACATGAACACCGGCATTCAGCGCTCCTCGGCCACTCCGACGGGGGCCTGGACGACGACAACGCCGGTCAAATTCCCGAAGGACCAGCCCAAGAAGGACATCGACGCCATTATGGCCGCCCACCGGATTCCTTACCAGGCCACGGCCTCGATCGCCTATCCGGAGGACCTGTACAAGAAAGCCGTCAAGGCCAAGAATATCCGGGGGACGAAGTTCATCCACGTCCTCGCCCCCTGCCCGACCGGTTGGAAAAGCCGTCCCGAGGACGCCGTGAAGCTGGCCCGGCTGGCCGTCCAGACCTCCTATTTCCCGCTTTACGAAGTCGAGGACGGCGAGAAATACACGCTCAACTTCAAGATCCAGAACAAGAAATCGATCGATGAGTATCTCAAGCTCCAGGGCCGGTTCCGCCATCTGAAGCCGGAAGCCATCGCGGCCATCCAGGCCGAAGTTGACCGCAATTGGGACCGCCTCTTGAAAAAAGTGACCGCCCGCTGAACGGAAAGAAGCGATCAAACCAGGGGGGCCGTTCCGGCCCCCCCTTTTTTTCGCCCGGATTTCAAGACCGGGATAAACCGGCGGCCGCTTTCACGGCTTTCCCGCTCCGGCCGGCCGGGTTCTTTGGGCGCCGGCCCGGAGGCTTGATTTTTCCGCCGGCCGGGGATAATATATAATGGTTCGATTATATAAAGGAAATGTAATATGAAAACCATTCTTTCCGCGGCCTTGATCGCCGGAACTCTTCTCTTCTCCGGGACCGGCTGCGCAGCCCAGACGCCCTCCCCAGGGACGCCGGCCCCCGCTTTTTCCGCGACCGACCTCAACGGCGCCGTCCTGGATTCGGCGGTTTACAAGGGGAAAATCCTCATCATCAATTTCTGGGCGACCTGGTGTCCGCCGTGCCGGGCGGAAATCCCCGATTTCGCCGCCTTCTACGAGGAAAACAAGGACAAGGGCCTGGAAATCATCGGCTTTTCCGTCGATGATCTTCCGACCGCCCGGCTCCGGGACTTCGTCGAAAAATTCAAAATGACCTACCCCGTCGCCCTCGCCGACGAGCGCCTGGTCCAGGCGTTCGACCCGGGACCGTACATTCCGACGACGTTCATCATCGACCGGAAAGGATTCATCCGCCACAAGGAAGTCGGAGGCATGGACAAGGCCGCCTTGGCCGGCTGGTTCAAACGCCTATCAGCCGAGTGATCAAAGGACGGCCGCGGCCCCGACGGCCGGTTGCATTCGGGAGAGAGGGGGCATTATACTCAGGAATGGAATGAAACGGCGGCCCCGGAAGCTCTTCCTCATCCTCATCGGACTGATTCCCGCCGCCGTCCTCCCCTTGCCGGGGCAATTCCATCCCGGCCAATACACCGACGAGGCGCCCTTCCGGACCTGGAACTCTTTTCCCTATGCCGGAGCCGCCGCCGCCGGCCGCGGGCATACAGTCTTCGCCTGGGCGACGGACGCCTCGTCCACGTCGGCCAACCCGGCCCTGCTCCTCACCCTTCCCAAGGCAACCGTTGCGCTGGGCGGCTCCTTCCAGTGGGCCACGGCGATGAGATACGGCCCGGTCAATTCAGGCCTGCTGATCGCCTCCTCGCCCATCGGGGGAAGCTCGTTCACCGGCGATCACGCCGTCGTTTCCCTCCGGGCCGGCCGGTTCGCTTTCGCCGCGGGCGTTTTTCTCTCGGAGATTTACGACCGCCCGGGGGCCGAGGTGTACGACAACGAAAACCAAGCCCGTCTCTATACCATCCGCTTCACCCAAACGGGCCTTCTGCGGACCTTCCACTTGGCCGCGGCCTTCCAGCTCTCCCCCCGCCTCGGCCTCGGGGCCGGAGTGAACGCCGCCGCGGGCCGGTTGACGATGGAGCTGATGGAGGACCTCCGCTTTCTGGGCTTCAACTTCACCAGCGCGAAATCCTCCTCGCTGAAGGGACTCTCGATCAACGGCGGGATTTTCTGGGACATCTCGCCCTCGCTTCGGGCGGCCCTGACGTTCCGGTCCCCCTTCACCCTCGAGGCCGGAACCGAAACGGTCGACCGCTACGCGGCCCCGGAGACCGGAACGGAGATCATCATCCGGGGGGAATCAGCCGATTCGTTCAAGCGGCCCCTGGCCGTCGGGGCCGGATTTTCCATCCGGCACAGCGACCGGTTCCGGACGGCGCTCGACGTCGCCTGGACGCGCTGGTCCTCCTACGAAGCCGTCTGGCTGGGAGATGCCCCCGTCCGCGATTTCCGGGATACGGTCCGCGTCTCGGCCGGAGGAGAATTCCTCTCAACGATCCGGATCTTCCGGAAAATAGTTGAGGCCCCCTTCCGCTTCGGCCTGATCTACGATCCCCAGCCGCCCGCCCGGCCGCGCTCGGCGTATTGGGGAATCGCGGCCGGAGCCGGACTGGCGATCGACGGCTTCCGAATCGACCTCGGCGGCTTGATCGGGACGGCCCAGGACGCCGGCGACCGCTTGACGTCGGCCCGGATTTCCCTTTCCTGCGGATATGCCTTTTGAGACGGCCATGAAACGCGCGATTCTCCTGCTTCCGGTCCTGGCCGGAGTCTTCGTCCTTCCCGTATTCGGCGGAACTCCGGACGTTAAAATCGTCAGCGTTCCGCGATCGGCGGCCCTGGCCGAGGCGGCCGTCCGCCTGGACCTGGACCTCCTGGCTGAAATCGAGGGCCGCGTCCTCATCGCCGCCTCGCCCTCGGATCTCCGGAAACTGGCGGAATGCGGCCTTCAGATCGTCGACGAAAGCGTCCTCTTCGCTCCCTCGTCGTCCCCGGCGTCTTCCGTCTATTCCTTCTCGCCCATCGGCGCATACCACACCTACCGGGAGCTCGCCGACGACTTAGCCGCTCTCCAAATCCAGTACCCGGACTTGGCCCGCGTCGTCACGATCGGGACCAGTCTTGAAAACCGCCCGATCCTCGCCCTGAAAGTGAGCGACAATCCCGGTCTCGACGAGGACGAGCCGGCCGTTCTGTTTCTCGGCTGCCATCATGCCCGGGAATGGATCTCGGTCGAAGTCCCGTTCCTTTTCGGCCGCCGTCTCCTCGAACAATACGCCTCCGATCCCGCCGTCCGCCGCCTCGTCGACGAAGCGGAAATCTGGATCGTGCCGATGGTCAATCCCGACGGCCATGACTACAGCGTCCGGGTCTACCGCTATTGGCGGAAAAACCGGCGGGCCGGCGAAGGCGGATTGTTCGGCGTGGACCTGAACCGGAATTACGGGAAGGCCTGGGGATGCGACGACGAGGGCTCGAGCCCCGACCCGGCCTCGGACGTCTATCGCGGGCCGGCGTCTTTTTCCGAGCCGGAAACCCGGGCCGTCCGCGACTTGATTCTCAGCCGCCGCTTCGGCGCCCTGATTTCCTTCCACAGCTATTCGCAACTGCTCCTCTATCCCTGGGGATACACGACGCTTCCGGCCCTCCAGGAATCCCTGCTCAAAAGCCTCGGAACGCGGCTGACGGACCTGATGAGGGCGGTCAACGGACGAGATTATGTCTGCGCCCAGGCCGGCGCGGCCCTCTATCTCACCAATGGCGACACGACGGATTGGGCGTACGCGGCCACGGGGATGCCGGCGTACACGATCGAGCTTCCGCCCCTGGACATTCTTGGCGGCGGATTCTTCAACCGGGAGGAAGACATCGATCCGATTTTCCAGGAAAACCTCCCGGCCATGCTCGCCCTCGTCGATTGGGCGATCGCCCATCCCGATCCCGAGCCGGATCCGGCCGATCCGCCGCGCCGGTCCGGCCGGAAAAAGAATCCGCCCGAACCGGGAATCATCAGACGATGAGCGCCTCCCTCTCCGAAACCTCGGCCGTTTCCTTCCGGGAAGGCGTTCCCTACTGGATCTTCTGGTTTTTGCTCAGCCTGATCGTCCTTCTCCTCTTTTTCATCCTGCTGCGGGACAAGGAGCTCCGGCGACGCTTGAGCCTGAGCCTGGCCGGGACGAAGCGCCGCGTTCTGCGAAAAAGCCTCGAGCTCCGCCTTCTCCGGGAAAAACGAAAAAAGGCCTTTCTCTGCCGGGAGATCGGCCGGACGGTCTGGGGGGAAAAGATCTTCCCGGATGATTTCCGCCCCGCGTTCGACCGGCTGGGGCGGATCGAGAAGGAGATCGCCGCCCGTCATGCCCTCCTCCAGGATCTCTACGACGAGATCCAGAAGGTGAAAACGGGCCCCGGGGAAGACCGGAAAAGGCGGCGGATCCGGGAGCTCGAGCGGAAAAGCAAGGCCGAGCGCCGCCGGCTGAGGGAAAAGGGAAGGGAAAAGTCGCGGGAATACGAGCGCCTCGGTTCCCGGACCGACGAAATGCGGATCGAGCACGACAGCCTCGCCGAATGGTACGTCCGGATCGACAAGGTCAACCGGGCCATCCTGGCCGTCCTGGACCGAATCGAAAAAACCGGTTAGGAAAGGTACAATATCCACGTCATGTCCAAGCCCGAGCTGCTGGTCCACATCTGCTGCGCGCCCGACGCCTCCTATGCCGTTCCCCTGCTCGAGACGGAACACGCGGTGACGGGGTTTTTCTACAACCCCAATATCGAACCGCCGGAAGAATACGAACGGCGGCTGGCGGAAACCCGGAAGCTGGAATCGCTGCTCGGATTTTCCGTCGAGGCCGGCCCTTATGAGCCGGAGCGCTGGCTGGCGATGACCCGGGTTTTCGCCGCCGAGCCGGAAAAGGGGCGCCGCTGCGCCGTCTGCTACGCCCTGCGGCTCGACCGGACGGCCCGGCGGGCGGCGGAGCGGGGATTTTCCGCCTTCGCCACGGTCATGAGCGTCAGCCCCTGGAAGGATGCGCGCCTGATGAACCGGATCGGCCTCCGCCTGGCCCGGAAACACGGCCTCCGCTTCATCGAATCGGATTTCAAGAAAAAAGACGGCTTCCGCCAAAGCGTCGAGATCAGCCGCCGGCTGGGGCTTTACCGCCAGAATTACTGCGGCTGCCGATACAGCTTTCGTCGTCCGGCCGGGCCGGCGGCGCCGGCCCGCGGAGAACAAGCCCCTTGACGCCCCCGGCCGGCTCCGCCTCCTCCGCCCTCCGGATCGACGTCTTCGGCGTCGTCCAGGGAGTCGGCTTCCGACCGTTCGTCGTCCGGCTGGCCCGCCGGTTCGGACTGGCGGGCTGGGTGAAGAACGACGCCCGCGGCGTCCAGATCCACGTCGAAGGCGGGACGCGGAGCCTCCGCGGGCGATTCGCCGAGGCCGTGGAGGCCGAACGGCCGAAGCTGGCCCGCGTCGAGCGCCTCACCCGCCGGGCCGTTCCGGCCCGGGGATACAAGGACTTCAAAGTCCGCTCGTCCGGCCGGGGCGGGGGCTTCGTCTTCATCTCCCCGGACATATCCATCTGTCCGGCCTGCCGGGAGGACATCCGCGATCCCGCCAACCGGCGCTTCGCCTATCCGTTCACGAACTGCACCGATTGCGGGCCGCGCTACACCATCGTTCTCGGGCTGCCATACGACCGGCCCAGGACGACGATGGCCGGGTTTCCCCTCTGCCCGGACTGCCGACGCGAATACCACGACCCGCTCGACCGCCGCTACCACGCCCAGCCGATCGCCTGCCCCGTCTGCGGACCCGCGGTGGCCCTGCGCGATGTCCGGAAGGGAACGACGGTCCCCGGCGGCATCGACGAAGCGGCCGCCCTTCTCCGCCGGGGAAAAATCCTGGCCATCAAGGGGCTCGGGGGATTCCACCTGGCCTGCGATCCGACCTCGGCCGCGGCCGTTGCCCGCCTCCGGCGGGTCAAGAAACGGACGTCCAAGCCGCTGGCCTTGATGGTCCGGGACCTGGCCGCGGCCCGCCGGATCGCCCGGATCACGGCGGCCGAGGCGGCCGCCCTGGAATCCGACCGCCGGCCGATCGTTCTCGTCGGGAAAAAAATCGAGCTCCGCGGCCTCGCCCCCGGTTTGAAGGAATACGGGGTCATGCTCCCTTACACGCCCCTCCACGTGCTCCTTCTCGACCGGATCGAGATGATCGTCGCGACAAGCTCCAACCCGAAAGACGCGCCCATCATCAAGGACGAATCCGAGGGGTTTTCCGAAATGTGCGATTACCTCCTGACCCATGACCGCCCCATCCACATGCGGGCGGACGATTCGGTCGTCCGGGTCGCCGGGACGTCGCCGGTGTTCCTCCGGCGGGCCCGGGGATACGTCCCGGAGCCGCAGCCCGCGCCCGAGGGACTCTCCGGCCGTCCGCCGGTCCTCGCCTTGGGGGCGGAGCTCAAGAACACCATCTCGGTCTTCAAGAACGGCTACGTCGTCACGAGCCAGTTCCTGGGCGACTTGGATGAATACCGCAACCGGATGTACTTCGAGGAAACCCTCGCCCACCTGACCGGCCTGTTCGGCGTCAAGCCCGCCTGCGTCGTCTCCGACCTTCACCCCGATTTTCACACGACCCGGATGGCCGAGCGGACCGGCCTTCCCCATTTCCGCGTCCAGCATCACCACGCCCACGTCCTGGCCGTCCTTCTCGAACACGGCCTGGGACCGGGAAGCCGGGTCCTGGGAATCATCTGGGACGGGTACGGATACGGAGCGGACGGCCGGGCCTGGGGCGGGGAATTCCTGGCCGCCGGCTACGCGGGATTCGAGCGGTACGCCCGGTTCGAGCCTAAGCCTCTGCCGGGCGGAGACCTGGCCGCCCGCGAGCCGTGGCGCATGGCTCTCTCTTATCTTTGGGCTCCCGGGATGAAGGCGGTTCCGGCGATCCCCTCGCTGCGGGGGATCGACCGGGAGCGCCTCCGGGCCGTTTGGAGGATGATCGAGGTCGGGACGCATGCTCCTTCGGCGTCAAGCTGCGGCCGGTTGTTCGACGCCGTTTCCGCTCTCGCCGGCTTGGCCCCTCTCCGCAACGAATACGAGGCCGAGGCGGCCGTCCGGCTGGAGGCGGCGGCGGCTCCCGGGCGGGCCCGGCCGTATGCTTTCACGTTGACGGACGGCAGCCCGAAAACGCTCTCCTTCGGGCCGATGATCGAGGAAATCGCCGCCGGCATCCGGCGCGGCGAGTCCCCCTCCGTCATTTCCGCCCGCTTTCATGAAACTTTGGCCGCGGCCGCGGTCGAAACAGCCCGGGCCGCCCGCCGGGACCTCGGACTGCGGACGGTTGCTCTCGGAGGAGGGGTTTTTTGCAACCGGCGGCTTCTCGGCCGCATCGAGGCGCGGCTCGCCGGAGCGGGATTCACCGTCCTCCGGCCGCGACGCTATTCGCCTAACGACGAGTCCATCTCGGTCGGGCAGACGGCCTACGCTCTCGCCCGGCTCAATCCCGTAAGTTGAATCCCAAGGCTTCCACGGCCGATCCGCCGGTTTTCTCTTCCTGGGATCCCTCCGGGACGGGCGGCCGACGGCCGGTTTTGATTTTCAATCCCCCCGTCACCGAGAAGACGAAATTAAGGACCGCCGCCGCCAGGAAAGAAACGGCCCCGAGAAAGACAAAGCCTGCGGCTCCGCCCAGGAGACCGAGAAAGACGGCGCCCAGGAGCTTTCCCTGCTGCTCCGCTAATCCGGACGGTAGAAAGTCGGAGAAAGAGCCCGTGGCCCCGGCGAAGGCTCCCAGGAATATGCCCAAGACGGTTCCAAACAGACCGCCGTTGAGAAAAGCCGATCCCAAGCGGATGCTTTTCGCGATGAATAAGCCCTCTTCCGGATCTTCCTTCATCAGCTTGATCGACTTGAGGGACGGAACCCCCTCGGGCTCCTGATTGCAGCGGGGGCAGGTCTGGAACGGCTTGGTCAGCGGGCCGCCGCACGTCGGGCAGATAGTCGGCTCCTCTCCCCTGGTTCCGCCGCAGCGGGCGCAGACCTCGGTTTCGAGATCGTTTTCGAAGCCGCAGAAGACACAGATCATCTTGTCTTTTTGGCTCGGCGGATCGCCCGCGATCCAATCCTTGCCATCGAAGTAATACCACTTGCCGGTTTGAAAGCCGATGGTCCAAAACCGGCCTTTTTCGTCCTTGAGACGCAGCTTTTTGATCTCCTCGATGAAGCTTTGCTTGGAGATTTCGCCGCTCTGGAAGCGCTTTTTCAAGCTCTCAAAAGACTCTTGGACGCCTTGAAAAGTCATTTCCATTTTTTCCTCGCCTCCCGCGGCTTTTCGATCATGCAAATCCTTGATTTCCATTGTTTTATAAGTCATTCATAATAAATAATTTAGCGTTTATGACGAAATCTTGTGCAAACGGTCGTAACTCCTTGGATTCTCCGTTCTTGGGTCCCGCAGCATCCGGTTTTTTTCACACGTTTTCCACATAATTTGTGAAAATTTTCGACCCGTTTCAAGGCCATAACGACCTCGCCATTTGGATCACATTATAATCCTGAACGGGAGCGGGAATGAAGGAGAGGAGGAAGACCGCTAAAAGGACGAACGCCAGGACGGTCCGGGCTGTTCCCAGGGGTTCATGCTCATCGATGACCCTGGGATGCCGGAGACCCAGGATCAGAAGAAGGAAAAACCAGATCAGCCATCCGGCCCAAACGAGGAAACCCATGACGAGAAGCGCCCCCATGACGATGTTCGAGATCCTCCGGTTCCGCGAGCCGAAAACGGCGTAGGCGATATGCCCCCCGTCGAGCTGTCCCAACGGCAGAAGGTTGAGGGCCGTGACCAGGATCCCGACCCAGCCGGCGAACGCGACCGGATGGAGGACCACGTCCGTTCCCGGGCCGGCGTCCCGGAGAAACAACAAGCCGGCCAGGCGGAGCAGCAGCGGTTCACCAAAGACGATCGCCTCCTCGCGGGGAAAAGAGGGAACGATCCGGGACATCGCCAGGCCGGCGAAGACGGCCGGCACCGCTAAGACGAAACCGGCCAGCGGCCCGGCCGCGCCGATATCGAACAACCGGCGTTTCCAATGGATCGGGGAACGGATCTTGATGAACGCCCCCAGCGTGCCGATCAAGCTCGGCGCCGGAATGAAAAAAGGGAGGGTCGCCGAGAGGCCGTAGCGCCGGCAGGCCAGATAATGGCCCAGCTCGTGGGCCAGGAGGATGGCCATCAGGACGGCTGCGTAGGCCGCGCTCAAAAGAATGATCCGGGGGTTCCGGAAGGCGTCCGCCGGGGGCCGGAAGGCCGGGTCGGCGGCAAAGGCCGGGGCGTAAAGAAAATTCAGGCTCCAGGACAGGCCGACGAAAAAAGTCGAGCCGAGCGTCAGGAGGAAGAGGAGGAGATTGATCCAGGGACGGTCCTGGGCGAAAAAAGAAAAGCGCCTCCGGGCCGGGGCCGGAGCGGACGGCGGGGACAGCGGAGGAACCGGCTCGGAGGAAAGACTCATGCGCCTCTTAAAAAAAACAGGAGTGAGAACCCCACTCCTGTTTCAATCGACAATCGGCCGGGAATCAGCCGTGAAGCTTTTTGTACTTGGCTTCAAGGGCCTCCTTCGATTCGACATGGTCGGGGTCGGGGACGCACGCCGCGACCGGGCAGACGGCCGCGCACTGCGATTCGGGATGACTGCCGACGCACTCGGTGCATTTCTCGGGATCGATGACATAAATCGTGTCGCCGGCCGCGATGGCCTGGTTAGGGCACTCAGGCTCGCACGCGCCGCAGTTGATGCATTCTTCGGTGATCTTAAAAGCCATCGGGTTTCCTCCTCGGTATAATGAGATATGAATTATAGCCCATTCGGGCTCGAATTCAAGGCCGCCGCTCCGGGTTTTCCCTCCATCCGGACGGCCTTGAGGGATGCTTCGTAGCCGTAATAGCTCTGGGGATATTCGGTTTGGAGCTTTTTGTACAGGGCCACGGCTTCGGCTTCCTTTCCCTTGAGCTCCAGCGCCTCCGCTTGGCGGAAGAGGACGGAATCCAGGAGATAATCCTTGGGATTCTCCTCGACGATCTTGGCCAGGATCGCCAAGGAGCCGTCGAGGTCGCCCTTGGCCAGGGCGATTTCGGCCTGGAGGCTTTTGACCTGGTAATACTGGAAATCCCGGCCGGCGTCCTTGATCGAGGAAAGAGCGGCTTCCGCCTTATCGGGACGGCCTTGTTCCATCCAGTATGTCGCCAGGCTGAGAGAAGCGAGGCGGCCGGATTTCCCTTTCCCGGCCAGGGCTTCGAGCTTAGCCGCGTTTTCCGGGACCTTGGGGAGATCGGCCCGGAGAGCCAGAATTTCGCTGACCGTCCGGCTCCGGCTTTTTGCCTGCTCTGCCCGGATGATCCGCAGGCCGGCGAAAACGACGCCCAGGGCGAGGATCAAAAGACCGGCCAGGACGATCTGGCTGCGCCATTTCCGGAAAAAAGCCACGACTCCTTGTATGCCGTGGACGAGCTGATCTGTCTTCAAGTGACGCCGTTCGGTCCCTTTCATGGCGATGATTCCTTTCGTTGGATCGCGATCCTCAAAGAGCCCATTTTTTACCACATCCGGCCGTAAAAGAAAAGGCGGACCCAGCCCGTCAGGGAAACAGGCGCCGGGTTAATTCCGCCAGGCGGGCGGCGTAATCGTCCAGGCTTTTCAGGTCGCGGGGACCGGGCGCGCCGACGGCGGCCGGGCCGTAGTGATCTCCCTTGGAATCCCCTTGGATGATCATCCCGTGAATCAGCAAAGCCTTCAGGATGTCGATCACGGCGGTTTCCTTCCCGCCCGACGGATTCCCGGAGGAGGCGAAGGCGCCGCCCACCTTGCCCCGAAGCTTCCCGTGATGCTTGACGCTTTCATCCAGGAGCTTTTTAACCGGCCAGGCCATGGTCCCGTAGTACACGGGGGATCCGATGAGGATGAGATCATACGCCAACAAGTCGGAGGGCTCGGCCTCCCCGGCCTTTTTCAAATCGGCCGGCAGGCCGGCTTTCGTCAAGGCCCCGGCGAGCCGGACGGCCATCTTTTCCGTGTTTCCCGTACGGGAATAATAAACGACCAGCGCTTTGGCCATGGACGCCTCCGAAGACGGTATGATAGCATGAACGCCGGCGCCCCGCTCGACCAGGAAAAAAAGAGGGAACATGCGACTCACCGCCGCCGTCTTGAGCCTCGTCGGCTTCGTTCTTCCTTGCGCCGGGCCGCCCTACAAGGATCCGCGGCTCCCCGTGGAGGAAAGGGTACGGGATCTCCTCGCCCGGATGACGCCCCGGGAAAAATTCCGCCAGCTGTTCATGATTCCCGGCTCGCTCGATTCCGGGACCGAGCTCCTGAAGGACGGGATCTTCGGCCTCCAGGTCGAGGCGGCGGAATCGGCCGTCGAAACGGCCCGAAAGATCAATGAAATCCAACGGTTTTTCCGGGACCGCACCCGGCTCGGGATCCCGATCATTCCCTTCGAAGAAGCCCTTCACGGGCTGGTTCATCCGGGGGCCACGGCTTTTCCCCAGGCGATCGGCTTGGCCGCGACGTTCGATCCGGAGCTGACGGGCCGGGTGGCCGCGGCCATCGCCCGGGAAGCCAGGACGCGCGGCATCCGGCAGGTTCTCTCCCCCGTCGTGAACATCGCCGACGACGTCCGCTGGGGACGCGTCGAGGAAACCTACGGCGAGGATCCCTTTCTCGCGGCCGAAATGGGCCGGGCCTTCGTCGCCGCCTTCGAGCGGGAGGGCGTAATCACAACGCCGAAACACCTTCTGGCCAATTCCGGAGCGGGCGGCCGGGACAGTTATCCGATCCATTGGAACGAGCGCCTTCTGCGCGAGCTCTACCTCCCGCCGTTTGAGGCTTGTCTCCGGCGGGGCGGATCGCGGTCGGTCATGACGGCTTATAATTCCCTCGACGGGCGGCCGGCTTCGGCCCAGGACCGGCTGCTCAACCGGCTGCTCAAGACGGAATGGGGCTTTCAGGGATTCATCGTCTCCGACGCGGCCGCCGTCGGCGGGGCGACGGTTCTTCACGGCACGGCCCGGGATTATTCCGACGCCGCCGTCCAGGCCTTGGCCGCCGGCCTGGACGTGATTTTTCAAACCCGCCTCGACCAGGAAGATCTTTTTATTCCACCGTTTCTCGACGGAACCATCGACCAGGCCGTGATCGACAAAGCCGTCGCCCGGGTTCTCCGGGCGAAATTCGAAGCCGGCCTCTTCGACGATCCGTGCGTCGATCCGAAAGCCGCCGGCGAGTGGAACGGGCATCCCTCGCACCGCGCCTTGGCCTTGGAAGCCGCCCGGAAATCGATCGTCCTGTTGAAAAACGAAGGCCGCGTCCTGCCCCTGCGGACCGATTTCAAGTCGCTCGCCGTCCTCGGACCGGACGCGGCCGAAGCCCGACTGGGAGGATACAGCCGGCCGGGGAACGGAGTGATCTCCGTCCTCGACGGGATCCGGGCGAAAATCGGGAAAACGACCGAGATCCGCCACGCCCGGGGCTGCGGCCGGGAGAACATCGCGTTCGCGGCCGTCCCGCCGGCGGTCCTCTCCTGCGAGCTCGACGGGAGGACCGAAGAAGGGCTCCGGGGCGAATATTTCGACAACACCGCTCTCCGCGGATCCCCGGTGCTCGTCCGGGCCGATCCGCAAATCCAGTTCCAGTGGACGCTCGGCTCGCCCGATCCGGAGAATCTCGAATCCGGCGATTTCTCCGTCCGCTGGAGCGGCCGCCTGACCGCTCCCGAATCGGGGCGCTTCCGGATCGGGGTCGACGGAGACGACGGATACCGCCTGTTTTTCGACGGACGCCTCCTGATCGACAACTGGATCAAGCGCACCCGGCGGACGCTCACAGCCGAAGTCGAGCTCGAACGCGGACGGGCCTATGACATCCGTCTCGAATACTTTGAGTCCGAGGGAGGGACGATCTTCAACCTGGTTTGGAACGTCGGGATCCCCGGCGGCGGCGACCTGGAAATGGAGGAAGCGGTCCGGGCGGCGGCCTCGGCCGAGGCGGCCGTCATCGTGGCCGGAATCGAGGAAGGCGAGTTCCGCGACCGGGCCCGTTTGGGCCTCCCCGGGCGGCAGGAAGAGCTGATCCGGCGAGTCGCGGCCGCCGGCCGGCCGACGATCGTCGTCCTGATCGGCGGAAGCGCGATCACGATGAGCGGCTGGCTCGACGACGTGCCTGGGGTCGTCGCCGCCTGGTATCCGGGCGAAGCCGGGGGCGCGGCCGTGGCCGACGTGCTCTTCGGCGAGGCCGACCCGGCCGGGCGGCTCCCGGTGACCTTCCCGGTGTTTGAGGGACAGCTGCCGCTCGCTTACAACCACAAGCCCACCGGCCGCGGAGACGATTACCTGGATTTGACCGGCCGGCCTCTTTTCCCTTTCGGCTTCGGGTCGAGCTACACGGAATTCGCCTACGACGGCCTGGACATCGACAAAAACGAGATCTCCCCCGGCGGGACGGCCGCGGTCTCCTGCCGGGTCACGAATACCGGCTCGCGGGCCGGCGAGGAGGTCGTCCAGCTCTACGTCCGGGACGTTCTGGCCACGGTCGCCCGTCCGATCAAGGAATTGAAGGGATTCCGGCGGATTTTCCTCCGTCCGGGCGAGACGAAAAACGTCCGCTTCGATGTCGGGCCCGAGACGCTGGCCATGCTCGACGCCCGCCTGAAAAAGACGATCGAACCCGGGGATTTCCAGATAATGATCGGATCCTCCAGCGCCGACATCCGGCTGCGCGGGATCTTGACGGTAAAATAGGCGGGAACGCCCGGCGGCTTACAGCCCGCCCGCCTTGAACGTATCGCCCTGGGTGATGTCGCCGGTCTGGAATCCCTTGGAGAACCACCGAACCCGCTGTTCGGACGTCCCGTGGGTGAACGCGTCGGGGACGACGTATCCCTGCGTCTGCCTCATGATCCGGTCGTCGCCGACCGCGGCGGCCGCGTTCATCGCTTCCTCGATATCCCCTTCCTCGAGAAGGCCGGCGGTCCGGTCGGCGTAGTAGGCCCAGACGCCGGCCAGGAAATCAGCCTGGAGCTCGAGGCGGACCATGAGGCGGTTGAACTCCTCCTCCTCCAGCCGGTTCCGCTGGGCCATGACTTTGTCCGTGATCCCGAGCAGGTTTTGGACATGGTGGCCGATTTCGTGGGCGATGACGTAGGCCAGGGCGAAATCGCCCCCGGCTTCGAGACGGTCCTGCATTTGCTTGAAAAAGTCGAGATCGATGTAGACCCGTTCGTCCCCGGGACAATAAAACGGTCCGGAGGCGGCGCCGGCGAAGCCGCAAGCCGAGGAGATCCGTTCCGAAAAAAGAACGAGCTTCGGCTCCCGGTAGGAGCGCCCGGCTTCCTGAAAGAGCCGGTTCCAGACGTCCTCGGTTTCAGCCAGGACGACGCCGACGAACCGGCCTTCCTGGATTTCCTCCTCGGTGAGGGGACGGGTTTCCCCTGCCCCCGTTTCCATCCCTCCCTGCTCCAAGATCCGGGTCGCGTCTTCCGGATTGCCGCCGAGAAGAGCGAACAGAATGACCAGGATGATGCCGCCGATGCCCCCGCCGACGGCCACTTGTTTGCCGCCGATTCTCCGCCGATCCTCCACGTTGCCGCTGATCCTCCGGTCCCGCCACTTCATGCGCGCCTTCCTTATCCCGATTTCCAGGAGCCGACCCGGCCCCGCTCTCCGCAATTGATAATTATACCGCAATCCGGTTCGAAAACGAGCCGCCGCCGCGACGAAAAGGATCGCCCTCCGCCTTTTCCGGGAGGATTGACTTCCCCTCCGGGCCGTCGTATTTTATCCTCAAGAAACGGGAAAGCCCGTAGTGTTTTTTCTCCTCTGACCGGATTGAGGCCCGGGAAAGGATGGCCGGAGATCTTGAGGCGGGGAGGCTTTCTTTTCCATTCCACTCTTCCGTCGACATCGATCATCCGCCTTCATTCCCCTTCGCTTTTTTTTTCATCGAAAAGGAGGGAACCATGAAAAAAGGAGTCGTTTGGGGTTTTCTGGGATTGGCGTTTTTGGCCGGATCGGTTTCGGCCGGCGGCCAAGGACCGGTCGCCGTCTCGCCCGGAGCCGAAAGCGGCGAAGCGGTGGTCCGGCAAGCCTGCCCGACGTTCAGCTGGACGTCCGTGCCCTGGGCCCTGACCTACAAGGTCGCGGTTTTCGAGGCGCGGGGGGGAGGAATCGTTCGGACATATGAAGCCATGGCCGCCCAGGCCGCGCCCGTCCTCGTCAAGGAGATCCCCGGGCAGGCGTTCTCCTGGACGCCGTCGGCCGATGAAGCCCTCCTCAACGGGGGACGCTATGTCTGGTACATCGGGGCGATGGTCAATGCCGCCCAGGGGAGTTGGTCGGAAGGCCGGGCGTTCGTCGTCGCCGAGGGGCCGGGCTGGGGCGTGGTCTCGGAGCCGCCGACGGGCGGGGAGCGGGTGAAAGCCGCGGAATCCGCCCTGGGAAGCGGAAAGGCGGATTTGACAGGGACTGCGAAAGGAGAATTCAACCTGGCGGTGGATTTCCGGCCGCAGGATTGGATCGGCGTCGAAGGGACGGAAGGAGCCTCCAACACGCTCTACGGCCTGGAAGCCGGCTTTGGGATCACGACCGGGGTGAATAATTCCTTTTTCGGCCGGCAGGCCGGGTACGCCAACACATCCGGGTACGCCAATACGTCCGTCGGGCGGGCCGCGGGAAAATTGAATAAAACCGGATGGGAAAACACGTACATCGGATTCCAGGCCGGCAATAAAAGCACGGCTGACGAAAACGTTTTCGTCGGAGCCCGGGCCGGCTTGGAGAATCTCTCCGGATCGGACAATTGCTTCGTGGGGCATGAAGCCGGGTTCAAGAACGTGTCCGGGCAGGGGAACTCGTTTTTCGGCTTTCAAAGCGGCTACGGCAATGACGGAAGCTGGAACACGGTCGTCGGAGCCTATGCCGGGTATGCCATCACCCGGGGAATGGACAACGTCTTCATCGGCGGGAGCTCGGGGGAACAAAACAGCGGCAACGACAACGTCTTTATCGGGAAAGAAACGGGCCGCTTGAACAACAGCGGATACGGAAATGTCTTCATCGGCAATTGCGCCGGATACAACGAATTGGGAGCCAACAAGCTGTACATTGAAAACACCCCGTCAACCACTCCCCTGATCTACGGTGACTTTTCCAGCGATAAGCTGAGATTCAACGGCGCCGTCGGAATCAAAAAAACGCCCTCCTATTTGCTGGAAGTCGGGACAAACGGAGCCTTTTGCAACGGCGGAGTCTGGGTCGACGGCTCCAGCCGGGAGTTCAAGGAAAACATCGAAACCCTGCCGGCCGGAGAAGCCGAGGCCGCTTTCGACAAGCTCGAGCCGGTCAAATTCCAATATCGGGAAAGCGACGGTGAAACCTACATCGGATTCATCGCCGAGGACGTCCCCGAGCTGGTCGCGATGAACGACCGAAAGGGTCTGAACGCCATGGACCTGGTCGCCGTCCTGACCAAGGTCGTCCAAGAGCAGCGGTCGGCCCTTCGGGAACAACACCGGGAAATCCTCGCCCTGCGGGAGGATATCGCGAAGCTCAAGGAGGACATCCACCGGGAAAAATGAAATGCGCCCGCTTAGTTTCTAAGGAGGAAGATTTTTACAAAATGAAAGTTAAAATCAAGTAATACGTTGATATATTTATAAATATGGCCGTTTTTTCACTTGTCATCGGCGGAAATATCCATTAACATGCTTTCAGTAGGGCGGGAAGTTGACAGGGAACGCATCATGAGCCGAACCGTTGTCCCTGACTGTCAAGTTATTTTCAAAATTATTGTTTCGAATGTTAAAGGGTTGATATGGGTTAAATCAAGCCGATGTCGCACGACTTGCTGGGAGACGGATTTTGCATGTTTCAAAAACTAAAAGCGTTTTTTTTCTTTGTAAAATGTTTTGGGTAAAGCATAAGTATTAAATTGCAGGGAATTCCGGGCTTACTCGGCTCGGCCTTAATAACTCTATGGAGGAGGTTTCGATGATTCCAAAACGTGTAGACGAGCGATTGATTAAAAGTGTCCCCAGATTCCAACAGGTTTTAAAAACGGCGAAAGACAGAGACGTCAACGAAACCGATACCCTCTCCATTATTAAAGATATCTTTGCAGAAATATTCGGTTACGATAAATACATGGATCTCACGTCTGAATATTCCGTACGAGGTACTTTTTGCGATCTCGCAATAAAGTTCGATAATAAAATCGAATTTCTCGTTGAAGCTAAGGCTATCGGAATTGACCTTAAAGATTCTCATCTTCGGCAGGCCCTGGACTATTGCGCAAATAGCGGAGTTCAATGGGCAATTCTGACGAATGGAGCATCTTGGTGTATCTACAAAATTAAATTTGAGCAACCGATTGGCGCGGACCTGATTTGTTCGTTCAATCTTATCGATTTGGATGTCAAGAACGAAGAGATCCGGGAAAAGCTCTATATCGTGTGCAAGGAGGGTCTCGCTAAAGACGCTCGCGAAGAATTCCATGAGAAATTCCTCACGATAAACCGGTTTCTTCTCGGAGCTTTGATCTGTTCTGATGAGATCATTTTTCATATTCGGCGAGAATTAAGGAAAATATCAGGGGGCGTGCTCGCTTCTTCCGAAGAAATATTGAAAGTGCTTTCCGGAGAAGTATTAAAGCGGGATGTCCTTGAAGGCGACGAAGCAATAAAAGCACTAAGCCGCATCAAAAAATATTACAGCAAAATCGCTAAAAGAACTAAAGAACCTGATGATGAGAATAACATTGAAAAGGAAACAGAGGATTCATCTATCCCTGCGCCTCAAGATACACAAGAAACAAAGAAATAATATTTAAACTTCATTTTGACGTTTTCAGGAAAGTACAGGAATGATCGAAAGCGATCCCGACAACTGCCATAGGTATCAGATGTCAAAGAAAAGCAATTGCTTTGCCGCTGACAGCACTACGGCTGGGACAAAATAATGAGATGATAGCTACCGTCTGGAAAAATTCCTCATGAAGAGGATTATGATCAGCGCAAAGGAGAAAGAATGAATTCAAAAATTGAAATATGGGATGCGACCGGCTAGTGTACAGTGATGGTTGCAATTTGGCATAGGAGGCGGGCCATCGATGGGCATCGAGAACATCTCGGCGGCCCAGGTCTCGGAGTTCAACCGGGAACTGGACGGCCAGGTCGAAGCCTTTCGCTCGCGGTCCCTGGAGGAAGAATACGCGGTCATCTGGATCGACGCTCTCTACCAGAAGGTCCGGGTCGAAGGACGAGTCGTTTCCGTGGCGGTGATGATCGCCTGCGGGGTGAACCAGTCCGGAAATCGCGAAATCCTGGCTGTGGAGCCGATGTTTGACGAATCCGAGGACAGCCGGCGCTTGTTTTTCCAAAATCTCAAGAAACGGGGAATGAAACGGACGGCTCTGGTTGTTTCCGACGCTCACGCGGGTATCCAAGCCGCAGTTCGAAAGGAATGGCTGGGGGCTTCCTGGCAAAGTTGTGAAGACACTTCATGCGAAACATCGGAGCCCAGGTGCCCCATCGGGAGAAAGTGCGCTTCGCGGCTGATTTAAAACAGATCTGGTTTGAGCCGGATAAAAAGAGCGCCCGGCGGGCGGCGGCTGCTTTGATCGACGACTACGAAAAGCGTTTTCCCGAGGCGATTCGGTGCCTGGAAGAAGGACTGGACGACTCCCTCTCATTCTATGATTTCCCGGACATCGACAAGAAACGCATCGCCTCGACCAACGGCCAGGAGCCGTTGAATCGCGAGATCCGCCGGCGAAGCCGGGTCGTCGGCGTTTTTTCATCCGTCGAGTCCTATATCAGACTTACGATCTGCTACCTGGTCGAATATACGGAGGACTGGAGCGGGGAGCGAAGCTATATCCGGGAGGATAAGATCATCGGATCCTTGGAAAAGTTCCACGAGCTGACGAGTCAAATCGCATGCTGAAGAGAGTTACGATGGCCCCCATTTTGCAAACATCCGTTGACACGGCCCAAGAGAGAGGAAGTGTGCTTAAAAAGAGACATAAAAAGACATAAATCAGCTAACCCAAAAAATAGAAACATCCTTCTATCTAACAGATAATAATAGCAATATGAAATGCGCCTGGCCCGGCTCGAACGGGCGACCTAGGGATTAGGAATCCCTTGCTCTATCCATACTGAGCTACAGGCGCACAAATTAAAGGCGTTTTCATCTTAATCCAAGCGGGGCGGAAATTCCACTTCCTTCCGCGCCTCCTTCCGCGCCGCCCTCAAACGCCGAAGCGGGAAGATCCGCGACAATCCCTCTTAACCCAGCAGTCCGTGAATGAACCGTTTGAGATAGGCCAGAACGGTTCGGCGATCCGAGCCCTCCTCGACGTCGCGGGCTGAGAGCTCCTTGATCTTCAAAAGAAATTCCTTGTTCTGGGCGTTCCGGGCGCTGACGAGATCGGCGATCGCCTCGGCCGCCTCGGGATTCCGGACGAGCAGCGACCGGAAGTCCCGGGCTTCGATCTCCAGGAGCTCGGATTCCTCGGCGATGATCCCGGTGGCCGTCCGGGGCATCCCCGAAAACAAAGTCATCTCGCCGAACAGGCCGCCCGGGACGGTTTCGAATTCCTTAACGAATCGCTTGCCGTTCTCCTCGTAGACGATCTCTCCCCTGATCCGGCCGCGGGCCACGACAAAACAGCTCGCTCCCCTGTCCCCCTGGCGGGCAAGGACTTCGCCTTTCGTGAAAGTCGAGCGGCGGATTCGGCCGGCCAGCGCCCGGAGCTCGGATTCCGGAACCATCGATTGTCCGGCTTTTTCCCCGTCCGGATACCGGAGGAAGGAGGAGGCCAGGAGAATCTCGGCCGTGCGCCGGGCTTCCCGTTCCCGGGCGGTGAGCGTCTCGATTTCCCCCTCCCCCGCCGGACGCGGCGGCCCCGCGGCCTGGATCGCCTCCTTCATGTCCCCCAGCCGGTCCGGCCAGGAAACGGCGACTTCAAATCCGCGGCGGCGCAGCTTGTACCAGGCCAGGCGGCCGACGTCGGTGATGATCACCGGCTTGAGGCCGTATTCCTCGACGAAGAATTTAAGGGCGTAGGAAACCCCCGTTTCGTCGAAGCTCGTCAAGTACGCCAGGGGCTTGGGCTCGGCGGCGACGAAGGGGCATTCGACCGCCGCCTCCGTCAGCGCCTCCAGAATCCCGGCGGCCGGGGCGACGGGGCTGACCTTCAAATTCAGGAAAAGAGCCGTCCGCCGGTCGGGCTCGGAATAATTGACGATTTTTTCTCCGGCGACGACGTTGTTGGGCAGGATGAGGACGTTGGACTGGCGGTCGAGCAGCCGCGTCTCCCGCCAGTTCGTGTCCATGACCACGCCCTCGTGCGTTCCGAGGCTGATCCAATCGCCCTGCTTGAACGCCCGGGTGAAATGCAGCGACATGCCGGACAGGATGTTGCTGAGGACGCCCTGGAGGGCCAGGCCGATGACGGCGGTCAGGATCGCCGATCCGGCCAAAAGGCTGGAGATGTCCATCTGGAGCATGTTTTTCAGGATGGAAAAGAGGGCGACCAGGAGAATGAGGCCGATGATCAGACCCCGGAGCACCTTCGGCAGCGGATAAGCCTTCCGCCGGTCGACGTACCAGGCCAGGATGGCCGCGTCGAAAAGCCGGACCAGAAGAAAGATAACGAAGAAAAAGAAGGCCGCGTTCAGATAGGATTCCATCGCCTGGGACAGGGAAAGAACCGCCCGGACGGCCAACAGGACGGCCAGGGCGATCAGGGGAAAGGCCAGCCGGGAAGCCAGGATCCACCGCCCTTTTTTCCCCGCGCCGGGGAAGCGGCTGAAGGCCGCCCGGGCCAAGGCCGAAAGGATAACGATCGCGGCCAGGACGCCGAAGGCGACGGCCAGGTCCTGGTAGACGGTCTGGGAAACGGAGGCGATGTTGGTCATGGCCTTATCTCTCCAACCGAAGAATCAAGCCCTCCCGGGCGAACAGGGAGCGGGGAAACCTCCGGCGGGCGGCGTCTTCCAGCCGGCCGAGCTTCGCGTCTGAATGATCGGGATTGAAATGCGAAAGGACGAGCCTTGCCGCCCCGGCCGCCCGGGCCAGCTCGACTCCGGCGGCCCAGGTGCTGTGGCCCCATCCTTTCCGGCCGGCCGCGTACTCGGCCGGGGTGAAGGTCGCGTCATAGATCAGCGCGTCGGTCCCGCGGGCGAAGGCGGCCAACCCTTCGTCGGCGCCTCCGGGACCGTGTTCCGTGTCGGTGGCGAAGACGACGGACCGGCCGTTTTCCTCGATTCGGAAGGCGGCGCATCCTTGGGGATGATGGAGGGGGTGGGAGGAAACCTTCGCCCCGCCGACGGATGCCGGGCGCCGGCCGACGCGGCCGAAGGATTTTCGGGAAGGCGTGGCCTTGAATTCCACGGGAAAATAGGGCCCGGTCATGAATTCCTCCAAGCGGCGGCGGAGGGCGGCGGCCGGGCCGGACGAGTAAAACCGCAGGTCGGCGCCCGCCCGGAAAATCTCCGGGAAGAACGGAAGTCCGCTGACATGATCGAAATGAAAATGGGTCAAAAGGATGTGGAGAATCCGGAGCGATGTCCTCCGGCTGAAGGCCGGGGACTTCGCCAAGGAAACGAGGCCGGTGCCGGCGTCGACGATGAAGTCCGTTCCGGCGGAGGTCCGAACGAGGGCGCAGGGCGTGTGGCCGCCGTAAACGGAGCCCCGGCGCGGAGCCGTCGGCGCCGTTCCCCGCACTCCGAAGAATTCGATGCGCATCGGTCCTCTCTTTCTTCCCGGCCTCACTTGACCTGGAGATCGTAAATAAAATCCCAGTCGTCCGGAGGGGGCGACGCCCGCAGCTTCCGGCAGCGATCCCGGTAAAGGACGGCCGGGGCGTCGTTTTCGATCCGGGAAAAGATGTCTTCGGCTTCGCCGAAGGCCCGCCGCCGGAAAAGCCCGAGGGCGCGGCCGTAAAGCTCAAGACGGCGCGCCGTCTCCCCGGAGATCTTCCCTTTCTCCCCGATCAACTCGTAAATCCGGACGGGTTTCGTTTTGCCGACGACCCGAACGATATCCACCTCCCGGAAGACCAGCTCCTCCCCCGCTTTTTTCACCGTCGCCTCCCCGGCTAAAAGATCGGCGCCGTACTGTTTGCCGGCGCTTTCCAGGCGGGAGGCCAGGTTGACCGTGTCCCCGATCGCCGTGTAATCAAACCGCCGCGAAGACCCCATGTTCCCGACGATCGCCGGGCCGGTGTTGAGGCCGATCCGCATCCGGATCCGCCGGCCGTATTTCTTCTCCCATTCGGGGGCCGCCGCGGCCAGGCGGGCTTGGCAGGCCAGGGCCGTTTGGGCCGCCCGGAGAGCGTGATCCGGATCGTCCAGCGGGGCGTTCCAGAAGGCGATGATCGCGTCACCTTCGTACTTGTCGAGCGTTCCGCCCGCGTCGAGAATCAAATCGGTCATCCCGGTCAGGAATTCGTTGAGGAAGGACACCAGGACGGCCGGCTCCAGGGCTTCCGAAATCGACGTGAAGCCGGCCACGTCGGAAAAAAACGAGGTGATTTCGCGCTCTTCTCCGCCGAGCCGGAGGCGGCCCGGATCCTCCAGGATCCGGTCGATCACGGCCGGGCTCAAGTAATGGTGAAAAACGCCCTTAAGGAAGCGCCGCTCCCGGCCCTCGACGCCGTAATTCAAAACGGCCGAGGCGACCAGGCTCAAAAGGACGGCGGCGGCCGGGGCGGAGAAATCCAGCCAAATCCCGGCTTGAAAAGCCGCCGCCGCTCCGAAGGCCGGCAGGAGAAGAAAGCCGGCGGAGGCCGCTGCCTGAGCGGCCGTCTTCCGGAGGAGGGACAGGACCAGCCCGGCGGCCAGAGCCAGGAAAGCCAAATAGGCCCAAGCCGCCCCGCGGGAAGGAAAACGAAATCCTTTTCCGTGAAGGAGCGTGTCCAGCGCGGCCGCTTGGATTTCAACGCCCGGCATGACGCCGGACAACGGGCCGGCCTTGATGTCGAAGAGGCCGACGGCGCTCAAGCCCACGAGCACTGTTTTCCCGGCGAATTCCTCCGGGGGAACCTGGGGGTTCGTCCCTTCCAGGGTTTGAGCGTAAGCGTTGATCACGGCCGCGGCCGGGTAAGCCCGGTATGTCCCGGCCGGCCCGTAAAAGCGGATGACCATCCGCCCCTCCCGGTCGACCGGCACCGTCCGGGGATCGAGACCGGGGCGGACGGCCGAAGCCAAGGCCCAGGGCACCGAGGGAACGCGGAAATCATCCCGGTAAGAAAAAAAGAGGGGAATCCGGCGGTATATCGAATCGGCGTCCGGATTGACCCGGACGTTGACCGCGCCGCGGGCCGCGCCCAGGATTTCCGTCAAGGGCAGGGTGACCGACGGAAACACCTCGGCCGCGGAACCCGGCGGCCCGCTCGGGCCGGAGGCGGCCTCGGCCTTCGCCCGGAAGAGCTCCCCGGCGGCCGGATCGATTCCCGGCCCGCTCGAGCCCTCATCCAGGCTGAGAAAAACGGGCACGAAAACATTGCCGGCCGCGGCCGCCGCGGCCGCGAACGCCCGATCGTCCTCGACGCCGAACCGGGAGCCCTCGGTCATGGCGATGTCGAAAAAAATGGCGGCCGCTCCGCCGGCGGCCGGATGGCGGATGATCGCCCCGTAGAGCTCCCGCGGCCAGGGCCAGGTGATTCCTTGTTCCTGGTAAAAATCGAGGCTGTACTGATCGACGAGAATCAGGACGATGTCCGGCGACGCTTTCGCCGGCCGGGCGAAGACGCTCATCCGCGCGTCCCAGGCTTTCCATTCAAGGCGCCGGAAAACCCCGGCCGCGTCCAATCCCAGGATGAGAGCGAAGGCCGCCGCCCCGACGGCCAGTCCCCGCGCCCCCCGTTTTTTCAACATGACGAATCCGCCGGCCGGAAATCCCCTCCTCCCCCTCCGGTCCGCCCTTCACCGGACCGCGGAGACGGCCGACTTGAACCGCTGCGTCCGGACGGCGGCCGGGGCCGGCACGGGCTGCAGGCGGTCGATCTCGGCCTGGACCCGGTCGATCCTCTGCTCCGGCGTCGGGTGGGTCTTAAACCAGCCCTTGCCCGAGACGGCCGACGTGTCGCCGACCATCGTCTTGAGAAAACGGGCGAGCCCCGCCGGATCGTAACCGGTCCGGCAGCCGAAAAGAACGGCCGATTCGTCGGCCTCGTATTCGAGCTTCCGATCGTATCCGCGCTCGACCAGCGTCCCGACGATATCGCCGAGGACGCCTTCAAAAGCGGCCGTGACCCGGGCCAGCTGCTCCGGACCGTAGGTCTTGATCGCCTCCAAGCCGATGGACGTGAACGCCTCGGTCACATTGGCTTTCCGGATGGACTGGAGCCCGTGCCGGGCGGCCACGTGTCCGACTTCGTGGGCCAGGATCAAGGCCAGCGATTCCTCGTCGGGGCAGCGCTTGAGAAGCCCCTTCGTGATGAAGATCATCCCGCCCGGGGCGGCCATGGCGTTGACTTCGTCCGTGTCGAGCGCCTGGAAGTGCCAGCCGGCGAAGATCTCCGGCCGTTCCGAAGACAGGGCCACGGCGTTGCCGACCTTGTTGACATAGAGATTGAGGGCGGCATCGTTCAAGGCCGGATAGCGGCCGAGAATGAGGGCCGCGACCGACCGGCCGATGTAATACTCCTCTTCCTCGGTGAAGTCGCCGAAGGCGGACCGGAGCTTGCCATAGGCTTTCACCGCCTTGTCGCCCTTGGCCACGGCGTCCTCGGCTTTACCCAAGATCTCGGTCCCCTGGTCGATCAAGCTGCAGGCGGCCCCGGCGGCCAGGAGAACGGCCAAAAGAAGGGCCCGCGCGGCCCGGCGCCGGGCGTTCACCGGCCGCCTCCGAGCTTTCCTTGATCCAGAAATTCCTTCAACTGGGACCACAACATTTTATTCTGGAGCATCCGGTCGACGGAGGCGTAATCGGCCTCGGCGTGTCCGGCCCGGAAATTCTCCTCGACCTGCTTATTGAATCCCTTGCCGGCCAAGGCCGCTTCGGAGGCCGTGGCCTGGGTCCGGGTTCCGCCGGCCGCGGCCGCCAGGGCGTAACGGGGAGCCTCGACCGCGCTTTGATGGATCCAGCCGCTCAGCCCGGCCGCCGTCCTCACCTGGATCCAAGCGCCGGAGACGCCGATTTGAGTCAGCGCGTCGCCGGCCTTGAGGCCGGCCACGACGGGGGCGAAAAACTGCGCCTGGGCGCGGATCTGCGTCGACTGGATCTTGACGACGAGAACGTCGGCGGCCGCGGCCAGGCAGAAGACGGCCAGGACGCCGGCCGCCAGGACCGCTTTTCGAGGATGTTTCATGAGGTCCTCCTTCCCTTTGTTTTCATCTTAGAAAAGGCCGCCGGTCAAGTCAAACGCCTCTCCGCCGGAGGAGCCGGAGGTCTCCAGGGCGGCCAGGAGCTTCTCCTTGATCCGGCTGTTGCGCTGGACGGGCTTGTCGTTCTTGATGGCGATGTAAAGCGCCTTGTAGGAGCCGACGACGACGCTCAGCTTCTTGGCCCGGGTCAGGGCCGTGTAGAACAGATTCCGCTGAAGCATGATGAAATGCTGGGTCAGGAGCGGCAGGACGACGGCTTGGTATTCGCTGCCCTGGGCTTTGTGGACGGAAACGGCATAGGCCAGAGCCAGGTCGTTGAGCTCGTCCCGGTCGTAAAACACCGGCCGCCCGTCGAACTCGACGACCAGGCCGTACCGGACCGGATCGATATGGACGACGGTTCCGACATCGCCGTTGAACACGTCCTTTTCGTAATTGTTCCGGACCTGCATGACCTTGTCCCGCGCCCGGATCTCGCGGGATCCGAGCCGGAGAACTTCGCCGGACTTGTTGAGGCGGGCCTGCATCTCGGCGTTGAGCCGGTCGACGCCGCAAAACCCCTTGTACATCGGACTGATCACCTGGATCTGGGGAGAGAGGGGGCTGAGATGAAAGCGCCGGGGAATCCGGTACCCGCACAGCTGCATGATGGCCGCGAAGGCCTTGGCGTCCTCGTCGGCCCGGATGAAATAAAAATCGGACTCGGGATCTCCCTTTTTCGGATGGAGGATGCCCTGGCCTTGGTTGATCCGGTGGGCGTTGACGACGATCAGGCTGTCCCGCTCCTGGCGGAAGATCTCATCGAGGCGGACGACCGCCACCCGGCCGCACTCGATCAGGTCCCGCAGGAGGGTTCCCGGTCCAAGGGCGGGCAGCTGATCCTTGTCGCCGACGATGATGAGCCGCATGGACGACGGGATCGCCCGGATCAAGCCGTGCATCAGCGACAGGTCGACCATCGAGAACTCGTCGATGATGATCGCGTCCCCCTGGAGGGGACGGCCGGAATCGCGGCGGAAGCGGCCGGTTTTCGGATTGTACTCCAGCGTCCGGTGGATGGTCTTGGCCTCCCGGCCGGTCGCCTCGGAAAGCCGCTTGGCCGCCCGGCCGGTGGGGGCGGCTAAAAGGACGGTCTTCCCCCATTTGGCGAACAGGGCGGCCACGGCTCGGATGATCGTCGTCTTGCCCGTCCCGGGGCCGCCGGTGATGACCAGGATCTTCCGCTGAACGCTCTCCCGGACGGCCCGGCGCTGAAGCTCCGAAAACGTGATTCCGAACGAGAGCTCGATCTCGGCCGCGGCCGCGTCGATGTCAAACGGCGGGGCGAAAGACGGGGCTCCGGCCAGGTTCCGGATCGCCGCGACGACGTCCTCCTGGGCGTCATAATAATAAGGACGGTAAACCGCCCGGTCCCCGGGAAGTTCCTCGACGACGACCGCCCGGTCCCGGATCAAATCCGCGAGCGCCCGGCCGAACGCCTCCTCTTCCGTCCCCAACTCCTCCCGGCAGGATCGAGCCAAGCCGGCGGCGAAGGAAAAAACGTGCCCTTGCTCGTTGTCCTTATCGAGAAGATAAAGGAGGAAGGCCTTGATCCTTTCGGGAGACGCCGGGTCGAGGCCGAGCTTGAGGGCGATGGCGTCGGACGTCTTGAAGCCGATCCCCCAAATGTCCTGGGCCAGGCGGTAGGGATTCGTCCGGAGGACGTCATAGGCTTTCGGCCCATAGTGGCGGTAGATTTTCGTCGCCAGATTGGTCGAAACGCCGTGGTCTTGGAGGAAGATGATCAGGCCGCGGATGTCTTCGTGCTCGGCCCAGGATTTCCGGATTTCCTTGTATTTCACCTCCCCGACGCCCGCGACCTCCCGCATCCGCTCCGGCGTTTTCTCCAGGACCTCGAGCGTTTCCCCGCCGAACGCGTCGACGATGCGCTTGGCCAAGACGGGACCGATGCCCTTGATCAGGCCGCAGGCCAGGAATTTCTCGATTCCCGTCCGGCCGGCCGGAAGGGAGGGAATGAAGGTTTCAGCCTTGAATTGCCGGCCGAATTTCGGGCTCATCTCCCAAGTCCCCGCCACCCGGAGCCGCTCGCCGGCCGAAAGCGGAGGAAATTCCCCGACGACCGTGAGGCGTTCCCTGCCGTCGGAGACAAAGCGGAGGACCGAATAGCCGTTGTCGGGATTGAAGAAAAGGATATGCTCGATCGTTCCCTCGAGCGTCTCGGACATGCCGACATCTTACAATAAATCCGGCACCGGGGCCACCGAGCGGAGGGATCTCCAGGCCGGGGATTCGGGCGCGGGCCGTGAATCCCGTCTCCGCCGCTTCTTTCTTTCACCCGGCTTCGCCGTCTTTCCCTCGCCGCCCGGATGCCCGGTTCCGGACGGGAACGCGAGAGCCGGGCGACCGGGACGCGGGAGGCGCCGGCGGACGCCTTCAGCTCTTGTCCGTGCTCTGAAGCGCCGGATCGAGGCGAGGACCGTAAACAAGCTCCCGGAAGGCGAGCTCGAAGGTCGCCCCCGCCCCTTCTCCCTCCACGCGCAGGCGGCCGTTCAATTGATGAACCAGCGCGTCGATGATTTGGATCCCGAAGGACTCTTTCCCCCGCGGGTCGAAGGCCTCCGGCAGCCCGATGCCGTCGTCCCGGACATGGAGGAGATATTCATCCCCACGGCGGCGGAGATTGACAAAGATCTCTCCCTTCCGGTTTCCGGGAAAAGCGTGCTTCATCGCGTTGGAAAGGAATTCGTTGAGGATCAACCCCAGGGGATTGGCCGTGGTCAAGTCGAAGAAGACCGGTTCCATCTCGAATCGCAGCGTGATCCTCGTCGGATCGATGGCGTGCGACTGGAGAAGATGGGTCGCCAGGCTCCGGGCGTACTCGACGAAATCGATGCGGGAGAGATCCCGGCTTTTATAAAGCTTCTCGTGGAGCAGAGCCATGGACCGGATCCGCCGCTGGGTTTCCCGCATGGCGTCCCGGAACCGGTCCTCGTTGAACTGGGCGGCCTGGAGGCTCAACAAGCTCGAGATCACCTGCATGTTGTTCTTGACCCGGTGATGGATCTCCTTGAGAAGGACTTCTTTTTCCCGGAGCGAGGCCCGGATCGCCTCGTCCGCCTTTTTCCGTTCGTTGACGATCTCGGTGTAGACGATGATGCCGCCGATGGCCCCGTCGGCTTCATACCACGGCCGGCACTCCCAGCGGGTCCAATCCGTCGTCCCGTCGGCCCGCGGATAAGGATCGTCCTCGGCGCTCGAGATGAGGCCGGCCAGGCCCTTTTGGTAGATTTCGCTCCACTTCCCGGGAAAGTCGGAAAACACGTCGTCCGGGCGCTTCCCGATGACATCCTTTTCTTTCACGCGATAATCGTCCAGGTACCGCTGGCTGACATAGAGGAAGCGGAGATTGCGGTCGTGGACGGCCACGGCGCTCCGGTTGTGCTCGATGATGTAGCGCATCAGGTCGTGGAAATGGGACAGGGCGCTTTCCGCTTTCCGCTGCTCCGAGATGTCCTGCATCGCCCCGATCATCCGGAGGGGCTTCCCCGCGCCGTCCCGGGTGACAAAGCCCCGGTCGAAGATTTCCAAGGAGCGGCCGTCCTTGCAGAGGAAGCGGTACTGGTCGGACCAGAATTCCTCTCCGCCGGCGATCACCGCGCGGATGCCGGCGACGACGCGGTCCCGGTCGTCCGGATGAATGCGGCGGATCCAAGACGTGATATTCGGTTCCGTTTCAGCCGGGGAATAACCATACAACTCGTGGAAATTCTCGTTCAGCCAATAGGTCCCCGTCTGGAGATTCCAATCCCAGATGATATCGAAGGTGGCCTTGTTCGCCAGCTCGAAGCGCTCCAGCGAGTCGCGCAGCTTTTGCCCGATTTCCGCCCGGCCGCGGAAAAATTGGAGCCGTTGGCGGCGCCAGATCATCCCCAGGGCCGCGCCCAAGGCCGTGATCAGGGCGGCCAGCATCAGGATCATTTGCCACAACCGCTCCCGGGCCGGGGCGTTGATTTCCGCCAAATCCATCCGGACCGTCAAATACCAGGGGGATTCCGGGACCGCCCGGAGAAAGGCCAGGACCGCCGTTCCGTGGTCGTCTTTCCCCTCGAAGATCCCCTCCCGCCCCAGGACGGCCTGAACAGCCGGAATTTCGGTCCGGGTCAGGGGGAGACGGAGGTTCAAGGCCGCTCCGGGCCGAAACTTGGGATCGCTGACGTAAAGAACCGTATCGCCGTCGCGGCGGACAAGCAGCGTTTCAGCGCTGGCGCTCGGTCCCGGCCAGTTCAGGACATAGGGATAAAGATGCGCGGCCGGATCGATCCAGAAAACGACGGCCCCCAGCGGCCGGGAAGCGCTTCCCGGCCGGTAAAGGACGAGGGGAACGTACAGGGAAAGGTGGATCGATTCCTCGCCCTCGCGGTGAAAATCATGGAGAACGGCCTGGTTCGCGGCGATCGCCTCGGCCACCGCGATCGGACTTTTATTGAAGGCCTCGTGGGCCCGGGGAGGCAGGGGAACAGTCAGCCGGGCGGTCCCCTCCATGTCCACGACGTAAGCCCTGAGGTATTGCCGGTAAGCCTGGTACCGCAGAAGCCGGGATTGAATCTCGTCCCGGGCTTCGAAGTCGGAGGGACGGGAGAGAAATCTTTCCACGAGCTCGGCGAAATAGGAATCCGCCTGAAGAAGAGAGGCGTCGGCCATCCGCTCCCGCCGCCAATCCCTCAGCTCGTCGGCCTTGAGCCGGGAGATGATGGTCAGTTGATTTTCGGCTTGGACGCGGAGATTCGACTGGAAGGTCCGGAAAGAGACGTAACCCGCGGCCGTGATGCCCGAGGCCAGCACGATCAGGATGAAAAGAAAAGCCGCCAGGGAGCGATCGGCCGAGACATCTTCTTCGCCGGTCTCCCCGGCCGGCGCCCGGTGGAAGAGGCGGAAGGGAAAAACGGCGATCGCCACCAGGAGGAAGCTCACCCCCATGCCGGGAGTGTACGGATTGAATTCCGCCTGCGGGAACAGGTTGAATGCGGAGACGGCGGCATTCGCCACGGCGACGAAGGCCGCGGCGTTGATGAAGAAGACCGGCCCAACGCTTCGAGATCGCTTTTTCAGCAAGGCGAAGGTGACCAGCGCCATTCCGGCGAACAGCAGGATCAAGCCGTAGAAGGAATGCACCAGGAACCAGACGCCGGCCGTCCGGACACCCGTGTCGGCGATCCAAAAGGGTCCCTTGAGGACGAATCCGACCTCCCGCTTGACGAAGAGATGGTGGCGGTCGTTGGTCCAAACCATCACTTGGGTGATCAAGGGGATGAGAAAAAGGCCGGCCGCGAGCCGCCGGCCGATCCATTTCTTCCGGCCGCTGTAATCCAGGGCGAACCAGATCCAGAACACGGGCATCAGGGCGCTGAAGACGAACCGGATCTTGAACCAGAAGAGCGCCTGCCCGGCGGAGCCGGCGAAAAGAGAAAGGATTTCAGCGAAGGCGAGAAGCGATTGAGCGACGGCCAGCCAAAAAAACGCCCGGGCCCCCGGCAGATCCCTCCGCCGCCGGAGATAACCGGCCAGCAGGCCGGCTAAAATAAACGTCAGGGCGAGGGCCGTAAAAAAAAACAAGCTCGAGGCGGAATACATCGAATTGATTCCTAATTATGCCGAGGCTTTAGCCTTTGTCAAGCCGCCGACGGCCCTCTGACGATTCGAGCGGCCGAGCCGCCGCGGCGTCCTTTTTCCGATTTCGCCCCCCGCCCCTTTTCCGGGGACGGGGGGAACACGATCCGGCCGAATCCCGCCGATCCTCCCGGGCCCGGACAAGGGACGATTGACCGGCCCCCGCGGGGCGTGTTAACGTGAAACGGCGATGCGCGTCCTCCGCCTTTTAGCCAACGGGCTGATCTGCGGGATCTATTTCTGCTTCCTGCTCGCCCTTCTGGTCCTCGACCTCAACATCAACCGGCCGGCGGCCGCTTTTGACTTCGTCCGCCTGGCCGTCTTCCTCTTCCCGACGTACGGGCTCCTGTCCGCCCTGGCCTCGATTCTCACCGCCTCTCTCTACCGGTTTTTCGTCACCCGGCCTTCGGAACGGAATTTTCTCTCGCCCCGGTTTCTCACCCTGGGCTTTTCGCTTCTGACGCTCATTTTCCTCGTCGTTTTCCGTGAAAACACGATCCATTTCGCCTCGTTCTTCACTCCGGCCGTCCGCCGGTCCGTTCAAATGCAAGCGGCCGTCCTGTTCCTGGCGGCCTCGGCCGGCCTGGTGCTTCTCTTCCGCTACTTCCACCGGAGGCGGCGGGCCGCCTTCCTCGGCGCCTCGCTCGCCGCCGCCGTCGTCGCCCTCGCCGCCGCCTGTCTTCTCCGGATCGCATACCCGGCCGCGGACACGCCGTTCCGCCTGTCCAGCATGGAAGCGAAGCCGATCGCCCGGAGAGTGACGATTCTCAACCTCGAGGGCTTGAGCTTCGATTTCATCTATCCGCTGGTGAACCGGCGGCTTCTGCCTAATTTCGCCTACCTGATGGAAAACGGCTCCTGGGGGCACCTGGCGGGATTCACGCCCAGCGACACGGCCGTTCTGCGGCGCACCTTGAAAACCGGCAAGCTTCCGGGGAAGCACCGCCGCCTGTCCGACGTCCGCTATACGATCCCGGGACTCCCCGGACACCTGGAAGCCGTGCCCCGGTTCATTCTCTTCCGCCAGCTCAAACAGCTCGGCCTTCTGAAAATCGAGCCGTACGATCCGCCGTCGGCGGTCAAGGACATCGAGATGATTTACGGCGAGGAGCAGGCCGTCGTCGTCCGTTCGGAGGAACGAACCGCTCTCGCCCCCGAGACGCTCCCGGAGGCGCCGGCCGCCGACAAGCTGTTCCTCTCCCTCTACAAGGACCTCCAAGACGAGAGAGCTCCGATCTGCCGCCGGCTGGAGGCGGCCCTGATCCGGGACCGGATCACCGAGGAACGGGCCTTCCGGTCGAAAGCGGAACTCCCCCCCCAGCTCTTCCTCCTGACCCTGGACGGCCTGGATGACGTCCAAACCTATTTTTACAAATACAGCGTCCCCGCGGAGTTCGGCGAAATTCGTCCGGACGAAATCCAGAAGTTCGGCACGGTCATCGAGCGCTACTATCAATACTACGACCAGATCATCAGCAAATACACGGCGGCGATGAAGGACGATGAAATCCTCATCGTCTGCTCGCCGTTCGGCGTCGCCCCTCTCCCCTTCTGGAAACGGCTGGTGGAGTGGGTCTTGGGCAACGCCGACGTCTCGGCTTACCACGAACAGGCGCCCGACGGGGCCGTCTTTTTCTACGGATCGGGCGTTTCCCGGGGACGGAGCGCCGACGGTCTCCGCCTGGCAGATCTCGCCCCGACGCTCCTGTATTACGCCGGCCTGCCGGTGGCCAAGGATATGGACGGATTCGCCCGGACGACGATCTTCACCCGGGAATTCAAGGAGAGAAATCCGCTCATTGCGATCTCGTCGTACGAGGACGTCACCATCCGGAAGCGGCGTTGATGGAAAAGGAAGGCCGGGCGGGGCGCCGGCCTCAGCGGATGATTTTCAGCATCCGGTTCCAGCGGGCCTTGGGGATGAACCGGACGAGCTTCTTCAGCCGGTCGCGGACCGAGGTTTTCAAGTAAGCGTCCCGCTCCGCGGCATAGGAGAAATAGATGATCCAGGGACGCCCCTTGACATAGCTCAACGGGACGAAGCCCCAATACCGCGAATCCGAGCTCTGGTCCCGGTTATCGCCCATGGCGAACAAGTGTCCGGGGGGAATGGTCACCGGCCCGAAATTATCCCGGATGGTGTCCTCGTAATGATAGTAGCCGTTCTTGGCGAAAACCTGGGCATCGCTATGGACCTTGAACGGCTCCCGGAGGGGCTGCCCGTTGATGTAGACCTGCTTGTCCCGGACCTCGAATTTTTCCCCGGGAAGCCCGATGACCCGCTTCACGTAGTCCTTGGACAGCTCGTTCGGATACTTGAAGACGATGATGTCGTTGCGCTTGATGTCGCGCCGCGGGAGGAGGAGGCGGTCGAGCGGCGGGCTTCCGTTGTCATAGACGAATTTGTTGACCAGGAGAAAGTCCCCGACCAGGAGAGTCGGCTCCATGGAGCCCGTCGGAATCTGGAACGCCTGGACGACGAAGGTCATCACGAAAAAAACGAAGACGGCCGTCTCCGCGATGAGCTCGAAATACTCGCGGAAGACGCTTTTCGTCCGCTTCTTTTTTCCGTCCGCCTTCTCCTTGGTCATCGCCTTTTCCTTTAAAAGAGGGATACTATAGCCCAAAATGTCCCGGGCTTCAACCGAAGGAGCGCCCGCCGTGACGGCTTGACGATCATGTCCCCCGTAACGGCCTGACGAAAATATCCCCTTGGGCGGAGGCGGACATGCCGGAGAGAAGCCCCGTGAGCCGACAGGAGACCCGGCGGAGGCAAGGGCTTGAACAGGGCGTAAAGAGGACCCCGGCGCTTAACGCGGCGGATCCCGGAGCCGTGTCGCGGACCGGACGTTTGGCCTTCGACGGCGAATCCGGTATACTTCCCCCCATCCTTATATATATCTTGTATTGATCCCGTTCATGAAAAAACGCTTCATCGTCGAAACAACGGCCGCCGGCTCCTCGGCCCGGGCTGGAATAATCCGGACGCCCCACGGAGACATCCCGACGCCGGCTTTCGCCCCCGTCGCCAGCCAGGGCGCGGTCAAGGGCTTGACCCATGACCAGGTCACGGCCCTCGGAGCCCACCTGATCCTCTGCAATTCCTACCACTTGTTCCTCCGCCCCGGAGCCGAAGCCGTCCGGGCGATGGGCGGGCTGCATGCCTTCATCTCCTGGCCCAAGCCCATTTTGACCGACAGCGGCGGTTTCCAGATTTACAGCCTGGAACCGCTGGCCAAGGTCCGCCGCGATGGGGTGGCCTTCGCCTCCCACCTGGACGGCTCGAAGCTGTTCCTGACGCCCGAGGACGTTGTGGACATCCAAGCGCTTCTCGGCTCGGACATCATGATGGTCCTTGATCATTTCGTCCCTTTCGCCTCCCCCGAATCCAAGGTCCGGGAGGCCGTGGAGACGACGATCCGGTGGGCCGGCCGGGCCCGCGAAGCTTTTCGGAAAAGGGAATCCCGGGCGCATCTCTGGGCCATCGCCCAGGGCGGCGTCATCCCGGAGTTGCGGCGCCGGTGCGCCGAGGAGCTGAGGGACATGGATTTCGACGGCTACGCCGTCGGCGGATTGGGCATCGGGGAGGCCAAGGCCCAACTTCACAAAACGTTGGAACAAAGCGACGCCCTTCTGCCGAAGGACAAGCCCCGCTATCTCATGGGCATGGGCTATCCGGCCGACATCCTCGAGGCCGTCGACCGGGGGGTCGACCTCTTCGACTGCGTCCTCCCCACCCGCAACGCCCGGAACGGATCGCTGTTCACCCGCCGGGGCGTCGTGACCATCAAAAACCGGAAATACGCCGACGACCTCCGGCCCATCGACGAAGACTGCGGCTGCCCGACGTGCCGGCGCTATTCGCGGGCTTACCTGCGCCATCTCTACGAACGCAAGGAAATCACCTCGGCCGTCCTGAACACGACCCACAATCTCCATTTTTATCTTGACTTCTTCAAGGAAATGCGGCAATCTATTCAATCGCATTCGTTTCAGCAATTTAAGTTGAATCTAATGAACACGTTAAAGGAAGTGAACCGATGATTTTCAGCGCCCTTTTCGCGGCTCAACAAGGCCAGGTTCCGGCGGGACAGGCGGCTCCCCAAGGCAACATGCTGACCGCCCTGATTCCCTTCGTCCTCGTCTTCGGGATTTTCTATCTCCTCATCATTCTTCCTCAACGGAAGAAACAGAAAAAACACCAGGAACGAATCGAAGCTCTGAAGCCTGGAGACAAAGTCGTCACGACGGGCGGCATCTTCGGCACGGTCATGGGCGTTTTGAAGGACCGGATCGAGCTCAAGATCGCGGCCAACGTCAAGATCGAGATCACCAAGGGGGCCATCGGCGTCATTCTCTCCCAGGGAGAGGCGTCCCCGGCCGAAAAGCCGGAATCCTGAGGAATTCGTGAACTCCGGCCGGCCGTCTCCGGGACACCGGCCGCGCCCGCGCCCTCCGGCGCCGGCCCATATTATTAAGGAAAGAGACAACCGATGAAGAAAGGACTTCGCTGGAAAGTGCTTCTGACGCTCGGCGCGCTGGGCCTCAGCCTGTTTCTCGCCCTTCCGCTCAAGGAAAAAATCAAGCTCGGCTTGGATCTCAAGGGAGGCATCCATCTGGTCCTCCAAGTCATGACCGACGACGCCCTCAACGGCGAAACCGACCAGGAAATCATCCGATTCACCGACCTGTTCAAGAAAAACTCCATCCGGTTCACGACCGCGGCCAAGGAAAAGCCGGGCCGCTTCGTCTTCACCGGCCTGGATGTGGATCAACAGATCAAGGCCCGGGACCTGGTCGCGCAGTACACCCGCGACTGGGACGCTTCGTTCATGGCCGACCGGGTCACGTTTACCTTGAAGGCGTCGGCCGTGACCTTTCTCAAGGACCAGGCCGTCGTCCAGACAGTGGAGACCATCCGGAACCGCATCGACCAATTCGGCGTATCCGAGCCTCTCATCCAGCGCCAGGGGGAGAACCAGATCGTGGTCGAGCTCCCCGGAGTGGACGATCCCGAGCGGGTCAAGGATCTGATCAAGGTCACGGCCGTCCTGGAATGGAAGCTGGTCAAAGCCGGTCCGGCCGAGGATGAGGCGACCCTGCTTCAGTCCTTCGGCGGAACGGTCCCGGATGACGCCGAAATCGTCCGGGGCGACCCGGCCCGAGGGCATCCCGGCGTCTACTTGGTCGAAAAGGTCGCAACCGTCAGCGGCAAGGACCTGCGGATGGTCCGCCGGGGAACCGACGAGTGGGGCAATCCGGCCGTTTCCTTCACTCTTTCCTCCGACGGCGGACGCCGTTTCGAACAAGTCACCGGAGCGAACATCGGCCGGGCCCTGGCCATCATCCTGGACGACCGGGTGCAATCCGCCCCCAACATCAACGCCCGAATCGGCGATTCGGGGATCATCCAGGGACAATTCACGATCCAGCAGGCCGACGACCTCGTCGTCGTCCTCAAGGCCGGGGCGCTCCCGGCCGGCATCAAGTACCTCGAGGAACGGATGATCGGCCCGGCCCTCGGCTCGGATTCCATCCGCCAGGGGATGGCCGCCGGCTTGGTGGCCATCCTCCTGGTCATGACCTTCATGGTCGTCTATTACCGGCTCTCGGGTGTCAACGCGGTGATCGCGATGATCCTGAACGTCATCATCCTCTTCGGCGTTCTGGCTTATTTTAAAGCCAACCTGACTCTTCCCGGCATCGCCGGCCTGATCCTGGCGATCGGCATGTCGGTCGACGCCAACGTCCTCATCTTTGAGCGGATCAAGGAGGAACGGGCCTTGGGGAAGAACGTTCCGGGGGCGATTTCCCTCGGCTTCAGCCGGGCTTTCACGGCCATTTTCGACTCCAACCTGACGACGATCATCTCGGCCGTCTTCCTCTTCCAGTTTGGAACCGGGCCGATCAAGGGCTATGCCGTCACCCTGATCATCAGCCTCATAGCCAACATGTTCACGGCCGTCTTCGTCTCCCGGCTGATCTTCGACCTGGTCATTCCCAAAACCGCCGTAAAGTTGAGCATCTAACATGGAAATCTTCAAGAAAACCCCCCAGATCCGATTTTTAAAATATCGGGGCATCGCCTTCATCATTACCATCGTCATCATCGCCGCCGGGATGCTCAACATCTTCGTCGGCCGCGGCCTCAAGCTCGGCGTCGATTTCGGCGAAGGAACCCTGATCCGGGTCATGTTTAAAAACCCGACCGATGTCGGGGACATCCGCGACGTGCTGGCCGACATCGGCCTGGGAAGCAGCATGATCCAAGAACTCGGCCGGGGCGGCCGGGAGTTCCAGATCCGGGCCGTCGAAGTGAAAAGCACGGTTGAGGAAAGCCGGCTGGAGAGCCACGAGGTCCTGGGCAACCGGATCATCGAAGCCCTCAAGGGAACGGACGGCCAAAACGAAACCGCCCAGGGACTGGCTGATCTTAACATGATCGACCAGAAGAGCCTGGCCGCCCTTCTCGAACCCTCCTTCCTCGAACGAAGCTCCGGGCTGGCCGAGCAGATCCTCTCCGTCCGCAAAAACGACCGGAACCAGGGCATCTTCAAGGATTACGCGGATCTCTCCGCCGACGGCGTCCCGGCCGAGGTCGTGACTTCTCTGAAGGGCAAAACGTATCTCGGCAAGCTGAACATCCTCAGCCGCGAATCCGTCGGCCCTCAGGTCGGGAAAGACCTCCGGAAGAAAGCTCTCATGGCGACGCTCTGGTCGCTCGTCGGGATGCTGATTTACATCGCCGTCCGGTTCAAGATGGCCAACGGAGTGGCCGCCATCTTCACCCTGACCCAGGACGTCCTGATCACGATTTCCCTCTATTCTTTCAGCGGCCGCGAGATCAACCTGCCCATCGTCGCCGCCCTCCTGACGATCGTCGGTTTCTCGATCAACGATACGATCGTCATTTTCGACCGGATCCGGGAAAACCAGAAAGCCAACCGGAAAATGCCGGTCGAGGACGTCATGAACCTCAGCCTCAACCAGATGCTGGGCCGGACGTTCATCACGTCCGGAACGGTCCTCATGACCGTTCTGGCCCTCTTCCTTTTCGGCGGCCCGGTCATCAACGACTTCGCTTTCTGCATGCTCATCGGGACCGTCGAGGGCATTTACTCGACGATTTATCTTGCCTGCCCGGTCATTTTGGCGTGGCAAAAATGGTTTCCGTCGAAGCGCTCCCGGCGGTAAGGCGGGATTCAGCCAGGGGCGAGGATTTGACTTGCTAAGAGAAAACAATTGGTTTATAATGCCTCCCGTCGATTGCTGATTATCCATCACTTTATACGAGGTACGAAATGGCTGAACAAACGAAGCCGACAAGCCCGGTAAAGGAAAGGACCGCGGATATTTTCGACGAATCCTTTTTTGTCGTCGGAAAAGCCGCCGGACGAAAGGCCCTGGCCTTCCCCGTCGCCGTCGTTCTTCACCTGATTCTCGTGGTTGCGTTGGTCGTTCTTCCTCTCCTGTCCGTTTCGAATCTTCCCCAAATCGAGATCACGAGCGCGTTCCTGGCGCCTCCGCCGCCGCCTCCGCCTCCCCCGCCGCCGCCGGCCAAGAAGGCCTCCACGTCGGGCGTCCGGCGGATCCGGCCGGTCCAGGCCCAGTCGACGTTCGAAGCCGGGAAGCTGGTCGCCCCCGTCGAAATCCCGACGGAAATCGCCGAAGAACAGGTCTCTGACTTCGGAATCGAGGGCGGCGTCGAAGGCGGCGTCGAGGGCGGAGTCATCGGCGGCGTGCTGGGCGGCGTCGTGGGCGGCGTGCTCGGCGGCGTCGTCGGGGAAGTCGAAGCGCCGGTGCGGGCCATCGGCGAAATCCGGCAGCCGACCCTGATCAAGCGGGTCGAGCCGGTTTATCCGGACATCGCCCGGGAAGCCCGGGTCGAAGGCGTCGTCATCATCGAGGCCCAGACGGACATCTACGGCCGGGTCCAGAGCATCAAGATTCTCCGGTCGATTCCGCTGCTGGACGCGGCGGCGGCCGACGCCGTCCGGCAGTGGGTGTACGAGCCCATGATCATCAACGGGCGCCCCCGCGGCGTCATCTTCACCGTCACCGTCCGCTTCACCCTGAGATAAGGCATCGAAAGCTTGCCACAGCTTCTGCATAATTAAAGGAGGTACACGACAATGCAATTTGGTCTAGTCGAAATGTTCCAGGCCATGAGCGTCCTGGCCAAGATTGTCTCCTTCATCCTGATCGGCTTGTCCGTTATCTCGATTTATCTTCTGATCGAACGGACGATGTTCTACGCGAAGGCGAAAAATCTGTCCAAGGCCGCCGCTCCGAAGCTCTCCGAGCTTCTCAAGACCGGCCAGATCAAGGAAGCCCAGGTCATGGCTTCCAAGAAGGAATACCAGAACAGCCACCTGGCCCTCGTGGTCAAGGCGGCCACGACGGAATTCCTCGAGGGCAAGGAAACCGGTCTTCCCTTTGAACAGCAGCTCGAGTCCGCTTCCCGCGGATGCGACCGGGCCGCTTCCTTCTTCAACCAGCGCCTGAAAAAGGGCCTGAGCGTCCTGGCCACGATCGCCACCTCATCCCCCTTCATCGGCCTCTTCGGGACGATTTCGGGCATCATCAACGCGTTCAAGGGCATGGCCGCCACCGGTTCGGGCGGAATCGCGGCCGTCGCGTCCGGTATCGCCGAAGCCCTGGTCACCACGGCGTTCGGCATCGGCGTGGCCATCATCGCCCTCTGGTGCTACAACTACTTGAGCACCCGGACGGAAACCTACGACGCCGAGATGTCCAACATGACCTCTCAGGTGATCGACTTCTTCGTCCGCAAGCAGGCGAAGTAACGCCGGCCAACGAAAAGAAGTAGAGATACCCATGAGCGTTTCCGTCAGCAATACGAAGAAGGAGAACCTTCAGGCCTCCCCGAACGTTGTTCCGCTGTGCGACGTTCTTCTCGTGCTGCTGATCATCTTCATGATCGTGACGCCGCTCGTTCAGAGAGGCGTGGACTTGACGCTGCCGACGGCGATCAATTCGGTGTCCATGCCCGAATCCCCCAAGGTCGTCCTTTACATCCGGAAAGACGGCACGATTTACCTCAACCAGGACAAGTTGACCGTCGACCGGCTTCAGGCCAAGCTCGAAGAGGCTTTCCTCTCCGAGGACGACAAGCGGCTCTATCTGAGAGCGGACGGCGAGCTCGAATACGGCAAGCTGCTCGATTTGTACGAATCGATCAGGGCGGCCGGTTATGAGAACATCGCCATCATCACTGACAAAAAGACCGATCGCAGCTGATTCGTTTATTTGAAGGCCCGGGCGGTTTTCAAGCCGCTCGGGTCTTTTTTCTTTTCTTTTAAAACCTTCTTCGCTCCTTGGTTCAGGCTGCCTACCCTGTATCCTCCCAGGTCGAGGGCGATGAAGGCATACCCCCTCTTTTTAAGACGGGAGTTGATCCGTCGGCGCATCTCCTCCCCCATCGCCCGGCCGATCTCGTCCAAATCCAGTTCGATCCGGGCGACCGGCCCGTGATCCCGGACCCGCACGCGCCCGAATCCCAGCCGGCGGAGATCCTCCTCGGCGGCCGCGACGCGGGCGAGAGCCGGGCGGCGGATCGGAACTCCGAAGGGAATCCTCGTGGCCAGGCAGGCTTGTGCCGGCTTGTCCCAGGTGGGGAGGCCCAGCTTCCGGGAATACGCCCGGATCTCGTCCTTACGGAGGCCCGCTTCCTGGAGCGGAGAACGCACGCCCATCTCCCGGCCGGCCGCCGCCCCCGGCCGGTAATCGCTCTTGTCATCGACGTTTTGACCGTCGACGATCAGGGCGTTCCCTTCCCGGACGGCGATTCTCCGGGCCGACCGCCACAAATCCTTCTTGCATTCGTAGCACCGGAGGGGCGTGTTTTTCACAAACCGCGGATTCTTGAAAACGGCGGGGCGGATGATTCTGTACCGGACCTTGAATTTCCGGGCCAACCGCTCGGCGTCGGCGATTTCCGAAGCGGGAAAGACCGGGGAGGAGGCGATCACGGCCGAGACGTTCCGGTCTAAAACCTCGGCCGCGATTTTCAGGAGAAACGCGCTGTCGGTTCCGCCGGAAAAGGCAACCAGGACGCGGTCCATTCCTTGGAGAATATCCCTCAGCCGGCCGACCTTCTCCTCGAGCCGGCGGGAAACGGAAGGATGTTCAGCGACGCTCATCGCCGTCTTTCCGGCCGGCGGCGATCCGGACGACTTCGCGGACCAGGGCGTCGGCGATTTCCTTCTCGGGCACCCGCCGGAGGATCTCTCCCTTGACGAACAGGGCGCCCGAACCCCGACCACAGGCGACGCCGGCATCCGCTTCCCTCGCTTCCCCGGGCCCGTTGACGGCGCATCCCATGACGGCCACGGTCAGCGGCTCCGGAACGCCGGCCAAACGGCGATGAATCTGTCGGACGATCGAGGCAAGGTCGACTTCGCATCGGCCGCAGGTCGGGCAGGAGACGATGTCGAGGCCGCGCGCCCGGAGACCCATCGCGGCCAGGATCCGGTAGGCGACCCGGACCTCCTCGACCGCCGGAGCAGTCAGGGAGACGCGGATCGTGTCGGCCAGGCCCTCGGCCAGCAGCAAAGCCAACCCGGCCGAGGATTTCACCGCCCCGGGCAGCAGGGTGCCCGCCTCAGTGATCCCGGCGTGAAATGGATAATCCGTGCGCTCCGCCAGGAGCCGGTAGGCCTGGAGCGTCCGCGTCAGGTCGGAGGCCTTGAGCGAAACCTTGATCAGCCGAAAATCGAGGTCTTCCAGGATCCGGATGTGCCGGAGAGCGCTTTCCGCCATGGCCTTGGCCGTCGTCCCTCCCCGGGCGGATCGAAGATCCTTTTCGATCGAGCCGGCGTTGACCCCGATGCGGATCGGGACGGACCGCTCCTTGGCCGCCCGGACGACCTCTCGAACCTTGTCGCGCGTTCCGATCGTCCCCGGATTGAGCCGGAGGCCGTCGGCCCCCGCTTCCAGGCAAGCCACGGCCAGGCGGTGGTCGAAATGGATATCGGCGATCAGCGGAACCGGCGACGCTTTCCTGAGGCGGGCGAAGGCCCGGGCGGCCTCCGCGTCGGGGATCGCCAGCCGGACGATCTCGCATCCCTCCCTGGCGAGGCGGCGGATTTCAGCGGCCGTCGCCCGGACGTCGCGGGTGTCGGTCTTGGTCATGGATTGAACGCTGACCGGAGATCCTCCCCCGACAGCTACGTTTCCGATCCGGATTTGAACCGTTCGGCGGCGGGGGAATAAGGGAGGACCTTGTTCCTTCATGGAGGCCATTATACCAGCAATGCCGCCGCCGCGGCTCTTTTTCTTCCCTTCCCCGAGACCCGGCTTGAGCGGACATGCCCGGTTCAGGCTTTTCGAAGAATCCGCTCTTTTTTTCGTCCGGGGCTTGTGGCCGTTTAAATGGGCTCAGGACCAGGCTTCATCGGCCGGCCGATTCAGGGTGACGCCGAGCTGGGCGCCCCATCGCCCGCAGCCGCGGCTCTTTTTCTTCCCTTCCCCGAGACCCGGCTTGAGCGGACATGTCCGGTTCAGGCTTTTCGATTCATCCGGCAAGGGAAGCCGGATCGGAAGAATCCGGCCGAACGATGATGTTTGAGCACTCATTCCCGCCGCCGTAAATTTAAGGGGTTGAGTGCGAGTTCATCGGAGCCGAGCCGGATTCATGAGAAAAGCCGTAAAGAACCGGACTCGGAAGTGAAAGCCGGGCCTCAAGTGTTTTAAAACGGCAACAAGCTCCTCCAGCCGTTGGGCAGGCGCTTGGCGATGTCGTTCAAAATGACGAACCCGATCAGGAGGACGAAGACGGCGAACCCGATCTGCATCCAGATCTGCCGGGCCTTGGGCGTCAGGTCCCGCCGGAGAATTCCCTCGATGGCCAGGACGAAAATCTGTCCGCCGTCGAAGACCGGGATCGGGAAAAGGTTCAGGATTCCCAGTTGAAGGCTGATGAGGGCGATCCAGCTCATCAGGGAGAGAAATCCCATTTTCAGGGCGGCGTAGGAGAAATTGGCGATTTCCAGGGGACCGGAGAGCTGTTTGGCCGAGGCTTGGCCGGTGAACAGGTTCTTGAGAAAATCGATGACCAGAAAAGTCAGGCGGGCGTTTTCCTTGAGGCTCTGGCCGATGGCCGGGAAAAAGGCGAATTTCTTGAGGACGGACTGGGCCGTCTGCATCACCCCGATTTTCCCGACCTTGCCCTCCCGGCGCGGAGTGATGCTCAGGGCGATCTCGCGCCCGCCGCGGTCGACCCGGAACGCGCATTCCTTCTCGGGATTCGACTCGATGATCTCGACGAAGCGATAGAAATACACCGGCTCGCCGTTGATCGCCAGGATGACGTCCCCGGCTTGAAGCCCCCCTTTCTCGGCCGGGGAGCCCGGGGAAACCATCTGGACCTGGGTCAGGATCTTGCCGAAAAATCCGGCGTATCCCATCTCGTATTTAGTCCGGCTCTCGGTCGTCAGCGGAACCTCCATGACGCGGCCGTCCCGCCGGATGTCCAAGGACAGGAGGCGGTTGGGCTTTGTCCCGACGGCGATCTCCACGTCGTTCCAGGTCGGCGTTTTCCGGCCGTTGACCGCCAGGATCAGGTCGTCCGGCTTCAGGTCCGCCCTGGCGGCCGGCGAGTCCGGCTCGATCCAGCCGATCACCGGCGCCTCGTCCTGGTAGCGGGGCGTCGTCACGCCGACCATGTTGAGGCCGGCCATGATGACGACCGCCAGGAGAATGCTCATGACCGGCCCCATCACGAAGACGAGGAACCGCTGGAGACGGTTCTTGGCCATGAAATCATCCGGCTCCAGGATTTTGCCCGGCTCAGCCAGGCCCTCGCCGAGCATCTTGACGTAGCCGCCCAGGGGCAAGAGGCTGATCCGGTAATCCGTGCCGCTTTTTTTAAACCCGAACAAGCGCTTGCCGTAGCCGAAGGAGAAGACTTCCACCCTGACGCCGACCAGCTTGGCCGCGAAAAAGTGGCCGAATTCGTGAATAAAAACCAGAATGCCAAAAACGATTAAAAACGCGAGAATCGTGCCGAAAATCGTGCCCATGTCATGTCCTTTTTTCGATCCGCCGCCTCGTCCGCTCCCGGATTCGGCGGTCTTCTTCGATGATGTCGTCGAGGGAATCCAATCGGCGCGGCCGCAGGCCGGCCAAGGCCTCCTCCACCGTTTCGGCGATGCCGTTGAACCGGAGACGGGCCCCAAGGAAGGCCTCGACGGCGATTTCATTAGCCGCGTTCATCGCCACCGCGGCGCTGTCCTTCTCTCCCATCACCCGCCGGGCCGTTTTAAGGAGCGGAAACCGGCGCTCGTCCGGAGACGAAAATTCCAGCGGCCCGGAAGCGGCCAGATCCAGCGGCGGAAGGAATCCATCCCGGCGCCGGGGATAGGTTAAGGCGTATTGAATGGGGATGCGCATATCCGTCCGGCTGAGCTGGGCCAGGACCGACCCGTCCCGCAACTCGACCAAGGCGTGGACGATGCTCTGGGGATGAATGAGAACCCGGATCATGTCCGGGGCCAGGTCGAAAAGCCACCGGGCTTCGATCAGCTCCAAGCCCTTGTTCATCATCGTGGCCGAGTCGATGGTGACCTTGCGGCCCATCGTCCAGCGGGGATGGGCCAAGGCTTCTTCCGGCGTCTTCCGGCGCAACTCCCGCAGGGGGATACGGAGAAACGGGCCGCCCGAGGCGGTCAGAACGACGCTCCGGATGTCCCCGCGATCGATGCCGGCCAAACATTGAAAAATCCCGCTGTGCTCGGAATCGACCGGAATGAAGACCGCTCCGCTGTTCTTGGCCTCCCGGCGGAGCAGTCCGCCGGCCGCGACAAGGGATTCCTTGTTGGCCAAGGCGACCGTCTTTCCGGCCCGGACCGCGGCCAGGGTCGGCCGCAGGCCGTTGAATCCGGCGATGGCCGAAACGACAAGGTCGGCGCTCGTTTCGGCGGCCGCGGCCGAGGCTCCTTCCGCTCCGGACAGGATATCCGGCCCCCGCCGCCCGAGCTCCCGGCGCAGGGCGGCGGCGTCCGCGTCCGTCCCGACGGAGACGAGAAGCGGGCGGAACTCCACGATCTGGGAGAGGAGCAAGTCCCGATTGGAGCCGGCGGCCAAGGCCGTCACCTTAAAAAGACGGCGATGGCGGCGGACGATGTCGAGCGTGTTCCGGCCGATCGTGCCAGTCGAGCCGAGAACGGCGATTTTTCTCATCCGAGGGGCTTCCAGATGTACCGGACGATAAAATAGAAGAGGGGGACGGCGAACAAGAGGCTGTCGACCCTGTCCAGGAAGCCGCCGTGCCCCGGAAGCGCGTTGGAGGAATCCTTCACGCCCGCGGCCCTCTTGAAAAGGGATTCGAGGGGATCTCCGGCCTGGGCCGCGATCGAGACGGCCAGTCCGGTGAGGATCGCCCGGCCCGGCCCGATCTCCGGAAGGAAAACCGCCCTTGCGGCCCAGGCGGTCAAACCGGCGAAAATCAGGCCCCCGGCCGCCCCTTCCCAAGTTTTATTGGGGCTGGCGATCGGAGTCATCGGATGGCGTCCGGCCGCCTTCCCGACAAAAAACGCCCCCGTGTCGGCCAGGAAAACCACGGCCAGGAGGAAGTAGATCGGGGCGGAACCGTAGGTCTGGCGAAGCGGGTACAGAAAGTTGAGGGTGAAGCCGATGTAGAGGGGGCCGAAGACCGTCACGGCGATCGAGGCCGTCGTGCGGACGGCCGTCTTGATCGTCCGGGAGACGACGACATAGAAGACGCCGAGGCCCAGGAGACCGGCGAAGAGAGCCAGCTCCAGCGTCAGCCCTTCGATGAGGAACGACGCCCCCAAGAGAAGGGCGAAGAGGATCCCGGGAACGGCCGCCGGATAAAGGCGGCGCCGCCGGGCCAGGTTGTAGAACTCTATCAGGGACGCGATGACGACGGCCTGCAAAGCGGCGAACAGAACCCACTTGTTTCCGTATTCGAGGACCAGGAACAGGGCGGTCAACAGGACGAGGGCCGTCCAAAACCGCTTGACGATATTCATGCCGACGGCTCCGCGGCCCCGAAGCGCCGGTTCCGGCCTTGGTAATCGACCAAGGCTTGGAGAAGGTGTTTTCTCCGGAAATCGGGCCAGAAAACCGGCGTGATCCAGATTTCGGCGTAGGCGATCTGCCAGAGGAGGAAGTTGGAGATCCGGCGTTCGCCGCTCGTCCGGATCAGCAGGTCGGGATCGGGCAGCCCGGCCGTGTCCAAGTACCGGCTGAAAACGTTCTCGTCAAGGTCGCCGGCCGCGAGCCGCCCCTCGGCCAAAATCCGCCGGACGGCCTCGACGATTTCCGCCCGGCCACCGTAATTCAAGGCCAAACCGATGATCATCCGGGAATTGCCGCGGGTCATCGTCTCGACCCGCTCGAGCTCGCGGCGGAGCCCTCCGGGAAGCTTGTCTTTCGCCCCCAGGACGCGCAGCCGCAGGCCGTGCTCCATGAGAAGTCCGTCTTCTTTCCCCAGGGTCTCCTCGAGAAGACGCATCAAGGTTTGGACTTCCCGGGGGGGGCGTTTCCAGTTCTCGGTGGAAAAGGCGAACAGCGAGAGAACGTCCAGGCCGGCGCGGGCGCCCGTCTCGATGATTTCCCGGACGGATTTCGCCCCGGCCTTGTGGCCTTCGACCCGTGGCAATCCCCGTTCCGCGGCCCACCGGCCGTTGCCGTCCATGATCACGGCCACGTGACGGGGAATCCGGGCGGCGTCCAGGCGGAGAGCCAGGCCGGCTTCCTCGCTGCCGTCCTCAAGCCATCCGTCCAAGCCTTTTAACATGCGCATAGTATAGCGGATGGCCGGCCGGCCGTCCATGGATTCGGAGGGCGAGTTTTGATATCCTATGCCCTATCAAGAGGTTGTCATGTGCCTAGCGATTCCCGTCCGGGTCGTCGAAATCGACGCCTCGGGCGATGCCGGAAAAGTCGATTATCTGGGGACGAAAATCGGGGCGAACTTCGCCCTGATCCGGGACGTCCGGATTGGAGACTGGGTCATCGTTCATGCCGGATTCGCCATCTCCCGCCTGGATGAAGCGGAAGCCCGGGAAACGCTGGCCCTGCTCCGTGATGTCCAGGATGCCGGGAGATCCTGAGGTGGCGTCCGACTTGTTCCGCGACCGCCGGGTCGTCGCCGGCCTGATCTCCGAAATCGCCGCCGCGGCCGCGTCGTCCTCCCCGCCGGTCCGGTTGATGGAAGTCTGCGGCACGCACACCATGACGATTCATCGTCATGGGCTCAAGGACCTGCTCGCCCAGGCCGGCGTCGAGATGATTTCCGGACCGGGCTGCCCCGTCTGCATCACCCCGGACGGCTTCCACGAAGCGGCCATCCGGCTGGTGACGGAACGGGAAAACCTCATCCTGGCGACGTTCGGCGACATGACCCGGGTTCCCACCCGGCTCGGATCCCTCCAGGCGGCCGTCCCCGCGCCGGGCTCGGCCGTTAAAATCGTCTATTCTCCGGAAGAAGCGCTGACCCTGGCCCGCTTGAATCCGGTCAAGGACGTCGTTTTTTTCGGGGCGGGTTTCGAAACGACGATCCCGGCCATCGTCCTGACCGCCGGGCGGGCCCAAGCGGAAGGATTGAAAAACATCGCCGTTTTGACGGCCTTTTGGACCATCCCCCCTCCCCTGCGGGCGATCGTTTCCTCGGGCGAGATCCGCATCAGCGGATTTCTCTACCCCGGCCACGTCAGCGCGATCATCGGCCTGGAACCCTATGCCTTCGTCGCCCGGGAGTTCGGGCTGCCGGGGGCGGTCGCCGGCTTCGAGCCGGGCGACATCCTCCTCGGCGTCCGTTCCGTCGTGGAGCAGATCCGGGCGAAGAAACCCGCGGTCGTCAATGCCTATCCCCGGGTCGTCCGGCCGGAAGGAAATCCCGCCGCCCGGGAGGTGATGAACCGGTTCCTCGAGCCTTATGACGCCCTCTGGCGGGGATTGGGACGCATCCCGGCGAGCGGGCTGCGCTTCAAACCGGCCCACGCGGCCGTCGACGCGGCCGTCAAGTATGCCCTTCGTCCGGCCGAGGACGCGTCCGACTCCCCCGGCTGCCGGTGCGGCGAGATCCTGCGAGGCGTTATTTCGCCGCCTCAATGCCGGTTGTTCGGCCGCTCCTGCCGGCCCGAATCTCCCCGCGGGCCCTGCATGGTCTCTTTCGAGGGGGCTTGTTACGTTCATCATAAATACCGGGGATCGTCCCCGGCTCAAAGAAGGAGCAGAAAATCCCATGGATAAAATCAGCCTCGAGCTGGGCGGCGGCGGGAAAACGATGCGCGATTTCCTCGCCCGGTCGATTCTGCCGACCTTTCCCAACGCCCGCCTGGCCGGTCTTCCGGACGCCGCCTCCCTCCCGGGCGGCATCGCCTTCACGACCGACAGCTACGTCGTCGACCCGATCTTCTTCCCGGGAGGGGACATCGGAACCCTGGCCGTCAACGGCACGGTCAACGACCTCGTCGTCTCCGGAGCCAAGCCCCGGTTCCTCTCCCTGGCCCTGATCCTGGAGGAAGGCCTGGAAACGGCCTCCTTGGAGCGGATTCTTCGCTCTATCCGGAAAACGGCTGACGCCGCGGGCGTTGAAATCGTCACCGGAGACACCAAGGTCGTCCGCCGGGGACAAGGCGACAAGATCTTTGTCAACACCTCCGGGATCGGCCGGATCATCGGCCGCGCCCGGCCCGGGGCCATCCGGCCGGGCGACCGGGTCATCGTCACCGGAACGCTCGGAGAGCACAGCTTGGCCGTTCTGGCCGCCCGGGGCGAGTTCGGCTTCGAAAACCCGGTGAAAAGCGACTGCGCTCCCCTGACCTTCCTTCTGCCGCTTTGGTCCCGGGGAGTCCGCTGGATGCGCGACATCACCCGGGGAGGATTGGCGACCGTTCTCTCGGAACTGGCCGAACAATCGCCCTGTCCGATCCTGCTCGAGGAAAAAGCCATCCCCTTGTCGACGGCCGCCAAATCGGCGGCCGGACTTCTCGGGATCGATCCGCTCTACCTGGCCTGCGAAGGCCGGGCGGTCATGATCGTCCCCGAGAACCGGGCGGAGGGCGTCCTCTCCACCCTCCGCGGCCATCGCCAGGGCCGCCGGGCCGCGATCGTCGGCCGGGCAGACAAAGCCCCCGGCCGGCCCGGCGAGCTTCTTCTCCGGACCGAAAGCGGCGGTCTGCGCCTGCTTGAGCCCTTGACCTCCGAGCTTCTTCCCCGGATATGCTGAATCCCTCGTTGAGGTTTTTCCGGCCGCGGCCGATTCTCCCGGCGACGGCCCTGGCCTTGTGGGCCGCCTTCGCCTTTCCCGCCGCCGCCCCGGGTCAGACGACGACGTTCCGGACGAGCGTTCCCGAAATCCGCTCCCTCTGGCATCTCATCCGGGCGACGCTCGAAGCCAACCGGATGTCCTTCCCTGGCAAGTCGGGACTGATTTCGGCGTTTTCGGCCGGAAGCCTCTATCCGCAGATCTGGATCCGCGACGCGGCCACGACCATCCAAGCGTCCCGGTATTATTCTCCGGCGGAGGAAATCGTCTCCTGGCTGGAAGAATTTCTCGCCTTTCAAGAAACCGGCGGCGGTCTGCCCGATTGGTTCGACAGCCACGGGCGATCGGATAAAAACACCACGGAAACGGACCAGGAAGCCTCCGCGATCCTGGCCGCCGCCCGGGCCGTCGAGATCCACGGTCCCGGGTGGCTGGAGAAAAAGATCGCCGGCCGGCCGGTCCTCGACCGGCTCGACCTGGCCCTCTCCTTCGTTCTCGAACGACGGTTCGACGTGGAACGCGGCCTGGTCACGGGCGCCCACACGGCCGACTGGGGGGACCTCGGAATGGAGGAAGCCGATCAAACGGCGATCTACGCCGGCCAAAGCACCCGCTGGACATGTGACATCTACGACCAAAGCATGTTTTACGGCGCGGCCCGGGCGCTCGCCGGAATGCTCCGGAACACCGGCCGGGTTGAGCGGGCCGATTTCTGGACGCGGCGGGCCGAAAGCGTCCGGGAAGCCGCCGACCGCTATCTCTGGCAGGAAAGCCGCGGATTTTACCGCGTCCACGTCCATCTCGACGGCCCGGTCCATCCCTTCGATGAGGACGACATGTTCGCCATGGGGGGGAACGCCGAGGCCGTCGTTTCCGGCTTGGCCGGCCCGGAGAAAGCCGTCCGCATCATCCAGGCCGCCTTGGCCCGCCAGGAAGCATTCCGGATGCCGACGATCGGGGCGGCCCTGCTTCCCCCCTACCCGAAAGGAACCTTCAAACACCCCATGGTCGACGATCCCTACGAATACCAAAACGGCGGTTTGTGGGACTGGTTCGCCGGAAGGCTCGTCCGGGCGATGTTCGATCATGGATATTCCGGGGCCGCCCGGGCCAAGCTCTTGGAGATCGCCCGGAAGAACATCGCCGCCGGAGGCCTCCACGAATGGAACGCGCCGGACGGAAGCGGACGCGGCAGCCCCGTCTTCGCCGGCAGCGCCGGAAGCTTGGCCTCGGCCGTGGCCGAAGGATATTTCGGTGTCCGTTTGACGCGGGACGGCTGCCGCCTCGAACCGCGCCTGGCCGAGGACGGAGCCAAAGTCTTTTTCCGCCTGCCGGCCTCGGGAAGCGCGGCGGCCTACGAATATTCCTGGAATCCGGCCGAACAGCGGGTCGTCTTCCGATATGAAAGCCCCTCTTCCCGGCCCGGATGGATCCGTCTCCTCCTGCCCCGGGCGCTGTCGGAGGCGGAGCTCGACGTCCGCCGGGACGGCCGCCCTGTTCCCTTCTCCATCGAACGTTTAGGCGAGGATGTCTTGCTGGTCCTGGAAACCGATTTCGCCTCCCACACCCTCGTCCTCCGGGCAAAAAAAACCTCTCAAGGAAGCTCCCGCTCATGACGGTCACAATCCGCATCCTTTCCCCCTCCGAGCACTGCCTTTCCCGGTCGGATGTCGATCCCGACGCCCTGAGGATTCTCGCCCGTCTTCAGAGAATGGGCTTCATCGCCTACCTCTGCGGCGGAGCGGTCCGGGACCTCCTTCTCGGAAGGACGCCCAAGGATTTCGACGTCGTCACGGACGCCCGCCCCGGGCAGATTAAAAAGCGTTTCGCCAACGTCTTCATCATCGGCCGGCGCTTCCGCCTGTGCCACGTTCATTTTCCCGGCGGCAAAATCATCGAAGTCGCCACCTTTCGGCGCGATCTTTCGGCGGAGGAACAGGCGGCCCCGCCGGGAAAAATCCCGCCCGAGCTGCTCTACGGGACTCCGCGGGACGACGCTTTCCGGCGCGACGTGGCGATCAACGCCCTGTACTACGACGCCCGGACGGGAGAAGTCATCGATTACGCTGGCGGCCTGGAAGACCTGGCCCTCAAGCGCGTCCGGATCATCGGCGATCCGGCCGCCCGGTTCGCCGAGGACGCGGTCCGCATCTGGCGGGTCGTCCGTTACGCCGCCCGTCTCGGCTTCGACATCGAGGAGGAGACGGCCCGGGCGATCCCGGTCTTCGCTCCCCTGCTCGGGAAATGCTCCGGCGCCCGGCTGTATGAGGAACTCAACAAGGAGCTGGTCGAAAAGACCCGGCCGGTCGTGGACGCCCTCCGGGCCCATGGACTTCTCCGCCACATCATCGGCAGCTTCGGGGAAGATTATGAAAGCGACGACGCGCTTTTCGAGCGTCTCCGCGCGCTTCTGGAAGCGAAAGACCGGCTTCAGAAGGAAGGCGTCGTCTGGAGCCGGGAAGAGGCCTATGCCCTGTTTTTCTGGCCCTGGGCCGAATCCTTCTTCGCCGGTAAGGACGGCGATATCCGGGCCGTCCTGGAAAAAGCCTTCGAAAGCGCCGGCCTGCAGGCCGTTTTCCCCCGGAAGGTCCGGACGGACGTCGCCCATATCCTGACGCTCGTCTCCCAAATCATGAATGTCTTGCGGACCGGCCGGCCCCGGTGGTCCCTCCGCCGCCAAGCTTTATTCGAGTCCGCCGTCCGGATCTTCGGAGTGATCGAGGACGGCCGACCGCCGGAGCCGGGCGCGTTTCCGGAAAAGCTTTTCGGCCGGCCGCGGCCATCGTCCGGAGAGCCGGAGCCAAGACCCGAAGGGAAGCGCCGTCCCCGCCGCCGGCGGCGCCGGAAACCCCATCCGCCCAAGGCGGAATAGTCCGGCCGGTTTTTTTGCCCCGGGGCCGCTCCCGGGCCGGATTCCGCAGAGAACGAATCGTCAACCGCTTCTTCCGGGTCTTCCTTGACACCGCGTCGCGCCCAGCCTATCATTTTTTTATGAGGGGGGATCGCGATCGGCGGGTTTTCGGGAGGGAGACGCCGACGCGATTCGATCGCCGAGCCCGAATCCCGCGGAATGAAAACGACCAGGGATCCCCGGCGCGCCTGGCCGTCTGAAACGCCGTCCGCAGAGTCCCGACATGCGAACTAGCAAAAGAAAATGGGTCGTTCCGCTGATCCTCTTCACCGGAAGCCTGATTTTCAACTTGACCTTGAATAAGAGCATCATCCTGGACGGGGATGAAGCCGCCCTGGTCATGAAATCCGTGGGCACTCTCAACGGAGAGCTTCCCCTCGTCGATTTCGTCGGCTTCACCTACCCGCCCGGGAGATACTTTCTTCTGGCTCTTTTGTTCACGGTGTTTTCTCCGTCCGTGGCCGTGGAGCGGCTGTTCTTCTTCGTCCTTCGCTCCCTGGTCAACGTCCTCATGTACCTGTTCGCTACAAAACTCCTCCCCAAAGGATGGACCTTCCTGCCGGTCGCCATGATCGGCGTCATGGCCTGCTTTCCCTGGAAGACGCTCCTTCCCTTTGTCACCCTTCTCAACTTGATCTTCCTGGAGAAACTCGCCGCCGCTCCGCTGCGGAAAAAAGCCCTCCTTTCCTCCGCGGTCGTCGCCGGGTTCACCCTCGGATTCCGCCAGGACATCGCCCTGTACGCCTGGGCGGCCGCGGCCCTTTTGATCGCTTGGCAGGTTTATGAGGCTCTCCCCGAAACGGAGTCCGGCCGCTTCTCCGCGCCCGCGTTCCTCAAGGGAAATCTCAAACACCAGAGTCGCTATTTCCTGACGATGGCCGGCGTCTTTTCTCCCCTGGCCGCGTTTTATTTCCTGAAGTCCCACGGGATAAAGCTGCTTTACGAAATGTTCATCGGCCGGCCGGCCGATCATCTTCGGGTGGTTGCTCATTATTCCCATCATTTCCCCTCCCTCGGGAAAACCCTGCAGTCTCCGCTGGACGGGGAAAAGATTTTTCTATGGATTTCCCTTCTCATTCTCCCGGCGACGGCCGCCTTGTTGTTGACCCGTGTTTTCCGGGAACGGCGCCTCACGCGGGAAAATCAGACCGTGCTCGCGATCCTCGTGATCGCCGCCCTTTCGTTCGCCAGCGAGACGTTCGTCTATGCGATCTTCGAGCGGCTTCTCCAGGGCGCCACGGCTCTCTATCTCCTGGCGGCCTATCTGCTTTCCCTGGCGGATTCCCGCCTCCGGGCGCTTCTGCGGGCCAAGATCCGGCGGCCGGTCCTTCGCCGGGCGGCGGCGGCCGGAGCTCTCGCCCTCCTTCTGTCCGGGCCAGTCGCCTTCAGCGTCTATGGGCTGGCCGCGAAAAACGTCAATGACCGATTGACCCTGGCCCGGGATAAAAACGCTTATATCGTCTCCCCCTCGGGAATCGGGAGCAGCCGGAAAAGAATCCAATTCGTGCTTCACGCGATCCAGGCAAAGCTGGCCCAAAAGAATATAATCGATGACCGGGACGTCCTGTTGTACGCGGAAGGATCGCTGATTTATTATACATCGACTTGGGCCGAAGCCCGGAGATTGGATTTTCATCTCAAACCGCTCAAGCCGTCCCTCCTGGAGGCCGACCTTGGGGCTCTCCGGCCGCGATTCCTCCTCATCCAGAACTCCGCGTTGTATGTCGTGAAGAAATTCCCGGAAAGACTCCGGAGAAAAATCGAGGACGAATACGCGCCCGCGCTTCAAAAGAGCGGATTCACCGTTTATCGGCTCAGGGACGGAACGTAAAAAGACTCTCGGCTTGACGAACGGCCGGATCGCCGTTTTTTCGGGAATCCGCCCCGAGTCCGTCAGGCTTTGATGACGTTTTTCCGCGGCGTCTTGACCGCGTTCCGCGTGTCGATCACGAGCCGGGCGTTCTTCACGATGAAATCGTAGTCGTAGCAGGAATGATCGGTGGCGATGATCACCGCGTCGACGGCCCGGAGCCGGGCCGCGGTCAAGGGCACGGATTTAAGCTTTAAGCCCGGATATTCCCGGTGGCCCGAAGATTCCGGGACGTAGGGATCGTTGTATTCGACCCTGACGTCCTTGGCCCGGAGGATGCTGATGATCTTGAGGGACGGCGACTCCCGCTGATCATCGATATTTTTCTTGTAGGCGATGCCCAGGACGAGGATCCGCGAGCCCTTGAGGGACTTGCCCCGGGCGGCCAGGGCTTCCATCGTCTTGTTGACGACGTAGTAGGGCATTTTCGTGTTGATCTCGCCGGCCAGCTCGATGAACTTCGTCTGGTAGTCGACCTCGCGGGCTTTCCAGGTCAGGTAAAAGGGATCTATCGGGATGCAATGCCCGCCCAGGCCGGGGCCGGGATAGAAGGGCATGAATCCGAAGGGCTTGGACGAGGCCGCCCGGATCACTTCCCAGACATCGATGTCCATCCGTTCGAAAATCAGCTTCAATTCGTTGACCAGGGCGATGTTGACGGAGCGGAAGATATTTTCGAGGAGCTTGGCCGATTCGGCCACCCGGGTGGACGAGACGGGGACGGTTTTGGCCACGACCTGCGAATAGAGGGCGTCGGCCAAGGCCAGGCAGTCGGGCGTCAGCCCGCCGACGACCTTGGGCGTGTTTTCGGCTGAAAAGACCGGATCCCCGGGATTTTCCCGCTCGGGCGAGAAGGCCAGGAAGAAATCTTTTCCGCCCTTCAGCCCCTTCCGCTCCAGGATCGGGAGCATTTCCTCGTCGGTGGTTCCGGGATAGGTCGTGCTTTCGAGGATGACGAGCTGGCCCTTCCGGAGATAGGCGGCAATCGTCTCCGTCGTGCCCAAGACGAAGGACAGGTCGGGATTGCGATGGGCGTCCAGGGGCGTGGGAACGCAGATCAGGATCGTGTCCATTTCCTTCAGGCGGGAGAAATCGTCCGTCGCCTCGAACCGCCGGACGGCCAGGTATTTCTTCAATTCGGTCGCCGTGACATGCTTGATGTAGCTTTGCCCCTTGTTCAGGAGGCGGACTTTCTTCCGGTCGACGTCGAACCCGGTCACCTTGAATCCCTTGTTCAGGAAGGCTTTGACCAGCGGAAGCCCGACGTAGCCGAGGCCGACCACTCCGATGGCGGCCTCCTTCGTCTTGATTTTCCTCATCAGCGCGCGGCTTTGCGTATTCATCGATGGTTCCCCCTTTGCCCGCACCAGGCGATTGTGCGCCGCAATCCCTCCTCAAAGCCGACGACCGGACGGTAGCCGAGCTCCCGTTCCGCGGCCGAAATATCGGCGAAGGAGTGACGGATGTCCCCCGGCCGCGGCGCGGCGTAAACCGGGGCGATAGACTTTCCCAGGATCTCGTTGATCTTGGCGATCAGGACGTTGACCGTGATCCGATCGGCGCAGGCGACGTTGAACACCCCGCCGGCCGCTCCCCCGGCCGTGCAGGCCAGGAGGTTGGCTTCGACCACGTTGGCGACATAGGTGAAATCCCGCGATTGTTCGCCGTCGCCGAAAACCGTCGGCGCCTCGCCCCGGAGAATCCGGGTGATGAACAGCGGGACCGCGGCCGCGTATTGGGAGGCCGGATCCTGGCGCGGGCCGAACACGTTGAAATAGCGGAGCGAGACCGTTTCCAGGTCGAAGGTCTTGGCGAAGACCTGGAGGTACTTCTCCCCCGCCCATTTGCTCGCGGCGTAGGGAGACAGCGGCTTTCCCTCCTCCCCTTCCCTCTTGGGCAGGCCGGGGGCGTCGCCGTATACCGACGACGAAGAGGCGAAGACGAGGCGCCGGACCTTGGCCCGGGCGGCCGCCCAAAGGAGGTTCAGCGTCCCCCGGACGTTGATCTCATCGGTCGTGAACGGATCGGCCACGGACCGGGGGACGGAGGGCAGAGCCGCCTCGTGGAGGACGAAGTCGACGCCGTCGACGGCCCGCCGGCAGGCGTCGGGATCGCGGAGATCGCCCTCCAGCAGTTCGAGACGGCCGCCGAAGGAAGCGAGGTTTTCCCGCTTCCCCGTGAGAAAATTATCCAGGACGCGGACCTCCTCCCCCCGGTCGAGAAGCGTCTCGACCAGGTGGGAGCCGATGAATCCGGCGCCTCCGGTCACGAGATAGCGGCTCATGTCCCCCTCCCGCTGCGCGCCGGTCCCGCGACCGGTCAGCGAACGAAGCCCAGGTCCTTCAGCTTCTGAATGACCTTCCGGGCGCTCTCCTCGAGCGGCTCGGCGCCGCATTCCAGGATCATCTCCGGATTTTCCGGAACCTCGTACGGATCGGAAATTCCGGTGAATTCCTTGATCTGCCCGGCCATGGCTTTCTTGTACATGCCTTTAACGTCGCGCTGGATGCAGGTCTCCAGGGGCGTGTTGACGTAGACTTCGATGAACGAGCCGATTTCCTTGCGGGCGTGCTCGCGCATGGCTTTGTAAGGCGAGATGAACGACGTCAGGACAATGACGTTGTTGCGGGTCAGGAGCTTGGCCACGAACGTCACCCGGCGGATGTTTTCGTCCCGGTCCTCCTTGGAGAAGCCGAGGTCGCGGGTCAAGTCCTGCCGGACGATGTCGCCATCGAGGCGCTCGACGTTGTAGCCGCCGTTTTTCAGGATCTCGGCGGCCCGGTCGGCCACGGCCGATTTCCCCGAACAGGGCAGCCCGGTGAACCACAGCGTCACGCCTTTCGCATGTTGATGATCGCACATAATAAACGTTACTCCTTATAAAATCAACGAAGGGACCGGCCCTTCATGTCCGCCGGGACCGGCAGGCCCAGGGCCTTGAGAACGGTCGGGGCGATGTCGGTGATGTCGATGTCCTTGCGGGCCGAAACCTTCGCCTGCGGGTCATAGAAAATGTACATGCCGTGCTGGGCATGGACGGCGTCGTCCGGGCCGGTGTCGTTTTCGGCCAGATACATCGTCCCCCAGCCCAGGGTGCCGGCCGAACGCCAGTAGAGGTCGTCGAAATAAACCATGAGATCGGGATAGTCGCCCCGGGCATCGTCGTAGTACTCGTTGGGCTTGATGATCTGGGTGGCCCATTTCTCGCCGTTCGGCCCGCGGATTCCCCGCAGGCGCTCGGCCAGGGCCTCCCGCTCCTTCTCGTAATCGGCCGGCTTGATGATCCCCTGGGGCTCTCGGCCCTCGACATTGAGGAACACCCGGGCATAGTATCCGCCCCAGCCCCAAGCCTTCGTTTTGGCCCAGTCGATGGGCGTCTTTTCGATGCTGGCGCCGCGGGCCGGGACCGCGCCCAGGACCAGGTCGCCCTCGGCGATGAGCCATTCATTGATGCAGAAGGCCCCCTTCATCCGCTTGGCTCCGTGGTCGGAAACCGCCAGGACGACGGTGTCGTCGCCGGCTTCCTTGAGAAGCGCGCCGATCTTCTCGTCGACGAACTTGTAGTAATCGACGATGACGGCCTCGAACTCGTTGCCGGCTTCATAAAGATGATGGGTCTTGTCGAAGAACTTCCAGAAGGCGTGCTGGACCCGGTCCACCCCGATTTCCACGAACATGAACAGGTTCCAAGGCTTGGCCCGCATGAGGTACTGGATGACCTCGAACCGCTTCTCGGTCATCCGGTAGATTTCCTTGAGGATCTCGGCCCGGTTCTCGATCCGGAAGGGGACGTCGAACAGGTAGGGCCCGAATTTTTCCTCGATTTCCGCCTTGAGCTCCTTGGGATACGTGTAGTCCTTGTCCGCGCCCGGGGTGATGAAACAGCCGATCCGGTTGCCGGCCAGCGGCCGGGGCGGATAGCTGGGGGGGACGCTGACCAGGACGCTCTGTCCTCCCGCCTGGCCGATGATGTCCCAGATCGCCGGCTCGTTGATCGACTGGGCGGTGGCGATCCACATTTTGTCGTACGCCGGGCCGGTCCGGTGGCGGAAGCCGTAGAGCCCGAGGCGTCCGGCGTCCTTGCCGGTGCTCATGACCATCCAAGCCGGGATCGTGATCGGCGGGTCCGAGCTGCGCATGGTCCCGTAGGATCCGTTTTCCAGGAGGCGGTTGAGGTTGGGGAATTCCTTCCGGCGGTCGAAGACGATCTCCGCCGGGGCCGAGTCGAGGCCGATGATCAAAGCTTTGCGCATGAGAGCTTATCCTTTATCCCCCGCTCAGTCGTTGAACGGGTTTTTCTCGTCCATGATGATCTTGGCGACTTCCGGACGGACGAGCTCGGCCGGAGGATATTCGCCGCGCACCAGCATGTCCCGAATCTCCGTCCCCCGGAACTGGATCTGGTGATCCTTTCCATGGGGGCAGATCTTGTCGCTGACGACCGCGCCGCACTTTTTGCAGTAGAAAAACGACCGGAAGAACAGCGGCGTGATTTCCAGGTCGGGGAAGTCGGCGAAGATTTCCTGGGCCGCGAACGGCGCGTAGTAGCTGCCGACGCCGGCGTGGTCCCGGCCGATGATGATGTGGGAGCAGCCGAAATTCTTGCGGATGATCGCGTGGAAAATGGCCTCCCGGGGGCCGGCGTAGCGCATTTCCATCATCAAGATGGCCATGGTGGTCCGTTCGGGGACGTAGTAGTTCTTGATCAGCTCCTCGTAAGACGAGAGGATGACATCGTCGCGATAGTCTCCTTTCTTCTTCTTCCCGATCACCGGATTGATGAACAGGCCGTCCACCAGGGTCAAGGCCGATTTCTGGACGTACTCGTGGCCGATATGGGGGGTATTCCGGGTCTGAAAGCCGACGACCGTCGACCAGCCCTTGTCCTGGAACAGCCGGCGGGTTTCCCGCGGGGTGAGCTTGTACTTCTGGAAGGGCGTCGGCGTTTCCCGGATCAGGTCGATCGATCCCCCCAGCAGGACGTCGGGCAGGCTCATGATCTTGGCCACGCCCGGGTGGGCGGTGTCGTCCGTGCCGAAGACCTTCCGGGCGGTCTCGGCCTTGTCGAAGCCGTACTTCTCGGCCAAGTGAAGGATGGCCGCCGGCTCGCCGGCGGGATTCAGGAGGGCGACGTCCGCCCCCGCGGCCAGGCCGTCGGCCGTTTTCCGGTCAACGGCCAGAATCACGGGAATCGTCCACGCCAGGCCGTTGGCCAACCGCATTTTGTCCAGGACGCTCCGAAAATCCTTTTCCCCCAAAAAGCCTTCCAGGGGGCTGAAGACGCCCGTGGCGATATTCTCGACATCGCTGGTCTGCTCGGCGTCAAGAGGGATCGACGGGAGAGACGCCGCCTTCTTGAGCGCTTCGTCCAGGGCCGCGCCCTTCAGGACGCGGTCGATCAACTGTCCGCCATGGGGTTGAATCATCAAATTGCTCCTCGTTTGTATTTCTCCGGGGATGCCGCTTCGGCTGTCCCGGGAGACGCATCCCCGGCCATCAATCGATATAACCGAGGGCTTTCAGGCGATCCTTGACCTTTTCTTCATCTTCCGGGCTGAACACATCCTCCTGGGAACCGGTTTTTTTCAGCGATTCGCGGAGGACTCGGGCGACGTAATTGGGAACCGACGGATCGGCGGTTCCGCGGATAGCCTCCTCGATTTCTTTGTAGAGGGACGTCGGGATCGAAACAGCGGTAAATTCCTTTTTCATGGTCGCCTCCTCGAAACAGGGGAAAAATCGGAAAAATTAAAGGATTTTATACACGAAATCGGCCTCTTTTGCAACCCCGGAGGGAGAAAAAGGACGGTTTTGAGGCTTGTTCAGGCTTTTCGATCGCCGAGACGGCGCCGTAATTCCGGGTCAGGCGGCGCTTTCCGGCTCGGACAGGAGCGCCGGGAACAAAGGCGGCAGGACAAGAAAGTTTCCTTCGAGGGAAAAAGAAGACCGCTTACCGACTTCCGCGGGATCATCATCATTGAATTCGTCAGCCGGACGCCGGCCCGGCCGGGGCCGTCGCCGAGAAGGGCAAAGAGCGGGACCTGCTCCGTGACCGGCCAATCCTCCACCGTTCCCGGACTCAGGGCGGCCAGGCGTCCAAGTCCCGACGCGCCGGCGAGGCGTTCCCCAAGCGCGGCCGCGGCCGCCTCGACGGCCATGTCGGCCAGCGTTTCGAGGTCGTACCGGTGAAGGAGATCCTTCGCCCGGACGGCCGCCTCCTCCAGCTCCGGGCCGATCGTGAGAACAAAGGCGAACACCTTGAGGGCCCGCCCGGCCTGGCCGCGGAGAAGGCGGCTGCGGAAAAAGCGGCCCCCGATCGTCAGTCCCTCGGCGGAGCGGGACTCGATAAAGGCTTCCCGGTAGAAAGCCCGCGGGCGGAGAAGGGAGGCCGCCTCGGCCAGGAGCGGGCCGGCCGCCCTTTTTCCTCCCGGGCGCCGGTCCAAGCGAAGAACGCGGACGACGTCGCCCGGATCGAGCTGAACGGGAACCGGCGAAATCAAGGGCATGGAAACCGCGGAAATTATCTCATGTTTTCAGACGAAAGGCCAAAAAGCTCATCGGCGATCATCCCCTTTATCCGTTGGAATAAAAAATTCCCAAGGGTACAATACAAGAGAACTCGTCGTTCCGGGAAGAAAAGAATGTTCAAACGGCCGGAGGGATAAGCATGAAGCTGAAAACTCTTGTCGGAAGCGGGGACAAAATCGCGAGATCGGTTTTGCCGGTGATCATCATCGGGCTGGCGCTGAACGTCTGGCGCCCGTCGATCTTCAGCGTCGGCGGCCCGTCGCCCGTCTTGAAAATCGTCTCGATCGCCTTATTGGTTCCCGGCGTTGTCGTCTGGGCCAGGTCGGTCGCTCTGATCCTGCGGAAAGTCCCCCGGAAAGAGCTGATCACGACCGGCCCGTACGCGATCGTCAAACATCCGCTGTACACGGGAGCGGCGTTTTTCGTCCTGCCTTGGCTCGGTTTTCTCTTCAATTCCTGGCTCGGAGTCGCGGCCGGGATCGCCCTCTATGCCGGATCCCGGGTGTTTTCGCCTCGAGAGGAGGACGATCTGGCCAAGACGTTCGGCCCCGCCTGGGAAGAATACCGTCGCAACATCAAGCTGCCCTGGCTATAGGGATGCCGGCCGTCGATCGGCTTTAAAGGCGGCCCCCATCCCGGCATCGCCCGTTTTCCACGGCCCGGCCAAGCGGGCCGTGAGATTGCTTGAGGGGAAGCCGGCTCGGCGGCACAAATAGTGGCACAGCGCGTTTTCCTTGGCACAGCAGGCCGCTCAATAAATCCATATGGGAATTGAAAAAGAGAAACGAGCCTGGAGGGATTCGAACCCCCGGCCTTTTGGTTCGTAGCCAAACGCTCTATCCAGCTGAGCTACAGGCTCGTCGGGCGGACGGCCGATATTATGCCAGAAACGAGCGAAAAAGGACAGCGCCGGAAGGACCCGGCGCCTCCGGCCGGCCGCGGCCGCGGTCCTACGACGCTTCTCCGCTCCCCCGGTGAGACCGGATCTTCTTTTTCACCGGCCCGCTTTTCTGGAGCTTGGCGTTCAAGCGGGCCAGCCGTTTTTCAAAATCGACCCTCTCGGCCGAAGACCGTTCCATGGCCAGGGCCAGACCCTCTTCGGTGATCCGCTTGGCCTCGGCGAGGTTCCTGGCTTTGTGCTCATAGTAAATGGCCAGCTCGCGGTAGCAGAACACATGATCGGCCGCCGAGCCGTCCCGCCACAGGGCGACGGCCCTCTCCCAGTCGGCTTCCTTTTTCAGCTGGGACGTCAGCCGCCGGACGACCGAAACGGCGACGTCGGACGGAAGCCGTCCGACCAGGGCCCGTTCGAACAGCCGCGTCGAGCGGGCCGCCTCCCCGGCCCGGGCGAAGACCTTGCCGATGCCGACGAGATCGAGGGGATCCGGACCCGTTTCACCGTCGAGATCCTCCTCGGAAAAAAGCCGCGCCCCGGAGATGACCAGTCCCAGGAGCGAGAGGATGTCCTCCTGGTTGTGGTAAAGGATGGGCTCGATCCGCTCGAAATCCCCGGTCCGCAGGTAATCGAAATACCGGTACGGGATCTCGGCCCCGGGAATGTCCTCGTCCCGGGGCGCCTCGATGACCTGCTGGGCCAGGTGAAACAAACGGCAGCTTTCGTGCTTGTGCTTCCACAAGGTCCGGGCCGCGAAGAGAAAATCCAAGTGGGGCAGGCCGGCCAGGGAGAAGGATTTCCGCTGGAGGATGAAGCGCGTCTCCAGCAGGGGCAGGTCAAACGCTTTTCCGTTGTACGTCAGAACCGACTTGAAGCGTCTCTCGGCGAACAACCGGGACAGCTCCTCGAGCATCCGCTCTTCCTCGCCCGGGTCGCCGAGAAAATACTGAGCGACGATGAACGCCCTCTCCCGGAAATAGCCGAGACCGACGAGAAACGGCAGCGTCCCCGTTCCCCCGGCCAGGCCGGTCGTCTCGAGGTCGAGAAAGACAGTCGTCGAAAGATCGAGGTCGCGGAACGCCTCGTCCCGGCTGAGATAACGGAGAACCTCCCCGCCGACGGCCAGGGCGTCGGAGATTCTCAGCTTTCCATAGCGGGCGTCCGGCGGGTAGGCGTTTTCGAAGACCTGCAGAGGCGGCCTCGGCTCCGGCTCGCGCGGAACGCTTTTTTTTGGCCGGGGTCCGGCTGTTCCCCCGGTCAACCGAATCAGCTGTTCCAGCTTTTCCTTGGTCGAAAGCCCGGCTTCCCGCTGGAGGCGGGACCACGTGTTCTCGACGGACGACGCGGGGCCGCGGGACCGGGCCTCCCGCTCCATCCGGAGCCGCTTGAGCTTCTCCTCGAGATTCATTTTCTTTGATCCGTTATCCGCCGCCGCCGCCGTTTTCATGATACCGGAAAGCCGGGGGGTCCACAAGGCGGCCGGAAAAGACGTTCCGGCCGGCCGGAGGAAATGGATTGATTTTTCTACAAATAATGTTATCTTAGGGATGTCCGCGGGGAGCGGTTGCCGGAATGGCCCAAAGACCGATATCCACATTCGTTCCCGTCAACGCCGAGACCATTCGGCAAATCAGAGACATCGTCGGGCGCTTCGTTCATACGATCGCGGCGATGCGGCTTTACCCGTTCGGCCACGTCAACGTCACGAAATTCCGCGACAATCTCTTCCAGCGGCTGTCCGCGTTCCTGGAGGAGCAAGGCGAGTTCGAAATCGAGATCAAGGAAGACGCCTTCACCTTCGCCGGCGGGCCGGTCTTCCAGGAGGAAAGCGGGATCAAGAGCCTGCCGTACCTGTATTACAACGACGGGATGCGGGCCCTCACCTTCCTCCCCGGGCTGACCCGGGAGGAGCTCTTCGACTTCCTGGCCATCACGGCCGATTACGCCGAACGGGCGGAGGAGGGGGACATCATCGAGGATCTCTGGGAGCGCGACTTCGAATTCATCCGGTACGACGCCGCGGACGGCTTTTTAGAAGCCCGGGTGGCCGCCGGGACGGTCCACCGGCCCAAGGAGCTCCAGATCGACCGGGAGCATCTCTTTTCCGGGCGGATCCAACTGGACGCCGAGGACAAGGCCGCGGCCCACGCCCGGAGCGTGGAAATCAGCCGGACGAATCCCCTGGACGGCTCCGTTCTCGCCGAGTTTTTCCGTTCGATCGACGGGGGCGAACGGTCGAACCTGGAATCCCTCGTCTCCGCCGAGCACGAAGTGTCCGTGGACAAGGAATTCATCGCTACGGTTTTCGAGGTTCTCTATCTTGAGGACCGCCTGGATTCCTTCCGCCAGATCCTGACCTACATGAAAACCTATCTCAAGATCCTGATCAAGAAGGCGGACATCGGAAACGCCCTTTTCCTGCTGAATTCCATATCCGACTTGAGGAAAGCCCTCTTGGCTTCCTCTCCGGCCCGGGCCGAGGATCTCCTCCAAACAATCCGTCTCATCACCCAGGAGACCGACCTGGACATCATCCGGGACATCGCCCGTCCCGAACGGATCGAGGATCCCCGCCCGCTGTTCGAATTTCTCGTCTGGTTCGGGCCCCGGACCCTGCCGACGGCGATCGAGGCGTGCGAGGCGGCCGTCGATCCCCTTTGGCGCGAAGCATGCGTCGAGTATCTCCGGGTTATGGTCCGCGATTGCCTTTCCGAAACCGCGGCCCAGATCCGGAACCGAAAGCCGGAGCTGATTCAAACGCTGATCACCCTCCTGGGAGACCGGGGCGATAAAAAAGCGATTCTCCATTTGGCCGACCTCGCCCGCTCGGGAAATCCCGAAATACGGCTGGAGGCGGTCCGGACGCTGGGCGGGCTGTCCCATGATCTAGCCCGGAAGCTGACGCTGGAATTCCTTCTCGATCCGGACGAGCGCATCCGGATCGAGGCCGGACAGGCCGCCCGCCTGGAATCCGACGAGAACGCCTTGGCCCGGATGATTCAAATCGTCTCGCGCAAGAACTTCCTGGCCCGAAGCTCGACCGAGCGCGGAGCGATGCTTCTGGCTCTCGGCCGGTCCAACACCGGGCCGGCGGCCAAGGCGCTTGAAACGCTCGTCCGCAAAAGACGCCTCCTGGGCGGGGAACGTCTTCGGGAAACGCGGCTTCTGGCCGTATCCGGCCTGGCGGTGATGAATATCCCCCAGGCCCGGGAGGCCTTGGCCGCCGGCGTCAAAGTATCGAACCAAGCCGTCGCCACCGCTTGCGCCCAGGCCTTGAAGCGTCGGGGCGAACGGCACCGGGAGGCGGAATGAACACGGAAAAAGAACCGGCGTTCGGCCCCCAAACCGCCTTCGAAATCATGTTCCGCTTGTACGTCGTCCTGAAGATCGCGAAAATCCATGACGCCAACAACGTCAATTTCCGGGACCAGATCCGGCATTTGATGGCGGCCATGGAGGAGCCCCTCCGCCGATACAAGCGGATCCACATCCAGATGCGGCGGAACGCTTTTTTCATCAACTACACCCGGGTTCGGATGAGTTACGCGGACTTTCACATCAACCGGACGATGCTGGCCGAGATGATCCGGCGGGAAATCGGCACGCTGACGTTTTCCGAGGGGCTCGACGCGGCCGAGCTGAGCCGGTTCATCGCCTTCTTCTCGGGCTCGGATCCCCACGGCAGCTTCACCTTCGAGGAGTTTGACGAATCCTTCACGGCTCAGGGCTTCCGCCACATCCAGGCGGAAAAAGCGGAACAGCTGGATTTCAACGCGACCAGGGACAAGCAGAACCGCCTGGCCGCCCAGACGTATTTCCTGGGGATCGCCCACCTGAAGGAGATCAGCAAGGCCGAGGAGAAAGTCTCGAGCTTCCATGTCACGAAGATCTGGATCCAGACGGTCTTCAACCACCTCACCGACAACGAATCTTTCCTCTACGGTCTGACCAACATCAAGAACCACGACGAATACACCCTCAACCATTCGGTCAACGTCTGCATCCTGTCCATGGCTTTGGGCCGGCGGCTGGGTCTCAGCAACCGGGAGCTGATGGAGCTCGGGATCGGCGCGTTTCTTCACGACTTGGGGAAAATCGAAATCCCCGACGCGATCTTGAACAAGCCGGCCGCGCTGACCCCCGAGGAAAAGAAGCTGATGGACCAGCACGCCCGGTTCGGCGCCGCCCATCTCCTCCGCATCCAGGGCGACCGCGGCTTCTCGGGCCGGGCCCTGTCCATCGCCTTCGAGCACCATTACAAGGCCAACAAGGACAATTGGCCGTCTTACCGGAAAAAGGATACCATCAACCTCTTCAGCCGGATTGTTAAAATCACCGATTATTTCGACGCCATCACAACCAAGCGGGTCTACCGGCCGCGGGCGTTCACCCGGGAAGAAGCCCTGAACATCATGATCCAAAACAAGGACGAGGAATTCGATCCGCTCGTTTTCAAGGTCTTCGTGGAGATGATCGGCATCTTCCCGATCGGCTCGCTGGTGGTCCTGGACACCGGAGAAATCGGGATCGTCACCGAGGCCAATCCCCATGCCTCGATGGCCCAACGGCCTCTGGTCAAGCTGATCGCCGATCCGACCGGCCGAAAAATCGACGGGGAGGTTGTCGACTTGATGGACGTCAATCCCCGGACCCGTCGGTTCGCCCGGACGATCGTCAAAACGCTGGATCCTGAAAAATACGGCATCCGCGTGGCCGATTATTTTCTCTCCCAGGTGTCCGAGGAAGCGGCTTTTAACCGAGGACGGCCGGATTGAGGAGGCGGGCGACGTCCCGGTAAGCCTCGATCGTGCGGTCGATGTCCGCCTCCCGGTGGGCCGCGGAAACCGCCCCTCCCCCGTGGACGACATGGACGCTCCGGGTCAACAGCGCCAGCCGGAGGATCTCTTCCTTCATCCGGACGTCGGCCCGCCGGGGATCGAGCACGTCCCCCGCCTCGCGGATCTCATGCCGGACGCGGAGGAAATGGAGCATGAACAGCGAGCTTCCGGGAATGACGTCATTGCCCCGGCCGGCGCAGCGCGCGTCGATCCCCTCGGCGGCGAAGGCGTCCTCGATTCCGCGGCGGAGTCGCTCGCCCATCGCCGCGATCCGCGGATAAATTTCCGGGCCGTGTCGGGCCAAATGGCGGATCATCCTCAGACCGGCCCGCATATACTGGGGGTGGGCGGAATACGTCCCGCCCGAGAATCGGACCGCGGTCCGGCGGCCGGCCCGGGGCAGGAGACATTCGAGGATGTCCGTCTTTCCCATGACCGCGGCGACGGCATGCCCGCCCCCGATCGCTTTGCCGAATGTCGCCAGATCGGGTTCGACGCCGGCCAGGCGCCCGACTCCGGTCGGGGCGAATCGGAATCCGGAAATGATCTCGTCGAAAACGAGGACGATCCCCAGGCGCGATGTCCATTCCCGGGCCGTCTGAAGATATTCCCGGTCGGCCGGGATGAATCCTCCGGCGCCGAGATAAGGCTCCAGGATGAAACAGGCGATTTTCTCCCCCCGACGGCGGAGAAAACGGATCAGGCCTTCGGAGTCGTTGTAGCGGACGGTGTGGATCTTCTTGCTGAAGGCGGACGGAACACCCGCCGACTCGACTTTCGTAAAACCCAGGGACCGGTCGTAGGCGATCCCCTTGAGAAGAAGCGGCGAGGCGCCGTGCCAGCCGCCGCCGATCTTTAAAACCTCTTCCCGGCCGGTCCGGCCGCAGGCCAGCATGACCGCGTACATCGCGGCCAGCGTTCCGGACGTCGTGAAACGGACCTTATGGCCCTTCCAGCCGGCCTGCCGGATGAGAATCTCAGCCAGCTTGACCTGGTCTTCCCCCTCGAAGCCGGTATGCAAGGAGGGGTCCTCCGGTTCCTCTCCAGCCGGAGGATCGTCCGGAATCACGGGATTGTGACCGAGGATGTTGGCATAATGCCCCTGCCAGTAATCGACATACACGTTCCCGTCGATGTCGACGACCTCGGGGCCGGAGGCCCGGCGGACGAAAAACGGATAGGGCGCCAGGAGCCGCAGGGAGTGGCTTCCTCCCTGGATCATGACGTTTTGGGCCCGGCGGAAGAGGCGGAAGCTTCGGGGGGTGCGTTTTTTGTAAAGGATTTCCAGACGATTCATCAACCGTTCAAGTCCGGTCATCGGCCGTGCTCCTCAAGGGAAAAAACTCTACCAAGCCCGGGACGCCCTGTCAATTTTTTTGGGGGGAGACGTCTTTTTTCCGGCCGGATTTCCCAAGAAAACCGTTGGCAAACCCGACTCTTATGCTATAATATGCCGCTCCAATGACCACCACGAAAAAAAAATTTAAAAACCGCGTCTGCGTCATCGGTTTGGACGGCGTCCCCTTCGGGCTGTTGGAACACCTGGCCCGGACCGGGGTCATGTCCTCGCTCGGCCGGATCATCGATGCCGGCCGTCTCCACCGGATGAAAGCCAGCCTTCCCGAGATCTCCTCGGTCAGTTGGACCAGCTTCATGACGGGGACGAATCCCGGGACCCACGGCATCTTCGGCTTCACCGACTTCAAGCCCAAATCCTACGAAATCCGTTTCCCGAACTTCAACGACGTCAAGGCCCCCGTTTTCTGGGATATCTTGGCCGAAAAAGGCGTCCGCTCGGTCGTCATCAATCAGCCCTCGACCTACCCCGCCCGGCCGATCAACGGCGTCCTGATCTCCGGTTTCGTGGCCGTGGACCTGGCCAAGGCCGTCTGGCCCCTCGAACTCAAGGACGAACTGGAACAGACGGGCTACCAAATCGACATCGATACCATCAAGTCCCGGGGGAATCCCGGCTTTCTCTGGCAGGATCTCATCAAAACCTTCATGGGACGGCAAAAGGCCCTGAACATGTTCTGGGAGACGGACTGGGATTATTTCCAGCTCGTCCTCACCGGCACGGACCGGCTGCATCATTTCTTCTGGAATGCCGGCCAGGATCCCCGCCATCCCCAGCACCAGAATTTTCTTGAGTATTACCGGCAGATCGACCGTTTGATCTCCAAAATTTACGGCGCCTTCCGGAAAACGGCGGCCGACGAGGAAAACATCTTTTTCCTGTCCGATCACGGCTTCACCGGGATCACCCAGGAGGTCTACCTCAACGCCTGGCTGGCCAAGGAAAAATACCTGAAGTTCTCCAAGCCCCAGCCGAACGGCTTCGAGGACGTATCTGCGAAAACCCGGGCCTTCGCCCTGGATCCGAACAGGATTTATTTCCATCACGCCAAGCGCTTTCCGAACGGAACGATCCGAGCCGCCGAGGCCAAGATTCTCCGGGAAGAAATCGCCCGGAAGCTCGAAAAACTCGAATTCGAGGGGAAAAAGGTCGTCCGGAAGGTTATCAACACCAAGGAGATCTATTCCGGCCCCTACGCGTCCGCCGGTCCCGATCTGATCGTCCTCTCCGAACCGGGATTCGACATGAAAGGATCGATCAAGAGGAAAGAGATCTTCGGCCGGACCCCAGGGCTCCAGGGCATGCACACCTGGGACGACGCATTTTTCCTGGCGAAAAACGATTTCGGCCCCGACCTTCAGATTTCCGACGTGGCCAAAATCATCATGGATCGATTCTGATGTTCGGCCGGAATCCGTCCCCCCGTCCCCGTCAGGAATCCTCGCGGCCGGCTTCCCGGCGGGTCGTCCGGGCGGCTCTTTTCGCCGCCGGGCTCCTGAGCCTCGGCCTGCCGCTGGCCGCTTACATAGGGCCGGGAGCCGGCTTTGCCTTCCTGTCTTCCTTCCTGGTCCTTTTTCTGACGTTCGTCCTGGCGCTCCTGTCCCTCCTGGTCTGGCCGTTCCGGGCCCTTTGGAGACTCATCCGGGGACAGAAAGCCTACCGTCAGAGCCGGGTGGACCGGGTGGTGATCCTCGGCCTCGACGGGCTGGCTCCCGAGCTGGCCGAGAAATGGATGGCCCGGGGCAAGCTTCCGAACATGGCCCGCCTCCGGGAGGAAGGATTCTACGGCCGGCTCCGGACGACGACGCCGGCGATTTCCCCGGTCGCCTGGTCCTCGTTCATGACCGGGGCCGAGCCCTCCAAGCACAACATCTTCGATTTTTTAAGCCGCGACCCGAAAACCTATCTCCCGGACCTCTCCTCGGCCCGGATCTCCAAGCCCAAGCGGACGATCCGAATCGGCCGGTACCAGGTGCCGCTGTCCAAGCCGGTGATCCAGGGACTCCGGAGAAGTATCCCCTTCTGGAAAATCCTCGGCGAGAAGGGCGTCATGAGCACCGTGCTCCGGGTGCCGATCACCTTTCCACCGGAGAAATTCAACGGCCACCTCCTCTCCGGGATGTGCGCCCCCGACCTCAAGGGAAGCCAGGGGACGTTCTCCTTTTTCACATCCGACCCGGCCAAGATCCAGAAAGCCGAGGGCGGCGTCTTCTTCCCCGTCGAGGTGAAGGACAGCCGCGTCGAGACGTTTCTCCCGGGACCGGAAAACACCATGCTCCGCGACCCGGCGGAGATCAAGCTCCCCCTCCGGATCACGATCGACACGGCCAAGGAAACCGCCCGGATCCAGATTTCCGGCAAAGCGTTCGCCTTGAAGAAAGGCGAGTTCTCCCCCTGGATCGGGCTGACGTTCAAGCCCGGCCTGGGAATCAAGATCCGGGCGATCGCCAAGTTCCTGGTGACGTCTCTTTCGCCCCATTTCGAAATGTACGTCACCCCCCTCAATCTGGACCCGGAAAAGCCGGCCCTGCCCATTTCCCACCCGTTCTATTACTCGGTGTATCTGTCGAAGCTCCTGGGCTCCTACATCACCCTGGGGGAGGCCAACGACACCTGGGCCCTCAACGAGGGCGCCCTGGACGAAAATCAATTCCTCGAGCTGACTTACGCCAACCACAAGGAATGGGAGGGGATGCTCTTCAACGCCCTCCGCAAGATGAAGCGGGGGATGATCGCCATCGTCTTCGAGACGACGGATTCCATCAGCCACATGTTCTGGCGCTATCTCGATCCCGGCCACCCGGCCTTGAAAAAAGGGCCGGCGGCCCTGGGGCCCGAGGTCATCGAGGACCTGTTCGTCCGCATGGACGACCTGGTCGGCCGGGTCCGGGCCAAGATGGGCCCGCGGGAAGCCTTGTTCATCATGTCCGACCACGGCTTCAAGCCGTTCCGCCGGGGCGTCAATTTAAACACCTGGCTTCACCAGAACGGCTACCTCGCCCTGGCCGAGGGAGTCGACGAGGGCGGAGAATGGTTCAAGGGCGTCGATTGGAGCCGGACGAAGGCTTACGCCCTGGGCCTCGGCGGCGTCTATGTCAATCAAAAGGGTCGGGAAGCCAAGGGGATCGTCCCCCCGGCTGAAGCCCGGGCGCTCCGAAAGGAGCTCCAAGCCAAGCTCCAGGGCCTCCGCGACGGGGAGACGGGGAGCGTGAGCATCAACCGGATGTACGACAAGGATGAGATTTATTCCGGCCCCTACAAGGACAACGGGCCGGACTTGATCGTCGGCTATAACACGGGCTACCGGGCCTCCTGGGAAGGCGTCACCGGGAAAGTCACCGGCCGGGTTTTCGAAGACAATCCCAAGTGCTGGAGCGGCGATCACTGCATCGACCCGGCCGTCGTCCCCGGGATTCTTTTCTCGAGCCTCAAGCTGGCCGATCGCGAACCGTCCATCATGGACATCGCCCCCACCGTTCTTGAGCTCTTCGGCCAGGAACGACCCGCCCACATGGACGGCCGGTCCCTTCTCCCGAAGGGCGGGCCGGCGGCCGTTTCCCCGGCCGTCCGGACCGCGGCCGCCCCGAACAAAAAGGACAAGAAAAAATGAACCGGAGGAGCTTCCTAAAGGCCGGCGCCGGAGCGGCCGCCATGGCCGCCCTAGGAACGCGCGGCGAACTCGTTCAGAAGGTTCTCGGCAAGACGGCGACGCGGGGAAAGGTCCTCGTTCTCGGCTTCGACGGCCTGGATCCGCGCCTGACTCAAACCTGGATGAGCGAGGGCAAGCTCCCGACGTTTCGAGCCCTGGCCGCCCGGGGCGGCTTCAGCCGTCTCGGCACGTCCACCCCCCCGCAAAGCCCCGTCGCCTGGTCGAACTTCATCACCGGGATGAACCCGGGCGGTCACGGCATCTTCGATTTCATGCACCGCGACCCCAAGACCTATTATCCCGTGTTTTCGGCCTCGGCGACGGATGAAGCCGTTAAAACCGTCCGGCTCGGCAAGTACGTCCTGCCGGTCAAGGGCGGCAAGGTCCGCAACCTGCGCAAGGGCCGGGCTTTCTGGCAGATTCTCGAGGATCACGACATCCCGGCGACTATTTTCAAAATCCCCTCCAACTACCCGCCCGTCCCGACCAAGCAGAGAACGCTGGCCGGCATGGGCACGCCCGATTTGGTCGGCTCCTACGGGATCTTCAATTACTATACGACCGAGCCCTTGGAACTGAATCAGGACGTCGGCGGGGGCCGGATCCACATGGCCTACGTGATCGGCAACCGGGTGGACGCCAAGCTTCCCGGTCCGGTCAATACCTTCCTCGAAGACCGGCCCGAAGCCGAAATCGACTTCCGGGTCTACCTCGATCCCTCGGAGCCCGTGGCCAAGATCGCCCTTCCCGACCAAGAACTCATCCTGAAGGAAAAGGAATGGAGCCGCTGGGCTCGGGTCCGCTTTCCCTTGATGCCGACCCAGAACGTCACCGGCCTCGTCCGTTTCTATCTCAAGGAGATCCGGCCGGCGTTCAAGCTCTACGTCAGCCCAGTCAACCTCGACCCGGCCGACCCGGCCCTGCCCATATCCACTCCGGAATCATACGCGGCCGAGCTGGAAAAAAGATTCGGCCCGTTCTACACGAAAGGCCTCCCAGCCGACACAAGCGCCCTGGACAACGACGTTCTCGACGAGGGTGAATTCCTGGCCCAGGACGACCAGGTCCTGGAGGAAAGCCGGGCGATGCTGGAATACGAGCTGAAGCGGTTCGACTCCGGCCTGCTGTTCTATTACATCTCCAGCACCGACCAGCGCCAGCATATGTTCTGGCGCCTCCTGGACGAGAAGCATCCGATGTACGATCCGGCCCTGGCGGCCGTGTACGGCGGGACCATCGAACGCATCTACCGCGAGACGGACGACATTCTGGCCCAGGCTCTGGCCGCGATCGACAAGGACACGACCGTGATCGTCCTGTCCGATCACGGTTTCAATCCCTTCTACCGCTGCTTCAATCTCAACGCCTGGCTCAAGGCCGAGGGCTACCACGTCTTCGCCAACCCGTTCAAGAAAGAGGAGCGGGGCCTCGGCTTCCCCTCGACCGACTGGTCGAGGACCCGGGCCTACGGCCTGGGTCTCAACAGCCTCTATCTCAATCAGCGCGGCCGGGAAGCGGAGGGGATCGTCGCCCCGGGGGCAGAGGCGGAGGCCCTGGCCCGCGAGATCGCGGCGAAGCTGGAGGCTTACCGCGACCCCCAGACCGGCGAGCAAGTCATTCTCCGCGCGGCCGTCGCCCGGGACGTCTATTCCGGGCCGTGCGTCGCCGACGCGCCCGACATCATCCTCGGGTTCAGCCGCGGCTACCGCATATCCAACAGCTCCCCCCTCGGCCAGGTCAACCGGGAAATCATGGAGACCAACAACGAGAAGTGGAGCGGCGACCACATGACCGCGGCCGAAGTCACCCCGGGAATCGTCCTGACCGACCGGTCCATCCGGGCGGAAGCTCCGGCTCTTTATGATTTGACGGCGACCATCCTCCAGTCGTTCGGGATCGAGCGTCCCGCGGATATGGTCGGAAAACCGATTTTTTAGGAGAACCCGATGGCCACGGAAAAAGTGAAGATCGACGCGGATCTCATGGACAAGGTCCGCAAACTCGCCAAGATGTCCGGCTACGCCTCGCCCGAGGAGTTCGTCCAGCACTGCCTGGAGCGGGAGATCGCGGCCCTCGAGGAGTCCGATTCCGAGGACGAGGTCAAGAAGAAGCTCAAAGGTCTCGGATACATCGGCTGATGGGCGTCTTGAACGTGATCCTCGAGGCCGTCTTCGACGTCCTCTTCGCTCCATTCCGCTCGCTCGGCCCTTGGCCGGGGATGATTTTCATCTCCCTGGCCACCGGGATCCTGATGCTTCTCATTTTCAAGAAGACGTCCAATCAGGAAGGGATCAAGCGGGCCAAGAACCAGATCAAGGCCCGGCTCCTGGAAATCCGCTTGTTCAAGAACGACACGAGCGGCGCCTTCCGGGCCCAGGGGGCGATGCTGGGGGCCAATTTCCGCTATATGGGCCACGCCCTCCGGCCGATGCTGGTCATGTTCATCCCGGTCCTGTTCGTCCTGGCCCAGCTCAACCTCCGTTACGGCGCCGCCGCGCTCCAGCCGGGCGATCAAGCCCTCGTCAAGGTGATCTTGGCGGAGGGCGTGAGCGCCGACGAATCGGCCGCCTCTCTTCAAGCGCCGGCCGGCCTCGTCATCGAGACGCCGCCGCTCCGCATCGAGGAGGAAGGCGAGGTGGACTGGCGGATCCGGGCCGGCTCCCCGGGCCTGCACCGCCTGACGCTCACCGTCGGCGGCGAAACGGTGGAAAAGCTGGTCGCCGTGGGAGAGGAGATGCCGGCCAAGGTCTCCCCTCTCCGCTCCCGAAAGTTTTTCGACCTGGTCCTCTACCCCGGCGAAAAGCCGCTTCCCAAGGGCTCCCCCGTTTCCAAGATCAAAATCGACTTCGCCTCGCGGAACCTGCCCCTGTTCGGGGGATCCGTCAACTGGCTGATCGCCTTTTTCGTCCTCTCGCTCGTCTTCGGCTTCGGCCTCAAGGGCGTCTTCAAAGTCGAGATTTGAGTCAGAGGCCGGAGCGGACGACAGGCCGCTCCCGCGTATCAAGATTCATCGTGACCCGCATCTCGAGGGGGCGCCCTTCGGCGTCGCGGATCCGGAAATCCAGGGCTAAGTCCTGTACCGTCCGAACGCGAGCCGAACCCGGTTCGCCGGTTTTCTTCTTTTGAAGCAGATCCTTGAGCAGCCCGCCGACGAGGCCGATCGCGTCGATGATCGAGAACGAGCTGTTGAGGCCGGGATTCGCCCACGGATCATTGCGCTTGATGTTCCAGTCGGGCTTCAGATACATGGGATTGTTGGAAGGCTTCAATCCCAAGGTCAGCGGCTGGGCCGTCTCCTGCTTCCGGCTGGAAAGCAAAAGATCGCCGCCGACGTACAGGGAAAGGCGGTATTCCCGGGCTTTGGGCGGTTGGGCCGGAGGCGGGGGCGGGTCGGGCGTGCCCAGAGCCCGGGCCAGCCAACCGGCTTTCGGAGGCTCCGGCGGCTTGGGTTTCAAGCCTTCCGGCCAGGAGACAGCCACGTCCAGGATGATTTTCTTCCGTAAAATCAGGGAACCCGATTTCACCTCGAGGACGTACGTCCGCCGCCGGTTTTCGCGGAAGAGGGCGTTGGCGTCCAGGCCGAGGACGTTGAATCCCGGCTGAAAGGCGCCCGCCCGGAGAACGTCCTCCCCCTCAAAGAACTTGAAAAACACCGGCGCGGCGATATCCACGGCCAGCGGCAGCGTCCCCTCGGGGATGATGGCCTCGTCCCCCGTTCCGGCCACGAGGGCGATTTCCCGGATTCTCGGGTACCGAATCCGCCAGCGGTCAAGGTAGGATTCCACGGCCGCCTGGCCGTCGAAATCAAGAAAAATGAATCCCGTCTCGTCGGACCGGCCGCTTTCGAAAAATTCCGTGATCCAGCGCGTTTCGGAGCCGGCGTCGCCGGTTTTAAACGCGCAGAAAGCCAGGATTCCGGAGGCTTCGGATTTTTCAGACTCGGGCATCCCGGGATAAGCGTCTTCGATCATCGCCGCCAGGGCCCGGAAATCGCCCCGCCCGGAGATGGTCCGGGCGGCCGCGTCCCGCCACTGGGCGGAGGCGGCGGCGACAGCGGCCGCGGCCAGAATCAGGGCGAAGGCGGTTTTCTTAAAGCCCATATTGAAACACCAGCTGGATTTCGAGGCTCGAACCAGGGAACCCGTCGGGCAAGGCCGGCCAAGGGCCGCTTTGCTCGATCGCCCGAAGGGCCGAGGCATCGAGCAGGTTGAGGCCCGACGAAGCCGCGACCTCGACGGCGTTGAGCAAGCCGTCTTTCATCACCAGGACCGTGACCGTCACCCGGCCGATCCATTCGGCCGTCCAGGCTTCCCCGCCCAAGGTCCAATTTTTCTGGACGGCGTTGAGAACGCCGCCGGCCCAGCCGGAAAGATCAAACGTCTTCACATTCTCGGGGACGAAGGCGGCCACGACGCCGGCCGGAGGGGGCTTCAGGGTGTTGGTTCCCCCGGCGATGCCCGGGCCGCCCGATCCGGCGACGGCCGCCTCGGCCGAGCCGGGGGAAGGATGAAGGTAGCGGGAAAAGGAACCCCTGGACTTGGCCGCCTCCCGCAGGGGCTGAAGCCAGGCGTCCTCCGGCTCCCGGGCGTACTTGGAGAGATTGAGCATCGCATCGGCCGGGTAGACAAGGGAAAAGCCGGACGTCAAGCCCGCCTCTCCTCCCCGGCCCGCCCCGCCGATCATCTCTCCGGCCGAACCTCCGGGAGGGGCGCCCGTCCCCCCGGAGACGCCGCCTCCTCCGCCGGATCCGGCCGGGAGCCCTTCCTCTCCGCCGACCCTCTCCCGCGGCGCCATCCCCGGCTGAGGCGCGGCGGCCCCGGCCGGTTCAACCGCGGCCGGGAGGGCCTCGCCGGCATGCGGAGAAGCCGTGAACCGGATCGGGGGCCGGGGCACGAGGATGACGGTGGTGGTTTTTTCGTTGAACTTGAGGATCTTGATGTCGATCCGCGCGGTCAAGGCGAGATAGACGAGAACGGCATGCAGGGCGACGGAAAAAGCCAGTATGGCCGCCCGCGTCAACCGTGTTTTCTTATCGTCGTCGATGGGATGCGCTCCTGACGGATCGGATCAAGGGAATAGTGTATCACACTCGAGCGGTCGCTCTCTTTCGGTTCTCTTCCCCTCGGCCGGGGGAAAAGCGGCGGGATCATGACGGCTTCCGCTCAAACATCCGGATCGTTACGATTTTTCTCAATATCTAATTACTAAACCTCGCCGGTCCGGGATCGTTGCGGGGTCAGCGTCCCTCCAGGACCACGGCGTGCCGGAGATAGGCGCCGGCGGCTCCGGCCGGGATCCGGACGATCAGGCGGCCTTCGGAAATCGCTCCCCCTGTCACCGTCCCGACGAGTTCGGGCCGGATCAAACCCAGGGAGTATTCCGTCCCAGCCAGGCCTTCGAGGGTCACCTTCAGGCCCCGGCCGGCCGCCCGTTCCCAGCCGATGATCCGGAGCCCGCGGCTCGTCTCCCCTGTCCGGGTGGGATTTTCCGGCGGCAGGATTTCGAAGGCGGGGATAAGATCGATCGAGAAAACGTCCTCGCCTGTTAAAACGGCCTCGAGGACCGGCTGAACGGCCGGATCCCAAGGTTTGTCCGCGATTTCCGGCTGGACCGGGCGGCCGTTGACCGCGGCCCCGGAGATTCCGGTGCCCGGACCGAAAACCGGAGCGAACGTCATCCGGACCGGCCGGGTCGAGCGGCTCCGGACCTGGACCGTGACGCCTTCCGGAACGCGGCGGTAAGCGATGTCCAGGACGGCTTCGCCGCACCGGATGTTCTCGACATCCACCGCCTCCCAGTCCGCGGGAAATCGGGGGGCGAAGCCGAAGGCGCCGGACGGAGCGTCTGCGCTCAGGCCCAGCAATCCCCCGAGCAAGGGAAAGACGACGCCGGAGGAGGAAAATCCCTGGTGGGCGACGGCCTCCCGGGGCCAGACATTCAGGTCTCCCGAGAAAAGCTCGGTCACGAATCCCTGCCCGTTATCGAAGGTGTGGCGGACGGCAGTCCGCAGCAGGCCGTATCCCTGGAGGACGAAATTCCGCTGGTACATCGCGGCCGCGGCCCAGCCCGTCAGAAACGGCCAGACGGCCCCGTAATTGTAATTCAACGGCTCGTAAAACGCGCTTTGATTCGAGAGCATCCGGACGCCCCAATCCGTGGTCAGGTCGGCCGATCCCAGGCGTTGAAGAGCCCGGGCCGCCCTCTCCTCGTCTGTCAAACCCCAGGTAATCGGGACCGCGCTCCAAGGCGTGGCCTCATCCACCTGCCGGCCGCCGGCATTGAAGGCATAGACATACTGTCCGGAAGCTTCGTTCCAGAACCGGTCGTCGAGTGCCCGGCGGGCCTTGTCGAAATCCGCCGCGGCCGTCGCTTCCATCGCCTGGTCCCCCACCGCCCCGGCCAGCTCCCGCATCGCCAGGGCCGCCCGGGTCCAAGCTCCGGCCAGGTAGATATCCGTCAAAATGCCGGTCAAGGCCCCGAATTCCAAGGCTCCCAGGCCGGCCTTGGCGTTGTCCATCAGGCCGTCGCCGTCGACGTCGGTCGATTTGCACCAGGCGTAAGCCTTGAGGATCGACGGCCAGCCTTGGGTGATGAAATCGAGATCGCCGCTCCAGCGGTAATAATCCAAGCAGGCGGCCAGGTAAAACGGGGTCGTGTCCCCGTGGATGTAAGCGTAGGGATAATCCTCGAACCATTTCAGGTAGCCGGCGGCCTGGGACAGCTCGTGGGCCATCTTGCCATCCGCCCGCTGCCATTTCCGGGCGAATAGAAGGGCGGCTTTCACCTCGGCCCAGGCCCCGTACCGGACCAAGCTGAAGGAATTCAAAAAGGCGTCACCGCCGAAAAACCAGCCAAACCCGGGCCGGCCGCCGGTTCCGGACGTCCCCAGCCCGGCGACCATCCCCAAGCCCAGGTCGGGATTGTCCACAAACAGGTTGTCATAGGCGGCCTTGGCCCATTCGAAGGCCAGATCGAGCTCGGGCTCGGGCGTCCGGATCCGAAGCGTCGCCGCCCGGAGCGCCCGGAAATGCGCGGCCGCTTCCCGGTACACGGCCTCGGGATCGGCCGCCAGCCGCTCGTAGATTTTCCTGACGTCCTCCCGGGCGCCTTTCCCGCCGGCCATTATGATCGGGAGATAGGAATGCCTCACCTCGGCCGGGCGCTCGATGAGGATTTGGAACTGGTTGGGCGCATCCGACAGCATGTGGGCCGGCGTGTAGGAGATGCCCGAGGCGGCCGGCGACCCCAGGAAGCCGTGGTTTTTCCGGGTCGGCTCGGAGATGACGTAGGCCTTGAGTTTGTCATCCCAGGAGGCGGACTGCCCGCCGATTCCGGCCGGCCACATCGGCTGAAGCACCGGTTGAAAGCTGCAAACGATCGTCAGAGGCTCGGTCGCGTCCACGGCCAGAAGAATGACCGCTCCGGGTTCGAAAACAGAGGTAATGTGCGTCGCCCGGACGGTGAACGATTGAAAGACATACGTCAGCGTCGTCGCCTCCGGCGAGGCGTCGATGTGCCGGACGATGTCCCGGGCGTAAATCGGCTGCGTGCTCGAACCGATGAAAAAAGACAGCTCGCAGCCGCGGAAAAGCTTCAGCGGATAGGCCCAGGCCTCGAACGTCCCGCTCTCCGTCCCGAAAACGGCGAACGCGCGGCCGGCCTTGTCGAAATAAGCCGCCGGACGGGCCGTCCGGCTGAGCGTCAGGCCGGACGTTTCCAGGGCGAACCGGGGAACACGCTCCGTTCCGGCCTGAAGGCCGGCGGCCCCGAGAATCAAGGCAAGCGCGGCGGCGCTCCAACGACGGATGCGCATGGAAGCCCTCCCGTTCAGATTTGGATTTCGTAGACGTCGGGGATCTCCGCGAGGGAGAGGTCCGGATTGAACGTCCAGCTCATCTGGTTGACGCCGCGCGGGTAGGGAAAGAACCTGTTCCGGTAAAGCGTCCGGACCGGGTAATTGCGGCGCTTCCATTCGACCGTCCCGGCGAAACCCGCGTCTTGGACGGCCACGAGATAGGATCGGATGAAGGCCGCCCGCTCCTCCGGCGGAAGCCCGGGAAAAGCCAGGTGGTTCACCCAAGCCCAGCGCTCAACGGACCGGCCGAGATGATCGTGGAGGATGAAGTTGACGAGGCCGGCGAGACGGCCGTCTTTTTCATAAACCAAGGTCTGGGACACATCCGGGCAATCCAGCTCCCAGCCGAGCTCCTCCCGGTCCCAGACCAGGGCCAGGCGCAGGGTCCGCTGGTATTTGGCGAGGAGGGCCAGGCATCCGTCCAGGTCGGACGGCCGATATTTTCGAATCGGCAGCAGCCCCTTCCGCCGCGGCGGCCGGTGGGCGCCGATCAGCCGCAAGGCCGCGGTTTCATACCCTTTCAAGCCTTCGGAATAGACGGCCCGGGGAAAGTCAAGAATCCGGGCGACGACCCCGGTTTTCCTAATCCGCTCCATCCGGCCTTCGACGGCGACCTTGGCCATCATCCGGGTCGAACGATGCCCCGTCTCGAGGGTGAAGAGAGAGAAATCATAGTCGTAGCTCCGGCTGATTTCGAGGGCCCGGCGGATGACGGCCAGGGCCACGCCGCGGCGGTAATCTTCCCTTCGAGTGACCAAAAGGCAGCTGTAGACGCCCCGGCGGATCTTTCCTTCAAGAGAGAAGCTCTGCGGCAGGTTCAGAAAAAAGGCGATGATCTTGTCGCCCCGGTACGCGGCGACGACATGATCCCTTTTTTCCCCGGGAATCCGGTCGATCAGGTAGCGGAGGAACGCCGGCCGGTAAAAGTTCGGAAAGGACGCTTCCCCGTACTCATCCCGCCAGGAAGCATGGGCCATTCGTTCGAGAGCCTCATAGTCGCCCCGGAACGCCTCGATGGAATATCCTTCGGTCATGAGATTTCCTTTTCCGAATTATTTATCACAAGATCCCGGGAGGGACAAGAAAGAACGATCGGAGGGGAAGACGGCGGCTCAGGAGCCGGCGGCGAAGCGGACGGTGATCAGGACGATTTCCGGGACGGTGCCGAGCCGGACGGGCGGTCCCCAAGTTCCAACGCCGCTCGTGACGTCGACGAACATCCGGTCCTTCCGATGAAGCCCGTGATTGTGCTCGTAGACGAGCCAATTGATCTGGGTGATCGGGAACATCTGGCCGTTGTGGGTGTGGCCGCAGACGAGGAGGTCGACGCCGGCTCGGGCGGGTTCGGCTAATCTCACCGGCTGGTGGCTGAGAGCAAGCAGAGGCTTTCCGGGATCGAGGCCCGCGGTCAGCTCCGCCCATTCCCGGGGGGCGTCGCCCGCCCGCGCTCCGGCGGAATCCTTGCGTCCGACAAGATAAAACGCCCCGGCCGCAAGCTCCGCCTCGTCGAGAAGGACGCGGACGTTCCCCCGGCGGAGCGTTTCGACGTTTTTCTCCAGGTTCCCGAAATATTCGTGGTTCCCGGTACAGGCGAAAACGCCGTATGGCGGAGCGAGTCCGGCGAAAGCGGCCGCGATCTTCTCCCGGTCGGCGGCCGGAGTATCCTCTCCGACGATATCGCCGGGGAGCAGGACCACGTCCGGCCGGAGAGCCTTGATTTTATTGAGGGTTCGGTCGAGGAACCGCGTCCGCAGAACCGGGCTGAGATGGAAATCGGAGGCGACGGCGATCCTCAGCTCCCGGATCCCGACGGCCGGCTTGGCGATCTCGACCGTCTCCGTCCGGAGGCGCGGCCGGGCGGCGTTCCAAGCCCCCAGAAGGCAGAGGACGGCCGATGCCCCGAGAATGTACCGGAAGGCGATTCCTCCGCCGGCCGCGGCGTCGGCCCGCATCCCCGGGGGGAAAAAGAAAAGGCGCTTGTCGGCCAGGCGGAGGAGGTCATAAGCCAAGGTGAGCCACAGGGTGACGTTCCAAAGGGCCAGGTAGAGATAGCCGAAGCCGATGACCGCTCCGGCCGCCGGCCCGGGATGTCGTCCGAAAAGGAACCGGCCGCCGATGAAGAGCAGGGCCCACGCCAGGGCGAACAGGAAAAGACCGAAGCGGAGAGGCCCGGCCGGCGGCAAAGCCCGGAGAAGGCGCTTGAACAAATAGACGTGGGAAAAACCGTACACGGACAGGACGAGGACGAGGAAGAGGATAAATCCAAAATCGCGCATCGTCTCGGCCGTGGAAAGGGATTACTATACCTGAACGGCCGGGGCCTGCCAAGCGCCAAAGCCGGCCCGAAGGATGGGGAACCCGTTTCCCTCGTTCCGGGATCTCCCCGAAGCCCGGGCGGGCTGTCTCCCCCCTCCACCTGGACCGGGACAGCGTCCTCGGGGGCTTGCGGATTCAGGCCTCCGCGTTTAAAATGTTTTTTTATAAGATTTCCCAGGAGGTCTCCCATGAAGACGAAAAAAACCATCGCCCTCGCCGGCCTCGTCGCCCTGCTGGCTGGATCCGCCTTCGCCGGCGTGACCCGGTCGCAAAAAGCCGCTATCGCCTTCAAGGGCTTCGGCAGCCTGTCCACGACCATGACTGAAACCCTGGCCGGAAGCCGGAAGCTGACCGACAGCGACGCCTCATTCGAGGGCAAGGGCTTGCTGGGAGGCTTGGCCGGGAAGGCCATGATGCCTTCGGGCCACACCGGAGAATTCATCGACCTGGCGGCGATGACGACCGCCCAAATCGATCACAAGAGGAAGACGTATACCGTTACGCCCATAGAGAAATGGGCCGAAACCCGCAAGGAGATGGAGAGCGCCGGCAAGCCGGACGAGACGGCCGAGGAACAGGCGAAATCGCCCATCCGGATCATCAAGACCGATTTCAGGGTCACCGACACCGGGGAAACCCGCACGATCAACGGTTTCGACTGCCGGAATTACACGGCGCTTTGGACGGTGGACTGGGAAAACACCGAGACCGGAGAAAAAGGCACCGACCGGCTGGAAACCGCGGCCTGGACGACTCCGCTGACGGGCGCCCTTCAAGCGGTCCAGGCCGAGGAAACGGCCTTCGCCGAGGCGTACATGAAAGCCATCGGGATCGACATGAGGGACTTCCAGAAGGATATCCTCGGAACCCAATGGATCAGCCTGCTGGCGGCCTTTGATCCCGTCAACGGCCAGGCGGCCCGGATGGAAGTGGATCCCGCCAAGCTGGCCCGGGAAATGGGCAAGATCCAAGGCTATCCCATCGTCATCGACGGCAAGTATTTCGCGACCCCCAAGATCAAAAAACAGCAGGACGAGCCCTCGACGGGCGGCGGCCTCGTCGGGAAGGCGCTCGGCGGACTGCTGAAGAAGAAATCCGCCCCGGAGGAAGATAAAGCCCCCTCCCTTTCCTTTTACACGGAAGTCACGTTATTGAAAGCCGTCGACGTCGACCCGGCCTCGCTTCAAGTCCCGGCCGGCTACAAGCAGAAATAACGAGAATCCGGGCCGGCCGTCACTCGCCGAACCGGTTCCACCAAGCGATTTCATCCATCGATTTGCGGACCCGTTCGTGCGGCGGCCGGCGGGCGGCATAGCCCGCGGCGATCAGGGAAACGATTTTATAACGCCGCGGGATCTTGAAAAAGCGCCGAACCGCCCGGACATCGAACCAGCCGATCCAGCACGTCCCCAGCCCCAGCTCCTCGGCTTGAAGGACGAAGTGCTCGCCGGCGATGCCCGCATCCAGGGCGTAATACGGGATCCCCTGGATGTGCTGACCCGCCCGAAGACCCACGTTCTCGATTTTGGACAGGAGAAGAACGAGAACGGGAGCCTCGGCCGCAAACCGCGTCGGGGCGTAGATCCCTGAAAAGGCTTTCCGGGCGAAGCGCGCCTTGAGCTCCGGATCGTCGATAACGAGGAATCGCCAGCCCTGGTCGTTTTCGGCCGAGGGGGCCAGCCGGGCCGCCTCGAGGCAGGCCGCGATTTTTTCCCGCTCGACCGGACCCGGCAGAAACCGGCGGATGCTCCGGCGGCTCTCGATCAGCCCTCTGAGCGGCGTCGTTTCGGTCATCTCGGTTCCTCCTCCACGGCCGCGGCCGGGCGGGATTCATATCTTGATATGGTCATCAACGGCGTATTCATGATGAATTTACACCCTTTGGGCAAGCCGATGGGACCCGTCGGCTCCGCGGCGCAAGGCCCTCGGCGGGGCGGCCGGCGCGGTTTAACATCCCGCTCCCGCGGCCCTTCCGGCTTTGAATTCACGCCGTTTATATCCCAGCCCCCGGCCGAATTCAAGGGCCGGGTCCGTTCCGGCCCCCGTTTACACGGCCCCCCCGATGTGTTATTCATACGTTGAACTCCGCCGGGGCGGATTTCGTATGGAAAGGAGGAGGTGTTCCATGAAAAAAACCGTTGTCGGTCTGTTGACTCTCGTTCTCTTGGCCGCATCCTTCACCGCTTGCGGGAAGAAGGCCGGAATCCCCGTCGCCGGCTCGGCCACGGCCGAGGATATGCTGACGCTTATCCCCAAAAACGTCCAATCCGTTTTCGTGATCGACGTTCACCGGGGGATGAACATCCCCTTCGTCGACAAAGCCTTGAAAACGGGCGAAGAGGCGGAAAAATACAAGGAAGCCATCGCTAAAATCGGCCTGGACCCTCAAAAAGACGTTTATTTCGCCGCGATCGGCATCGCCCAAACGGTCGACGCCGAGGGGAAATCCATCCCCCAAGGGGCCGGCGTCATCAACCTGAAGTATGATCCGGACAAAATCCTGGAACAGATCAAGAAGGAAAACCCTGAGATCAAGGAAGAGGTCTATGAAGGCGTGAAGATCTTCACCGTTCCGGAAAAAGAGGGAGCCCCCATGTTCGGCGCGTTCCTGGACGCCTCCAACGCCGCTCTCGGGACCGAAGCCGGAGTCAAGGCGGTCATCGACGTGATGAAGGGTAAAGCCGAATCGGTCGTGAAAAACGCCGAGATTATGAAGCTCGTCAAGACGGGCAACACGAAAGCCCTTGTCTGGAACATCACCACGTTCACGCCCGAACAGATCAACAAGATGACCGAAACCACGCCCATGCTCGCCAGCCTCAAGTCCCTCCAAGCGGCGACCATGTATATCGACGACAAGAACAAGGGCCTTCAGATCGAGATCAAGGCCCTCTCGTCCGACGCAGCCAAGAACAAGGAAATCGCCGACATGCTGACGGGCTTCAAGGCCCTCGGAGCGATGGGCTCGTCGGAAAAGCCCGAAATCGGCGAATTTCTCAACAAGATTGAAATCAGCTCCTCCCCCGACAACGTCAAGCTCTTCGTCGACATGCCCGAGGCCCTCCTCGAAAAGCTCGGCCAGGACATGGAAAAACAGGTCAAGAGCAAGCTTGAAGGCCTGAAGCCGGCGGAGGAGCCTCCGGCCGAGGACGTGGTCAAGGAAATCGATTAGGACGCGGTCGTCGACTGACGGCCCCCGGCCGTCATCGATCAAACCGGCTTTTCAAGCCGCCGGCCTCTTCGGGATAAGGCGCGGATCCCGGCGCGATCGCTGTTCCGCCGGGAGGGCGGAGTCTTGATGAAGCGGCCGGCGGCTTTCCGTCATTCAGGGCCGGCGGCCGCAATCATGATTCAAACGATTATAAAGGTTGCCGCTTCGCCGGCCGGGGACTATAATAGACTGTTCCCATCCACCGATCATGAACAAGCAAGGCTTTTATTTCATCGAACCCTTCACCGAGGACTTCTACCGGTTCTTCAAGCTGGAGGGAGTGCATTACGAAGGCCGAACCAAATACCAGCAAGTTCACTGCTTCAAGAGCCGTCTGTTCGGCAAGGTCCTTTTCCTCGACAACAAGATCCAATCGGCTCAAGTGGACGAATTCGTCTATCACGAAGCCCTCGTCCACCCGGCGATGATCACCCATCCCTCGCCCCGCCGGGTCCTCGTTCTCGGCGGCGGCGAAGGCGCCGTTCTCCGGGAAATCCTCAAGCACAGCCCCGTCAAGCGGGCGGTCATGGTCGACATCGACAAGGAGCTGGTCGGGCTTTGCCGGAAAATCCTGCCGGAATGGTCGCGGGGGGCTTTCACCGATCCCAAGGTCAAGCTCGTCTTCCAGGACGCGCGCCGGTTCGTCGAGCGGTCGAAAACGCCTTATGACATCATCCTCTCGGATCTGACCGAGCCGCTCGACGGCGGGCCGTCGCTCCGCCTTTTCACCCGGGAGTTTTTCGAGAGGATTTCCAGGACTCTGGACGGCGACGGTCTCTTCGTCCTGCACGCCGGAAGCACCGATCCCCACTACAACCATTTTTTCAGCTCATGCGTCAAAACCCTGACGGACGTCTTTCCGGTCGTCCGGCCTTACTGGACGTCCATGTTCTCGTTCAGCCTTCCCTGGGGATTCATCATCGCCTCGAAAAACAGCGATCCCTTCGCCCTGGACGAGAAGGAGATCCGACGCCGCCTGGCGGCCAGGGGCGTGAAGCGTCTCGGCCACTACAGCCCGCAAATTCATCGGGCCGCTTTCGCCCTTCCCCCTTATCTGAAAAAAGCGATCCGGGCGGGACGGCTGATCACGGACGCGGAACCGTTCGTCTGGAAGGCCTAGGGGCGCCGCGGCCGGCCGCGTCCCAAGGGCCCGCTCGGGGAGCCGCCGACCGTCAGCCTTTGATGACCGCCACGGGTCTCAAGACCGCGACTTTTTCAGCCAAACCCGCGCCGGCGACGCATTCGATGACGGCCTCGACATCCTTGTACGCTTCCGGCGCCTCCTCGGCCAGACCGGACAAAGACCCCGCCTTGACGTGGATGCCCCGTCCGGTCAATTCGCGGACCAAGTCCTCCCCCCAGATCTGTCTCTTGGCCTGAGCCCGGCTCAACAACCTTCCGGCGCCGTGGGCGCAGGAGCCGAAGGATTTGTTCATGCTCGTCGCGGCGCCCCGCAATACCCAGGAACGGGTTCCCATGCTGCCGGGGATTAACACGGGCTGCCCGATCTTCCGATAATCGGCCGGCAGGCCCTTTGTCCCGGGTCCGAAGCTGCGGGTCGCCCCCTTGCGATGGACACAGGCCGCTCGCTCCTTCCCCTGGACCTCGTGCGTCTCGATCTTACCGATGTTATGAGCGACGTCGTAGACCGTCCGCAAACGCCGACCGCCGCCTTTTCCGGCCAGGACCTGCTCAAAAGCGTCCCGGACGCCTTGGGCCAGGACCTGCCGGTTGGCGTAAGCGTAATTTGCGGCGCATCGCATGGCCTTCAAATACGCTTGCCCCTCCTCGGAGGAGATCGGGGCGCAGGCCAATTCCCGGTCGGGGAGGAGAATGCGGTATTTATTCGCCGCGGACTGCAGCGATCGGACGTAGTCCGTGCAGATCTGGTGTCCGAAACCCCGCGATCCGGAATGGACCTGGACCGCCAGGCATCCTTTTCTCAGTCCCATGGATTCCGCCGATGCCTCGTCGAAGATCTCATCGACGATCTGGATTTCGATGAAGTGATTTCCAGATCCCAGGGTGCCCAATTGCGACAGGCCGCGTTCCCGGGCGCGGGCGCCCGCCGCGCGGGGATCGGCGTCCTCCAAACAGCCTTGATCCTCGGTATGCTCCACGTCCGCGGCGTCGGCGTACCCGTTTTTAAGCGCCCACCGCGAACCATGAAGACAGACGTCGTCCAGTTCCGCGTCCCTCAGCCTGATCCGGCCTTTTTCCCCCAGGCCGCTCGGGCACAGCCGGTCGATGAGATTGACGAGCCCGCTCAAATCGTCCTTTGCCGCCTCCGCGGGGAGGAGGGAAGCCATCAACCGGACGCCGCAGTTGATGTCGTACCCGATCCCGCCGGGCGAGACCACGCCAGTCTCCACGTCGGTCGCGGCCACGCCTCCGATCGGAAAGCCATACCCCTGGTGCACGTCGGGCATCACCGACACCCAGCCTAAAATCCCCGGCAGGGTGCTCGTATTGACCGCCTGCTCGAGGGATTTGTCCCGGAGCGCCCCCTCCAGCAGCCGCGAGGAGGCGAACACCCTGACCGGCACCCGCATGTCGGCCCGGAAAGACCGGGGCAATTCCCACTCGTATTCCGAGAGGGGTTTGAAATCATTCAAGCGGATCGTTTTCATTTCTATCCTCAGACATCGAAAACGATCGTCGCCCGCAGACCGTCTTCCGTTTCCTTCAAGGCCAGGTCATGAAACGTGGCCGCCTTGATCTCCCGGCTCCGGCCGGCCAGGCGGGCGGCGTCCAGGGAAAGCCGCAGGCCGTTCTCCGTTTTTTTCCCCTCGACCCGCCGGACGACCCATTTCTTGTCGAGGAGGTAAAGGAGCTCGTTCAGGAAATCCACGAGCATCTGTTCCTCTTCTCCAAGGGGAATCCTCAAATCGAAACGATCCGTTTCCTCCTTGTTCTCGACCGCCCCCGCCAAGGCGTACAAGCCTTGGGCCGCGTTGCGGAAAAGATCCCAAAGATCCTCTCCCCATACGTCGAGGGCCAAGTCGGCCGTATGAGCGATTTCTTTGAATTTGCCTTCAATTGTCTTTGACATGCCGATACCGATATTATACATCCCGGAGGTGACGAAGAGCCTCCTCGTCCGGCGTTTCCCGAGCGCGTTCTCCCCCATTCCTCATCCCCCTCCGGCCGAGAGGCAGGGAACCGGCTTTTCTTTTCATCGAGACCTCGGATCCCGCTGTTTTCGGTCGTTTGACGCAGCCGCGGCGGCCGCGACGATTTTCATCGCCCGCTCCCTCCGGTCCCGGACAGGTCCCTGATCATCGCCGGGATGTCCCCCGCCAGCGGCCGTCTCCGCGCTTTATATCTTTCGGGCGGAGACCAAGCGGGCGAAATGGGCGAAGGAGCGGTCGTAAGTCCGCTCCGCCTCGCGGCTGAAGCAGCAGGCCGGCAGCTCCCGGCTCCCGAGATGGTAGGCCAGGCAGGAACAGCAGTCTCCCTTCCGCGGACAAGGCTCGTAGGTGCAGTTGCACCCTTGGAGATTGCGGTCTTTTTTACATTCCATGATCAAAATCCGATTTCGGACGGACCTCCGGGGAAACCCGGCCGGAGGAATAGCCGTGGCAACACGGGAAGCTACTTCCCGGCGCCCTCGACCCGCCCGGCGGGCTCCCACTGGGCCATCATTTCCAGACGCAGCTGCACCCGGCCGTCGGCCTGCCACGTTTCCGAGGTATTGTAGTCCCACTTGAGATATTCCGAGCCGCCGCCGCTTTCGGTTGTGATCAGGAAGCGGTTGTCCAGGTGGCCGAAATACATGGCCTGTCCACGGGGCGATTCCATGTCGCCGCCGCTGGGATCGACGGGAATCCAGCCGGCGCCGGGCAGATACACTTCCACCCAGCGATGGTAGACGAAATCAAAGCTCGCCTCCTCGCCCCGGGCCACGACCGAGCCGACATAGCGGGCCGGCAGACCGGCCGCCCGGCACATGGCGATATAGACAAAGGCATACTCCGAGCAGGATCCGGAGCCTCGCTGGAGGACGGTCGGGGCGATGTCCCAGCCGCCGATGCGCTTGTATTCCATTTTCAACCGGAGGTAATCGTAGATGTCGCGGGCGATCCAATAGGGGTTGTCCGGATCATGGACGGCCTCCCGCACCGCCGCCTGGATGACCGGATCCTTGAGCCGGTACTTGTCGTCATCGGCCAGAAAGCGGGCCCGGATATCGGCCGGAATGTCCTCCAGCGAGCCGGCCTTCTCCGGGAAGAGGTGGTACATGACGTCATAGATCGTCGCCCTGACCCGCATCTTGGAAACGACCCGCTCGCCGGGTTTCAAGGACTCCCGCCGGAAACGGGCGACGTCCTGGCCCCAACGATCGGTCAGCCGGCCGTCGGGGGGGCGGGAGTAGTCGATGGACCGAATCTCCTGGGTGGACCGGTTCTTCGGCAGGGCCAAGTAAGCGTCGAGATCGATGACCGTGCCCGGCCCGAAATTGATGATGTCGTGGGTGATCGTGACGACGGCTTCGCGGGGATGGGATCGAGTGAACGCGCCGTCCTCGAAGACGACGACTTGGGCGACCTCGTCTTTCTGGTAATCGGCCACCCAAAGGCTGTCCTTTATCCAGGTCAGTCCCCAGGAATGCGGGCCGGGCGCAGGCAGGATCATGAGGACGCGTCCCGATTCGGGATCGATCCGGTAAAGCTCGTCCTCGGAGCGGTCGGCCAGCCAAAGGAAGCGTCCGTCCCAGGCCAGCCCGCGGGGATCGCCCGCCGGCGCCTTGAGGGTTTTTATCGTTGTTCCGTCGTCGGGACTCACCTGGAACAACTCCCGCGTTCCGTTGTCGGAAACCCAGAGGGAGACGCCGTCCCAGGCCAAGCCCTGCGGATCCGAAGCCGGGGCCATGATGACTTTGAGCGTCCGGCCCGTCTTGGGATCAAGCTGGTAGAGCTTGCCGCAGTACTCCTCGGCCGAGGTGTTCGTGAAGTCCATGTCGGCCGCCCAGAGGCTTCGGCCGTCCCAGGCCAGGGCGGTGCAGAAGTAACCCGGGGCGTCGAATTCGGCCAGAACCCGGCCGTCGGCCGGGTCGAGGCGGTATAGCTTATCCGTCTCCATGTCCACCGTCCAGAAGGCCTCGCCGTCGAAAGCCAGGCCGGTGGCGCACTCTGAGGGAACGGCGAAGCGCTTGGCCACCCGGCCGGGAGCGGCCGGCAGAGCCAGAGCGAAAAGGAGAATCGTCGCGGCCGCCAAGCATGTTTTTTTCATCGTCGCCCTCCTTGGTTATTTTGCCCGCGTTCGAGGCGCGGAGAAAAACGGCGGGCGCCGGCGGCGGAATTCCGCGGAAGCGTTCACTCCCGCCCGGAACGCCGGCCCTTGTCCCGGCCCGTCTCAGGGGCAAGGATAGAATCCGGCCGGGAGGATGTCAAGCTTGTCCCCCAGCCCGGAATGATCCGTCCCCCTTGACCGATCTGGCCGAAGATGTTCTCGGGGCCGGGACTTTCGGATCAGCTCGGGAGGCCTGCTTTGTTTTCGGCGGCCTTTTCCCCGCCCGATGGAATGGAAGCCGGCCTTCTTTGCGTAACTTGGATTATTCACAAGCCGAGACAGCCGCTGCCCCCCCGCCGAAAAGAAAAATCCAAAACCGGGTTTATTTCAACACGGCTTCCGGAACGAGGCGCGAAGGGGTGAATTTGCGCCGGCCGCGCGTCGAATTTTTCACGGCGAAGCCGATGCGGCTATCATCATGCAGGTGAAGTGCTTTTTTCATCCGGAATTGCTATTCTGATGAGGGGGACGGGACATGAGCGGAACGAAACACGCTCGGAAAGGGATCGCCATGGTCGACGTTCGCGAACCGGAAATTAAAAAGCTGATCAAAAAGCGGGACTGGGACGCCCTCCGGGCGCTGGCGGAATCCTGGCCGATGCCCGAATTGGCCGATCTCCTGGCCGATTTGCCCAAACCTGCCGGGACGATCTTGTTCCGCTCTCTCCCCAAGAGAATCGCGGCCGAAGTCTTCTCGTTCCTCGAGCGGAGCACCCGGGACGCCTTCCTGAAAGAGCTGACCGACGAGGAAACCCGGACCCTTCTGGCGGGTCTCAGTCCGGACGACCGGACCTCCTTCCTGGAGGAGCTGCCCGAGCGGGACAGGCAGCGCCTGTTGAACCTGCTCGGCCCGGCCGAACGGGCCGAAGCCCGGACGCTGCTGAGTTATCCCGAAGACAGCGCCGGCCGGCTCATGACGCCGGAGTACGTCGCCGTCCGCCCGGATTGGACCATCGGTCAAACCATCGCCCATGTCCGGCGCATGGGCCGGGATTCGGAAACCATCGACGCGATCTACGTGACCGACGCCGCCTGGAAACTCCTCGGCGTGATCAGTCTCCGCCAGGTGGTTCTGGCCGAACCCGCCGAGACCGTCGCCGGCTTGATGATCACGCCGGCGATTTCCGTCTCGGCGTTTGACGACCGGGAGGCGGCCGCCCTGGGCATGGAGCGTTACGATCTGACCGTCCTGCCGGTCGTCGATTCCGACGGTGTTCTCGTCGGGATCGTCACGGCCGACGACGTCCTCGACGTAGCCGTGGAAGAAGCGACCGAGGACATCCAAAAGGCGGCCGCCGTCGCCCCGCTCGAGATCGGTTTGAAAGAGGCGTCCGCTTCCCTCCTGTACCGGAAAAGGATCCTCTGGCTGGTCGCCCTGGTGTTCGTGAACGCCGTCTCCGGCGGGATCATGGCCCGGTTCGAGACGACCATCGCCGCCCTCGTCCCCCTTGTCTTCTTTCTTCCTCTCTTGATCGACAGCGGGGGCAACGCCGGCTCCCAGTCGGCGACCCTCATGATCCGGGCCATGGCCGTCGGGGAAATCCGGACGAACGACTGGGCTTCGCTCCTTCTCAAGGAGGCCGGCGTGTCGGCGGCTTTGGGCTTGACGACGGGACTCGTCGCCTGGGGCATGGGGATCTGGAGGGGCGGATTCGCCTTAGGCCTCGTCGTCGGCCTCAGCATGTTCCTGGTCGTGATCCTGGGCAGCCTGATCGGAGTCTGCATCCCGCTGCTGCTTAAAAAGCTGAAGCTGGACCCGGCCACGGCCAGCTCCCCGCTCATCACCACGGTCATCGACGTGGCGGGCGTTCTCCTTTATTTCTCGGTGGCCTCCATGCTCCTGGATAAATGAGAGGACGGCCACGGCCGTCGCCCCCGGGGAGGCGGTCCGACACCCCGTCCCGCCGCGTTCCTTGACAGTTCCCGGACGCTCCTTTATTCTTCTTCTCCTTGTTCATGAAGCGGGCCGCGATTTCAGTAGACGACGGGGATCGAACCGGAGCCGGTCGACAAGGGATTTCCCTGTGCGTCGAAAGGAAGGAACCATGGACAAACGGAGTCTCCTGATTTTCCGGGCGGCTCTCCTCATCCTCTCCGCCGGATGGGCGGGGGGAGTTCTTGCCGGGGCGGCCGACCCCGCGGCGGATGTCATCTTCCATCGGGGAACGGTGCTCACGGTCGATCCATTCATGACCGAGGCGGAGGCCGTCGCCGTCAAAGACGGCCGGATCCTCGCGGTCGGATCGGCCGCGGACGTCTTGAAATATCGGGGCGAGGCGACAAGGATGATCGACCTGGACGGCAGGACGCTGATGCCGGGGTTCGTGGAAGGGCATTCGCATCCTTTTATGAATATGCTTGTCGAAAACATGGCCGTCGACATCCGGCCCGTCCGGTACGCCCGCGGTCCGCAAGTCATGGACGTCATTAACGCCGCCGTCGCCCGGGCCGCTCCGGGCGAAGAGATCGTTTTTTTCGGTTGGGATCCGGTCATTCAGAGCGGATTGAAAAATCCGACGAGACGGGAACTCGATGCCTTGGCGCCTCATCATTCCCTCCTGATCATCGGCAACAGCGGCCACGTCGCTTTCGCCAATTCCCGGGCTTTGGAAGCGGCCGGAATCACCCGGGACACGCCTGATCCGACCGGGCCGATGGGAGGATCCTTCGGGCATTCCGAAGACGGGGAATTGAACGGCCGGCTCGACCAGGGGGACCCGATTCTCGCGGTGATGACGCCGATCCTGAAGAACCGGCTCTCGGACCCGCAAAAGGCCGTGGAGCTGGTGAGAAAGGGATGGCGGCAATGCGCCGGGAACGGCATCACCACGGTCGACGACAGCATGATCGACGAACAATATCTCCACCTGTACCGGGAAACGGCCGGCCTCTTCCCTTCTCTCCGCATCCGGGGGTATGCCGTCCATTACAAGACTTGGAAACCTTTCGAAGGCGACGATCTCATCAAGGTGAACGGGGCGAAGGTTTTCGTCGACGGAACGCCGTGGACCGGGACCTTGTTTCTGACCAAGCCCTATCCCGCCAATCCCCTGACTCTCGAGGTGATGGAGCTCCCGCCCGATTACATTCAGAAGCCTTACATCAGCCCGGCCGACCTGAAAACCCTGGTCGACGATTGTTTGAAAGAAAAAAGGACTCTGGAGATTCATGCCCAGGGCGACGCGGCGATCGACATGGCCCTCGAAACCGTCGAGGAGGGCTTGGAGCGATATCCCTGGCCCGATCACCGCTTCCGCATCGCCCATGCCCCGATGATCCGGGACGACCAGCTCGAACGGGCCAAGAGACTGGGCGTTCAAATCACGTTCTTGATGTCGCACGTCAAGTACTGGGGGGATATCCTCCCTACCATGGTCGGAGAAGAACGCGGGCGCCGTTGGATGCCGGCCGGCTCCGCCGAGAGGATCGGGGTGAATTATGCGTTCCATTTTGACGGCCCGGTCGCTCCCAACAAGCCGTTTTCCGTTCTCGAAACGGCGGTCGTCAGAAAGACCGTGGGCGGCCGGATCCTGGGGCCGGAGGAGCGCGTCACGATCGACGAGGCCATCCGCGCCTATACGATCAATCCCGCCTATCAACTGTTTATGGAAAAAGAGGTCGGCAGCCTCGAGCCCGGAAAATTCGCGGACATGATCATCGTGAGCGAGAACCCCCGGACCATTCCCCCTCATCAACTGTCCGACATCAAAGTGCTTGCCGCCTATGTGAACGGAGCGGAGATTTTCAGGGCCCCGGAAGCGATCCCTCCGAACCGATAATCACGGCGGACGATCGAGGGAGGGATCGCGGTTTCCGGAAGCTTTCTCTCTTTCTCCCGGGGAGGGCCGGCCGCCCTCATTCGTCGAAGAGGTACTCCTTGCGGGAAAAGACCGCGACGGCCAAGGCCAGGAAGACGGCCGTGAGGAGAAGAAGGACGGCTACGGCCGTTCCCGCCGGGCTGGGCTCGTGCCGGAACAGGAGGAACGCCGTCAATCCGCCTCCCTCCGTCGATCCCATCCCTCCTCCCAAGCCCGGAAGAAGCGACTTCAGCCAGTGCATGATGGTGAATTTCTGGGTCATCCCGGGGAAGTACTGGACGATGTTTTCCCAGCCGAAGCAGAACACCAATCCGATGAGGACGGATTTCCGGAGGAACGTGCCGACGAAGGTAAAGAGAGCCGTGTAGCAGATCGTGCCGAAGCCCAGGGCGGCGAGGCTCCGGCCGAGGAACGTCCAGGCCGTTCCATACGACAGCCGGTCGATCATGAGGATCAGGAACGAAACGACCGTGGACGTCAGCACTAGGACGAGAAGAAAGGATACGGAAGAGGCGTATTTTCCGAGAATGAAGGCCGCCTTGGAAACGGGCCGGGTGGCCGGGTAGGTCAAGGTTTTGTTGTCGACCTCGTCGGCCGTGATCGCCGTGCCGAAAAACAAGGACAGGAGAAGGACCAGGAACTGCAGGGAGAAGCCCATGACGAAGTTGGAAAAGACTTCCAATCCGTCCAAGCCGCCGCCGGCGGCGGCCGCCCGGGTGATCTGGAGGATGACCGCCAGGATCACGGGAAGAAGGCCGAGCGCGCCCAGGAGCCGGGAGCGCCGGGAGCGCCGGACCAGCCGGGCGCTGAACTTATAGACGGAAACAAACGGCGCATTCCGCATCTTATTTCCCCACAAGATAATCGAACACCGACTGGAGGTTGTCGTCGGGCGAAGTGATTTCCTCGATCTCCCACCCCTCCTCCGCCGCCAGCCTTGTCAGGCGCTCGAAGAACCGGTCCCGGTTCCGCGTCTCGAAGAGGACCGTCCCCTGCGCCTCGTCGAAGCGGACGCTTCTCACGTCGTCCTCCTCGACGAACTTCGCGGCCAGGGCCCGGCCCCGGCCGGTCCGAACGGCCACGATGTGCGGGTGGGCGTCGATCAAGTCGCGGATGAAGTGGATGTCGCCCTGGGCCAGGATTTTCCCCTGGTGGATGAGAATGATGGACCGGGTCAGGGCTTCGATCTCGGGCAGGACGTGGCTCGAGACAAGGACCGTCCGCCCTTCCGTCCGGTATTCCTTGATGAGGCGGATGACTTTGCGCTTGCTCAAGGGATCGAGGCCGTTGAGCGGCTCGTCCAAGATGAGAATCTCGGGCTCATGGGCCAGCGCTTGGCTGATTTTCAGCCGCTGGCGCATCCCCCGGCTGTAGCCGCGGATGAGCCGGTCGGCGTCGGCCTGAAGCTCGACGAAGGCCAAGGCCCGGGCGGTCCGTTCCCGGATCTCGGCCGCTGGAAACCCGCCCAGGGCCAGGAGTCCGGACAGGAACTCCCGGCCGGTCGTGTCCTCATAGAAGGCATCCTGTTCCGGGCAGAAGCCGACGTTCTTGAAGATCCCCGGATTGTTCCAAACGGGCTGTCCGGCGATCGTCACCGTTCCGATGCTCGGCCGGAGCTGGCCGGTGATCAGCTTCATGAACGTCGATTTCCCGGCTCCGTTCGGGCCGAGAAGCCCGGTGATGCCGGGCCCGATCTCGATCGAGACGTCGGACAGGCCGAGCACGTTGCCGTACCACTTGCCGAGCTTGTCCGCCCGGAGGATCCGCCCGCCGGCCGTCACCGGATCACCTCCGTCCCCCGGATCTTCCTCCGGAGGACGAGAACGGCCGCGGCCATGATCGCGGCCAGGATCAAAATCGAATAAATCCCGGGGACCTCCATCGGGGGCTTGGCTCCCAGGAAGGACGCCGAAGCCTGCCGGAGATTCCTCTGGAGGGAAACGAGACAGAAGGCCGGTTCCCGGAAGATCGCGTAGAATATTCCGAAAAAGACATCGGAGAGAAAATACGCGGCCAGGATCAGGATGGAGGCGAAGCGGCGGTTCCGGCCGAGCGAGGACAGCAGGAGGGTAAACAGAGAAAAGAAAGCGGAGACGAACACCGACCAGGCCAGGAAGGAAAACGGCAGCCAGGGGAAATCGGACAGGATCTTGGCGCTGCCGGAAAAAATCAGCTTCAGCAGAAGGAAGACGATTCCGGGGGCGAGGGTCAGCAGCAGGAGAAAAAAGGCCAGGGCGGCGCCTTTCCCGCCGATATAATCCCGCTGGCGGAGCGGCCGGGAAAAATAGAGCGGCAGGGCGTTGTGGCGGAGATCATCGGCGATCAAGCCGGCCCCGCCTCCGACCATGATCATCAGCATCATGAAGAAGAGAAAGCTCGACCCGTAATACGCCTGGAAATAATCGGGATTGATCGTGAGGAACTTATCCGCCCCCTTCAGCATCTCCTGGAAGTCCCCGAGGCGCTCGGAAATATAGATCCCGCCGGAGAAAACGACCGCCGGCAGGAGAGAGAAGAAGAAGAGCGGCTTGAAGAACCTGCGCTTCCAGGCCAGACGGACGGCCTGGCCGGCGATCACCCGCCACGGGCGCCGCCCGGTTCCAAGCGTTCCCTCCCAGTGGGTATATCCGCGTTCGGCGATGGGTTCCATCAATCCACTCCCACCGTTCGGGCGAAGAGGTCTTCCAGCGACGTCCGGCTCTTGACGAAGTGCCGGACCTGGACGCCGGCGGCCGCGGCCAAGCGGAACACGTCCCGCCGGCTCATCTCCTCCGGCAGGTACGCCTTGAGGAGCCCGTCCTCGGTTTCCTCGATCCGGCAGCCGCCGCGGCGGAGGCCCTCGAGAAACGAACCCTTCTCCCCCTTCACTTTCATTTCATACAGGCTGAACCGGACTTCGCGCAGGGAAGCCAGATCGCCCTGGGCCGCGACCCGCCCCTTGTTGAGGATGACCAGGGCGCTGCACGTTTGCTCGATGTCCGTGAGAATGTGCGAGGAAATCAGGACGTGCAAGTCTTTTTTGGAAGTGATGTCGGAAATCAGCTCCAGGATCTCGCTCCGGCCCTGAGGATCGAGGTTGGCCGTCGGCTCGTCGAGAAACAGGATCTTGGGATCGTGGACGAGAGCCTGGGCCAGCTTGAGTCGCTGCTTCATTCCGGCCGAATACGTTTCCAGGAGGCGGTAGCGCGACTCCCCCAGGCCGACGTAATAGAGAACGTCGTGGGCCCGTTTCATCGCCTCGGCCCGGGGCATGCCGGACAGCTCGCCGAAGTTGGCCGTGAAGGAGACGGCATCCAGGCCGGGGATGAAACAATCGTCCTCGGGCATGTAGCCGACGACCCGGCGGAGGCCGAAGGAGTCCTTGCGGATGTCATGGCCCAGGACCAGCCCTTCCCCGGCCTCGGGGCGGAGAAAACCCAACAACACTTTCAAGAGGGTGCTTTTCCCGGCTCCGTTGGGTCCGAGCAAGCCGCAGGCGCCTTCACCGATTTGGAGAGTGACGCCGTCCAAGGCCCGGATCGGACCGTAACTGAACCGGACGTCCCTCAGCTCGATATTCATGTCTCTCTATACGAAATAAAAATGATTTCGTTCCCGCCCCCTGCTTCATGGATGCGGCGGAACCGCCCGGCCGTCGCCGAAAACCATGGCCCGGTAGGCTTTCTCGATCCGGTCCCAGTTTTCCTCGCGATCGAGCGACCAGTAGCGCCCGAGCACCGTGACCACCCTCCCCAGGCCGAGCTCGCGGCATTTGTCCTCGACCTTTTCGACATAGAGGGCGCCGCTTTCGGGCCGCTCGCCCCGGCGGCCCAGAAAGCCGTGGACGTAGACGTCCCGCAGGCCTTGGCGGCGGGCGGCCTCCAGGAGGGCGAAGAGATGGCGGATCGTCCCGTGCGAGCTGTAGTGGGAGATGATGCCCATCAAGTGGAGGGCTTTCCCCTTTGTCCGGGCTTCCGTCATCGCCTCGACGAACGCCTCGTTCCGGTAAAACGTTCCGTCGGCGATGGCCCGATCGATCCGGACCCGGTCGAGAAACACGCGCCGTCCGGCCCCGATATGGAGATGGCCGGCTTCCGAATTTCCGACCGTCCCGGGCGGCATTCCGACCGCTTCCCCCGAGGCCTGAAGCTCCGTCCGGGGACAGGCGTCCCACAGTTCGTCGAAATGGGGAGTGGCCGCGGCCGCGATGAGGTTGCCCTCGCCGTCCGGGGCCAAGCCCCAGCCGTCGAGAATCAGGAGGATGATTTTCCGCCGCGGGGGAACGACGTCCCCCCGGGAGGCGAAGAGGCTCTCGCCGGTCATCTCGGCCGGCTTGGGCAGGCCGAGAAGATCCAAAACGGTCGGGGCCACGTCGGCCAGCTCGCCGCCGTCCCGGAGCGTCACCCCGGCGACGGCCGGCTCGGCGAAATCAATGAAAAGGAAGGGAACGGGGCTCTTGGTGTGACCGGTGTCGATCTTGCCGTCCGGGTAGAGCCAGTTCTCCACCGTTCCGTGATCGGCTGTGACGAGAAGAGTCGCCTTATTCACCCGGGCGGCCCGGACCACCCGGCCGACGGCGGCGTCGACGCTTTCCACGGCCTTGAGGATGGCCTCCCGGTTTTCGATGTGCCCGACGACGTCGACATTGGCGAAATTAGCGACGACGAGGGCGTGTTTCGGATCGGCCGCGGCGGCCTCGACCGCGGCGGCGACGGCGCCGGCCGACATTTCCGGAACGGCGTCATAGTAGGCCACGCCTTCGGGCGAAGGAATGACGATTCGGTCTTCCCCGGGAAACACGTCCTCGCTCTTGCCGTTGAGGAAGAATCCGACGTGGATCGCTTTTTCAGATTCGGAGATCTTGAGGAGGGACAGCCCCGCCCGGGTGACGGCCTCGGACAACGTGTTGCGAAGGCGGCCCTCGGGCGGGAACGCGACCCGGACCGGAAGGCCGGGGGCGTACTCGATCAGCGTCGTGTAATGGAGCCGCAGATCGCCGGCCGTCGGAAAATGGGAAAAGCCGGGCTCGATGAGGCTCCGGGTGATTTCGACTTCCCGCTCTCCGCGGATGTCGTAAAAAATCAAGGAGTCGCCGGAGCCGATCCGCCCGGCCGGACGGCCGGACGAGTCGGTCGCGATCAACGGAAGAAGGGCTTCGTCCTCTTCGCCGGACCGGTAGGCCCGGCGGATGGCCTCGCCCAGAGCTGTTCGGGGATAGGATTCTTTTTCATTCATGGCGATGGAGGACCGTTCCTGGTGAATGGGGAGTGTCATACTATAGGAGGGGGGGCGTCAAAGTCAACTGGAGCGCGGGAACGATCATCCTGTCGGTTCCCAAGAATCGAATCGATCGTCGGCGCTCCGCAAAAAGATTTTTTCCCTTGAGTCGAACGGAGTCGATTTGTTATTCTATGTTCAGATGATGAAAGAGAGAGTCGGCGACGGCGTCTCCGCCGGGCCGAAGAAGCCGCCGGAGGAACAGCGCGCTCATGGATAATCCGCGGCGCGACCTGCCCGTCCTTCTTCTCCACAACCTGGATCCGGCTTGGACCGGGGAGGAACGAAGCGAAGCCGAAGAGGATGTCGCCGCGCTCGGCGACGCCTTGAAATCTTTGGGCCATCCCGTCGAAGTCGCGGCGGTCGAGGACGCGCGCCTGGCCAAGCGGCTGGCGGCCTTTGATCCCCGGGAGCACATCGTCTTCAACTGGTGCGAGGAGCTCCCCGGGGTCCCCCACAGCGAGCCGGAGGTGGCCGCGGTCATGGAGCGGCTCGGTTTTGTTTTCACCGGATCGTCCTGCAGCGTGCTGACCCTTTCCCACGACAAGCCGCGGGTCAAGCGGCTGCTCGACGCGGCCCGCCTTCCCACGCCGCCCTGGGCCGTCTTCCACACTCCCAAGGCCGGGGATTGGAATATCTTTCCGGCGATCGTCAAGGCCGCCCACGAGCATTGCAGCATCGGCATCTCCCCCGACTCGGTCGTCACTTCGCCGGCCGAGCTCGAACACCGCGTCGCCTACGTCCTGGAGACGCACAAACAGGCGGCCCTGGTCGAGGAATTCATCAACGGCCGGGAATTCCACGGGGCGGCTTGGGGCAATGGAACGGTGTCCATGCTTCCGATCGCGGAAATGGATTACGGGAACCTGATCGACATCCGCGACCGTCTCTTCACCTACGAGGCCAAGTACGTCCCGGGATCGCGCTTATACGAAGGAATCGATCTGCGCGTGCCGGCCGACCTGGATGAGGACGCCAGGGCCGAGCTCGAGCGGATCGTCTTGGCCACCTACCGGGTCACGGGCTGCCGGGACTACGGCCGGATCGATGTCCGTTATCTCGACGGCGTATTCCAGGTCATCGACGTCAATCCCAATCCCGACATCAATCCTCAGACCTCGATGACCTGGGCCGCGGCCGAAATCGGATTCTCCTACGGAGAAATGGGCAGCCGGATCGTCAACCTGGCGGCCGCCCGCCATCCCGTCTTCCGCCGGAACGACTCCGACGCGCCGGTCGCCGAATAACGAGGGGACCTATTCCCCGGGCGGCGGGCCGTCATCCTCGAATTTTTCGATCTCCGCTTCTTTCTTCAGTTTGTCCAGACGAAGTTTCAAAAGGGCCGCTTGCGTTTCGAGCTCCCCCAGGGACAGCTTTCGGAGCGCATCCATAATGTCCCTGATCTCCTTCAGCGAGGCGGCGGCGCTTTCCCTGATCTCCTCGAAGGCCGCGGCCGTTCCGGCGGCGGCCGCGACCGGAATCGAGGCGGCCGACTTGGACAGGCCGACCACCCGGCCTTGGGCGTTGACGGTCAACTGCATGTTCCGGGAGGAAAAGGCTTTTCGTTCAAACCCGGCGCAGAGGACGGGAGTTTGAGGATGGACGGCGAAGACAAGCTTTTCGTCCAACCGGACGAACACCGGCCGGAACCGGCCGGCCTCGCGGTCGACCGCCTCCCTCCAGGAATAGATCCGTAAAAATCCGGGAACCGGCTCCCGGTAAAAAATCCGAATTTCGTTCTTCCCGGGAGGAGAGGGGTCGGCGGCCGGTCGATCCAGGATCTCCGGTCGAGCCGGATCCGGATCGAAGGCCACGGCGATCCCCGTTTCCCGGTAGAGATCCAGCACCCGGGGATACGCCTTTTCCAAAGCGTCGGTGATTCCCGCCTCATCGAAAACCCCGGTCAAGGCCGCCGACGGCGGCAGGTCCGTGATGTCCAAGTGGCGGCGGACCTTCCGTTCCCGGGTCGTCCGGCCGATTCCCTCGGCCGCCGAAAATTTCACGGCCGCCGAGGCAAAAGCCGCCCGAGCCGCCTCGGTCTGCTTTTCTAAAAACCGGATCGATCCTTCGAGAAAGGCGGCCCGCTTCTCGGCGAGGGAATAACGAGCGGGCTCCGTTGTTTCCACCGCCTCGTCCCTCACCCGGCGGAGGGCTTCTTTTCGTCCGGCCAGCTCGTTCTCGAAGCGGTTCGCCTCCTCCCAGAGCTCCCGCCCCAAAGACGATTCCTGAAGATAATACCGGTTCTCGAGGGACAACGACTCGAGGCGCCGCCGGGCTCCGGCTCCGGAAGCGTCCATCTTTTTCGTCCCCGCGTTCAGCCCTCCCCGGAAACCGGCCGCCGTTCCGGCGGCCGCGCCGACCAGCCGGGCGATCTGAACGAGGATTTCCGCCGACTTGTCCTTGGCCGCGAACTCGGCGGAGGTCAAAAGGCCGTTGTTGCCCACGCGGACGGCCAAGGATTGATCGGCCGCGCCGCCAAGGGCGGCGTCGAGCATATAGGGGCGGGACGGATCGGCCGATGTCTCGAGGCCGACCGAGGCTTTCACCGCGAAAATTCCGGATTCCGTCACCGGCTTCAACCATCCGTCCGCTCCGGCTTCGATTCTCGTCTCGACGAATTCGGTTACGTCCGCCTCGACGACGACAAAATCCCGGGCGAGATAATATCTCAATCCCCCCAGAGGCTTCGGCGCCGTCGACGGCCCTCGGCCCGCCGGGGCGCAGCCCATCATCAACCCCCAAACCGCCGCCCCCAGCATCATCCACCCTGCCCGCATGATTTATAAAAATTCTTTTGATTCATATCTTCCTTTTGGCGTCAAAAAGAAATTCACCATGAGCTTTTTCCTTTCGCGCCCCGCGCCCGCCGTCCGCCCTCCTCGTCAAAAACACCGGTTAAGAGCTTTCCGACGCCCCCGGCCTCCCGGGCCGGCCGCGCCCGCCTCGTCCTTGATTTTCCCATTTCCGGCAAAGGCTTATTCCGTGAAAACCGTCGCCCGCGGCGATTCCTCTCCCAGCCAAAACGGCTTTTCGCCGGCGAATTCCTCCGCCCCCGGTCCGCAAAGCATCAGCCGCGGATAAGGCGGATCAAGATTCCTCTCGATCCGGCGGACCAGGTCCCGGTAATCGCCCGGCGAATCCGATGTCAACGCTTCGCACAAAGCCAGGGTGAACGCCCCTCCGCCCCGGTAAGCGGGAGACCGCTCCCCGTCCGGAACCGCGCCGATATGAATGAGGGAAGCTTTCATCGGAAGGTGGGCCGGACGGAAGGCGGGCCGCGGAGAAACGCGTCTTCGGCCCCCGAAGTTTTTATAGACCGTGCCGGAATGGCAGGCGTCGATGATCACGAGGATCCGAACGCCGCCGGCGAACTCCCGCCAGCAGGCGTCCAATTCGTCGTCGGCCACCGGACGGTCGTAAGCCAGCAGGAGCTCATCGAGGCCGTCTTCCTCTTCGCCGCCGGAATCGGGGCGCTGTCCCCCGTGGCCGGCGAAATAAAAAAACAGGAAATCCCCGGGCCGGCACAGCCGGGCGGCCCGGCGGAGATTTCCCAACAGCGCGGCCGCGGTCGCTTCGGCCGTCTTCAAGGCGAGGCACTCGAAGCCGCGGGAGGAGATAAAGCGGATGATCCGGTCGACGTCTTCTTCCGCCCCCCAACAGCCCGAAGCAGGGACGGAGCCGCCGTAAGACGACGGGTCGACGCGCCTCAATCCGGCGGCGACCGCCAAGCCTTGAGCCATGTTGACCTCCGCTTTTTTCCCTTCAGTCGGAACGGGGCGAAAAAAATGGAATTATGGATTATAATTTCCTCTTTGCGACGACCGAAACGGAACAAGGAGGCCCTCAGGTGAAAAAACGAATTCTCGTCCTTCTCTTCGCCGCCGGATTCCTGGCCGCGGCGCTCTCGGCCCAGGCTTTGAAGCCGCTGTCCATCGACGACTTCCTCAAGATCAAGCGCTTGACCGACCCTCAGTTGTCCCCCTGCGGAAAATGGGTCGCCTACACGGTCACGGTCATGGACAAGGAAGCGAACAAGGGTGACAGCGATATCTGGGTCGCGCCGCTCGCCGGAGGCGACCCGCGCCTTCTAGCCTCGAGCCCGGCCGCGGATCACACGCCCCGCTGGTCGCCCGACGGCAAGCGGATCGCCTTCATCTCCTCCCGCGGCGGAACGCCCCAGATCTGGACGGTCGCCGCCGAGGGCGGAGAGCCGGTCCAGCTCACGCGACTTTCCACCGGCGCGTCCGGCGTCATTTGGTCGCCCGACGGCCGGCTCCTGGCCTTCGCCTCGTCGGTTTATCCCGAGGCGGCCGACGACGCGGCCAACAAGGCCCGGAGCGAGGCGGCCGCCGCGGGCAAGGTCAAAGCCCGGCTGTTCGACACGCTCCTCGTCCGCCACTGGAACGCTTGGAGCGACGGCACGCGGAGCCACGTCTTCGTCGTTCCGGCCGCCGGCGGCCCGGCCGTCGACCTCACGCCGGGGGACTTCGACACGCCGCCGATCGCCCTCGGCGGAAGCCAGGACTACGTCTTTTCCCCCGACGGGAAAGAGATCGCCTTCGTCCGCAATATCGATCCCGAATTGAAAAAAGGGCTGGGGACGAACAACGACGTTTTCGTCGTCCCGTCCGCCGGCGGAGAGATCCGCCGGATCACGACGAACAAGGCCAACGACCATTCGCCGCTCTACTCCCCCGACGGCCGATACCTGGCCTACCTGGCCATGGCCCGGCCGGGATTCGAGGCGGACAAGCAGTCCTTGATGATCTACGACCGGACGGCGGGCACGACGGTCAACCTGACCGAAGCTCTGGACCGGTCGGTCGGCGAGATGCTCTGGACGCCGGACTCGGCCGCGTTGTATTTCGTCTGCGACGATTGGGGCCGGAAAGCCGTCTTCCGGGCCGCCCTGGACGGCCGGAAGGTCGAACGGGTCCTGGAAGGACACAATCTGTCCTCGCTCCAACTGACGCCGGATGGAACGACGTTCGTCTTCGCCCGGCAGGCGATGAACCAGCCGGCCGATGTCTTCACCTGCCGCTTGGCCGATAAAACGCTGTCCCGGGTCACCGATATCAACCGGGATCTTTTAGCCGGGCTGGATATGAACCCGGCCGAGGAAATCACCTTTCTCGGGGCCGGAGACGAGCCGGTTCACGGCTGGCTGCTCAAGCCGCCCGCCTTCGACGCTTCCAAGAAATACCCCTTGGTGATGCTCATCCATGGCGGTCCCCAGGGCGCCTGGACGGACGAATTCCATTTCCGCTGGAACGCCCAGCTGTTCGCCGCCCCGGGCTACGTCGTGGCCATGATCAACTTCCACGGGAGCACGGGCTACGGCCAGGCCTTCACCGATTCGATAAGCGGCGATTGGGGCGGCAAGCCCTACACGGACATCGCCAAGGGCATGGGCTACATCCACGGCCGGTATCCGTTCATCGACATCAGCCGGAACGCGGCCGCCGGCGGCTCCTACGGCGGCTACATGATCAACTGGATCGAAAGCCGCGGGACGAAGGTGTTCAATTGCCTTGTCAGCCATTCGGGCGTCTTCGATCTGCGGTCCATGTACGGAGCGACCGAGGAGCTGTGGTTCCCGGAATGGGAATACCTGGGAACGCCTTGGACAAGCCCCGAACAATACCGGAAGTTCTCTCCGTCCAGCACCGTCGCTGACTTCAAAACGCCCTGCCTCGTCATCCACGGGGCCAAAGATTTCCGGGTCCCCCTGGAACAGGGGCTGCAGATGTACACGTCCCTCCAACGGATGAACGTCCCGTCCAAGTTCCTGTACTTCCCCGACGAGGATCACTTCATCCTGAAGCCACAGAACTCGGAATTGTGGTACCGGACGATCTGGGAGTGGTTCGCCGAATACCTGAAATGAGCCGGGGGCTTACGACCGGACGGGGCCGCGCCGGGAGAGGATGAAAAGCGTTCCGTTTCCGCCCAGGTAGCCGGCGGTCAGGGCGATGCCGGCGGCCGTCGCCCCGATCATTCCGAGGGGCCCGACGGTCAACCAGAAAACCGCCGCGACCATCGCGATCTGGACCAGGACGGCGGCCGCGATCGGGTTGGTGTCCCGGGCCCGGACGAGGATCCCCCGCCGGTAGGCGAGGACCGCCTCCAGAAAGGGAAGGAGGACGAGCAATCGGGCGGGCAGGAGGGCGAATCCGGCCAGTTCCGGCGACAAGCCCGAAACCGTTCCCATCCAGACCGGGGCCAAGGGCGAGAATACCACCGCGGCCATCCCCAGCGTCCCGGCGAGCCCGATCGTCCCGGCCATCCGGCGGAGGAGGATCTTGTGCTCGCCCCGGTCGCCGGCCAGGGCGATCACGACTTCCTGGACGGCGATGCCGCCCGTCCGGAAGATGAAGGCCAGCCCCATGATCACCGGCACCACGGCCAGCGATTCGATCGGCATCCGGCTCCGGCCGAGGAAAAACGACGTCAGGGGGTGGACGGAAAAGGAAAGAAACGAGGTCATGGCCAGGGGGACATAAAACCGGCCGATTTTATCGAGCGTCAGAGCCCGGCCGAAGGCGCACTCCTCGTCGCTTTGGCTTCGGAGCCGCCGGACCAATCCCCTGGCCATAAACCGGCTGGCCGCCGCCTCGGCCAGAACCCCGATCCCCAAAGCCCCCCCGCCGACGCAGGCCCCCGGGAGGCGGACGGCCAGGGCCAAGACGACCCCCGTTGCGGCCATGGTCGAAAGGCGGACCGCCGTCCCCCAGGCCACGCCCCGCGGCTTCCCCCCGCGGATGAGAATCCCCTGGTAGAACCGGCGATAGCCGATCGCCGCCGGCCAGAGGATCAGAAAGATCATCGATTGGGCCGACAGCCGGGCGACGTCCTCGGGCAGGCCGATCACTCCCCGGGCGATCCACCGGAAAACCGGCGGAAGAAGAAGGAGGATCATGACCGCGGTCACGGCCGCGTTCAGGACGGTGGAAAAGCGGCGGAGGCGCCGGAAGGCGATTTTATCCTGGACTAAGGCGTTGGAAGCCGAAAGCATCATGACGATGGGCGACTCGACGATCCAGGCCAGCGACGTGGCCACGCCGAAGGCGGCCAGGTTGATCTTGGGATCGGCCAAGCGGGCGATGATCGCGGCCACGAAGGGGCCCTCGACGGCCATCATCAGCCAAGTCGCCTGGAGCGGCAGCCAATAGTTCAGGGCGGTCCGGGACGTCAGGGCGGCCGCCGGTTTTTGATTCGGGCTCATGGGGCGGGAGGATATCATGATCGGGACGCCGGCGACAAACGCGGAATCCGCGCGATTGCCGCCCGGCGGCCTTGCCGAACATCATAACCGGGATGAAAGCTTCCGATGACCGGTTTCCCGCCCGGATTAGAAGTCCGGTTCCGTCGTGAAAGGAGTCGACCTTCATCATCCCTCCGCTTGACAAGCCGCCCGCGGCGGGGTATATAGGAAACGAATGTCGATTATTTAGTTTTCTTGGTTTCCGGAGGGACCATGACCGGCGAGGCGCGGGACCGGATCGTCGCCGAAGCCCGGCGGCTTTTTTACCAGTTCGGCTTCCGGCGGATCGCCATGGACGAAATCACCGCGAACCTCCGGATGAGCAAGAAAACGCTCTATGCCCTCTTTCCCTCCAAGAAGGAGTTGATCCAGGCGGTCGTCGAATCCATCCTGGAACCGAACCTGGCCCGGGTCTCCGCCCTGGCCCGGAACGAAAAATCAGTCGCCGGTTTTTTTTCCGGAAGCATCGCCGTCTTCCACGGGCTGTCTCGGTCCATCTCCGAGCCGATGATGGCCGACATGCGGACAATGCCCGACGTCTGGAGCAAAGTGGAAGCCCGCCGTCGCGAGGCGCTGATGGGGCTGCGGCAGGTTCTCGAAAGAGGCAAACGGTCCGGGGAAATCCGGCCTGACCTCCACGTCGATCTCTTCCTCCGGATCTATCTCCTGATGATCAACGCCGTCGGAAATCCGGCGGTGATCCTGGAACTCAACATGAAGCCGTCGGAGCTGGCCGGCCAGCTCGGCGGGCTTTTCCTCAAGGGGATTCTCAATGACAAGCGGCGGACCGGAGGTGCGTCATGAAACGCGGACTCGGGCTCGGCGTTTTGATCGTCCTGTGCGCCTGCGGCGGACGGAGCGTCCGGAACGAGATCATCCTGACGGGTTCGGTCGAAAGCGATCCGGTGCGCGTCTCCCCGCTCGTCGGGGGACGCCTGCTCGAAGTCGCAGCCGTCGAGGGGACCCGGGTCAGCGCGGGCGGGATCATCGCCCGAATCGACGCGACCGACCTCGAGCTTCAGCTCCGGCAAGCCGAAACCGCCGTCCGGACGGCCGAAACCCAGCTCGCCCTCGTCCGGAAGGGCGTTCGGAGCGAGGACCTGGCCACGGCCCGGGAGCAGGTCAGGCAGGCGGAAATCGCGGTCGACAAAGCCGAGCGGGAGAGGCGGCGCCTGGCCCGGCTGTACGAGGAAGGGTCGATCCCGGCCAAGGCGCTCGATGACGCCGCCGTCCAGGCCGATTCGGCCCAAAGCGTCCTCGAACAGGCCCGAAAGCAGTACGAAAAAGCCGAAGCCGGCGCCCGGAAAGAGGAAATCGAGGCGGCCGAAGCTCCCCGCGACCAAGCCCGGGCCGCGGCCGACATCCTGAGGAAGAAGATCGGCGATTGCCTGGTCCTCTCCCCCGTCGCCGGGACCGTCCTCCACCGCTTGGCCGAGCCGGGGGAAGTCGTCGCTCCCGGAACAACCCTGGCGATCGTGGCCGATCTTTCGACCGTCAAGATCACGGCGTACGTCCCGGAACGGGACTTGGGCTCCATCGCCCTGGGAATGAGCGCCTCCCTGCGGGCGGACGCCTTCCCCGGCCGGAGTTTTCCGGCCTCGGTTTCACGCATCGCCGACGAGGCGGAATTCACGCCCAAGACGATCCAAACGCGGGACGAGCGGGTCAAAACCGTTTACCGGATCGAGCTGACGGCCCCGAATCCCGAGGGGGTCTTCAAGCCCGGGATGCCGGTCGACGTCGTCCTGGCCCGGCCCGAAAGCCGGCCGGCGGCCCGCTGAGGGAGCGGGGATAACATGGCCGAAGAGGCAGCCCTCCAAGCATCCAGCCTCCGCTTCTCCTTCGGGCAGACGGAGGCGCTCGGCGGCGTCGATTTGGAGGTCGCCCGGGGGGAGATGTTCGGCCTCGTCGGGCCGGACGGGGCGGGCAAGACGACCCTCATCCGCGCCTTTTGCGGCCTCCTCGCCCCGGACTCCGGCGCCTGCCGCGTTCTCGGCTTGGACACGGTCCGGGACCGGGCCCGGCTCATCCGCCGGATCGGCTACCTCTCCCAGCGCTTCTCCCTGTACGGCGACCTCAGCGTCGGGGAAAACCTCGACTTCTTCGCCGAAATCCACGGCCGGAAAGATTCCGCCGGCCGCAAACGCCGGCTGCTTGAGGAGATGGACCTCCTTCGCTTCCGGAAGCGTCCGGCCGAGAATCTTTCCGGGGGCATGAAGCAGAAGCTGGCCCTGGCCTGCACGCTCATTCACGCGCCCGAGATCCTTTTCCTGGACGAGCCGACCAACGGCGTCGATCCCGTCGCCCGCCGCGATTTCTGGAACATCCTGGCCGGTCTTTCGGCCGGGGGGGTGACCGTCGTCATTTCCACGCCCTACCTGGACGAAGCCGAGCACTGCGGCCGCGTGGCCTTCATGGCCGGGGGGCGGATCGCGGCCGTGGAGACGCCGGCCGGGGCGAAGGAGCTTGTCAGGGAGCGGATCTGCGAAATCGTCTGCGCCCCCGTCTTCCGGGCCCGCGAGGCCGCCGGCCTCGTCCCCGGCGTCGTTTCGGTCCATGCCTACGGGGACAAGATCCGCGCCGCCCTCGCGGCCGGGGCCGAACCCGACGCCCTCCGGGCGGCCGTGGAGAAAAACGCCCGGATCTCGGCCTTCCGGATGGTCCGGCCGTCGCTGGAGGACGTCTTCATCCATTTGCTCCGCCGGAACAGGGGGACGACGGCATGACCGCCGCTCCAGCCGTGGAAGTCCGCGGACTCGAGAAGCGGTTCGGCCGCTTCCGGGCGGTCAAGGCGATCGACTTTTCGATCGGCCGGGGGGAAATCTTCGGATTCATCGGAGCCAACGGGGCGGGCAAAACAACCACGATCAAGATGCTCTGCGGACTTCTCCCGCCCGACGGCGGGCGGGCCGTCGTCGCCGGGATCGACGTCGCCGCCGACCCGGAGGGCGTCAAGCGGCGGATCGGCTACATGTGCCAGAAGTTCGCCCTGTACGGCGACCTGACCGCAACCGAGAACGTCGATTTTTTCGGAGGCATCTACGGCCTTCCTCCGGAGCGGCTCCGGGCCCGGCGGGTCGGGCTCTTCCGCCTCCTCGACTTGGAAAGCCGGGCCGGGCGGCGGGCGGCCGACCTGCCGCGCGGTTTTCAACAACGGCTGGCTCTGGCCTGCGCCGTCGTCCACGAACCGGCCGTCGTTTTCCTGGATGAGCCGACGGCCGGGGTCGACCCGGTCCAGCGCCGGGCGTTTTGGGATCTGATCTACGGCTTCGCCTCCGCCGGAACCGCCGTCTTCGTCACCACCCATTTTCTCGACGAGGCCGAGTACTGCCACCGGGTCGGCTTCATCGCCGAAGGCGAGCTGGCCGCCGTGGACACCCCGGCCGAGTTGAAGGGCCGGCTGACCGGCTGGACAATCTACGAGCTGCGGACGGCCGATCCGGCCGGAACGCTGTCGGCAATCCAAGCCCTCCCCGGCGTCCGTTCGGCCGCGCTGTTCGGCGAGACGATCCACGTCCTGGCGTCCGAAGCCGCCGATCCGGCCGATCTCTTCGGCCGGCTGTCCGGACCCGCCGGATACGACCCGATCCCGCCGACTCTCGAGGACGTCTTCCTTCACCTCGCGGGGAAAACGCCGTGAAGCTCGCCGCGGTCGTCAAAAAGGAATTCCTCCAAATCCGCCGCGATCCCCTGACCCTGTTCATGCTCGTTTTCTTCCCGACGGCGCTCCTCCTGTTTTTCGGCTATATCCTGTCCTTCGACGTCCGGAACGTCCGCCTGGGGGTGCTCGACCTGGACGGCTCCGATTCTTCCCGGGCATTCATCCGGCAATTGACGGGCGGCGGGTATTTCCAGCTGGAAACGATGTTCGCCGGACGCGGGGAAGCCGACACGGCCTTGGCCCGCGGCTCCGTCATGGCCGCCGTGGTCGTCCCGAAAGGATTCGGGGAAGCCCTGAGCGGAGGCAAAACAGCCGCCGTCCAGGGGCTGATCGACGGCTCCGACAGCCGGAAGGCCGCGATCGTCCAGGGCTATCTCCAGGCCTACGCAACCGCCTTCAGCCGGCAGGCGCTCGGCGACTGGGCCGCGCGGCTCGGCCGCCGTCCCGTCGTCCCGGTCGAGGTCGAGGGACGCGTCTGGTACAATCCCGAGCTCAAGTCCAGCCTCCATCTCCTGGCCGGCCTCATCGTGTTCATCTTCATGATCACGGGAACGATATCGACCTCGTTGTCCGTCGTCCGGGAGCGGGAGCGGGGGACGATGGAGCAGCTCCTCGTCTCGCCGCTTGGCGCCGGGACCGTCATCCTCGGCAAGACCCTCCCCTACCTCGCCGTCTCGGCCGTCAGCACGGTGATCATTCTGATCGTCAGCCGCTTCGCCTTCGGGCTTGCGGTCAAGGGATCGATCGCCCTGCTCGCCCTGGCTTCGCTCCTTTTTCTCCTTGCGGCCCTCGGCTGGGGCATCCTGATTTCGACCGTCACCCGGTCCCAGCAGGTCGCTTATTTCGCGGCCGCCCTTTCGAGCATTCTTCCCGCTCTTCTTCTTTCGGATTTCGTCTTTCCCATCTCCGGGATGCCGGCCGTGATCCGGGCGATCACGGCGGTCGTTCCGGCCAAGTACTTCGTCCGCTTGCTTCGGGGCATCATGATGCGGGGGGCGGGATTCGCCGCCGGCTGGGCGGACTTAGGCGCCCTAGCGCTTTTTTCAGCCTTCACCTTGACGCTGGCGGCCGTTCGTTTGAAAAAGGTCAAGCTGGCCTGAGGCGGACATGCTCGGAAAAATCATCCACAAGGAACTGCTTCAGCTGAGGCGGGACAAGCGGATGTTCCCCATCTTGATCGCCGCCCCCGTTCTCCAGCTTCTCATTCTCGGCTATGCGGCCAACTTCGACATCGCCGATATGCCGGCGGCCGTCTGCGACCTGGACCGAACGCCGGAAAGCCGCGGCTTCCTGAACGGCTTTTTCGGCAGCGGCTATTTCCTCCGGGCGCTCGACGTCCCGGGCGGGGCCGATCTCGATCCCGTCCTGGAAGCGGGCCGGGCCCAAATCGGCCTCGTCATCCCGCGGGGCTTCGGCCGCGCCCTCGGCCGGGGCGAGGGGACGAAGATCCAAGTCATCGTCAACGGTTCGGACCCCAATTCCGGCATCAACGGATACGCCTTCGCCCTCCAGGCGACGGCCCGCTATTCGACGGCCGTCCTGATCGAGCGGATGGCCGCCTCCGGAGTCGCCTCGATCCCGGCGGTTGATCTCCGGACCCGGATCTGGTTCAACCCGGAGCTGAAAACCCGCTATTTCATGGTCCCGGCCCTGTCCGGGCTCATTCTCATGATCATCTCCATCATGCTCACGGCCATGACGCTCGTCCGGGAAAAGGAAACCGGAACCATCGAGATGCTGGTGGTGACCCCCGTCAAGAAGCTGTCCATGCTGGCCGGGAAGCTCCTCCCCTATCTGGTCATCGGGCTGGTCGAGGTGGGTCTCATCGCCCTCGTGGCCGTCTTCTGGTTCGAGGTCCCTTTCCGGGGCTCGGCTGGACTCCTCGTCCTGGGATCGCTGCTCTTTCTTTTCAACACCCTCGGCCTCGGCCTGTTGGTCTCCGCCGTCTCCCGGACCCAGCAGCGGGCGATGATGATCGTCATGTTCGCCGTCATGATGCCGTTCATCTACCTGTCGGGATTCATCTTTCCGATCGAGGCCATGCCGGCGGCCTTCCAAGCGGTCTCCCGGTTCATTCCCCTGACCCATTACCTGGAGATCGTCCGCGGCCTTTTTCTCAAAGGATCCGGGTTCGCCGACCTGGCCGGGGCTCTGGCCGCCCTGGCCGGATCGGGGACAGTCATTTTCGCCCTGTCCGTTCTCCGGTTCCGGAAATTCCTCTGACCTTATTTCAGAAAGGGAAGCAGGCGCTCGAGGGGAAGCGCCTCGACCTTGCGGCCGCCGCATCCCTCCATGGTTTCCGCTTGGAAAAGGGAATTGAGAACGGCCTCCTCGGCCGCTTCGGCCGCCGCCAGGAAAAGAGGCGTCATTTCATCGTCGCGCAATTCCCCTCCAGAGAGGACGGCCGAGCCGGATTCGTGGGGAATCCGCATGTCCGGGCTCGTGGAAAAAGCGATCACGTAATCGCCGCTTCCGTTGGAGCCGACGGATCCGGTGCGGGCCAGTCCGAAAACGGCTCTTTTGGCCAGCCGCTCCAGGTTGCGGGCCCGGAGGGGCGCGTCGGTCGCGACCACGATCATGCACGAGCCGTCGGCCCGCGACCCGGCCAATTCATCCTTCAAGTAATGCCGGTCCAGGAGGATTCCGGCCGGCTCCCCGGCGACTTGCAGAACGCCGCCGTAGTTGGTCTGGACGAGCACGCCGACGGTGTAGCCGCCCAGCTTCGCCGGCAGCGCCCGCGACGAGGTTCCGATCCCCCCCTTGAAGCCGAAGCAGACGGTGCCGGTTCCGGCTCCGACGTTGCCTTCGGCCACCGGACCCGAGGCGGCGCTCCGCAGGGCCTGGAGAACGTGGGCCGGGCGGACCGGGCGGCGGCGGATGTCGTTCAGAAAGCCGTCGTTGGTTTCGCCGGCCACGGCGTTGACCGAGCGGACGTTCTCGTTGCCCGGCTGGGCGAGCGTGTATTCGATCAATCCTTCCACGGCCTGGGAAACGTTTAAAGTGTTGGTCAGGACGATCGGTGTTTCCAGGCTGCCCAGCTCTTCCACCTGGCTTTGGCCGGCAAGCTTGCCGAAACCGTTGGCCACATGAACGGCCGCCGGCACTTTGTCTTGGAAGAGATTGCCGCCGTGGGGAAGAATCGCCGTCACGCCCGTCCGCACGTCCGTTCCCTCGATCAGGGTGACCTGTCCGACTTCCACTCCGGCCACGTCGGTGATGGCGTTCCATTTCCCCGGCGGCAGAATCCCTGTTTTCAACCCGAAATCGCGGAAACGGCCGCGCCGGCCGGCCGCGGCCGCCGGAGCCGCTTCGAGCTCCCGGAAAGTCCGGACGGCCGCCCGGGCCAGCGCGAGCGTGGCGTTGACGACCGGAACCGTAACGCACGTTTCGTCGAAAGCCAAGGGGATTTCGGTGCATCCGAGGACGATGATCTCGGCCCCCCGGGCGGCCATCTCCCTGGCCGGCTCGGCCAAGAGAGCGGCGTTCTCCGGTTTCGGCCGCCCGGCCTTGATGCCGGCGACCGCCCGCATGATCCGCTCTTCCTGGGCGCTCTCCGGGGGAACGAGCGTCTCCACGCCCCTGGCCCGGAATTCCTTTTCATACAATCCGGTCCGCAGAGTGCCGCTGGTGGCCAGAAGACCGACCTTTTTGACGTCCGGCCGAAGGCGCAGGACTTCGTCGACGGCTTCCCGGATCATGTGAAGCACCGGGATCTTCACCGCCGCCTGCATCTGATCATGATAGAAATGGGCGGTGTTGCAGGGTATGGCGATGACGGAGGCCCCGGCTTTTTCCAGGAACTGAACCCCCTGGACCAGATAAGGAATGATGGACGGATCATTGTTCAAAATGCAGGTGGTCCGGTCCGGGACCTGGGGAAAGCTGAACATCAGCGTCGGGATGTGGTCCTGGTCCTTTTGAGCCGGCGTCTGCTGAACGATGAGCTGGTAGAGATTGGCCGTGGCTTCCGGCCCCATCCCCCCGAAAATGCCCAGCAGGCGGGAAGGAAGAACGCCCCCGTCCCGCTCCGCGGCCGCCGCCGGCGGAACCCGCGCCGCCCAGAAGGCCAGGACAATCAGTCCGATGATCAAGCGCCATGACGGTTTTCTCATCTCCGATCCTCCTTGATTCGAATCGTCCGTTTCTTTCGATTCATCCCGCCCGATTTGCGGAGCGGGGCGGCTGAACTCCCTTCATTTCATTAAAAAGAAATAATGAAAGAAGCAAAAGAAGCAACGGCGTTTCATGAATGATGACGGTTATCTCCGGCCCGGTCAAGGGCTTTTCATTCCAGGGGAAGGGCGGCCAGGCTGAAGGGATCGACCCGGCTGTCGAGCACCCGGACGCTCCAATGGAGATGCGGGCCGGTCGAGCGGCCGGTACTGCCGACCTTGGCGATCACCTCGCCTTTTTTCACCGGCTGCCCTCTTTTGACCAGGATCTTCGAGAAATGGCCGTAATACGTGAAAACGCCGAGGCCGTGATCGATGATGACCGTGTTCCCGGAATAATAGAGGTTGGCGGCGAGGACGACCCGGCCGGAATTGGCCGCCCGGGCCGGCGTTCCGGCGGGCGCGGAAATATCCACGCCCGAATGGATGGAGGCGACGGCGTTGTTGTAAAGCCGGCGTTGGCCGAAGTTGGGGAAGGGCTCCCCCTCCGGCAAGGGCGTCGCGAACGAACCTGTTCCCAGCCATTCAGGCGAGACGACGCTTAAAACGGAGGCGACGAGGGCGGCCTCGCGCTCGATACGCTCGGCCTCCTCCGGCGGAGCCTTGGCCATGCCCGGAGCGACGGTCAGCCGGGTCGAGGGAAACTCCTTCGAGCTGACCGACAGCTTCCGGAAGAACGACTCCCTCGATCCGTCCCGCCGTTCGACCGTAAACTCCAGGAAATAGGCTTGAGCCCGGGCCGAAAGATCGATGCCCAGGAGAATCGTCCGTCTCTTTCCGTCAAATTCGACTCGTCTTTTTTGAGTCCGGAACCGAAGATCGATCCGGCGGATCGACGGATCGGCCAGCGGCTTCACCAGGACCGCTTCCCCCGGGGCCAGCGCCCGGAAGGAAAACTCCAGCGGGATGCCGGGAAGGACCTTTATTTGAAGTCCGGATTCTTCAAAGCCGGCGAAGGCGGCGACGACCAGAATCCCCAGCCAGACCGCCCGGACCGCCGTTTTCGCCGCGCCCGGCCGCTTCCGTCGATCGTCCATGCCCCGCTCCCCCCCAGCCTAAAAAGCGACTGCCAGAATGACCGCACCCCGGCCGGGACCGGCCTGAAACGAGACACGGAGCCCGTCGCCGTTCCGGTTGAGGGCGTCGACGGCCCGGGCTGTGAAATATCCGATGGCCGAGCCGGCGAACACGTCCGAGGGCCAGTGCTTCCGGTCATGAACCCGGTAAAAAGCGGCCAGGCCGGCGGCCAGATAAGCCAGGGAGTCGATCCAAAACGAATCCGAGTTCAGGGCGATCGTCGTCGCGACGGCAAACGCCCCGGCCGCGTCGCCCGAGGCGAACGAAGTGTAGCGTCCCTTAAAGGAAAATGGATGAAACGATTCCGGCCCTTCCCCGGCATACGGCCGGGCCCGGCCGGCGGCGATCTTGAAGGCGAGATTCACGGCCGAGGCGGCGATCAAGCTTTCCAGCCCGGTCAAGGCGGTTCGGCGGAGGGAGCGGGAATCGAGGATCTCCCCCCCGCCGTATAATACGGCCAGGAACCCCGCCAAATACCCGCCGTTGCCGATTTTCGAGATGATCTTCGAGGCGTCGCGGGAGGCGTCCGTTTTCCGGTCTTGGATCGCTTGGTAGAAATCGCCGTCGAAGGCGAAAAGAAGCCCGGTCGTTCCGGCGAACGCGGCGAACGTCAGAAGATCGCCGCCCCGCCACCGGAACGGAGCGGTCCCGGCGGCGAGGATGTCGGAAGCGGCTTTCTTGAGGTAAGCTCCATTCAGCCGCCAATCGGGATTCGCGGCCGCCGGCCCGATGTCCTCGGCCGGGGCATACCCCGCCCCCCAGGCCAGAGCAAGGACAAGCAGGAAAGCCGCCGGGAAGCGGAGCCGCCTAGGCATCGCGCTCCTCCAGAAGGGATTCCATCGCCGCCAGCGACCGTCTGGTCGCCCCTTGAAGGGACCGGAGGATCTCCTTAGACCGGCGGCCCATCTCCTCCATCCCGGCCGGATCGTCAAAGGCGAAAAAAGCGGCGATGTCATCCTCCGTCCGGACGGTTTTCGCTCCGCCGCCGCCCTCGAAGGCCTCGGCCAGGACGGCGAAGTTTTTCATGTGGGGTCCGAAAACGATCGGCTTGCCGTAGAAGGCGGGCTCCAGGAGATTCTGCCCGCCCCAGGGAATCAAGCTGCCGCCGATGAAGGCGGCGTCGCCGGCCGCGTACATCCGGGCCAGTTCGCCGATGGTGTCCAGGAGCAGAATATCCCACGGCCGGGACGCGTCAAGGGCCGTTTTTTTCTGAATCACGAATCCGGCGCCGGGCCTGGACGTCTCGAATCCGCCGAATTTATCCGGGTGCCGGGGAGCCAGAATCATCCGCACCTCGGGGCGCCGGAGCCGGGCGGCCCGGAATGCTTCCAGGAGCAGGTCCTCCTCGCCCGGATGGACGGAGCCGGCGACGACGACCTTGGCATCCGGCGGAATCCCCAGGCCGGTCTTGACGGCCGCCAACTCGGCGGGGGTCAGTTCGGGCGGACGGGTGTCGCACTTGAGATTCCCGGCCATCTGGATTTTCGAGGAGGGCACGCCCAGCTTCTCCAGGCGCTCCCCATCCAGCGGCGTTTGGACGAGAAATCGGGCCACCTTAGCCAAAAGAAAATCGGCCGCCCACGGGAACCGCCGCAGCCGTCCGAACGTGCGGGCGGAGACGCGGCCGTTGACCACCAGAACCGGGCATCCCCGGCGGCCGGCCTCGCGCAGGAGACGGGGCCAGTACTCCGACTCGGCCAGGACAAGAAGCGCCGGCCGCAAACGGCTGAAGACGCGGCGGACGCACCAGCCCAGGTCGAAGGGAACGAAAAAGATGTGGTCGACGTCCCGGATCCGATCGCGGGCCAGGGCATATCCGGACTGGGTCAGGACGGAAAACCCGATTTCCCAGCCGGGATGGGCCTTCCGGATTTCCTGGACCAGGTTCTGAAGCGAGAGGACCTCGCCCACGGAGACGGCGTGGATCCAGACGAACGGCCGGCCGCCCCGGGGAACAGGCCGGACGAAGGCCAGCCGCTCCTTTAGATGGAGCGGTTTCTTCCGCCGGATCCGCAGACGGACGCAATAAAGGGGGAGGAGGACGGCGAGAGCCAGGGCCAGAAGGGCCGAATAGATCGCATACACGATTTCAAGACTATACTGGAATCGGCGGCCTTTTTCCAGAAGGGAAAGGCGTTCCGATTACAAACTCCTGGCAATCCCTTAAAAATTCTGCTATACTTCGCGGGAATAAAAAACATTGTGACTCTAAGTTCAAAGGAACAACGACGATGGCCGAAGAAACCAAGCCCGAGGGCGAGAAAACCGCCAAACGAATCAAAATCAATAAGTTGAGCGTCTCTGAAATCGACGCCAAGCTGAACGAAGTCAAAACGTCCCAAGGCGGCCTCGGCTCCCGTTACGCCAGACAGCTTCTTCTCCGTAAAAAAGCTCTCGGAAAATAATCGCGCTTCCGCGGATTCCTTCCCGCCGGTCTTGTCGAGTCCCCTTTCCTCCCCCGTCCGGCCCAAGTTTCTTTTTGCCCCCGTCTATGTTAGGATATCGCAAGAAAATAAAGGAGATATAAAGTGTTGACGAAAGAAAAAAAGACCCACCTCGTCACCGAAAACCGGATCCATCCGACCGATACGGGCTCGGTTGAAGTCCAGGTCGCCCTGCTCAGCGAGCGCATCAACGCCTTGACCAAGCACATGAGCGCGGCCAAGAAAGACCACAGCTCGCGGACCGGCCTGATGAAGATCGTCAGCCAGCGCAAGCGGCTGCTGATCTACCTCAAGCGGGAAGATCCCGCCCGCTACGAGAAGCTGATCCAGAGGCTCGGTCTGCGCAAGTAAGCGCGGACGGGCATGTGATGAAAATGATTATTCCCTCATTCAGTCTCGAAATCAACAACCGCACCCTGTCCGTCGAATTCGGCAAGATGGGCAAACAGGCCGACGGATCGGCCACTGTCCGCTACGGCGAAACAGTGATATTCGTCGCCGCGACCTCCAAGAAAGAAGCCCGCGAGGACAAGCCGTTCCTGCCCCTCGTCGTCGATTATCGCGAGAACACCTACGCCGCGGGGAAAATCCCCGGCGGATTCTTCAAGCGGGAAGGCCGCCCCTCGGAACGGGAGATTCTCGTTTCCCGGCTGATCGACCGGCCCGTCCGCTCGCTGTTCCCCGACGGCTATCACAATGAAACCCAGATCGTCGCCCTCTTGCTTTCGGCCGACCTCGAAAACGAGCCCGACACGCTCGGCCTGATCGGGGCCTCGACCGCCCTGACCCTCTCGGAAATCCCCTTCACCACTCCGTTCGGAGCGGTCAAGGTCGGATTGATCGACGGCAAGTACGTCATCAACCCCACGGCCACCGAGCTGGAATCCAGCCCGCTCAACCTCCTCGTCGTCGGGATCGAGGAAGGCGTCTGCATGATCGAAGCCGGGGCCAAGGAAATCGACGAGGAAACGATGCTCGGGGCGATCGAAGCCGCCCTCGAGCCTATCCGCCGGATCATCCAAGCCCAAAAGGACCTGGCCGCCCGGATCGGAGTCAAGAAGCGCCCGTTCGAGCCCAAGCCCGTCGACGAAGCCAAGCTCGCCGCGATCGAAGGCAAGATCGGAGCCGCTCTCAAGGCCGCCATCCAAACGCCGGGCAAGAAAGCCCACGAGGCCGCCGTCGAGGCGGTCCAGAAGGAGCTGATCGCCGGCATCCCCGAGGAGAACGAGGACGAGCGGGCCGAAGCCAAGCTTTTCTTCGAGAAAATCTACGAAAAATACGCCCGCCGCATGATCCTCGAGGACGGCCGCCGGGTCGACGGCCGGGGCTTCGACGACATCCGGCCGATCACCATCGACGTCGGATTCTTGCCCCGAACCCACGGTTCGGCCCTCTTCACCCGCGGTGAAACCCAAGCCCTGGCCACGGTCACCCTGGGCACGGTCCAGGACGCCCAGCGCTTGGACGGCCTGGGCGAGGAGACTCAGAAACGGTTCATGCTCCACTATAACTTTCCGCCCTTCTCGGTCGGCGAAGTGGGATTTCTCCGGGGGCCCGGCCGGCGCGAAATCGGCCACGGCGCCCTGGCCGAGAAATCCATCCTCCCGGCCATTCCGGCCGAGGAGCAGTTCCCCTACACCGTCCGGATCGTCTCGGACATCCTGGAATCCAACGGCTCCTCCTCCATGGCCACGGTCTGCGGCGGCGTGCTCGCCCTGATGGACGCCGGCGCCCCGCTGACGTTCGTTCCCGCGGGCATCGCCATGGGCCTGGTCAAGGACGGAGACCGGTTCGTCGTCCTGACCGATATCGCCGGGATCGAGGACCACTTCGGCGACATGGATTTCAAGGTCGCCGGCTCGGAAAAAGGCATCACGGCCATCCAAGTGGACCTCAAGATCGACGCCATCCCCTTGGCCGTCTGCCGCGAGGCGATGATGAAAGCCCGGGCCGCCCGGCTCAAGGTCCTGGACAAAATGAAGGAAGCGATCCCCCGGCCGCGGACCGAGATCTCCCCTTACGCGCCCCGGATCCTCTTCCTCTACATCAATCCGGAGAAAGTCGGCGAGGTCATCGGCCCCGCCGGGAAGATCATCAAGAAGATCGTCTCCACGACCAAGGCCAAAATCGACATCGACGAGACGGGCAAGGTGGTCATCGCTTCGGTCGACATGGAAGCGGCCGAACGGGCCAAGCAGATGATCCTCGACCTGACCGCCGAGGCCGAAGTCGGCCAGACCTACACCGGCAAAGTCGTCCGGATCGAGGAGTACGGCGCGTTCGTCGAGATCATGCCTAACATCGTCGGTTTAATGCACGTCTCCGAAATCGCCCCCTACCACATCCGGAGCGTCGGCGACGTCCTTCATCTCGGGGACGTCATCACGGTCAAGGTCCTGACGATTGAAGACAACCGGATCCGCCTGAGCATGAAAGCCCTCAATCCCGACGCCGTCCCGCCTGAGGGAACCGGGGACAAGGGCGGCTCGGGCCATCCGGACTCCCGTCCCCGCCCGCCCCGCTCCGACCGCGACCGCGGCCGCGGCGGAAAAGGCGGCGGACGGGGACGGTACTGAGCGGCCGGCGGCCCCCCCGGTCTTACGGGCGGCGGGCCGGCGGGAGGAGGATCATGCGCCTGCGGCCGGGATTCACCTTGACGGAGATGCTGGTCACGGCCGCGATCCTGGCCGTGTTGGCCGGCGTGGCCGTGCCGGTCGTCAAGGTGACCGTCCAGCGGGACAAGGAAGTCGAGCTCCGCCGCGCCCTCCGTCTCGTCCGGGAGGCCATCGACTCCTACAAAAGGATGGCCGATGAGGGCACGATCGAGGTCGAGGAAGGCGGCGAAGCCGACAACTATCCCCCGACGCTGGACGTCCTGGTCAAAGGAGTGCCTCTGGCCGCGTCGACGGATGAAGGAGACCGGGGGGAAAACGGCCGGAAGCTTGGAAGCGGGAAGGAAAAGATCTTCAAGTTTCTGCGCCGGATTCCCGTCGACCCGATGACCGGGACGTCGGAATGGGGCCAGCGCTCCAATCAGGATCCGCCCGACGCGACAACCTGGGGCGGGGAAAACGTCTACGACATCTACACCAAGAGCCGGCGCACGGCCCTCGACGGCTCGAAATACGCCGACTGGTGAAGGAGGAGGAGTCGTGGCCCGAAAACACGAACGCGGCTATACGCTGATCGAAATCATCATCGTCTTCACCATGATCGGCATCCTCGTCGGCCTGGCCCTCCCCGAATACCGCAACGCCGTCAAGAAAGCCAAGGAAGCGGCCTTGAAGGAGGACCTCTTCCAGTTCCGCAAGTTGATCGACCAGTATTTCTCCGACAAGGGAAAATACCCCGCCTCGCTCCAAGCCCTGGTCGATGAAGGCTATCTCCGGAAAATCCCGGCCGATCCCCTCACCACCCGGACGGATTGGGTGGAAGTCATGGAGGAGCCGTCCGCCGAGGAGCTTGAGCCGGGGAAGATCCTCGGGATCGTCGACGTCCGATCAAGCTCGGAAGCCCAAGCCCTCGACGGATCGATCTACAACACATGGTGAGGCCTTCGGAAGCCGGCTACACGCTTCTCATTTTAATGGTCTTCATCTCCGTCATGACGGTCGCCCTGGCGATCGCCCTGCCGGTCCTGGAAACACAGGGCTGGAGGGAGAAGGAAGAGGAGCTGCTGTTCCGCGGCCGTCAATACGTCGAGGCCGTCCGTCTCTACGCGGACAAGAATCCCGGGCAATATCCCAAGTCGATCGAGGAGCTGGTCAAGGGCCGGTACTTGCGCAAGGCCTTTCCCGAGCCCATGACCCGGGAAGGAAAATGGAACCTCATCCTCCTGCCGGCCCAAGCCGGCGAGCTCGGGGCGCCCGGGCCGAAAGCCCCGGCCGCCCGGGGGAAAGCTTCGAGGAGCCGGCCGGCGAAGAAAGGGGAGGAACCTGAAGACGCCGGGGACTTCGCAGCAGCCGAAGGGGAACCTTCCTCCTTGACCCAGGTGATGGTCGTCCCGGAAAAGCTCCTTTCGTCGGTCGACAATCCGAGAATCATCGGGGTCGTCTCCCCCTCCGGGAGGAAATCGTTTTTCATCTACGACAAGAACGAATCCTACGACACCTGGCTGTTCTTCTTCGGCCGGACTCCCGGACAAAACCCGGAAATCATCCGGTTCGGGACCCCGTTGAAATGAGTGATCCGGCGATCCTCATCGTGGCCGGAGAGAAATCCGGGGAAAATTACGGCGCGGGTCTCGTCCGCGAATTCCGGTTGCTCTATCCCCGGGCCGAGTTCTTCGGCGTCGGGGGATCGAACATGGCCGACGCCGGGGTGGATATCCTCGTCCCGATGGACCGCCTGGCGGTGATGGGCCTGGCCGAAGTCGTCAAGGACGTTCCCCGCATCCGGAAGATCCTCCGGCGGCTGGCGACCGAGGCCTCGGCCCGCCGTCCGGCCGCGGCCGTCTTGATCGATTCCCCCGATTTCAACCTCCGCCTGGCCCGGCGGCTGGTTAAGGCCGGCGTCCCCGTCCTTTATTATGTCAGCCCGACCGTTTGGGCCTGGAGAAAAAGCCGCCTGAAGACGATCAAAAGCGTCGTCCGCAAAATGCTCCTCATCTTCCCCTTCGAAGAGAGAATCTACGCCCGGGCGGGCATCCCCCATCGTTACATCGGGCATCCCCTGCTCGAGCGTCTTCGGATCCGGAGCAGCCGGGACGAATTTTTCCGGGACCGCGGGCTGGATCCGGCCCGGCCCCTCATCGCCTTGATGCCCGGAAGCCGGGAAAACGAGATCCGCCGCCACCTGGCCGTCGTCCTCGAGGCGGCCGTCCGGCTGCAGTCCGTCCGCCGGGCCCAGCTCGTCCTCATCCAGAATCCGGACCTCGATCCGGCGCTGCTGCCGCGGCTCTCGGTCGCCTCGAAAGCCGATATCCTCCTCCTGCGGGAGGACGCCTACGAGGCCATGGCCGCCAGCGATCTCGTCCTCTCCGCCTGCGGGACGGCCAATCTCGAAGCCGCCCTGCTCGGGACTCCGCTCGTCGCCTTCTACAAGATCTCCCCGCTGACCTACGCCGCCGGGCGGCCGTTCGTCCGGATCCGGGACTACAGCATCGTCAACATCCTCGCCGGGCGGCGGATCGTCCCGGAGCTGATCCAAAGGCGGATGACGCCGGACGCGCTCGTCCGGGAAGCGCTTCGGCTCCTGGACGATTCGGGCGCGCGGCTGGAAATGAAGGACGCGTTCGCCCGCATCCGGGCGGAGCTGGGAGAGAAACGAGCCTCGGTGAACGCCGCCCGGGAGCTGGCCGCTTTACTTTGACGCTTCGGCCGCGAGGGACCTGACCTTCAGATCCACGGCCGACTGGCCCAGGAAAAGGGCGAACATCATCCCATTCAGGACGACGATCATCGCCCAATAATACAGGAGGAGCCGCCCGCCGAGAAGGGCGATCATCAACAGGACCGCTTGGGTCGAAGATCCGAGAAACGTCCAAAGCCGCATCGCCAGGCGGTTCGTCTTGCGGAAGATCTCGGGTTCCACCGGGCCGAGGGTCATCGGATCGCGGCTGATTTTCATCTGGAAGGCGATGTAGGCGAGATACAGCCGGATGAACTTCCGGCGCAACTCCTGCCCGCCCCGGCGGCCCAGCTCGACATATTCCCGGCGGAAGGCGTTCCGATCGTCGGTCTGGGCGGAGCTTACGCCGTGGACGTAGGCCAAGTAACGGTTCCGGTAATAGTCGAAGACGACCGAATGGATGATATTGCTGGCGGCCGCGGCCGCGACCAGCAGCCAGCCCCGGACCGGGTTATCCAAGGCGGAGGCGAAGCCGAACCCGAGACCGAGATACATGGCCGCCCCGACGACGTAATCGATCGCCCCGTCGACGACCCGGCCCATGTGGGTGCCGTTTTTCTTCAGCCGGGCTAGCTGGCCGTCGGCGCAATCGACGACGACGGAAAGAAACAGCAGGACGACGACGACGACGGCCGCGGCCGGCCCGCCTGTTCCCAAGAGAATTCCGGCGGCCACGCCGAGAACCATCGAAAAGACCGAAAGCTGGTTCGGAGTCAAGCTCGTCCGGTAGATCGCCTTGACCAGGAGAAAGGCCAGGGGCCGGAAGAGAAAGAGATCGGCCCATTCCTCCACATCGGGACGCTTCAGCGACCGGAAATATTCCAGAAACCAGGCGCGGAGCATGCCCATGTCTTACCGGATGAGGGCTTTCAAGGCCGCGAGGAGCCGATCGTTGTCCGTTTCGTCGCGGACGGTCAGCCGGACGAAAGGCCGCCCGTCGAATCCGAGCTTGCCCGAGGCGTCCTTAATCAGGATGTCGTGCTCATTGAGCAGGATCTCGGTCAAGGCGGCCGGCGTCCACGGCGGCAGGATTTCGCAAAGGACGTAATTGGCGGCCGAGGGAAGCACCCGGAGAAAAGGAATCTCCCCAAGAGCCCGGACGAAGCGCTCCCGCTCCTCGGCGATCCGCCGGCAGGCGGCCCGGAAGTCGGTCCCGTACTTGTCGATGATTTGAAGGAAATGCTCGGCCGGGGAGTTGATGTTCCAGATCGAGATTTCTTTCCAGACCCGCTCCAGGAGGGCCCGGTCGGAGGAAGCCAGCACTCCCAAGCGGAGGCCGGGGACGCCGTAGGATTTGCTGATGCTTTTCACGACGGCGAGATTCGGCAGGCGCTCCAGGACGCTCCCCTCGATCAGGCTGTGATCGGCCGATCCGTCGGCGAAATCCAGGAACGATTCGTCGTAGATCAAGCGGATGTTCTTTTCCGCCAGGCGTTCGGCCAGCCGGAGGACCTCGCCGCGGGAGATGAAGTTGCCGGACGGATTGTCGGGATTGATGAGGATCAGGGCCGAGACCTTCTCCCGGAGACAGAAATCGCCCAGTTCGCCGGCCGTGTAGCGGAAATCGGTCCGGACCGGCCGAAAGGGCTTGATTCTTTCCGGGCCGGCCGAGGCCCGGTATTCGTCGAAGGTCGGAACCGACAAGCCGACGGCTCCGGATTCTCCCCGGAACATCGCCCGGATGAGCTCGGAGGCGCCGTTGCCGGTCAGGATATGGTGGGGGGCGATCCCAAACATTTTGGCCGCCAGCAGGTTCTGGACCTTCTGGCCGGAAGGATAGTTGGCGACCAGGACCGGGAAGCTCCGGGACATCTCGGCGAACATCGGGGGCGTCGGGAAATAGGGATTGACGAGGTAGCAGAAATCCGTGAGGCCGGGGAACCGCCAGTACCCGCCGTAGCGGGCGTGGAGGGCTTCGACCTTGGCCTTCCCCCGGGCGAACAGGGCCTCGGCGATGTCCAGATCCTGGATGTCATCGATCTCGTACCAGAGCCGGCGGCTTACGTCGACCGCCCGCAGGGCCCCGCGGTCGATGAACGTCAGGACCTTGAAGACTTCCTCGTAGTACTCGTTCAGGCCCTTGGCCCGGATATAGACATCCAAGAAGGGGAAGAACTTGTCCCGGCAGAAATCCTTGGACAGCTTGTAAATGTTGACCGTCTTGTAGTAATGGGCCAGGTCGGCCTCGACCATCTCCTTCTTGCCGAGGAAGCAGGTGATGTCGTGGTTGTCCTCCAGGCGGGTGACCGTCCCGTCCATCCACGGCATAAACCGGGCGACGACGGCCGTGTTGGCCGAGGGGTGGCGGAGGCAATCGGCGATGATCGCCGGCTCGAAAATCAGGTCGCTTTCCAAGAGGAGGGAATCCTCGGCCTCCATCGCCTCGCGGGCCAACAGAAGCGAATAGATGTTGTTCGTCCGGGCGTAATCGGGGTTGTGAATGTAGGAAACGGCCACGCCGGCGCAGGAAGCGCCGACGACGGCCCGCAGCTCCTCGGCTCCGTGGCCGGTGACGATCACGGCCTTGCGGATTCCCTGGGACGACAAGGCTTCCAGGGCATGTTCGATCAGGCGCTTTCCTCCGACCTTGACCATGCACTTGGTCGAGTTCCGGGTCAGGGCGCCCAGCCGCTTGCCCATTCCGGCGGCTAATACGATGGCCTGCACGCGATTCGGCTCCTTAGAAAGGATCTAACATCTTAACGGAACGCGCCGAGAGGGTCAAATCGGCTTCCGCCGTTAATTCCGAACCTGTTTATCCATTTCCCTGTTTCCGGCCCTCCCTATCGGTACCTGTTTATCCATTTCCGCATTTTTTTCCCTGATCCGGGGAATTGCTTAAATGGATAACCAGGTTCGGTTTGGCCCGGGAGGAAATCAGGATCGGGCGGCGGATCGAATTAGGGAAATGGATAAACAGGTTCGGATAAGACCAGGCTCCGAATTGACAGGCCGCGTCCCGCCTGTCTTTCACTGCGGACGAAGATGACGGCGGCGGAAAAGCCATAGCCCGATCAGGAAATAGATGATCGTGAGGACGAGGATCGCCATCATTTCAAATCCGATATCGGCCAATCCCGCCTGGAAGTTCAAGATCTTGTTGAAGGCTTTGACCGCCAGAGCCGTCGGCAGGACGTCGTTGGCATAGAACGCCTGGGTTCCGAAATTCAAGAGGAGGATTTTCGGAAGCGGGAACATGCTCTCGGAAAAAAACATCAAGACGAAAAACGGGAAAACTCCGACGGTCAATAGCTCGTAGATCGTTTTCATCCAACCGGCCACGATCAGGCTGATCGCGACGACCGACACCGTCGTGAGCGCTCCGACGAGTAAGAAAAGCCCGATCGAGCCGCCGGTCCGATAGCCGACGGAGAGGGCCGAAAGAAACGTCAGGGCTAGGGCGAACGTCCCGATCAAGACTTGGATCAGGCCGATCGCGCCCAGGTATTCCCAGGGATTGAGCCGGGACAGGGCCAGGCGGACGATCGTCCCCTTGTCGACCTCCTTGATCAGCGAGGCCGCGGCCGTGAACATGATCATAATGATCGCCAGCGCCAGTAAGGCCGGGACATACAGGTCGAAATCGTTGGGGACGCGGCCGGACCCGAGTCCCTCGAACTCGACCGCGGCCGGAAGGTCGATCTTCTTGGCCGCGGCGACGTACGAGTACGTGATGAAATCGGCCAGCGCCGCGGCGACCATGAACCGGGCGCCGGACTCATCGCCGATATTCTTGACCGGCGCCGTCCGGGCTGTTTCCCCCGGCCGGTCTCCCGATTCCGCGATGAAGGCGGAGAATTCCTCCGGAATGACGATGAGAAGGTCCGCGTCCCGGTTTTTCAGCCGCCGCTTGCCGTCCTCGATCGAATCGACCGTCCGGACCTTGAAATACGGCTTCCCATCCGGATAGGCGGCTTGGGTCCAGGCGGCCGTCAGATCGCGTCCGGCCGACGTCTCCCGGCCGCCGTCGACGGCGACCGGCTTGTCCCGGTCGATAACAAGCAAGCCGTAGCTCGGGCTCGTCGCCCCGAAATAGGCGTACATGACAAAGATGAAAAACGGCCCGAAGACGAGGGCCAGGGACAGGATTTTCCATTCGCGGAAATTTTCCTTGAGCGTCTTTCCCAGGCAGGCGAGGAATCTCGACATAGCTCTACTCCCTCAATCCCCGCCCCGTCAGCTTGATGAACACGTCTTCCAGGGTTTTCGGCCGAATCCTCAGGTTTTCGAGGTGAAGCCCCCGGCTTCGGATGGTCTGGAGCAATCCCGGAAGAACTCCTCCGGCCGCGGCCGAAATGAGCGTCAGGACGTGATCCGTCGTCCTCGCCTCCCCTTCCCCGATCCGAAAGGGGAGATGCGGCAAGAGCTCGGTCCGGACGTCCTCGCGGGTCTCCACTTCGATCAAGTCCCCCTCCCCCAGCCGGTCCTTGATGGCCGCGACCGTGTCCAGGACGAGCAACCGGCCGTGATCGAGGATGCACACCCGGTCGGATAGCTTTTCGGCCTCTTCCATGTCGTGCGTCGTCAGGACCACGGTGACCTTGCCCCGCAGCGATTTGATGTAGTCGCGCACGAGAATCCGGCTTTGGGGATCAAGCCCGGCCTGGGGCTCGTCCAGAAAAAGGAGATCCGGCTCGTGGACAAGGGCTAGGGCGATATTGAGGCGCCGCTGCATCCCGCCGGAAAGCGTCTTTCCAAGCTTGTCTTTTTTATCGGACAAGCCGAAGGCGTCCAGAAGCTCGAGCGATCGTTTCCGGGCCGATTCGCGGTCCAGCCCGTAGGCCCGGCCGGAAAAGACAAGCTGTTCGAGACAGGTCAGCGTCTCCCAGATGACAATGGACTGCGGGGAAAGCCCGACCGTTCGCAATCCTTTAAACGAGGAAGCTTGGACGGGGCGGCCGTTGATTTCGACCGATCCTCCATCGGGCCGGATGAGGCCGGACATCATCTTGATCGTGGTGGTTTTTCCCGCGCCGTTGGGGCCGAGACATCCGAAAATCTCGCCGCGGCGGATCTCTAGGGACAAACCGTCGACCGCGGTCAGGTCGCCGTACCTCTTCATCAACCCGGACAGTCTCAGGGCCGTCGGGGAAATACTCTCGCTCATCCTTCGTCCGCCTTTCCGGGACATTGTACTCCGAATCAGTACCTGTTTATCCATTTCGCCTTTTCCGGCCTTCCCAATCGGTACCTGTTTATCCATTTCCGCATTTTTTCCCCTGATACGGGGAAATGCTGAAATGGATAACCAGGTTCGGATTTGAGGAAATGCGGAAATGGATAAACAGGTTCGGATTGGATCGGTTCCGAATGGTCAGCGAGGTGGATTAGGAAGGACGAAATCCAGCCGGTCGAAAAGCTTCAGGCCGTACCGATCGGCCCCGCCCGCCCCAAGCTCCAGGACGAACGATCCCGGCCGCGACGGCGCGTAGGACGGGCAAGGATCGCCGGAGCACGGCGGCACATCCCTTTCGATATGGACGATCCGGCGGTCTTCGTCGAGCCAGAGGATGTCCAAGGGAATCAGGGTGTTTTTCATCCAGAAGGCGTGGTAATCCTCTCCCGGCATGAGAAACAACATCCCCTGATCGGGGGCGATCCTTTCCCGGAACATAAGGCCCCGGGCCCGCTCGGCCTCGGTGACCGCCAGCTCGGCCGTCACCGACCGGCCGTCCGGGAAATACACCTTGATGAATTTGTCGGCTCCCCGCGGGGCGCAGAACAGAAACGCCGCGGCGAGCATCCCCGCTCCAGCCGTTCCGAAGTTTTTTTTCACGACGCCTCCCCGCATGTCCCGGTGATCAGCGGGACAAATCTCACGCCAAGCAGAGCCGTCTCGATCAGCCGGCCGCCCTTTTTCCGGATCATCCGCAGCGTCTGCCGGTCCCGCCCCACCGGGATGATCATCCGCCCCCCCTCGGCCAGCTGGCCGGTCAGGGCGTCCGGCACTTGGGCGGAAGCGGCGGTCACGATGACGGCGTCGAACGGCGCTTCCTCGGGCCAGCCCTCCGCCCCGTCGCCGGTCCGAAACCGGATGTTCGCGTAGCCGAGGCGGGAGAGGACCGCACGGGCCGAGGCGGCCAGCTCAGGAATGATTTCGACGGTCAGCACCTCGGCCGCGAGATCGGCCAGGACCGCCGTCTGATAGCCCGATCCCGTGCCGACTTCCAGCGCCTTGTCCGAGGGCTTCAAGGCCAGAGCCTCGGTCATGAAGGCGACGATGAACGGCTGGGAGATCGTCTGCCGGCCGCCGATCGGCAGCGGCTCGTCCTCGTAGGCGACGCCCCGGAGGTTCTCGTGAACGAAGAAATGGCGGGGAATTCTCCGCATGGCCCGCAGCAGCGAGGGATCGACGACGCCCCTGGATTCGATCTGCGTCCGAACCATTTCTTCCCGATGCGCGTCCAGATCTCTGATCATGCCTCCTCAAGCGGCGGCCGGCCGGCTCAGTACGCCCGGGCGAAATGGGCGACGGTCCGGGAAGGCCGGCCGCAAGCGATGCATACGCTCGATTCCCCGGCCGCGGTTCCGGGAACGATCACCCGGATCGTGGCCATGGTTTCGTTTTTAACCTTTTCCTCGCAGGCCGAATCGCCGCACCACGGGCTGACGACAAAACCGCGTTTCGTTTCGAGGACGGACTTGAACTCGTCGTACGTCGCGGCCGGCCGCGTGTTGGCCTCAAGAAAGGCTTTCGCTTCCTTGAACAACACCGCCTGGATCTCATCCAGGAGGGCGGGAATCCTGGCGGTCAGCTCGGCCAGGGGCACGGCTTGCTTGGTTTTCAAGTCGCGCCGGACGCAGACCGCCTGGCCGCTCTTCACGTCGCGCGGTCCGATCTCAAGCCGCAGGGGCACGCCCCGCATCTCATATTCGGAAAACTTCCAGCCGGGAGTGGCTTCCTCCCGGGCATCGAGGTGAACCCGGAGGCCGGCCTTGGTCAGGGCTTCGGCCGCGGCCTGGGCGGCCGGCAGGACGGTTTCCTTCCAGTTGCCGGCGGCGATGGGGACGATGACGACTTGAATGGGCGCGACCCGGGGCGGGAACCGCAGGCCGGAATCGTCGCCGTGGCACATGATCAGGGCGCCGACCGTCCGCGTCGTCATCCCCCAGGATGTCTGCCAGACATACTGGAGGGTTTGATTGCGGTCCTCGAACTTGATGTCGAAGGCCTTGGCGAAATGTTGTCCGAGATTATGGGACGTGGCCATCTGGAGAGCCTTGCCATCGGCCATGAGGGCCTCGATGGCGTAGGTCATTTGGGCTCCGGCGAACTTCTCCCGGAGGGTCTTGTGGCCGGACAAGACCGGGATGGCCAGCTCGGTTTCGCAAACATCCCGGTACAGGTTCAGGATCTTGAGGGTTTCTTCCTCGGCTTCCTCGGCCGTGGCGTGACAGGTGTGGCCTTCCTGCCAGAGAAACTCGGTCGTCCGGAGGAACGGCCGGGTCACTTTTTCCCAGCGGACGATGTTGGCCCACTGGTTGTAAAGGATGGGCAGATCCCGCCAAGATTTAATCCACTTCGAATACATCGGGCCGATGATGGCCTCGGACGTCGGCCGGACGGCCAGCCGCTCCTCCAGCTCTTCCTTGCCGCCGACCGTGACCCAGGCGACTTCCGGAGCGAATCCTTCGACGTGCTCGGCTTCCTTCTGGAGGAAGCTCTCCGGGATGAACAGCGGGAAATAGGCGTTGACGTGACCGGTGGCTTTGATCCGGAGATCCAGGGCTTTCTGGATGTTTTCCCAAACGGCGTAGCCGTAGGGTCGGATGATCATCATCCCTTTCATCGGGGAATAATCGGCCAGCTCGGCTTTTTGGACGATTTCGGCGTACCAGCGGGAAAAATCCTCGCTCTTCGCGGTGATTTGCTTGACAAGTCTTTCGTTGGAATTCACGGCCGTCTCCAGGGAAAAATGCCTGGTCATTCTAGCCCGCCCCCCGCGTCCTGTCAAATGGCTAGCATGCGGCCGGGCGGAAGGTGAGACGCAAGGCGGGGAGAATCACCCTTTTTATCACCCTCAGGGGTGATTGACCCTTTCCTTGGGAGAAGCCAGAATAACCCCGTCGGAAAGAATACGAAGGAAGCGGAAACATGGCGATGAAGATTCCGGCCGACGAGATGGATCTTCTGGGTCCCAAACAGCGGGGATTCACCTTCCCCCTCCCCACCCAAGTGGAGGGGATGAACGCCAAAGGGCACGATTTTACCGAGGAAACCGTCCTGACGTTCATCAGCCACGAAGGATCCTCGTTTTGCCTGAAAAATCCCATCCAGGTCGGTTCCCGGCTTAAAATGATCATCGATCTCCCCGAAAAGCTGGCCGATGACGCCCCCCTCAAGCTGGTCATCCGAGGACGGGTCGCCAAGGTCGAGGCTCTTCCCGGGTCATCCCTCACCCAGCGGGTGACGATCAAGTTCGACAGTAAATACATCATCAAACCCGAGGACGCCTGAGATGGCCGAGCCGAAGCCCGGCCGGCGGACGTTCCACGTCGGCTTGCCGGCTCTCGTCCAAGGCGTCGACCTTGGGCGGCGGGAATTCACCGAACAGACCGTCGTTTCAGCCATCAATTCCGAGGAGGCGGTCCTCCATCTTCGATCTAAAGTCGGTCCGGGAGCGAAAGTCCGGCTGTCCCTTCACGTTCCCCGGACGTTCATGCTCGAAAAACCCCTCGACCTCAACCTCACCGGAACCGTGTGCGAGATCCCGTCCCGCGTCCGGGGAGCGCGGTCGAAGTCGTCCGTCCGCGTCCGGCTCGACCGGACGTTCCGGATTCTTCCCGCCTCCATCTGACATTTCGGCCGTCCTTCCAAGTTGACTTCCATCCTTCCGTTGGATAGGATAACAGCGAGTTCACATAACGCGCGTCCCGCGACGAAGGGAGCGATCGGCATGAAAAAGAAAACTCCCGCCGCTTCAGGAATCCCGAAGACGTCGGTTCTTCTCTATTGCCCCTCGGACCTGATTCTGGCCGGGATTCTGAAATCGCTGGAAACCGACGAAACGATCGAAGTGGTCGCCGTCGAGAAAGGAACGATCGATTCCTTTATGGGAGCCATCCGCCGGCTCCGCCCCCAAGTCATCCTGTTCGCCAGCGCCGAGGCGATGCCCAACATGCGGGAGATCTGCAAAGCCATCCGGGACATTTCCAAGGACCAAATCAAGACCCAGATGCTCCTGCTGGGGAACATCCCCTCCCACGAGGAAATCGTCAGCCTGATCAACGTCGGGGCCCGCGGTTATTTCGATCTCAACGACCCGTCCGGGCAGTTGCCCGAAGCCGTCCGGGTCCTGGCCAAGGGGGAGATCTGGCTTCCCCGGGACAAGATGTCCAGCATCATGGACCGGATCATCTCGGTCGTCGGCCGGGAAATCAAGGAAAAAACCCTCGACCAGCTCACCCCGACGGAATTCCAGGTTCTCAAGCTCATCGGCCAGGGCAAATCAAACGACGAGATCGCCGCAGGGCTGTTCATCAGCAAGAACACGGTCCGCTCCCACATCAAGAGCATCTACGCCAAGCTCGACACGCACAGCCGTCTCCAACTCGCCTTGTATGCCATTAATTCGGCTCTCTTCTGAGGCGACGAAAAGGACCACGGTCATGATCAAGAAAGCCCCCGCCGGCAAAGCCGGCCAGCCGGCCGTCCGCTCCTCCGCCCCGTCGAAAATCGCCCGGAGAAAGGAATGGCGCTTCCCCCTCCCCCTGGCGGCCATCGTCTCCGGCGAACTGCCCCTGGGCGGAAAATTCCGGGAAGAGGTCAAGATCAGGAATATCAGCTCGACGGGCGCTTTCTTCGACCTCGAGGCCAACATCATCGTCGGCGCCCGCCTCCGGCTGACGATCACCCTGCCGCCCCGGGCCACCGAGGGTAAAAAAGTCCAGCTGAAGATCGATGGCCTCACCGTCCGGGTGGAAAAACCCCGTAAAACCGCGAAAAAACAAGGCGTCGCCGTCCGGTTCACCAAGGATTACCATTTCGTCCCGGCGGCGAAGAAGGCCTGACATCGCCGGCATGCTCCGCGTCGCCTTAACCGGCGGAATCGCTTCCGGCAAATCCGTGGTCGCCGACGTTTTCCGGAGCCGCGGCTTCCGTTTCTTCTCGGCCGATCAGGCCGGCCGCAAGGTCATGGAACCCTCCGGCGCGGCCTACCCGGCGATCGTCGACCGGTTCGGCCCGGAGATCCTGGCTCCCGACAAGTCCATCGACCGCTCCGCCCTGGCCCGCATTTTATTCGCCGACGCCGCGGCCCGCCGGTTCGTCGAGGGCGTCGTCCACCCCCTCGTCCTGGCCGCCCTCCGGGCGGAAGCCGCCCGCCTGGCCGGCGAGGGCCGGACGGACGTTTTCGTCTCGGAGTCGGCCTTGACGTTCGAGGCCGGCCTGGAGGGGGAATTCGACCGGATCGTCGTCGTCTACTGCGATCCCGAAACCCAGATCCAGCGGCTGATGGACCGCGACGGCCTCGGCCGCAAGGAAGCCTTCGCCCGGATCGGAGCCCAAATGGACGCCGGAGAGAAGGTCAAGCGGGCGGATTACGCGATCGACTCGTCCGGCCCCTTGGAGGAGACGATCGCCCGGGCGGAAGCGGTGGCTTCCCTGCTCCTGGACGAAGCCCGGGCCGGCCGCCTCAGCCCTTGAGAGCCGAGGCCAGAAGCGGGATCAGGATTTCGTGGGGCCCGACGAAATAGAATCCTTTCCCCTTTTTCCCGAGCGGCCGGCGGACCACGTTCTCGGCCGGCCGGTAATGCTTGATGAAATCGAAGACGGCCGTGGAGAATCCGTCCAGCCGCCGGCCGCGGTTGCGGAGAAGGGACACGGCCTTGAGAAAAACCTCGGGGAGGATGACGGCCGAACCGACGTTGAGATAGACGCCGCCGCCGTCAAGCCCCTCGACCAGTCCGCAGAACAGATAGAAATCCCGGAGCGAGCACGCTCCGATCGCCTCGCCGCTGGCCTCCGGATGCATGTGGATGATGTCGGTTCCGACGGCCACATGGACGGTGACCGGCAAGCCCAGGCGGAAGGCCGTCCCGAGCAGGCTCAGCTTTTTATAAGGGAACCGCGAGCGGGCGATCATCCGGCCGACGGATTCTCCGAGGCCGAGCCCGGCCTCCGCTCCCTCGCGGATCGCCCGGTTGAGCATCGTCCCCGTTTCCTCGGCCATCCCGAACCGGCCCTCCTGGATCTGGGCGGCGACGTCCTCGGACGTGCGTCCGGCGAAAGCCAGCTCGAAATCGTGGATGATTCCGGCGCCGTTGAGGGCCAAGCCGCTGATCCAGCCGTCTTTCATTAAGTCGATGACGACAGGCGAGAGACCGGCCTTGATGACATGGGCGCCCATCGCCCAAAGGATGGTTTTTTCCCGCGTCCGGGCCCGATGGAGAAGCTCCAGGAGCTCTTTGAGGTCCTTGGCGGAAAGAAGGCCGGGGAGTCCGGCGATCAGGCCGGAGACGCGTTCCCCGCGGCGGGGCGGACGGGCGAAATCAGCCGGGGAAACCTTGCTCGGCCGGGAGGCCAGCGGATACGTCCGGACTTTTCCGGGCTTCAAGGGCTTGACGGTGGAAGCCACGGCGACCCCCTTTTGGCGGATTGTGTCCGCGGGAATGCGGCTCACTCGGATTTCGGAGCGATGGTCTTGAGCTCCTGGCCGCAGCGGAACTTGATCCGCTTGCCCTGGGTGATGTGGATTTGCTTCTGGCGGCGGATGTCGCGGCCGTATCCCGTCTTCTTGGCCACGACCCTGAAGCTGCCGAAGCCGCGGATTTCGACCTTGCTGTTGTCGGCCAGGGCGTCCTTCAACGCTTTCAGAATCGCTTCCACGATCTCGAGAGACTTGGCCGCGCTGAAATCCGTTTTCTTTTCAATAGCCAGAACAATATCATTCTTGATCATGGAAGCTCCTCGGAGGACCTACAGATTAGTGATTCGGAGATGAAATGTCAAGCCTATGAAATTAAACATTTTCCCGTCGGAAGACGGATTTCGGGAAAAACATTTTTTATCCGCGCAGCGTTTGACTTGGCCTTGCGTCCTTCTTATAATGGCCGTGGACAAATGGCAAAATCGGACGAATACCGGGAAATGCAGATCTCCAGCGGCCAGCTGGCCGCGGTGATTCTTTCGCTGCTGGCTCTCTGTGTCGTGATCTTTTACCTGGGCATCCGCGTCGGGATGAAACGGGCGGCCGAGGCCTCGGCGTTGAAAGCCCGAACGCAGACGGCCGTCCCGGCTCCCGCGGCGGCGCCGCCCCAAATCACGCCGTTCCATGAGGGAACACCGACAAACCGGGAACCTTCGCCTCCGACCGCCGCTCCCTCCGCCGCCCCGGCGAAAATCGAGCCGGCTGAACCGAAACCGGCCGTGATTCCGGCGGAAAAGAAAACCGAGGCCATTCCCGCGGCGAAAACGCCCGCGCCGGCCAAGGTTGAATCCAAGACCAAACCGCCGGCCGCGGTCAAAACGAGCCCGGCGTCCGGCGGAACATACTACATCCAAGCCGGGGCCCTGGACACCCGGCCGGCCGCCGAATCGATCGCCCAGCGGATCGAGAGCCTGGGCTTCCGGGCCATCGTCCTCAATCCCCTGCCAAACGACAAGAAGGCGGTCTACCGCGTCCGGGTCGGCCCTTACGAAACGAGGGACGCCGTGGACGCGGCCTTGGGCAAGCTGGCTGGAGCCCTGGGCAAGAAAACGACCGATTTCTTCCTCGTCAAAGGCTGAACGCCCGGCGGAGCCCGCGCCCTTGTTCTCCGGGAAGTGAATCATGAAAGAGAAGGCGCTCTTCCCCAATTGCAAAGAACGGCCGCGGCGCTGTTTCCGCCCTTCTTGGCTTGACAAGTCCGGCGGCCTCCCTTATCCTGTCGTTTTTTGAGAGAGACCCATGACCATCAACGATACGACGAACGGACGCCTCATCGAGCTCGAGGCCCAGGCCCGGACGGCCGGGGCCAAATTTGACGAGCTCCGAGGTTTTCTTTGACCTCCCGGCTAAGAAAAAACGACTTGAATTCCTGATCGCCGAGCTTTCCAAGCCCGAGATCTGGCAGGACAAGAAGAAATCCGTCGGCCTCCAGCAGGAAAAAAAGCGTTTGGAGGGCGAGGTTTGCTTCCTGGACGGTCTTTTCCGGAGCAAGGAGGACCTGGACGTCCTCTTCGAGCTGGCCGGCGAGGGCGAGTCCGTCATTACGGAGATCGAGACGGGATTGGCCGCCTTCTCCGAGCGCCTGGACGAAGCGGAGCTCCAGACGCTGTTTGACGAGGAGGACGACCCCCGCAACGCCATCATGACCATCCACCCGGGCGCCGGGGGGACGGAGTCCCAGGACTGGGCCCAGATCCTTTTCCGCATGTACCTTCGCTTCGCCGAGCGCAAAGGCTTCAAGACGGAGATCCTGGACCTGACCGCCGGCGAGGAAGCGGGCCTGAAAAGCGCCACCGTCCGGATGGAGGGCGATTTCGTCTACGGCCATCTCAACCAGGAGATCGGCGTCCACCGGCTGGTCCGCATCTCTCCCTTCGACTCGGCCAAGCGGCGCCACACGTCGTTCGCCGCCGTCTTCGTTTACCCGGAAATCGACGACGACATCCAGATCGAGATCAGCCCCGACGAGCTCAAAATCGACACCTACCGGGCCGGCGGCAAGGGCGGCCAGCACGTCAACACGACCGACTCGGCCGTCCGCATCACCCACCTCCCGACCGGGATCATCGTCCAGTGCCAGAACGAGCGCTCCCAGCACAAGAACAAGGCGGCGGCGATGAAGGTCCTCAAGTCCCGCCTCTACGAGCTCGAGCAGCGCCGCAAGCGGGAAAAAATCGACAAGCTCGAGGACGCCAAGACCGAGATCGCCTGGGGCAATCAGATCCGCTCCTATGTCCTCCACCCCTACCGGATGATCAAGGACAACCGGACGAAGCTGGAGACGGGGAACACCGACGACGTCCTCGACGGCGGCCTGGACGATTTCATCAAGGCCGAGCTGGTTTACCGGAAACAGCAGAAAAACAACAAGACCGCGCAATAAAAAGCGGCCGTTCCCTTGACTTTTTCCTTCTTTTATCTTATTTTTTTCGTCTCTTGCCAAAAGCCGCCTTTCCCCTCTCCCACAAGGCTTTTCTGAAGATTTTTAACTTTCCTCCGCCCGTTCGGACCGCAAGCCCCTCTCCGGCGGGGGAATCCTTCCCAAATAATCATAAATTAAAAAGGAGTTTCTCATGCGTAGGAAAATGATCGTCGGCTTGACGGCCATGGCGTTCGCCGCGGCCCTGGCGGGTCCTCCATCCGCTGCAGCCGGCGATTCCGGCGGCGTCAAGATCGGCTTCAGCTTGAGCGGCGGCTTGGGCTTCATCAACGGCGGGGATTTCAACACCTATATCCGGGATTGGAACAGGTTCGTTTCCGACGAGAACCGGTCTTGGGGCGAGGAGTATTACACGATCGACTGGAAGGAAATGAAATCGATGCCCGATTTCAAGGGCGAGATTTTCGCCCGGTTCGGCCGGAACTTCGGTCTCGGTCTCGGCGTGGAAACGATCAAGAAATCGAATCCGGGAACGATCGCCAATGAATACAGCTTTGCGTCAAGAGTCGACTACCCCACGTACTACATCGAACATGCCTGGCACGAGAACCTCGAGATGGCCGTCGACCAGACGTTGAGCGTCATTCCCCTCACCCTCGGTCTTTACTATTTTCTTCCGCTCGGCTCTCAGGGCGACGTTTATTTCAACGCCGGGGCGGGAGTTTACCTTGGAACGCTGAAATCCAATTCCGGCTGGTCCGCCCGGTGGGGATCCTACGACGAGTTCCATCTCCTGGACGGAAGCCTGTACCCTCCTCATATCAAGTCCGATTCCCAATCCACTCAAAATGATTATTACGAGGCGACATGCAACGCCGTCGGATTCCATTTCGGGGCCGGCGCCCAGTTTTCCCTCACCGACAACATCTCCATTTTCGGCGAGGCGCTTTACCGCCTGGTCAATTTCAAGGACTGGGAGGGAACGGGCGGCTATGAGTCCACCTACCACCGGGATTACGGCTGGTGGACGGGAAGCGAGTGGATCACCCATTCCATCGTCGATTCCGAGGGCGCGGAAGAATGGGCGGGAGGCCTTTGGTACAGCGAGGAATACGACTTCACGATCGGCACTTCATATTCCGAGGTCGACCTCTACAAGGAAAAACCGGAGCCAACGTCCTGGAGAGACAACATCCGGCCGGCGGAAATCAACCTCAACGGCTTCGTCTTCCGGGTCGGAATCAAGATCTTTTTCGGACTTTAAGCCGAATATAAACGAGTCCCTCGTGCTCCTTGAGACAAACTCGCTTTTCAGTCCAAGCCGGCCGCCGGACCAAGGAGAAAAATACCGGCGCCGGCGATGAGACGGGAGAGGAGGGATCATCGTCGATTTCGAGCGCCAAGGAAGCGGGCCTGACGGGAGAAACCCCGGCCCGGCATTGATATTCATCAGGAGGTTCTCGTGAACAAACGGCTTTTCGGCGGCGCGGCCGCGGTCCTTTTAGCCATCTTGACGATCATGTCGTTCACGGCGGTTGTGGCGGACCCCCCGCCGGCCGCGGCCGGCGATTCCGGCGGCGTCAAGATCGGCTTCAGCCTGAGCGGCGGCTTGGGCTTCATCAACGGCGGGGATTTCAACACCTTTATCCGGGATTGGAACAGATACATTGCGGATTACAATGACTTTTTCCGCACTGATATCATGACGATCGATTGGAAGGAAATGAAGTCGATGCCGGATTTCAAGGGCGAGATTTTCGCCCGGTTCGGCCGGCGCCTCGGTCTCGGCCTCGGCCTGGAATACATTAAAAAATCAAATCCGGGAAAGATTGCGATCAACTTCGCATCCTCCAGTCGGGAGGATTTCGATACGTATTATGTTGATTTTACGCAGACATACAACGTCACCGATCTCTATGATCAGATCTTGACCGTCATTCCCTTGACCTTGAATCTCTATTATCATCTCCCGATCGGCCGAATGGGCGATGTCTTCATCAACGCCGGACCGGGATACTATTGGGGCACATTGAAAACCGACAGAACGTCGACCCTGAACAACGACTTATTGCTCGAGCTGCATCATCCCGACGGATCGCCTTGGCCTCCCCATTTCAAGGGCGAAACACGGATTGCCGATTACGATCAAATCCACGTGACAAGCCGCGCTCTCGGCTTTCACTTCGGCGCCGGCTTCGACTTCAACCTTTCCGGCAATATCGCCCTGTTCGGCGAAGGATTTTACCGCCTGGCGAATTTCAAGGAGTGGGAAGGGACCGATTTGTTCCGATCCGAATTTCATCAGAAGGTCGGTTGGTGGATGGAAAGCGCATGGGAAGATTATAGCTCTTACGATCACTCCGAGAGCGAACAGCTGAAGGGACGACTCTGGCATATGGATGTCCGCGACTCCGAAATGAACGCCGACTATTGCCATATCGGTTTCTTTGAAAACGGGCCGGATGAGGATTCCCCCCTGGTCAAGAACATCCGGCCGGCGGAAATCAACCTCAACGGCTTCTCCTTCCGCGTCGGAATCAAGGTCTTTTTCGGCTTGTGAATCGAGGGGGGGCGTTCCCCTTTTACAAAATATCGGGAATCATTCCGGATTTTTCGTGTCTTTTATGACGAGTCATAAAATTTCAGCCGATAATACGTCTAAATTCACAAGGGGGGGGTTGATTTCGTAAGAATTCGTCGGAGATCCCGGCCTGACCAATAGACTTACCCGCGCTCCTTCTTGAGCGCCTGCCAGGCCGCTTCCATTTCCTCCAGGGTCGCCTCCCCGAGCGGCGTGCCGTTTTCCGCCAGCCGGCTCTCCAGGGCGTCGAACCGGGCGATGAACTTGGCGTTGGCCCGGCGCAAGGCCGTTTCCGGATGAATGTTCAGAAGCCGGGCGGCGCAGGCCAGGGCGAACAGGCAATCCCCCAGCTCCTCGATCTGCTTGCCGGCGCCGCCCGAGGCGACCGCTTGATCCAGCTCGGAAAGCTCCTCGCGCGCCTTGTCGATGGCTCCCGCCGCCCCGGGCCAGTCGAAGCCGAAATCGGCCGCCCGCTTCCCGATCTCGAAAGCGGCATGGAGGGCTGGGGCCGCGGCCGGCACGCCATCGAAGTGCGAATCGCGATTCTTTTCCGCTTTCTTGCGGACGATCCAGGCGTTTTTCACTTCATCGGAGGTCTCGAGCTTCTCCCCGCCGAAGACATGGGGATGGCGCCGGATCATCTTGGCGTTGATCCCGGCCAGGGCGTCGGCGGCCGAGAAAGCGCCCCGCTCCTCGAAAAGCCGGGAAAGAAAGACGACCTCCATCAGGACGTCGCCCAGCTCCTCGGCCGCGGCCCGGGGATCATCGCGGTCGATCGCCTCGACCGCCTCGTAGACTTCCTCCAAGAAATAATTCTTGATCGAAGCGATGTCCTGTTTCCGGTCCCAGGGGCAGCCATCCGGGCCGCGCAGTCGGGCCAGGATATCGACGAGCTCCTGAAATTTCTTGCCGGCTTGACGCGCTTCAATCATGTTCTTTTCACTCCCTCCATCCGAACCTGGTTCACCGTTTCCCCATTCGCCGGTCTCGTTCTCCCCGCCCGTTGCGATCCCGCGCCGCGCGGCCTTCAAGAGCGGGAGGGCGGCCGGAGGGTTCCGTTTTCCAAGCCGGAGCCGCAAGGGACGCGTCGCCGCCGGAACCTCGACGGCCTCGGAGCTCCCGCCGTGAAAAAGGGGAAATGGAGGACCAGGCTCGGAATTCATTCATGGGGATATGTTTTTTCCCCGGCCGGGATGCCGATCTTCAAGATGTTTTCCAGCGGGGGCATCGGGCAGTTGTAGGCGGGCGAGTAGTTGCAGAGCGGGTTGTAACAGCGGTTGAAATCCAAAATGAGCGCGTCGCCGTCCGGCTCCTTCACGTCGAGGAACCGCCCGACCTCATAGGTCTCCCCGCCGTTGGTGGCGTCCTTGAAGGGGATGAACAACTCATCGGAGCCCGGGCCCTCCAAGGCGGACTTCAGGGCGGTCAGCGTCAAATCCTTTCCGTCCAGCCGGAAATGGACGCTGCCGTAGCGGTAAAACGTCTTTTCGAGAAGCCGGCTGGTCGTCACTTTCACTTGGGACGGACCCGGGAACCTCTCCAAGCGGGCCGGCACCGCGTACCGCGGATCCGGAGGATAATAGAGAAGATGCTCGAAGGCGGCCTGCTCCGGCCGATGGGGATCGAAGACGATCAGGGCCAGGGAATCGGGGCCGGGATAAGCGCCCAACGACAGCCGTCCGACGCGGAAGAGGCATCCCGGGGAAACGATCCCCGGCTTCAGGGCGGCGCCGGTCTCTTCCGCCCGGCCTTCGACCCCGGCCGCCGCTTCTTCCCAGAACCACCCGCCCTCGCGGAAAACCAGGGCGAAAGCCGCGTCGGGCGAGGATTCAGTCGCAACGGTCACCGCTCCGCCGCGGACGACGACGTAGCGCTTGTCGGCCGCCGGGATCGTCAGGCGCTCCCGGCCGGATATGGGCGACGTCGCCGAGGTCTTGAATTCGGCGTCCTTGGCCGCCCTCTCCCGGAGAAGGTCCTGGGCCCACGTGGTCTCGTCATGAAGCGCTCCCATCGCCGCGGAAGCGAACATCCATCCGGCCAGGGCCGCGAATCCCGTTATCTTCAAGGCCTTTTTTTTCATCGGCTCCTCTCTTCGCCGCGACAAACTGAGGCCGCGTCAAAGCCGCGAGCGGGCCCGGCGGCGTCCTGTCCGGTCTTCCTGACCATCCCGAGGAGTCTAATGGAGTGCCGCGGAAGCGTCAAGAAGCGATCTCCCTCTCTGGAATCCCCCCTCTTCCTCAACGAGCACGCGGGGATATGCCCTCCGCCCGACGGCTGGGAAAAAGGGCAAGGGGACATGGAAACCGGCGGCTCCGCTTGAATTTTCCGGCTCCCCCGTCTATCATATTCATCTTCCGTGCTTTGCAGGAGCAGAATCCCATGTCCGAAAAAAAAGATCATGTCGCCGACGCCCCCGGCAAAGGGAAAACCTTCCTCCCGCCGCTCGATTTCAGCTCGATCGTCGCCCTGCTCTATATCCCGGCCAAAATCAAGCTCGGCCTCCTCAACGACCCGGCCAAGAACGCCCCGGACATCGACCTCCCCCAAGCCCGCCGGCTGATCGACTTGCTCGACCTCCTGGCCGACCGGACCAAGGGACGGCTCGAGCCCGAGGAGGAAAAATTCCTCGAATTCGTCCTCTCCGAGCTTAAGATGCAGTATCTCGAGAAAACCGAGACCGTCAAGCTCTGAGCCGGTGCGCATCTTCCGGTCGCTGGACGCCGTCACTCCCCCCCGGCGGGGCTTGGCCCTGGCTGTCGGCAATTTCGACGGCCTCCACCGCGGCCACCGGCGGATCATCCGCCGCCTTTCCCGGGAAGCCGAAGCCGCCGGCCTTCCCGTCGTCCTCCTGACCTTCGCCCCCCATCCCGAGAAGATCTTCAGCCCCGACCGCTTGTTGATGATCCAGACGCTCGACCAGCGGCTCCGGGCTCTCTGCAAGCTCGGGGTGGAATCCGTGGCCGTCGTTCCCTTCACCAAGTCCTTCGCCCGAATGAGCGCCGATTCCTTCGCCTCCGGCGTCTTATCCTCCGCCCTGAAGGCCCGCCTGGTCGTCGTCGGGGCCGATTTCCGGTTCGGGGCCAAGCGGCGCGGCGACGCCGCTTTTCTTGAGGCCGCCGGACGACGCCTCGGCTTCCGGACGATCGCCGTCCCTCCCCTTCTCGAGGAGGGCGCTCCGGTCAGCAGCAGCCGGATCCGGACGACCCTGCTGTCCGGAAACGTGGAGGAAGCCGCCCGCCTTCTCGGCCGCCCCTACGAGATCGAGGGAGACGTTGTTTCCGGATCCGGCCGCGGCCGGACGCTCGGCTTCCCCACGGCCAACCTCGCCTCGCCCAACGAAATCCTTCCCCCGGGCGTCTTCGCCACCCGCCTGTTCCGCAAGGGGAAAACCTGGAATTCCGTGACCAACGTCGGCCGGCGGCCGACCTTCGGAGCCTCGGAGCCGTCCGTGGAAACGCATATCCTGGACGCCTCCCCCCTCCTCTACGGAGCCTACCTCCGTCTTACGTTCGTCGCCCGCCTGCGGGACGAGCGGGTTTTCCGAAGCTCCCGGGCCCTGGCCGGAGCCATCCGGGCCGACATCGCCGCCGCCCGGAGGATTTTCGGACGGTTTGGCCTTTGAATTTTCTTATGGTATAACAGGCGGCGTCAGGAGATTGTAATGACCAAAAAAGTGAAGGCCAGCGTAATGGACGCGGTGAAAATCAAGCGCGTCATCAGCCGCATGGCCACTGAAATCCTCGAGCGCAACCGCGACCTGAAAAACCTGGTGATCGCCGGCATCCCGACCCGCGGCATCGTCATCGCCAAGCGGATCGCCAAGGTCATCAAGGATCTGGAAAAAACGGAGATCCCCGTCGGAGTCATCGACATCACCCGTTTCCGGGACGACGGGGCCGCCTCCCCCGCCGGGCCGGCGGCCGGAAAATCGAAGACCCGCCTCGCCGTCGACAAGAAAGACGTCATCCTGGTCGACGACGTCCTGTTCACCGGCCGGACGATTCGGGCGGCCATGGAAGCCCTCTTTGAGCTCGGCCGTCCCAAGAGCATCCAGCTTCTCGTCCTGATCGACCGCGGCCACCGGGAGCTGCCCATCCGGGCCGATTACGTCGGAAAAGTCCTGCCCACCTCCCGGCGCGAGGTCGTCCGGGTCGGCGTGAAGGAAATCGACGAGCGGGACGACGTCTTGATCACCGAGCCCGTCGCCCTTCGCCGCAAGCGCTGAGGGTCTCGACCGCGGAGGTTATCACGAGCAACGCCAAGCGCCTGATCCGGGACGGACGGCTGATCGATCCTTACTCCGGAACTGACGCCGTCGGCGATCTTCTTTTGGACGGCGGGAAAATCGCCTCGGCCGGCGGGCGGATCGAAGCCCCCGGCGCCGACGTGATCGACGCCTCCGGCCTCGTTGTCGCCCCTGGTTTCATCGACATGCACGTCCATCTTCGGGAGCCGGGCCAGACCTACAAGGAGACGATCATCTCGGGCGCCCGGGCCGCCGCCCGCGGCGGATTCACGGCCGTCTGCGCCATGCCCAACACCTCCCCGGTCAATGATTCGCCCGAGGTGACCGCCTGGATCCGCGAGGCGGCCGCCGGAGCCGTCATCCGCGTCTTTCCCATCGCCGCCCTGACCCGCGGCCAGAAAGGGGGGGAGCCGGTTGATTTCGACGCCCTTCTCGAGGCCGGGGCCGTGGCCTTCTCCGACGACGGCCGATGCATCCAGGACGAGGATCTCATGCGCCGGGTGCTCGAAGCGGCCCGTGCCCGGGACGCCCTGGTCATCGACCACTGCGAGGACCGGGCGTTGTTCGGAGACGGAGTGATCAACGACGGGCCGATCGCCCGGCGGCTGAATCTTCCCGGCATTCCGGCCGCGGCCGAGGAGGCGATCGTCGCCCGGGACATCGCCCTGGCCGGACGGACGGGCGGACGCGTTCATCTCGCCCACCTCAGCACCAAGGGATCGGTCGAACTCGTCGGAGAGGCCAAGCGGCGAGGCCTTCCGGTCACGGCCGAGGTCACGCCCCATCACCTCCTCCTGACGGAGGACGACGTGGAGGCCGGCGGGCCGAATTTCAAGATGAATCCGCCGCTGCGGAGCGCGGCCGACGCGGCCGCCCTGGCCGCGGCCGTCCGGGATGGAATCATTGATGTTTTCGCCACCGATCACGCCCCGCACGCCGCCGCCGAGAAAGCGGCCGGGCTGCGGGACGCCCCCTTCGGCATCGTCGGGCTGGAAACGGCGATCCCGCTCCTTTTAGACCGGCTGGTCGGCCGGGGGGTGATTTCGCTTCTCCGGTTCGCGGCGATGGGATCGCTCCGCCCGGCCGAAATCCTCCGGTGGCCGGACAAGGGACGCCTCGCCCCGGGAGCGGCCGCGGACGTGACGATCCTGGATCTCGAGCGAACCGTCACGGTCGACGCGTCCCGGTTCGCCTCGCTCGGCCGCAACACGCCGTTTGACGGCTGGACGCTCCGCGGCGCCCCGGTGATGACCATCGTCGGCGGGCGGACCGTCTTTTCGGAAATGCCATGCTGAAAAAATTCTTCAAGAAAACCCAAAACCGCGATCACGCCTTGGAAAAGCGGCTGAACTACCGCTTCAAGGACCAGTCTCTCTTCCAGATGGCTCTGACTCACAGCTCCCACGCATACGAGACGCAGGACCATCCCCTGGACAACGAACGCCTCGAGTTCCTGGGCGATTCGGTCGTCGGCCTGATCGCGGCCGATTTCTTCTACGCGATGTATCCCGAGGCCAACGAGGGAGACCTGTCCAAGTTCAAGTCCTCCGCCTCCAGCACGGTCGCCCTGGCCGATTACGCCCGGCAAATCAAGCTGGACGAGGTGATCCACCTCGGGAAGGGCGAGGAGAAGAGCGGCGGACGGAAGAAAAGCACGATCCTGGCCGGATCGTTCGAAGCCCTGATCGGGGCCATCTACATCGACGGCGGCTTCGACGCCGCCCGGACGGTCTATGAACGTCTTCTCGAGGGATCGTACGCCAAGGTCAAGAAGCAGGGGCACGAAATCAATAATTACAAATCCGCTCTTCAGGAATTCCTCCAGAAGGAGGATCTCCCCGCGCCCCAGTACAAGATGGTGACCGTCGCCGGCCCCGACCACCGGAAGGAATTCGTCGTCGAGGTCATCGTCAACAAAACCGTCCTGGGCCGGGCCAAGGGGCCTTCCCGCAAGGTGGCCGAGCAGAAAGCGGCCGAAAACGTCCTTAAAAGCTTTTTCGGCAAGCGGATCAAATCCCTGACGCCGGAGACGTTCCTCTTCAAGTCCTAAGCCCGGCTATTTACTCAGCAGGGCCTCGAACCACCGCAGCGATTCGAAGTTCGAGGCGATGATCTTCATCACGACCATGATCGGCACGGCCAGGATCATTCCCGGAATCCCCCACAGCCAGCCCCAGAAAAAGAGAGAGATCAGGATGGCCAGGGGGCTCAAGCCGAGGCCTTTCCCCATGACCCGGGGTTCGATGAACGACCCCGTGATCGCATCGGTCACCACCAGGATGGCCAGCATCCAGACGGCCGGCCAGACGCGGCCGAACTGAAGGATGGAGAAGCCGAACGGCAGGATCTTGGAGATGAAGGAGCCGATGTTGGGGATATAGTTCAGGACGAAGGTGATGAAGGCCCAGAGGATGGCGTAACGGAGGCCGAACGCCAGGAAGACGACAAGGGAGATCACCCCGGACGCCACGCTGATGGCCGTCTTGATGACGAGGTATTTCTGGACCTGGCGGTCGATGTTGCCGACGATCTCGATGATCTGGTCGGAGCGGCGGGGATGCGGGGAGAAGCGGCGGATCTTGTCGTTCAGCTTGCCCCGGCCGGCCAGCATGAAAATCAGGAAAATCAGGACCAAAAAGATCGCCGAGACGAACGAGACGAACGTTCCCAGTGAATTCAGGAGGAACGCCCCGACCTTGGCCACGTCCAGGCTGTCGACCCAGGCCAGGGGATCGAAAGTGCCTCCGCCGGGGAGCTCGATGCTGTTTTTCAGCTCATCGAGCATGTCCTTGAGCTTGTTCCCATAGTCGGGGAGGTCGGAGGCGAGCGCTTTCCCGCTGGAATAGAAGAGCTGGGCCATGAGAAAGAGGACGACGAAGGCGAATAAGATGATCAGGATCAGGGACAACGTCCGGGAGAACTTGATCTTCATCAGCAGGTCCTGGAGGGGGGCCAGGATGAAGTAAAAAAACAAGGCGAGGAAGAGCGGAAAAAGAACGGTCTTGGCCGATTTGAAGACAAAACCGATGACCGTCGCGGCCACGATCCAGGCCGCGATGGTCAACGCCCGGCCGTCCTTGCTCATGGGCCCTATTCTACGGACTTCCAGCGGCCGGGTAAAGTCCTTTTTTTCCCTCCATCACCCTCACGGGGCATTGACCTGGACGGCGCCTTGGTTATAATGAAGGACGATGGATTCTCCGAGACGGCTCGGAGGCGTTTTTTCAAGCAAAGAGAGCATTTTTTAGGGCTCCGCAAGATGGCCGCGCCGCTTTCGATACTCATCGCCGAAGACGATCCGATCTCCGGCCGCATTCTGGAAAAAAACCTCAAATCCTGGGGTTATGATGTCTCCCTCGCCAAGAACGGCAACCAAGCCTGGGAGGTTCTCCGCAGCCCGAACACGCGGATGGCTCTTCTCGACTGGATGATGCCCGAAGCCGAGGGCCCGGAGCTCTGCAGCCGGATCCGGGCGCTCAACAAGCCGGGATACACCTACATCATTCTCTTGACGTCCCGGGACAGCACCCAGGACATCATCGACGGGCTGGAGGCGGGAGCCGACGATTTCATGACCAAACCGGTCCATTTCGCCGAGCTTCGGGCCCGGCTCCAGACGGGAAGCCGGATCATCGCCTTGGAAGACAAGCTGCTCGAGTCCCAGAAACGCCTGTTCGAGCTGGCCACCCGGGACAGCGTGACCGGCATTTGGAACCGGGCGACGATTCTCCGCTTTCTCAGCGATGAGATGGCCCACTGCGAGCGCGGCGGGGGATATTCGCTCAGCCTGATCCTCATCGACATCGATTTTTTCAAGAAGATCAACGATACCTACGGCCACCAAGTCGGCGACCGGGTCCTGAGCAGGATCACGGCGACGCTCGAAAAACACATCCGGCCGTACGACAAGGTCGGACGCTACGGAGGCGACGAGTTCCTGATCGTCTTGCCGAATTGCAGCCTTTACCACGTGGCCGTCGTCGCCGAGCGGCTGCGGGCGGCGGTCAAAAAAATCAGGATGCGGATCGAAGGCGCGACATTGAACCTCTCCCTGTCCCTGGGTTGCGCCTCGTCCGAGTGCTTCCGCCGGCCTTCCTGCGACCGCCTGATTCAGGAAAGCGACACCGCCCTCTATCGGGCCAAGAAAGCCGGCCGCAACCGGGTCAGGCTCTGCGCCGAGCTGAAGACTCCCCCGGACGCCAAGGCGTCCCGCGCCGTGATGCGCCACACCTCCCCTAAGAAAGGAATCCGCCGTGTCTCCAAATCCAAATGACGCCCCCCCGCCGATCAACCGGGCCGAAGCCCTGGAACGCGTCGGCGACGACGCCTCGTTCCTCGAGGAATTGCTAGCCATCTACGACGAGGAATTCACCGAGAAATCGCCCGCCTTGGAGGAAGCCTTGAACCGGGCGGACGCCCGCGCCGTCCGGGAAATCGGCCACTACTTGAAGGGAGCCTCGGCTAATTTAAGCCTGCCCGGCCTTCAGGCCGCCGCGTGGGCCATTGAAAAAGCAGGCGAGGAAAACCGCCTCGAGGACGCGAACGCCGCCTATCGGACGCTGCTCGAGGAATACGACCGCCTGAAGGCGTTCCTGGCCCGGTGACCTCTCCGGCGGGCCCCGAAAATCACTTGCCGGCGAGCGCCCGGACCATCTCCTTGACGACGGCTTCGGCTGCTTTCTCCGCCTCGGCCGCCCCGTCCCGGATTTTCATCGCTCCGCAGAGAAAGCGTCCCGCCGGGGCGATCAGGATGTCCGCCAAGTAAGGATCCTTCAGCCGGACGAGACCGTCCTCTTCCGGGGAAGCCCCGCCGGCCGCTGACAAGCGCTCCATCAAAGCGCTCCGCATCTCCCCGGCTTCCGCCGGATCGTCCGCCTCGATGATCAACGCCTCGAATTCCTCGCCGCCGGCCGTCCGGTAAGCGGCGACAAACCCGCGGGAAAGAAAAGACATCCCGAGGAAATCCCGAAGGATGAATTTCTCACTGTTTTCAACCAGGCCGCTTTTCGGAAACGCCCGGACGGGAAGCGGAAAGTCCCCGGGATCGGGGATGCCCTTGAGGACAGCCGCGGCAAACGACCGCAGGGCTTCCTCGGTTCCCTCTCCGGCCGGATAAGAAAGCAACTTGACGTAGAACCGGCCGGCGAAAAAATTGAGCGATCCCTCCTCGAGGTAGCCCTGCCCGCCCACGGGGAGAAACCGGCTGTCGGGGTAACGCTCCGAGCCGTAAACGCCGAAGGCATTGTCGGACGCGCCCATGTCGTAAATTTCGACGGTCATTTCCACTCCCCCCGCCGATTGAAACCGGCCCAGGGCCAGCTCGACGAACCCATAGCTCAAAAAGTTCTCGGACGCCCCGTTGATGTACTCGAACAGGGTGTCGGGGAGGAATGTCTGCGGCGGTTCGGAGGCCTCCCAGCCGTCGACCCGGGGAAGCAGGCCCGAGGCCGCGGGCTCCTGGGCCGGCGCCGGGGCCGATAAAACGACGGCCAGGGCCAATCCTAAAACCGCTCGTCCGGCGAAAGAATGTCGTTTGTTCATGTCCATATTTTATGATGAGGCGGCGCCCCGCTCAACCCCTCAATACCTCCTTTCAAGCAAGGCGATCCTTTCTGTTCCGGCCGCCGATCGCGCCTCCGAAATCATCGCCGAGCCGGCACCGCCGCGGAGGCGGGCCGCGAGGGGGAAGACACGGGAGGGGAAGAGATACAAAAGGGGGCATGAGCGAGGGGGAAGGCGAGGTTGAGTGAAAACGGCCCGTTGAGGGGGATGCGCCCCTAAATCAAAAGGATTATAATGAATCCTCATGAAAAAGATCGATGCCCTGATCGCCAACATCCGGAAGGTCTTCGTCGGCGACCCGGAGGTCGTCCGTCTGGTCGTCACCGCCCTCCTGGCCCGCGGGCACCTGCTGATCGAGGATGTTCCCGGTATCGGTAAAACGCTCCTGGGCGTGGCCTTGGCCCGATCGATCGAATCCTCCTTCCGCCGGATCCAGTTCACCAACGATCTCCTGCCATCCGACCTCCTGGGGATGTCGATTTTCAACCCCCGGGAGAGCACGTTTTCCTTCAAGCCGGGTCCGATCTTCAGCCACATCATCCTGGCCGACGAGATCAACCGGACGACCCCCAAGACCCAAAGCGCCCTCCTGGAGGCGATGAACGACCTCCAAGTCACCGTCGACGGCGGAACCTATCCCCTGCCCGATCCGTTCATGATTATCGCCACCCAGAATCCCATCGAATACCACGGGACCTTCCCCCTCCCCGAAGCCCAGCTCGACCGTTTTCTCCTCCGGGTGAAGATCGGGTACCCTTCGGCCGAAAACGAAAAAGAGATCATCCGCGGCCGCGACCTCTACCACCTGGCGGCCCGGCTCGAGCCGGTTCTCAACCCGGCCGAGGTCCTCGCCCTCCAGGACCAGGTCGACGGCATCCGGGTCGACGAGTCCCTGCTCGGCTATATCGTCTCCCTGGCTTCGGAAACGCGCAAAACCAAAGGCATCAAGCTCGGCGTCAGCCCCCGCGGCTCTCTCCTCCTCCGGCGGGCCGCCCAAGCCCACGCCCTGACCTACGGCCGAGATCACATCCTGCCCGACGACGTCAAGCGCGTCGCCGCGCCCGTCCTCACCCACCGCATCGTCATCGAGTCCCAGTCCTTCGGGTTGCTGCGCATCCACGAATCCGACACGATCATCCAGGGCGTCCTCGAGCGCGTGCCCATCCCTCTCTAGGCGGCCGCGGCTCATGCTGACGCGTCTCGGCGTCCGTTTCCTCGCCGCCGCCGTCCTGGCCCTGGTCGGCGCGGCCACCAGCGGCGCCAACCTTCTTTACCTGATCGACGGCATGCTCTGGTCGATCCTGGCGGTCTCCTGGTGGTGGAGCGGCCGGAACCTGCGCGGAATCGGCGCCCGGGCCGTTTTTCCCGAGCAGATGTTCGTCGACACGGAATTCCCCCTGGCCGTCTTCCTGAGAAAAGAGATAGGCGGACGCTCCCATTTCCTGAAGCTCCGGTCGCCCTCCCGGGAAGCCTCGCTCGCCCTGCTCAAGCGGGGGAAGGAAAGCGCCGTGACCATCCCGGCGGCGTTCCCCCGCCGCGGCCTCAACGAAATCGGGGACATCTGGTTGGAAAGCGACTACCCGTTCGGCCTGTTCCGGAGAAAGCGGCGGGTCACCGGACTCGTCGGACTTGTCTTTCCCCCGGTTTTCGAAATCTACGGCCGCCGGGCCTCCCCGGCCGTCCGGGGCGAGGATGTCTCGATCCCGAAGCGGGGCGCGGGCGGGGAATTCTTCGGCCTCCGGGAATACGACGAGGGCGAGGACGCCCGCCTCATCAACTGGAAGCTGACGGCCAAGACAGGCAAGCCCCTCGTCAAGGAATACGCCGAGCAGGTCGGCAACCGGATCATGATCACGGTCGCCGACGCCGAGGGGCCGGACGCGGAGCGCCAAATCTCGGAGGCCGCCTCCCTGGCCAAGTATTTCATCGACGCCGGGTCCGACGTCCGGCTCCGAACGCCCGAGGCGACGGTCGCCTTCGGCCACGGGCTCATCCATCTCGGCCTGATCTTTAAAACCCTGGCTCTTCTCGGCCGGGGCAAGATCGTCGAGCGATTCGAAAAGCCGCTGCCGAAAACAAAATCCCCGGCCTTTCCGGGAGAAGATCCCCTCTCTCCTTTCGCCTATTCAACCGTTCTGACCGCCTTCGCCTCGCTCTTCCTGATCGAGGAGCTCAATCCCTTGGTCCTGGCTTCTTACGCCCTCCTGTTCCCCCTCGCCTGGCTGGGCGACCGGAAAAAGCGGTATCTTCTCCCCCGGCCGGCTTGCGACGCCCTCGCCGCCTTGTACCTGCTGTTCTTCCTCTTCGTCGACCTGCCTCGGGCCGGATCCCTGGGGGCGGTGACCCGCCTGGTCCTTTTCATCCTGGGCTACCTCCTGTTCAATCCGAAAACGGGCCGGGCCCCGGCCCAGCTCCTGACCGCCTCATTCCTCGTTTTCTTTCTCGCCTCCGGGCAAGCCTTGAGTCTTTGGTACTTCGCCTTTTTTCTGGCTTTTTTCCTTTCCGCCGGGGCTTGGCTGATCGACCGGCGCGATCCCCGCCCCCGCCCCCGGGAACGGACCTGGGGCCGGTCCCTGCTAGCGGTCACGGGAATAGCCGTGATCCTGGCCGCCGCCGCTTTCGTCGTCCTTCCCCGGCCCTACAGCGCCCGGATGAGGCAGCTTTTAGCCGTTACGGGACTGACCCGCTTCCAGCAGTCGCTCCGAACTTTTTCGGGCATGTCTGAACAGGTCGAGCTGGGATACCTCGGCCCGATTCACAAGAACTCGTCCCGGGTCATGCGGGTGATGCCCGGCCTCCCGGACGGCTCCCCCGTTCCCGAGTTCATCCACGTCCGCGGCGCGGCATTCGATTTCTTCGACGGCCGCCGCTGGCGGAAATCCCCCGTCTCCTTCACCTCGGAAATCTCCGGGCGGTTGGTTTCCTCCCGGCGGACGATGGCTTGGATCCGGCGGGAAAGGGGATGGATCTCCGCTCCAGGCTACGATCCTCAAAAGCCGTTCCGCGAGGAAACCTACGTTCTCTCCCCCTTCCTCAACACCAGCCTCGTCTTTTTCGCCGGCCCGCCCGGGGCGATCGAGGCGAATTATCAAGGCATCTTTTTCGACTTCACGGACACGGCCTACTTCCCCGGCGCTTATCTCGAGGGAATCTCCTACCGGGTTCGGACCCAAGGCCGGGAACCCTCCTTCTCCCGGTCGATCCGGGACTACGGCGGGCTGCTCCAATCCCATTTTCTCCAACAGCCCGGGCCGAACGAGCGCCTGCGCCGCTTGGCCGTCCAATTCGCCGGGCGGGCCGGAGACGCGCGCAGCCGGGCGGCCGCCGTCGAGGCCCGCCTCCGCGGCGGCTATTCCTACTCCCTGGCCGCCGATCTCGGCCGCCAAGACATCGACGGTTTTCTTTTCGAATCGAAGGCCGGCAACTGCGAATACTTCGCCACGGCCATGTGCCTGTTGCTCCGGCATTTGGACATCCCCTCGCGCTTGGCCGTCGGCTTTCTCGGCAGCGAGTGGAACGAATACGGGAAATTCTTCGACATCCGCCAGAGCGACGCCCACGCTTGGGTTGAGGCGTACCTGCCCGAGTCCGGCTGGACGACGTTCGATCCGACGCCGCCCGATTTCACGGAGAGCGGGGCGGGCTCCCTTTTCTCCCGCCTCTGGAGCGCTCTGAACGACAAGTTCGAAGACCTCCAATTCCGCTGGTACCGCTATGTCGTGGGCTACGACACGTTCACCCAGAGGAATTTCCTTTACAACATCGTCCGAAAAGCCTCCGAGGCGGCGGTTCCTCTTCTCTTCGGGCTGGCCGGGTTTTCGGCCGCTCTGTTTCTCCTCCTACGGCGGAAATCCCGGGGAACGCTTCCGGCCTGGAAGCCCTCCCGAAAAAAGCCGGAGGATTTTTATGAAACGCTGCTCGTCCGCCTCGGCCGGGCCGGTTTTCCCCGCCGGCCTTCCCAGACGGCCGCCGAATACGCCGGGGAGACCGGGTCCGCCCATCCGGAATTGGGCGGATTGACCGGGCTGGCCCGCCGCCATTACGAGCTCCGTTACGCCGGCCGGGTCTTGGAGGAATCCGAGCGGGCGGAGATCGCCCGGACATCAAACGACATCGCGGCCGCCGCCCGCCGCCTCAAGCGGCGCCGCCGGCGGGACGTCAAGGGAGGAAACGCATGAAGTCTTACCGCCGGGAGCTTTTTTTCGAAATCCCCAACCGCCGGGGATTCGTCAACATCACCCCGCAGGTCGAGTCCTGTCTCCGGGAAAGCGGCATCCGCGAAGGGCTGTGCCTGGTGAACTCCATGCACATCACCTCGTCGGTTTTCATCAACGACGACGAAAGCGGCCTGCACCACGACTTCGAAGTCTGGCTGGAAAAACTCGCTCCCCACGAGCCGGTTTCTTCCTACCGCCACAACGGATTCGAGGACAACGCCGACGCCCACCTCAAGCGCCAGGTGATGGGCCGGGAAGCCGTCGTCGCGGTGACGAGCGGAAAGCTCGATTTCGGCACCTGGGAACAGATCTTTTACGGCGAATTCGACGGACGACGTCGAAAAAGAGTTCTAGTCAAGATTATCGGCGAATAAGAGGAATCGGCGAGGAGGTTAAGTACTCCCCTCCTTAAGCGAAGATCCCGGCAAGAGGCCGAGGGGCAATCCCGTCCTTCAATGCCGACGAGACCCTGAAGGCGGAGGAAATTAAAAGGAAGCGGTTCCCGGCCGGCTTGGCCGGCCGCGGGTTTAAGCTTTCGTCCGGGTCTTGCGAAGGACACGGCCGGCCAGGGCGCCGGTGTGCTCTCCGTCCCGGACGGTGACGGCGCCGTTGACGACGACCAAGTCGATGCCCGCCGGGAACTGGTGGGGATCGCTCCAGGTCGCCCGGTCGGCGACGGTTTCCGGGTTGATGACGACCAGGTCGGCGAACGCTTCTTCCCGGACGGCCCCCCGCCCGGCCAAGCCGAACATCCCGGCCGGGGCGGAGGTGATCTTCTGGATCATCTCCCGGAGCGAAACCAGGTGCTCCGCCCGGACATATTTATTCAGGACGCGAGGGAACGTTCCGTACACGCGCGGATGGGGCTTTCCCGAGGCGAGGATTCCATAGGGAGCCCGGATCGAACTGTCCGAGCCGATCCCCACTTGGGGATGGGCCAAAATCCGGCGGAGGTTGTCCTCCGACATCATGAACAGGACGGCGTCGACCCGGTCCCGCTCCTCGATGATCAGGTCCCGCATGAATTCATACGGCGGCTTGCCGGCTCTGCCGGCGGCGGCCAGGACATCCAGGCCCTCGACCCGCTTGTTTTTCTCCGAGGAGACGCCGGCGATGACGACCTTGTCCCAAGATCCGAACTTTTTCTCCCGGCCGGCGGCGTATTCCCGGAGCCGGCCGTCCAAGGCCGGATCCTTGAGCCGGGACAGGAAATCGCCGGTGGTCCCCTCGCGGGCCCAGGCCGGAAAATTGATGCTCAAGCCGGTCGAGCCGGCGATATAAGGATAACGGTCGGCCCGGACGACCAAGCCGTCCTTCCCGGCTTGGCCGAGAAGGCCGAGGACCTCGTCGATCTTGGACCAATTGCGGGGAAAAGCCGTCTTGAGGTGTGAAATCTGGAGACGGACGCCGGCTCGCCGGGCCGTCTCGATCGCCTCCCGGAGCGCCTCGATCAAGGCATCCCCCTCGTCCCGCATGTGGGTGGCGTGGACCCCGTCCCGCTCGGCCACGATCCGGCACAAGGCGGCGATTTCGTCGGAATCGGCGAAGCTTCCCGGCGTGTATTCCAAGCCGGTGGACAATCCGAACGCCCCGGCGTCCATGTTTTCGGCGACAAGCTCCCGCATCCGGTCAAGCTCCGCGGGAGCGGGCGGCCGGTCGCTGAAGCCCATGGCCGCCCCGCGGACCGCTCCGTGGCCGACGAGGGTGGCGTAATTGACGGCCGTTTTTCCCTTTTCCAGGCGGGTGAAAAAACCGCGGAGATCCCGCCAGTCCATCTCGACGTCGAATTCGGATCGGGCGACGGATTTCAATTCCTCAAGCATTTCCTCGGCCACGGGAAACGGCGAGGACCCGCAATTGCCGCTGATGAGAGTAGTCACGCCTTGGCGGACGGCGCTTTCCGCCCGGGGATCGGCGAGAAGACCCAGGTCGGAATGGTCGTGAACGTCGATGAATCCGGGAGTGACGATTCGGCCCGCCGCCTCGACGACGATCCGGCCGCTCCGGCCGGGGATCGGGCCGACGGTCTTGATCCGCTCGCCGGAGACGCCGATGTCGGCCTCGAAGGGGTCCCCGCCCAGGCCGTCATAAACCAGACCGCCCTTGATCACAAGATCGTAGTCCTTGCCGGCCGCGCAGCCCTGGAGGATCAGGCCGGCGCCGCCGAGCGAGGCGGCCGCCGCGGCCGTCCCCACCGATTTCAGGAATTCCCGCCGATCGATCTCCCGGCTCATCGATCCCTCCTCATTAAATCGCGATCCGCGCCGCCTCCCCCTCCATCCGTTCGTTTTTCAAGCCCCTTTGCCGACCGCGTCCTTGCGGAGGGCGCTGTTTCCGCCCTCGTTGGTGAAGCGGACGAAGGGCCGGCCGCGGTCGAAGAGATACCGGTACGTGACATGGGTCTTTTTATGGACGCCGCCGATCTGCTCGTAGATCTTGCGCATCCGGGGATTGTAATCCCCGACCCAGGACAGCTCGATCTCCCGGTAATGCGGCCGGGCTTCCACGGCCCGGACGAAATGGAGGAAGAGCGGGCCGATGACGTTGGAATTCTGAAACTCGGGGATGACGCCGGCCAGGAAGACCCGGTTGCGGGTGATCGTCTTTCCCTTCAGGAGACGGAGAAACCGGAAGGTCTTCCAGAGGTTCAGGCGGCCGTCGAACCGGGCCAGGACCTGGTTGACGTCCGGGAAGGTCACGACGACCCCGATCGGTCGGCCGTCTTTATAGGCGAACCAGACGAATTCCTCCTCGATGACCGGCTCGGCGGATTTGATGATCCGCCCAATCTCCTCGGGCGTCACCGGCTGGTAATCCTCCATGTAATCGGCCCAGGTCCGGTTGAGGACCTCGACGAGATCGGCGATGTAGCGGTTCGCCCGCTTCTTCTCGTAATGACGGAATTCGTAGGTTCTTTTCTTGATGGTATGCTCGGCGAACTTGACCATTCGCTCGGGAAACGGCTCGGCCAGGTTCTTGTGATAGGAGAATTGGCGGAAATATTCCCGGAATCCGTAGCCTTCGAACAGCCCGGCGTAATAGGGCTTGTTGTAGGGCATGCCGTAGCCCTGGGGCATGAATCCCTCGACCAGGACGCCCCAGTGGTTGAAATTGGCTCCGAAGTTGACGCTTCCGTCCATCGCCTCGACGCCGCGGGCGGCCAGCCATTCCTTGGCCGCGTCGAACATCAAGGCGGCGGCGGCCGGATCGTCGGGGCACTCGAAGAACCCGATTCCGCCCTCGGCCGGATCCTTCCGCTTGGCCTTCTCGAGATCGACGAACGCCGCGATCCGCCCCGCGGCTCGCCCGGCATCGTCCCGAAGAACCCAGCGGATCGCCTCGCCTTGCTTGAAGGCGCCGTTTTTCCCCGGGTCGAAGACCGCTTCCACGTCCATATCCAGCGGGGCGATCCAATTCGGATCGCCGGCGTACACGCCGCGGGCGACTTCGTGGAAGACGCGGGACCCCGTCGCCGGGGTGATTTCCTGAAGCTTCATCATTCGCTCATCCTTTCCCGAAATCAATCTCGTCGGAAAGCTCGTTCACGTCGGTCGCCCGGTTGTAAGGGAAATGGGCGGCCAGGATTTCGCCGGCGGTCCGGATGCCGGCGGCCAATCCCTCCGTGAATTCCCCCTTGCGGAACCGGCCTGACAGGGCCGCGGCCGTCTCCGTCCAAAACGACGGTCCGGCCTGGGCGTGGATCCCCTCGTCGCCCAGGATGACGAAACGGCGGCGGGAGGGCACGAGAAAGAACAGAATCCCGTTGCGATTCCGGGTTTCGGCCATCCGGAGCCGGCGGAAAGCCCGTTCGGCCACCGGCCGGACGGGTCCCCAGAAATACCGGGAAATCGACACCCGGATCTCGCCGGACGTGCGCCGCTCGGCCTCGGCGATCGCCCGGCGGATCGTGTCCTCATTGATCCGGACCAGCCATTTTGGACGAAAGGGATTTTTCATGGCCTTGCTCCGTCACCATCTCCCCGAAGCGCCGCCCCCGCCGGAGCGGCCTCCGCCGCCGCGGAATCCGCCTCCGCCGCCGCCTCCCCGGCCTCCGCCGCCCGAAAGCAGGGTGTAGAGGAGGAAGAGGGCCAAGCGGGGATTGGTGATCAGGAGGATCAGAAACAGGACCCCGGCGATGATCAGGAAAACGGCGGGGATTTCGCCTTCGGCGGGCTTGTCCGCGCTTTCGGTTTCTCCCGGTTCCGCGGCGGGCTTCCCGGAGATGGTCTCCAGGAGGGCCGTCACGGCCGCCCGGACGGCGCCGTCAGGATCGCCCCGGCGGATGCCGGGAATCAGGATGTTCTGGATCACCCGGCCGGCGATCGCGTCGGTAACCACGCCTTCCAAGCCGTAGCCGACTTCGATCCGGACGGCGCGGTCGTCGGCAAAGAGGAAAAGGACCAGCCCGTCCTCCATGCCTTTCCGGCCGACTTTCCAGGCCCCGAACGCCCGGGCCGCGAAATCCTCCAGCGGGACATCCCCCGTCGTCCGGGAAATGTAGAGCAGGACTTGGCGGCCCGTCTCCCGCTCGAACGACTCGAGCCGGAAATCGATCTCGGCCCGGACGGCCGGGGAAATGAATCCGGCCTCATCGGTGGCCCAACGGGCGGGAGGCGGAGGGATCCGGGCGCCCTGGACGGCTTGGACGGCCGCCGGGAAAAAGCCGCAGGCCAGGCACAGCGCGGACGCGAGAAAAACGCCTCGCCCGGAACGCGGGCTGAACCGTCGCCTCATCGGACCGTTCCGATTCGGACGCTCCTCAGAATTTCACCGCCGGGGCGGTTTCCGCGCCCGGCTGGGCCTTGAAATAGGATTTCTCGGCGAACCGGTTGCCGAAAAATCCGGCGACCAAGTTGGTCGGGAAGCTCATCCGCTTGGTGTTGAAAGCCTGGGCCGACTCGTTGAACACCCGCCGCTCCTGGGCGATTCGGTTTTCCGTTCCCTCGAGCTGAACCTGGAGGTCGCGGAAATTCTGGGTCGCCTTGAGCTCGGGGTAGGCCTCCACGGCCACAAGCAGGCGGGAGATGGCCGATCCCAGCTCGCCCTGGGCCTGTTCGAACTTGGCGAAGGCTTCGGGGTCGTTGACCACGTCCGCGTCGAGCCGGATCTGGCCGACCTTGGCCCGGGCCTCGGTGACGGCGGTATACGTTTCCTTCTCGAAATTGGCCGCCCCTTTGACCGTTTCCACCAGGTTCGGGATCAGGTCCGCCCGCCGCTGGTAGACGTTTTCAACTTGGCCCCATTTCGCCCGAACGTCCTGATCGAGCCGGTTGAGGCCGTTGTAAACGCCGGCGATCCAAAGCCCGATGATGACCGCCAGAACGACGATGACGCCCAGGACGCCGAGGGCGCCGAAGCGGCGCTTCGGACGCGGGGAAGCCGGGATTTGAGGTGTTTCGTTTGACATGATTCGTCTCTCCCTTCCTGAATATATACGAGAAAAGCTCCTCGCCGGTTATTGTATCGGTCCGCCGGAGAAGATTCAACATCGCCCGAAGGAATCCCGGCCCGCCGGGGACCGGGCCGCGCCGCTTAAGCGGGCGCGGCCCCGGGCCTCCGGCGGTCCGCGGAAAATAAGGGAAGAGGACGTCCCCCGAAAAAGGCCGCCGTCCGGGTTATTGATTCCCGGACGGGATTTTCTCCTTGTTCCACTCGGGCGGCTCGACGCCGAGCAGGTGCCTGACGAAGAAGTCGTAGCGCTTCCGATCGCCGTAGGTCCCCCCCGTCGTATGCCCCTGGCCGGGCAAGACGATCAGATCGAAGACCTTATTCGCCTTGATCAGGGCGTTGACGACCTGCATCGTCGAGGCCGGGTCGACGTTCGTATCCAGCTCCCCGACGGAAAGCAGAAGGTTCCCCTGGAGCCGCCAGGCGTTGTCGACATTCGAGGAGGCGGCGTACTCGGGGCCGATCGGCCAGCCCATCCATTGTTCATTCCAGGAAATCTTGTCCATCCGGTTATCGTGGCAGCCGCAGGAGGAGACGCCGGCCTTGTAGAAATCCGGGTGGAAAAGAAGCGCGGTGAGGGTGTTCTGGCCTCCCGCGGAATGCCCGTAGATTCCGACCCGCGAGATGTCGCAGGAGGGATCCTTGGCGGCCAGGGCCTTGATCCAGGGAATTCGGTCCGGGAAGCCGCCGTCGGCGATATCCTTCCAGCAGACATCATGAAAAGCCTTGGACCGGTTCGAGGTTCCCATCCCGTCGCATTGGACGACGATGAAGCCCAGCTCGGCCAACGCTTGCATGGAATGGAAGGGGCTGAACGATTTCGGAACGAACGAGTCGTGGGGCCCGGCGTAAATGTACTCGATCACCGGATATTTCCGCGAAGGATCGAATGACCTCGGCCGGAAGACGACTCCCCAAATGTCCGTTTGGCCGTCCCGTCCCTTGGCCGAAAAAACCTCGGGCATCCGATACCCCATTTTCAGAAGCTCCTGGATGTCCGCCCGCTCGACGTCCATCAGCAGCCGCCTGTCCGCCGTGCGGCGCAGCTCGACGACGGGGGGAAGATCGATCCGCGACCAGGTGTCGACGAAATATTTCAGGTCCGGCGAGAAGACGACCGTGTGATTTCCATCCGTCTCGGTCAACGGCGTCAGACCGGTGCCGTCGAAATTGATCCGGTAGGAATGCAGGAGATAGGGATCTTTTCCCGGAACCATCCCGCCCGCCCGGAAAAAGATCCGGCGGTTCTCTTCGTCGACGCGATCCACGCCGCGGACCACCCACTCCCCGCGGGTGATCTGGTTTTTCACTTGGCCGGTCGCGCCGTCGTAAAGATAGAGATGGTTCCAGCCGTCCCTCTCGGACATCCAGATGATTTCTCTTCCATCCTGGACATCGTAGCGGTACAGCTTGCCGTAGTACGAGAAGAACGTCCGGCATTCCTCGTCGACGAGGGCGCGCGCTTGACCGGACCGGCCGTCGACCTCGATCACCCGGTAAACCTGGTGGCCGCGCTGGTTATACTCGAAGGTGAACGCCCGGCTGTCCTTCCGCCAGGCCAGATACGCCTTGGAATACCGCATGTTGAAGTTCGTGTTCGGGAAATAGGGGTTGGGAAAGAGGCTCTTGTCGACGATGAATTGTTTTTTCGTGTCGACGTGAAAGAGGACCGGTTGAAATTCGTCCAGGGGATCCCCCGGCTTCAGGTATTCGATGGCGTGGTATTTGGGCTGGAGCTGGTCGGCCGGCGACGATTCCACGTACTGGATTTTCCGACGCGCGCCGGGACGGATCCGAAAAGCGGCCAGCTTGTTCGAATCGGGAGCCCAGACGAGGGATTCCCAGTTGTATTCATCGCCCGCGATCCCCTCAAGGCTCATTGGAAATTCGTCTTTCCGGTCCGCGGATCTCACGTAGACGTTATGATCCCGGATAAAGGCTTCCCACTTGCCGTCGGGAGAGGGAATCGGGTTCCAGGAGGGAGGCGGCGCCGGAGCGAAAGGGGACGGCCGCGCGCGGGACGACGGGCCGATTTTCACGCAAGCGTAGGCGGCCAGATCGCATTTCCATTTCCCGTCTCCGAATTCGAATTCAACGGCCCGTTCCTTGTCCACGAAAACGACGCGGTCGAACGGAAGATTCCGGGCGTCATGCTTTTCCCCGGTCGCCCGGGAGAGCGAGGCGGCGAGCTTTTCATGATCGAACGCCGGCCGCTTGACGATGTGATCCGCGTCCACCAAAATGAATTCAAATCCTCCCCGGACCGTTTTCCGATAACAGAACCGGTTCGTTCCTTCCGTCCAAACGACGGGACCCGTGATGTTCAAGGCGGCCGCCCGGCTTTTTTCCTGAAGCTGGAACGCCCGCTCATAGTCCGCCTGAGTCCCCTGCGCCGAAAGCACGCCGGAAAGAAGGGCCAAGACGCCCCCAAAAACCAAACACCTTGTGAATTCTCGCGATTTCATAGTTCCTCCTTGGAGAAATTGACGAAGACGAGCTTGGTTTCCGCGGATCCTCGGGGAGCGCGGGCCGTCCCGGAAAGGACGGCGCGGGAAAAACCCTCCCTCGACTCGACGCCATCAACGAACCGGCAAGCCCAAACGGGGCGCCGTGTTTCTCGTCGAGGGGAAAGCGTCATTCTCTCGATTCGCCCGATTTTTCGACGAGGGGGACATAGCCTTCTTGTTTTTGAAAAAGCTTTTTCAGGAATTTCTCTTGAATCTTGAACGACCAATGGACGTCCCGGATGAAGGCGGCCGCCTCCTCTTTCTTCCCCTCCTCGATGAGCCGGGTCAGCTCCACGTGCTCCCGGATGGAGGATTCCTCCCATTGTTTTAAATATCCTTCCCGGCGGGGAAAATGGTAGAGCCTTCTTTTGAGGTTATCGGTGATTTTCGCCAAGTTTTTGTTTTTGCAGAGGCCGAGAAAAATGTCATGATATTCGAGGTTTTTTTGAAAGTACAAAGTGAAGTTGTTCGCCCCGATCGCCTCGATCATCTCGGAGTTGAGATTCTTCATTTTCTGGACGATCGTCGCGTTGATTTTGTCATAACCGGAGAGAAACGCCGTGCTTTCCAAGGCCCCGATGATCTCGTAATACTCCTTGATGTCCTCGATCGTAAGCTGCCGGACAAGCACGCCTTTTCTCGGCAGAATCGTCACGAACCCCTCCATCTCGAGTTGGAGCAGGGCGTCTTTCAGCGGCGTCCGGCTGACCCCCAATTGCTTGCTCGTTTCTTCGATATTGATGTGGGATCCGGGACGCAATTCGCCGATTTTGATTTGATTCCGCAGATACTCATAAACCTGGTCTTTCAACGACGCGAGATTGATGATGCTCGGTTCTTTCACATCCCCCCCTCCAGATTAAAAATATCTCATATTTAATTTATATGAGATTTTAAAACCAAATGTCAAGTCTTGAAAGAGACGAGTGAATGGTTAATCCCTGATCAGGGCTGAAAAAAGAATCATCGATTGATTTCCGCCGCGGCTTCCCCATCCCCCGGAAACCGCCTTACTTTTTCTCTTTCAAGACATTCACATTCTTTTGGATCTGGGGCTGATTTGCGTTGATTTCGAGCGATTTTTCCCAAGCCCTCAAGGCTTCCCGATGGTCGCCCATCTGGAAATAACATGTCCCCAAGACATTGAGAAGGTTGGGATTGACCCCGTAATGGGTTACCGCTTGATTGAAATAATCAACGGCCTGGTCCCATTTTCCCATGTTTTTACAGGCCGTCCCCAATAAAAACAAGACGTCATATTCGGGAGGAGTCCGGAGACTCAGAAACGGCTTCAACACCTCTTCGATCTTCCGATCATCGGCCAGCCGCAGGCAGGCCTTGGCCAGATTGATCGCATATTCGTAGGAATCGGGTTTCTTTCGAAAGGCCTTCTCCAAGGCGTTCCGGGCGGCCTCGATCTTGCCGACATTGAAAAGCTGCGTGCCGATGAAATAGGAATAGACCGGATCGTCGGCGTCCGGCAGAATCCGGGAATGGATCCAGGACCGGGGGATCGTTTCCAAGTACGTCAGGATGAAATCCTCTCGTTGAGAGATGATCTCCCGGCCTTCCATCGCCAGTGAAAGGAGGAGCCGGTAATGCCCCGGCGGGAATTTCCCGAGGGGGATCTCTTCAAAACAATCGGGAAGATCGGCGTAGTCCCCCGCCTTCCGCGACAAGCGGAGCATCTCGTCCTCGTCCCGCATGATCACGTAGCGGACCTCGCCTTTCTCCTTGAAGTCCCCGTGGATTTCGTGGATTTGGAACACGGCAATCAGCGTGTCGTTCCTCGTAAACGTCCGGTTCCCGGGGAATTGAACTTGAACGGATCCGAATTGAAACGGCCGAAGCTTGTCCGCCTCCGCCTCCTGTTTCTTCGCGGCGTAACCGAGCAAAAGAGAGGTCATCTGCAGGCGATCGTCCTCCCCGGGGATCACCAGGTCTTGTTCGAGGGAGGTGAACTCCTTGGAGGTTTCATTTTTCAGGAGGATGGAGAGCTTGAATTCCCCCGGGATGAGAGGAAACATATCTTGGATGCTGTAGGGCCGGCGGTTGATGTTTTCGATCTGATCCTGATCGAAGGCCAAGGAGATCTTCTTTTCAAACTGAAAGACGTTTTTCCCTTCCGGGGTCCGGACGGATCCGAAGATCTTGAGATTCGCCTGGAAGCCGCCCCTCCCCGCCTCGATCGACAGCCGCTCGGGCTCGATGGCGTAATGAACGAAATAAACCCCCGAGGCGTCCTTGATCACTTTCACCAGGGAATCGCTGCGGATATAATTCGCCGTATAATCCACTTCCACGATGTCTTTGTACTCGAAAAACTTGCGGGCGTACGTTTCATCGACGATTTTTTCGGGATACGCTTCGATATTCTGGACCAGCATATCGGAGACCAGGCTGGGACGCCCCATCCCCGAGGAATCCTCTCCTGGGACGAAGCTGATCGAGACGGAAGCCAAGGCCGGTTCGATTTCCCTCAGCTTTAAATACGCGCCGGAATAATCGAACGGGTTCCCTTGATCATAAGCCAAGAGGGCCTGGGGGCCGTCTTTCAAGGGGCTGTACAGCCGGTATTCGCCGACCCCCCCCTCCTGGAAAAACACGAGGGAGAATCCGTTCGGGAAGCCGAGATCGCCCTTTCCCTGGTAAAACCAGACTTCCGCGGGAAAAAGATCGGACTTGCTTTCATATCTCTGAATGTCGGTGGGCTCGCCCAAAATGATGTACATGCGCCCGCGGTCCGTCATCCAGCCGGGCTTGGTCGTCGTCCGCCCGAACATCCGATTGACGTGGCTCAAACGCCGGTAGTGCTCTTTTTTGAATTCGTTTTCATCCGTGCCGGGCGTCGGGTCCCGTTGTTTCCAGAACGCCTCGATAAAAAGGTCTCTTTCCCGGTCCGATTTCAGCTTTAAGAAAATCTCCTTTTCGATGGGAGCGATGAGGTAAACGACTTCTTCTTCAAGCCATCGGCCGTGTTTTTCGGCCGGACTTTCCGCCGCGGCCTGGTCCGCCCGGAGGAGGGACACGGAGAAAATGAGAACCGCCGCAAAAACAAACGCACGGGTTCTTGTCGCCGAATCAAACCTCATGATCTTCATCCGTCCATCCCGTTTTTGGCTTTGATGCCTCAAAAAACATGGAAAGCACGCCGAATTCTCCAAAGATTTATCTTATCCCAACATTTTGTGAATTTCAAATCCGGCTCTCTCGAGGAAAAGATTTTCCCATGTGCGCCGGTTGGGTTTCATTGACATTTTTTCTTTATTTTCAATTACATACGGGAACATACCGGAGAGGTTATTGGAAATTCTAACATTTCTGTCTTATTCATGGAATCGGTCTTTCAAGACTTGGGCGTGTTTTGAATCGACTTCCCCATATGCGTATATTTACATTAATTTCTTATATTTATATGCCATTTCAGAACGCATTAAAAATCACGCCAATGCTTGACAAAAAGAAATTGTTTATTATATATATCAGATGTAATATCGTTAATGAAACACTTATTGTTTTGTATGTCGAGCGTGGAAACGGGGTCCGGGAGGGCTGTCCGGACGAAAGGAGGGGAAGAAAATGCGCGGACCGTCCTGTGTCCGCGTTTGTTTTTTCAGCCGCAGGCCTCGGATCGAATGAGGAAATCGGAACACCAAAGAAAGCGCCGAACGCTAAAACGCTCTTGGCCGCTTAAACAAGGAGGGTAAAGTGCATCGAAAATTGAAAGCCGCTTTCTGCCTTTTGTCGTTGGCGGTGGCCTTAGCCGGAATCGCCGCGGCCCAAACGCGCGGGACGTCGGCCATCGTCGGCAAGGTCGTCGATCAGGACGGGGCGCCGCTCCCCGGCGTCAGCATCGTCGTCACGTCCCCGAATTTGATGGGAAGCCGGGCGGCCGCCTCGGATGAGGAAGGCCAATACCGGTTGACGGTCCTGCCCATCGGAACATACTCTTTGGAGGCGACTCTCCAAGGCTTCAACACCGTCCAAAAAACCAACATCGTGCTGCACACGGGGATCACGGCGACCATCCCCATCGAAATGACTCCGGCAGCCCAGGATCATGAAATCGTGGTTCAAGGCGTCGCCCCCCTCATCGACTTGCAGGACACCGGTCTGAGCAAAACGGTGATCACCAAGGAACTCTTGACCAACGTCCCGACGTCGCGGAATCTGACGGAAATCTTCGCCTTCGCCTCGGGCTCCCAGGGAGATTATTCTTACGGCGGCAGCCGGGCGTCGAACTCCTATCAGCTGGACGGGGTGGAATTGGTGGACGCTTGGTACGGGTCCGGCGTCTACACGGCCCCCATCGATTACGAAGTCGTGGAAGAAGTGGAAATCCTCGGCTTGGGCGCTCCGGCTGAATACGGGAACTTCACCGGCTCGGTCGCCAACATCATCACCAAATCCGGCGGAAACACCCTGAGCGCGGATTTGCAATTCTATTACAAGAACTTTGATTGGCACAGCAAGGACGGCATCAACAAAAGCGATCCCTATTGGGCCCTGGTGCCGAACGCCCCCATTTCCTCGTTGACGGACCCGAGCTTTCATTTGGGCGGGCCCATCATCCAGGACAAGCTTTGGTTTTTCACGGGCGTCGAGTATTACCTGCGCAAGGAAAGAATCACGGCCCTGAACAAAACCCTGGTCAATCAGTTCCCCAAGTTTTTCGCTAAATTGACCTATCAGCTCGACGAAAAGAACAAATTCCAGACGTTCTTCGAGGTTCACAACAACAAGGCCCTCGACCGCCTGACGAGCGCCTTCTACGCCCCCGAGGTCAACGAGGATTTCCTCACGCCGACGTACATGGGGAATCTCAACTACCTTCACATGTTCTCGCCTTCGACCTTCCTCGAGTTCAAGGTCGCCGGCTACACGATGGATAACGTCTACAACCCCAGCCAGGGCAAGGATGTGTCCGGGCATTATGACGTCTACACGGGGATGTACACCCGCAACGTCTGGTGGAACTCCTTGTGGCAGGCGAGCCGCATCGGGACGTCGTTGTCCCTGACCAGCCATGTGGACGACTTCATCCTCGGCTCCCACGACATCAAGGTGGGATTCGAATTTGAAAGAAGCCACGGGGCCGGACAGCGCAACATCAACGGCGGGATCATGTTCGAGGATTATAACGGGGAGCCCTACCGGGCGCGGGCCGGCTATACCAAGCAGGACGCCTTCAACAACCGTTTTTCCTTCTACGCCCAGGACTCCTGGAAAATCTCCGACTCCCTCGTCCTCAATCCGGGACTGAGAGTCGACATCATTCGGGGCAGCATTCCCGGCGCGGATGACAGCTACAAAACCGTTTACAAGCCCACGGGCATCGAACCCCGCATCGGCTTCATTTGGGACATCTTCAAAAATCATAAAACCGCCCTCAAGGCCCATTACGGGAGATACCAGGAAGGGACGAAAACCTACAATTTCGCCCAAGCGTCGGCGGAAGCGGACGACATCTACTACAGCGTCGGGCCGAATTGGGTCGGTTTGACGGAGCTCTACCGGATCAAGCCGGACAATTTGTATTCCATCGATCCGAACATCAAGCATCCCTCGATGGATCAGTTCGCCGCCGGGATCGAGCACGTGCTCGGCTCGGACATCACCGTCAAGATGTCCTATGTGTACAAGAAATGGTTCAATTTCGTCGAGCCCGTCGAACTCGGATGCACGTTCGTCCCGGTTTCCTACACGGATCCCGAAACGCAACAGGCGATTACCGTTTATAATAACGTGAATCCGGCCGCTGCGAAATATTTCATCACCAATCCCCAAAAAGGAAAGGACATCGGGGCCGCCTACCCGGACATCGTCTCCATCACCCCTGAAAGAAAATACCACGCCTTCGAAGTCGGATTGACGAAACGATTCTCCAACCGGTGGCAGCTGGCCACCTCGTACGTGTACAGCCATGAGGAAGGAAGCTATTCCAGCTCCTCCCTTTTGGGGAGGAGCACCCAGTACCTGGATCCGAACAACCAGATCTTCGGTTACGGGGAATTCGCCTCCAGCATTCCCCATATTTTCAAGATCCAGGGAACCTACGTCCTCCCGCTGGACATCAATCTGAGCGGCTTTTTCGTCTTTCTGGCCGGCTCGCCTTGGGGCCGGACGATTCCCGTGAAGCTCTCGCAAGGAAGCGTCAATGTCCGAACGGAGCCCGTTGGAGACCGCCGGCTTCCCTCGCGCAGCAACATGGACCTGAGGCTGGAAAAATCATTCTCCCTCGGGGCTTTCCGGCTTTCCGTCCTGGCGGACGTCTTCAACCTGTTCAATGAAGTGATCCAAATCAACGTGTACAACCGCGCCGGGACGAATTTCGGAAAACCGACGAGCGTGACCGCTCCGAGAACCATTCGCCTTGGATTGAAAATCAGCTACTGATTTTCTTACTCCCCTTCCCGTTAAAGGCCTTTCCTCCCCGGATCAAATCCGGGGAGGAAAGGCCATGTTTTTTTCTCCCGCCTTTGCCGGCGCCGGCCGCCCCCCGGGGATGAGGATCGGGAGCGCGCCTTTCTTGTGAGAGGATTTCCGTTCAAGTAGAATGGAGCCATGACCCCCCGCCCCCGTCTCCGTCTGATACTCCAAACCGCCGGCGCCGCCGTTTTTCTCCTCGGCGCTTGGACCGCCGCCTTTCCGGCCGTTCAAGGCCGCGGTAAAACCGAAGCCGGAATCAACGTCTTGCTCGTCACGATGGATACGACGCGGGCCGACCGGCTGGGCTGTTACGGCTATGCCAAGGCCCTCACCCCCCGGCTGGACGCCCTGGCTTCGGCCGGGGTCCGTTTCGACCGGGCTTACGCCCAAGCCCCTCTCACCCTTCCGTCCCATTGTTCCCTCATGACGGGCACCGTTCCGGCCTATCATCGCGTCCACAACAACGGATTCTATTACCTGGATCCCCGCCGGACGACCCTCGCCGAAATCCTGAAGAAAGACGGGTACGCGACGGCGGCGTTCGTCTCCTCGTTCACCGTCGACTCCCGCTTCGGGCTCGACCAGGGATTCGATGTTTACGACGATGACTTCCAGGAAGGGGAAATCCTGAAAAGCTTCCGTTCCGAGAGAACCGCCGACAAGGTTTATGAATCCTTCGCCCGCTGGCTCGACGAAAACGCCGGCCGGAAATTCTTTTGCTGGCTGCATTTCTTCGATCCCCACCTCCCCTATCAGCCTCCCTCGGATTTTCGCCATCCCCGTTCCGACAGTCCGTATGACGCCGAAATCGCCTACATGGATGAATTCATCGGGAAGAGCATCGACGCCCTGAGGAGGAACGGCGTCCTCGGCCGAACCTTGATCGTTCTCTGCGGAGATCACGGGGAGGGGCTGGGGGAAAGAAAAGAGATCGATCACGGATTGTTTCTCTACGACAATACCGTCCGTGTCCCCTTGATCATGTATTGGGAGAACCGCCTTCCCCAAGGGCGGGTGGTCTCGTCCCGGGTTCGGCTGATCGATCTCGTTCCCACGATCTTGACCCTGGCCGGCCTCGCTCCGCCGAAAGAGAGCCAGGGGAAAAACCTGGTTCCGCTGATGAAAGGCAAAAAGGGAATTGATCTTCCGGTCTATCTGGAATCGTATTATCCCCGGGAAAATTACGGATGGTCGGAAATCACCGGCCTGGTGGACGGCGATTGGAAATATCTCCAATCCCCCAAACCCGAATTGTTCAACCTCGCCCTCGATCCCCGGGAAAAGCGGAACGTCCTTCTCCAGGAGCCCGGGATCGCCCGGGACATGAGGAAAAAGCTCCAAGAATCGGCCGAAAAGCTCTCTTCGGAAAAGGACGGGGGAAAAAGGCGGCTCTCCCCGGAAGAAGAGGAGCGCCTCCGGTCGCTCGGCTACCTGGGGCGTCCCTCGGACGGCCGTTCGGAAAAAGCGCTCCCCGATCCGAAGGATAAAATCGAGGATTATCTCCTGTATTTCCGGGGCAATCTTCATGAGACGCGCGGCGAATATTCGGAGGCCGAGAAATGTTATCGAGAATTCCTCCGTCTCAATCCCGATGTCCCCGGCAATTTCGTCAATCTCGGGTTCCTCTACATGAAAATGAACCGCGTCGAAGAGGCGGTTCACGTCCTCGAGGAGGGACTCCGGAGCCATCCCGATTCCGTCCTGATCCTCAGCCGTTTGATGAATTTTTATCTTAAAGCGGAGAGGGACGAGGACGCCCTGGCCGCCGGCCGAATCCTGTTGGCCGTGGATCCCCGTTATTTCGACGCGCTGTTCCTTTCGGGAAGCATCCAAGCCAAGAAGGGCGAATGGAAGGCCGCCCTGGGTTTTTACCGAAGAGCCCTGGATATCGAGCCTGAAAACAAGGCGCTCCGGATGAGAATCGGCTTGTCCCTGGCGGCCTTGGGCGAATACGAAAACGCCCTGGCCGTTTACGAAATCCTTTGGAATCAATATCCTGAAGACGAGGCCGTCTGTCTGGAGCTCAGCCGCGTCTATGAATCCCTGGGACGAATCGGTCCGGCGAGGGGAGCTTTGAAGCGGCTTCTCGACGTCCGTCCCTCGGCGGAATTAGGATATGCCTACGCCTTTCTCTCCGAAAAAGCGGGGGATCTGAAAGAAGCCGTCTTTTGGCTGAAAAACTATCTCGAAACGACGGCCGAGAAGCGGACGAAAAGAAAAAGCGAGGCCGAGGCTGTTCTCCGTCGATGGGAGGAGCGGCTGAAATCCGGTTCAGGGCCGAGGGAATTCCCTTCCCCCCGGCGGGGAAAACGCCCCCGAGCGGCGCAACGGCCCTCCGGCCCGGAGGACCGCGCCGAGCCTTAAAGGAACCGGCCCCTCGCGGCGTTTTACGAAACGGCCGGGCTCCTCTTCATCCCTTCGATGGCCGCGATCGTCTTGCTCACGGCCGGCACGGCCGGGTTTTCCGGATCCATTTTCATGAACGTCTCGAAACAGCCGAGGGATTTATCAAAATCCCCCTTGTTGAGATAGGCATATCCCAGCTTCATATAAGGCTTGGACCAAGCGGGGTTGATCCGGATGGATAGCTCGAGATACCGGATCGCCTCATCGACTTTTTGGTGGGAGAAAAAGATTTCCGCCACGTTGTAGGCCGCCACTTCGTCGTTCGGGGAAATGTCCAAGGCTTGGGAAAAATAGTTCCCGGCGGCCTCGAAATCGTCTTTTTTCATCGACGTTTCCCCCAGTCCCGTGAGCGCCTTGGAGATCGTCGACAGGCTTTTTTTATCGTTTCCGCCGTTTTCCCGCGCCTTGTCCAAGACGAGCCGGTATTCCGCTTCCGCCTTCGCCAGGTCTCCCTGTTCGAGGTAACACGTTCCGATATTGAGGCGGACGTGATAGACATCGGGACGCCGGGCTAAAAATTCATTGAACACGGCCAGGGCTTCGTCGTACTTTTCCTGTTCCATCAGGCGATTTCCGGTTTCCAGCGCTTCCGCGTCTTCCGACTCCCCCGAGCCGGCGGCCGCCGCCGGCTTCAGAATCAAGGCGAAGGGGGGATTGGCTTTCAACTGGCTGATTTCCACATCCAGGAAGGATCCCTCGTATCCCTCCTTGGTGATCGTGATCCTCCATCGGCCCGAACGCATCCCTCCCATGGCAAACCGCCCTTTTTTATCCGATAGGCTTTCAAGCGCTTTTTCAGATTCCAGGTGTCGGGCGACGATCAGCGCTTTTTCCAAGGGCCGGCCGCTTTCATCGGCGATCGTCCCGTTGATTCGTCCTTTGCCCATCTGCGCCCGGGCGCCGGGGACAAGAAGAACGGTCAGCGCCAGCAAGACCAGGAAGATCCTCCAGGGGGAATACCGGTTTTGGGGAATAACGCGCATGTCCGCCTCCTTCAGCGGAGACCGAGCCCAATAATCCGTCTCGTTTTCTTCAACGGAATTTTGATGATGCGTTCCGACGGGACGCATCCGTTCGTCTCCGCGGAGAATGTTCTTTATATCCTTCGTGATCGAAGGAACTCTATTTTATCATTTTTTGGCTCTTTTTCAAGAAAAAGCCTCCGTTTTCGGACCGTTCCCGGCTTTGATGTTCTCCCAAAGCCCGTCTCTCCCGCCGTCTGGCCGGGCTTCATTTCAGAGGGCGGAAAGGGATGATCCGGGATTTCCTTTATCGTCCCGGCGTTCCCCCGAAGGAGATCGGCGGCCCGCGGAGATAAGGGCGGCCGGGGGCCGTCCGGCTCGCCGGCCGTTCTCGACACGGCTTTAAAAAACCGGTTCGACACGGGAAGCGCGCCGCCTCAACGCCGCCGTCCCGGCGGATCCCCGTCAGACAATCGTGCCGGACGGCACGAAGGAATTCTTCGGAACGACGATGATGCCGTCGACGATGCAGACGTCGCCGCATTCGCGGTTCTGAATCCCGGCCGCGTTGATCATCTTGACGCCGTCGCCGATCCGGGCGTTCTTGTCGAGGATGGCGTTGCGGATCTCGCAATCCCGGCCGACGCCGACGGGAGGCAGCCCCCGGCCGGCCGCCTCTCGGAGCTCCGCCTCCGACTCATAATAATCCGCGCCCATCATGACCGTCCGCTCCAAGCGGGACCCTTCCCCGATCCGCGAGCGGATGCCGATGATCGACCGGCGGATGAACGCCCGGTTGATGATGCTTCCCTCGCACAGGAGGGATTCGTGGACATCGGCATCGAGGATCTTGGAGCCCGGCAGAAAACGGGGGATGCTGAACACCGGCTTGTCCTCGTCATAAAAATTGAACCGCGGAAGCGGATGAGTCAGGCCGATGTTGGCCTCGAAAAAGCTCTGGACCGTCCCGATATCCTCCCAGTAGCCGTCGAAGAAATGGGCGAAGACCCGGTGCTCGTGGATCGCCTGGGGAATGATCTGGCGCCCGAAATCCTCCGCGGTCGAGCCTTCCAGCAGGCTTTTCAGAACCTTCCAATTGAAGAGGTAGATGCCCATCGAGGCCACGTGGGTCCGGCCGCGGCCGTCGATGCCGTTGGCCGTGAAGACGTCCGGCGGGACGGCCAAGGCCGCGATCGTTTCGGCCTCCCGGGGCTTTTCCTTGAATTCGATGATCCGGTTATTCTGATCCACTTGGAGCACGCCCAGGTTTGGAACCTGCTCCCGGTCCACCGGAATCACCGAGATCGTGATATCGGCCCCGGTTTTAAGGTGGCCCTCGACGAACTTCCGGTAATCCATCCGGTAAAGATGATCCCCCGAAAGGATCAGGAAAAGATCGCCCGCGCCCTCGACGGAAGAGAGGTTCTGCCGGACGGCGTCGGCCGTCCCCTGGAACCACCCCCGGTTGTCCAGCGTCTGTTTGGCCGCCAGGATGGCGATGAAATCCTTGTGGAAGCTGTCGAACCGGTAGGTGGAAAAGATATGGCGGTGGAGGGATTCGCTGGCGAACTGCGTCAGGATGAAGATCTTCCGGTAATCGGAGTGAATGCAGTTGGAAATCGAGATGTCGATGATCCGGAACCGCCCGGCGATGGGGACGGCCGGCTTGCTCCGGACCTTGGTCAGCGGGTAAAGGCGGCTCCCTTGGCCGCCGGCCATGATGATCGTCGCGACACGAACGGCCATGGACGTCTCCCTTCCGCCCCCATTATATTCCTTTTTCAGGGGGAAAGTCAGGGCCGGAAAGCCGCCGCCCCGCCTCTCGTCGACTTTACATTTATTTCGGCTTGGGATATCTTATGCCTGCGAATCGGAAAAAACGTCAGGGAGGCGTCATGGAGGAAGACGTTTTGGAAAAACGCACCTGTTCCCGGTTCCGCATCCCCGGGGCGACGATCGCGTTCCGGAAGGAAAAGGGGCTCTTCAAGAAGAGCGCCTACGGCGCGGAGTTTCTCCCGATGCTGGACATCAGCCGGGGCGGCATCCGCTTTCTTTCCCAAGAAATGGTCGAACTGGACACTCCCATTCACCTCAGCATCCAGGTTCCCGGAGATCCCGCTCCCCTGAAAATGGACGGCTTCGTCCGCTGGTTCGCCAGCAATCCCGGCCAGAGCTATAAATACCAGCTCGGCGTCCAGTTCCTGCCGTACGGCGATAAAAAGGACATGAACTATCCGGGGAACCTCGTCAAGATCATCTCGTACGAGCAGAAATTCATGGACGAGACGACCATCATCAAGGACGAGACCGGCGGCCGCCACGACGGCACGTTCGAAGTCTGATCGTCCCGCCCGGGCCGCAACGGCCGATCCTTACCTCCCCAAGACGATCAATCCCGCCTCCGCCAAAACCCGGAAGTACTCGACGACGTCCTCGATGTTCTGAGGCCCATAGGACGCCGAAACGGCCCGGGCGATGTCCGCGACGCTCCGTTTCCCGTCGACATGGTTCAAGGCTTCGTAGGCCGCGTTGCCGCTCAGGCGGATCCGGCCCATGACCTCCAGGCCGAGCTTTTCAACCAGGAAATCGGACTCCACGGGACAAACGAACTCCCGGGGACGAACCGGGATGATCCCGGCCGCGGCCTTTTCCCCGTCGGAGGCGGCCGGAAAAACGGCCTTGAGGCCGAAAAGCCGGCAGCGGTCGGCGTAAATCCTCTTGGCTTCTTCGCCCAGCGCCCGCTCCAGGGCGGACAAGGGCCCGGCCAAGCGGCGGATCTCGCCGGCCGAGGCCGACCCGGCGGGCGCGTAGCGAGAGGCGGAATCCGCCGCCGCCCGCTCCCGGGCCGCCGCCCGCTCAAGAACGTTCAAGGCCTGCTTGTAAGCGGCCGGCAAACCGGCCGCGTCCGCGGCGGCGAGAGCGCCGAGGGCGTCGCCCGTCTCGGCCGCCAGCCGCCCGAGCCCGTTGCGGACGACGAGCCGGGCCATGTCCAGGGCTTCGGGCTCCCCGGCCGAGGCCAGGTAATAGGCGATTCCAAGCGTCAAGGCCGAAACCCTCCGAAGCTCCGTGGGATCGACTTTATCGGGCGTGTCCAGGCTGGTGTGATGGAACGTGTCGCCGTGACCGAACATCACCGAGGGGACTTTCAGCGCGCCGTCGTTGTAGATCCAGTGATCGCTTCCCCCGCTGAAGGGCTCCACCCGCCAGGCGAAAGGATGGGTGCTGCCGTTCAGGCTGATCAGGCCGAGATCGTCCACCATCCGGGCGAAATGGACCGCCACGTCGGTCAAGACATCCGGGTTGGAATCCGGCGTCGCGGTGATGGTGAACATCCCCCCGGTCAGGTGAAGGTCCTCGCCGATCATGTCGCAGTTGAGGGCGGCCAGGGTCTTCCGCGTCTGTTCAAGATGGGCTTTGATATACGGCACGGTTCCGGCGAATTCCGGAATCCAAAGAAAACGGATGGTCCGGCGCGGGGCCGGAAGCGTTTCCGACTCGACCAGGGCCTTGAGGGCCCGGGCGATTTCCAGCATGCCGCCGCTGCCGCTGGCGTTGTCGTTGGCGCTGGGCTGGGGGTGGCATAAGTGGCCGAGAATGAGGATTTCCCCGGCCGTCGCGTCTGTCCCGGGAAGGGAGGCGCTCAGGGCTTCGACGGATGTCTCGAAAAATTCCGAATCGACGTGAGCCCTCAGGACGACCCGCTTCCCTTCCGCCAGGAGCCGCTGGAGCATGGCTCCCTGGTTCTTGCTGACATTGAAGCCGACCGGCATCTTGTCCCGCTCTTCCCAGAGAGGCCAGAAAGCCGTGTAGCGGATCATGTTCGGATATCCGGGCCGGACGTCGGGCGGATAATAGGAGACGACCCCCAGGGCGCCCCGCTTCCAGCAGGCCTCGCGCATGACCTCGGGACTCCGGCCGTACGCCAGAACGAACTTGCCCCGCACATCCTTCCCCTGGAACGAGGCCGCTTCCGTCCCCGCTCCGACGTCGACCAGCTCGGCTTCGAAATGCCCGGGACCGGAATGGGCGATCAGCGTCAGCGGGACTTCCTCGTAGTCACAGAGCCGTTCCCGCCGCGGCTCGACCATCCAGAGCCAGGCCGACTCGGCCTTCCAGCCGATGGGCGTTTTATACGTGAAGTAACGGGTCGACCCGTTGGACGGCCAGCCCTCGATGATCGCGTCGGCGTAACCCATCCGCAGAAGCTCGTTCCGGATCCAGGCGGCGGCGTCGTGCCAGCCGGCGTTGGCCTGGATGCGGTCGAACTGCGAGATCCGGACGGTGTAGCGGAAAGCGATCTCCCCGGAAACCGCTTCGGCCACGGCCCGGCGGAGTGGTTCCGGGGCGAGGGGGCGCTCTTCCGCGGGCGAAGCCGCGCTCAGGGAGAAGGGAAACGCCAAGCTCAGGACAAGAATAAAGACCGGCGCCAAAGCGGACTTGCGCATGGATGATCCTCCTGGAAGTAGAATCGCCGGAATGAGGCGGCGGATGGCATGAGGAGAAAGAATACCTCAATCAAAAAAGCGGAACAAGGGACGGCCGGATCGCCTTATTTCGCCGGCTTTTCCCCCTCGACCACGACCTGGGAGTAATCGGCGATCTGGAGCAGCGTCTTGCGGATCGCCTGGAGAAGCGCCAGCCGGTTTCTCCGGAGCTTCATCTCCTCGGTCATGACCATCACTTTGTCGAAGAAGGCGTTGAGGGCCGGATGGAGGCGGAAGACGATTTTCTGGGCTTGGACGAAATCTCCCCCGGCGATCATCGGGGCGACATTGTCCCGGATGATCGTGAATGTCGCGTAAAGCTCCCGCTCCGCCTTTTCGACGAAGCGGTCCGGATCGACGGCCGGGGCCGTTTGGCCGGATAAAATGTTGTTGACCCGCTTGGCCATCAGGATCAGCGGCTCGAACTGGGGGCCGTTCTTCAGGGCGTCCAGGGCCCGCGCCCTCTGGGCCGCGCCGTACATGTCGTCCAGGCCGGCTCCCAGGGCGGCGTTGATCAAATCGTAGCGGAGGCCTTCCCGCTCCAGCAGGTACCGGAGCCGGCCGGCGAAGAATTCTTGAAGTTGGTCCACGATCTCGGATTTGGGGCGCTTGATCTTGTCCCCGTAGGCCGAGACGGCCTTCTCCACGAAGCGGCTGAAGGATAGGCTGATTTTCCGGTCGAGGATGATCTTGCAAACGCCCTGGGCGTTGCGCCGCAGGCCGAAAGGATCACTCGAGCCCGTTGTCTGGATGCCCAGACCGACGACCCCGACGATCGAATCGAGCTTGTCAGCCAGGGAGAGGACCGCCCCCTCCGGACTCTCCGGTGAGGAATCGTCGACCGTCACCGGCAGGTAATGCTCGGCCACGGCCCGGGCGACGGTCTCGGGCAGCCCCTCGGCCCGGGCGTAAAGACCGCCCATCGTCCCCTGGAGAGACGGGAACTCGCGGACCATGTCCGTCACCAGGTCGACCTTGCAGAGGGCCGCGGCAAGATTCATCTCCTTGGCCGCCGCGCACCCCCCGACTTTCCCGCGGAGGTAAGCGGCGATCTTCTGAAGCCGACCGGCCTTGTCGGCGTAGGAACCGAGCTTTTCCTGGAAAACGACCTCTTCCAACAGGGGGGCGCGCTTCTGGAAGCCGGCCTTGAGATCCTGCTCCCAGAAGAACCGGGCGTCGGCCAGCCGGGCTTTGAGGACGCGCTCGTTTCCTGCCCGGATGAAGCCTTTCGGATCGCCGGTGACGTCAGCCACGCCCAGGAACAGCGGAAGCTGTTTTCCCTCCCTGACGACCGAAAAGAGCTTCTGCCCTTCCCGCATGGCCGTGCTCAGAACCTCGAGAGGCAGCCGGAGAAACTCCTCGGGAAACGAGCCCATCACGACAAACGGCGATTCGATGTCGTTGACCAGCTCGTCCAGGAGCTCCGGATCTGGGTACAGCTCGGCCGCCCGCGGGCCGGTGAGCCCGGCGATCCGGTCGAGGATGGCGGCTTTCCTCTCGGCGGCGTCGATGACGACGAGCCGCTCCCGCAATTTCGCCCGGTAATCCTCGAAGGATCCGACCTCGATCCCGTCGGGGGCATGAAGCTTGTGGCCGGTCGTCCGGCTTCCCGAGACGAGGCCGTCCAGGGAAAACGGCACGACGGCGCCGCCCAGGAGACAGAGCAGGCCGCGGATCGGCCGGGAAAAGCGGAGCGTCCCCGTTCCCCAGCGCATCATCTTGGGAAAGGAGAGCGAGGTGATGATCGACGGGATCGCCTCGGCCAGAAGATCCGCCGCCGGCCGTCCCTTGACCGTCCGGCGAACGCCGACATATTCCCCCTTTTCGGTGGTGACGATTTGGAGCCGGGACACGTCCACCCCCTTGCTCCGGGCGAAGCCCAGGGCCGCCCGTGTGGGCGTCCCGTCGGCGGCGAAGGCGGCCGACTTGGGGGGACCGGTGACCAACTCGTCCCGGTCATCTTGGCCGGGGGCTAGAAAGGCGGTCAGGATCAGGCGCCGGGTGGTCGAGAAGGTCCGGAGATCCCGGCAAGGGATCCGGGCCGCGGCCAGATCCCGACGCAGCCGCTCGGACAGGTCGGCCAGGGCCGTCCGGACATGAGCCAGGGGCATCTCCTCGACGTTGATTTCAAGAAGAAATTCCATCAGGCCGCCCCTTCCCCGGACGGCGCCGGGGCGGTGAAGAGGCGGGCGACCCGGGACACCAGCGTCCGGATCTGGGCGATCATCTTGACCCGCTCGGTTACGCTGATCGCCCCCCGGGCGTCGAGGAGGTTGAATGCGTGGGAGCACTTGAGGCACTGGTCGTAAGCCGGAAGAGGCAAGCCTTGGTCGATCAGCATCGCCGCTTCTTTTTCCAAAGCGGCGAACTGCAACCGGAGCGTCTTGACCGTGGCCCGGTTGAAGTTGTAGTCCGAAAATTGTCGCTCCTCGTCCAGGCGCAGGTCCCGGTACGTGACGTCGTCGGACCATTGGAGGTCGTAGATGTCATCCTTGCCCTCGATAAACATCTCCAGCCGCTCCAGCCCGTAGGTGATTTCCACGGGGATCGGGGAAACCTCCAAGCCGCCGGCTTGCTGAAAGTACGTGAACTGGGAGACTTCCAGACCGTCAAGCATGACCTGCCAGCCCACCCCCCAGGCGCCGATCGTCGGCGATTCCCAGTCGTCCTCGTCGAAGCGGAGGTCGTGGTCGCGAAGGTCGATGCCGCAGGCCCGGAGACTGTCGAGGTAAACGTTCTGGATGTCGGCCGGCGAGGGCTTGAGGATCACTTGATACTGGTGGTGTTTCTGAACGCGGTTGGGATTTTCCCCGTACCGGCCGTCGGTCGGCCGCCGGGCCGGCTGGACGTAGGCCGTCCGCCAGGGACGCGGGCCGAGAACCCGGAAAAACGTGTCCGGGGTCATCGTCCCCGCTCCCACTTCGAGGTCGTACGTCGGGGCGAGATAGCACCCCTGGTCCGCCCAGAAGCGATGCAGGTCGAGGATCAAGCGCTGAAGGCTCATCGATCCTGTCCGCCCTCCCAGGTGACGACGGGATTGCGGGCCGCGGCCGTCTCGTCCAGCCGCCGGACATACGTCTGGTGCGGGGCCGCCTTGAGGAGGGCCGGATTCTCGGCCGCTTCCCGGGCGATGGTCTTCATCGCCTCGATGAACAGGTCGAGGTCCCGCCGGCTTTCCGTCTCGGTCGGCTCGATCATCAGGGCGCCGGGGACGATCAAGGGGAAAGACATGGTCGGCGGATGGAAGCCGTGGTCGATCAGCCGCTTGGCGATGTCGAGGTTGGTGACGCCGTAGGCGTCCTTCTGGATCTTGTCCGAGAAGACGGCCTCGTGCATCGAGGCGGAATCGTACGGCAGGTCGAAGACGCCTTCCAAGCCTTTGCGGATGTAGTTGGCGTTGAGGATGGCGATCTCGGCGACCTCCCGCATCCCCCGGGGGCCGAGGGAAAGAATATAAGCCATGGCCTTCAACACGACCAGGAAATTCCCGTAGAAGGACCGGACCCGGCCGATCGACCGCGGACGGTCGAAATCGAGGGCGTACGCGGATCCTTTTTGGGCGACGACGGGGACGGGCAGGAAGGGCTCGAGAATCTTCTTGACCGCGACCGGGCCCGAACCCGGCCCCCCGCCGCCGTGGGGCGTGGCGAACGTCTTGTGGAGGTTCAAGTGGAGGACGTCGACGCCGAAATCGCCCGGCCGGGCGATTCCCGCCAGTGCGTTCATGTTCGCCCCGTCCATGTAGAGAAGGCCGCCCTTGCCGTGAACGATGTCGGCGATCTTGCAGATGTCCGATTCGAAGACGCCCAGGGTGTTCGGATTGGTGACCATCAGGGCGGCAACCTCGTCGGTCATGGCTTGTTGGAGGGATCCCAGGTCGATCCGGCCAGCGGCGTTCGATTTGATCTCCCGGACCTCGTAGCCACTGAGGTGGGCGCTGGAGGGGTTGGTGCCATGGGCGGAATCGGGGATGAGGACGATCTTGCGGGGATTGCCGCGGGACTCGTGGCACGCCCGCGCCAGCATGATTCCCGTGAGCTCGCCCTGGGCTCCGGCCGAAGGCTGGAGGGTGACGGCGTCGAATCCGGTGATCTCGCAGAGAAGCCGCTCCGTCCGGTAAAGGATCTCGAGATTTCCCTGAATCGTCTCGACGGGGGCCAGGGGGTGAACCTCGGCGAATCCCGGAAGGCCGGCGATTTTTTCGTTGACCTTGGGATTGTACTTCATCGTGCAGGACCCCAGGGGGTAGAGCCCGAGATCGACACAGTAGTTCTGCTGGGAGAGACGGGTGAAATGGCGGACCACCTCGACTTCGGAAACCTGGGGAAAGCCGGGGATGCCCTCCCGAACTGGAAGCCCGGCGAGGGCTTCGGCCGCGGCCGGAACATCCAGCTTGGGGACCGCGTAGCCTTTTTTGCCGGGGTCGCTGATTTCGAAAATGAGCGGTTCGCGGATCATCGGAGGACCTCCTCGAGGGCGGCCGCCAGTCCGTCGATTTCCTCTTTCGACCGGACTTCGGTGACGCAGACCAGCATCGTCCCGGGAAGTTCGGGATAGAGCGGGGCGAGCTCCAGGCCGGCGAGAATGCCCTTGGCCCGGAGGGCAGCGGCCGCGGCGGCCGCGTCCTTGGGAAGTTGGAGGACGAACTCGTTGAATGTTTTTCCGGTAAAGCGGAGGCGGATGCCGCCGACGGCGGCGAGCTTGCCGGCGGCGTAGGCCGCCTTCCGGACGTTCTGCAAGGCGATGTCCCGGAGGCCGTTTTGGCCGGCCGATTCGAGGTAAATCGTCGCCCGGAGGGCGCACCAGCCCTGGTTGCTGCAGATGTTCGACGTCGCTTTCTCCCGGCGGATGTGCTGTTCCCGGGTCGAGAGCGTCAGGACGAAGCCCCGTCGGCCCTCGACGTCCTTGGTCAAGCCGCAGATGCGGCCGGGCAGCTGGCGGAGATACTCTTTTTTGCAGCCCATGAACCCGAGGCCCGGACCGCCGAAGGACGGGGGGATGCCGAACGACTGGGCTTCGCCGCAGACAATGTCGGCGCCGAGCTTGCCGGGCGCCTCGAGAATCCCGAGGGAAAGAGCCTCGGCCACGGAGACGATCAGCAGGCCCTTGGACTCGTGGACGGCGGCCGCGCAGGCGGCCAGATCCTCGACCACGCCGAAGAAGTTGGGGGATTGGACGATCAAGCCGCAGACGTCCGGGCCCGTTTTCGCCCGGAGCTCCTCCGGATTGAGGCCGCCGTCCCCGCCGAATCCGACTTCCTCCACGGCCAATCCGAGGTTCCGGGTCAGCGTTCGGACTGTCTCCCGGTACTGGGGATGGAGGGAGCGGGCGACGAGAATCCGGCTCCGACCGGTCAGGCGCCGGGCCATGAGGGCGGCTTCGGCCGCGGCCGAGGCGCCGTCATAAAGGGAAGCGTTGGCGATGTCCATCCCGGTCAGACGGCAGATCAGGGTTTGATACTCAAAGATGACCTGGAGGGTTCCCTGGCTGACTTCCGGCTGATAGGGCGTGTAGGGCGTGAGGAACTCGGTCCGGGCGCTCAGGGAATCGACGACCGCGGGGATGTAATGGTGATACGTCCCGCCCCCCAGAAACGACCGGTGCCGCCCGTAGGTATTTCGGCCGGCGACAGCGTCCATGTGGCCGAGCAGCTCCGGCTCGGACATCGCGGGGGGAAGGTTGAGATCCCGGCGCAGCCGCGAATCCTCGGGGATGCAGCCGAACAGCTCCTCCACCGAGGAGACGCCGAGGCGGGCCAGCATCTCCTTCTTGTCTTGATCACTCAACGCAATATAGCTCATGAACCGGCCTTTCCAGGAGGATTAATGTTCCAAGCCCTCGAGATATTTCTCATAATCGGCGGCGTTCATCAGGGCATTCAGATCCCCCTTGTCCGCCATTTTCAGCTTCAGGATCCACCCTTGGCCGTGGGGGTCCTGGTTGACCTTTTCCGGGGCGTCGGTCAAGCCGGCGTTCGTCTCGATGACTTCGCCGGAAACGGGCGAAAAGATCTCCGACACGGCCTTGACCGATTCGATCGAGCCGATCGTCTGGTGGGCGGTCAGCTTGGTCCCGACGGCCGGGAGATCGACGTAAACGACGTCCCCCAGGTGATTCTGGGCATAGTCGCTGATCCCGATGACGGCGGTGTCGCCGTCGACCTTGACCCATTCGTGCTCCTTGGAGAACTTGTAATCTTGAGGATACATGCGCGGCCTCCTTCTGTTATGGATAATGTCGGCGGATGAGACTCAGTAATCCCGCTTATAGAACGGCGAGGGGACGACCTTGGCCCGGGCTTTCTTGTCCCGGATCAGGATTTCGAACTCGGTCCCCACGGCGGCCTTGGCCGCCGGCAGATAGACCGTTCCGATGCTTTTCTTAAGAAGCGGGGCGAACGTTCCCGAGCAGACCTGTCCGGCCGGGGCTCCCTCGACGAAGACGGGGTAATGGGCCCGGGCGATGCCCCGGTCGATCAGCTCGAAGCCGACGAGCTTGCGGGTGATCCCCTCCTCGTTCTGCCGGGCCAGGACGTCGCGGCCGATGAAATCGCCCTTCTTGAACTTGACGATCCACTTGAAGTCCGCCTCGAGCGGTGTCGTCGTGTCGTCGATATCGTTGCCGTAGAGGGGCAGGCGGGCTTCGAGGCGGAGCGTGTCCCGGGTCCCGAGCCCGACCGGCTGCATCCCGAGCGGCGTCCCCTTCTCCATGAGGGAATCCCAAAGGATTCCGGGATCGGGATCGAGCGTGTAGATTTCGAACCCGTCCTCGCCGGTGTAGCCCGTCCGCGAGACCAGGCATTCCTTGCCGGCGACCTTGCCGAAGGCGAAGGTGAACGGCTTCATCCCGGCCAGGGGGATCTCGGTCATCGGCTGGAGGATCGGGATCGCCTGGCGGCCCTGGAGGGCGAGCTGGCTGTAGCGGTCGGAGGCGTTGTCCAGGACGACGTCGTACGCGCCCTCATGGGCGGTGAGATAAGCGAAGTCCTTGTCGGTATTGGCCGCGTTGACGACGAGCAGGAAGAACTCCGGATGGAGGCAATAAATCAGCATGTCGTCGACATAGGTCCCCTTGTCGGTCATGAGGCCGGAGTACTGGATCATCCCGGGGGAAAGGCGGGCTGCGTCGTTGGACGAGACATGCTGGATGAAGGCCAGGGCGTCTTTTCCCGTGACGTGGACCTCACCCATGTGGCTGACATCGAAGAGCCCGGCCGCCGTCCGGCAGGCGACGTGCTCGTCGATGATTCCTTTGTACTCGACGGGCATGTCCCAGCCGAAGAAATCGACCATTTTCGCCCCGAGGCGGCGATGATGAGCGTTGAAACGGGTTTGTTTCATCGGACCTTCCTTTTGGAAATCAGAGATCGAGAATGAGAGATGTTTTTTTTATCACAACGGCCCCGTCTTGGCAAGGGGAGGACGAGAGCGTACAATGCCGATCAGGAGAGGAGGAGAGGCCATGAAGAATCCCGTCGAAATCGCCAAGGACGGAGCTATTTATGCCATCCTGGTCCGGGCCGAATCGGCCGGCCGCGGTCCGCGTTTTTTCACCCCGGACGATTTCTCCCAGCAGCTCGGTCTCCTCGTCCACCCCAAGGGCCGGACCGTCGAGAGGCACCGTCACAAGGCCGGCAAGGGTCCGGTCGTCCGGACCCAGGAAGTCCTGGTCGTTCTCGACGGGAAAATGCGCCTGGACCTGTTTGACGAATCAGGGACGAAGCTCAAGGCGGTCATCCTTAAGGCCGGCGACAGCATCCTCCTGGCCCGGGGCGGCCACAAAGCGACCTTCTTGACCGATTCCCGCATCCTGGCCGTCAAGCAGGGCCCCTTCGCCGGCCCCGGCGAAAAAGAATTTTACTAGTCCGCGGCTTGCGCCGTGTGATATTCTCTTTCTGAAGTGGGCGAAACATCCGTTCTGACGACCCTGGTTTTCATCCTGGCGGCGGCCCTGTTCGTCGTGGCCGTCAGCCAGAAGCTGAAAATCCTGGCCGTCGTCGGCTTCATGTTGACCGGCGTCTTCCTGGGTCCCTCGGGCGTCGGGCTGGTCAAAAGCGACGCGACGATCTCCCTTCTGGCCGACGTCGGCGTGATGATGCTCCTGTTCGTCATCGGCCTGGACTTTTCCCTCCGCGCCGTGGTCGCCGCCCGCCGGCCGTTTTTCCTCGGCGGCGGGCTTCAGGTCGGCCTGACTACGGGAGCCGTCGCCGCGATTTTCATCGCCCTGGGCTTCCGCCCGGGCGAGGCGGTGATCATCGGCTTCATCGCGGCCAACAGCGCCACCGCTTTAGTGGCGAAAATCCTGGCCGACCGAGGCGAATTGGACTCTCCGCACGGCCGGACCATCATGGCCATCACCCTGTTCAACGATCTGATCGCCGTGCCCGTCATCGCCCTGATTCCGCTGCTGGCCGGCCGAGCCGCCGGGTCGACAGGGGTGATCGCCAAGTTCGGCTGGAGTCTGGCGGCCATCACCGCGGCTTTTTTCTTTTTGCGGGCGGCCGTGCCGCGGCTGCTGGAGGTCATTATTCGGACGCGGATCAGGGAGCTTTTCATTCTGTCCTCGCTCCTCCTCTGCCTGGGACTGGCTCTCTTCTCCGGAGCTCTGGGGTTGTCCATGGCCTTCGGGGCTTTTTTAGCCGGCTTGATCGTCGCCGACTCGCCCTATTCCCACCAGATGGCCGCCGACATCCTCCCTCTCAAGGACGTCTTCATCAGCCTGTTTTTCATCTCGATCGGCCTTCTCCTCGACATCCGGATTTTCAGCCGGGCGATGGGCCTTGCCGCAGCCATGGCCGTCGGGGTTATTATTCTCAAGACCTTAATCAATTCGGTCGTCCTTAAAATCCTGAAGCTGTCCCCGCGGGGCATCCTTTTCGGATCCCTGGGAGTGGCCCAGATCGGGGAATTCGCCTTCGTCCTGGCCGGAGCCGCCCGGGCCCACGGCTTCCTCGCCGGCCCGGGATTTCAGCTGTTCCTGTCCTCGGCGATCCTGACCATGATCGTCTCGCCGTATCTCCTGAGGGCGGCCGACGCCCTGAGCGCCGGGGCGGCCCGCAAAGCGCTGCGGAAGGCCGACGGCGCGGCGGAGGAAAAGGAATCGCCGGCGGCCGGGATGAACGGCCATGTCATCATCGTCGGGTACGGACTGAACGGGCAGAACCTGGCCCGCGTCCTCCGAACCGCCGGGATCGAGCATCTTGTCATCGATCTCAATCCGAAGCTTATCCGCCAAGCCGTCGAGGACGGCGAAAAAACCCTTTTCGGGGATGTCTGCCGGACGGAGATCCTCAGGCTGGCCGGCATCCGCCGGGCGAAAATCATCGTCTTCGCCATCTCCGATGCGACCGCCACCCGCCGAGGCCTGCTCCTCGTCCGGGGGCTGGGCTCCAAGGCTCAGATCATCGTCCGGTCGCGATACGTCACCGGCCTCGACGCGCTCTACGAAGCGGGAGCCGACAGCGTGATCCCCGAGGAATTCGAGACCTCCATCGAGATTTTTTCCCAGGTTCTCGAGGCCTACCACATCCCCAAAAACATCATCGACGCCGAGGTCAAGGCCGTCCGGGCCGAACGGTACGGGATCTTGCGGGCGACCGGCCCGGTCCGGCCGTCCTTCGAGAAAATCGTCGACTTGCTGACGGCCGGGACGGCTGAGACGTTTTACGTCGGCCCGGATTGCCCGGCCGCCGGGCGGACCTTGGCCCAGCTCGACTTGAGGGCCCGGACGGGAGCGACCGTCATCGCCGTCGTCCGCGGCGAAGAATCCCACACCGGCCCGGCCGCCGATTTCCTGGTCGAGCCGGGAGACACGCTCGTCTTAGTCGCCGATCACGCGGCCATGGACGTCGCCTTCGACTACCTGGCCGCCCGGGCGGCCCGGGAAGCCGGCGTCCCTCCGGCCGGGAGTTTTCCTCCCCGGAGCTGAAATCCGGCCGGCTCACTCGTCGAAGGCGCCGGTGTCGATCCAATCCTTCTTCAAGACGGACCAGAAATCCTCGGCCAGGCCGCGGAGGACGTAGGCGTACGGCAGCCAGCCGTACCCGCCGTCCCCCCATCCCTTTCCCCAGGAATTGCGGATGAGGAGGGCTCCGGTCGTTTCTCCCCCGCCGTTTTTTTCATTCCTGATCTTGAGCCGGTCGTCATAACCGACCGCGGCCACGGCGTGCCCTCCCTCGATCCGCTCCCGCGGTCCCGGGAAGGGAATCGCCCCGTCGCCGCCGGCCGCCTCGATGGAGCCGTAGACGGTGAACCCGAACATCGACGGATGACCGGCGGCCAGATGGGTCTTGACTCGGTCGAGCGTTTCCCCGGCCGGCGTTCCGGGGACATCGTGACGGTAATAGCGGATGGTCTTGTAGTTTTGGGCGAAAGCGTAGCAGAAGGCCGGCGGCTCGCGGTCGAACCGGTCCGGCCGGTCATCGTAGGGCCAGTAGTCCTCGGGAGGAACGCCGAAGAGGACCATCGCTCCGATCGTCGTCCGGAGATAAGCGCCCGTGTCGCCGGAGATCTTCATCAGGTTGCGGGCGGCTTTATAGAGGAAGAGGCGCGAAGCCTCCAGGTGCCGGCCGAAGGCCCGGCGCTCGTAATACTCGATGATCCCCGTTCCGGCGTTGGCCGTGCACGAGCCGAGGTTTCCCTGGTCCTCGACCGGCGAGCAGTGGCTTCGCAAATCGACGGCCGGGGGAAGCGGTTCGGACGCCCCCGCGGGCCGGCCTCCCCCGCCCGCCCGCTGCGGCGGAAGGCCCGGCCGTCGACGGGCCCCGGCCATGAGGTCCCGCACGACCGGAGTCTCCCCCGAATAATCCCGGAAGTCCGGGATGTCCGGTATCCAGCCGAGCCGTTGACGGATCATGTCTCCCTCCTAAGGCGGCCTTCCGCCCGTTAAGTCGAAATCCGGGGGAAAAGGTGGGAAAACCGCCTTTGTTTTTCAATTCTTAATTCCGGATTCGATTTCCCGTATAATAGCGCCTCTTCGGGCCGGAGCGCGGGGAGAACGAGAATCATTGGCCGGCCTCAACGATTCCGGAGGAGGAAGAGCGATGAAATCCTGGCGCGTGAAGGCGGTCTTGGCGGCCGCGGCTCTGACGATCCTGTCCGGGGCGGTCCCCTCTTCCGCCCAATTCGAATTCCAGGCGGACGTGATGTCCAAGTACATCTGGCGGGGCTGGGACCTTTATTGGAACAACCAGCCCGCCCTCCAGCCGTCCCTGACCTACGCGTTCGGGGAATCGGGATTTTCCGTGAACCTCTGGGGGAGCTTCGCCCTGGGCGAACGGCCGGTCTACAAGGATTACGATGAAATCGACTTGACTTTGGATTATACCTTTTCCCTTTCGGACCATCTGGAAATGTCCGCCGGATTCATCAATTACGGCTATTTTTTCGGCGGGAAGGACGTCTGCAAGGAGAACACGACGCAGGAATTCTACATCTCGGCCGGATGGCCCGAAATCCTGTTGTCCCCCACCCTCACCCTCTTCTATGACTTCAACCTCGGCTCCGGCCTTTACGCGTTTTTCGAGGCCTCTCACTCGGTGGCGATTTCGGAGAGCCTCGGGCTGGATTTGTGCGCCGAGCTCGGCTACAACAGCCGGCAGTTCATTGAAGAGAGCGGATTTTCCGACCTGACGATCGGTGCCTCGCTGCCCTTCACCCTCGGGGACTGGACGATCGCCCCCTTGATCCGCTACACGTTCGTTTTTCTCGACGCCGTCAACGAGGACGACGAGCTCTGGTTCGGGATCTCCCTCATCCGGTAAGCCGGCTCAGGATTTGACCTCGACGAATCCGGCCTTGCTCTTGAGGCCGGCCACGAAATTTTCGTAGACGCCGGCCCGCTTGGCCAGCTTTAAATTGTCTTCGAGCCGGGTCCGGACCGCTTCGAACGGTTCGGTTTCCTTCATCCGGTTCTCGACCTTCAGGATGTGAAAGCCGTATTTCGTCTCGATGACGCCGCTGAGCTCCCCCACGGGCACGCTGAAGGCGGCGTCCTCAAACGGCTTGACCATCATTCCCCGGGGGAAATCCTCATAAAGCCCGCCGTTTTCCTTGGAACCGGGATCCTCGGTGTATTCCCGGGCCAGGGCGGCGAAATCCTCCCCCTTCCGTGCCCGGGCCAGGAGGTCTTCCATCTTTTTCCGGATCTCCGGAATCTCGGACTCGGGTTTGCCCTGGGTCATGAGGAGGATGTGCCGGACGGTCGCGGTCTTGTCCGCGGCATAAGCCTGGCGGAGCTCCTCCTCGCCGACCGTGATCTTCTGGAAAACATCGGCCTCGAGGAACTTGCCGATCATCTGCTCCTCCCGCATCATCCTCTTGAAGGACTCGGGATCCACCTTGTTCGACTTCAGCATCTCGAGGAACGCCTCCTCGCCGCCGGCCTTGGCATATTGCTCGGCCAGAACCTTGTCGAATTCCTCCTGCGAGAAGGTGATCCCGGCGGCCTCGGCCGCGGCCGTCAGCAGCCGGCGCTCGCCGATCTGCTCGGCGGCCTGGAGGACGGCCGCTTTCAAGCCCGCCGGATCCCGGTCGATGAGCTGAAAAGCCGCGTTCCCCATGGTGTTCAGGATGACCTCGGCCACGTCGCCGGCGGTGACCGTGAATTTCTTGGCTTCATAAAGAACCGTGTTCTTGTCCGGGTCGAACAACGGCAGAACGGCCGACAGGTCCTTGGCCAGCTGATAGGCCGGCGTGCCCTCGGCGAGCTTCGTTCCCTCGGTCTTGCCGGGGGAACAGGAAAATCCAACGACGCTTAGGACCAACGCCAAAGCGAGTGCTTTTTTCATGGTATCTCCTTGTCCGTGAAAAAACAGTAGAGCATATTCAGCCGGTTTTGCCAAGAGCCTGAACAGGGGAAAAGCCCTGTGCTATAATGGGGCGGTTATGCTTGTCCTGAAAGAAAAACTTCGGACCATTCTCTACGAACGGCTGAAGGACCTCTACCCCATCGTCCGGGAAGACATCGATTTTCTCTACCCGCCCCAGGCCAAATTCGGCGACCTGGCCCTCTCGCTTCCCCTCTCCCTGGCCAAAAAAATCGGGGACAATCCCCGGAAAATCGCCCAAAAAATGGCGGCCGAGATCGGCGTTCCGCCGGGGATTTCGCGCCTGGAAATCGCCGGAGCCGGCTTTATCAACCTGTTTTTGGATCCGGATCCGTTTTTCGCCGAACGGCTCGCTTCGGCCGGACGGGGCGCCCTGCGGCCGGAGGAACGAAAGATCATCGTCGAGCATACGAACATCAACCCCAACAAGGCGGCCCACATCGGCCATCTCCGGAACGCCTGCCTGGGCGACACCCTCGTCCGGTGCCTCCGGGCCAAGGGGGAAACCGTCGAGGTCCAGAATTATCTCGACGACACCGGCGTCCAGGTCGTCGACGTCGTTTACGGCTTGATGGAGCTCGAGCGGAAGACGGAGGCCGACCTGGACCGGATCGAGCGGTTCGATTATTACTGCTGGGATCTCTACGCCCGGACCGTCGCGTACCTGGAGGAGCACCCCGAAAGCCGGGGCCGCAAGGCCGAGATCCTCAAGAACATCGAACACGGCCGCCCGCCCGAGAGCGGGATGGCCTTCGCCGTTTCCCGGCGCGTCGCCCGGGCCCATCTCCGGACGATGACGCGGATCGGCGCGGCCTACGACGTCCTTCCCTGCGAGTCGAGCATTCTCGGCCTCCGGTTCTGGGAGCGGGCCTTCGCCCTTCTCAAGGAGCGCCGGGCGATCTCGCTTCAGACCGAGGGACCGAACGCGGGCTGCTGGGTCATGAAAGTCGAGGACGAGGACGACCGGGAAAAAATCATCGTCCGCGGCGACGGGACGGTCACCTACGTCGGCAAGGACATCGCCTACCAGATGTGGAAATTCGGCCTCCTCGGGCGGGATTTCTATTACGAACCGTTCGCCGAGGAGAACGGCCGGACCCTCTGGATCTCGACGGCCGAACCCAACGGCCGGAAGGTCTCGTTCGGCGGGGCCGGCCGCGTTTACAACGTCATCGATTCCCGCCAGGCCTATCTCCAGAAAGTCGTCGTCCAGGGGCTCCGGGCGCTTCACTTCGAGGAGCAGGCCGAGCGGTCGGTCCATTTCTCCTACGAGATGGTCGCCTTGTCCCCCCGGAGCCTCAAATACCTGGGGTTGGAAGCGGCGGCCGGCGAGGAGGGGAAAAGCTTCGTCGAGGTCTCCGGGCGGAAAGGCCTCGGGGTCAAAGCCGACGATCTCCTCGACCTCCTCGAAGAGAAAGCCCGGGCCGAAGTGGATAAGCGCAATCCCGACCTGCCGGACGAGGCTAAGAACCGGACGGCGGCCGACATCGCCAAAGCGGCCCTGCGGTATTTCATGCTGAAGTTCGCCCGCCATTCGATGATCGTCTTCGATGTCGACGAGGCCCTCAGCTTCGAGGGCGAGACCGGCCCTTATCTCCTCTACACGGTCGTCCGCCTCAACAGCATCTTCAGAAAGCTGGAGGAGCGCGAGGGGACGAGCCGGGAAGACATCGAGAGGCGGGCGTCCGCCCCCCCCCCTTCCTTCGACGTCCTGGACGCGGCCGAACGGACCGAGCTCTGGGATCTGATCGCCGCCTCCTCCAAGCTCGAGGAGGAGATCCTGCATTCCCTGGCCTCGCTCGAGTTCTCTCACCTGGCCAAGTTCGCCTTCCTTCTCTCCCAAAAAGTCAACGCCTATTACCACCGCCGGCCGGTCCTGTCCGAGGAACGGCCGGACGTCAGGGGCCTGCGGATTCTCGGGCTCCATCACGTCCGCGGCGTTCTGGAGCGGGTTCTCGATCTCATGGGCCTCTCGGTCCCGGAACGGATGTGACCCGTCGCACTCAGAAGGATTCCAAGAATTCGAGACATCCCCGCCCCGCGGCCAAAGCCGCCTTTCCGCGGACGGAGATGAACGCTCCCCGCGGCGCGCCTTCCTGAAGCGGGCGGCCTTCGGCTCGTTTTTCGATTCCTCTCTTCAAAGAAAAGGGCCGCCGTCGTTTCGCCTCGGGAATCATGCCGGGGGAATCCGTTCTTGACTCGCACCGGCGGGGGGGCTATATTTCGATCATTATGAGCAAGACACGGCTCGTTTTTCTCCGGCCCGGCGAACTCCGGCCGGCGGCTTGATCATGTTCAAGGGCAAGACCCTCCTCCTCGTCGAAGACGAAGCCCTCGTCGCCCGGGACGAGGCCAAGCAGCTCCAGGACGAAGGATACCAGGTCATCGTCGTCCATGGCGGAGAAGAGGCGATCGAGGCCGTCCGGATCCGGGGAAAAGAGATCGATCTCATTCTGATGGACATCAATCTCGGCCGCGGAATGGACGGGACCGAGACGGCCCGTCGGATCCTCAAGGACCGCGATATTCCCATCGTTTTCCTCTCGTCCCACACGGAAAAACATTTCGTCGACAAAACGGAAGACATCGCCTCGTACGGCTATGTGATCAAGGACGCCGGGATCACGGTTCTTCAAGCCTCGGTCGGCATGGCCTTCCGGCTCCATGAGGCTCACCGGAAGCGCCGCTCGGCGGAGGAGAAGCTCCGAGCCAGCGAACTGTTTAATTTCGCCCTCTTTCAATTCAATCCGATCCAAACCGTGATCGTCGACCGGGAAGGCCGGATCGTCAAAACCAACCTGGCCAAAAAACAGTCCGGGGACCGTCTTCCCCAAATCGGCGACCGGATGTACACGGACTATGCGGCCCGGCACGGGATTGATATGCGGGGCGCCTTGACGGCCGCCATCGCTTCCGGGAAACCCGTTCATTTCTTTGCCCTGCCCTATGAAGGGAAATACCTCGACATCTCCATCGCCCCCTTCTCCGAGGGCGCGATCATCACGAGCTTGGACGTCACCGAGCGGGTTCAAGCCGCCGAAAAAGCCCGTCTCAGCGAACAGCGGCTGGCCTTGGCCCAGAAGGCGGCCAAGGCCGGCGTGTGGAACTGGGACGCCGTCTCGGGCCGCCTGATCCTGTCGCCGGAGCTTTACGCGATCATCGAAAAAACACCGAAGGAATCGGAAGATCCGGTCGACCTCTGGAAAACCCTCATCCATCCCGAGGACCGGAAAAGCTCCCGTCTCCGCCTGGAAAGAGCCTTGGCCGGCCGCATTCCCTTCGAGGATGAAGTCCGCATCCTCCGGCCCGGGGGACAAACGCGCTGGCTCCTGGTGATGGGAAGCGCGGCCCATGATGATACCGGCGACGCCGTCCGGATGGACGGGATCTGCCTCGACATCACCGAACAAAAATCCCGGGAAGATATCCGGACGGCCGTCTACGAGATCGCCCAGGTCGCCTTGCGGGCGGAAAACCTCGGGGAAATCTTCAAAGCCCTCCACCTGATCGTCAGCCGGCTGATCCCGGCGGAAAACTTCTATATCGCCCTTTACGATTCCGAGAAAAAGCTCCTTAGCTTCCCTTATTTCATCGATGAATACGACGAACCGCCGCTTCCCCAGCCGATCGGCCGGGGTTTGACCGAGTACGTTCTGTTCCACGGCGAACCCCTTCACGCCACCCCGCAGAAGGCCGAGGAGCTGGAAAAATCAGGGGAGGTCGTGCTCATCGGCGCCCCCTCGGCCGATTGGCTGGGCGTCCCGCTGAAGATCCGGGGCCAGACGATCGGCGTCATGGTCGTCCAAACGTACGTGGCCGGGGCGCTCTACAAGAACGAAGACATGGACATGCTGAATTTCGTCTCCGGTCAGGCCGCTCTCTCCATCGAGCGGAAACGGTCGGAACAGGAGCTCCAGCAGCTCGTTAAGCAAAAAGAGCTCCTGATGCGCGAGCTGCAGCACCGGACGAAGAACAGCCTGGCCCTCATCTCCAGCCTTCTCGGGCTGGAGAAGGAGAACTTGGCCGACGCCCGGGCCCGGGAAATCTTCACCAAGACGCGGGCCCGGATCGGCTCGATCGCCACCGTCTATGAGCGGCTGTCGGATTCGGCCAATTATGACCGGGTGAATCTGCACGTCTATGTCCAGGAGATCGCCGAAGCGGTCATCCGGTCCTTCGCCCCGGAAGCCAACAATGTCCGGCTGAAGACCAAGCTCGAGGAAATCAAGCTCGACCCGAAACGATCCGTCCCCGTCGGCTTGATCCTGACCGAGCTGGTCATGAACGCCCTCAAGTACGGCCTCCCCGGAAAAGGCATCGGGGAAATCCGGCTCGAGCTGAAGGAGACGGACGGCCGGATCTTCCTCGAGGTCGCGGACAACGGCGGCGGCCTCCCCCCCGGCTTTGATTACGCCACGGTTTCCGGGACGGGGCTGACCATCGTCCGGATGCTGGTCGAACAGCTCGACGCGGAGTTGACGTTCACCGGCCGCCGCGGCACGCGCGTTCAGCTGAGCTTCAACCGTTGATCCGGCGGAGAAGAGCCATTCGCCGGTCAGATCTCTCCGCGGAATCGAACGGGAGATGCGACGAAGGCTGGGACGCCCTTTTCCCCGGCCGGCTTCTCCGTTGGTACGCCGCCCGCAAGCGCGACCTTCCCTGGCGCCGGACGCGCGATCCCTATCGCGTCTGGGTGTCGGAAATCATGCTCCAGCAAACGACGGTCGGAGCCGTCATCCCCTATTATAACGCCTGGCTGAGAGCCTTTCCCGATCTCCAAACGCTCGCCCGGGCGCCGCTCCAGAAGGTGCTCAAAGCCTGGGAAGGCCTGGGCTATTATCAGCGCGCCCGGAACATGCGCCGGACCGCCCGGATCATCCGGGATCGTTGCGGCGGCCGGTTTCCCGAGGATCCGGCGGACTTGGCCGCCCTCCCCGGTTTCGGCCCCTACACGGCGGCGGCCGTGGCCAGCCTGGCTTTCCATCGGCCGGTCCCCGTCGTCGAAGCCAACGTCCGACGGGTCATGACGCGGATGCTCGGCCTCGCCGGGCCGCCGGGAGCCGGCCGAGACGCGGCCATCGCCCGCTTCCTGGAAAAGCGCATCTCCCGCCGGTCGCCCGGCAATTTCAACCAGGCGATGATGGAATGGGGAGCTCTCGTCTGCCGCCCGAAAAATCCGCTTTGTCTCAAGTGCCCCGGGCAAAATTTCTGCCGGGCCTTCGCCCGGGGGGAACAGGACGTCCTTCCCGCCCCGAAGACCCTCCGGCCGAAAGACATCACGGCCGTCGTCGCCGTCATCCGCAAAAACGGCCGCGTTCTCCTCCAGAAACGTCCCGAGACGGGGCTTCTGGCCGGGCTTTGGGAGTTTCCCGGCGGGAAGGTCGAGGCGGGCGAAACGCTCCGGGCGGCCCTCCGCCGGGAGCTTCGGGAGGAGCGGGGGTTCGCCGTTGAATCCGCCCGGCCTTTGATGACCGTCCGGCATTCCTATACCCGGTTCCGGGTCACCCTCCACGCGTTTGACGTCACGATCGCCGGCCCCGGCGGCCCGCGTCCGCCGGATTTCCGGGGCGATTCCTCCGTCCGCTGGGTTTCTTTGGGCGCCCTGGACCGTTACCCGTTTCCCTCCGGCTCCTTGAAAATCGTCCGGCATCTTCAGGGCCGGGGCTGAGCCGGCGCCCCGTCCCTATAAATTGAGGGAAGCAACACCCTGCAATCAAGATGGCCTCTCAACGGGCCGATGGGCCGTTCTTTCGGCCGCGGCGCCTTTCCCGCTTCTCCCCTGGCCCGGACCGGCATTCAGGGCTCCGGCCGGCTGTTTCAGTCGAGCCGGACGGCGGTTCCGGAAACCGAAACCATCAGCATGCCGTTGGTTTGCCCGAGAACCTCGTAGTCCAAGTCGACGCCGACCACCGCGTTGGCCCCGAGACGGACGGCCCGGTCGCTCATTTCAGCCAGGGCGATGTCCCGGGCGTTCTGAAGCTCGCGCTCGTAGGCGGCCGACCGGCCGCCGACCAAGTCCCGGATGCCGGCGAACAGATCCTTGAACATGTTGGCTCCGAGAATGGCCTCGCCGGTGACGATGCCCAGGTAGGAGGAAATTTTCCGGCCTTCCACCGCCGGGGTGGTCGTGATGATCATCGCGGATCTCCTTTCGTTGTCGCTGATCGTGTCTTCAACGTCTTTCCATACGGAAACCGCGGCGGTTTGTTTATCCCCCGAGGTGTGCTATCTTCACGAGCATGGTGGCGCGCTTCGATTTCGTCGGCTTCGGGACGCGGTGCGCGTCCGAGCCGGGACGGCTCGTCCTCGACGTCGGGATGACCATGGCCCCGGGCGTGCTGGATCATCATTTCGCCGAGGCGGAAAGCGAGTGCGCGGCTTCGCTGGTGGTCAAGCATCCGGAGCTCGTCCTGGATCACTTGCGCCCCGGCGGCCGGCCGGCCGACGCCCTCGGCCCGGTGACGATCGTCACCCATACCCTGCCTGATTTCGACGCCTTGGCCGCGGTCTTTCTCGCCCTCCGGCTTCTCGAAACCGGCGTCGTGGACGAGGGCATGCGGACGCTGGCGGAGTATGCCAAGCTCGCCGACTCGGCCCTGCTGCCGGCGACGATCGACCTCGGGGCCACCCCCTACGCCGTCCTCCGGGCCCTTTTTGTCGGGGTGAGAAAAGCGCCGGAGGAAATCAACGCCGGCCGGATCTCCGAGGGTTTGAAATTCATGCGCCACCTCCACGCCCGGGCATCCGAAGGCGGGGATATCACCGAGGACCGGACCTTGTTCGCCGGCATCGATCGCTACGAGCAGGCCGTCCGAAAAGTCGACCAGGACAACGCCTGGTACCAGGGGGATGTCCACCACGCCCGGAAAATCACGCTCCATCTCCCGAACATCTCAGGGGCCGGGCGGACGGCCGTCGACGGACTGATCGTCGTCAACCCCCACAGCTTCCTGTTCAAGGAATGGGCCCGCCGGGACCGCGGCGGCTCGCCGCTCGGCCGCGGCTTCAGCTTCGTTTTCCAGAATTTTCTGGGATTGCGCTACAGCCTGGCCGTCGATCCGGCCGCCGGCGTCAACCTCCGCGGCCTCGCCGAGGTCATCAACGGCCTGGAATCGCGGGCGGCCGAAGCGGCCGGGACGGACGACCGGCTCCGCTGGTACGGCGGCGAATGCCCCTTCTTCAATCACCGGCTGGTGGTCTCCCCCCACGAAGGGACGCGCTTGTCCCACGACGAGATCGCGGCCGCGGTCCTGCGCTTCGGAGAGGCCTGAGGGCATTTCCGGAGCCGGCCCGGCCGTCAGGCCAGCCCGGCCTCCCGGTGCTTCCGGGCGATGGTTTCAGCCAGCTCGTCGACGGCCCGGAGGTCGGCTTCCCGCGGCATTCCCTTGACGAACAGCGGCGGCAGGACTTCGACCTTCAGGTTCGGCAGCAGGCCGACGGCCTGCTCGGCCATCTTGTGCCCCCATCCATACGATCCGACCAGGGCGGCGAACCGGGCCTTCGGCCGAAGAGCGTTGACCAGGAACGCGGCTGAGGCCGCGTTCGGATGCAAGCCGACGTGGACGGCCGGCGAAGCCAAGACGATCGTGGCCGCGTCGATCAGGGCGGCGGCCATTTTCCCGAGATCGACCGCGGAGACGTTGAAGGCCTGGACGTCCACGCCGCGCTCCGCCAGGGCGGAGATCAGCCGGGCGACCATCCGTTCCGTGCTCCCGTGCATGGACACGTGGGCGATCAGGACGCTGTTTTTGGGAGTCTCCGAGATCCAGTCGCGGTAGGCGTCGAGGATGAAGGCCGGCCGGCCATACACCGGTCCGTGGCTCGGGGCGATGATCCGGATGTCCAGGGCTTTGAGCCGGTCCATGTTTTTCCGGATGGCCGCGCGGAAGGGCATCATGATCTCGGCGAAATAGCGCTTGGCCGCGGGATAAATCGCGCGCTCGTCCTCGACGAACAGCCCGGATTGGGCGAAGTGGGAGCCGAAGAAATCGCAGGACAGAAGCACTCCGTCTTCCCGGAGGTGCGTGCACATCGTCTCCGGCCAGTGAACCCAAGGAGTATGGACGAATTCCAGGGTCTTGCCGCCCAGGGAGAGCGTCTCGCCGTCGGCCGCGACGACGATCCTCTCCTCCGGAAGGCCGAGATGATCCACCAGGATGCCCTTGGCTTTGGGGGAACAGACGAGCTTGGCCGCGGGATATTTTTCCAGGACGGCGGGAAGGGAGCCGCTGTGATCCTGTTCGGCGTGATGGGCGACCACATAATCCAGCGACGGGACGTCCTTCAAGTTCTCCAGGAGAATGTCCGCCCGGGAGGGATCCACGGCGTCGAAGAGGGCGGTTTTCTCCGTCCCCCGGACGAGATAGGAGTTATAGCTTGTTCCGTCGGGCAGCGGGATCAGGGAATCAAACAGCCGCCGGTCCCAATCCACCGCCCCCACGGACCAGAGGCCTTCAACGATCTGACTCGGTTTCATAATCATCCTTTCCGGCCCGGGGCCGATTATTTCCTAGTAATTTTATAGGAATTAATCCACGCTTGTCAACGATCCCGCCGTCTCGTGCATCTTCCCCCGGGCCAGCGAGGCGAAGACTCCGGCCAGGCACAGGGCCGCGCATATCAGGAAGATGATCCGGGAAGCGGCCAAGAAACCGGGATGCGCCTCGGCCGAGATCGCGACCCGGCCGATCCGCAGGGCGAAGACGAGGGTGGCCAGGCCCATGCTGGTCATCTGGCCGGTGATCCGCATCGTCCCGAGAAGAGCCGAGGCCACGCCGTAGGAGCGCTTGTCCACCGCCCCCATCACCGCGTTGGTGTTGGGCGAGGAAAAGAGGGCGAAGCCGAATCCCAGGACGAGGAGGACGCCGGCGATGACGGCCGTGGAAGTCGCTCCGTTCAAACCGGCCAGCAAGAGCAAGCCGGCGGCGATGATTCCCATCCCCGAGGAGGCCAGGAACCGGGGCTCGATCCGGTCCGAGAGGCGCCCGGCCAGGGGCGAAAACAAAACCATCATCGCCGGCTGGGCCAGGAGAACGAGGCCGGCGGCTTGCGGGGACAAGCCCTTGACGATTTGAAGATGCAGGCTCAGGACGAATCCCACGGCCGTGGTCGCGCTGTAATTGATCAGGGCGGCCAGGTTCGAGAAAGCGAAAACGCGGTTTCCCCGGAAAAGATTCAGATCGAGAATCGGGGCCGGGGCCCGTTTTTCCCTCAGGATGAAAAGAACGAGGAAAGCGGCGGCCGCCGCAAGAAGGAGGAATCCCTCGGGCTCGGGCAGCCGGCTGAAGCCCAGCATGAGGCTGATCAGTCCTCCGGCCATCAAAAGCGCGCCGGCGGCGTCGACGGCTTGCTTTTCCCCGCCCGTCCATTCCTCGCCCTTCAGCGTTCCGATGACGATCAAGGCCAGGATGAAACCCAGGGCCGAGGCGGCGAGGAAGATGCTCCTCCAGCCCCAGTGCTGGGTCATCGCTCCTCCCAGGACGGGGCCGAGGGAAAGCCCCAGGTACGTGAAGGAAACGTTGAGGCCCAGGACGCGCCCCCGCTCCCCCGGCGGATAGACCGAGGTCAGCATGGCCACGCCGGTGCTGATCAGCATCGCCCCGGCGATCCCTTGGAGGACGCGGGCGCCGAAAAAAACCGCCGTGGATCCGGCCAGGGCGGCCAAAAGCGACGAGGCGGCGTGGAGAAGGCTTCCCCAGCCGAAAATCCGCTTCCGCCCGGTGAGGTCGGCGATTTTCCCGAACGGCACGAGGCAGACGGCCGCGGCCAGGAGATAGGTCATGGCGATCCAGCCGAGGGAGACGGCCGACATGCGGAACTCCCGGCCGATGACCGGGACGGCGACGTTCAGCGAGGCGCCCATGAAAGGCGTTAAAAACGCCGCGACGGAAGCAAGAACCAGGACGATTCGTCGTTCCCCCGGCGGAATATCGTGCAGCATGGCTTCTCTTTCAGCGGATGACGAGGCCGATGATCCCCCCGAAAACGGCCGCGGCGAAAAGCCCCGTCAAAAGGGCGCCGACCGGCCGGAGGGACCGTCCGGCGGCGGCCGCCCGGACCGATCCGGCGGCCAGCAGAAGAGCCGCCAGACCTTGATAAATCAAAAACGCGGTCTGCAGGAATCCGGGATCAGCCGTGTACGACATGAACTCCTGCTGGGACATCCCCAGCAGAAGGAATCCCGAAAAGACCGCATGCGGCAGCCACATCAGGAACGACGGCCCGGCGAAGGCGAAGGCCCAGGGAGCCGCGGCCGCCTTGAATCCCCCCCGTCCCCGGAAAACCAGGGAAACGAGCGTTCCGGCGGCGGAGGCGGCCAGCCAAGCCAGAAGGAACGCTGGAAGGGCGAAAAAAATTTCAAAAAAATAGTAATTGTGGGCATCAAGCGGCAGGAACACCGGGGCGGGAATCAGCGCCCCGGAAACGGCCAGGCCGGCCGCCGACAGCGTGTAGAGGATGCCGACCAGAAAGACGACGCGGAATCCCTTGGCAAACCTCCGCCGTTCCTTGGCCAGACGGCGGAAGGCCCGGCCGGGCACGAAGATCGCGCCCCCCAGGTAAAGCAGAACGGACGCCATGAATTCTCTCTCAAATGATAAACAGGTTCTTGCTTGAAAAATTCGGGTCGGCGGTCACGTGGAACCCCAAACGGCGGAGTCCCGCCTCGTCGCCCGGCGTCGGCATGTGGGTCATATGGACTTCCGATCCGCGGAGGCTTTTGAGCTTGTCCAGGGCCAATTGGGCCGAGGGATTGGCCGCCGCCCCCAGGCTCAGGCAGATCAAGACTTCGTCCACGTTCAGGCTGGCCGAATTCATCCCGAGGATGTCCTCCTTCAGACGGGCGACGGCCTCCAAGGTGGACGCCGAAAGCAGGGGAATCGGGTCGGGGATCCCGGCCATGGTTTTTCCGGCGTTCAGGAGGAGGCTCGAGGCGGCGTGGAGAAGAGGCGAATTCACCCCGGTGACGATCGTCCCGTTCGGCAGCTCCATGGCCGAGCCGACATACACGCCCTTGTGTCCCTTCCCCCGGGCGGCGGCTGATTCACCCGCGGCCCGGGCCGGCTCCACGACCCGGCGGTCCTCGGGCTTGACGTTCATTTCCCGCATGATCAGCTCGGCCCTCTCGACGGTGTCCTTTTCGACGAATCCCAGGGCGTACTCGCAGGCATAGCGGAAATAGCGGCGGATGAGCTCCTGGAGGGCGGCGTTCCGGCAGACGGCGTCGTCGATGATGCCGAATCCGGCCCGGTTGACGCCCATCTCCGTGGGCGACCGGTACAGGGGCTCTCCGCCGGTGATTTTTTCCAGGATGCGCCGGACCACGGGAAAGACGTCGATATCGCGGTTGTAATTGACCGCGGGGATTCCATAGGCCTCGAGATGGAAGGGGTCGACTTGGTTGAAATCCTTGATGTCGGCCGTGGCCGCCTCGTAGGCGACGTTGACCGGGTGCTTGAGGGGCAGGTTCCAGATCGGAAAGGTTTCGAACTTGGCGTAGCCGGCTTTCCATCCCCGGCGGTAATCATGGTAGATCTGGGAAAGGCAGGTCGCCAGCTTTCCGCTGTTGGGGCCCGGACCGGTGACGACGACGAGCGGCTTGTTCGTCTCGATATATTCATTGGCCCCGTACCCGGCGTCGCTGACGATGAGGTCGACGTCGGTCGGATAGCCGCGGGTGTAGCCGTGGGTGTAGACCCGGACGCCCCGGCGCTCGAGCTTGCTCCGGAAGATTTTGGCCGCGGGCTGGTTGTCGAAGCGGGTGATGACGACGCCGCCGACGGCCAGGCCGTATTCGGAGAGATCATCGATAAGCTTCAAGGCGTCGACGTCGTAGGTGATGCCGAAATCCGCCCGGACCTTTTTCCTCTCGATGTCGCCGGCATAGATGCACAGGAGGATGTCCGCCCGGTCGCGGAGCTTTTGGAGCAGGCGCATCTTGACATTGGGATCGAACCCGGGAAGAACCCGGGAAGCGTGCATGTCAAAGAGAATCTTGCCGCCGAATTCCAGATACAGCTTGTTTTCGAAGCGGCGGACTCGATCAAGAATCGCCGCTTCCTGTTCGGCCAGGTACTTTTCGTTGTCGAATCCGATCGGGAAGGGCATGAAGAAACTCCTCGGCCGCGGCGTCCCGGTGACAGGCCGCCGCGGCCGATTTCTTTTATAGACTTTGTCGGCGCGCCTGTCAAACGGAGGCATCGGCCTCCCTGGGGAGCGACCCTCGGCCGACCCCTCCGAAGGGCGGGAGACATCCCCGATACTCCGGTGAGACGGGAAGCCCGCCGGGATGTCCAGGTCGTTCGCGAGGCCCGTTCCGTTTTTTTCGGCGGCGTTTCCCCCGCCCGACCGAAGGACTCTCCGCCTCTATGCCCGGACGCTCTTTTGATTTCGTCCCGCCGGCCTGGTCGGGCTCGGACGGGAACACCGCCCCCGTCGCCTCGGCTTTTCCGCGGTTCCGCTCTCTCCGCGCCCGGCTTCCGGGGACGGGAAAGAATACGATCAAGGGGAGTCTCATCCATGATTCCGGATCTGAACGTCGGACGCGGCCGGCGTAGGTTTGCGCCGGACGGCGGGGTTTCCTATACTGGGATTCGACGGAGGTGTTCGATGAGCGGCGCGATTCACCTGAAGCCATTCGAGGTCCGGGCGGTGGACATCGATCAGAGCGGGCGCATTCAGCCCGTCGTCTTCCTCGATTATCTTCTTGAGTCCGCCTCCGAACAGGCCGCCCGGTTCGACATCGGCGTCACGGACCTGTTCAAAAAAGGCCGGACCTGGGTTCTCTCCCGGCTTCACGTCGAGTTCGACCGGTTCCCCGCCTGGGGGGAATCGCTCACGATCGAGACGTGGCCCTCGGCCAAGCTGCCCCTCTACGCGATCCGCGATTTCGCGGTCTTCAACGACCGCGGCCCGGCCGCCCGGGCGACGTCCTCCTGGCTGATCGTTGATTTGGAAACCCGGCGGCCGGTTCGGATGGCCGAGCACTTGGACGACTTTCCGCTGGACGGCCGCAGGGCGGTCGAGGACGATTTCGCCCCCCTTCCCTCCCCGGCCCGCGAGGACGCCCGGAAGGAATTCCCGGTCTTTTTCTCGGACCTGGACATCAACCGCCATTTCACGGCCACGGCCTACATCCACCGGGCCCTGGAGACCGTTCCCCGGGAGATCCTCTTCGAGCTCCGGCCGGTCTCGATCGAGGTCAATTTCCGGGCGGAAGCCTTTTACGGCGACGTCATCGTTTCCCGCCTCGAGCGGATCGAGGCCGCCGGCGGCGAGGCCGGCCCGCGCTTTCTTCACCGCCTTTCCCGGGCCGATGGAGATAAGGAGCTGACCCTCCTCCGGACGTCCTGGGCCCGGCCGCCGCAAGCCTGACGCGCCCCCGGAAGCCATGATCATCAGCGCCAGCCGCCGGACGGATGTCCCGGCCTTCTTCGCCCGGGAATTCATGGACGGCGTCCGGGCCGGCTTCCTCAACGTCCCCCATCCGCGGAATCCCCGCCTCGTCTCCCGGGTGGAGTTGAGCCCCTCCGGTGTCGAGGCGATCGTCTTCTGGACGCGCGACGCCCGCCCCCTCCTTCCCCGTCTCCGGGAGCTCGACGACCGGGGATACGCCTATTACTTCCAGTATACGCTCCTGGACGGCCCGACCGTCCTAGATCCCGAGGCCCCCCGGGGGGAGGAGGCGGTCGCCGCGTTCCGCGCGCTGTCCGAACGCCTCGGCCCCGACCGGGTGGTCTGGCGCTATGACCCGATCGTCTTTTCCAACCGGACCGGGGCGGCTTTTCATCGCCGGCGGTTCGAACGCCTCGCCTCGGCCCTGGCCGGGGCGACGAAACGGGTGATGATCAGCCTGGTCGACTTCTACCCCTCGGCCGCCGCCCGTTTCCGCGAATTGGAACGGAGGGGGGTGCGCGTCCGTCCGCCTTCCCCGGAGGATCTCGCCGGGCTGATGCCGGCCCTGGTCGAAACCGCCGCCGGCCGGGAACTTGAAATCCTGAGCTGCGCCGAGGAGATCAATCTTGAGCCTTGGGGCGTCCGGCCGGGGAAATGCATCGACGACGGCCTTCTTTCCCGCCTGCTCGGCCGGCCTCTCCGCCTCCGCAAGGATCCGCGTCAGCGGAAGGCCTGCGGCTGCGTCGAGAGCCGGGACATCGGCGTTTATGGAACGTGCCCGCGCGGCTGCGTCTACTGCTACGCCGCCGGCCGGAGGCGCCCCGCCGCCTCCACGGCCGGAGAAACGGATCGACTTCGGTGAACGACTTGCGCCGGGACCGGCAGAGGCAACGGCTGTCGCGCAACCGCGGCCGGATCCGCCGACCGAATGCCTTGCCGTGATAAATCAGCCGTGGCCGGCGTGGCCGGGGCCGGTCGTGCCGTCGAGGGCTCATCCGGCCGCATCGGGCCCAGGGCGGGCGGCTCTCCTGAAAATGAAGAGCGCCTTCCCGGCCGGAGACCTCAATCCCCGCGAATCCGCGCCCCTTAATTCCCGCCGCGCTTCCCCCCGCTTTCACCGCCCTGTTCATCGTCGAGCCATCACCGCTTTGACAGGCGGACCCCGGGTATGGGATATTTCTTTTCTTGAGAATCGACGTCCCCGGAAGGAGTCTGTCGTGAAAATCGCCGAACGCCTCGCCGCCGAATTCAAGATCGGGACCGCCGCGGTCGCCCGAACCCTGGCCCTTCTGGACGCGGGGGCGGCCATCCCTTTCATCGCCCGGTACCGGAAAGAGCAGACGGGCGGCTTGGCCGAAAGCCGCATCCGGGAGATCGCCCGGCGCCGCGACGGCTTCCGGACACTGGAGGAGCGGAGGACCGCCCTGACGGAGGCCCTGCGGGAAAAAGGGCTTCTCTCGCCCGAACGCGAAACCGCCCTCCAGGAAACGACGGACGCCGCCGAGCTGGAGGACTTCGCCCTGTCCCTCACCCCCAGGGAAAATTCGCGGGCCGCCCGGGGCCGGGACGCCGGCCTTGAACCGCTGGCCCGGTGGCTGGTCGATCTCGAGGACGCGGCGGCCGACGTGAGCGCCGAAGCGGCGAAATTCATCAACGCCGGCAAGGGAATCGAAACCGCCGAGGCGGCCCTGCGGGTCGCCGGCGACATCCTGGCCGAGGAATGGGCCGACGATCCTGAAGCCCGCAAGTCTCACCGGGCCCTGGTCCGGGCCGAGGGCGTCGTCGTCACCTCGGCCCGCGAGGAGTACGCCGGCCGGAAATCCAAATACGAGATCTATTATCTCTTCCGGGAAAGCATCCAGGCGATTCCTTCCCACCGGGCCCTGGCCGTCATCCGGGGCGAACGGGAAAAGGTCCTCAAGATCGAGCTGGCCTTCCCCAAGAAGCCGGCTCTCCGCAATCTCGTCGTCCGGTTCATCCGCCATCCGAAAAGCGCCGCCGCTCCGTTCCTGACCGACGTCGCCCTGGACGCGCTCGACCGGATCCTGGCCCCGGCCGTCAAGGCGGGCGTCCTTCGGGAAATCCGGGAGAAAGCCGAGGGGGAAGCCTTCAAGGTCTTCGGCGAAAACCTCCGAGATCTTCTGATGGCCGCCCCGGCCGGGCGGCAGGCCGTGCTGGGCGTCGATCCGGGGTTCCGGGCCGGCTGCAAGCTGGCGGTCGTCGCCCCGACAGGCAAATTCATCGAGTACCGGACGATTTATCCGAACGCCCCGAAAAACGACGCGGACGGCGCGAAGCGGGCTCTCTTGGAGGCGGTCTGCGAGCACAAGATCGCCCTGGTCGCCGTCGGCGGAGGGCAGGCCGGCCGGGAGACGGAAACGTTCGTCCGGGCGGCCCTCGAGGAGCTGCCGGAGCGGAGCCGGCCGGCGTGCGTGGTCGTCGGAGAAACCGCCGCCGGCGTCTACGCCGTCTCCGACGCGGCCGCGGCCGAATTCCCCCGCCTGGATGTGGCTGTCCGCCGGGCGATTTCGCTCGCCCGTCGCCTCCAGGATCCGCTGGCCGAGCTGGTCAAGATCGATCCCCGCTCCATCGGCGTCGGCCAATACCAAAACGACGTCGACCAAGCCGCCTTGAAGCGATCCTTGGAAGAGGTCGTCGAAAGCTGCGTCAACGCGGTCGGGGCGGACGTCAACTTGGCCTCCGAAGATCAATTGAAATACATCTCCGGTCTGAACCGGGCGACGGCCGCGGCCGTCGCCGCTCATCGCCGCGAGCGCGGCCCCTTCCGAACCCGCGAAGCCCTGAAGGAAGTCAAGGGCATCGGCGAAAAAACATTCGAACAGGCCGCCGGGTTCCTCCGCATCCCCGGAGCGGCCGATCCCCGGGACCGTTCGGCCATCCACCCCGAGCGCTATGCCTTCGTCGAGGAGCTGGCGGCCAAGGCCGGTGCGACCGTCGCCGGCCTCTTCGAGGACGAGGCCTTGAGGAAAACGATCGAATCCCGCTCCTGCGTCACCCCCGACGTCGGGCTCCCGACGGTCCGGGACATCCTCAAGGAACTGGAAGCCCCGGGACGCGACCCGCGGCCCGCGTTCCGCACGGTCGTTTTTTCCGAAACGGCCAAAACCGTCGACGACCTCGCCCCGGAACAGATCCTCGAGGGCGTGGTCTCAAACGTCGTCGACTTCGGAGCCTTCGTCGACATCGGCGTCCGCCAGGACGGCCTGGTCCACATCTCCGAGATGGGCGATAAATTCATTTCCGACCCGCACAAGATCCTCAAGGTCGGCCAGCTCGTCAAGGTCCGGGTCCTGAGCGTGGACCGGGAGCGGAAGCGGATCGCCCTCTCCTTGAAAAAAATCCCCTGACCGGGAATTACAAGGAGGCCAACCCCTCCTTGAGGCGGGCGGCGGCCCGGGCGGTCTTATCCGGAGGCAAGGCGTAGGAAAAACGGATCCACCGGCCGCCGAAGACGCTGAAATAGACTCCCGGAACCACGGCCAGGCCGAAGCGCTCGGCTAGATACGTGCCCACATCGGCCGAATCCTTGAAGCCCGCCCGGTCGATCCAAGGGCCGACATCGATGAAAGCGTAATACCCCTTGCCGATGATCGACCGGAATCCGTTGGCCGACAGGAACGCGGAAAGAATCCCCCGGCTTTGGTTGGTCGGGCCGATAACGCCCGCGCAAGCCCGGGCGTACCCCATCCGGTAGGCGGCCATGGCCACGGCCTGGCTGTAAAAAGAGGGCACGATCGCGTGCGAGGCCCGGTTCTGGATGAATTTCACGATATTCTTCGAAGCGACGAGATGGGCGCCGCGGACGTTGCTCGCTCCGAGCGACTTGGTGAGGCCGTCCAGGAAGAGGCAGCGCTCGCGTTCGACGGGATCGAACAGGCGGAGGAAGCGGTTGAGGTCGCCCGGCTCGCCGTCGGTCACCTGGTGGTAGATCCAGTCGAAGAGAACGAAGGGAACGCCGGCGGAAAACGCCGCCCGGGCCAGCTCCGCCTGGTCCTCCAGGCCCAGGACGCGTCCCGTGGGATTGTCGGGGCTGGTGATGACGAGCAGGGCGATTTCCCGGCCGTCGAACCGGCGGACGTAAGAGGCGCAGGTTCGCACGCCTTCCGGCGTGATCCGCCAGGCCTCCTCCTCGCTCCCCGGCGCCAGGAGGACGTTGGCTCCGATGAGATAAGGCCCCCAGCTGTAGGAAATCCAGGGGACCCGGGAGGTGATCACGAAATCCCCTCTCCGCCCGCGGCCCAAAAAAAGCGCCGCCTCATAGGCTTTGAGCAGGCCGTCCCGGCCGCCCTGGACGGCGAGGACGTTTTCCGGTCCCCAGGACGATCCGGGATCGAGCTGCCAATAATCCTCGACCACGGAGCGGCGGAAGGCGGCGCAGCCGAACGGCTGGTCGTAGGCGCTGCCGTGCTCGACCTGGAGCCGGTGAGCCGCCTCGTAAATCTCGGACGGAACGCCGGGGAGACTGGCTCCCCCGTCGCCCTGGCTGGCGTCGAATTTCTCACCGCCCGGGAAATCCCTCCCGTAAACCGCCAGGGCGTCGCGGATCTCGAACATCCGGTTAACCGGCACGACGGCCATGGCCGACGGCGACGGATCGAGCCCGGCCAACTCGGCCGGACGGACGGCCAAACCGGGCTCGGAATCGGGGGGAAGCATTCGCCTGTCGGCGTTCATGGCCGTTTCCTTTCATACGGATATAGCTCCGCGGTCCGGAGGCGGATCAGGCCTTTCAAAGCCCGCCGGCCGGTCTTCCGGTAGGCGTCTTTCGCGCCGAGGGCCACGCTCCGGATCGCCAGGGAAAAGAGCGCCTCGGACCGGGATTTTCCGGCGGCCTTGACGACTTGGACGAGGCCGGACCAGGATCCCGACTTCAGGCAGAGGCCGAGGTAAAGGAAGAGCAGCTTCAGGAGGAATACCTTGGAAAGGCCGGCGGCGAAGGCGTCCCGCCCCCGCCGGTCCTGGACGCGGCCGGCGTGATGCTCGAGATCGCGGCAAAAGCCGAGAAGGCGCCGGTCGGAATAAAACCAGCGGAGGGTCTCCGCGTAATCCTTGATGACTTCGGCATAGGGCCGGTCGGTTTTCATCGGGATGAGGTTGTATTCGCCGTAGAGGGGATGGTCGAGGAGCCGGCCCGCGGCCGCGGCTCGTTCCCGGAGTCTCGATCCGGCCACCGGGTTGATCAGGTTCAGCATCAGGAACGGCGACCGGCAGGCGCCCAGGAATTCGCGGAGACGGCGGCCGGCGCCGCGGTCTTCTCCATCCAGGCCGAGAATCATGGAAAGGTAAGGGAAAATTCCGTGGTCGAGGAACGCCTCGATTTGCCGGGCCGGCGGATCCCCGAGATTATGCTTTTTGCCGGCGGCCGCCAAGGCGTCCGCCGACGGGCTTTCCACCCCGATATAAACGGCGATCACCTGGGCCGCCCGCATCATCCGGAGGATATCGGGATGGCGGGATGTTTGCAGGGACGCCTGGAGGCCGACGAGGAAGGGAAACCCCCTTCGCTCCTGAACCCGGTAAAGGACATCCAGGTATTCCTTCATGGCCGCGGCCGACCCGCCGGCGAAATTGGAATCGCCGATGATGACGAATCCACGGTGGATGTCGGCCAGCGATTCCAGCCGCTCTTCGAGAAGGCGGGGGGCGAGCCTCCGGACGGCCCGGCCGGAAAAATGAGCGACGTTGCAGAACGAACAGTCGTGGGGGCAGCCCCGCGCGGTCTGAAGCGATCCGGCCAGGTATTTCTTCCCGGACAAGGGGCGGTAATCGAGCGGCTCGGCGTTGATGTCGGCCGGCGGGGCTTGAAAGAAAGGAACACCGGACCGAATGACCTCGAGAAGGTCGACGCTCCCGACCTCACCCTGGAAGACGAGGTCGAAGGACGGCCGGTAGGCCCCGGGATCGAGAAAAACATCCGGGCCGCCCACGCCGAGGAAGACATCCGGGCGATGCCGGCGAAGACGGGCGGCGCATTCCACGGCCGGGTTCGTCGGCCGTTCCAAGCCCCGGATGACCCTCGTGGATGAAACCAAAAAATGAACGCGGTCGCCGGCGTGGGAGCCGGCCCGCTCGAGGACTTCCCGCAACGAGTCGCAGACATAGACACGGTCGCCGCTCTTGAAGAGGGGCGAGCGGCGGATGGAGGCGGCGACGGGCAGCAAGGCCAGGGGCATGATCAGCCGCTTGACCTTGATCTCGGCGGACGGGGCGAAGAGAAGGTAGACGTTTCGCATGGAGCGGCCGGAATAAAGCGTTCCGATGATATCGGACGCCGCCTCCCGGAGTCAAACCGGGGGAAAGGATCTCAAGCCTTGACTTCTCTTTCTTGCCGATCCATCATCATGATGTGAAGCATCCCCGGAGAAGGGAATTGCCACAGGCCTTTTAAACGCACGGCCTCTTTCTTGAACCGGCGGGAACGGGAAAAGGAGACAAATCATGACGAATCGCAAAAGGGATGGAAAATTTCTTTGGGGCGCAGGGGGAATTTTGGCCGTTGTCATGATAATGAACTCATGCGGAATCAACATGATGCCGACCAGGGACGCGTGGTACACTCAGCATTATCCCCTCATGCAGGATTACGAAAGGACTCTCTACCGGACCCTGTCGGAGGCCGGCCGGCTCGGATTCCAGGAGCTTTTCTGGACGTCCCGCTATCCCGATGCCATCAAGCTGTTCCAGGAACGCCTGGACTTCATCGTCAAAGCCTACAAGAGGGAAAACGCCCGTCAGCCTTGGAACACCGACCGCGGGCGCATCTACATCCTTAACGGTCCCCCGGCCGCCGTCGACATCGACCAGAACACGGATTGGGGGGCTCAGGTCACTCAGGGAGGCGCGGCCACGGGGGCTTGGGCCGTCGACCGCAGCAACGAGGACGTACAGGCTTTCCGGACCGAGATCTGGACGTATTCCGTCCGGAGCCAGTACGCCAAGTATGTCTTTGTCTTCAGGGCTCCCAATGAATGGAAGCTGTCGGCGGCCGCTGTCGAGGGCAATCAGTTTATCAGCCTTCTTGAAAATTACAACAAAACGGTGACGTTCGGTCCGCGCGACGAGGCCGAATACCGGAAAGTCCTGGACGCTCTCGAAAAGAAAAAATAGCCCGGGCGCGGTTTCCCTCCCATCCTCAGACAGGGGCTTTCCGCCTTCCGTGGCCGTTGAAGACGCGACGACCCGGCCGGGAATCCGGGAAACAAAAAAAAACCCGCCCCGGCCGAAGCCGGGGCGGGCAAGAGTAGGAGTAGGAGGAGTTCGCTCAGCTTAGAAGCTGAATTTCACTCCGAACCGGGCCTGCATGGGGGCGAAGAAGGAGCTGGCCTTAAGGTAATAGCCGTCCTTCTTGGCGGCCGGATTAGGCGTCCAGTTGCCCTTCACGAGGACATCGTCGCCCGGCGTGATGTTGGTTCTGTACACGTTGCCGCTGATGAAGGTCGCCGTCTCGACGTTGAACACGTTGCTCAGGTTGACGCTGAGCTGGAGGTTGTACTTGCTGCCCAGCTTGAAGTTATATTCCGCGTAGGCATCGGTGTAGAAGAGGAAGGGAGTCCGCCCGAGATCGCCGCGGTTGTACGGGTAGTAACCCGGGCCGTCGACGTTCCAGGCCGTCGTGATCGGGGTTCCGGACATCGCCTGCATGACCGCGCCGACGGTCAGCCCCATCGGGAAGACGTAGCTGCCGTAGAGCTTGAGGACGATGGGCCGGTCGGTGGCGAGCGGACCGTCGATCAGGTCCATATTCAGGTCGTACTGGAAGTGCCACAGGTCGAACGAACGTTCGCCGTTGGGGTTGTTGCGGCCCTGCTCGTCGGAGTTGGCCAAACCGGAATAGTTGCCCCTCAGGCTGCTGATCGTCGCCGCGAAGCCCATCAGCCAGTTGTTGCTCAGCCGCTTGTCGAAGCTGAAGTTGAGGGCCCAGTACTCGCGCTTGGCCTTCGGCTGATCCGGCACGGCTTCGGGCAGAAGGCCCGCGGCCTTGGCTTCTTTGTACTTCTGAGCGATGAACGGGGAGCCGATCCAGGTGTAGAAGTACATTTCTCCGACGCCGGGGAGAACGACCGCCGTATCGTCGACGGCATAAAGGACCGACTTGTTGACAAGGCGGAGGGACACGGAGAAGTCCTCGCCGAGCTTCTTTTCGGCGCCGAAAGCGATTTCGCGCTGGGTGAAGGGCCTGATGTCGGGATCAACGGTGTCGAAGGAGGGAGCCCGGAAGTCAAAAACGGCCTGAAGCGTTCCGGGGAAGTAGCCGTTGACGCCGATCTTCGTGTAGTCGTAGTCGTCCAGGGTGTAGTAAGCGGATTTCCATTTGAAGCCGCCGAAGGCGTTGGCCGCGACATCGAGCTTCATGACGTCCTGGTAGATGGCGAACGAGCCGAAGACCTTCAAGCTGGAGTCGCCGAAGACATCATAAATGACGCCGAACCGCGGGGAAATCTTCTTGTCGAAGGAAAACTTGATGGGCTTGAGGTCCTTGTAGTCCGGATCCTGGCTGTAGCTCGGGATGTACTCGGACTCAGTCCGGACGCCCAGGTTGATCGTCAGCTTCTGGCCGATGGTCCAGCTGTCCTGGACATAAAAGGCAAACTGGTTGCTGAACGCATTGTAAACCGAGCCAAAGGGGCCGGAGTCCTTGTTGCCGCGGACGGCGTACCAGCCGTATTTGCCGCGATTATACACGTCCCCGTAGATTTCCAGATCCTGGTCCCAGGCGATGTAAACGATGGGGGCCTGGCCGCCCTGGTCGACGTCTTCGCCCTGCCGGATGAACTGGCCGCCGATTTTGAAGGCGTGCTCGCCGGCGAACGTGGCGAAGTAGGAAAGGTCGACGTTGAAGTTCATCTTCTGGCGGATGGTTCTAGCGAAGCCCAGGAGGTTGGCCCGGGGGTAATTGAACCAGCCGGGAGCGTGAACGAGCGATTCGGGGATTTCAGGAAACGCGGAAGGATCGGAGAACGCGTAGCTGTACGGCTGTTCCATCTGGAAACCATACCAGGGCGACGTCGTTGCTTCGGGGACTTGGTTGTTCTGGTTCGTCCGGAAGAAGCCGCCGCGCACGCTGACCATGAAGTTGCTCGTAACGATCCAGTCGGCGCTGGCGCTGGCGCTCCAGTTCGGATAATCGAAATCGTAGATGTCGTAGTCGAGTGTCGTGCTCCCGGTGTAGGAGTTGGGGAAGCCGGTCGCGCCGCCGCGGACCTGTGACATGTTGTTGATGAAGCTGGCGGTCAAGCGGAGGTTCTTGAGCGGCTGGGCGGACAGCTTGACCTGGGCGTTGAGGTCCAGGCTCTTCTGGTGGACGTCCCGCGAGGGATTCGTCAGCCCCTGGATCGCGTAGTTGAGCGTCCGGGTGTAGTTGTTGTAGTTGGGGATGGCCGAGGCGAAGAACCACAGCTTGTCCTTGATGATATACCCGCCGATGTTCAGGCCTCCCTCGAGGTTGTACCACTTCTGCTTGCCGTAGTAATCCTCCCAGGCGTAATACATGGCCGACTGATCGTAGCGGGTGTCATACTTGTTGTAAACGAGGACGTCCCGGCGCCGGGCCGTCACCGGCTCGCCGGTGTAGTAGGCCAGCACTTCGCCGTGGAACTCGTTTCCGCCCGATCGGGTCAGGACGTTGATGACGCCGCCCAGCGAGCCGCCGTATTCGGCGTTGTAACCGGACGACTTGAAGTTGACCTCCTCGACGAAGTCGAAGTTGACGCCCTGGCCGCTCGTCCCGTTGATCAGGTTGGTCGTGCTGATCCCGTCGACATACCACATATTCTCGGCGCCCGAAGCCCCGTCGACGGATGTTCCGGCAAGCAGGGATTCGCTCTGGACGCCGGGCACGGTGACAAGCAGCGAATCGAAGTTCCTGCCCTTGGGCAGCAGGGTGAAGACCTGCCGGTTCATGGCCGCGCCGCGAGTCGTGCTCTTGACGTCAATGAGCGGGGACTTGCCGACGACCGTGATCTGTTCTTCGATCGTGCTGGCGTTCATCGTGATGTCGAGGGTCACGGTCATTTCGGCCGCGATGACGACATCCTTGCGAACGAGGGGCTTGAACCCCTCCAACGTGTACTCAATCGTGTAGGTCCCCGGGGGAAGAGCCAGCAGCCGGTACGCGCCTAAAGCGTTCGTGATATCGGTGGCTTTGCCGACCAGCCTGGGTCCCTCGGCGACGACGCTGACACCGGGAAGGGCGGCTCCATTGTCGTCCACAACCTTCCCAAAGATTTGTCCCGTCGTCCGCTGGGCCGGAAGCATGCTCGTGACGAGCAGCACGCATACGGCCAGCAGGAAATAATTCCTGTACTTTCCCATACATTCTCTCCTTTTAATCTAGGTTCCCTCCAAGGATGCGATTGATAAACGCTTTCCTTGGAACTTACGCGCCGTTTCCCCTTACGGAAACGGCGACCCCGGCCGTTTCTACCGTAATGGTCTCCCCGTCATTTCCCTCCTCAAGTTGAATTCCTGCTGAGCCATCTTGCTTTCTTCCCCGATCAAATTACTTCTTTTAAGTCTGCGATTATACTCAAGCAATAATCGTGCCAATCAAGGAATTCGAAAACCGGGCGATTTCAACGGAATTATTTCAATGTTTACAGGGGGAAAGCCGATTTGATCGATTTCCCGGCGTCTGATCTTGAGGATTATAAAACCCAAGAAATCCAATCGGCTGAATCTCGATCCAATATTTTGGATACAAGACGGTGAATCTTTCTATCTTCGCCTCTCATAAATTCCAACTCAACCAAGCCGAAAAGCGCGCCTTTCCCGTTTCGAATCCGGCCCGCTGAGTTTCTATTCCACCTCGATTCCGAATCGCTTCGCTGAGCGGAACCGGCCGGCCGCGTCCCGCCATCCGAAAAAGCAACGAATGGCGAACCGACGGCGTTAATAAAGGAAAAGCCGGCCTCGAAATTTTCCGGGAATGTGATAAAATACAAAAAACCATGAAACGATCGCTTGCTTTTCGTGTCAGTTGTTTCGTTCTTCTTCTCATCTCCTCGCTGGTCCTGCTCCCCCCGGTTCCGGTCTTGGCTCAGGCCGGAAAGAAGAAGGTGACGGACCTTCCGGAGCACTATCGCAAGTGGCTCGAGGAAGAGGTTGTCTATATCATCACGCCGCGGGAGCGCGACGTTTTTCTCCAACTTCAAAGCGACCGCGAGCGCGAAGTCTTCATCAAGGCGTTCTGGAGGCAGCGCGATCCGACGCCCAACACGGAAAAGAACGAGTTCCGGGAGGAACATGCCCGCCGGATCGCCTATGTTCAGCAATGGTTCGGCCGAGGCACGGCCGGGGCCGGCTGGCGGTCGGACATGGGCCGCATCTTCATCATCCTCGGGGAGCCCAAGACGATCGACCGCTATGAGAACCTGGCCCAGGTCTTCCCGACCGTCGTCTGGTTTTACGACGGCATGGAGAGATCCGGGCTGCCCAATAGCTTCAACGTCGTCTTCTTCAAGGAGGAAGGGACAGGCAACTACGTCCTCTACAGCCCGATGAAGCACGGGCCGCAGAAACTCCTGAACAACTACATGGGCGACGTGACGGATTACGAGAGCGCTTACCGGCAGATGTTCGATATCCAGCCGGAGATCGCCAATGTCTCCCTTTCCCTGATCCCCGGCGAGCACCTGCTCGTGCCCCGGCCGTCGATGTCCTCGGAGATCCTCCTCAGCAGCCGCATCCCCTCCGCCCCGTACGAAAAGATCAAGGACGAGTATGCCGAAAAGCTCCTCCTTTACAAGGACATCATCGAAGTCGATTACACGGCCAACTACATCGAAAGCGACTCGCTCGTTCGGGTCTATCAAGGCCCCGCGGGGGATGCGTTCGTTCATTTCCTCGTCGAACCCAAGCGCCTGTCGTTTGAGCCCGTCGAAGACCGCTATCACGCCGACCTCGAGACGGATGTTTCCGTGACCGATCCGCAGGGCACGGTTGTTTACCAGTTCACCCGGTCCGTCCCCTTCGACATGACCGAGTCGCAGCTGGCGGCCGTCCGCGATAAGCTCTTCAGCTTTCAGGATGTTTTTCCGCTGGTGCCCGGTTCTTACCGCCTCAACATCCTTCTCAAGAACCGCGTTTCGCGCGAATTCACCTCGGCCGAAGCGAGCCTCATCATCCCGGCCCCCGGCGCGTTCACGCTTTACGCCCCGGCCATTTCAAACCGGCTCGACTCGGCCGCCAAATTCCGCGGACAGACTAAGCCCTTCGTCTTCAGCGGGCTTCAACTGACGCCCTCGCCGCGCAACGAGTTCCTTCCCGGAGAAACCCTCCACGCCTTTTTCCAGCTTCAGAACATCCCCGCCGAAGTCCTCCGCGGCGGATTCATCGAGTACACCGTCGTCCGGGAAACGGAAAACGGCCCGCAAGTCCACCAGACCGTGACAAAAAACATCGCCGATTACCCGGACCCGGCGAATATTTTCGAATCCTTCCCCATGGCCGGCTGGCCGGCCGCCTACTATACCCTCCGCATTTCCATCCAGAACGCCGCCCGCGCTCCGCAGGTCACGGCGAAAGAACAGTTCCTGATCACCGCCCTGCCGGTCCTGAAGCGGCCCTGGGTCCTGTCCGTTCCCCAGCCGTCGCCGGACGCCCCTGTCTTTTCCCGCATCATCGGGATCCAATATCTGAACAGGAAGGATTTTGACCTGGCCCGGCCCCGGCTCGAAGCCGCTTTCCGAAGCGACCCGGCGTCGATTCCCTTTGCTCTCGACTACATCCGTCTCCTCATCGAAATCAAGGACTATGCCGGCGCTAAAGCCGCCGTTCAACCGTTCCTCGCCGATGACCGAAAATGGGACTTCCTCGAGTACGCCGGCCGGACCTGCCAAGCCCTCGGTGAGAACGCCGAGGCGATCGCCCATTACAAGGACTATTTGAAACACTTCGGGACGAACCTGAACGTCCTCAACGCCGTCGGGGACTGCTATGCCGCGGACGGGAATGTCCCGGAAGCCCTCGCCGCCTTCGAGAATTCCTTGAGGATCGAGCCGAACCAGCCGAATATCAAGGACAAAATCGAAGAGCTCAAGCGGAAAAAATGAACAACCAGGGGAGGCGTTCGGCCGTCCTCATTCTGGCGTTGGCGGGGTTCGCCTCCGCTTGTATCACCGCCCGAGTCATCAATTCGCTGGACGCGGAGAGCCGGGATTTCCTGTCCAAGGTCCGCTACCTCATCACGAAGCAGGAGCGGCAACGGTTCCTGGCCATCCCCGCCGGGGACCGGACGTCGTTCATGGAAGAATTCTGGGAGAAGCGCGAGTCCGAAAAGCTCCCCGGAGAAAAAAGCTTCAAGGAAGAATACTTCGCCCGTATCGAAGAGGCTAACCGCCTGTTTTCCGAGGGCTCCGAGCCCGGCTGGCTCCAGGACCGCGGCCGGGTTTACATCCTGCTCGGTCCGCCGACGAATCGGATCACGTACCCCCGGGGAGTCACGTTCTGGGGCGTTCCGACCGAGTATTGGTACTACGGATTTTTCCCGCTCACGTTCACCGACGCCTGGTGGAACGGCAACTACAAACTCGATCCGGAAAGCGTCGAGCAAGTCGCGATCCTCAACCGGACCCAGAAGGATTGGCAGCCCTACGTTGGTCCCGAGGAAGGCCGGATCGAGTTCAAGGTCAAGGTCGAGCGGCCGAAGCCGGGCGCGGCCTTGATCGAAATCGCCGTCCCGTACCGGGACATCCGGTTCGAGATCAAGAACCGGGTCATGCGGGCGATCCTCGTTCTGACCCTCGATCTCCTGGAGAAAGACGAGAATGTGATCCGGCAATACCAAGCCGAATACCCGATCGAAATCGCCGACGCCGATTTCGATCGGGTGAAGGCCGAAGATTACGTCCTGAACGTCCCGATGGAGGCATCGCCGGGTGAATACGGACTCCGGCTGATCCTCAAGAACGCCAAAGACGGCATCAAAACCTATAAAAAGATCAAGATCTCGCTTTGATCCATCCTCCAGAGGGAGAAAAACGACGTCCCGAGCCAGGCAAAAGTGATATAATGTTCTTCCTGAGGTCGATGACCGGGCAAGCAGAAGAGGAATTCGGGACCGGAAATCCGTTTTCCCCTGAAGCCCCTCAAGGGACTGAATGGCATGGTTTTTGCGTATGATGCATGATGGATGGAGGACACAAATGAAAACGAAAATCCTGCGGACGACGGCCCTCGGTCTTTCGGTTGTTTTCCTCGCGTCCGGCCTGATTTACGCTCAGGCGGGACGCGGGACCGCCTTTCTCAGCGGAAACGTCACCGACGAGGAGGGCAATCCCCTTGAGGGCGCCCAAGTCACCCTGAGCTTCGTCCAGGGCGGCGGCGGAGTGAAGCAGGAGGCCCTGACCGATAAGAAAGGCGAGTGGTCGTTCCTGGGCCTCGGGACGGGCCAATGGAACTTGGCGGTCGTGATGAAAGGCTTCGAGCCCTCCGCCCAGGCCGTGACGATCTCCCAGCTTTCCCGCAACGCCAAAGTGTGGATCAAGCTGAAAAAAATCATCGGGGGCGCGGACGGGGCCGTCCTCCAGGACGAAGACTCGCTCGTCTTTCTCGATGAGGGAAACCAGTATTACAAGGACGGCGACTACGACGAGGCCATCGCCCGGTACGAATTATTCCTGGAAAAGAATCCCAAGGCCTACCAGGTCCAGGTCAACATCGCCGACGCTTACAAGGAAAAGGGCGATTACGAAAAGGCGAAGGAGCTTTACGACAAGATCATCGACCTTTCCGCCAACGACGCGACCTTGGGCCGGGAGGTTTCGGGGAAGGCTTACGCCGGTATCGGCGACATCTTTTTGAAGCAGAACAAGCTCGCCGAGGCCCAGGAATATTTCCGGCGGTCCATCGAGCGTTCGCCCAAGGACGAGGTCCTGGCCTACAACGTCGGCGAAATTTATTTCTCCAACCAAAACCTCCCCGAAGCCCAGAAATACTTTGAGCTGGCCATGCAGATCCGGCCGGAGTGGCCCGACCCGTATCTTAAGATGGGCTACGTTTTCCTTAATACCGGCGACAATGAAGGCGCGATCAAGATGTTCGAGAAGTTCCTGACGCTCGAAACCGAAGGAGAACGGGCAACGATGGTCCACAACGTCCTTTCCGCGCTGAAAAAGTAACCTCCTGATCGCGGCCGCCGCGGAAGAAAGACGGCTCCTCGGTTTCGCCGGCCGTCCGCATCCGGGCGCGTCGTCGGCGGGCGCATCTTAAGAGGTCCGGAGCGCGTCCTCGTCTTTGTTGACTCCCCCGGGGATAAAGCCTATAAATTTGACTATGAACGGGAGACCAGCCCGCCGGAGCCGGGTTCTCCGGAGCGTCGTTGCCGCCCTCTTCGCGGCCGCCTGGCCCGCCTCTTTCGCCGCGGCCCAGTTCCTGCCCGATGAGATCGCCCGCCGGGCTGAATGCGAGGAATTCCTGCGGACGGCGGAGATTGTCGAGGTCAGGGCCATCGGTGAAGGCATTACCCGCCCGAAGAAAGTGATCCTCCGCAAGGGGGGGATCGAAAAGACGGCCGTCTGGAAAAATCCCGAGGAGCGCGACGGCGATACTTTGGACCAGTGGCGCTTCGAGATCGCCGCCTACCGTCTGGACAAGCTGCTCGGGCTCAATATGGTTCCGCCGACCGTCGAACGCAGCCTGGACGGCCGCCCCGGCGCGCTCTCTCTCTGGGTCGGCCGCACTCTCAACCTGGTTCAGGTGGTCGAGCAGAACATCGTGATCCCCCCCGAGGCCGAAGGCGCCTTCAACGACATGAAATACGTCGCTCGGGCCTGGGACTGTCTGATCGCCAACGACGACAGAACCCAGCAGAATGTTCTCTACACCTCCGACTGGCGGACGATTCTGATCGACCACAGCCGGGCTTTCGGCTGCCGCGGGGAGTACGGGCGCCGCTTGGTGTTCGGCTTGAACGGGATCAAGACGGCCGAAGACGGGCGGCCCTTCCTCTTCCGCCGGCTGCCCCGGCGGTTCGTCCGGGCGATCGAACGGCTGGATCTCGACGCCGTCCGCGAAGCCGTCGGCCGCTACCTCAAGAATGACGAGATCAAGGCCGTCCTGAAGCGGCGGGACATCCTTCTGCGGGAAATCCAAGCCATGATCGCGGATCAAGGCGAGGATCGGATCCTGTATGACTGACCGGCGCCGCGATCTTCGGCTGGGAGGCGCGCCTCCGGCGCGTGAAGGGACCCCCCGGGACGCCTCGAAGGGCCGGCCGTGGCAGACGAAGAACGGCCCGGTGATCAACAAATCTGGATTCAACTGGATCGGCATCCTCCTTCTCGCCGGAATCGGCGGGACGGCCGGCGTCGTCTCCTGGTCGGTCGATTCGACGAAGGCCTCCGCCCTGGAGATCGTTTCCGCCGGGCGTCCGCCTGCGGCGACAGCCGCCGCGCCGGCCCGGACGAGCGCCCAGGACGCCCCGATCGTCGAAATCGCCGAGGCGGCGGCCTGGGAAAAGTTTTTGCGCGAGGCCGAGATCACCGGCCAGGAACGGATTTCGGGAGAACAGGCCGTGACGAGTCCTTGGAGGCTCACCCTCGCGCTCGGCGGCGTCGAGCGTTATGGACTCTGGAAGAATCCCGAGGGCCGGCTGGGGGGGTTCATCGAAGGCTGGCAGTACGAGATCGCCGCCTACCTTCTCGACCGCCATCTTCGCCTGAACATGGTCCCGCCGACCGTCGAGCGGCGGTTTCAAGGGGAACGGGGCAGCCTTCAGATCTGGATCGACGGCTGCATGACCGCGCTCGAAAAGGAAGAAAAGAAGCTGAGAATACCCGGCTCCCGGCTCCTCGACTGGAACCGGGCGACCTATCTCCAGCGGGCCTTCGACAATCTCATCGGCAACTACGACCGGCACCTGAATCAGGTCCTCGTTACGCCGGATTGGCATCTCATCCTGATCGATCATTCCCGGGCCTTCGCCGCGTCTAAGTTCGACAAACGCCTCATCTATACCGAAAAGCACCACGAGGGACCGAAGCTGATGCGCCAGCTCCCCAAGGGCTTCGTCGAAAGGCTGAAAACGCTCGATTTCGAAACCATACGCGCCGCGACCGGCGGCTGCTTGAATCCATCCGAGATCCGGAACATGCTTGTCCGTCGCGATCTCATAACGGCCGAGATCGACCGGCTGATCGGCCTTTACGGGGCCGACGGCCCCGAGGGTGTTCTCTATTGAGGCGCGGGCGGAGAGCCGCTCGATTCCTCGCGACGCCCTTCAGATCATCACAAGAGCCGCGGCCGATCCGCCGCGGGACAAGGCGCCGCGGCCGCCTTGCGTCCAGGGAAGCCGGCCTTGATCCCGATCTGCCTGTCTGATTTTCCGTAAGATATAATTCATTCCGAAGGCTAGTGTACCGTGCGGAAGACTGGAATAGCGAGAGGAGCTGCATTCATGAAGCGAAAATCAACGGATCCTTGGATAAGTTTTACGAGCTGACCGCGAAAATCTCATGTTAAAGAGAGTCACGATGGCTCCCAAAATGCAAACATCCGTTGACACGGCCCCTCCCGTCGGACGGAATGAATTCCGAGAACGCGTGACAAGATTATTTTTAAAATTTTATCCCCCCTACCCCCCTTCGAACAAGGAGGGCCCCGAATAACGTCCGCGTCCTCGGGAACTGGAATCAGGGAAGGGCCGCGGGAAGACCTTCCTTTATTCGTATCTACCTATCCTGCCTTCCCTAAGACTAGGGAAGGACCGCAGGTAGACGTTCCTCCTGTAGGATTTTAAGACCGGAACGTCTTTAAGACCTTCCTTTATTGAGATCGATATACGCAACCTTCGTCGGACGGAATGAATTCCGAGAACGCGTGACAAGATTATTTTTAGATTTTATCCCCCCTACCCCCCTTCGAATAAGGGGGGCCCCGAATAACGTCCGCGTCCTCGGGAACTGGTACGGAGAGGGCGGGATTCGAACCCGCGGTCCCGGTTTTAGCCGAGACAAGCGCTTAGCAGGCGCTCCTGTTCAGCCACTCCAGCACCTCTCCGTGGCTGCGAAGCAGGGGTATTCTACCATTTGGCCGAAGGCGGACACAACCGGAGACGAAGCTCCGGTTCGGCCAGCCGGTCTGAAGAAAAGCGTCCGAAAAAACGACGCGTTTTCAATCCCTCGATCGATAAAATCCCGAAAAATAATACGCCCTAAATCCCTTGACAAAGTAAATATCAATATGATATCATTTCGATATCTAAGGAGGAACCCATGATCGATATTAAAGAAAAGAGAGCCTTCCACGTCAGCGGATGGGCGGTCGTGGCGATCGACATCATTCTGATCGTCTACGCCGTCGTCTATTTCATCAAGCTTCTCGGGGAGCCGCCGATGACCGCGGCCTTTTTCGGCCGTCTCGGGGCCTTGCTTCTCGTCGGCCTCTCCTGCGGCGGATTCTTCGTCCTTCACCCCAACGAGGCCATGGTCTTCACTTTCGTCGGCCGCTATTTCGGCTCGGTCCGGACGGCCGGCTTTCACTGGACCAACCCGTTCTGCGCCAAGCACAGGGTGACGCTCCGCGTCTCCAACCTGGTCAGCGAGAAGATCAAAGTCAACGACGCCTGCGGCAACCCGATCGAGATCGCCGCCGTCGTCGTCTGGCACGTCATCGACACCGCCAAGGCCAGATTCAACGTCGACAACTACAAGAACTTCGTCGCCATCCAGAGCGAGACGGCGGTCCGGCAGCTGGCCAGCCACTACCCATACGACTCCCACGACAAGGACCAGGAGTCGCTCCGGACCGACCCCGACAAGATCGCGGCCAAGCTGCGCGAGCAGGTCCAGGAACGTCTCGCGGTTTCCGGCGTCAACGTCGTCGAGGCCCGGCTCATGCACTTGGCCTACGCCCCCGAGATCGCTCAAGTCATGCTCCGCCGCCAGCAGGCCGAGGCGATCATCGCCGCCCGTCAAAAAATCGTCGATGGGGCCGTCGGCATGGTCGACATGGCCCTCAAGGGCCTCGAAAACGCCGGAGTCGTTCATCTCGACCAGGATAAAAAAGCAGCCATGGTCAACAATCTCCTGGTCGCCCTGGTTTCCGAAAGCGAAACGACGCCGATCATCAACACGGGAACCCTGTACACCTGATTGATCCATGCCGGAAAAAAAGAAATTCCTTCTGCGGCTCGACGGCGATCTCTACGAAGCCCTGGAAAAATGGGCGGCCGACGATCTGCGCAGCGTCAACGCCGAGATGGAATTTCTGCTGAAGGAGGCGGTCCGGAAGGCCGGCCGCCTCAAGGATTCATCAAACGCCGCCCGGCCCGGCCGGGAGGAACGATAAACGCGAAGCGACGGGCGGATCGGGAACGATCGCCGGGGAGGAAGCCGTGAGTCTCAAAAAGCTGGTTGTTCTGGTCATCATCATCATTGTCGCCGTCATCGTGGCCGTTTCGTGCGGGACGCGAAGCGTGATGCGGGGGGCTTTCCGGGAGGACCGGGCCGGCTGGTCGTTCGTCCGCCTCGAGGGGGCGTCCCGGGAGATCGGGTACCAGCACGGCCGGCTGCTGGCGGCCGAGATCGACGACGTCCTGAAAACGTTCGCCTTTTACTTGAAAAAAGAGACGGGGCGCGACTGGGCTTTTTACCGCGGGGCCGCCGAAAAGGTCCTCTGGCCGAGGCTCGAGCGCCCGATCCGGATGGAAATCGAGGGCCTCGCCGAAGGCCTTCGGGCGGGAAAGAGCGGGTTGAAATACGACCGCTTCGACATCGCCGCCCTCAACGGCATCATCGAGCTGGCCTGGTATTACGAGCCCGCCCTCAGGATGAAAAGAGCGGAGGGCGGGACCGGGGAGGCCGCGACGAAGCCGCCCCTCCGCTGCAGCGCCTTCATCGCCACCGGCGGCTGGACGGCCGACGGCCGGATCGTCATGGGCCACAACACCTGGGACGACTACCTCATCGGGGAACGGTGGAACGTGATCCTCGATATCGTCCCCGACACCGGCCGGCGGATGCTCATGGACGCCATTCCCGGGTTCATTCACAGCGGCTCCGACTTTGTCGTCAACGAGGCCGGCCTCGTCTATACGGAAACGACGATCTCCGGATTCGCGGGTTTCGACGAAAAGGGCGTTCCCGAGTTCGCCCGCGCCCGGACGGCCGCCCAATACGCCGCCTCGATCGACGATTTCATCCGGATCATGACGACGGACGGAAACGGAGGATACGCCAACGATTGGCTCGTCGGCGACGTGAAAACGAACGAAATCGCCCGGCTCGAGCTCGGCTTGAAAAATCACCGGATTTGGCGGACGACCGACGGATGGTTCGCCGGGGCCAACTTCCCCCTGGACGAAAAGCTGATCGCCGAGGAGACGACCTTCAATCCGGACGACGCGGATCAGTCCGTTTACATCCGGCGCGACCGGTGGGAGCAGCTGATGGCCGAAAACAAGGGGAAGATCGACGTCGAGAAAGCCATGGAGTTTCTCGGGGATCATGTCGACGCGCGCTCGGGGGAAGCCCGTCCGAGCGCCCGGACCCTCTGCGGGCATATCGACCGCGATCCGGCCGGCGCCCCGGAAGCCGATTGGGGCGGATTCTCGCCGTCCGGGGCGGTTCAGGCCAAGGTCACTTCGGCCGGCCTGGCCGGCGAGATGAAAATCTGGGTCCGGATGGGGCACCCCTGCGGGGAGGAATTTCTGGCCGCGCCCTTCGCCGCCGCCCATCCTGAATACGCCTGGCAGCTTCCTTATTTGCGGGACATGAAGGCCAATCCTTGGGTCCTCTTTCAAGGACGCTGAATCCGAACCTGTTTAACCATATCCCCATTTCTAATCGGAACCTGGTTAACCATTTCCGGGTTTCGACATGGATCTATCTGATTGTCAACGAATCTGTTATCGCCATCGAGCCGGCGGTTTTCGGACTGATCTGCGTTTCCACCCCCGAAATAGGGAAAAGGTTGAACAGGTACCGATTGAGCTAGAAAAACAAGCCGACGGCGGCGCCGACGAGCCAACCGGCGATAACATCAGAAAGATAATGCATCCCCAAGACAACCCGGGACAGTCCAACCGCCAGGGCCCATAGAATGACGGCCGCGGCGGCAGACGGCGGCGCATATAACGCCGCCAGGACGGCCAGGACCGCCGTCCGGTTGGCGTGGCCGGACGGAAAGGAATGCGGATCGACCAGGCGGTCAAAAGCTCCCCATCGCCCGTCGGGCCGGCGCCGCTTGAAGACGAGCTTGAGAATCCCGGTCGCCAACGTCCCGACCAAGAGGGCCAGCCCCGCTTTCCAAGCCCACGATTTCCAAGGCTCGCCCGCAAACAGCCAGATCAGCCCGGCCGCGGGGAAAAGCACCGTTGTGTCGGCGGTATGAGCCAGGACGGCGGAAATCGTTCGGCCCGCCCCCTTCCCCAGCCTCCGGAGACCGGCGCTGCCTTGGGCATCCCGCTTGATCCATCCCTCGAATTGCATGCCCCGGTATTATAACGAATTTCGGACGTTTAGGACCGGTAAATTCAGGAAATGGTTAACCAGGTACTGAATGGCCGGACGGGAAATGGGGAAATGGTTGACCTGGTTCCCAATTAATCAGGGAAATGGTTAAACAGGTTCGGATTTATTGGAAGAGGGGGATTCCGCGACCTCGTTTCCGCCTTGTGGTATGATGAATGCGGACGGCCGCCCTGAGCCCGGACCGACACCGCCGCCTCCCGCCTGCTCCCGGAACCGGATCAAGTCCCGGCCCCGGATTCAGGGCGGTCCGGAACCGAGGAGGATTCCCATGTACCAGCGCATCAAGTACGACTTTGCCCAGGAGCTCGTCAAAATCAAGAGCTCGGGGCTCTTCAAGGACGAGCGGACCATTCTCTCCGCCCAAAAGCCCGAGATCCGGGTCGAATATCCGGCCGGGAGCGATCCGCGGAACGTTCTGAACTTTTGCGCCAACAACTACCTCGGCCTGGCCAACCACCCGAAAATCCTCGAGGCGGCCCGCAAGGCCCTGGACGAGCACGGCTTCGGCCTGGCCTCGGTCCGGTTTATCTGCGGAACGCAGGACCTTCACAAAATCCTCGAACAGAAAATCGCCGAATTCTTCCACACGGAGGACACGATCCTCTATTCCTCCTGCTTCGACGCCAACGGCGGCCTGTTCGAAACCCTCCTCGGCGTGGAGGACGCGGTCGTGACCGACGCCCTCAATCACGCCTCCATCATCGACGGGATCCGGCTGTGCAAAGCCAAGCGCTTCATCTATGATCACGCCGACATGGCCTCGCTCGAAAAAGCCCTGAAAAAAGCCCGCGAGGGGATGGACGTCTGGGACGGCCCGGGCCTGGACAAGGAGCCCGTCCCGGCCCGCAACATCATGATCATCACCGACGGCGTCTTCTCCATGGACGGCGACGTGGCCGACATCCGCCGGATCGTCGAGCTCGGGAACACCTACGACACGCTCGTCGTGGTCGACGATTCCCACGGCACGGGCGTCCTCGGGGCGACCGGCCGGGGCTCGGTCGAGGAGGCGGGCATGCTCGGCCAAGTCGACATCATCACCTCGACCCTGGGCAAGGCCATGGGCGGAGCGACCGGCGGGTTCGTGACCGGCCACCGGGAGATCATCGAAATCCTCCGGCAGAAATCCCGTCCCTACCTCTTTTCCAACACGATCCCCCCGGTGATCGCGGCCGCCGGCATCGCCGCCTTCGATCTCCTCGCCCAGGGCCAGGAGCTGCGGGAAAAGCTCCGCGACAATACCGTTTTCTTCCGCGGGGCGATGAAAGCCCTCGGCTTCGACATCATCGACGGCAGCCACCCGATCGTCCCGGTGATGTTCCGCAAATTCGACAACGATGCCCGCCTGGCCCAGCAGATGGCCCGGGAGCTCTACGCCGAGGGGATCTACGTCGTCGGATTCGTCTATCCCGTCGTTCCCAAGGGCCAGTCCCGGATCAGGGTTCAGATCTCGGCCGCTCACAGCCGGGAGCAGATGGAGCGGGCCGTCGCGGCGTTTGAGAAGGTCGGGCGCAAGCTCGAGGTGATATAAACGGCCGCTCCGGCGGCGGCTTAAGGGCATCCTTTCCTCCGTGTCCGCCTCCCGCCGCAAGGGGCCTTTCCGCTTGGCCGTCACGGGGGACATTCTTGCTTGGCGAACCCGCGCAAATCCCCGCCCCCTTTCCTTGCCTTCTTTTTGCGAGTACCATAAGAAAATGCCGAATCAAGAACATCCATTAAAAAATCATGAAGGGGTTGAGTGATGCGTCCCTGCTTCTCAAGAATCGCCCTTATTCTTCCGGCCGCGGTCCTCGGTCTTTCGTCTTCGGCTCTTCCGGCCCTCTCCCCCCCGGCCCGCCCCCAGGCCGCCGCTTCGGCCCCGCAAGCCGCGCCGCCGCCCGGTGAGGAATTCACCACGCCCAGCGGATTGAAATACCGGATCCTGAAGCGCGGCGACGGCCCCGTGACCGAACCGGGGAAGGAGATCGGCCTCCACGGCATCGGCTCGTTTCCCGATGGAACCGTTTTCTGGAATTCTCGCGATCCGGAAAATCCCTTCTATTTCATCCTGGGCCTGGATCCGGTCATTCCGGGCTGCGCCGAGGGCGTCGCCCTGATGCGCGTCGGCGACCGATTTCTCTTCACCATGCCCCCGGAGCTCGGTTACGGCGAAAACGGGTCCGGCGAGATCATTCCGCCGAACGCCGTCCTGATCTTCGATTACGAAATCCTTTCCGTGGAGACGCCGAAAACCCCGATCGCGGCCACGCTCTACCAAGCGATCCGGGAAAAAGGCATCAGCCAAGCCGTCTCGCTCTACCTGTGGCTGAAAAAGGACAAGGGCGGCGAATACAACTTCCGGGAGGACCAGCTGAACACCCTCGGCTACAAGCTCCTGGCCGACGGAAAAATCAAGGACGCCCTCGCGATCTTCGAGCTGAACGCCGTCGCCTACCCGGATTCCTACAACGTCTACGATTCTCTCGCCGAAGCCTGCCTGGCCGACGGCCAGAAGGAAAAAGCGATCGCGAATTACGAGAAATCCCTCGCCCTGAATCCGAAAAACGCCAACGCCGAGGCGATGCTCAAAAAGATCAAGGGCGAATGACGGCCCCGCGAAGAGAGGTTGGCCGCCCGCGCCCAATTTCATATAATCGTCGTATCATGGCCATCAACGTCGACTCCCGCGGGAGAACGGTCGAGGAAAGCGTCGTCCTGGCGATGGACGGAACCGACGCCTCCCTCTATCCCTACCTCCCCTACATCCTCCAGGACATCTGGCAAATCGGGGCTTCGCCCGACCTCATCATCCAAGTCCTCCGCCGCCGCCTTCCCCGCAAGGCCGGCTTCCGACTCCTGGACCTGGGCTGCGGCAAGGGCGCCGTCTCGATCCCGGTCGCGGCCGCTTTCGACTGCTCCTGCCTGGGGATCGACGCCGTCGAGGCCTTCATCGCCGAGGCCCGGGCCCGGGCCGCCGAACACGGCGTCGACGCCCGCTGCCGGTTCGAGGTCGGGGACATCCGGGAGGAAATCAAGGGACTAGCCGGCTTCGACGTGATCGTCCTGGGAGCCATCGGCCCGGTTTTCGGGGACTACCGGGAAACGCTCACGACCCTCGCTCCCTGCCTGAAACCCGAAGGCCTTTTTATCGTCGACGAGGGATATTTCCACGACGCTTCTTCCTCCACTCACCCCATCATCCGGAAAAAAAGCGTCATTCTCCGGGAGATCGAGGAGGCCGGGATGGAACTGGTCGAGGAAGCTGTCATTTCCGAGGAGGACCTCAAGGAATCCGACGACGACATCTTCGCGAAGCTGAAAAACCGCTGTCTCGAGCTGGCCGCCGCCGTCCCGGATAAAAAAGATCTTTTCCTGGACTACGTCCGGCGGCAGCTGGAAGAGAACCGGGTCCTGGAGACCGAGGCGGTCTGCGCGACGCTGGTCATCCGCCGGAAAAAGCCTCCGGCGGAGGCTTGACCCTCCCTTTCCTCCCTCCCCGATTTCTGCTTTTATCGGCCGGCCAGCTTCCGAATCGCCCGGAGGACCGTATCCGGCGCGTCCCGATGGAGGCGATGACCGCTGTTTTCGGCGAGGATGAACTCCCCTTTTCGGGACAAGCGGGACAGCGCCCGGTTCTCCTCGATCCAGTACGCCTGAAAAGCCCCGGCTTCCTCCCCGAAGGCGGGATTGGGACGGCCGGCGGCCACGACGATCAACGGAAGATCCCCGAACGCGGCCGCCTCCCTCACCTGCGAAGCGGTGGTCCCGAACATCGCCGCGTGTTCGGAGGCGACCGCTTCAAGATAGGACGCCATCATCCTCTCGTCGCCGTCGGAGCTTTTTTTGGCCGCCTCCGCCTGGGCGGCAAGATCCTCGGCCGCCTCCCGGAACATCCTCTTCAAGCCGGGGAACGCCTCCCCGGCAAACCAGCCGCGCGGCGGCGGATCCAGAAGGACAAGGCCGGCGACGTCCGCCGGAAAGTCATGGGCGAATCTCTGGACGTTCAGGCCGCCGAGGGAATGCCCCACCAGGACGTACGGCCCGGGGATCTCCGCCTTCCGGAGCAGGGCCTCGAGATCCGCGGCCTCGGCTTTCGCGTCGCGGGGCAACGGCCCCGCCTGGCTTCGGCCGTACCCGGCCCGGTCATAAACGACGACCGCGGTCTCCGGCGAAAGCGCCGCGACAACGGCCTCCCAATCCTTGAAGGACTCCCCCGCTCCGACGTCGATGACGACGGCCGGCGTCCCCCGGCCGTGAAGCTCGCAATACAGCCGATGGCCGCCGACATCGACCGTCCGCCCGGCCGGACCGGCGGCCCGGCAAGCCGTCAACGCCCCCAGGAAACACACGACCGCGGAGATCAGCCGCCCGGAATTGTTTCGACTCATTCGCGTTCTCCCCGAGGATGTCCTTTCCGCCCGCTCAATGGAGGTTGGGGCCGGGACCAATTCCCGGGCAAGGCGAGGCGCGGACATGAAAAACCACCCTCCGAGAAGAAGACAGCCGTGCTCATCCCGCCTCCGGACGGATAGTATAGCCGGAATCGGGCTTTCCGGAAAACGCGGCTTGCAAACCGCGGTCGCGGAACGTAGGATGGGGCGGAGGAATAAAAATGAAAAGAGCGATCGCCGGCCCGGTTCTCGCGGTTCTCCTTGCGGCTCTTCCCCTGGGCGCCCAAACGAATGACCTTTTCGACGACACGCCGGCGGTCCCCTTGAACCATCCCGAAGCCGTCCTCGTCGGCGGCGAGGTCGGGCGCGAAACGTCCGTCGTCCTGGCCTCCCTGCCGCTGCGGAGCATGGCGGCCAAGGAAGCGGTCCGGGGGGATGACGGCCGCCTCGTTTTCCTCGGCGCGTACCGCTATGACGGCTATTCCCTGGCCGACATCCTCGACCGGGTCACGGTCGAAAAAAAGAACTCCGGGGAATATTCCCGCATCATCGACGTGTATGTCGAAGTCGCGAATGAGGCGGGTGAAAAAGCCGTCTTCTCCTGGGGCGAGATCTATTATCCGGCCGATCGGCACCGGATCATCCTGGCGACAGCCGTCTCCCGGCTCGTCCCCTCGCTGACCAAGGATCTCTGGCCCCTGCCCTCGGAAAGCAAGCTGGTCGCCGGCTCGGATCTCCTCTCGATCCGAAACATCTCCCGCCCCTCCCGGATCACGATCCGGTCGCTGGACATGGGGATGTCCGGAATCGCGGACGGCAAGGGGGAGGCCTCATCGAAGACGAAGTTGCGCCTCTGTCTCAACGGCGTTCTGATCGGGGAATTGAGCCGGCTGCCGGAAAAAAGCGCCGCTTATGAATACCCGGCGGTTTTCTACGGCCGGGGCAAAGGGTTTCTGGGGATTGAAACATTCCGGGGGGTTGCGCTCCGGGAAGTTCTGTCCGGCAAATACCCCGCGGCTGATCGGGCGATGAGGGAAGGATTGGTCGCGGTCATCGCCTCCGACGGCTACCGGGCGGCCTTTTCCCTGGCCGAGATCGCCGACCGAAATGACTTTCGGGAGATTTTATTGATGGCTAAGGAAAACAACAGCGGCGAATCCGGCGGTTTCGCGCTTTTCCCGGCCGGAGATTTTTTTTCCGACCGGGCGGTCAAGGGAATCCGGACGATCGACCTCCGGGTTCCCTTGCACGACTAATCCTTCTTTTTTCCTCTCCTTTCCTCTCTCTTCGCGACGATCTTCTCCTCTCTTTATTGGCTGGAGAGTCCCCCCACCCAAGTCCCCCTAACCCGTTTTGCTGATTGCGGGCGTAAGATTAATAAGACCGCAAATCGAGGAATTTTTTCCCGCATCTAAAATGCGCGGGGGATCTCTCGATCATGTTAATTGATTATTATAAATGTGTTAGACAAAAGAACTTCGCGTTTTAGATTCCCCGATTTTCACGAATTGATAAAAATCCTTAATTTAGCTAACATAAACGGCCGAAGGCAGATGAAATTCCCGTGAACATCCGGAAAAGGCAGCATTCGGCGATATGAAATCCGGCGGACGAATCTGGACCGAACGGCTGATCGCCGAAATCGACCAGTCCGTCCGGACCATCGTCGCCCGGAAGTTTCCCGACATTTCCTTCGCCGACCGGGAAGATGTCCTTCAGGAAGTCCAATTCAAAATATGGAAAATGCTCACAAGCGGGAAAAAAATCGACCGTTTAGAGTCTTATTTGTGGAAGGTTGTTTTTACGACAACCCTGGCTGTTATTGGGGACAAATTAAAGGCGGTCTCTCTCGATGACCACGGCGGCGGCGCGAACGGACCGGTTCCAGGCTGGAAGTCCGCGGATCCGGCTTTTGAGGAAATGGAACGCCGGGAGCTTCTGGACATTCTGGTCGGAAGACTTTCCCAGAAGCGCCGGCTGGTCGTTAAATGCCATCTGGCGGGAATGGATCTGGAGAAAACGGCCGCTCACTTGGGTTGGACGGTGCCCAAGGTCCGGCATCTTTTATACCGAAGCATCAAGGAGCTGCGGAAATTCTGCCTCGCCTCAGCATTGGAAGACAATGAACAAAGCGCATCACGAAAAGAGGAAGTCGAACGGCGGATGGTCCCCGTGTCCGAGTCCGGAGACGCTGGCGAAGTTCTTCCGGAATGAGCTTTCGGACGGGGAGCGGGAATCCCTGATCGACCACCTCCTCGTTTGTCCGGAATGCCGGGCGAAAATCGAGGTTTTGGACGAGATCCGACAGGACGTCCGGGCCAGGAAGCGCGATTTCCGGAATCTCGTCCGGCGGAGCCGTCGCGAAGCCCGCCTCGCCCGCGGGCGGCAGACGTCCGCTCTTGGCCGCTTTCCGCGCCGGACGCGGGCTTGGGCCGCGGCCGCGCTTCTTTTCGCCGCGGCCGGGGCCGTCACATATTCCGTTTTTTCCTCGCGCGCTCCGATCCGGGTCGTCCGCTCGGCCGGAGGAGAGGCCATGACGCTGCGCCGCCCGCTGGTCCTTTCCGACGGCAAGACGATTCTGTTTCGCTGGGAGACTCCTCCAGGCGGGGAACATTATTACTTCCGCTTAATCGACGATAGCTTGAACGACCTTGTGCCGAAGACCTCCCTGAAAACCGCCCTCTATGTCCTCCACATGGAAAAGCTCGCGACAAGGATCGTCCCCGGAAAGACATACATTTGGACCGTAGAAGCCTTTGATGATATGACAAAGTTTATCGCCCGGTCCGAGGCGGTCTTCGCCTACCAAGGAAAATAAGATCCTACGGGCCGAGGCAGACAAAAGGCGCCCAATAATACGGATGCCGGCGCGTTGACTCCAAGAACGCGAGCTTAGCCCGCCGCAAGGCCGAGGCATAAGAATAGCCTTTCGCCACCCCCCGGTAAAAAGCCTCCATGAAATCGACCGCCACCCGGTCCTCGATCGACCATTGGCTGATGACCAGGGACCGGGCTCCGGCTTTTAGAAAAGCCTGGGCCAGGCCCCGGATCCCCTCGCCTCTTTCCAAGCGTCCCCCGGCCGTCTCGCATCCCGAAAGGACGACCAGGTCCGCCCGAAGCGGCAGCCGCCGGATCTCGGCCGGCTGGAGAAAACCGTCCTCGCCTCCCGAGCCGTCCGTCCCGAGGAGAAGGGCGCTTCGCATCCACTCCTCGTCGTCGATCCACCCGTGGGCAGCGAAGTGGATGATTCCGTAGGCATCGAGAGAGGCCGCCTTGAAGGCCGCCTCCAGGTCTTCGGCGCCGGCCAGAATCGTCGTCCTCTCCGGGGGAAAAAGCCTTCCTATTTTTTGGATCTCCCGGGCCGTGTTGGGCAGGGCGGGGAAATTGATCCGTTTGCCGGTTTCGAAGCTGATCGCCGGGATGCGGGATGTCGCCGCCACCCCGAGAAAATCCATCGGCCGCGCGGAAGGAAGCGCGCGCCGCCGGAGTCTCTCCAGCGAAGACGCGGAGTGGCCGTAGCGGAATTCATGGCTCTCGACGGCGAATCGCCGCCGGACCGGGTCGGAAACGAGCGTCTCGAAGGGGAGGTGATGGAGCGGGCCGTCCGGACTGATGATCAAGGCGTCGATCGAGCCCAGGCGATCCTCGAACGGGCCGAGCAGAATTTCCCACAGCCGATGGCCTCCGCTCCACCCCCGGAATTCGCTTTCCGCGGGAAAGGTGAGAAACTCGAGGTAGCCTTCGACCAGCGCTTTCAGCTGGAACTCCGGAGGCAAAACGGCGACATCGAATCCGTTCGGGGTCACCAGGAAGGCGTAAGAGGCCGTCTTTCCGACGATGTATTCGACCAGGGCGTCGGCGGGACCGAGAAGGCCGTGCTTGACCTGGTCCAAAGACAGGGTGTCGATGAACGTTCCGCGCGGTTCCGGCGGCAGGAGCCGGCCGAGCTGGAGGAAGAAGTCGTGTCGCTCGGCCTCGATCCGCTTCAACTTCTCCAGGAGGGCCGTCCTCCGCTCCGGCGGGAGGTCGGGATCCTGGAGCTCGAGCTGGCAGCGGCTCAAGCGGAAGGCCAGGAGATCGGCCTTTTTACGGGCCTCGCGGCCGGCGTTCTCGACGCCTTCTCCGAACGCCAGGAGGCTCGATAGCAGGCTCCGGGCTTTCGATTGTTCGGCGACGTCAAAGGCCTCCTCGGCCCATCCCAGGCCGGGCTCCCTCGCCTCGGCCGCGACCAAGCACTTGATGAAAGCGTCGTAAAGATCGATTTTTTCCCGCCGGAAATCGGCCAGCAGGTCCGGCAGCGGAATCCCGAGGCCGATCCGGTCGACCTCGGCGACGGCCTTGCGATAATGGCCGACGGCCCGCTTTCCATCCCTCGCGGCTTCCGCCGCCCGGGCCATCCCCCAGGGGATGCGCCATTGGATTTCCGCCACTTCGTCCCGGCTCGTCAGGATCGCCGCCTCCTGAAAATGGCGGGTCGCCGTGCGGGGATCTCCGGCCTCGAGAAACGATTCGCCCAGGACGACCGCCAGGACGGCTTTCCGCCGGCGATTGTCCTCGTCCCTCGCTCCGGGCTTGGGAGAACGAGCGAACAAGCCGTCAAACCGGCGGCTCATCTCATTCAAGAGGAGAGGCGGGTCCCAAGAATGGAATTTAAAAATCGAAGGCCCTGATTGAATGAGATCGTTATCCTTACATATCGGATCAAAGAAAAAGAAAACATTCCATAAAATGATCTCATCTAAAAAGCAGCGATCGTAATCAAACGCCGATACGGCCTGGCGGGCGCGCGAGATGAAAACGCGCCGGGCGTCGATGGCCCGGCCGTCGTTGATCGCGAGGGCCGTTAGGCCTCGATCAAAAATAACGTTTCGGACTTCGACCGACCCGACCCGGCCGGTACGATCATCGATTGAAATTCCATATGTGCAGTCCATAAAACCCAGGTCGCTCGCTTTCCAGTCCGCGTCCAAGCTGCCCCGCTGGCGGATTCCATAATAACAGTTCTTGATGATGAAACCCGAAATCTCGCATTCCGACCGCACCCAAAGCACGGCGGAATTCGAGTCTTCGATGTCGGAGCCGGAGATCACCGCTCCGAACAGCCGCCGCGACCGGAGGGAGACGCATCGGTCGATGACGATGTCCTTCTCGAAATAAAAGCCGTCGCCGACATCGATGATGTCCCCGTCGCTTGAAACGCTCACCGCCATCTTAATAGACGAATAATCCTCAGGCACGCGGATGAGGCTGGCCTCGGCCGGGAGGACAAGGAGGACATAAAAAAAGACAATCCAAAAAAGAAAAAAACGAGGGCGCGCTCTCGTCATTTCCTGCATTCGGGCGTATCTTACCAGAATCGGAAAGCGAAAGGAAACCCTTCCGGCGGGATTTCCGCTTGCCTCCGGTTTTCCGGCCTTAGAGGGGATGGCCGGAAAACCGGTTGGCCGGCTTCTCTCGGCGATCAAGATGCGGAAGGAGGGGGATTCGAACCCCCGACCCGGGGATACCGGGTAGCGGTTTTCAAGACCGCCGCCTTCAACCACTCGGCCATCCTTCCGCGGGAATTCATTATATCCGAATCGTTCCGGAAATGAGGAAGGGCGTTTTATGATCGGGCGATCCGGGTGAGGCCGCTCATATACGGGCGGAGGGCCTGGGGGACGTCGATCGATCCGCCGTCCTGCTGGAAGTTCTCGAGGATCGCGGCCACCGTCCGGCCGACGGCCAGTCCGGACCCGTTCAACGTGTGGACGAACTCCGGCTTGGCCTTGGGGTCCCGGCGGAAGCGGATGTTCGACCGGCGGGCCTGGAAATCGCCGCAGTTGGAACAGGAGGAAATCTCCATGAAGCCCCGGCGGGACGGCATCCAGACTTCGAGGTCATAAGTCTTGCGGCTGGCGAATCCCATGTCCCCGGTGCATAGGGCTACGACCCGGTAGGTCAGGCCGAGGCGCTTGAGGACTTCCTCGGCCCCCGCGGTCATGGATTCGAGCTCGTCCATGGAATTTTCCGGGAGCGAGAAGACCATCATCTCGACCTTGTTGAACTGGTGCTGGCGGACCAGGCCGCGGATGTCTTTGCCGTAGGAGCCCGCCTCGGACCGGAAACAGGGCGTGTAGGCGGCCAACCGCTCGGGCAGGGCCGCTCCGTCCAGGATCTCGTCGCGGTGGAGGTTCGTCAGCGGGACCTCGGCCGTCGGGACGAGATACCACGGATAGTCCTCCAGCTTGAAGAGGTCCGCGGCGAATTTCGGAAGGTTGCCGGTCCCCGTCAGGCTCGCTTCGTTGGCGATGAACGGCGGGAGGACCTCAGTGAAGCCCCGTTCCCGGGTGTGGATGTCGAGCATGAAATTGATCAGGGCCCGTTCCATCCGGGCGGCCGCGGCCAGGGAGACCGTGAAGCGCGACCCGGCGATCTTGGCCGCCCGGTCGAAATCGAGGATCCCAAGGCCCGTTCCGAGATCCCAGTGGGCCAGCGGCTCGAAATCGAACTCCCGGGGCTCGCCGGCCCGCCGGACCTCGACGTTGCCCGAGGCGTCCGCCCCGACGGGCACGGACTCGTCGGGCAGGTTGGGGATATTGAGGAGGGTCGTCCGGATCCTCTCCTCCAGCGGCTTCAGCCCGTCCTCGAGGGTTTTGATCCGCTCTCCGACGAGCTTGGTCTCGGCGATCAGGGCGGCCGCGTCCCGGCCGGACCGCTTGAGGCCGGCGACTTCCTCGGAGGCCTTGTTCCGGCGGGACCGCAGATCCTCGACCTCGCGCAAGGTCTCCTTCCTGGCCTCGGACAGGCGGAGGAATTCCGAGAGGTCGATCCGGACGCCGCGCTGGGCGCACTTGTCCATGACCAGACCGGCGTTTTCGAGAACGAATTTAGGATCCAGCATGGCGGAATTATACCAATTTCGGACAAGGAATAATATTTCGACCGGAGATCCCGCCGGGAGACGGACGCGATCCTCATTGACCCCCGCCGCTCAATCCCCTATGATAGAAAAATCGGCCCCATCATGATCACCTTGTCCCGGGAGCGGTTCCAAAAGCTCGTCGCCGAAGCGATCGACGGCTTGCCCCGGAGCTTCCGCGAGAAAATCGAGAACGTGGCCGTGCTGGTGGAGGATTTTCCCTCCGCCGAGATCGTCGAGGACATGGGCCTGCGGTCGCCCTGGGAGCTTTTCGGCCTCTACCACGGGATCCCCCTGGACAAGCGCGGCTCCTATTACGGCAACATCCCGCCCGACGTCATCCTCATCTTCCAGAAGCCGCTCGAGCGCTGGGCCGGGACGGAGGATGAAATCCGCGACGAGGTCCGGTCGACGGTCATCCATGAAGTGGGTCATTATTTCGGCTTCGATGAAGCCGATTTGCGGAGGGCCGAGCGGGAAAGCCGCCGGTCCGAATCCCCCGCCGACGAGGACAACACCGATGAGCAAGAAATTCCAAGGGATCTTCCCCGCCCTCACCACCCCGTTCGACGGCGAAGACCTCGCCGTCCCCCGCTTCCGTGAGAACATCGCGAAATTCAACGCCTTCGACCTCTCGGGCTACGTCGTCCTCGGTTCGACGGGCGAGTGCGTCCTTCTCTCCAACGACGAGTCGGAGAGGCTGATCCGGGCGGCCCGGGAAACCGCCGCGCCGGACAAGCTGGTGATCGCCGGCACGGGGCAGGAATCCACGAAGCTGACGATCGCCTTCACCAACCGGATGGCCGCGGCCAGGGCCGACGCCGCCCTCGTCCGGCCGCCTTGCTATTACAAGGCGAAAATGAGCCGGGACGTCCTTCGCGGCCATTATCTCGCGGTGGCCGACGGGGCTAAAACTCCGGTGATCGTCTACAACATCCCCCAGAACACCGGGGTGACGATCGATCCCGAGCTTCTGATCGAGCTGTCGACCCACCCGAACATCGCCGGCCTCAAGGAAAGCTCGGGCATCCTCTCCTACCTGGGAAAAATCATCCCTCATGTTCCGGAGGATTTTTCCTGCCTGGTCGGCTCGGGATTCGTCGTTCTGCCGGCCCTGGTCATGGGGGCCTCCGGGGCGATCCTGGCCGTGGCCAACGCCGCCCCGGCCGCCTGCTTGGACATTTATCGCCTCTTCAAGGAAGGCCGGATCGACGAGTCCGCCCAACGGCAGCTCGACGTGACCCCGCTGAACAAGGCCGCCATGGAGACGTACGGCCTTCCGGGCTTGAAATACGCCATGGACATCCAAGGCTTTTACGGGGGACCGGTCCGCCGGCCGCTTCTCCCCTTGCCCGAGCCGGCCAAGCCCGAAATCGAAGCCCTGGTTTCGGATTTGAGGACGCGGCTCTCATCCTCTTAATTGATTTACCGGTTCATTCGATTGACACCCTTCTTCATGAGAAAAACCGGGAACGACGGATCCTGTCAAAAAATAAAAATAAAAAAAACAATTCTCGTCCGGTCGAGGCCGATCGACGCCGGAGGAAGAGGACGTTTTTCCGAACCGGCTTCGAAAAAAGCCTTGTCCGGACGATACCCGTTCCAGCCGTCATCGGCATGAACAATGACCGGGTTAAGCACGAGCCGTCCCTAACGGCGGAGGCCGCGCCCCCGAAGGAAATGGAGGCAGATATGGAAAAGCTCCGGAATGTGATGCTCGCGCCGCTCGCTCTGGCCCTGGCCGCCGTTTTCGCGGCCGCCGCGGCCGCCCAGGATCTCAAGGGCCCGACCGGCGAGGAATGGAAAAATCCGCGGATCGTCGGGGCGGGCAAGGAAGCGCCGCGGTCTTTCTTCATTCCCTATCCCGATGAAGCCGCGGCCCTCGAGAACGACAAGGACGCCTCCGCCCGCCGCCGCTGCCTCAACGGCCCGTGGAAATTCCACTGGGTGCCGAAGCCGGCCGACGTTCCGGCCGGGTTCTTCAAGCCGGGCTTCGACGCCAGCGGCTGGAAGGAGATCGCCGTCCCCTCCAACTGGGAATTCCAGGGATACGGAGTGCCGATCTACCTCGACACGGATTATGAATGGCTCAAGGCCGGCGAGACGCCCGATCCGCCCAATCTTCCAGCCGACAACAATCCCGTCGGCTGTTACAAGAATACCTTCAGCGTTCCGGCCGACTGGAAGGACCGGGACGTCTTCCTGTATTTTGGCGCGGTCAAATCCGCCTTCTACGTCTGGGTCAACGGCCGATACGCCGGGTACAGCGAGGACGCCAAGACGCCGGCCGAATGGAACATCACCCGTTTCCTCAAGGAGGGAGACAACGAGGTCGCCCTGCAGGTTTTCCGCTGGTCGGACGGCTCCTACCTCGAGTGCCAGGATTTCTGGCGGATCAGCGGGATCGAGCGGGACGTCGATCTGCTCGCCCGGCCCCGGGTCCGGATCCGCGATTTCTGGGCTCGGGCGGACCTGACGGCCGACGGCCGGAACGGCTTCCTCGACGTCTCGGTCGAAGTGACCGGCCGGCCGGGAGGGGCCGGCGGCCTCTCCACGATCGAAATCACCCTCCTTGACGGCCAAGGCGGGACAGTCTTCTCCGCCGGCGCCCCGGTGACGACGGCCCGGGGAAAAGAAACGGCGATCGCCCGGATCGCCCGCAACGTAACCGCCCCGCGGCTCTGGACGGCCGAGACGCCCAATCTCTACACCGTCGTCCTGGCCCTCAAAGACGCCTCCGGGCGGACCCTGGAGGCGACGAGCACCCGGGTCGGCTTCCGGAACGTCGAGATCGTCGACGGGCGTCTTTTAATCAACGGCGCGCCGGTCTATCTCAAGGGCGTCAACCGCCATGAACACGACCCGCGGACGGCCCACGTGGTTTCCGAGGAGTCCATGATTCGGGACATCCGCCTGATGAAGCAGTTCAACATCAACGCCGTCCGGACCTGCCATTACCCGGACGATCCGCTCTGGTACGACCTCTGCGACGCCTACGGGCTTTACGTGATCGACGAGGCCAACATCGAAAGCCACGGCATGGGCGACGGCCCGGAAAGCCTGGCCCACAAGCCGGAATGGGGCCCCGCCCATCTCGACCGGACGATCCGGATGGTCGAGCGGGACAAGAATCATGCCTCGGTCATCATCTGGTCGCTGGGCAACGAGGCCGGCGACGGCCTCAACTTCGAGGCGACGTCGGCCTGGATTCACGGGCGCGACCCGTCGCGGCCGGTCCAATATGAGCCGGCCGGGACGCGGCCCCACACCGACATCGTCTGCCCGATGTACGCCCGGATCGAGACGATCGAGGCCTACGGCCTGAAAAAGCAGACGCGCCCCTTGATCCTGTGCGAATACTCCCACGCCATGGGCAATTCCAACGGCAATCTCCAGGACTACTGGGACGTGATCGAAAAATATCCGAACCTCCAGGGCGCCTTCATCTGGGACTGGGTCGATCAGAGCATCGAGACCAAGGACCCGAACGGCCGGACGTATTACGCCTACGGGGGGGATTTCGGGCCGCCGGAGATCCCGACGTCGCGCAATTTCTGCTGCAACGGCCTGGTCAATTCGGAACGGGAGCCCCATCCCGGACTGTGGGAAGTGAAGAAGGTCTACCAGTCCATCGCGTTCCGGAAAACGGAGACGGCGGACGGACGGACGGCGCTGGAAGTCCGAAACGGCTATGCCTTCCGCGGCCTGGACGGGTTCGTCATCCGGTGGGAGCTGGCAAGCGGAGAGACGGGCGCGCCGCCCGTCGCCGCGGGCGAATTCCCGAATCCGGCGATCCGGCCGGGCGGAAGCGCGGTCTTTCCGCTCGAGATGCCGACGGTAGGAATCGTTCCGGGGAGGGAATATTTTCTCAACGTCCGGGCGGAATACGCCCGGGACGAACCGCTCATTCCGCGGGGACATGTCGCCGCGGCCGGGCAATTCCCCGTCGGGCTCGTCCGTCCCGGCCCGGCGGTCAAGGCGGCGGACATGCGGCCGGTGACCCTCGGACAGGACGGGACGAAGGTCACCGTCGGCGGCTCCGGCTTCTCGGCGTCGTTCGACCGGACGACCGGGATGCTGACGTCCTATGTCTTTCGGGGCAAGGAGTTTGTCCGGACCGGGCTTGAGCCGCATTTCTGGCGCGCTCCAACAGACAACGATTTCGGCAACGGCTTCCCGGAGCGTCACGGGATCTGGCGGAAGGCGGGCGATCACCGCGTCCTGGAGGGCTTCGAAGCCAGGGCGGAAAGCCCGTCGGCCGTCCGGATCGAGGCTCGATACGCGCTCACGGACGTCCCGGCGAAATACAGGGTCACCTACCGCGTCCTCGGCACGGCCGAGATCATCGTCTCGGTTCACTTCGTCCCGGAGAAAGAAGGCCTGCCCGAGATGCCGCGTCTCGGGATGAAGATGACCCTTCCCCGGGAATTCGCCCACGTCCGCTGGTTCGGGCGGGGACCGCACGAAAGCTACGCCGACCGGAAAACATCGGCCTTCGTCGGCACTTACGGCGCGTCCGTATTCGAAACCCTCATCCCCTACGTCAGCATCCAGGAATACGGCAACCGGACGGATTGCCGCTGGGCTTTGCTGGCCGACCGAACCGGCGACGGGTTGCTGATCGCCGGCTACCCCCAATTCGATTTCAGCGCCCTCCCCTACACGGCCGAGGACTTGACCCAGGAGAAGCGCGGCCAGAAGCATCCGCAGGAAATCCCGAAGCGGGATTATGTCTGTCTGAATTTGGATTACGGGCAGATGGGAGTCGGCGGAGACACATCCTGGGGCGCCCGGGAGCACCCGCAGTACCGGCTGGCGGCGAAGGAGTACGCGTATTCCTTCCGCCTGCGGGGAATGACGGCCGCCGACGACCCGGCCGCTCTAGCCCGAGAATAAAAAAAGCGGGGACGCTTCCCCCCGACGGGGCGGCGTCCCCGCCGTCGACTTATTTCTTGACGATCTCAACCCGGCGGTTTTTCGCCCGGCCGTCCTCGCTCCGGTTGTCGGCGACGGGCCGTTCCTGGCCCCAGCCGACGGCATCCACGCGGGAGGCGCTCACTCCGCCCTTGACGACGGCGTCCCGGACGGCCCGGGCCCGCTGCTCGGAGAGAGTCTTGTTGGCCGCGGGCTGGCCGACGTTGTCGGTATGGCCCTCAATGCTCACGTTGAGGTCGGCGTTGTCGGCGAGGAGGCCGATGATCTGGTCGATGGTCCCCTGCGACTCGGGCTTGAGGTCATATTTGCCGGTGTCGAAATTGATGTAGAGGGCGATGAATCCGTCCTTGTTCAAAGCATCCAGCATCTCGTTGGCCGTGACTTCCTGGACCATGGCCGCGATCTGGATGATGTTCAGCTCATAGTTCCAGCCGTCGTTATATACCTGAACATCGATCCAGATCTCCTGGCCGCCCTTGACCAGCGTCCAGCAGGCGTAATCCTCGTCCTCATGAAGAAGCTTCGCCCCGAGCGTTTTCATGGCGTTGGCATAGTTGCGCTTGATTTGCAGCGGGCTGGGCTGCGGGGCGCCCTCCTTGAGCTGGTAGTCAATGCGGGTCCGGTCTCCCTCGACGGTTTTCGAATCGGACTCGCTGATGTAAAACTCGTGCTCGTCGTATCGGGCGGAATAATCAGAAATGAAAAAATTTTTCATCCGCGACAAGAGCGGATGGTCTTTGGCGCCCTCGACATCCGTTTCTTCTTCCTGGGCGCGGATGAAGACCGCCCCGGCGAGAAGAAAAGATACGGCGAGGATCAAAACGGCGGTTTTTTTCGTTTTCATGGGATCTCCTCCTTTTTGATGGTGCCCGTGGTCCTTGCTTGTTTACAATTATAGCCGCGCCTTTCCGGCGGGGCAATCCCCGTCTTTCCCGGGCAATCCCCCCTTTGACGCCCCGCCGCGGCCCCGGCCGCGGCGGCCTCCGGCAAAAAAGCGCCGGGAAATAAAAAGCCGTGCGCCCGGCTCCGACGACGACCCTCCCCGCGTCCATTGCATAAACGGCTCCGGCGGAGTGGACCGACACACAAGGGCCTTCCTGTTACCGCTGCTGCCTTCCGGCCCTGGCGGGGTTGGCAGGCCGCCCTTTGCTCGGCGCTCCGGCCTTCAGCACCGTCCACGAAAGTCCGGCCGGACAGAGTCTCGCCTCGGCGCGGGCATCGACCCCACTGGAGCGGGTTGTGGGCTACAGGGCACCGCTAGCTCCCCGTCGTGCACGGCCGCGTTCATTATAGCGCAATTCGTCCCGGAACACAGCGACGCGTACCGGGGCACTTCATGGCGGGCCCCTCCCGGGGTATGGGGGATTGATATTTCCGGCGGCACCGTTCCAAGGGGGTTAGAGAGCCCAGAGCCTGATGGGGCCGCTTCGACTCGTCCTCCAAGGTCGTTAGATCATCGGGATCGAACCGCCCCGGCCGCTTGTGGAAAGTCGTCGGGGGGATATGAAAGCGGCGACAGGTCGGATATGAGAGATCGTCCACCATGTCTCTGACCCAGATCATGACAAGCGCCGGGAACGCCGCCCGTCGCGGGCTCAACAAGCCGACGGACGTCTTCTTTGCCTTCGGATTTTTTCCGTGTGATTTCCGCGCATCACCGGCGGTCAAAACGCTTTATGCAAGGCTGTCCGCCGCCCGCGGCCGCGTTTGGAAAAGGGAAATGATTTTTCCTGCCGGGAGAGAAGAATTCACGGGGCGCGGGTTCCCCGAAAGATCAAAACCGGTAGCCGATTCCGCCCCGGAGATGAAACCCGTTCCAGAGGCCGGCTTGGCCCGTGAGGAACAATCCTCTGAAAATCTCGATCTTCAACCCAATATCCATTTGAAGAAAGACGATCAGGTCGGGGATGTCGAAATCGATGTCCTCCGAAAGCGCCTTGAAATCCTTTTTGGCCGCGTCCTGAATGCTCTCTTGGTATCCCGCATAGGAATAAGTCCCGAGATAAGAATATTCGAACGTTCCGTCGAGAGGGGCCAAGCCGAGGCCGAACGTGACGAACGGCTTCACCCGGGCCGCCGGCGAGCCGATTTCCCAGCGGAAGCTGAGGTGGGTGGCGAACGGCTTGGTCTCGATTTTGGCCGAGGCCGCGGCCTCGGCCACGCCGGCCGGCGCGTATTCCTGCCGGGCCGTCCCGCTCGCGCTGAAGGCGATGTTCGTTTTTTCAAATCCCAGGCCCAGGCTGAACGTTCCGGCCCGGCCCCGGGCATAATACCGCAGCTCGAAGCCGAAATTCGAACCCTCGGAGTCGAGGGCCAGGTCCGAGGAGAACGGGCCTTTGATCAGGAAAGGATACCGGCGGTTGAGCTCCCGGTTGATCGCCGTCTGGATCGCTTCCCCGAATTCATCCTTCAGGGCGCTTTCAAAAAGGCTGGTCACCGGGCTGACCGTCCAATCGGAAAAATGGACGCTGATCTCGAACCGGCCGGCCAGCCGCGACCAGAAGTCGCCGGCGGAGGAAACGCCCGCGGCCGGAGGGAGGACGGGGGCGGCCGCCGGCGGCGGCTCGGCCTTTTCCGGCGCGACCTCGACGGTTTTGGGCTGCGGAGCCGTCGCCGGCGGGCCCTCGACTCTTCCCGGCGAGACGACCGGCGTCCCCTTGGCCCGGGCTTCGGCCAAGACCTGGGTGAACAAATCGACGAACGGCTTCGGGTAGGCGTCCGCGGAGATCCGCTTGTCCGGATCGACGAGAGCGACTTTCCTCATCCACCGGACGGATTCGGCCATGTCCCGCTGGTAGAAATGACAAAGCGACAGGCCGAAATACGCCCGGGACAAGTTCTCCGGCTTCGTCGAAAGAGCGGCGGCCTTGAAGTACGCCTCGATGGCCGCGGGATAATCGCTTTTTTCAAAAAACGCGTCCGCGGCGGCCAGATTCCGCTCGACCTCGACTTCCTGGTTGGCTAAAAGCAGGCCGGCCGAGGCCAGGATGATAAGAGCGCAAAGCAGTCCTCTCGATATTGTTTTCATCAGGAATGCTTCCTTTTAAAGAGAAAATCATAAGTTCCCCGGGCGGATTTGTCAAACCGGAAGCGTCCCGGGAGTGATCGCCGAGCAATCATCCCCCCTTTTTCCGCCAACGATCAGGCCGCTTTTGAAGCAAGCGGACGGGCCTGAGAGAATCGCCATGAACCGACACGATGCCCGGCGGGCGCCGGAATCGTCGGGGCGGACGTTTCCTCGGGAACGGGGGAAGCCTCATCAACGAAAGCCGTCGCCTCTCCATGCCCGACCGGGGCATCGGCCGTTGACAATCCCTCCTCCCTCGCCTATCTTTAATATCTCGCCGCGAAAGGAGAAAACCCATGTCTATCGGCGGCATCGATTTCCTGCTGATTCTTCCGGCGCTGATCCTGGCCCTGATCGCCCAGGGCATGGTGAAAAGCACTTACGCGAAATATTCCCGGATCGGCGCGGCCTCCCGGATCACCGGGGCCCAGGTGGCCCGCCTCCTGCTCGGCCAAGGCGGAGCCGGCGACGTCACCATCGAACAGACGCCCGGCCAGCTCACCGACCATTACGATCCCCGGAAAAAGGTCCTCCGCTTGTCGGAAGGCGTGTTCGGCAGCAGCTCCCTGGCCGCCCTCGGGATCGCCGCCCACGAAACCGGGCACGCCCTCCAGCACCGCGAGCGCTACGCCCCGCTGATGACCCGGAACCTCATTTACCCCGTGGCCAATATCGGCTCGACTCTCGCCTTTCCCCTGTTTTTCATCGGGCTTCTAACGGCCGGCTCGGGAACGAGCATCCTGATGGACATCGGGATCTGGCTCTTCGTCGGGGCGGTCGCCTTCACCGTCGTCACTCTTCCCGTGGAGTTCAACGCCTCGCGCCGGGCCCTCGCTCTCTTGAAAAACCAGGGCTACCTCGGCCCCCAAGAACTGGTCGGAGCCAAGAAAGTCCTCCAGGCCGCGGCCATGACGTACGTCGCCTCGACGGCGATGGCCGTGATGCAGTTGTTCCGGCTGCTGATCATCCGCGGATCGCGCGATTGATTCGGAGACGCGTTTCTCCTTTCGATGAAAAAAAAAGATCGAGCGCCGTTTATCGCGTTCCGCCCCTCAATCCTTAAATCCGCCGCCTTCGGCGTCGTCTTCGCCGCGGTTTCATCGGCGGCGCCGTTCCTCCTTCACGCCCTTCCGGCGCCCGACGCCCCGCCGGCCGCGGCGGCCGGCTCGCCTCCGCCCGCCGCCCCTCGCCGCGGATCCCCCCCGCCCTCCCCCGAGGACGGCGCGGTTCACACGTTCGGCTTCCAAGGAACGGAATTCATCCTCGACGGCAAGCCGTTTCAAATCCAGGCTGGAGAGATGCATTTCCAGAGAATCCCCCGGGAATACTGGAAGGACCGCCTGCGGAAGGCTCGAGCCCTGGGGTTAAACACGGTCGGCACATACGTGTTCTGGAACGCTCTCGAGCCCGAGCCCGGACAATGGGATTTCTCCGGACGCAACGATTTGGCGGGCTTCATCGCCGAGGCCCGCGAAGCGGGCTTGTGGGTTCTCATCCGCCCCGGCCCGTATGTCTGCGCCGAATGGGATTTCGGGGGGCTTCCGGCCTGGCTCCTCCGCATCCCCGACATCAAGGTGCGGTGCTCCGACCCCCGCTACCTGGCGGCCTGCGGGAAATACATCGAAAAGATCGCCGGCATCCTCCGCCCCCTCCAAGTCCACGAGGGCGGCCCCGTCCTCATGGTCCAGATCGAGAACGAATACGGCAGCTACGGCAACGACCGGGGGTACCTTCCCGCCTTGAAGGCCCTCTGGGAAAAGAACGGCCTCCGCCTTCCTTTCTCCACGGCCGACGGGGCCGCGCCGCACATGCTCGAGGCCGGGACGATTCCCGGCTGCGCCATCGGCCTCGACCCGGCGGCAAGCGGGAAGGAGTTCGCCGAAGCGGAAAAGCTCGGCCGGAACGTCCCGGTCTTCTGCAGCGAGCTTTATCCCGGCTGGCTGACCCATTGGGGCGAACCCTGGGCCAGGACCCCCGCGGAGGACGTTCTCAAGGACCTCCGGTGGCTGCTCGAAAACCGGAAGTCCTTCAGCCTCTACGTCCTTCACGGGGGGACGAATTTCGGCTTTTGGGCCGGGGCGAACATGGGGAAAACGTACCAGCCGGACGTGACCAGCTATGATTACGACGCGCCCCTCAACGAGCGCGGCGATCCCACGCCGAAATATTTCGCCGTCCGGGACCTGCTCGCTCAATATCGTCCGGCCGGGACGCCTCCCCCGCCGGATCTTCCCGACCCGCTCCCGGCCGTCGACACGCCGGACGTCAGCTTCACCGGACGGGCCGCGCTCTTCGACAACCTGCCGGCGGCCGCAGGCTGCCCCCAGCCGCGGCCGATGGAAATGTTCGGCCAGAACGCCGGCTTCATTCTCTACCGGACGGAGCTCTCCGGCCGGCGGTCCGGAACGCTCGCGATCCAGGAGCTCCATGACTACGCCGTCGTTTCGGTCGACGGAAAAATCCTGGGAACGCTCGACCGCGGCCGCGGAGAAAGCACGATGACGATTCCCCCGTCCAACCCGCCCGGCCGGAGGCTCGACATCCTGGTCGAGGGGCTGGGCCGGATCAATTACGGGCCGCATCTTCTCGACCGGAAGGGCATCACCGACCGGGTCACGCTCGAGGGAATGACGCTGATGAGCTGGAACGTCGTTCCGCTGCCGATGGACGAAGCGTTTCTTGAAGGATTGCGGTTCGTAAACGAAACGGGCGCGGAAAGCGGCGGACGGCCCGGCGTCTTTTTCCGCGGATTTTTCGACCTGAAGGAAACCGGCGACACTTTTCTTGACCTCTCGGGGTGGAGAAAAGGCGTCGTCTGGGTCAACGGCCGCAATCTCGGCCGCTACTGGGACATCGGGCCGCAGAAACGCCTGTTCTGCCCGGGGCCCTTTCTCCGGAAGGGCCGGAACACGATCGTCGTCTTCGACCTGCACCGGACGGCCCCGGCCGGGATCCGCGGATTCAAAACGCCGGAATGAAGGAGGAGAGCGAAAGCCCATGGCCGTTTCCTGTCCCGAGTGCGGGCATCAGTACGACGTCACGCTTTTTCAATTCGGCCAGGCCGTGACGTGCGATTGCGGAGCGGTCGTGCGCTTCGGCGGCGCTCCCCGCCCCGGCGGAAGCGGCCCGGACGGCGCGATCCCCGACATGGTCGAGCTCCCGATCGACGGGATTCTCGACCTTCACGCCTTCGATCCGGCGGATGTCCGGGAGCTTCTCCCGGAATATCTGAACGTCTGCCGGGAAAAGGGGATCTTCCGGGTCCGGATCATCCACGGCAAGGGGACCGGCGAAATGATGAAAACCGTCCACGCCCTCCTGGTGCGCCTCGCTGAAGTCGAGTCTTTCGCCCTCGCCGGTTCGCGCGAGGGCGGGACCGGAGCGACGATCGTCCTCCTCAAAACATAGAGAGCCCCAATACCTATTCGCCTCATTTCGCCGCCGTTCGAACGCCGGGCGGGCGGATGATCGGGTTTTCGAGCCAGGGGTTGCGGGGGGAGGGTGCGGAGGTTTTGACGGCCCGAACGAACAGGCTCGATCATTCCTCCCCGCCCAAATAAAATGAAGAGGAATGGCGTTTTCTGATTTGCCGGAGACGGCCGGAACAAGGCGGCCCGCTTCGACATCGCCTTCGAATGGATGCCCGGCGAAAACTCGACTCCCCCCGTCCGGACCGAAGTCCTCCTTACTTACGACGACGCGGCTTTCTACGTGGCTTTCCGCTGTTTCGATCCCGAGCCGGCGGCCATCCGGGCTCATCTCATGGACCGGGACGACACCGACACGCTCATCCAGGACGACCACATCAGCTTCATGCTGGACACCTTCAACGACGAGCGGAGGGCCTTCCAGTTCCGGGTCAACCCGCTCGGCGTCCGGGCCGACCGGACGTTCTTCTTCAAAATCGGTTACGCCTGGGTGATGTGAGGCGGGGCGGACGATCGAGATGGAGGGCGATCGGCTTTCTTCCATCTGGCCACGGCCAATCTGGGAAGCGATGACGGCCGGGGCGAACAACATCCGAATGAGGACATTCCCGATGTTTGCCGGGTCCGCGGCCGAATCAGGAGATGTCTTTCCGGAACGACGCGCGACACGGGCGATGCCGGCATCCAAGAAGGCTTGAAGCCGGCGGGGGGAAGGAGCTGTTTTTAATCGCCGGCGCAGCCAAGGCCGGCGATCGGGCTCCTTATCCGAGCCGAAATAGAGTGAATAAGCTTGTGTCTCTCGATTTCATTTTATAAAATAGCGCCGCTTGAATTCATTTCGGGAGGCGACGACATGAAAATGAAACGCTGGGGAATTCCCGCATCTCTCTTTCTCTTCCTGCTGTTCGCCTCGCCCTTGGCCGCCCAGCAGGGCGCGGGACGCCGGGCGGCTTCCTTCTGGGCCGTCCTGGGCCGGCCGAAGTTCGTCGTCATGCTGGTTCTCGGCCTGATCGTCCTGGCCCTTCTCCTGACGAAGAAGATGAAGGACAGCCTCAAGATCCCGCTTCTGTTGCTGTCGACGTTTCTTTTCGGGTTCGCCCCCAATCTCCCGGTCGCCCTGTTCAAGAAATTTTCGATGCACCCCTCGCCGATCTGCGCCGCGACCAAGTCGATCCTCTACGGCCTGGGGATGCCGCTTCTGGTCACCATGGCGGTCATTTTCTTCCTCACCCTCGTCGGCCCGAAGCTGTTCTGCGGCTGGATCTGCCCCGTCGGGGCCGCCCAGGAACTGGTCGCCATGCTCGCGGACAAGCTCAAGATCCGGCGCATCAAGTGGAATTTCATCTTCACCCAGACCGTCCGGATCGGGATCTTTCTTCTCTTCGTCTTCCTGAGCGCGACCGCGGTCTATCACACCTATGTCGAGGAGCAAAAGGTCGCCCTCTCGATCTACGATCCCATCAACGCCTTCCACGGATTCGAATTCACCGCCCAGCCCTCGTTTTTCGCCGCCTTTCTCCATTACCTCCCCCTGCTTCTGACCCTGATCCTGGCGTTCAAATACTACCGGCCGTTCTGCTACCTGGTCTGCCCGGTCGGCCTGTTCACCAACCTCCTGGAGCAGGTCGCCGTGTTCCGGGTCACTCTGAAAAAGCCCGGATGCACCGACTGCGGCGTTTGCGAAAAGAAAAGCCCGTGCCCGACGGTCCCTGAAATCCTGAAAAGAGCCGTTCTCCGGCCGGATTGCTTCGCCTGCACGGCGTGCGTGAATGCCTGCAAGGAATGCCGGGCCCTGGAATACGGAACCCGGCGCGTTTCTCGCTGACCGGCGGACACCGGACCGCGGGGCCCGGCCCCCGATTCCGCCGGCGGCTAGGCTTCGAGAACCCTCATCGCCTCGTCGATCTTGTTGACGTCGAGGATGACGGTGTTCATATTCGGCTTGTGGCTGACCGTTCCGTAGAGATAATCGATGTTGATCCCCTCGTCGCCGAGCTTGGTCGTCAGATCGGCCAGGGCCCCGGGACGGTTCTCGATGTCGATCAGCAGGACATCCCGCAGATCAATGATATAGTTCAGCTTCTGCAGCAATTTGACGGTCTTGTTCAGATTCTTGACGTACAGCTTGGCCGTGTCGTGAAAAA